>Ga0335085_10000166_pt1 | contig 210713 bp, 186 predicted proteins | sample Lox_Sample_45_FD_206712 | JGI IMG/M metagenome (GOLD analysis project Ga0335085, IMG submission 206712) | Soil microbial communities from Loxahatchee National Wildlife Refuge, Florida, United States - Lox_Sample_4.5 | ecosystem: Environmental > Terrestrial > Soil > Wetlands | place: USA... | reverse complement strand
TGCAGAATCTCCGAGCAGTCTGCTTCACGCTCGATGGCGTGTTCGATGGCCTCCACTTGTCCGCGAATCCGGCGGACCCGGTTGAGCATCTTCTTCTTGTCCCGAATAATGTGCGCCAAAAAGGCCCACCTCCCGAGTTGTAGATAGTATACCCCGCCATGGTATATTTTGGTTAGAAGAATGAGCCCGGCCTGCCACCCGATTACGACCAAGCGTCTGGTGATCGGCCAGGTTTCCGTCTGTTTTGGCTGCTGCTGCGGGCAGACCGATCGCGGAAAACCCGCCGTGCCGGTAGAGTGGCTCAAAACCGAGTGGCGCCGTCTGGGCCTTCTAAAAAATATTCAGCTCACGATCAGCGGTTGTCTCGGCCCGTGCGACGTGCCGAATGTCGTGCTGGTGTCGACAGCCGGACAGAACGTCTGGCTCGGCAGTATCGACGGCTTCGATTATTACCGCGAAATTGTCGACTGGGCGGTGCGAAGCAAGGCCGCAGGCCGAGCCCTGCCTCTCTCAAAGGACCTGCTCAAGCATCGCCTCGACCCGTTTCGAGAAATCGCGGCGCGCTGAGCGGATGCGCGATATCTACGACACCGTGGCGTCGCTTGCCTTTGTTAATGAGAATGCATTATCATCATCCAAACGCAATAAGAGCTGCATGACAGGGACATGAAGATCCTCCTCGGAACGTGCTGTCTTACCACCGCCATCGCGATTGTCTCCGTCTTCTCGGCCGGCCACGCCTCGCTGCATCGCCGCGTCCTGCCGTGGGTCGGTGGCCTTCTGGTCGGAATCGCCGTCTTCTGGATTCTGCCGGAAATGGCCGCACAGCGCGGATGGGTTCCTTCGTTGGTTGGCGTTTCCGCGATCCTGCTCGTGGCGGTATGGTTCGACCGCCACGTCTATCCCATCTGTCCGTTCTGTGCCGCAGGTGTCCATGCCGACCCCGCGTGCCGGCACAAGATCACATTCGGCTGGCCGCTGCTGGTAGTCGGCTGCATCCACAGCTTCTTCGATGGCTGGACGATTGCGCTACCGCAAGTTGCCTCATCCTTGGGGCCCGCTACTGCTCTCTCCTGGGGCGCGATTGTTCATAAGCTTCCGGAGTCGGTTGCCATCGGAATCCTCGCGGCCCGCTTGACCTCCAGCCGAAGCCGGGCGCTTGAGACCGTTGGATTGATCCAGGCGGCGATGGCTCTTGGCGGCATCTCGGCGATTCTCGTGGGCAATCTCGAACCGCGCTGGTCCTCCCTTTACAGCGTGCCCGCGTGCGCGATTCTGCTCCTCTTTGGACTTCTCGCGTTGCAGCAGGAGTGGCGGTTTCGCGGGTACGCCGCCGCGCTGCGCGCCGCCGGACCCGGCCTGTTGATCTGCGGACTTGCCGCTCTGGCCGGCCAGATCTGGCGGCGCTAAGGTTTATCCGGCGATCCGGGTTCCGCTCGCTGTACCTCAGACTGCCGCCAGCTTGCCATGATCGTCGCAATGCGTGCCATGCGGGTGATGGAGGTGCCCTTCCACCAGATAGTCCACATGATTCCCGTGCGGCACGGCTTCATGTCCGCAGCCGGGCCCGTGGACATGGTCGGATTGGTGCGCGCCGCACTTGTGGTCTGGCGTGCAGCGGTCCTCATGCGTTTTGTCCGCTGCCAATTTGTGTTCGTCAATGTGGTTTCCGTGGACATGGTGCAGATGACCATCGTGAAGATAGTCGGTGTGTCCGTCGTGCTGCACGGCCTGATGCCCGCAGTTCGGGCCGTGGACATGAGTGTGCCCTTCATGTTTCGTACAGGTTTCCGTCATTTGGTGGTTCTCCTCTCAAAGACGTCCTTGCTTTCGCAGCTCAGACAGATGAAAGTTCCTACGACCCGCTCTCGGCGTCGTAGGACTGTAAAAGTCGTTTGAAAGCTCTAAGCCCATTATCCGGGCTGGTTTAACGGCAATGTCAATCGCTATAGGTTTGCAGCGGCACACTTTTCCGCCGGCGGCGTGATTCCCGGCACAAGCGGTCTGAAGTTGGACTCAGTAGGACTGCGGAATTCCGCGAGTAGCCGGCTGCTACCCGCGCCCGAAGCGCATCAGCATTTCGGCGGCGGCGACTGGCAGATAACTCACATCTTCAAGGTCTCACCGGCGCGCGTAATTTTGAAGAGCCGCTTATGCCGCTCCCATGTGGCGGGCGTCCTACGGGGAATTCGGGGTGAGGAGCGCCCGCGCGGTCACGGGGTATGTTGTAACTGAAGACGGTCTTAAGTTCGCATTGGTTATCCTTGATCGCGAAAATGCTAGTTCAGGGCCGGCACTGGGGATAGCGGAACGGAAAACTGTACTCGCGTGCCGAAGTCCAGACGTTCCATGTTCACGCCTGACTCCGGCCCGAAGCACAACTGCAGCCGTCGAGTTACATTAGCCAGTGCAACGACTGCCCCCGCTTCGCTTTTCCCGGTGCCGCCCACGCCCGCTCCCGCCCCTGAATCTTCGATCGTGATCGTCATGTTGCGGCCCTTGGAACTGGCAGTCAGCCGCAGCCACCCCTCATCGCAGCGTACCGATAAGCCGTGCTTAACGGCATTCTCCACCAGGGGTTGCACCGAGAGAACCGGAATCAGCGTATCCTCCACATCCCTGTCCACCTGGATGATAGTCTGCAATCGAGGTCCAAACCGAATGCGCTCAATCTCCAGGTAAGCTCTTACGATCTTTAACTCCTCAGACAGCGGTATCAGGATCTTGTCCGACTTGAGGCAATACCGGAAGACGTCCGAAAGATTGAGCACCGCCCGCCGGGCAGCTGCCGCTTCGCGCGGGATGATCCCGTAGATGCTATTCAGCGCGTTGAATAAGAAATGCGGATTGATCTGCGAATGTAGCGCGCGTAGTTCGGCCTCGGAAACCAGGCGCTGCATTTCCGCCGAGCGAAAGCGATCCACTTCTTCAGCCACCACGCCCGCCAGGCGGTTCAGAGCGCGCAGGTCTTCGCTCAAGTACCGGCGGCCGCCCTTGCGCCGCCCTAACAGAAGGTAGCGCACGTCCCGTTGGGAAAGCTGGATCGGTAAAATAGCCTCAACCCACTTCCATCGGGGATCGCGCCTAAGCCACGGCTCGTCCTCCGCCAGGGAAGGAAAATGCAGGTCTCGCACCGATGTACCGGCGCGATCCTGGCTGCCTTCCGGTTCCAGAATCTCGAACTGCTGAGTTCCGGCAATCGCCGCCAGCCTCTCCGCGGCCCACTGCAGGTACGGGCTTTCGGACCGACTCTCGGCAGCGTGCGACCGGAGTTCCCTGATCGCTCCTTCGACATCGGGCCGGCGGAACACAGCCGTGGTGAACCATCGCTGCACGACACTTTTCAGATAGCCGAAAAGAATGAGCAGACCGCAAAGGCCCGCCACATACAAGATGTTTCCGAGTTGGTGTGGCGCCCCGGTCTGCGGCGGCAGGACTACCACGAGGCGAATTGCTGCATACGCCAAGAGCGCCGCAAGGAAGACGTTCGCCAGAAAGCGCACAAATGCATCGAGGAAAACAAACCGGTAATCCTGAAGCAGAATTAGCAGGGCGACCGGTATTCCGGCATGGTGCACCAACAATTCCGTGGACCATGGTCGAGGCGGATGACCCGAACTGAAATGCGAAAATGTCACCACGAACAGCAGGAGGCACATCGATGCCAGCAGTTGCGAAGCTTTTCCGCGCCTTGCCTGCCCTTCCCGCAGCAGGACTTGGGCGGCGGAGAGGAGTGCCAGTCCGCCGAATCCGATGGTCATGATCCAAAGCGCCCACCGATGCAGATAAGACGCCGATAGGAGGTGCTCGCACAAGTGCAGGAGGGTTGCAACGCCGCTTAGCAGATAGGCGCCAGTAACAATACCATGGGTGTTGCGGCCGAGAGACAGGTGCAGAAGCACGGCCGGCAGGAGACTCAGGCTTGAGAAAGTCGCGATCTCCAATGCCCATGAGGCCGGTCCGGAAGGCAGGATCAGGATCGCGAAGGAGGAAGCATTCCACGTCCACGCCAAGGCAGCGGCTGCGACGGATAACCAGTTCTGGTGCTCCCGCCGTCCCGCGGTGCCGCCCAAGGCGAGCACGAGGAATATTCCGAATATGATGGTCCCCGCGAGATGTCCGATCGCGTTGACCAGCACGGGATGATGGGCATTGAGCATTCTTCGATCCCGAAGCTTATTCATATTGTTAGGCAAGCAGCGCAATGCATAAGTAGGAATTCCGGTAGCCGGCCTGCGTTCAGGTGCATGTGGCCTCTTAGTTGAACTAAGCGGAACGCCGGAATTTAGCCGGTTTCCGCCTGGCCGTTCATCGTGATTTTGGGGCCGTTTACAGATTCCAGAACACGCGCCCGCGACCCGGACGTAACGATTGCGCGCCGGGTACGTAGAATACAGTGCTGCGCCGCGCATGACGCCCGACGGGCTGTTCGAACCGGACTTTCAGTATCAACGAGGGTCCGCTTTTCGTACGATTAAATTGGGGAGAATTTTTTTGAAACGTCCTATCCTGCTACTCCTTGTTGGGTTTCTTTTGGCCGGCCTGGCCGCTGAAGACACTCGCCAACCCGTCGTTCGCGCTACTCTGGACAACGGTCTGCGTGTGGTGATCGTGCGCGACCCGCTGGCGCCCGTGGCGACCGTCGAAGAGAATTACCTTGCGGGCGGCAATGAAACACCTGCCGGGTTTCCCGGAATGGCGCATGCACAGGAGCACATGGCATTTCGTGGATGCGGGGGCGTAACGGCGGACCAGATAGCCGCCATCTATGCCCAGTTGGGCGGCACTGTTAACGCGGACACCCAACAGAACATCACCCAATACTTCGTTACGGTGCCGGCGGCGGACGTGGGCGTCGCGCTGCGGCTCGATTCCGCCTGCATGCAGGACATCGTGGATTCCCAGCAACAGTGGAGTGAAGAAAGAGGCGCGATCGAGCAGGAAGTTGCCCGCGATCTCTCCAATCCCACCTACAAGTTCCTGACCCGCCTCAATGCGGACCTCTTCTCGGGCACACCCTACGCGCACGATGCGCTGGGAACCAAGGCCTCGTTCGATGCGACCACTGGCGCGATGCTCAAGAAATTCTATCGGGAGTGGTACGCCCCCAACAACGCCATTCTTGTAGTCACTGGCGACGTCGATCCACCCGCGGTTCTGGCTACCATCAAACAACTGTATGAACCGATCCGGCGTCGCCCCATACCACCACATCCGGAAATCAACCTGCAGCCGGTCAAGCCGGAGACCTTCACACTGGAAAGCAATCTTCCCTACTCCCTCGTCTTTCTCGCCTTTCGCATGGCCGGAACGTCCAGCCCCGATTTCGCCGCAACGCGGATCCTGAGCGACGTCATCGGCAGCCAGCGCGCCGATCTTTACGGCCTGGTGCCGCAGGGGAAGGCTCTGGGAACGGAATTCGGGCTTGCCGAAACCTATCACAAGGCCAGTGTCGGCTATGCCGTTGCCGCGCTGCCCGCGGGAGCCGACTCTGCGCCCATCACCAGCGAGATGAAGGCGATTTTGTCGGGCTACGCCGAAAAGGGCGTGCCTCCCGCGCTGGTGGATGCAGCCAGGAAAGGCGAAATCGCGAGTGCCGAGTTTCAACAGAACTCGATTTCCGACCTAGCCTCGACATGGTCGCAAGCGCTCGCCGGTGAAGGCCGCAACTCGCCCGCCGATAGCGTCGATGCCATGAAGAAAGTTACCGTGGAAGACGTCAACCGCGTGGCGAAAACCTACCTTTCGGTGCAGAACGCCATCATCGCAACTCTGAAACCCGCCGCTTCCGGGGAGCCGGTCTCCGCGAAGGGTTTTGGCGGCGCTGAGACAACCACGGCGGCACCCACCAAACCTGTGACGCTGCCGGAGTGGGCGGAGGGCGCCGTGAAATCGCTCGCCATACCGCAAGCCCCGGTCCGGCCGGCGGAAATCACCCTTGCCAATGGACTGCGCCTCATTGTCGCCACCGAGAAAGCCAGCCCGACCGTCACCGTGATCGGTGCCGTCAAGCACCAGGCAGATGTGCAGACGCCGCCCGGCCAGGATGGCGCCGGACAGGTGCTGGAAGAACTGTTTTCCTACGGCACCCAAACACGAGACCGGCTGGAATTCCAGAAAGCGCTGGACGATATCGCCGCGTCGGAGTCCGGCGGCGCCAATTTCGAGCTGAAGGTGCTCAAACAATACTTCGACAAAGGCGTGGAGTTGCTTGCGGACAATGAGTTGCATCCGGCGCTGCCCGCGCAGGCGTTTACCGTAGTGCGCGAGCAGACCGCCCAACTTACTGCGGGCACACTGGCCAGCCCGGCATATCGCATGCAGCGCGCACTGGATGCCGCGTTGCTGCCGAAAAACGATCCGGTCCTGAGAGAAGCGACGCCGAAAACCATTTCCGCATTGACCCTGGCGAACATCCAGCAGTATTACGCCAAAGTGTTCCGGCCCGACATGACTACCATCGCGGTGATCGGCGACATTACCCCCGAGGAAGCGAGGCCGGTGTTCGAGAAGTGGTTCGGTGCGTGGAAGCAGGCGGATCCGAAGCCGGACGTGAGGCTTCCTCCCGTACCGGTCAACAAGGCTTCCTCCGTGAATGTGCCGGATCCCACGCAGGTGCAGGACACGGTCGAACTTGCCCAGCAGGTCGGGTTGAATCGTTTCGATCCGGACTACTACGCGCTGCAACTCGGGGACCATGTGCTGGGCGGAGGATTCTACGCCACACGGCTTTACCGCGACCTGCGCCAGAAGGCCGGCTATGTGTATACCGTAGACAATTCCCTGCGAGCTACCGAGACAAGAGCCATTTACTCGGTAACCTATGGTTGTGACCCCACCAATGTTTCCAAGGCCAGGCTTCTCATTGATCAGGACATTACGGCGATGCGTACCACGAATGTTACACCGGCGGAACTGCAGCAGGCCAAAGCTCTGCTGTTGCGCCAGATTACCTTAAGCGAATCAAGCGAAGATTCCGTAGCGACCGGATTTGTGGCTCGCGCCTTAATCGGACTGCCGCTCGATGAGCCAACCAGGGCCGCGCAACGGTACTACGCCCTTTCCGCGGATCAAGTTCGCGCCGCTTTCGAGAAGTGGGTTCATCCCGAAGACTTTGTTCAGGTCGTGCGCGGGCCTGTGCCCAAGTAGCAAGACGTCCGCCGAAATCAATTGCCGCCGTCGCGGCGCTTCAACGTCGGACGGTCCTGATCGTCCGTGTTGGTCTTAGTCCCGTCGTTTGCATCCACCGGGCTGGTGCCGCTGCCGGGCGCGCGGCGAAGCGTGGGCTTGGTGGGATCCGAGTTGCTGTCCAGTTTCCGGCGGCCGTGCAGCATCATCAATCGGGCCTTCACGTCATTGAACTCAGAAGTGTTGACCACATATTCCGGCCGCGGCGCCAGATCTTTCTGAATTTCGTCTTGCGCTGCCTTGATCCGATCTTCCGTCATGGGATGGGTTTCGAATACCTTGGCGATCGTGCCGGGCTTCTTCTTTTCCATGGTCTCGATCTTTTCGAAGAAATCGACAAAGGCCGTCGGATCGTATCCGGCTTTGTACATGTACTGCAGGCCCAAGTGGTCGGCTTCCCGCTCCTGCGCCCGCGAGAACGTGAGGAAAGCCATGGGAATGCCCAGGCTGGCGCCCTGCCGGATCGCATAGCCGGTCCAGCTATAGGGCATCGCGATCGACATAGCGATCAGCCCAATCTGCGCAATTTCGCCGCGAGTCGCCTGGCGTGTGCCGTGCCGCGCGGCAACGTGCCCGATCTCGTGTGCCATCACTCCGGCCAATTCGGCTTCCGTGTCGGTCTTCAGGATGAGCCCGGAATTCACAAAAAAGAATCCTCCAGGCAGTGCAAACGCGTTCACCTCTTCCGTATCGAGCACCTTGATCGTGAAGGGCACCTTGGCATCGGAATTGCGGACAAGGTTCTGCCCAATACGGTTTACATATTCGGAGATGACCGGGTCGTTGACAACTATGGCCTGACGCTCCACTTCCTGAGCGAGTTGCTTCCCGAGAGCGATTTCCCGTTCGAGGGAATAGAAGTTGACGCCTTCTCCGACTTTGCGATTGCCAATCGCGTCCGGATCGTCCTTTGGATTCTTCTTCTGGTCGCTAGCCACGCCACTCAGTGAAACGGTGGCCAGGATCGTCAAGAGCGTTATGGATCCGCGCAACATTACTCGCACCTCCGCGCACGGGCCGCTAACTCATTCTAAGGGCAGTTTCCGAGATTCCCGCAATGAATTGTTGTCAACGGATTGAGCGACGCTGCGGACGAACTGTGTTAGCGGTTCGGCGGGAGGCAGGAGCGAGGCAAGCCGGCGAGCCAGTCTGCAGCAACGAGATCTTCGAGATAGGCCATCGATTCCGTTTTCTGGTCCGCTTACTACGAAAACAGCCCGGCTACAAGTTATTGCGTGGTGATTCCCGGCTCTTACGCTACAATTACCCGTTTCGTGGAGTGAGGGAGTACGTGTGCTGAATCGATATGTTCGAGTTGCGGTCCTGATTGCGATGTGCCGCGTTCCCGCGGGCTTCGCCCAGCCCCCTTTGACACGTTTGAACCCCGCGATCGAACAGATCGTTGACGCTGTTTCCGAAGCACGGATCGGCGCCAGTATGAAACGGCTGGGAGAATTTGGCACACGTTACATTCTTTCCGAACAGGACAATCCGACTCATGGAATCGGCGCGGCCGAGCGTTGGATTGTTGGCGAATTCAAGAGCTACAGCCCGCGCCTTCAGGTGACGCTGGACCCATTCCGCGCCAAAAAAGGACCGCGCGTAGCTCGCGATGTAGATCTCGCCAACGTGGTAGCGATTCTTCCAGGCAGAATCGAGCCGGAGCGCTATGTCGTGATCTCCTCTCACTACGACTCCATCGCGACGCGCTTTGGCCCCGGCACCCCTCGCACAGAGGATGGAAGCCCGGGAGCCGCCCAGGAAATCGAACCGGTTGCGCCCGGCGTGTCTGACAACGCCAGCAGTGTCGCCACCGTACTGGAGTTGGCTCGCGTGATGAGCCAGCATGAGTTCGACAAGTCCATCGTGTTCATCGCCTTCTCCGCTGAAGAGGTCGGTCTGTTGGGTAGCCAGGCATATGCAACCAAGGCCAGGCTGGACAAGATGGAGATTGAAGCCGTACTGAACAACGACATTATCGGGACCGATGTCGCCGGCAATGGCCGATCGGCCAATAACCACCTGCGAGTGTTTTCCGAGGGGCCCGAGGATTCGCCATCGCGCGCGCTTGCCCGCTATACCAAGGAGATTGCCGAGCGGTACCTTCCTTCGATGACCGTCGATCTTGTGTTCCGGCGCGACCGGTTTGGCCGCGGTGGGGATCACACTTCCTTCAACCGCGAAGGCTTCGCGGCCGTCCGTCTCACCACGCCGAGCGAGAACTACGCCGATCAACATTCCGCCAACGACACCTTCGCCAATGCGTCTGTGCCTTACGCTACGAGAGTCGCGAGGATGAATGCCGCCGTGCTCGCCAGCCTGGCGCTGGCCCCGAAGCCGCCGGTCGTGTACCGGCCTCGAACCGGCGCGCGGCAGGCAGGAGCAAGTGAAGCTGCCGGAAATCGACCGTCCTCTCCCCCAGCTTCGCGCCAGGCACGTCCTGGACTGACGCGCGGCAAATCCGGCTATGACGCGGCGCTCAAATGGGAGATGCCCCGGCCCGAACCCGATCTTGCGGGCTATGCGATCCTGATCCGGGATACCACCTCTCCCCTTTGGCAGCGCGAGATCTACGTGGGAAACGTCACCGAGTACACCATACCCGATTTATCAATCGACGATGTCGTGATCGGCGTGGAAGCAATCGATAAGGATGGGAATCAGAGTCTTGTTTCCGCCTACGATCTCCCAGCACCGGCAGTGGGAAACCCTCCGGCCGGGAGTGGTGCCGGGCGCCAGTAGGTTCGCAGAAAGGATTCATGCGCAAAATCGTTGTCATTAGTTCGCTAGCCGCCTCCCTCGCGCTCATCGCGGTTGTGAGGGCACAAATGGCGGGATCCGCGCCCCAATCCAGGGCGAAAGCGGCCAAGATCGTTACCGGCGCCGCCGGTCACGGAAGTGCCGATTCCATCACCGAGGAAGAGCTGAAGATCTATCTCAACTTTCTGGCCTCCGATCAGTTGGAGGGTCGCAATCTGCCGTCCCGTGGCTACGACATTGCCGCTCTCTATATCGCCGGCCATCTGGCTGAGTGGGGTTTGAAGCCGGGAGGCAGTTCGACAGATACGATGGGGCCGCTGCAACCGTATTTCATGCCTCTCGAACTAGTCAGTAGACAAGTCGTCCCGGAGGACAGCAAGGCATCGCTGACTGCGCCTGCTTCGGCGGGCCGGGGAGGGCGTGGAGGCGCGGGCGGCGAAGGCCGCTCATCTTCGGACATGCGAACCACCTCGTTCGAATATGAGAAGGATTGGACAGCCGCGGCCGGGGGCAGGGGCGGGCCGCCGTTGCAACCGATCGATGTCACCGGGAATCTCGTCTTTGCCGGCAATGGGTACGTCATCAACAAAGACAATATCAATCCTTATGAGGGCATCGACGTCCGTGGCAAGATCATCGTCGTTGCCGGGTTGCCGCCCGAACTCGCTGCACAACAGGGGCGAGGCGGCAGGGGCGGACGCGGAGCGCCGAATCCCCTGGGCCAGAGCTGCATCGATTTTCTTACCCCGGAAGAATACGCCGCCAAAAATGGGGCGCTTGCGGTAGTCACAATCGGAAACTTTCAGCAGGTCGCGGCCATGGCGAATCCTAACGCCGGCGCCTTCGGTGGCAGAGGGCGCGGCGCATCCTTGAACGGACCTCCCTTTCAGGTGCCCAAACTCCAGCTGCCGCCCGCGTGTGCCAGCGCGCCCTCGATAACCGCCGGCCTGGAAATGACCAATGCGATATTCCAGGGCGAGAAGGTCAGCGGAGCGCAGGCGTTTTACGCGACTGGCGCTGGTACCCGGCAGAATTCCTTCGACCTGGCAGCGGCGAAAAAGCTGAGTTTGCATCTTGCGGTGAATAACGAAGAGGCGCATGGCGAGAACGTCATCGGAATTCTGGAGGGCGGCGATCCGGTTCTGAAAAACGAATTTGTGGTGATGAGCGCGCACCTCGATCACCTGGGACTGAGCGCGCCGCTACCCAACGGCCACAACGTATTTAATGGCGCCGATGACGATGGGTCCGGTTCCGCGGCCCTGATCGCCATGGCACATGCATATGCCGAAGGCGCGGCGAAGGGCACACGGCCCAAGCGCAGCCTGATTTTCCTGTGGAATGCCGGCGAAGAGAAGGGCCTCTGGGGCTCGCAGTATTTTAATGAGTATCCTCCAGTGGACCTCAGCAAGATCGTCGCGGACCTAAATATGGATATGATCGGGCGAACCAAGGGTCCCGGCTTTACGGACCCCGACCCGACCCATGTCCTGGTGAATCCGGGAGAGATTCTGGTAGTGGGTCCCAACATCAGCAGCGACGATCTGGAAAAGACCGTTGAGACCGTGAACGCCGGTTACCGGAAACTGACCTTGAATCACTTCTACGACACCACCGCGCCTGATGCGACCCATGACAACCTCGGGCCTCAGCCCAACGGCCAGCGTATCTTCTATCGCAGCGACCATTACAACTTTGCGCGGATGGGAATACCCATCGCCTTCTTTACCACCGGGCTACACCCCGACTATCATCGCCCCACCGATACAGTGGAGAAAATCGATTTCAGGGAGATGCAGGTCGTGTCACAGACTGTCGCAGCCGTCGCCTGGGCCTTGGCCAACCAGGAAGGGCGCCCGGAGTTGAATACGCATCTTCCGGATCAACTGGTCAGAGACATGAAAAGCGCGAAAGAGCAGGGCTGGGGTAAGATCACCCCCGTTCTAGCTCCGCTGCCCGGGATGCCGTATTAGCCGGTGGACGCGCTTCGTGGCCTGATACGCTCAATCCATGTCTCTGCTGCAAATCGTCCTTCTTGCCATCGTCCAGGGAATGGCGGAGTTGCTGCCGGTTTCGAGTTCGGCGCACGTGGTGGTCGCCGAAAAGCTGATGGGCCTCGACCCTTCGTCGCCGCCCATGACTCTCTTACTCGTCATGCTGCACACCGGCACCATGTTTGCCGTTATCGTTTACTTCTGGCGTCAGTGGCGCAGCGCCTATTTCGGAAGTATGGCCGCTTTTCGGAGCGCCGCCGTAAATGTACTTGCGGCCACCGCGATCACCGGAGTCATCGGCGAAGCGATCATCAAGATTCTTGAGAAAACCGCATTTCGTGGAGTCCAGGGCGCGCAGATCGAGGATCTGTTCAGTCACCTGGAGATCATTGCTCCCGCCCTGGCCGCTGCCGGTGTACTCATTCTGATTGCCGGCATTTCTTCCCGGAGGAAACCGTCGGCATCAGCGGCGCCTGGGAGTCTGGACAGCCGTCAGGCCAGCCTAATTGGCGCTGTACAGGGGCTTTGCCTCCCGTTCCGGGGCTTTTCGCGCTCCGGCGCGACCATCTCCGTGGGAATGTTGGCGGGTGCGTCAAAATCCGCCGCTGAGACGTTCAGTTTCGCCCTCGCGGTGGTCCTCACCCCAGTGGTTGTGGTGCGGGAGGCGATGCGGCTGATCCGGATGCAGCCAACCAGCGGAACAGGAAGCGTGCTCTCCGCCTTCGCGCCCAGCCTTCTGGGCGCGGCCCTTGCGTTTCTGGCGGGCCTGCTGGCACTGAAGTGGCTCAGCCGCTGGTTGGAAAGTGGACGTTGGTATCTCTTTGGCATTTACTGCCTGGCCGCCGCGGTTGTGGTGTTTGCGCTCTACCGCTTTGGTTATTGATGATCAGCCGTTCCGATCGATTTCGCCCGCTCAGAATTGCATCCGTCCTCGCTCTGGTCGTCATTGTTGCGCCGGCGCTCCTCGGCCAACCCGACTTGGGCGTGTTCCACACGGCGCCAGAACCGAAGCCCGTGGCGACAATCACCGTGAGCCACCGGATCTAAGGCGTCCACCATCCAACACCTTGGCGCTGTAAAGTTCGACATTCGTGCCCAGAATTTCGCGATCCTGAGCGTCGCGGTTTGCCCGAAGCGCGAGGGCTCCGGCGGAAATCGCCAGCGCAGACCGAGAGAACTGGGATGCTCATGAAAGTGCGTGACATGCGAATTTGGTCTCCGCAGCCGCCTGTGTGGCTAAAAGCATATCTTTGCCGGTACTAAACCATAACTTTGCCGCAGGATTTTGTTGAGGGTGTTGATTTCGCGTGAGGGATCGCCTTTGCCGCCGTGGGCTCCTAAACCATAATCTTGCCGTGCCTGCAGTCAAGCTCAGGCAGCTCACAGCTCGCGCTGTCGAGCGGAACTTCCATCCGCCAGGCGCAACGGCAGGCTGTTGAGGGGGCCTGATCCTCGCCAACAGATCCGGAACGCGCGAATGAGCGAACCCGAACCCCTCCGTGATGCGCGGCCGGCTCTAAGTGTACCTACAAATAAGGTACACTTGAGGAAGAACATGAATGGGCCGATATTGAGTTCGATTGGGACGAAGCGAATACCAGCCACGTGGCTCGTCATAGCGTTCTGCCGGAAGAGGCGGAGCAAGTCATCCTCAATGATCCGGTGGACCTTGGAATCGAGATCGTCGGAGGGGAGGAGCGCTATCTCAGCCTCGGCGCAACAGCGCAAGGCCGCATTCTTCTCGTGGTGACCACGTGGCGCGAAGATCGAGTTCGTGTTGTAACGGCGTTCGAACCAATCAAACGGCTCATTCAGTTTTATTACCAGGAACGAGAGAGGTGATCCCCTATGGCCAAGAAACAGCCACCCTTCAAGACTGAGGCAGAAGAGGCCGAATGGTGGGCGAAAAATCAGGACCTTATCGCGAACCGCTTCGAGCAAGCCAAAGCCGCGGGCAAACTCGGCAAAGGAACCGTGGCGCGAGTTGCCCGCGAACGGGCTAGCGAAGCCGGAGCTTCGCCAACGATTACAATCCGGCTGGCGGAAGATGACCTCACCCGAGCCAGAACCTTCGCCGCCGAGAAGGGATTGCGCTATCAGACGTACCTCAAAATGCTGCTGCACCAAGCTCTGAACTCCGAGGAGAAAAGGGCGGGCCGCCGGTAGCCACAGGAGAGGTTCTGTGTTGACCATCTCAACGCGGCTGAGCGCGAGCCCGCCTTCGACATATCACGCAGCGGTGAGCGCAGTATGACCGAGAACAGTACAGACTCTCTTCCATTCGAACCCTCAGAGCAGGAGAATATTCGTCTCCGCGAAGAGAATTCGCTTTGTATTCAGGGAGATAGCGGGGTGCCCGTGGTTCGGGACCAGGAGGTCGGTGGTTCGAATCCACTCGCCCCGACCAAATACCTCTGAAAATCAGCAAGAGCGCTTGGCTTTCCTGCCTTGGCCTTTCCTGCTTTGTCCTTCCCCTCTCGGCTGCGTGGTAAGATCTGCATTCTGAAAACCGCCAAAGGGTTCGCCGCCGTTTGTGCGCGTTCTCTTCCGGCTTTCCATTGCTGCAGCAACAGGGAAGGATGCGGTGATGCAAAACGTTCTGCACGCTCTCCAAGACATCAGCATCGTTCGTTCGAGCTGGATTCTCCTTGCGTTCGCCGGCCTTGGTATCGCCGCCAGCGCGGGCGGCGCCACGCTGACGCTTTTCGACGGGCGACGCGTCGCCGCTATTTCATACGACGCGCAGTCCGGCACGCCGATCCGGAAGGCCGCGGAATTGCTGGCGCACGATCTGACGCAGTTGAGCGGCCAGTCGCCGGTCATCGGCGCGGGACTCACGAGCGCTCAGGGCAATGGAGTCATCATCGGGATGGCATCGTCGCCATCCATCGCGGCCCTTCTTCAGACGAACGGCATCCACGCGGCGGCGATCCGGGGCAAATGGGAAACTTATGGCCGCGCGGTTATCCCAGCGCCGTGGGACCCCGCGCAACGGGCGCTGGTGATTTTCGGCTCCGACCCGCGCGGCGCCGTTTGGGGCGCGATCGACCTCACGCGGGAGATGGGCGTCTCCGCCTGGGAGTGGTGGGCGGACGTGAAGATTCGCAAAGTGGATCGCATCGACGTGGACGCCGGCCTGCGCTATTCGAAGGAGCCCTCGGTGAAGTACCGCGGGTTCTTCCTGAACACGGGCGGGCTGCAACGCTGGGCGGCGGGTACTTTCGATCCGGCGCAGGGCGGGATCGGTCCCAAGACCTATGGGCGCGTCTTCGAATTGATGTGGCGGCTCAAGGCCAACATGCTGTGGCCGGCCATGAGCGGGCACGATACGGTGTTCAACGCGATCCCCGCGAATTACGATCTGGCCCGCGATTACGCCATCATCCGCGGCAGCTCGCACGTCGAGATGCTGCTGCGCAACAATTCGCACGAGTGGAATGCCGGAACGATGGGTCCCTACAACTGGCTCACCAACCGGCAGCGCATGATCGAGTACTGGCGAGAGGCGGTCGAGAAGTTCGGCCGGTACGACAATATTTACACCGTTGGTCTGCGCGGCGCCGATGATTTCCCGATGGAGGGCGTGGACACGCCCGAGAAGATGGCCGACGTGCTGAGCGATGTCATCGCCGAGCAGCGCAAGATCCTCAGCGAAGTGCTGCACAAGCCGGCAGACCAGATCCCACAGGTCTTCACGCCTTACAAAGAGATCACGCCCGCATACAATACCGGCCGCCTGAAGCTGCCGCCCGACATCATTCTCAATTGGTCAGAGGACAATTTCGGCTACGATATGCAGCTCGATAACCCGAGCGAGCGGAAGCGGCCCGGCGGCGCGGGGGTCTACTACCACGCCACGTTCTGGGGCGCGCCCGGGACCTATCTGTGGCTCGGCTCCACGGACCCGTCGCTGATGTGGGAAGAGATGATGAAGGCGTATCACTTCGATGCGCGCAAGCTGTGGGTGTTGAACGTCGGCTCGACCAAGCCCGTCGAGTTCCTCACGGATTTCTTCCTGGCCATGGCGTTCGACGCCGATGCCTTCGAGAAGCCCGCCAGCGTCCAGTCGTATTTGCGCGATTGGGTGGGGCGCAACTTCGGCCCCGAGCATCGGGACGAGATCGCCGGCGTCCTGTGGCGGTACTACAAGCTTGCCTTCGACAAGAACCCGGAGATGGCGTCCTTCTCGACGACCTTCCCGGAATCGTCGGTCCAGCAAGGCAAGTTCAACATTCTGGATTTCGGCGACGAAAACGCGCGCCGCGCCGGCGCCTACAAGTCCATCATGGCTGAGACGGCCAGGCTGATGGAGGCCATGCCCGAAGACCGCAAATCGGCGTTTTATGAGCTGGTGCAATACACGGTGGACACGGGAGGCAACCTCAGTTTGCGCCAGCTCGATCTGGACAAGTCCATTGCCTATGGGCTGCAGCACCGGGCGAGCGCTAATGTGTACGCCGAGGAGGCCGCTCAGGCTCAGGAAAAAATCGCTGCCGACACGCAACGGTTCAACGATGACTTGGAGCGTGGCAAGTGGCGCTATATCCTCACTGACTATCCGCATGCCTTGCCGGACTACGAAGCGCCCTACGTCCCGATGTGGAAGGCCCCGGCGGATGCACGCGCGTGCGCCGTGCAGTGGAAGGCGGCGGCTACTTCGATGACGTGGGCTGGTGGACGCCGACCTTGCCCTCGTTCGTCCGCGAACTCGGCGCCCGCAGTTACTACCTCGATGTGTTCACCGAAGCGCCGGTCGATGAGAAGTGGAGCGCCGATCCGAACGCGCCGTGGATCCACGTGGATCACCGTTCCGGCAGGTTCTCGGCGGCGTCCGAAACCTTCGAACAACGGCTCGAGGTATCGGTCGATTGGGCCCGGGCGCCCAGGCAAGGCGAAGGCCTGGTGACGGTGAAATGCGGCGCGGGCAAACAGCCGTTTCCCGTGCATGTGCGGATTGCGCCGCCTGTGCCGGACAAAACCGCGTCGTTCGTCGACAGCCAGGGTGTTGTGTCCCTGTTTGCGGCGCACGCCGACAGCATGAGCGGCGCATGGCACGTGCTGGATGGCGTCGGACACACCGGCGCCGATTTGCAGGCCGATCTGGATCTTGCGCCCGTCGATCCTGACAATCCCGAGGCTCTGGCGAAGGCGCCGCGCGTGACGTATCGCTTCGCGACGCTTCCTCCCGACCGCGATTACAGCTTCCCGAATTACGTGATCGACGAAATCGCAACCATCCGGGCGATTGCGCTGCCGACGTTTCCCATCACCAAGGCCGACAAATTGCGCATCGCGATCTCGCTGGATGGCGGCAAGCCGAAGGTGCTCGATTACCGGATCGAATACTACGGCGCCAAATGGCGGGAGCACGTGCTGGACAACGCGGCGGCCGTGGAGATCCACGACGTGCCGTTGACGCCCGGAAGCCACACGCTGACCGTCTATGCGCTGGATCCGGGTGTGACGCTGGATCGCTTCGAGATCGACTTTGCCGGTGCGTCATCCGCCTACAGTCCGGTGCCGGAAACACGAATCAGACAGTGAGTTGGCGAGTGGAAATCAGACCGCCCGTTTGAGCGCCGCCGGCCTGGCTCCCGCGGGCACGATCACCAGGGTCTCGTCCCGGTTTGTCGCGAACCGGAGCAGAGGTCCGTGGAGGCTCGTCTGCCGCACGCCATTGCGATACAGGTCCGCGCCGGCTTCTCCCCAGGGATTGCGGACCCGGCATTCGCCGCCTGCGCGCGAATGCAGCTCGATGAATTCGACGGACCCGCGCGTCATCGAAGCCGTCACCAGAAAACCGCCGCGCGCCGACAGCGTGAATTGGGCGTTCCACTCCTTCGGGCATGCGGGAAAGACGTGCAGCACGGGTTGGCCGCCCGGTTCCGGCGGCGCCGATTGCAGCAACGCGGCGTGCAGAGCCTCGGCGACACGGCCGATGCGTTCCACGCCGATGGCGCCCGGTCCTTCGCGGAGCGTCATGCGGTTGGCCAGGACAGCGGTTTCGCCGCCGCCGATCCAATCGCAGAAGTCGTGGTCCGGCGCCAGACAGCGCAACTGGTTGGGAAGCATGTAGCGAATGGCGTCCGCGCGGCCCAGGTGCGCCGCCGCGGTGGCATCGCGATTGAGAACGTTGAACGGCGTGTCGGCCGCGATGCGCGGGTGAGCGGCGTCGAAGGTCGCATTGGCGATGCGGCGGACCTCGGCATCCGCGGTTTCGATGGTGCACAGGTCGTAAAACAGGGCCGGGACAAGGCCCAGCGCGGCAATGTTCCCCTTGCGCACCGGCGGCAGTCCGGCGATCCACAGCTCGGGTTCACCCGCTTTGCGCGGCCGCGGAGAATCCGGCGATGCATTGGTGGGAAGGGGCGCCAGATTGCGGTGTAGATCCCGCCAGGCGTCACGCAGTTCGGAGTCGGTCTGCAAGATCTCCGCGGCGCGGATAGCGGCCGGGAGAATGCCGTGCATGGCCGAAAGTTCTTCCTGCGTGTCGCGCGCGCCCCACACGGGTTCGTGATTGTTGACATCGTGGATGTGATACCGCCCGTCCGCATCCTTGCGCACATTGGGATAGTTGCGGTAGAACTCGGCCACGCCCTTGAGCATCGGGTAGGCGCGCTCGCGCAGGAAAGCGGCGTCCTGCGTGTGTTCGTATTGCTGCCAATAGAGGTGCGCGATTTTGGCCTGCGAACTGAAGATGTGGTTCACCTGGCCGAAGGGGCCGCAGCCTTTGTCGCGCCAGACCCAGTGGCCGTTCACCCATTTTCCTTTGTCCTTCCAATTCCAGCGAGAATTGTGCGGGCACTTGGGTTCGGCATAGGCGCGAAATCGCTCGGACCGCTGCTCCCAGGGCTTGCGCATCAGGTAAAGATCGCGCATCTCGGCGGAGATATCGTCAGGGAGCATTTCCAGGCCGTCGAAGAACACGGTCTCCGGAATATAGATGCCTTGCGAGCCCCACTGCTGGCGCGCGGCCGTGCCGGCGGCCTCGTACATTCCGGAATACATGCGAAAGCAGGGATCGAGCAGTTCGGGGCGGTTCACGGCCACCAGAGCGTTGTAATCGCAGCTCGCGTTCGCCCACCAGTGCTGTGCGCCCCACTCGCGCATATCGGCGTTGGTGAACCAGAGCATGCCGCCGAAGCGCGGCGGGTAGTTGCCGCGCGAGCTGGCGCCCATTACGTAGAGGTAATAGGTGTAGTTGCGCTCCACCTCGTTCGCGGCGCCATCCGTGCTTTCGAGGCGCACGAAGGCGCGCGACCAGAAATCGTGCCACCAGGTGCGGGCGGCTGCGGCCAACGCATCGAATCCTTGCGCAGCGGCGGCGTTCAGGGAGTCCAGGGCCAGCGCCGCCACGTCCTGCTTCGGGTCGAAGCTGGAGGCGCTCGCAATCAGGACAGTGAAGGGTTCGCGGCCCGGCGCGGCAGCGAGGCGGACGGTCTGATCGCTTACGAATTTCGCCTTGGCGCGCCGGCCCACCGCTCCGATGACCACCGCCGAGCCGTTGTAGTAATCGCCCTCTCGAAACTCCTGCGTCAGGACGATGCGGCCGTCGCGGACCATGAGCCGGGAGGTCGCGCTGTGATTGCGGGTGACGAACTTCACTTCGCGGCGGCTCGCCAGTGCGTAATTCTCCCCTTCCTGGTACTGAACGGCATAGCGCAGCATGCGCAGATCTATGTTGATGCCAGCGGGCTGGGGACGTCGGTCTTCGATCTGCACCGCCATCACGTCCCGGGCGTTCCATGCTACGGCCCGCGCGGTCACGCCTTTGCCCCTGACCGTCATCAGGCCGTCGTAGACGGAAAGGTGCTGGTCGAATTCCGGCTGAGTGAAGACGTCGTCACCGAAATCGACGAAATCGATATCGACGGCGCCGCATCCACTGCCGTAGTCGGTGTGGCGCTCGGGAAAGCTGTTGGTGTCGCGGTTCTCCGCGAAAACGTCCACGCGGTTGATTTGGAATTTCAGAGCCGAAGGTGTGGTCCAGAGCAGGCTGCCCATCCGGCCATTGCCGAGCGGCTGGCCTTCTTCGCTGCGCCGCACGGGCGTGGTGTAGTGGAGATCGGCGCGCGAGACGAGCTTTCGATAGTCGACGGCGAGAAGTGTGGAAGGCCCGCCGGCCGCGGGTTCGGATGCCTGCTCTTGCGACGCAGCAGCGGCGGCTGGCAGGAGAGCCGGCGCCGCCATCCCTGAAATGAAAAATTGACGACGCGAAAAAGGTGGCATTTTTCCTTTCCTGTAACGTTACACTAGACCCGCGCGCCGACGGGTGTCAAGTGTGGAACCGAATTGGAAGGAACATTCCGTAGTGGGGTCTTTTCAATTTCCACAGGCTTGACGGCCAGGGTCGAGGTGCGATACTGACGGTGTGTGCCCAAGCGTACGCGCAAGCAAAGTCAAGACATTAACCAGTTCGCCGCCGATGTAGTGCGGAAGAGTATCGGCAGCGAGTTGACGAAAATGGATCGGTCCCTTATCTCCCAGGTCATGGCGGCGATGGGCCGCAAAGGTGGCCTCAAGGGGCCGCTACCCTCAACGCCAGGCTAACCCCGGCACATCGAAAGGCGTCAGCGCGGAAGGCGGCACAGGCGCGGTGGGGGAAGGAATCAAAGTGAACGGGAAGAAGGAATATCCAGACTGGAAATCGCCAAGTGCTAAGCCCAACCTCCGAGGCAACCAGAGGAGCCTAGCTGATTTTACGCAGCAGAGGAAGTGTCCAAAGTGCTCAGGAGAGAACTTTAAGGTATTCATGGGCAATCGGCCCCAGAAGGACCGCTTGGCGCACCTGCTTGTTTGCTCTCACTGCGGCTATGCGAAGTGGCTTCCGGGCAATCGAAATCCTTTTTAGGGTTCCATGCGCGAGCGAACGCGCGGCGATAGAATCCTGTGATGCCCGATTCGGAACTGCAACTCCTGAGCAAGATCTATGATGTGCTGTGCCAGATTCACAAAGCAACCGTTCTCACGAATTCGGCGATTCAGAGCCTGGTGCAGGAGATTCGACAGGTGAAAGAGAGAACGTTACCCGAGCCGCGTCCGACCCCACTACCGAACATTCCGATTCCTGCGCCGCACTCTTGACGGCGTGGAATACAGGTTTACACTAGATTGCCATGCCGCTCTTCGATCAGGCCTCACAGCAGGGCAACCCTCCTCCGGATTCCACCCTGGTGTATGTGGGCACTTATACCGGGGCGAAGAGTAAAGGCATCTACCTGTTTCGCCTGCAGACCGACCACCTGGAGGTATCGCAAAACATTACCCTGGTGCCGTACGGGCTGGCCGCGGAAACGGCCAACCCTTCGTTTCTCGAAGTCGACATTTCGAAGCGCCGCATTTACGCGGTGAACGAAGTCAACGAATATCAGGGCAAAGCAGGCGGTTCGGTGAGCGCGTTCGCGGTCGAGCCGGCGACCGGCCGCCTGGCCCTGCTGAATCAGCGGCCCTCTATGGGAGCCGGCCCGTGCCACCTGGCGCTGGACCACGGAGGCAGGAACATCCTGGTTGCGAATTATGAAGGCGGCACTGTAAGCGTACTCCCCGTGCAAGCCGATGGGCGGCTGGGCGCAGCGACGGATGTGGTGCAACATACGGGCAAGAGCGTCAATCCGGAGCGCCAGACGGGGCCGCACCCGCACTGCGTTGCACTCGACCAGGCGAACCGCTTTGCTTTTGTTTGCGACCTCGGTCTGGACAAGGTGTTTGCGTACCGCTACGACCCGCAGCAGGGGAAACTCATGCCGCACGATCCGCCGTTCACTACAGCCAAACCGGGAGCGGGACCGCGGCACATGGCGTTCCGGCCGGACGGTCGGTTCGCTTACGTGGTCAACGAACTGGATTCCACGATTACCTCGTTCCGCTACGATGCCGATGCGGGCCGCTTGAGTGCGCTGGAAACGGTCTCGACGCTGCCTCCGTATTTCGACGGGAAGAACATCGCGGCGGAGATCGGCGTTCATCCGTCCGGCAAATTCCTCTACGTTTCAAACCGCGGCAATGAAACCGTGGTCCTGTTCGATATCGATCGGGAGAAGGGCACGCTGACATATATCGAGGAACAGGGCACGGGAGGCAAGACGCCCCGGCATTTCGGAATTCAGCGTTCGGCGAAGCACCTGGTGATCGCCAACCAGGACTCGGACAGTCTCCTGGCGTGCCGGATCGACGCCGGGAACGGCCGCCTGAAGCCGTCGGGCGTTTTTGCCCAGGCTCCGAGCCCGGCATGCGCGAAATTTCTTCCGCCGGCGGACGAATCCGGATAGCGATTGCACATAGTGCAATGAAATTTGCAACCCTTGCGACCGGGGTGTAAGATATTGGCCGTCGGTTTTGGAGGGGAACTGACATGCTACTGAGAGTTCGCACCGCGGCCGTGCTCGTGCTGATCGCCTGTACCGGAACATGGGCGTCGGCAGCGACCGCCTCGGAAGAAGAACTCGAACGCGGCTTTACGGAAAACATCCGGCCCTTCCTGGCAGGCTACTGCGCGCCCTGCCACAGCGGCGCGAAGCCCGCCGGGCAGCTGGACCTCAAGCAGTATCAGGACCTTGCGGGGGTGGCGCGCGACTACGAGCGGTGGGCGCTGGTGGTGGATAAGCTGAGCGCCGGGGCGATGCCTCCCAAGCCGGCTCGGCAACCTCCGCCGGAGGCGCGGCAAAAGACGATCGACTGGGTTCAGGCCGTCCTGAAATTCGAGGAGGAGAAGAATGCCGGCGACCCCGGCGTGGTGCTGGCCCGCCGGTTGAGCAACGCCGAATACGATTACACGATCCGCGATCTGACGGGCGTGGACATCGAGCCGGCGCGCGAATTTCCGGTGGATCCATCGAACACGGCCGGCTTCGATAATTCGGGCGAATCGCTCACCATGTCGCCGACACTGCTGAACAAGTACTTGCAGGCCGCGCGCGACGTCGCCAACCACATGGTGCTGAAGCCCGGCGGGATCGGGTTCGCGCCGCACCTGGTGCTGTCGGACACGGACCGCGATCAGTATTGCGTCAACCAGATTGTGGATTTTTACCGGCGCCAGCCGACCGATTACGCGGACTATTTCCGCGCAGCCTGGCAGTTCAAGTATCGCTCGCAGGCAGGAAAGCCAAACGCCACCCTGGCGCAGGTGGCCGCGGCAAACGGGGTGAGCCCGAAATATCTGGCCACAATCTGGCAGAGCATCGAGGGAACCAAAGAGGACGTGGGTCCTCTGGCGAAGCTACAGGCGATGTGGCGCCAGTTGCCGAAGCCCGCGGGCAAACAGCCGGATCTTGCGCGGGAGGGCTGCGCGCGCATGCGGGATTTTGTCGTGCAGCTTCGAAAGAAGATCGAGAACCGCTTCGCGGACCTCAACGCGCCTGGAATCAGCCGTACGGCGCAGCCGTTCCTCATGGCTCGCAACCGCCGGTACGCGGCGCACCGCACCGACTACAACAAAGCGGCGCTGCAAGTGGAAGGCGAATGGAAGCCGCCCGCGCCCCGCGCTGCCGCCAGGCCAACGATGATCGACCAGGTTGCCGACGAGGGCCGCGCGTCGCTCCCCCCGCCCGATCCGCTCGCCGCCGACCCCGACCTGCACGTTCCCTCCGGACAGCGCGAGCGCTATGAAGCGGCCTTCGCCCGCTTCGCCGCGGTGTTTCCCGACGCGTTTTACATTTCCGAGCGCGGCCGCTACTTCCCCGACAACACGCGGGACAAGGGAAGGCTGCTGAGCGCGGGCTTCCACAACCTGATGGGTTACTTCCGGGACGATCAGCCCCTCTACGACATGATTCTCGACGGCCGGGGACGTAAACAACTCGACGAACTGTGGGAAGAGCTGGACTTCGTGGCCTCCGCCAACATCCGCACGTACACGCAGTTTTACCTCTTCGAGAGCAAAGAGGCGGCCACGGGTCCGGAAGGCGGCGCGGTGACGCCGGACAGCGGGATCACTTCGCAAGCGAGAATCGAAAAAGTCGAGCAGGATTATCTGGCGAAGGCGCGTCCCAGCGGCAATGCGGCGGCGCTCCAGGCCATCCAGGATTTTTTCCAATCCGCGAACGACGGCGTCCGCAGGGTACTGCAGGCGCGCATCGAAGCGGAGCCGGCGCAGCTCGCGGCGCTCCAGGAGTTCGCCGCGCGCGCATACCGGCGGCCATTGACGCAGGCGGACCGCGGCGATCTTCTGGCGTACTACCATTCCCTGCGGGAGAAGGACGGCTTAAGCCACGAAGACGCCATGCGCGAGAGCATCGTCAGTATTCTCATGTCCCCGGATTTCTGCTACCGCATCGACCGCCTGGATGCCGAGCATGCACCCGGCGTGCGGCCGCTCTCCGATTACGCCCTGGCCAGCCGGCTGAGCTATTTTCTATGGGCCAGCATGCCGGACGAGGAATTGTTGGCGCATGCCGCCGCGGGCGATCTGCACAAGCCGGAAGTGCTGCGTGCCGAGACGCAGCGCATGTTGAAGGATGACCGCGTGCGTGGTTTCGTTACGGAATTCGCGGGCAACTGGCTGGACTTCCGCTTTTTTGAAGAGCACAACGCGGTGGACCGCGAACGATTCCCCGGTTTCACCAACGATCTGCGCGAAGCGATGTTTCAGGAGCCGATCCGCTTCATCCTCGATACGGCTCGCAATAACCGCTCGGTGCTGGATTGCCTGTATGGCAACTATACGTTCGTTAACCCGGTGCTGGCGAAACACTACGGCATGCCGGCGGTGGCCGGCGGTCCGGACCATTGGGTGCGTATCGACGATGCGCGGGCTTACGGGCGCGGTGGCTTGCTGCCGATGGCGGTGTTCCTGACCAAGAACGCGCCGGGGCTGCGCACGAGTCCTGTGAAGCGCGGCTATTGGGTGGTACGGCGGGTGCTTGGGGAACAGATTCCTCCTCCACCGGCGGTGGTGCCTGAGCTGCCGCGCGACGAGGCGAAGATGGAATTGCCGCTGCGCGAGATGCTGGCGCAGCATCGGCAGGACCCGAGCTGCGCCGCCTGCCACGCGCGCTTCGATCCGCTGGGCCTGGCGATGGAAGGTTATGGGCCGGTAGGCGAGAGACGCACGAAGGACATGGCCGGGCGCCCCGTGGACAGCCGCGTGGATTTTCCGGGCGGTGGACAGGGAGACGGACTGGACGGCCTCATCCGGTATATCCGCGAACGCCGCCAGAATGACTTCATCGAAAATCTGTGCCGCAAAATGCTGGCATATGCTTTGGACCGCAGCCTGATGCTCACGGATGAACCGGCGATCGAGGCGATGCGATCTCAACTGGCCGGAAACGGCTACCGCTTTGACACACTGGTGGAGAGTATTGTCGGCAGCCGCCAGTTTCTGACCAGGCGCGGCGACGCGGCTGCGCAGGCGAGGAAGGGGGAATAGTTTGGAACACTCTCGAGAGGATCGCGGACGGCCTTCACGCCGGGCCGTGCTTCGCGGCATCGGTGTGACGATGGCGCTGCCGTGGCTGGAGTCCTTTCCGCTGCGCGCTGCCGCAACAGGACCCTCGGGGCCTTTCCCGCGGCGATTCGCCGTGCTCTTCATGGGAAACGGCATCAACGGCAACCACTGGTGGTCGAAGGGGAACGGGCCGGAGATGAAGCTCAGCAAGACGCTGGAGCCGCTCGAGCCCATCAAAGCAAAAATCAATGTCATTAACGGCCTGGTGAACCAGCCGGCGGTGGGGAAGGGCATTCACCCCGGCCAGACGGGGAATCTGTTATCCGGCGTTCCGATTCAAAAGGGCGCAATCGTCAGGGCCGGAATCACGGTGGACCAGGTGTTGGCGGAAAAGCTGGGGCAGGAGACCGCACAGCCCAGTATCGTACTGGCATGCGAGCAGGCGATGACCGGCTATCACGAAACAAATTTTTCGATGGCCTACAGCTCGCACATCTCCTGGTTCAGTGCGGATTCGCCGGTCCCAAATGAACTCTATCCATCGCTGGCGTTCGACAGTCTGTTCGAAAACAACGGCAGCCTGCGCAACCTGAGCGTGCTGGACCGGGTGCAGGAGCGGGCCGCAAAACTCAGCCGGCAGTTGTGCGCGTCCGACCAGGTGAAACTGGATGAGTATATGACGAGCGTTCGCGAGGTGGAGCGGCGCGTCGAGGGCATGCGCAAAATCAAGGACAAAGCCGACGCCGCGGCGGCGAAGGATGGCAAGCCTATACTCGGTATGGAACGTCCGCGCAACGGTCTGCCGGAGGATTTCCGCGAGCATACGCGGCTGATGTGCGACATTCTCGCGATGGCGTTCCAGACGGACAGAACCCGCATTGCCACGCTGCTGCTGGCGCGCGATCTCTCGGGCCTCTACTATCCGTTCCTGCAGGTGGGGTCGGATCATCACAGCGCCTCGCACGACGATCTTTCCGACGCATACGAACGAATCTCGCGCTTCCATCTGAGCCAGTTCGCGTACCTCGCGCAGCGGCTGGACGGCATGCGCGAAGGCCAGGGCACCGTGCTGGACAACTGCTGCCTGGTCTTCCTTTCGAACATGTGGGCCGGATTCAAGCACGACAATATGAAGCTGCCGCTGGTGACAGCCGGCGGGCTCGGAGGAACTCTGGCTACCGGGCGTTCCCTCAATTATCTGTATGACGGAGACGACAACCGCAGGCTTTGCAGTTTCTACCTTTCGATTATGGACCGCATGGGCGTGAAGCTGGATCATTTTGGCGATGCAGAATCGCGCCTCGCGAAGTTGTAAGATCGTTCATGACAATTTCGAAGCGGATGCTGCCGGCCGGGCTGCTCGCCGTTACGGCATGGGCGCAGACCGCGGCGCCGCCGGGGAACCCGGGGGCAGTCGAGGCAGGCGCGCAGCTCTTTGAGCGTCATTGCGAATCCTGCCACGGCAAGGGCGGACACGAGGGACGCGCGCCGGATTTGACATCCGGTCATCTGGCGAGCGGCGCCCGGGACGAGGATCTCTTCCGCACGATCTCCGACGGCATTCCGGGCTCGGAGATGTCCGCGTATGCCGCGCGGTTGAAACCGGCCGAAATCCGGAACATCATCGCCTTTGTGCGCTCCCGCAGCCGAGCCGGCGAAGCGCCGCTGACCGGCGACAAGGCGAGGGGCGAAGCGCTCTTCTGGGGCAAGGGCGGCTGCGCCAACTGCCACGCCGTGGGAGCCCGCGGCAACCTGGTGGGTCCGGATCTTTCGCGAATCGGGCGGCAGCGCAGCGTGAGCTATCTGCGGGAATCGCTGGTGAATCCGGGTGGCGATATCGTTCGCGGTTATGAAGGGCTCACCGTAGTCACGCGCGACGGCAAAACCATTCGCGGAATCGAGCGGCATCGAGACGATTTTTCCGTGGTGCTGCAGGACTTCTCGGGTAAGATTTATTCGTTCGAGCGGAGTAGCCTGCGCTCCGTAACGGCCGACCGGTCTTCGCTGATGCCTTCCTACGACGGCCGGTTTTCGCCAACGGAAATGAACGACCTGCTGGCTTACCTGTTTACGCTGGGAAGGACCGGGGAGAAACCATGAGACGGTGGATCACGGCCGCGGCCTTTGTCACGATTCTGTGGAGCGCGCAGGACGCCGAATGGCTCACCTACGGCGGCAACGCCGCGGGATGGCGGTACAGCGACCTGGCGCAGATCAATACCGGCAACGTGGCGGCGCTCGCCCCCAGATGGATTTTTCAGACGCACGTGCCGGGCAATACGGAGACGAGTCCGCTGGTGCGCGGCGGCATCATGTACCTGACCGGCCCTTCCAATCATGCGTTCGCGCTCGATCTGCGCACCGGGACGGAGATCTGGCACTATCAGCGAACGCCACCCAAGCCGCTGGACCTATGCTGCGGCGAAGTCAACCGCGGGTTCGCGATCCTGGGCAACCGTCTGTTTAAAGTGAGCATCGAAGACACGCTGCTGGCGCTCGACAGCGCAACGGGAAAGCCGCTGTGGGAGACGACTCTGGGCGACTACCGCAAGGGCTACAGCGGAACCGCGGCTCCGCTGGTGGTGAAGGACAAGATTCTCATCGGCACCGGCGGCGCGGAGTTCGGCATCCGCGGTTTTGTGGACGCATATTCGCCCGAGAACGGCGAGCGGCTGTGGAGGTTCTATACCGTGCCGGATGCGGATGACCCGGCAAGCGCAACCTGGGGAAAACGCTCCAATCTGCGCGTCGGCGGATCGACGTGGATCACCGGCACTTACGATCCCGAATTAAATCTGACGTATTGGGGCACGGGCAACCCCGGTCCGGACATGGATGGAGACGTGCGTCCGGGCGACAACCTGTACACCTGCAGCATTGTGGCGCTCGACCCCGACACGGGCGCGCTGAAGTGGCATTTTCAATTCACGCCGCACGATACGCACGATTGGGACGCGGTTGCGGACCCCGTGCTGGCCGACCTGACGATCGGCGGCCGGAAGGTGAAGGCGCTCATCCAGGCGAACCGCAACGGCCACTTCTATGTTCTGGACCGCACCAATGGAAAGTTCCTGCTCGCCGTTCCATACACCAAGGTGAACTGGAATAGCGGGATCGATTCCAACGGACGGCCTAAAGTGATTCCCGGCCTGGACCCTTCGGAAGGAGGGGTGAAGGTTTGTCCCGGCCTGCCGGGCGGGCATAACTGGCAGGCGACGGCTTACAGCCCGCTGACCGGCCTGTACTATTTCGGCAGTACCGACGGGTGCCAGTCGTTTTATAAACGCGAGGAGGATTTCGTCGAGGGCGCCTGGTATCAACTGAGCGGCGGGCGCGATATTCCGGGCGAACATCCGGCCGGCTCCTTCATCGCGATCGAACCGGCGACAGGCCGTATCCGCTGGCGCTTCGACATGGTGCGGAATCCTTCGGGCGGGGCGCTCGCCACCGCCGGCGGCCTGGTGTTCATCGGCGATTACTACGGCAACCTGATCGCGTTCGACGGACGCACCGGTAAAGTGCTCTGGCGATATCAAACCGGCGCCCAGATTTCCGCGCCGCCGGTAACTTACACGTTTGAAGGAAAGCAGTACATTGTGCTGGCTGCGGGCCAGGCGGTGTTGGCTTTCGCGCTGCCCTAAGGGGTCGTTAAGAAATAACATTTCCAAGGACCTTTAAGAGCGTGCGACGGTTGGCCGAAGAACTGGGCCAGCAGGGACACGTCATCAGCGTGGAACTACAGAAGTTGGCCAATGAAACGGGCCTTCGAATCGCGGTGAGCCATCTTCCGACAGTCACAAGCAAGGGGAACAAAATCGAACACAGACTCCGCTCCTGAGCTTCGAAGCGATCGTCAATCTCATTGCCGGGCTGATCACTTAAAGAACGGCGGCAGGCAGGCCGCTACATCGGCCACACGCTCATGTGGCCGAAACTCGCAGGAGCCGGAGGGTGCTCCACGCTTACCGCCGTTCGACCGTCAAGAGACTGAGGTCACCACATGATGAGACGCCGACCGGAACTACGGGCCACTCTTGCCGTGGTCATTTTCTCAGCCGCCTACGCCTACCCTCAATCCGCGCCCAACAAGCCCGCACCGCGGCCTCAGAACTCTCCGACTTATGGTCCGTCCCGCGGCAGCCTCGTTCTTTTAGGCGGCATCCGCCCGGGCCCTGCGATCAACTCGGCATTCGTGACCCTCGCCGGAGGAGCCTCGTCTCATATTGTCGTGATTCCGACGGCGAGCATCGGCGACGCCGGGCCCCCTGGATGGGTTCCCAATCTCACGCGCCGCATGAAGGAGACCTTCGGCGTGGCTGACGTGATCGTCCTGCACTCGCTTGACCGCGTTACAGCCGATTCAGACCGTTTCGTTGAGCCACTCCGAAACGCCACGGGCCTATGGATTCTGGGTGGCTTCCCGGGACGGATGGTTTACTCCTATCTCGGTACAAGAACCGAGCGTGCGATCTATGAGCTGCTTGACCGCGGCGGCGTCGTGGGTGGAGAGTCGGCTGGTGCCATGATCCAGGGGTCCTGGTTGGATACGACGGACGATGAGTTCACACCGGAGATTCGCGCGTTGATCAAAACCTACGGCCGTGGCGGATTTGGATTGCTGAAGCGTGCGGCCGTTTTCCCTCACTTCGACGAGCGCGGAAGCGCCGCTGCTGTGAAGTTCAGCGCGGAGTATCCCGACCAGCTCGGGATCGGGATCGACAACGCGGCGGCGCTAATCGTCAAAGGCGATCGTGTTGAGGTCATCGGCCAAGGCACGGTCAGCATATACGATGGGAGACGCCGTGGCGGTGCGGATCCGGTTGTGCTCCACAGTGGCGAACGATATGATCTCGCTTCCGCCAAGTGATCCCTTCGCTTGGATTGAAGATTGAACTGCCAAACCAGTCGCGGGTACTTGAGCCGCTCGTACCCTGAACCGATGCACTCGGGGGTCTTCGTCCGCCGGTTCAGACCGCGCGGCGCCTGCTTCGGAAAGCGGCGGTGCGACTACCGTTATGAATCGGAGGCTGTATCGCTGCGCTTGATGATGAACACTGTTTTATCGTCGATTGTGTCGGCTTCGCCGCGGTCGCGCAGCCGCTGATCTCTGTTGAACGCGTACCTCATCAGCGCGGCGCAGATCTCCTTGGCGGGAAGTTGGCAATTCGCCCGCATCAGCTCTTCGATTTCCAGACGCGCCTGCCTGTCGCTTCCGTCGTACACGCCATCGGTGTACAGGAACAGGATGTCGCCGGGATTGATGAGCGTAATCTCGGCAATGTTCGTACAGTCCGCGGGGCTCTGCCGGAAGCGCATCGAAGTATATCGCTTCCGGTCGGGATGATTTTCCGCCACCTCGACTCCCAGCGGGAGGAATTGGACCATGCGCTCGATGTCGATTTCGGTGAATTTCTGCGTCCGCGCAGAGTACAGCAGCGGCGGCGGATGCCCGAAATTGACGAAACGGAATTGACCGGACGGGTGAACTTCGCCGTACAGCATGGTCGCGATTTCCCGCGCGTCTCCCAGTCCGGTTCCACCCAGCGCATTGCGTGCGGTCACCGAATGGGCCAGCCGCACATTGATGTTTTCAAACAGCTCCGGCGTCGTCGTTCCATAATGGTCGAGTTCGCTCAGCATCAGAGCGTGAAATGTGTCGTGAACAGTGGAGGCGATTTTTGCGGATATCAGACCGTGGCCCTGGGCGTCCACGAGCAGAACGCCGGCCGTGCTATAGAGCCCTTTAAGATTTTCGGCTACTCGCACCTGCTCTAGGCTCCGCGCTTTCCGATAGGAGGATTCCATTTCCGGCCGGTATTCCGGCTGTGACTTCAGCCATTCCAGGTATGGGTCCCCCGGATTGCACGACGGCCCGCTCGGCGCGAGGGGCGTGAGAATGTCCTGCGACGCCTGCAAGGCTTTTTGAATTCGCGCGTCGATATCGTACCGCTGCTGGAAGTTGATGTATTCGAAAAGGTCTCCGCCCGCCGTCTCGGCTGGAGTCGAATCGCCATACATCTCGATTCCCGGGACATGCGGGATCGCGCCTTCCACCGGCATCAGCCGGTCGCGCATGTATTCGTCAATCCGAATGTCGGCAGAGCTTGTCATGGGGTTCCTTCAGAACATGAGCAATGCGCCTGCCAAATAGCAATCGGCCGGGATGCTATAGGATGCGAGAGGCGAGTGGTGCGCGGCTGTCGGCACGTGCCGACAGATCGACACGCGACCGGATGGCCGCGTGAGTTACCACACGTAAGAATCCACGATGCGCGGCGGTCCCGAATGTCCGGCAATCACCCGCGTGGCAAGCACGATCTGCAGATTGGATCGGGTTCTGCCTCGGGGAATTTTCGCCGCCAGCGGTTCCAGGTACTGCGGCTGGGTCAGGAATTCGCCCGCAGCCATGGTGCCGTAGCCGGTGAGGCCGGCCACCACCACGACGAGCCGCTCGGTGGTGGAGTCCCAAACGCGCGTGATCAAGGCATAATCTTCGGTGAGCTTCAGATTGGGAGTCGAATAGTTCACGGTCCAGGTTCCAGTGCCGGGTTTTTGCCGGTCCTGGATGGAAAATCGCTCGCCGTCGCGCTCGAACCAGAAGCGCAATTGCCCGGTCAGACGGATGGTCCAGTCATTATTGAATGCGCCCACCAGGATCACCGGTCCGCTGCGCAGATCTTCGAAGGTTGTAAAGCTTTTTCCGCGCACGTGGCAGATCTTCCCGCGGGCCTGCAGCCAGCCCGTGATGCCATTCAACGCCACTACATCCGGCAGCGCCACGTTCTGGCTGCCCAGGAAGTAGAGTTCGAACAACGACACGGGCGTGTGAGGATCGGCGGTCGCGGCAGCGACACGAGGGAGGTCCGGGTTGGCGTCCTCGGGGGTTTCCTGTTGCGTCGCCAGAAATCTCCGCTGGCCGACGCAAACCAGCACGGGCGACGGGGACGAGACAACCGGCTCCCAGAAGCGATCGATGGCGCGGTCCGGCTTCCACAGGCGGATTCCGGCTGCGATGATGCCGATGGCGACGACCGCCGCGGCCGATAGCCAGAGAACGGAGCGCGGAGACCGCCGTTTCGTCGGCCGGGTAGCGGCCAGGAGAGTGTCGCTTCCGGCGAATGCATTCTGCGGCGGTAAGTGAAATTCCGGCACATAGGATCCGGAGGGCAGATCGATCCGCATCTCGCGCTCGTGACCGGGCTCGTGATAATACTGGGCGATGCGTTTCCGGATTTCCGCAGCGGTGATGCGGACGACGGGGTCGGCGTTGGTGTCATAGTCTCCATCGCGGCCGAATACGTCGACGCCGAGGTTGCGCTCCTTCAACGAGCCGGCTTGGCCAGCCATCGTTTTTTCAACAACGTGCCGCAACAAAGCGGGGTACCGTTTGCTGTGACTGAACAGGGGATTCGCAAGCAGCCGCTCCAACTGCTCGTGGATCCTCCCGGCCTCTAATTCCATACGACTCACCACCCGAAGAAAGCGAACGTGGACGCGATTGTAGCACGGTGCGAGTGCCCTTCGGCGGCCCTGAGGAACGTAACAACGGGTATGATACGTGCCTCGCCCCACTCTCTAAGCTATTCCAAACACAAGCCGATACGGTAGTCACCTTGAAGCTGCCCCAGTACCTGGCGGTATTGTGCTGTTCCGTTGCGATCCATGTCGAATCCTGTAACACGCCGGGATCTGATGCGATCGATTCCCGGCACCCTCGCCACCGCTGCCGCGGCGTCGGTTCTGGCCTCCGCGGCGCAATCCGGTCCCGCTCCGACCGGTTCCATCTTGGTGCGGCAGACCGAAGGTACTGCGAGATTCGCAGCTGCGCCGTCTCTCTCCTGGCGTCCTGTTCCGGCCGCGCCGGAGGGGGCGATTCAGCTCGATGCGTCTCACACGTACCAGGAGATTCTCGGGTTTGGGGCTGCCTTCACGGATGCATCCTGCTACCTGATCCACCAGCTCCCGCCTGAGGCTCGTGAGAAACTGCTCCACGAACTGTTCCATCCCTCCGAGATGGGTTTCCTCGTAGGGCGCGTTCCCCTGGGCGCCAGCGACTACTCGACCAGCCTGTACAGCTTCGATGAAGGCGACCCCGACCCGGACCTGCTGCACTTTTCCATCGATCACGACCGCGCATATATGCTCCCGGTTCTGGCTCAGGCGCGGCAGATGGCTCCGGAGCTGTTTCTTTTCGGGTCCGCCTGGAGTCCGCCCGGCTGGATGAAGGCCAATGCGTCCATGCTCGGCGGCTCGATGCGGAAGAAGTACTTCGGCGCCTATGCGCAGTATCTTCTGCGAAGCCTCGAAGGATACGCGGAGGCCGGCGTCCCCCTGCAGGCGCTTACGGTGCAAAACGAAGTGGATACCGACCAGGACGGCCGCATGCCCGCCTGCCTGTGGGGCCAGGAATATGAGATGCAGTTCGTGGCCAAACACCTGGGACCGGCGCTGGCCGCGAGCCGGAACCCCGCGAAAATCTGGATCCTCGACCATAATTACAACCTTTGGGGCCGCGTCCTGGACGAGTTGGAGGATCCGGAAGTGGCGCGATACGTGGACGGCGTGGCGTGGCACGGTTATTTCGGAAGCCCCGGGGCCATGACGCGGGTCCACGACGCTTATCCCGCCAAGCACATGTACTGGACCGAGGGAGGCCCGGATTACAAATCGCCGGACTACCTGACGGACTGGGCGAAGTGGGGCGCCATGTACGCGGGTGTTCTGCGCAACTATGCACGGTGCATCGTGGGTTGGAACCTCGCGCTGGATGAGAAGGGCTGTCCCAACATCGGCCCGTTCTCTTGCGGGGGGCTGGTCCAGATTCATTCCGGGACACAGGAGATCACTCGCAGCGGACAGTACTGGGCATTCGCGCATTACGCGCGGGCCATGCGGCGGGGCGCGCGCAGGATCGCGTCCACCGGCAAGGCCGACGGTGTTTCGCACGTTGCGGTTATCAATCCAGATGGAAGCAAGGCGGCAGTGTTGACCAACAGCGGAGCCGTCAGAAGCGTGCGCCTGTGGATGGGCGGCAGCCAGGCCGAAGCGACTCTGCCGGCAGGCTCGATCAGTACGTTGACGTGGAAATAGGGACGCGCCGCGTCGCGGGGCGGGAGTTTGTCGCGGACCGGGTAAGTTCGCGGCCGGGCAGTTTGAACCGAGTTGTTTCAGGAGGCAGTAGTGCAAATTCGAAAATCGTCGTGCATCGTAAGAGCGGCGTTGTGTGCCGCGCTCGTTCTGGGAGCGGGTGTCCTGCGGGGGCAAAACCCTTCGGGAGTGATTTCCGGGACCGTCAGCGATAGCTCACAAGCCGTGGTTCCCAACGCCAACGTCACGGTGCTCAATACCGACACCGGCGTCACCGCGTGGCGCGGAACCACCAATGACTCGGGCGTGTATCGCGCGCCGGGCCTGGTTCCCGGCCATTACACAATCTCGGTGGAGGCGCAGGGATTCAAACGCGCCGCGGCCGAGAACATTCCGCTGGCGGTGGATCAACGCGCGGACATCAACGTCACGCTGGAGCCGGGCGCCATTACGGAATCCATTGAGGTGCGGGATACGGCGGCGGCCCAACTGGCGGCCGACACCTCGTCGCTCGGCAATGTCATCAATCCCAGCCAGGTGGAGAGCCTGCCGCTCCCGAGCCGGGCCATTCTCAACCTGCTGTCGCTGACACCGGGAGTCTCCTCCGGCGGCGATGCCACCGGCATCAATTCCGCACAGCTTTCGATCAACGGCAGCCGCACACTGAACAGCGAGTTCACGGTGAACGGCGTTTCGGTGGTGAGCGGGTCGACGGGAGGCGTGCAAACTCTGCCGCCCGCGGATTCGATCCGCGAGTTTAAAGTGCTGACCTCCGCATACTCGGCCGAATTTGGCAGAACGTCCGGAGGGACCGTCACGATGGTGCTCAATTCCGGCACGAACCAGTATCATGGCGGCCTTTACGAATACTTCCGCAATGAGGATCTCAACGCCAACAACTTCTTCAATAATGTCCGCGCGCAGCAGCGGCCGGTGGACCGTTATAACCTGTTTGGCGCGAAATTGGGAGGGCCGGTCTGGATTCCAAAAGTCTATCGCGGAAAAGAGAAGACTTTCTTCTTCTTCAACTACGAAGGGCTGCGGCAGATCTCGCCGTACGCGAACATCTCCTCGGTGGCGCCGGCATCCTTCGCGGGCGGCGATTTTTCTTCGTCGCCGATCGCTATCTATCAACCGGGCACGAACACGCCGTTCCCGGGGAACAAGATCCCGCAGAGCCTGATCGACACCGCCGCGGCCAAGATCCTCGCGCTTTCCCCGGTGCCGAATTCACCAGGCTCGCCGGACGCATCGAACGGCCGCGTGGTGAACAACTTTGTATCGGCGGGCTCGAGTAAACCGGCGAGCGACACCATCACGACGCGGATCGACGAGAACCTGACCAGCAAAGACCGGATGTTCGGGTCGCTCACGCACTACTACAGCATCTCGCCTCTGCAGCCGGTGATCCCGGGCCCGCTGGAAAACGCGGTCGGCCCTTCGGTCACGACGGGCTTCCAGGGGATTCTCGGGTACACCCGGGCGTGGACTCCGACGGTAGTTACGGAGTTCCGCATGGGGTATTGGCGCAACAACAGCGAATACACGCCGCCGAGCGAGGGGATCAATGTGCAATCCACTTTTGGGATTGCCCGCTCGGTGGGACCGGCCTCGCCGGTATTCAACATCAGCGGATGGAGCCAGCTCGGGTTGAACAGCAACACCCTGCGGAGCCAGATCGACAACAACTTCCAGCCGGGCGTGGCAACGACCAAAGTGTGGGGCAACCATCTGATCAAGTTCGGATTCGACCTGCGCAAGGACGAATTCAACATCTACAATCCCGGCGGCACCGGAAATTCCGGCGCGTTCACGGGCACCTATTCGTTCACGGGCGAAATCACCTCCGGGACCCATAACAGCGGCAACCCCATCAACGCGCTTGCCGACTTTCTGTTGGGCTCGATCAAGACTTCCGCTTACGCCCTGCCGCAGCCGCCCGCCGGACGGCGCAATTCCAACACCGCGGCATACGTGCAGGACGATTGGAAAATCGCCCGCAACCTGACGCTGAACCTGGGGCTCCGCTGGGAATATGAATCGCCGATGACGAGTTCGAACAATATCTACTCGCGGATCGATCCCACCACCGGGACGGTTCTGTTCGCCGGGATCAATGCTTCGCCCTCGCTGAACCTCACGGCCAGCAAGCACAACATCGCTCCGCGCGTCGGCCTGGCGTACAGCGTGGCGCCGAAGACGGTGATTCGCGGCGGATTCGGGCTGTTCTACAGCCAGTTCTTCTCGGACCTGGGCGCGCAGGTTCTTTTCCCCGGTTACACGGTGAGCCAGAGTTTTTCGAACCTGGGAACGGGCATCGCGCAGCCCTTCACCCTGGCACAGGGGATGCCTCTGATCCTGGTGCAGGATTTGAAAAACCCACAGAATACCCTTTCGCAATATTCCCCGTCGAATCCGCTTTCCGCCAGCGCATCATTCGCGAGCGTGCGCCCCATGCCCTATGGCGCCGAGTGGAATTTCGGAGTCCAACGCGAACTGCCGGGGAACACGATCCTCGACATGAACTACGCCGGGTCGAGCGGCAACCATCTGCCCATCAACCTGCCGTACAATTTCGTGCCATACGCTCTGGGCACAGCGCTTGCTCAGGCGAATACCACGGTCACCACGCAGAATGCACGGCCGTACCCCAGTCTCGGCGGCTTCAGCGCGGTGGCCATGGCCGGCCATTCCACTTACCATGCTTTGCAGGTAACCGCGCGCCGGCAGTATGGCGAGCACCTGGCGTTCGTTGCCGCGTACACACGTTCGAAGTCGCTGGGCGATAGCGACGGCTTATTCTCCTTCTCGCAGCCGGCGGGCGTCAACGTGGGCCAGTTCCCGCAACTGTTCCGCAATCTCGATCGGGGATTGAGTGAGTTCGACCGGCCGAATACGCTCACCGGCTCGATCCAGTTCCGCACCGGCGGTCCGCGCTGGCTGCGAAACATTGAAATCGACCCCATTCTGACGGCGCGGGACGGACTGCCGCTCACCATCAACCAGAACACATTTAACCCGGCCGCCTCGCAGCAGCGTCCCGAGCTCATTTCGAACACGAGCATCTACCTGCCGCAGGCGGTTCCGAACGGGACGGGCGTGCAGTACCTGATTCCGGCAACGGCCGCGAACTTCCCCCTGGCTCCGGTGGGTCCTCTGTTTACCGGTTCGGGAAGCAGCCGGACGCTGGTGGTGCCCGCGGGAATCGGAAACCTGGGCCGCAGCACGGTTCGCGCGCCGGGAGATGTGGACCTCGACATCGGTATCGCGCGCCGGTTCCGCATCGCCGAGCGCTCCGCCTTCCAGTTGCGCCTGGAGGCATTCAACTCGCTGAATCACACGAACCTGTCGTCGCCGAATACCAGCCTTTCCGCAACGGTGAATTCGAGCGGACAGGCGTATTGGAATTCGCCGTCTTTCGGTCTGATCACCGGCGCACGTTCGGCGAGATTCCTGCAACTGGTGGCGCGCTTCGAGTTCTGAGGGAGGTTGCGCCGGAGGTTCTGCGGAAAGCACCGCTCCCTGTGGTCGCGGCTCCGTGAGCGGCTTACAACGTCTCACCGAGATGGAAGCCGCGGACCGGGCAGGGGGCGGCGCCATTTGTTTATGCTATAGGAACGACCTATGAAAGGCCCTTCCTTCCCTTCGGGCGCACGGAGAACCGTGCGCAACCTGGCTCTGCTTGTTTGGATCGCGGGTTCGGCATTGGCGGCTTCAATCGGACCCGCACACGGATACCTGGTCATCGTGGGCGGCGGACAACTCCCGCCGGATGTTGTGCATCGCTTCATAGAACTGGCGGGTGGGATGGACGCGCCGATGGTCTTCATCCCGACCGCGGAGGACGGCACCCCGAAGATCAAGGCGCAAGACACGTTCCTTGCCAAAGCGGGCGCAACCCACGTCACTATTCTGCACACGCGGGATCCGAAAGTCGCCGACACGGAGGAGTTCGTCAAACCGCTGCTCGCCGCCCGGGCGGTGTGGTTCGAAGGCGGCAGGCAATGGCGGCTGGTGGATTCGTATCTGAATACACGGGTGGAGAAGGAACTGTATCGCCTGTTGGACCGAGGGGGCGTGATCGGCGGCAGCTCGGCGGGAGCCACGATTCAAGGCTCCTTTTTGGTGCGCGGCGCCCGGTCGGGCAACACCATCATGATCGCTCCCGGCTACGAGCAGGGTTTGGGATTCCTGCGCAATGCCGCCATCGACCAGCACGTGCTTACCCGGCATCGCGAAAATGACCTCAATCAGGTGATCGACCTGCACCCCAATCTACTGGGCATCGGGATCGACGAGAGTACGGCCATTGTCGTACACGGCGACGAATTCGAAGTAATCGGCAAGAGCAAAGTGCTGATCCACGATGCCAAATACAAGCCGGAGCAGGGCGGCAAGTCCTATTACGTTCTGGCCGCCGGCGACCGGTACGATCTGCGGCATCGCAAGAAGATTTCTTCGCAGTAATCTACGCCGGCACGCGCCGCGTCCGGAACGCGGCACAATGGAAGAGCGAGTCCGATGGCCACTTCCGCCATGCCCGAGGGCAGCGAGCAGCTTCTGCGCGAGCTTGCGCCGCGCGTTCTGGCGGCGGTGGTGCGGCGTTTTCGCGATTTCGCCGCGGCGGAGGATGCGGTGCAGGAGGCCCTGGTGGCGGCTGCCCTGCAATGGCCGCACGATGGTGTTCCGGAGAATCCGCGCGGCTGGCTGATCCAGGTGGCCGCACGGCGCATGACCGACCATGTGCGCAGCGAGGCGGCGCGGCGCCGGCGCGAAACGCTGGCGGCGATGGAAGCGGAACAACTGGCTCCCTCGGTGGAATCGCCGGGCAGCGAAGAGCAGGACGATACCCTCATCCTGTTTTTCATGTGCTGCCATCCGGCGCTGACGAGCTCTTCGGCGATCGCGTTGACGCTGCGCGCGGTGGGCGGGTTGACGACGGCGGAGATCGCGCGGGCGTTCCTGGTTCCGGAAGCGACCATGGCGCAGCGGATCAGCCGCGCGAAGCAGACCATCAAAACTTCCGGCGTGCCCTTCCGCCTTCCGGAAGCTTCCGAACAGGGCGAACGGCTGCGCGCCGTGCTGCACGTGATTTATCTCATTTTCAACGAAGGATACACGAGCAGCGGCGGGGCCGAATTGCAGCGTGTCGAACTGGCGCAGGAGGCGATCCGGCTGGCGCGCGCGGTTCACGCCCTGCTGCCGGAGGATGCCGAAATCGCGGGCCTGCTGGCGCTGATGCTGCTGACCGATGCGCGCCGCGCGGCGCGGTCCACATCCAATGGAGAGCTGGTCCCTCTGACGAAGCAGAATCGCTCTCTGTGGGACCGCGCGCAGATCGCCGAAGGCACCGAATTGCTGACCGCGGCTCTGCGAAAGGGCGCGCCCGGGCCGTATCAACTGCAGGCGGCTATTGCGGCGCTGCACGATGAAGCCGCGCGCGTGGAAGACACCGACTGGCCGCAGATTCTCGCGCTCTACGAAATGCTGCGCCGGATGTCCGACAATCCCATGGTGATGCTGAATTACGCAATTGCGGTGGCCATGGTGCACGGCCCGCGGAAGGGGCTGGAACTGCTGGACGGGCTGGACGCCGACGGACGGCTGAAGGGGCACCATCGCCTGGACGCGGTGCGGGCGCATCTGCTGGAAATGGCGGGAGAGAGCCAGGCGGCGGCGACGCACTACCGCGCCGCGGCAGAGCGGACGAACAGCGTGCCGGAACGCGATTACCTGCTCCTGCGGGCGGCACAGCTTCAGGAAGCGCGGCCCTGAGGCGGCCCTACTGCTTCATCGCATCGTCGATGGAAACGCCGTTGCTCTCCAGCGTCTTGCCGAGGCCCTGGTCCAGCGCTACTTTCGCGTGTACGTAGGTGGACGCGGCGGCCAATTCGGCGGATTGCGCGTTGGCCAGATCGCGGCGCGCGGCGACGACCGCGGAAACGGTCGAGGTGCCGAGCTGCAGCTTGCGCTCTTCGCCCACCATCAGCTTTTCCGAGAGCTGGCGGCTTTCCACCGCCGCCCGGTAGCGCGCGCGCGATTGCTGGATGGCGGCCACCTGGCTCGAAATATCGACCGCCAGGTTGTTGTAAACGCGCTGCCGGTTCAGCTCCGTCTGGCGGTGGGAAAGCACGTCGATATCGTAGTCCGCCTGCGCCTCCTGGTTTTTCAGCGGCGCGGAGTACGAGATGTACGCGCGCTCGTTGGGGAAGTTACGGCGCAGCACCTGGCCCAGCGCGGAACCGAGGCCGCCGGCGAAATAGGAATCCGCGCCGGCGCCCGGAATGGGCGTGCCCGTCTGCCCGAAGTTGTAGGTCGAAACGCCCACCCGCAGATTCGGCAGCAGGCCGTTGGCGGTGCCGATGGTGGTAATCTGCGCGGTTTCGGTGGCCATCTCGGCCATCACCATATCGGGCCGGTCGCGGCGCGCGGCGGCCAGCAGTTCGGAGAGCGGCGCCAGGTCGTCGATATCCGGAACCTGCAGCGGATCGGTGGTGAGGACGTGGACGCCGTCCAGCGCGGGATCCTGCATGCCGTGCCAGGTGAGAAGGTCCTTCATGGCGTTTTCGCGCTGCACATCGGCATTGGCCGCGACGCGCAGGGCCTGCTGCTCGCGCGCTGCGGCACTCTGCGCGGCGATAAGGTCCACGGCGGGCACAGCGCCGGCGGCGATCTGTTTGCGGGTATCGCTGAGCAGCTCCTGCGCCAGCTCATAGTTGCGCTGCTTGTACTTCAGGTCGTCGGAAGCCACCGAGAGGTCCCAATAATTGTTGAGAACCGCCGTCACAACCGAGATCACGCGGGCGCGGAACGCTTCGCGGGAGCGCGCAACACCGCGGCGGGCGATGCGGATGAAACGGCCGTTCACGCGCTCGCCGAAGCCTTTGAGCAGGCTTTGTGAGAAGGACGCGCCGAGATAGGCGAAGGAAGTGGGGTTCAGCACATCGGTGGGGGCGGATTCGTTTTCGAAGGAATCGTGATAGAACAGGCGCGCGGTGGCGCCGGTGAGCAGTCCCTGCTGGAGTTGCGCGTCGTAGGTTCGGAATCCGTCGACCAGCTCATTGGTTCCGGCCAGAATGATCTCGTCCTGGGGGGTGGTCTCGTGAGCGAACGAGCTCGAGACTGTAAGAACGGGGTCGAGCTGCGGGGTGATGGGCCCGATCTGCTGAATGAGCGCGGCGCCGCTGACGGTGGCGATGCCGCCCGCGCCGCCACCGCCGCCGTTGCGCTGAATTCCCGCTACGCCCTGTCCCGCGCCCAGGCTGACTGCCACGGTATTGGCGCCGGTGACGCCGCGCAGCGGGCCGCCCGATTCTGCGCGCTGCACCTGCCACTGCGAAGAGACGATGTTGTAGCGCTCGGTTTCCAGATCGAGCGAATTCTCGAGCGCCAGCTCGATGGCATCGTGCACGCTGAGGTACAGCGTACCGGCGCGAATCAGTCCGTGCAGGCGCAGCGAGCCCGAAGTCCGCAGCTCCGGCACTTGCACGGCTTCATAGGAGCGGATGATCGGCAGCCCCTTGGGCCGGACCGGCCCGATGGGCGGCAGAACCTGGGCGAATGTGTTGCCCGCCAGCAGAACCGCCAGCGCGGGGCAGAACGCGGAATGGAGGACGGAGATTCTCATGGCTTGCTCCTATTTCCCGTCCGGCAGAACCAGCGGCAGCGAGGATTGCCGTTTGACGCGCCCGCTTTCGGCTTCCGCCATGGTGATGTGATTGCGTTCGAGCGTGACTCCGAGAGCCTGCTCGAAAGCGATCCGGGCGTGAGTATAGTTGGCCATCGATTCCACCTCTTCGCTTTCCGCCGTCACCACGTCGCGCTGCGCCTGAATCACCGCGGCGATGGTGCTCTTGCCGTATTCGTTCTTTTTCTGCTCCGCCTGGAGCGTGTCTTCGGCCAGCTTGCGGGTTTCGACGGCGGTTTCGTAGCGCGCCTGAGCCTGCTGCAGGCCGATGACGGCGTTGCGCACGTCCACCGCTACGGAATTGATGCTCTTTTCATACTGAAGCTGGAACTGGCGGAGGCTGAGCTGGTCGGTGGCGAAATCGGCCTGGGCGGCGCGATTGCGCAGCGGAATCGTGAGACTGAAGCCCGCGGCATAGTCGGGGAAGTTGCGCCGGAAGAGCTGGCCCAACAGGGAGCCGTATCCGCCGATGTAAAAGGGGTCGGGCGTGCCATATTGGAACCCCACGTTCAACGGGTTGATTACGCCGGTCTGGGCGTGATTCGTAAAGCTGGCGAATGCCTGCAGCGAGGGCTTCAACGCGCTGCGGTCGCCTTTGATGATGAGCGCCTGGCTGTCTACATTGATGCGCGTCTGCTGCAGATCGGGGCGCTGCGCCAATGCCTGCGTAATCAGGTCCTTCACGGGAGGCAGAATCTGCGTCTTGGGCACTTCGATCTGGTCCAGCGGCACGATGTGCACGTCGGCCAGCAGAGGATCCTGGATGCCGCGTTTGCTGAGCGCGTTCTTGAGAACGATTTCCTGCTGCAGGAGGTTGGTCTGCGCGATCAGCACGTCCTGGCGCCGCGCCGGAATCTCCGCCTGCGCGCGCGTAACTTCGATGGCGGCAATGGCGCCGTTGGCCAGCTCCTCGCGGTTATCGTCATAGAGCTTTTGCGCGGCTTCCAGCGCCTGCTGCTTCAGACGCACGTCTTCGTTGAACGCCACCAGGTCCCAGTAGAGGTTCAGCACGGCCGAGACAGTGGTGATGACCTGCTCTTTGAGTTGGAGATCGGTCACTTTGGCGTTGTTGCGCGCGATGACTACGTAGCGGCTGTTGATGGATTCGCCAAAGCCCTGCAGCAGGTTCTGGGAAATCGTGAAGCTGATGCTGCCGATCGTGACCGGGTTGAGCAGAGTGGTGGGGCTGTTGACGGTGCTGCGGCCGCTATTGAACGAAGCTGAGATCGCGGTGCCCGGCATGAACTGCTGGCTGTAGCCGGCATTGAAATTCCGCGAGCCTTCGACCAGGTAGTTGGTCTGATCGATCACCAGGTTGCTCTCCGGGTACGTGCTGTGGCCGAAGTTGGCGGAGAGGGAAAGGATCGGATCGAGATTGGGAACCAGCGATCCGATCTGACCGGTGATGTTGCCGCTGGAATTGACGCCGGAGCCCGACGCCAGGCTGATGGCGCCGACGTTGATGCCGGCGACGCTGACGCTCTGCGGACCGGGCGCAATCGGGGTACTGGGGGCACGCAGGGCGCCGCCGATCTGCGCACGGCGGATGTCTTCGCGCGCCAGCAGAGGCCCGTAACGCTGGATTTCGATATCCAGGTTGTTTTCGAGCACCAGCGCGACGACGTCTTGCGCGGAGAGATACAGATTGCCCGCGCGAATGAGCGTCGCCAGCCGCCCCGAGTTGTTCAGATTGATCTGCGGCACATAGCGTTGCTGATAATTGCGCGTCAGGAAGCCGAGCGGCCGCGGTTTAGGCGGCAGCACCGAGAGGTAATTGGACTGCGCGCAGAGCGGCACAGCCAGAAGAGTGGCAATACAAAGACGCGTTCGCATGAGATGGCCCGAGGTGCAATCGGAGGTCCAGTGGATCTCCATGAAAACACTGGGGATGAAGGCTCGCAGCGCGTCCCAAATCGAGACAGTGGCGTTCGGAGGTGAACACTGCCGGTCGGGGTCTATTGCGGGCGAAACACGGCGATGCGCCCGGAGCCGCCGGCCGCCCAGCCGGCGCCGTCGGGGAGGAATGCCAGGGCGTTATAGCCGGTCGTATCGATGGGCTTCCAGGAGCGGCCATCGTCGGTCGAAACATCGGTGCCCGAGGTGCCGGAGGCGATCCAGAGGCGGAATTTGGCGTTGTATGCGACGGCGGAACGGAAGCCCGCGGGGGGCGCGCCCGTCGGCGCGCTCCAGGTGCGGCCGCCATCGCTGGTGAGAGCGAAATTCGCTGTGGCGTCGGCGGGCTTCGAGTAATCGCCGCCGACGGCTATGCCATGCACCGCGTCGCGGAAGGCGATGGAGAAGATGCCCGCGGCGGGTCCATCATTGCGAATCGGAGTCGAAACTACCGTCCACGAAGTGCCGCCGTCCACCGAATGAAAAACTCGCGCCGCGCCGGGACCTCCGGTCGCGAACCACACCTCGTCGCGGCCGCGCAGGGCGAGCGAAGTATTGCTGGCAGCGAAAGCGCCCTCGCCGGGCACGGCGGGAGGGGTGAGACGGCGCGTCCAATGCGCCCCTCCATCGGCGGTGGTGAAGACCGCGAGGCGGCCATCGACGGGGTCGCCCAGGAGGATGCCGTGCGCGGCATCCCAGAACGCCAGGCCGTCGAAGAAGCCTTTGGCGTCGGGGTTGGTGAATTGCAGTTCCCAGTGCGCGCCGCCATCGGCGGTCTTGTAAACGCGCGAATTGTCGCCGGCGCCGATCGAGAGCAGCCAGGCGGTATTGCGGTCCAGCGCATGGACAGCGCGAAAGTCGAGCGCAGCGGCGCCGGGAACTTGCGCGGCGTGCCAGGAGCGGCCGCCATCGGTGGTTGTGAGATAGGTGCCGGCGGTGCCGCTGGCCCAGACGACATCGGCATCGACCGCGCAGAGGCCGCGCAGCGATGCCTTTGTCCCCGAGGTCTGCGGCTGCCAGGACTGCGCGCATAGCAGCAGGGGAAACAGGACGGCGGAAAGAATACGCATCGCATTCAACAGTAGACCATGTCTGGTCAGCGATTCACTCGGCCCGCAACGCTTCTGTTGGGACCACCTGAGTCGCACGCCATGCCGGAATCCAACAGGCTGCCAGCGCTACGGCCGTCACCAGTAGTGCGACGCCCGCAAAAACAGCGGGATCAGACGCTTTCACCCCGAATAGAAGGCTCGCCAGCAGCCTCGATCCGGCCAGGGAAGCGGGGATTCCGATCATCACGCCCAGCGCGGCAAGCCGCAATCCCTGCCGCAGCACCAGGAGCACTACGCGGCCCGAACTGGCGCCTAGCGCCAGACGAATGCCGAACTCCTGGGTCCGCTGACGAACGGAGAATGCCACTACACCGTAAAGGCCCACCGCGGAGAGCACGAGCGCCAACGCTGCGAACAATCCCAGCAGAACCAGGTTCAAACGACGCGGGGCAACCGATTCGTCGATGTGGTCCTGCATGGTTTCGGCATGATCAATCAGAAATGCAGGCTCCATGCGGCGAAGTTCGGCCGTCATGGTTGCCAACAGGCTTTGCGGATTGCCGCGGGTGCGGACCGCCAGTTGCATTCCCCGGCTGGGCCCCTGGGCAAAAGGCTGATATGCGGAATAGCCGATGTCGTTGGCGAGGCCCACGTTGTGGACGTCTTTCACCACCCCAATGACCGTCATCCACGTCGCTAAATTCCTGGTTCCGATCTTGATGCGCTTGCCGACGGGATCTTCGTTGGGCCAAAAGCGCCGCTGCATGGTCTCATTGATCATCACCACCGGCTCGCGCGTTGCGTCGTCGCGCTCGTCATAACTCCGGCCGCGCACGAGAGGGATTCCCATGACGCGGAAGTAATCGGGCGTCGTGCTCCGGGTCATTACGGCGCCCAGTTCTCCAGGCGCGGCTGCGCGTCCCTCGATGGTGAGGTCGCCGGTTGCGTCACCACCTGAAATGGGCAGCGATGAGGCCATGGTTACGCCGGTCACGCCCGGGAGAGTGGCGAGTTGAGTGGCAACGCGCGAGTAAAAGGTTTGGATCGCGGCGTCGCTCTTGTAGGTAGGGGGCAGGGTGGCGTGCAAGATCGCAAGGCCGTCGGGGCGAAAACCCGGGTCCACACGGAGCACGCGCTGCCAGCTCTGGAGCAGAAGCGCCGCTGCGACCAACAGCACGATGCACAGGGCTACCTCCCCGGCAACCAGGACTTGCTGCGCGGCGGCTCGCTGGCGGCTTTGGCTGGTGCGAGACCCGCCGCGGAGGGCGTCGCCCGCTTCCACGCGCGTCGCCCGCATGGCAGGCAAGACGCCGAACAGCAGACACGTGACTCCGGTCGTGATCAGGGCGAAGAGCAGAACCGAAGCGTCGATCGGAACACTGGCGAGACGCCAATCGCGGCTCAGCAGCGGCAGCGAACGGGTGGCGAGCACGGCCAGCCCTACGCCCGCGATTCCGCCGCACATCGCCAGGATGGCTCCCTCGGTAAAAAGCTGGCGGACAAGGCGCCTCCGGTCGGCACCGAGCGCGCTGCGGATTACCAGTTCGCGCGTCCTCGCCGTCGCACGAACGAGCATGAGGGAGGCGACATTTCCGCATGCAATCAAGAGGACCAGGCCGACCCCTCCCAGCAGGATGAGCAGCGCCGGCCGCAGGTCGCTTCCCAGATCGTCGCGTAAGAGCCGTACCCGGATCACGTGGCCGCGCCACGCTTCCGGGTGCGCCTGGAGAATTCGGGCCATGATGCCGCTTACGTCGGACGCCACATTTTGCGCGGTTCGTCCGGGCTTGAGACGGCCGATCGTGAAAAGCATCCACAAGTCCCAGCGGGCCCTCATCGCCGGGGACGTCACTGCCGCCAACGGAAGCCAGTATTCGGCTCTCTGCGGATAGCGGAAGGCTGCCGGCATGACTCCCACGACCGTAGGGGTGATTCCATCGAAATGAACGGTTCGGCCGAGAATCGCCGGATCGCCTCCAAATCGAGTCGCCCACATTTCATGGCTGAGGACGATGACTGGGGAGGCGCCTGTTTTGTCGTCGTCCCGGGTGATGGCACGCCCCAGTTCGGGCTGCACTCCCAAAAGGGGAAAGAACTCGTAGGAGACGGACGCTCCTCGCACCCGCACCGGTGCGCCGTCCTCGCGCAACACGCGGCTCGTCCACGACACGGCTGCCATGTTTTCGAGCGAGCCCGCCTGTGCCTGCCACTCGCGGAACGAGGGGTATGTCGTCCCCCATACCGCGTTCTGATCTCCACGCTCAACCTCGTCCACGGCCACCAGCCGCTCGGGGTGCGCGAAGGGGAGCGAGGCCCAGAGCACCGCCTTGGCGACGCTGAACATGGCCGTGTTGACTCCGATTCCGAGCGCCAGGGTGGCGATGACTATGCCCGCGAATCCGGGGGACTTTTTCAGAGTGCGCAGTGCAAATCGTGCATCCTGCCAAAGCGTTCTCATCGAGCGATCTCCTTTCGAAGTCGTGCGGCGTTCCGGCCAGGCGGACCGGGTCAGGTCGATCCGCATTCGCGTAGCGGAGTGGCGGATCAGGTACTGAACCACGGTCCGTCGGACAGGGCGAGAAGGATGTGGAAGTCGGCAGGTTTCAGCACCGGCAAATCCCGTAAAGTGAATATACGTATTTTACTGATATCGGTTAGCAGCGATTGACCTGGCGCGAGCCTCTCCCGATCAAGCTACCATTCGGTAAATGCCGCGCTTGCTGCCTGATGACGTCGCAAGGCTGATCGCTCACCATCTCGAACTCGGGTGTGCTCTGCGGGTCGCACCAACGTGGCGGTCCTGGCGCTGGATGGTCGATTGCCCCGGCGACCGAATCGCCTGGATCGCGGAAGATGACGAGGGATGGATCCGTTTGCGGCGCGAAGCGGAGCTGATCGCGACGCTCGCGGCCGCTGGATGTCGTGTTCCGAGGGTGATCGGAGTCGATGAGGCCGCGCGCCTGCAGGTTCGCTCGAGACTTCCTGGGGTCAGCGGATACGCTATCGAAAGCCTCGTCTTCGGCAAGTCCGACCGCCTGACGCCGGCCGCGCGTTATCAGCATAATTCCCCGCTCACCGAAGCCGGCCGCGTGCTGGCTCGTGATTTGGGCGCCGAGATCGCCGCCCTTCATCGAGCACCTGTGGAGGCGGCGCGCGCCTTGGGACTGCGCGGCACCCGGTATCTCACCACACTCGATCGGATCGACCGCCGGCTTGCCCGCAGTGCCGGGCTTCGGGATTTGAGGGCCGCGCTTCCTCGGATGCGGGATTGGTTTGCGGCGCTGCCCGACGACCCGGTGATCGCGCTTGGTGACATCCAAATGGAGAACATGGGGGTCGATGCGGCGACCGGCGCGCTTTTCGGCGTTTTCGATTTCGATGAGGCCGCGGTGGCGCATCGCCTCGAAGACTTCAAGTACCTTCCATCATTCGGTATCACGTTTACACGAGTGACACTCGAAGCGTATTCGGCCGCTGGCGGCCCTCCTCTTGGCCTTGATGACGTGGGCCGGTTCCACCTGCTCTCGGCACTTGAGCACTTCACGTTCGTGGACGATGCCTCCCTTCGATGGACCGGGATCATCGAGTGGAGCCACGCGGCACTCGATCGGTTTCTCGTGTGACAGCGGATCTGCAGCGCTTTTTCTTGACCGGATGGTGCTCAAAAAGACCCTCTGCTGTAAGTTTTTTCGGCCATTCCGGGTCTTAGAGAATAGATCAGGAATTCTGCCGCAGTGCGGCGGGTAGAAATGTCAGGCACCACCGTGAGCGACGGTAGCCCACTGGACTTGGTCGAGCGCCCGAGCGAAGCACCGCGCAATGGCAATCCCGCGGAACACGGCCGCGGCAGCAACAGATCCGCAGCGACCCTGCTCGACGCGGGCAGAAAGGCTGCCGTCTACGGCGTCCGCCATCTGCTGCACAAGCTGGATTACCAGATCGAGCGTGGACTGGCTCCTCCGGACAAGGTGGCCTTGGTCCTGACGCATCGATGTAACTGTCGATGCGTCATGTGCGATCTCTGGCAGACAGGAGACGCACGCAATGAACTCCCCGCCGAACGCTGGATGGCGCTGCTCGACGAATTGCACTCGTGGACGCGAACGCTCCGCGTGCGGTTTGTCGGTGGAGAGGTCTTGTTGAAGGCTGGAATCTACGACATCATCCGCAGGGCCGTCGATCTCGACTTTACGGTCAACCTGATTTCAAATGGTCTGGCCCTTCAGTCCGAACGGAATTATCGCGACCTGATGAACACGGGCCTGAAGTACATCACCTTCTCGCTCGATGGGAAGGATGCCGCCATTCACGACCGGAATCGCGGAACTCCCGGGCTGCACAACGTGGTGTGCGAAGTGATTCGCAGGATGAAACGCGAGCGGCCGAAAATGTGCATCTCGCTGATCTGCATTCTGATGCGGGAAACGGTACCGCAATTGGCCGAATATGTGCAGTGGGCCGAAGGACTCGGGGTCGACCGCATTCTGTTCCAGCCATTGGCCGAGAATTTGGGCCGGCCGGAAAAACGGCCGGGCTGGCACCGCGAAAGCGACCTGTTCCTCCGCGACATGGAGACGCTCGAACACTCGATTGACGCGTTGCATCGCCGGGGCCGGCAGCCGGCGCACATGGAGATGCCGTTGCGTCCGTTGCGGGAGATGCGGGAGTATTTCGCCTGTCCGGAATCGTTTCAGATCAGGCAGGGCCACTGCATGCTGGGACAGACGGACCTGCAGATCGATCCCTCGGGCATTCTATATATGTGCGATGTGCGGCACACGGCGTTCGGGCATGTGGACGACGGCCTCGTCCGGCAAACGTGGAGAAGTGGACGGGCCCGCGCGGTCCGTTGTGCGATCCGGGACTGCCGGCGGCCTTGCGCCTCGATGTGCAATCGTTCACCCGGGCTATGGGAGAAGGCGGCGACGTTTCTGCGGTACGCTCGGGCGGGCAGACTGTAGAAGGCCGACCGTCCCCAGCATCCGCAAGCGGGGCCCGGGGGGAGCTACGAACCCACTACTTCCAGGGCTTTCTGGATCACCGGGTCGCGCTCCGCTTCCACCTCGTCGCCCTTTTCCACCCCGAAAGCCTGGTTGAACAGTTCGGTCTTGAGCCGGTTGCTGACGAACGGACCCTCGGCGGTCCATTCGGCCACACTGGGAGAGATGTTGCGCTCGCCCAGAAACACGTGGAACTCGTCCAGAATCTGCGGAGTCACTTCGAAATCCGCATCGATCTTGTGGGTTCTCAGGTATTCGGTGGCGAAGTTGGGGAACGATCCGCTGGCCTCCAGCGCGGCGCGGAATCGCGTCATGGCTGGAGGATAGACGACAAAATCGGGCTGAATGCCGCCGCCGCCGGTTACGGGGCGGCCCTTATCGGTATGGAACTTCGCCTGGCCATTGGTTTCGTGCGTGGTGGCGCCCAGTTCGAACTCGGTGGTATCGAGGGGCTTCTGAATGCAGCGCCCGCTGGGCGTGTAGTAGAGCGCCACCGTGAGCGCCAGGCCGGTGGCGTCGCTCAGCGGAAAGACACTTTGCACGAGTCCTTTACCGAAACTCGGTTCGCCGACAACGGTGGCGCGGTCGTGATCCTGCATGGCGCCGGTCACGATTTCGGCGGCGCTGGCGGTCTTGCCGTTGACCAGAATGGCCAGCTTGAAACCGTACGGGACGGCGTCGGGCGGCACCACCTCGGATTTTTCCGCGCTGGAACGGCCGCGCACCGTGAGAATCTTCTGGCCGGGCCGCAGAAACAACGACGCCGTCTTGAGCGCCGCATTGACCAGGCCGCCGGGATTGTCGCGCAGATCGAGCACCAGCCCCGCCAGGCGGTCGCCGCCCAGCTTTTCGATGGCAGCTTTGATCTCATCGGCCGTTTTTTCGTCGAAACTCGTGACCCGGATGTAGCCGATCCCGGCCGCCAGAAAGTAGGTGCGGTCCACGCTCGGCGACTGCATCTCCTCGGGCACCAGCGTGAATTGGAGAATGCGGCCGTAGCCTTCGCGGCGCACTTCGAGCTGCGCCGGATGCTGGCGCGACGCGCCCAACAGTTCGGTGAGCTGATCGAGATCCAGGCGGGCGATGATGTAGCCGTTGATGGCCAGAATCTCGTCCCCCGGCGCGAGGCCGGCTTTGGCGGATGGCGTACCGGGCTCGGTCTGGAGCACGATCACGCGGCCCGGCAGAATCGAGACGATGCTGCCGAAGCCCTTCTGCGTGGAGGCCTCCATTTTCTTGAGCTGATCGAACTGGCCGGGGTCGAAGAACACCGAGTGCGGATCGAGCCGGCGCAGCATGCCCGGGATGGCGCCGGTGTAGAATGCCTGCTGGGAATTGATCGGGTCGGCCGCATTGCTTTCGAGCGCGGCGTAGGCGTCGATGAAGCGCTTGAGGCTGCTGTCGATGTCGTCTGCGGCGGGCAAGGCGAGGGCCGCGCACAGGAAAACTGAGGCGAAGCGAAACATTCGATTAACTTTCATTCTATCGTGCGGAGGAAACGGGCCAGCGCGGTACAATGCTCCAGACATGCGGCGAAGCGTGATCGTGGTTGCGATTCCGTTACTGCTCGCGGCGCGGGCTCATCCGCCGCGCGACTGGACAGCGGACCCGGCGATCGCGCGCGGCTATTTCCGGCGGCCAGGCTCCCGTGCGGAAACTACGTCTGGCAAACCACTTCGATTGCTTCAAACCCGGCAAGCTGCCTGCCGGTCTTCTCGATATAGCCTTTCAACCGGCTCAGGTCCCCACAAAGAGAGCGCTGCAGCTCGTCGGACTGAGTAACAGCCGCCGGTGAGAGATCGCGGTCCGGATAGACAAGTGTCCAGAGGGTGAAATGTCTCCGGATCGAGGCCATCAGGGTCAGGATCAGTTGCCGGTCGGTGCCATCGAGCTTCTCCAGGTCGGGCATGGCGATTACCGTGTGGGGAACGCCGTCTTCGGCGGTCCAACTGACGGCATCGTGATCCAGCCTGACTTGCTTCACGGCCTTTGAAGCAGTCTCGGAACCAGCGGATTTTCCTCGACGCCGGATGTATTCGGCCGCCGTGGCGGCGATAGACAACGTCGACGCCAATTCATCCAGAATCTGGTGGAAGCTGATCGGGGCTTCGGGTGCTGGCTCCTTGCTCTCGGTCTTTGTCTGCGGCGCGAGCGTGAGCACCGGCGTTGGCGCCCCACCCGCCGGCAGCCCCCTGGCCGGTGTGATCTCAATCCGGTCAACCGTCAACGTACTGAAATCCAGCGGCGCCTTCAGCCAATCGCCCAGTTTGCTCTTGAAGTGATCTGCGTCCGCGTTCAGAACGATGTGTGGGGCTTCCGGCGTTGGCTGGTAGCTGATGATCATCCCCGGCTCCTGACTGCCGGCTGCGGAGAGCTTCGCTTCATCCAGATAGATCGATCCCGCCAGGTGGTTTGGAATGGACACGTCGCATGTCTTGGAAAAGCCGGGGCCGGAGAATGTAAAAAGATAGTTTTCGAGGGGCGCGGCACCGGCTGCCGGTTCGCTCGCGCGGTACGTTGTGGGTTGGGCCACCTGCTGACTCTGCTCCTCGGGAACGATTACGGTCGGGACGGGCGGCGGTGGCGGCGGCTCGAACCGCGCAAAGGCAGTCGCGCCGCCGACAAACGCGAGTGCAATTGCCCCCATTACCAGCGCGCGGTGAACCAGGGAGTCATCGTGCATACCTTCGTCCCCTCCGGCAGGAATCGAGGTTATTCTACACCCGGCATTCGCCGCTGCGTTACAGACGATTTCCGGGAGGGAGCTATCGCGTGAACCGCAGCTCTTTTCTCTTCATTGCGCGGTCCAGCGCCAGCTCGATCAACTGGTCCAGCAGTGCGGAAAACGCGACGCCGCTCTGCTCCCACATCTTGGGGTACATGCTGATGGAGGTGAATCCTGGAATGGTGTTGATCTCGTTGATATACAGTTTCCCGCTGGCGTTCTCGAGCAGGAAATCCACGCGTCCCATGCCTTCGCATTCCACGGCGCGATAGCAGGCTGCGGCGAGCCGGCGGAGTTCGTCGGTGGTTTCCGGGGGCAGGTCGGCGGGCAGCCGGGTTTGCGCGCGATCCAGCAGGTATTTGTCTTCGTAGTCGTAGAACTCGCGCGAGGGCAGGATTTCGCAGGGCAGGGAAGCCACCGGCGCTTCGTTGCCCAAAACGGCGCATTCGAGTTCGCGGCCCAGGATGGCGCGTTCGACAATCACCTTGCGATCGTACTGCGCGGCGCACTCCAGCGCGGCCTGCAACTCGGCGCGGTCATGCGCCTTGGAGATTCCCACCGACGAGCCCAGATTGGCCGGCTTGACGAAGACCGGGAAGCCCAGTTCCGCGCAGGCATCGGCATCCAGAGCCTCGCGCGCGAGTGTCACATATTCCACAACCGGCAGCGAACGTTCCTTACAGACACGCTTCATCATCTCCTTATCCATGGAGACCGACGACGCCAGCACGCCCGCGCCTACATACGGAAGCCCGGCCAGTTCGAGGAGTCCCTGCACCGTGCCGTCTTCGCCGAAGGTGCCGTGGAGCACCGGAAAGACCACGTCGATTTCCGGGTGCGCGCCCGGTTCGGGCAGGATGGGGCGCGGGCTCCATTTGCCCTCGCGGTCGATAAAGTATTCGATCTTTTCGTACTTCTCGCCGTCCAGCCCGCCCAGAATGGCTTTTGCCGAACGCACCGAAATCTCGTGCTCGCCGCTGCGGCCGCCGTAGATCACGGCAACGCGTAATTTCATAGAATTCGCTTTCCCAATCCGGACATGATCAGCTCGACGGCCAGGTCGGCGGTGCGGTTCACCTCGTCGATCACCGGATTCACCTCGACCACTTCCATCGACACCATGCGCGCAGAATCGCAGATCATTTCCATTGCCAAATGCGCCTCACGGTAAGTGACGCCGCCGCGCACCGGCGTGCCGACTCCCGGTGCATCCTGGGGATCCACGAAATCCATGTCGAGCGAGAGGTGAAACCCGGCCGTGCCGTCGCCCGCGGCCTGGATGGCGTCCGCCATCACGGCGCGCATGCCGCGCTCATCGATATCGCGCATGGTGAAGGCGCGTACACCTGAATCGGCGACGTGCGGCCGCTCCATCTGGTCCACGTCGCGCAGCCCTACGATGACGGTGTTGCGCGGAGAGACCTTGGGCCGGAAGCCGCCCAGGTCCACCAGCGGCGCCGGGCCCATGCCCACCAGGCAGGCCAGCGGCATGCCGTGAATATTGCCGCTCGGGCTGGTCTCGGGCGTGTTCATATCGGCGTGCGCATCCAGCCAGATCAGACCGATCGAGAGGCCGCGCTCGTGAAAGAAGCGCGAGGCGCCGCTCACGCTGCCCACGGCCACGGAATGATCGCCGCCCAGCACCAAAGGCAAACGCGCGCGGGTAAGCGCCGCCGAAACCTGCATGGCCAGCAGCTCGCAGGCGGAGGCAATCTGCGCCAGGTACTTGGCATGCACATCACCCTCCGGCCACGCTTCGGCCTGCTCCACCGCGATATTGCCCACGTCTTCGATTTCGTAGCCCAGCGACGCCAGCCGCGCGTTCAGACTGGCCACCCGGACCGCGGATGGCCCCATGTCGACGCCGCGCCGCCCTTGCCCGAGATCGAGCGGCGCGCCGATGATCGAAATCGATGAGTGTTTCATAAGCCCCTACGGGCGCAGCCGGTACAACATCCTCGGAAACGCGATCGTCTCGCGAATGTGCTCCAGCCCGCACATCCACGCCACGCAGCGCTCGATTCCCATGCCGAAGCCGGCGTGCGGCACGGTGCCGTACTTGCGCAGGTCGATGTACCAGTCGAACGCCTCTTTGGGAAGCTTGTGTTCTTCGATGCGCTGCAGCAGGAGATCGAGATCGTGAATACGCTGGCCGCCGCCGATGATTTCGCCGTAGCCTTCGGGCGCCAGCACGTCGACGCCCAGCACGGTATCCGGCCGGTCCGGCGCGGGCTGGAAGTAGAACGCTTTGAAAGCCGCCGGAAAACCATCCACCATGACGGGCCGCGTCTGGTCTTCGGTCAGCAGCGTCTCGTCGGTGCCTCCGAAATCGCCGCCCCACTGGATTTCGCTGCCCTTGGCCTGCAGAATCCTGACGGCTTCGTCGTAGCTCATACGCGGGAAGGGCGCCTGGATATTCTCCAGTTTGGTAACATCGCGCTCCAGCCGCTTCAGATCTTCTTTGCGGTTCTCCAGCACGCGTCCGGCGATGAACACCAGCAGTTCTTCCGACACGCGTTTGACATCTTCGAGCGTGGCATAAGCCATCTCCGGCTCGACCATCCAGAACTCCGTGAGGTGGCGCCGCGTCTTGGACTTTTCGGCGCGGAACGTGGGACCGAAGCAGTACGTCTTGCCGAACGCCATGGCGGTGGCTTCGTTATAGAGCTGCCCCGATTGCGCCAGGTACGCCTTATCGTCATCGAAGTAATTCACTTCGAACAGGGTGGTGGTGCCTTCGCACGCCGCGGGGGTGAAAATCGGAGTATCCACCAGCGTAAAGCCGTGCGAATCGAAATAATCGCGCACCGCCTTGATGATTTCGTGGCGGACGCGAATGATGGCGTGCTGCCGCTGGCTGCGCAGCCAGAGATGGCGGTGGTCCATCAGAAAGTCGGTGCCGTGCTCCTTGGGCGTGATGGGGTAGGGGTCGGATTCCGGAACGCGCTGCACCACTTCCAGGTTTTCGACATCCATTTCGTAACCGCCCGGCGCGCGCTGCTCGGCGCGAATCTTGCCGGTGACAATGATGGAAGACTCCTGCGTGAGATTCCTGATGGTTTCAAAGAGCTCTTCCGGAAGCGCGCTCTTCACCGCCACGCACTGCATCTGCCCGTAGCCATCGCGCAAAATCGGGAACGCGATCTTTCCGGAGCGCCGCAAATTATATAGCCAGCCGGCTATTTGAACCGTCTCGCCCACATGGCGGCCGGCTTCGGCAATCGTGATTCTGGGAGTCATAAGAATAAAGTCAAAGAAAGAATGGCCGCCGGGGAACGCCGATAAAACTAATTCTTATTTGCGTTCATCTGCGTTGATCTGCGGCCAATCTATATCTCTTCCAATTTTTCAAAAACCTGTTGCGCCGCTTCCAACTGGTTGCCTGCGTCCGGCTTCTCTTTCAGCTCCAGCAGCAGCGGAAACTGCCCCTCGCCGGTTCGCAACAGCCGCATGGCGTTCTTCCAGTCGATGGTTCCGCCATCCCCGTGCAGCGGAAACAGGTGCTGATCGGCTTTTCCATCGTTGTCGTGGATGTGGGTGGAGCGAATGCGCGGCTTCATCAGCTGAAACTCGTTTTCCACGCCGGCGTGCATGTTGGCGTGGCCCACGTCGAAGCAGTAATCGAGGCCGATGTGCGTCAGCTCCTGAAACTGCAGCAGTCTCTCGGCGCTGGAAAGCTCGTTCGGAATGTTCTCCAGCAGGATCTCCACGCCGCGCTGGCGCGCAAAAATGCTCAACTCTTCGAGCGCCGAAAACGCGGCGTCCACTTTGCGCAGCTCGAACTCTTCGCCGCTCACGCCCATGTGCTGCACCAGGTAGCGAAACGGAACGGTTTCACTGATTTCGATGGCGCGCTTGATCTCATCCACCATGTGCAGCCGCTGCGCCTTCACCGGTTCGGTGATGGTCACCACGGCGTGCGGTCCGCTGCGCCCCCAGATCTCGTCGTTATACATGGGCGAGTGGAGCGAATGCAGCTTCAATTCGGAATCGCGAAACCAGTGGCCGAGTTCGGCGATCTGCGCCTTATCGTGGTAGTCCAGGTGCTGCCGGGCACAGAAGATCTCCACTGCGGTGATCCCCACCTGCTGAATCCTGCTCAACAGCGCCGTGGTCAGGCGGTGTCCGACGAACACATGCGTCGAAAGGTAATGGTTCATCTCTTCGTTCAGAATCCTTTGGCGGTGCCTTCCGTGCGCGGATCGGCAGCGCCTTCCAGCCAGCCGTTCTCCAGCAGGATGGCGGCGCATTCTCCCTGTGCGTTCACGCGCCGAATGGTGTAGCCGCGCTTTTCGAGCAGCGCCACGGTATCGGGCGAGTAGCCGTTTTCCATGCTCAGGCGGTCGGGCATCCACTGGTGATGGAAGCGCGGGAAATCGACCGCGTCCTGCACGTTCATACGGAAATCGAGCACGTTCACCATCACTTCCAGCACCGTGTTGATGATGGTCGGGCCGCCCGGCGAACCCAGCGCCAGATACGGCTTGCCGTCTTTCAACACGATGGTCGGCACCATGGAGGAGAGCGGCGTCTTACGCGGCTGAATGGCGTTGGCCTCGCCCTGGATCAAGCCGAACATATTCGGCTTGCCGGGGTTGGCGGAAAAATCGTCCATTTCGTTGTTCAATAGGAAGCCGAGCCCCTTGGCCGTAACCTTGCTTCCATAACCGCCGTTGAGCGTGTAGGTCACTTCCGCGATGTTGCCCTCGCCGTCGGCCACGGTGTAGTGCGTGGTTTCGTTGGATTCGTGCTGAGTGAGCACCGCGGCGTGCACCTCGCTCGACGGCGTGGCGCGCTCGGGGTCGATCGAAGCGCGCAGACGCGCGAGATACGCCGGGTCGAGCAGCGCTTCGGTGGGGACCTTCACGAAATCGGGATCGCCCAGGTGCACGGCGCGGTCTGCAAAGTAGCGCCGCATCGCTTCGGTCATATAATGCACCACCATGGCCGAGCCCGCACCGCCTTTCTCGTATCCCGTGCCGTCGAGAATACCGAGCATTTCGAGGATGCCGATACCGCCCGAGCTGGGCGGCGGCGACGTGATGATGTCGTAACCGTGGTATTTGCCGGTGAGCGGCTTGCGCTCGATGGCCCGATAGTCTTTCAAATCTTCGAGCGTGATCAGCCCGCCGTGCTCCTTCATATCCTGCGCCAGAAGGCGCGCGGTCTCACCTTCGTAAAAATCGTTGGCGCCCTGTTTGGCGATGCGTTCAAGCGTGCGGGCGAGGTCGGGCTGCACGAAGAGGTCGCCCGGCTCGTAATAATTGCCGTTGCGGAGGAAAATGCGCCGCGACTCGGGGAACTGTCCCAGCCCCCGCGCCGCGCCGTGCAGACTGTTCGCCTGCGCGTAGGAAAGGTGGAAGCCGTGCGACGCCAGTTCGACCGCCGGCTCGACCAAATCTGCCCAGGGCTTCTTGCCGAACTTCTTCGAGGCGTATTCCATGCCGCGCACCGTGCCGGGCACACCCGACGCCCAATACCCGCTGGTCGAGTTCTCGGCCGCCTTGTCCTGGGCATCGACATACATGTTGCTCGAAGCCGCCAGCGGCGCGCGCTCGCGAAAGTCGATGAAAGCGGTGCGCCCGTCGGCCATCCGGACCAGCATGAATCCGCCGCCGCCGATGTTGCCGGCGCTGGAATGCGCCACCGCGAGGGCGAAGCCCACGGCCACCGCGGCATCCACGGCGTTGCCGCCGGACTCCAGGACCTTGAGGCCGACTTCAGTTGCGTGTGGTTCGCGCGTGACCACCATGCCGTGACGCCCGCGCACCGGCTGCGCGGCCCACAGCGGCAAGGCGGCCGCAATCAGCAGGAAAGCGAGCATGCGGCGCATACAGATGATTCTACTATGAGGAGCGCAGCGAAGCCGCGCCCGAAAAAATAGCAGTCGTTTATCCCTCGGGGCGCTGGCGGTCTACAGAGCCGGAGGGAGCGCTGCCTTCGGTGCCTCTACCTTCTCCTCTTCCACTCGAACAACACCACCCCCGCCGCCACCGAAACATTCAACGACGAAATCCTGCCCGCCATCGGAATCCGCACCAGCACGTCGCAATGCTTGCGCACCTGCTCGTGCAGGCCTTTTCCTTCACTGCCGAGCACAATCGCCGTGGGCGACTGATACTCGACCTGCGTGTACTCTTCCGGACCGCGCTCGTCCAGGCCGTAAATCCAGTAGCCGCGCTTTTTCAGATCTTCCAGCGCGCGATTGATATTGGTCACCCGCACCACGGGCAGGTGCTCCAACGCGCCCGCCGCCGCCTTTGCGACCACGTCCGTCAAACCTGCCGCGCGCCGCTCGGGAATCACCACGCTTCCCGCGCCCGCGGCGTGGGCGGTGCGGATGATCGCGCCCAGGTTGTGCGGATCTTCGACGCCATCCAGCACAACCACCAGTTCGCTGGCCCTGGCTTCGTCGAGCTCGGCGTATTTCGTCGCCGCGCCCAGCGCCACCACGCCCTGATGCGCGCTCGTGCCCGCCAGCCGATCGAGCGCTGAGCGCGGCTCGAAGCGCACCGGCACATGCCCGCGGCGCGCCAGGTCGATGATCTCCTGCAGGCGCGGACCGCCGGCCCCCTGCGCCACAATCACGCGGTCCAGAGGATGCCCGGCCCGCAGGGCTTCAGCGATCGGATGAATCCCGCTCAGAATCGGCACTACGCCTCCGGCAGAATTTCCAGGCCGTTGTTGAAGCGATTATTGAAATTCGCCATGCAGACAACCAGCGTGATCTCGACAATCTGCTCGCTGGTGTAGTGTTCGCCCAGCGCGTCGCGCGATCTGTCCGCCGCGGCGGTCTGCGTGAGTTCGCGCGCGTAGACGATCGCGGCTCGCTCCCGCTCCGAAAAAATCTGGTCCTGTTCGGTCTGAATCGCCTGAATTTCCTCCTCCGTCACTCCCGCCTTGCGCGCGCCCGGCATATTGGCCGCGATGCAAAAGGGGCACTCGTTGGCGTAGGAACAGGTCAGGTACACCAGGCTTTTGATGCGCCGCTCCACCGAGCCCGGTCCCACCACCGCGGTATAGAACGGTACGAAGCTTTTCAACACCTCCGGCCGGTTGGCCATGGCGCGGAAAAACGGGTTGGGCTGTTTGGCGCGGGCTTCCAGGCTCGCGAGGAATTCATTCTCCGACGGGTCTATCCGTTTGATCGCTGTGGGCATTAAACCAGTATAGAAACTGACGGTCGCCTTCCACAAAATCCATTGCCGGCAGTTCGTGCGGCAGCGCCCAGCGCATCTCCTGAAAGATGAGGTTGCGGGGCTCGCCGGCGAACAAAAGCACCTTGAAGAAGATCAGTTCGATGGGCGCTCTCCCGGGATAAGTGAACTGGTAGCCGTGAAACTCCACTCCGGTCGCGTCATCGATATCGAGTTCTTCTTTCAGTTCCCGCGCCAGCGCCTCGGCCGGCGATTCGCCCGGCTCGACTTTGCCGCCGGGAAACTCCCATTTCAACGGATGCGACTGCACGGCCGTGCGCTGCCCGATGAGAACCCGTCCTTCGCGCTCGATGATCGCCGCCACCACTTGAACCATGTGATTATTGGACCATAGGCCGATGTATTCGCCCCAGCTTCTGGACCATTTCCAAAACCCGCGCAATGTAGGCGATCTCGCCGCGCCTGCGGTAACGGTGCAGGTTTCCAACCCCGCCTGCGGCGATGAAATGCGGCTCTCCGCCCGTTTCGAGAACGGCACGGTGCGGGAGGCTCGATACAAAGTGCGCGGCTGCACGGCATCCATCGCCGCCGGCTCGGCTCTGACGGAATGGATGCACGGCAAGACGCGCGAGGATCTCGCAGGCTTCGGAGCCGCGATCGTTGAAGAAGCCGTTGGCGGCCTCGCGCCCGAATCCCGCCACGCGGCCGTCCTCTGCGCCGATGCCATCAAGGCCCTGCTGCGCGCGGCAGCATAGCCACGCGCCCGGATTCCCGCGCACCGCAGACGCGCCTTGTCCTCCTTTTGCCCGATTTGTCGCTTATTAACTTAAAGGATTCAGTCCGGGAGGCATCCAATGAAAAAAGCTCTTTGGCTCACTGTGGCTCTGGCCATTTCCGCCGCGGCATGGGGCGATCAATCCGGCACCGCCACCCTCAAACCGCACGCCTGTCTGAATCTGGATACCGGCGCCGCGGCCTGCACGGGCGCCGATCTCGTCTGGGATGGCGCCACGCTGACGGCGCAGGGAGGGGCGGCGCTATACAATCTCGGGAAATACGGATCGCGCGTCTTCCGCGCGATCCACGCCCGCAGCGCCGCTTCGGCGCACTATGGCTCCGAACCGATTCCTGCGAGCGCGCTGGTCGCGGGGGAGATTTTTGGAGTCCGTACGAATCTCGGGCACTACGCCAAGGTCATCGTCACCGGCGCCGCGGCAGGGTCGATCGCGGTGGAGTACACCACCTTCCTCCCGGCCATCCGCGCGGCCGCCTCCTCCGGGCCGGTCATCACGCAGTTGCAAAACAACTACAGTTACATTCTGCCCGGCCTGCCCAATTACGGCATCGCGCCTGGGAGCATCTTCGTGATCATCGGGACCGGACTGAGCAGTTCCGCGCCCCCGGTGCTCCAATCCAGTGCGCCGCCGGGTCTGCTCACGACCCTGAATCAGACGAGTGTGGCAGTGACCGTCAATGGCGTCACCACGACGCCGGCGCTCTACTACACATCCGCGAACCAACTCGCCGCCGTGCTGCCGTCAAACACTCCGGCCGGAACCGGAACCATCACCGTGACCTACAACGGGCAGCCGAGCGCCGCGGCGCCCATCCGTGTGGTGGCGAATGCCCCCGGACTTGACACTCTGTACGGAACGGGAAATGGCGCGGGCGTCGCGACCGATACCAGCGGCAACGTTTTGGGACTCACTCATTCGGCGATGCCGAACCAGATCATAACCCTGTGGGGATCGGGAATCGGCGCCGACCCGAATAACGACGACCGCATCTTCCCGCAAAAGCAGAATAACCTCACCAGTATCCCGACGCAGGTCTTTATCGGGGGCGTCTCCGCCGCCATCGGCTACAGCGGCCGGTCGCAATATCCCGGGCTCGACCAGTACAACGTCACCATTCCGGCCAACGTCACGCCCGGCTGCTTCGTTTCGGCGGTGGTGCAAGCCGGAACGGTGATGAGCAACACGGTGATGATTCCGGTGAGCGCGACTGGCGGAGTGTGCACCGATCCCGGCACGGGACTGACCGGGACGCAGATTCAGTCGCTCGCCAACATCCCCGGCAATAGTGCGAACTCTCTTGTGGTGGCCATGGGCCAAACCCACCTTCCGGATAGAAACTACTCGAGCGCTCTGGCCCTCGGCGGCGGGTTGCTCAGCAGCATCTACGGCATGGGATACGAATATGCCTCTCAGGGAAGCTGCACGGTGGTTCCTCCGGGACAGGGCCAGTTCGGACAACCGGGGCCGTTCGGAAACGTCATCCAGGCCGCTCTGGATGCGGGCACAATCCAAGTCACCGGACCGGGTGGAAACCTGAATTTGGGGAGCGGACCGGGCATTTACTACTCGCAATTCTCCGCTCTGGCGCCGGCCGGCACATATACGTTTACGGCCTCCGGCGGCCACGACATTGGAAAATTCAGCGTGGCCCTCAATTCCCAGCTCTCACTCAACGTGACGAACCAGTCCGCGCTGGCAACGGTGACCCGCTCGCAGGGCGCTACCGTCACGTGGAGCGGCGGCATTTCCGGCGGCACAGTCATGGTAGAAGGCGACGTGGGTGGGCCATTCGGAACGGTCAGGTCTTTCTGCTTCGCTCCGGGGAGTGCCGGGCAGCTCACGATTCCATCTTCGGTCCTTCTGGCCTTGGCGCCGGGAGGCGGGGAAATCATCGTCATGAGTACGACCGCTCCTCAGACCGTGTCCCCGACGGGTGTGTCCTTGGGTTTGGCCTTGGGGGTCGAGACAACCAAATTCGACACGGTCTTCAAATAACTGTGCCGGCTTGTCAACCGCATGGACGTTGAAGGAGAATCAACCCATGCTGTTTCGCTCGCTCGCTTTAGCGTTCTGCGCCGTGGTTCCCCTGGTTGCTCAACCCGTTTCTCCCACTCTCTATCAGGCCATGCGATGGCGCCAGATCGGGCCGTTTCGCGCCGGCCGCGTGACTGCCGTGGCCGGTATTCCGGGCGATGCCGCCACCTACTACATGGGCACCCCCGGCGGCGGCGTCTGGAAGACCGTCGATGGCGGCGTAGTCTGGAACCCCATCTTCGATGCCGCGCGCATCGATTCCATCGGCGCGGTTGCCGTGGCGCCATCCAATCCCGATATCGTCTACGTGGGTACGGGTGACGTCAGCATGGTGGGCGGCTCGGTCAACATGGGCGATGGCGTCTGGAAGTCCACAGACGCCGGCAAGACCTGGCGCCATGTCGGCCTCGACGATACGGAACATATCGGCGCTCTGTTCATCGACCCGCACAATCCCGATATCGTGCTGGCGGCGGCGCTCGGCCGCACGTATTCCAAGAGCGAACAGCGCGGCATTTTCAAAACCACGGACGGCGGCAGGAGCTGGCGCCGCGTTCTCTTCAAAGACGACACGGTAGGCGCGGTCGACATGGTCTTCGCGCGCAGCAATCCGCAGGTGGGATACGCCGCATTGTGGGAGCATTACACGCGGCCCGGGGCGCGCGGGGCCATTGAGTCCAGCGGTTTCGCGGGCGTCTATAAGACCACCGATGGCGGCGACAACTGGACGCAGCTTACGGAAGGCCTCCCCGGCGGCCGGCTCGGACGTATCGGAGTTGCGACCACGGGCGATGGGCAGCGCGTATTCGCGATCGTGGCCGGCGGCGGTGGGTTCGGCGGGGGTGGCGGCGGCGGGCGCGGAGGAAGGTCGGCGGGAGGCCTCTACCGTTCCGATGACGCAGGCGCGCACTGGTATCGCAGCACCGAGGACAGCCGCATCCAGGGCAGCGGCTACTTCAGCCGCGTCTTCATCGACCCCAAGAACCCTGATGTTGTCTACGTCGCGCAGACCTCGCTCTACCGCAGCGAAGACGGCGGCAAGACTTTCAGCTCCTACAAGGGCGCGCCGGGCGGCGACGACAACCACGCCCTGTGGATCGATCCCGCCGACAGCAACCGCATGATCATGGCCAGCGACCAGGGCGCCACCATCAGCATGGATGGCGGCAAATCCTGGAGCTCGTGGTACAACCAGCCCACCGGCCAGATTTACCATCTCTCCACCGACAATCGCTACCCCAACTGGGTTTATGGAACGCAGCAGGACAGCGGCTCGGTGGGCACTTTGAGCCGCGGCGACTATGGCGAAATCACCTTTATGGACTGGGACCCCGTGGGCGGCTACGAATTCGGCTACATCGTCCCCGATCCGCTCAATCCGAACCTGGTCTATGCCGGAGGGCCGAGCCGCGGCGTGGTGCGCATCGATCGCGCCAATCGCCAGGTGGCCACGGTTTCCCCCAACGTGACGCGGAATAACGAATACCGCATGGCTACCAATCCGCCGCTGGGCTTTTCGCCGCAGGACCCGCACGTTCTCTACATGGGCGCGCAGTATCTGCTCGAAACGCGCGATGGCGGCGTGCACTGGAAGACCATCAGTCCGGATCTCACCGAGCGGCCCGGCCCGGCATCGATGGCGCCGGTGATCTCCTCCGAGGGCCCCACAACACCCACGATTCCGGCGCGGCCTCGCGCGCAGGAGCAGCAGGAGACCATGGCGCCCCAGAATCGCGCCGCCATTAACAGCTTCGCTCCTTCGCCCGTGGCGGCGGGCGAAATCTGGGCGGGCACCAACAACGGCATCGTCCAACTCACCAAAGACAATGGCGCCAACTGGGAGAACGTTTCGCCCCCAGGATTTGCCGCGCTGACCCAGATCAGCATGCTCGAGGCTTCGCATTTCGATGCCGCCACCGCATACGCGGCCGTCGATCGCCACGAAGAGAATGATTTCCGGCCGCACATCTACGTAACGCACGATTCCGGCAAGACCTGGGAAGAGACCGACACCGGCATCGCCGACGGCAGCTTCGTCCGCGTGGTGCGCGAAGACCCCGTGCGCAAGGGCCTGCTCTACGCCGGCACGGAAAAGGGCGCTTACGTTTCGTTCGATGACGGCGCACATTGGACCGGCCTGCAGCTCAACATGCCCACGTGCAGTGTGCGCGACATGGTGGTGCATGGCGACGACCTCGTGGCGGCCACCTACGGCCGCGCCTTCTGGATTCTCGACGATGTCACGCCGCTGCGCCAGATCGATCGCGCCGTCACCAGTTCGACCACGTTCCTGTTTAAACCCGAAAAAGCGCTGCGCGTGCGGCTCGATCTGAATCAGGACACCCCTCTGCCGCCGGAAATGCCTGCCGGGCAGAATCCTCCCAACGGAGCCGTTATCGACTACTACCTGGCAAAGGCCCCCGCGCAGGATGTCACGCTCGCAATCTACGATAGCGCCGGCAACCTCGTGCGCCAGTATTCGACCAAACCCGAAGCCGCGCGCGAACCGGAGCCGCCGCTCAACGTCCCGGACTATTGGGTGGGCCATCCCGATGCGCTCACGCGCAATGCCGGCATGAACCGCTTCGTGTGGGACCTGCGCTACGCCGCGCCGCCCGTGCTGCGCCACGAGTATCCCATCTCCGCCCTCTTCGGCAACACGCCCGGCTTGCCGCTGGGCGCGCTGGTAACTCCGGGAAGCTACAAGGTGCGGCTGACCGCCAACGGGCGCAGCATCGAACAGCCGCTGACCGTGACGATGGACCCGCGGGTCGATGTCACCAACGACGCCCTGTCGCGGCAGTTGCAGCTCGAAACCGACATCATCGACCTGGTCGCGCAGAGCTACGACTTTTACCGCAAGGCGCTGCTGCTCCGCCAAACCCTCGCCGGCGATACGAAGGAATTGCAGAAGCGCTCTGACGCCGCGGCCGGCGCTATGAAAGCGCTGCAGGAGTTCGACCAGAAGGCCATGCGCCTGCAGGGCTCCGACGCGGGCTTCGGGGGCGGAGGAGGCGGCCGCGGCGGAAGGCAGGCGCCCGCTTTCGCCCCTCTCAATCGCAGCCTCGGCTCCCTGGCGAGTGTGGTGGATGGCCAGGACGCCGACCCCACCCCCGCCATGCAATCGGCCTACGAAGGATACTGCAAGGAACTGGCTACCGCTGCTCACAATTGGAACGAATTGGTCAAGACCGATCTTCCGGGGCTGAACAGCGAACTGGCCAAACGGAACGTGGGGCCGCTCTCGGCTCCGACCCTTGCCGAACCCGGTTGCAGGTAGGTGGAAAGCGAAGACGCGCCGCGTATGCCACAATTGCGGCATGGAGAGCTTTGAACAGGTGTTCGAGCAGATCAAAGTCGCCGGCAGCGACCTGGTCGAAAGAATCAAACAACTGATTCATGAAGGCAATGTGCGGCGCGTCGTTGTCAAAGACGAGCACGGCCACACCTTCATGGAAATTCCCGTCACCGTGGCGGCATTGGGAGCGATCGCGGCGCCGGTTCTGGCGGCGGCCGGAGCCATCGCCGGCATGGTGGCGAAATTCACGGTCGAAGTGGAGCGCACGCGTTCCGAAACCCCCAACACGAGCGGCCCGAAACGCTACGGTTCGAAGGCCACCGATCCGAGCATGGGAGCGACCGAAGATCAGATGGATATGGCCGGAACCAGCCCCGAGCATCCGGATAATACCGGTGTTAAACCGGAGGATATCGCAGGCACGGGCGTGCACGATTCCCTGGGCGGATAACGCCCGCGTGGTACAAGAAAGATAGATGACTCGGGCGTTTCTTTTTCTTGCGCTGCCCTTCGCTTTGGCGGCGCAGAACGCCGCGCCGGGCCCGCCGGCCGCGTCCCCTTGTGACAACACTCCGGCTTACTCACCTTGTGAACTGGCCTTCCCGCTTTCCGCGGCGGATGCAAGCGCGCACCCGAATCCTTATCAGAGTGTCGATCTCAAAGTCGAGTTCCGCTCGCCGCATGAAAAAACGTACGAAGTGCCGGGCTACTGGGATGGCGCCAACCGCATGGTCGTGCGTTTTTCGCCTACCGAAGGCGGCCAGTGGGACTACCGGCTGACCAGCAACATCGCGGCCTTCGACGGCAAAGAGGGGGCGTTCACCGCCGCCGCGAGCGATGCGCCGGGATTCGTGCGCGTCGCCAACGTGCACCACTTCGCCTACACGGAACGCAATATTCCGCACCTCTGGATGGGCGCCACCGAGCTCGATTTCGCCACCCTGAACGATGCCGACGCCCGCACCGTGGCCGATGCGCGCTGGGCGCAGAAGTTCAACCATCTGCGTTTCCTGGTGCTCACGCCAGGCGCGTACACTTCCGCCGATTCGCCGAACCTCGCCTATTTCCAGCGGCTGGATGGGCGCGTGCGCTATCTCAACCAGAAAGGCATGACCGCCGACCTGATTCTGGCGGGCGGCGCGGGCGCGCTCACCGGGCAATTTTCCACTCCCGAACAGCGGCGCTGGTTCGTGCGTTTCGTCGTCGGACGCTACGCGGGAATGAACATCACCTGGCAGGGCGTGCAATATTTCGAAGATTATCCCGATGCGCGGGCGCTGCTCAAGGAAATCGGACTCGAACTGAAACAGATGGATGGCATGAGGCATCCGCGGTCTACCGGAGCGCACGTGACTTCGGCGCCGCTGCTCGATGACGGCTGGGAGGATTTCGTGGCCGATGGCACCCCGGACGATAACGTCGGCGCCATTGAGCATCAGCTCTACGCGGTGCCGTTCGTCAACCTGGAAAACGGCCGCGAAGACAGCGGGGCGGGGAAGTCCGCTCCCGGCGACGTGGATGCCGCCACCTTCCGCCATCATCTCTGGAATGCCTCCATGGACGGCCAATATCTCACTTACGCCAACACCGGCTCGGGCGCGCGCTATGTCGATTCGCCCGGCGCGCGCGCGATGACGGTGTGGTGGAACCTCATGTCTACGACGCGTCATTGGGAACTGGAGCCGTACTTCGATGTCGATGGCGGCCGCTGCGTGGCGCTGGAAGGCGTCGAGTACATCGTGTACGTGGAGAAGCCCGGACCGGTCGAATTGACCGTGGAAAAACATTCCTACGACGCCATCTGGATCGACCCCAGCGACGGCAGCACCGTCAAAAAGAAATTCAACAGCGAGCACTTCGATGGCGAGCCGCCTGACAAGTATCACGACTGGGTGCTGCACGTGGTGCGCGAAGGCACCGTGGAAAGCATGAACCGCTCGTATTACTTCGCATCGCGCGATATCCAGATGCAGGAGATCGAAATCAACCCCGAGAAGGTGCCGTTCGAACTGGTGCAGCCGCAGGGGCCGCTTTCCGTCTCCAAGCCTTCGCCCTACCTGGCGCGCCTCAAGGCGGCGACCCGCGCTACCCGCACCATGATGTGGATGTGGACGGCCGAAGTGAGCGAAGACGGGCAGGGCTTTCGCGTGATCGCCACCGGCCCGAACGGCACGTTCACGCCCACCGCCCGGCTGGCGACGAATTTTCCCGCCACCGCGCTGGTGCGGCTCTACGGAATGAATTCGTACGGCAAAGTGTACATGGTCACCAAGGGGTACGATCTCACCCAGTGAAGCCTCTCATTCTGGCGCTCGACACCACACACGAATTCGGCAGCGTCGCGTTGCTGCGCGGTGTGGATCTCCTCGAGGAGGCGCTCCTGCATGAGCCCGCGGGATTCGCCCATGTGCTGTACGGGCATCTGGAGTCGCTGCTGGCCCGGCAGGGAGTGGACAAGCGCCAAATCGATTGCTTCGCCGCCGCGTCCGGCCCGGGATCGTTTACCGGGGTGCGGGTCGGCCTTGCCGCCGTGAAGGGATTGGCGGAAGCGCTGAGTCGTCCGGCTGTGGGCGTCTCTAATTTAGAGGCCATTGCAGCATTCGGTAGTGCGGCATTGCGCGCCCCGATGCTGGACGCGCGCCGCGGCGAAATCTACGGCGCGGTGTACGATGCTTCGGGCGCTCTGGTGCTGCCGGAGGTGGTGGCGAAATGGGAGGACTGGCTAAAAACGCTGCCCGCGGGCGCTGAAATCGTCACGCCGGACGCGATCGATCTGCACGGCGTCCCGGCGACCGCCGCGCCCCGCGCGCTGGCAGCAGCCATCGGCAGAATTGCGCTGGGGCGCTACGAACGCGGCGAAGCCTGCGACCCGGCCGCTCTGGACGCCAACTACGTGCGCCGCAGCGATGCCGAGCTGTTCTGGAAAGAGTGAGCCCTACTGCGCCACTTTCATCGCCAGGTAGACCACTTCCTGACCCGGTTCGATTTTCATCTGGTGAGGCGTGTCGGGCGGAATCGTGAGCACGTCGCCCGGACCCAGTTTTTTCTCTACGCCGCCGACGATTCCCGTCCCGCGGATTTCATGCGGCTGCGTCGTCTTCGGGTGCTCCACTTTGCCTCCGACGACGAGAGTGGGCGCGCCGCTTTCGATGATGAAGATATCGGCGTGGGTCTCGTGTACTTCCGCTTCTCCACTGGTCCTGCGCAGCACCGCGGAAAACGAGTAGTTGTGAACGGCCGCCAGCGGCTCGCTGATCATCTGGTTCTTGTTCAGCTTCGGCGCCAAAGTGTGCGACAGCGCTTGCAGCTCCGATGCCTTCCATAGATAGAACCCGGCGGGATCGCTCGCGGTGGAAGCGAACCCCGCGGCGAGAAGGAGAAGCAGAATGGTTTTCATGGGATCAAGGTAGCACGGCGGCACCGCTCCCCGGCTCTGCGCGCAGCCTGAAACGTCAACGGACCCGGAGGACGCGGAAACTTATCGTGCCGCGATCGGATACCCCGCGCCGGCCGAACCGTCCAGCGCAACCGTAACCGGCACTTGCGAGCCGCCGAACGATTGCTCGTCGACGAACTGGATCTGGAAGCTTCCGCCTGCTCCCGGAGCCACCTGCAGAACGGGCATTGCCAGACCCGAAACCGCCACCTGCAGCCGCGAGAGGTTTCCGATGACCGTGGGGTCGAGACCGCTCACCGTCATGGTGAGTATGTCACCGGGATTGGCGAAATGCGTCGGATCGACGCTGCCGTTAGGACCGGAGATGCTCTGGATCGAGGGCGCCGGCGGTCCAATTGCCAGCACATAGCTGGCGCTGCCGCCGGTATTCGTCAGGTTCATCGCCGCCGGTCCGCTGGCCAGGCCCGGGGGGACGACGAAGTTCACCTGGGTTGTCCCCGCGAACAACACCTGGGCCGGAACGCCGTTGACCGTGACCTGCGTCGAAGAGGTGCCCGTTCCCACATTCGTGCCGTAGATCACGCCGTAGCCGCCGGATTGGAGCACCGTCGAGGCAGGCGCAGAACCGTTCACCAGCGCGGCGATCTGCGGCGAACTCCCCTGGAACGCGGCCGCGGCGCCCGCCACAGTGTTCCAGGTTCCGGCGGAGATCACCTGGAAACCGGAGATGACGCTGATCTCGGAGAACCCGGGGTATGCGCCGCTCGCCACCGTTACGTTAGCCATCAGGTGGTTGGGACCGGCTACCCAAAGACGGTTCACTGTCACATCGTTCGTGCCGAACCCCAGAGTGACCTGGCCGGTGACAAACTGGCCGCTGCCCGCCGTAATGTCCACCAGACCGGTCGTTCCGGGCGCCAGTGTCGATGGCGTCACAGCCAGGATCTGGCTGCCGGCAGTGAACGGATAGTTGTATTGAGCCGGGTTCAACCCCTGCAGCAGAACCGAGTTCTGTCCATCGCTGTTGAACGCGCTGACGGCCGAAGTCTGGCCGCTGACGCCTGCCGGCGGCGTGACCACGATCGATCCGCCGTTGGACGCCCCGGGGGCTTGCAGGCCGTCGAAGAAGATGCGAGTGTCCGGTCCGAACCCGAAGCCGTTTATCGTCACGGTGCCGTCGCCGTTGGCCGATGCCGAACTCACCGAAGGCGGCCCTTTTTGTACGAAGTTCACCGCATCCGGTAGAACGAAAATATCGGCCGAGGGTCCGGCTCCGTATTGGAATACCAGGTGGCGCGGACCCGTCCCCAACCCCGCGATGCCGGAAAAGTAGATCGCGTCGTAGGCGTTATTGTCGAACATCTGGTTGTAATACGCCGGTCCTACTCCCAGCATCGTCACAGCCTGCGGCTGCACGGTCGGACCGGTGTTGGCCTGCATTGCGACCAGCGCCTGGTTCTGCGTGGAATCGATGTATGCCGGGGTCACGAACAGGTAATTGGCGCCTTGCGCAGGCGAGGCCGGATAGGCGCGCGCGACCGGGTCCAGATAGCTGTATGTCACCAGGTCGTACGCGGGCACGCCGTTGCGCGCCTGCACCGTAAAATTCTGGCCTTGGATATTGGTCCCGGCGGTCATCACAAACGTGCTGGCCTGCGTGGGATCGGTTGTCCCGGGGTAGAACACGGTGCGGAACGTGCCGGTCGCAGAAATCGTCACGCCCGATTGATCGGTCGGCAGCAGCAGCCCTTCGCCGCCGGGGACCACCGCGTCTGGCGGCAGCGGATGGACATAGAGTTGGTACGTATTCGGCGGAAGGCCGTAGATGGTATAGCTGCCGTCGGGGTTCGTCAGCGTGCTGACCGCGGGCCCCACGGCCGGAATCGCCACCACCGAAGCCAGCGCCACCGGCGTGAAGTCCGTATACGTCACATGGCCGCTGATGGTGCCGAAATTCGCCGTCCAGTTGGGGTTTCCGTATAGAACACTCAACCCGGCCATATCATCGGCATCGATGGGACGCGCCCGCGACGTATTGCGAATGACCCCCTGCGACATGGCTGCCGCAGTCCAGGTGTGCTGCAAACCGAGCGCGTGCCCGATCTCATGCACCGCCGTCGTGAAAAAGCCTTCCAGCCAACTCGGACCGGGCAGTTGCCCCGTGTTGTTGGTCAGAATCACGATCGATTGCCGGATGGGCACGAAGTTTCCGTAAATTCCGCCTTGAATGGTCGGCACCGCCGAAACCTGCGGCGAGCCCATACCCAGCACTCCCGGCGCCAGGTTCTGAAAAACAATCTTTCCGCCCGGCGTATTGGCGTTCTGCCCCGCCGCCTGGAGACCGCCGAAACTGATGCGCAGCGCCGAACTCGGCACCGCGTTCCAAGCCGCCAGCGCCTGCTTCACTTCGCCCAGCACGCTGCCGAAACTGTCGTTGGGATAAAAGGTGGCGGGACCGGAATCGATGACGTAAAACGTCACCGTGCTGTTGGGAAGGGCGGTGAGATCGAACTTCGCCTGGATGGGAAAACCGAGATTCGTGCGGTAATACGTGTCGTAGTGATAATAGGCTTCCGCGGGAACGCCCCAAAAAAGGGCGGCGGCCGCCAGAGCTAAGATGCGCCGGCCCTTCATTGCGCGCTCCTCTGCAGCGTGGTTTTGATCAGCGTCCGCAGAGTTCCCATCCGCATATTCAGAGTGTGGTCTTTCACCATCCGTCCGGTCTTGCCGTCCACCATCTCTTCGTGGCTGGCGTCGCGCGTCAGGGCGGGGTTCGAACCTCCGCCGGCCGAAACGCGGAACAGCCCCTGGGTCAAGCCCATGACGTGGGTCAGGCCCTGGTCGTTCGTCCACAGAAAAAAGACGTACTCATCGCCCTTCTGAAATGCCGGCGCGCCCGCAAAGAACTGCCGTTGGCCGCCGGCGATTCCCCCCGGAATCACGAATTCGGCGGGCGCCTGGCCTTTGAGCGGTTCGATAATCTGCAATTTGTAATGGGTATAGATGACGGGACCGGAGAAAGCGGTATAGGAATCGGCAACCTTCGCGTGGACGATCGCCGTCGATTTGACGATCAGATCGTTCATGGAGAGCCGCTCCAGAGTGGCGCTCTGGAGCGGCAACATGCAGAAGGTCGTAACTAGCGCAAATGCAAAGTGGCGCTTCACGACCCCTGAAAAAGCAGTTGAAAGACCAGTTGATCCCTCTAGAAACAAACTACTTACCTTGTGTTTTGAAGACTCTCCTGTGTTCTTCGGACACGCCCTTGTGACATGTGTGTCCCACTCTACTCAGGTTTTCCCCGGTCTGACGATTAGCATCGGTACTTTGAGCAGGTGCCGGACGGGGTTGATAGTGGTGCCGAAAATGAGGTCCTTCAATCCGCCGTGGCCATGCGCGCCCATAATCACCAGGTCCGGCTGGATTTCGCCCGCATAGCGCACAATCTCCTTCTTTGGAGACGAAGAGTGCGAGATCGCGGTTTCCACCTCCACCCCCTGGCTCCGCAGCGACGCCGCGATCCGGTCCAGATAAACCGCCCCGGCTTCCACCTCCGCGGTCGATGACAGGCGGCCGTAGATCTGGCTGGTGACGCCCTCTTCCACGTGCAGCAGGTAGAGGCGGGCGCCATACAGGCGCGCCATCGCCGCGCCGTGACTCACCGCCAGGCGATCCAGCTCCGAATGGTCCAGCGGCACCAGGATGCGGCGATACATAGGCGCCGCCTCGCGTTCGGCCCCCGCAGTCTCCGGCAACGTCACCGATTCCCTTCCCAGACGTTTGCGGCTCAGGAACGGCTCCAGCGTGGTGTACAACAGCAGGGCCAGAAGGGCCACGGCAGCCGGCACTCCCACGGTCCACACCAGCACTCGCCACCGGCCGGCGCCGGCGAGCCAGTCGGACAGCGCCAGAGCCAGCAGGCGGAAATTCAGCGCCACGATAATCGCTGCGGTGACCCAGGAGAGCACCTGCACCCATACGGCGTTGGCGAAGTTGCCCATGCGCGTGCGGTCGCTGGTGAAGTGGATCAGGGGAATAATCGCGAACGGCAACTGCATGCTGAGAACTGCCTGGCTGAGCAGCAGCAGCCCGAAGGTCGCCGCGTTTCCGAAGAGGTAGATGGTAAACGCCGCCGGGATCACCGCCATCGCACGCGTGATCAGCCGCCGCAGCCATGGCCGCATGCGGATGTTCAGAAAGCCCTCCATCACCACCTGCCCGGCGAGCGTCCCGGTGAGCGTAGACGACTGGCCCGAACAGATCAGCGCGATGGCGAAAACCACTCCCGCCAGGCTGGTTCCCAGCAGTGGAACCAGCAACTGGTGAGCCTGTTGGATCTCCGTCACGACGATGTGGCGCTTGAAGAAGACCGCCGCGGCCATCACCAGGATCGCGATATTCACGAACATGGCGCCATTCAGCGCCACCACCGAATCGATCAGGTTGAAGCGGCACGCAATGCGCTTGGATTTCTCGTCCTGCCCGATCAGCCGCGTCTGCACCAGCGCCGAGTGCAGGTACATGTTGTGCGGCATCACGGTCGCGCCCAGAATCGTGATGGCGATGTAGAGGCTGCTGCTGTCGAGGTGCGGCGCCAGTCCGGTGAGCATCTCCGAAACCGAGGGATGGGCCCAGAAAATCTCGATGCAGAAACAGCCGGCGATGGTCGAAATCAGCGCCAGCACAAAGGCTTCGATGGTTCGGATGCCGAAGCTCTGGAACGCGAGGAGCAGCAGGGTATCGGCGGTGGTCAGGATGACGCCGGCCAGCAGCGGGATGTGGAACAGCAGGTTCAGCCCGATGGCGGCACCAAGCACCTCAGCCAGGTCGCAGGCCGCCACTGCAATTTCGCAGAGTACCCACAGCGCCAGGTTGACACGCCGCGGATAGGTCTCCCGGCAGCACTGCGCCAAGTCGCGCCCCGAGACGATTCCCAACCGCGCGCTCAACGTTTGCAACAGGATGGCCATGGCGTTCGACATGACCAGCACCCACAACAGGCGGTAGCCGAAGCGCGCGCCGCCTTCCAGGTCGGTCGCCCAGTTTCCGGGGTCCATGTAACCGACGCTGACCAGGTACGCCGGTCCCGCGAAGGCGAACATTCGCCGCCAGAACGAGACCTGTGAGGTCCCTACGCTGGCATGCACGTCCGCAAGGGAATGTGCATCGGGCCGTAACTGATTCGTCGTCGACACCCTGGACTTAACTATAGTTAAGCCAGGACTGGGAAGTCAATGGAGAAGTGTTTCCGGGCTGCCGACTTGTCCGGCTCGCCCGGGCTCATGAGGATTGACGCCGCTGTGCGGTAGTGTTATATTTCGTAACGCTACAATGCTTAACACTCAAAGCCGCAAACCACCCACCCGGCTGGAGCAGTTCATCCTGGACCATGTCTGGGCGAATCCGGGCTGCACTGCCGAAATGTGCCGGGAAGGCATCACCGGGCAGCGCACCCTGAAGGATTCGACCATCCGCACGGTTCTGCGAAAACTGGAAGAGAAGGGCTACGTCACCCACGCGGTCGAGGGGCGCACGTTCGTTTACCGTGCAGTGGACACAAAGCGCAACGTGGCGGTTCAGGCGGTGCAGCAACTTATCGACCGCTTCTGCGGTGGATCGGTGGAGGACTTGCTGGTCGGGCTGGTGGACAACCAGGTCCTGGATCCAATTCAACTGCGGCGTCTGGCGGAGACGATAGCAGTCCGGAAGGGGAAGAAAGCATGACCACGATAGAGTTTCTGGCGCAATGGGCGCTTCGTTCCTCGATCCTGATTCTGACCGGCGCGCTGCTGCTGCGGGCGCTGCGGGTGAGAGATGCCTCGGTCCGGCTGACGGTGTGGACGGCACTGCTGTGCGGCTCTCTTGCGATTCCCGCGCTTACCGTCATACTGCCAAAGATACCGTTGTCGATGCCCGGCGTGGCGGCTCGTTCCTTCTCGGTCCGGGTGGCGGCGCCGGAGCCCCGAGCGCCGCAGTTCCTTGCGCCGGCCGGTCCCCATGAGGCCGCCGGAAAGGCCGGCGTTGCCGTGCCCACCCGCTTCGACTGGCCCCGCACTGCGATCCTCTTGTACGTCTTGGTAGCCGTCGCCCTGCTGCTGCGTTTGTGCATCGGACTGGCGATGAGCGTGCGCCTGCGACGCCGCAGCAGCGCGACCGGCCGGGAGACGCAGGGAATTGCAATTCGCGAATCGGATTGCGTCGCGGCGCCGGTGACCCTGGGAATCGCGCGGCCTGTGATCGTACTCCCGGGTGGCTGGAGCCTATGGGATGGCGCAAAACTGGATGCCGTACTGGCGCATGAGCGCTCGCACATCCAGCGCCGGGACCCCGCCGTACAGTTGCTCTCGGCCATTCATCGGGCGCTCCTCTGGCATAGTCCGCTGAGCTGGCTGCTCCATCGCTGGATTGTGCGGGTAGCGGAAGAGGCCAGCGACGATGCGGCAGTGGCCGTGACCCGCGATCGAGCCTTCTACGCCGAAGTGCTGCTGGACTTCATGCGGCGGGGCGTCCGGGGCGGTCTCTGGCAAGGGGTGCCGATGGCGCGCTACGGCCGCCAGGATGAACGCATCCACCGGATTCTGAATGGGACGACCCTGTCGCGCGGAATCACAAGGAAAGGTGTGGCGGCTGTCTTGCTATTGGGATCGCCTCTGGCCTACGTGGTGGCGGCTGCGCATCCGCAGGCGGTGCCGGAAGCCCGGCCGGCGCCCCCTGCCGCGACGGCCGCCCAGGCTCCGGACAAACCGCCCGCTGTCGGCGCGCCCCAGGCTGCGGGACGGTCCGGCGCGGAGGCCGCGACACCGCGGACCGCGCCCGCTTATCTGATCGCGCTCGGAACTGTGGCCGCCTCCAACACGGTGACCGTGAAGCCCCGTGTCGACGGTCAATTGATGACGGTCAACTTCGCGGAAGGGCAGACGATCCAGCGCGGCCAGGTGCTGGCGACCATCGATCCGCGGTCCTATCAGATCGAACTACTGCAAGCCGAGGCCAAGGTTGCCCGCGACCAGGCGCTGCTCGATGAAGCCAGGAAAGCACAGGCCAACGGGCTGCAGCCGGCTTCGACCGCGATCCGGCTGGAAGCCGATACAAAGATCGATCTCGCGAACCTGGAGCGCGCCAGGCTTCAGTTGAGCTACACGGAGATCACCGCCCCGATCACGGGCATTGTTGGCTTGCGCATGATCGATCCCGGCAACATGATCCATGCCACCGATGCTACCGGCATCGTGACGATCGCTCAGATTCAGCCCGTCGCGGTTCTGTTCAACATTCCGCAGGATTACCTGCCCGAGATGCGCGCGCGTCTCAGCAAGGGCGTGAGCCTGGCGGTAGAGGCGTGGAACCGGGACCAAACATCGAAGATCGCCACGGGACACCTGACGGCTGTGGACAATCAGATCGACGAGCCGACCGGAACCGCGAAACTCAAAGCCGTGTTCGACAACAAGGACAACGCTCTGTTCCCAAATCAATTCGTTAACGTGCGGGTTCCCATAACCCCCCGCTAGTCACCGCGCATGCCGGCGCCGCCAGGCCGTCGGACCCGTCTGCGAAGTTCGTCGCGCCAGACTCGCCGCGGATAGCAGCCCGGATGATCGGGTTGCCCGCGCTTAATCATGCATCGACCGCCGGCCGCCTTCGATGAGCGTTGCCGCGCACAGCGAACTCGACAGCGCCAGCCCCGCCGCCACCCACAACACCGTGCGATAGCCGGCGACAAACGCTTCATCGATCGCCTGGCGAACACGCGGATCGTGGGTTTCGGCCGCCGCCAGTCTGGATCGCTGAGACTCGATTTGCGCCAGTTCCCGTGGCGCGAGAGCAAGACTGTCCAGGCGCCGTTGCATGGAGTTCTGGAAGACCCCGCTCAGCAAGGCTCCGAAAACTGCCACCGCCAGCAAACTGGCGATCCGGGAGACTGCATTATTGACCCCCGAGGCCGTTCCCGCGTAGCGCTGCCCGACGGCGTTCATCACAGTCGTGGTCAGAGGGGCGACGCTAATTGCCATTCCGAGCCCGAGCACAAGGACCGCAGGGAAGAATGTGACCCAGTACGAACCGCCGATTCCTGGCCTTGCAAACAACGCGAATCCCCCGGCCGCGACCAGGGAACCGGTCACGAGCGGAGGCTTGGGACCATATCGGTCCATCAGGCCGCCGGACCAGCGCGACAGCAGAAACAACAACAGGATGAGAGGCAGCAGCGCAGCGCCGGCCTGGGTGGGCGAATAGCCCTGGACCTGGATCAGATTGAGGGGGAAAAAGAAGAGAATGCCGCCCAATGCCGAATAAAGAAAGAGCGTGAGCAGGTTGGCTCCGCTGAAATTCCTGGAGCGAAACAGGTGGAGCGGAATCATGGGCGACGGCGCTCGCCGCTCCCAGTAAAGCATTCCGACGAGGGCGAGCGCACCGAACGCGGCCGCAGCCGGCACGGACTGAATGAAACCGAAGACGATGCCCCCAAGGCCAAGTGCAGCGAGCAGGCCGCCCGCGAAGTCGGGTTTCCGGCCTGGTACGCCTGCCCTGCTTTCCGGGAGTTTTCGCAGCGCGAGTGACACGGCGGCTACCCCGAGCGGAAGGTTGATGAAGAAGACCCATCTCCACGAACCGTGCTGGACAGCCCAGCCGCCAGCTATGGGGCCAATCGCGGCGGTTATGGACGTGAAGCCGGACCACGTCCCGATGGCCCGACCGCGCTGATCCACTGGAAAATTGACACTGATGAGAGCCAGGCTGCCGGGGACAAGAAGAGCGCCACCCACGCCTTGGAGACCCCTGGCAACAATGAGCTGCCCGATATTGGGCGTGAGTCCGCACCACACCGAGGCTGCCGTGAAGAGCGCGACGCCGGCGGCGAAGATGTTTCGGTGGCCGTAGCGATCTCCCAAAGAGCCGCCGGTGAGCAGGAACGCCGCCAGAAAAAGAGCGTAGGCCTCCACGACCCACTGGACGCCCGCGAGGGTCACGTGCAGGGCCGATTGCAACACAGGGAGCGCTATGTTGACCACCGTGCCATCGATGAACGCCATGCTGGAACCGAGGATGGCGGTGGCCAGAATCCACGTGCCATTGGTGAATGCGGGCGCCTCGCATGGGCGGGCGAGGATTGCGGCTTCGTCGCACGGAGGTCGGGCAAGGTCGGCCATAATCCATTCTCGCCCTTCCCTCACTCCCCTCCCGCCGCGTTCCTGGCCCACTCCAGCATCGTCTGCATGCGCGCATGATGCGTCCCTTCCCAGTAGACCCGCCCGCAATCCGGACAGCGGCGGAACTCGCGCAGCCCGCGGACCCGCTCCGGGACGCGCTCCAGCCGGCGCCAGTTCGCCGTTGCAGACCAGGCAGCGGGTGAAGGGCCGCAGGGAATCAGCCAACTGGAACCGCTTGAGCACTTCCGCCAACTGCTGCCGCGGGTCGGCGGAACGAACCCAATAGCCGCGGTCCACCTTCGTGCGCATCAGCAGATAGCGGTCGCGAGTGAGGAGCACCTTCCGCTCCCGTTCGGCGGCTTCGGCCAGTTCCGCGTCCGCCGCATCGTTGCGGTACGTCGCGTCGAACCCCGCCATCCGCAGATACGCCGCGAGGCGGCCCAGGTGCACATCCAGCACGAAGCGCAGATCGCGCAGCGGCGCCGGACGGACGCGCGACACGGGGGCGATATCGAACGATTCGAAGACCGGATACACGCTCACGCCGTCCCCATCGCGCACCCGATAGCTGAAATCCACCGTCTCTCCGTTCACCAGCACCAGGTCCACTTCCGTATGCGGCACGCCGAAGCTTTCGATGAAGTCCTTGACCGAACCCCCGGTAGCGAATTGCCGTTCCAGGTAGCAGCCGCGACTTTCGAGCGGCAGAAAATCGTTTAGTTCGGCATAGAAGCGAAACCGCGCCGCGGCCATCGGGACTCCGGTTTCAATCGTAGAACAGCGCAGGCGGCCCCTGTTGGATACTGTATCCATGCGCCTGCTCACCGTTCTGTTCTTCGCCGCCTCGCTCTCGTTCGCCGAAACGCCGGAACACGATGCCGTCGCCGCCGTGCAGCGCGTTTTCGATGGCATCGCAGCGCACGATGGCGCCGTCATCCGCTCCGTCATGCTTCCGGAATCCCGCATCTACGTGGTTCGCGACGCCGGGACCCCGTCCGCGGTCGCGCTCGACGACCTCATCGCCCAGATCGCCGCCAGCAAAAGCGCCCTCCTGGAGCGCTTTACCGGTTCGCCGAACGTGCTGGTCCACGGACGCATCGCCCAGGTCTGGGGCGAATACGTGTTTCTCCGCGACGGCAAAATCAGCCATTGCGGCATCGATTCGGCGAGCCTGCTGAACACCGCGGAGGGGTGGAAGATTACAGCCATAACATACACGGCCGAAACCACGGGTTGCAGCGTCCGCTGAGCGCCGAAAAATGCGCCCACGGCCCTTTATTTGTGCTGGTGAGAGCGCTTGCAGCATGGTAGACTGAATCGATCCGCCGCTCGCCGGCGCACTCGGAAGGGATACGGAAATTGGGTAGCAGGTGGCAGTTCGCTCTGGCCGCGCTCTGGGCCTGCGGCTGTGCGCTCGCCGCCCCCGCCAAGCCCGCGGTCGATACCGCCGGCTTCGATGCCAAAGTCCGGCCCATCCTCAAGAACGTCTGCACCGCCTGTCACAACCCGCAAACTCTCGCGGGCGACGTCAATCTGGTCCCGTATCTCGATCCCAAAACCGTCTATAGCGACCGCGACGCCTGGGAGAAGATCACCCACAAAATTGCCGTCGGCGAAATGCCTCCGAAGGGCATCCCGCGTCCGCCCAAAGACCAGATGGACGGCCTGGTCAACTTCATCCAGCAGCAGTTCGACAAGGCCGATGCCGCCATCAAGCCCGACCCCGGCCGCGTCACCGCACGGCGCATGAACCGCAACGAATACCGCAACACGATTCGCGACCTGCTGGCCGTGGATTACCGCGCCGATAAAGATTTTCCCACAGACGATTCCGGCTACGGCTTCGACGACATCGCCGACATCCTTACCGTCTCGCCGCTGCTGATGGAAAAGTACCTCACCGCCGCCGAGACCATCGCTTCGCGCGCCATGGGCGCCGACCCGCTTCCCAAGAAGCCCATCGAAACCATCTGCGACCTGAAAACCAAGACGCTGCGGCGCCTCGATTTCAGCACCGTCGAAGCCACCCAGCGCATCGATTTCGACGGCGAATACAACGTGATTTTCGGCTTTCCAGGTGAGCGCGGCCCCGATGCCAAGCCCGTCAAAATGGGCTTTTACATGGATGGGCAGCTTTTGAAAACCATCGACGTGGAGACCCGGCCCTCCAAGCTGGTCTATTTCAATCCCTTTTCCGATGCCGAAACCCGGCTCTACCTGCCCGAGGGCGATCACGTCTTCCGCGCCGCGTTCCTCAACGACGATTTCGTCTCGCGATTCACCACTCCCAAAGACGCCTACGACGACAAGAAGAACAAATACATCGGCTCGATCACGTTCGATGGCCCGTACCCCTCCAAGGTCGAAAAAGCCAGCCGCAAGATGATCCTGGTCTGCGATCCCGCTTCGGGTGAAGCCTGCGTGGAGCGAATCGTCACCAACCTGGCGCGCCGCGCTTACCGGCGGCCGGTCACTCCGCGCGAAGTCGCCGGCCTCATGAAGTTTGTCGCGCTGGCGAAAGCGCAGGGGCAGTCCACGGAGCAGGGAATTCAGCTCGCGCTCGAAGCCATGCTGGTCTCGCCCGAATTCCTCTTCCGCGTCGAGCGCGACCCCAACCCGAAGGACCCGCTCGACACTCATCGCATCACCGATTACGAGCTCGCCACCCGCCTCAGCTACTTCCTGTGGAGCTCCATGCCGGATGACGAACTGTTCGGCCTTGCCGAATCGGGCAGGCTGCATGAACCGGCCGTCCTCGAGGCGCAGGTGACGCGCATGCTGGCGGACAGGAAGGTCTCCGCCTTCGCCGACAACTTCGCCGGTCAGTGGCTGGAGACGCGCAACCTCGATACCATCACTCCCGACCCCAAGAAGTTTCCCGAGTGGACGCCCCAACTGAAAGAAGACTTCCGCAGCGAGACGCGCCTCTTCTTTCAATATGTCCTCAGCCAGAATCGCCCGATTTCCGATTTCGTCGACGCCCGTTATACGTTCCTCAATCAGAGTCTCGCCAGGTTCTATGGCATCCCGGACGTGAAGGGCCCCGATTTCCGCAAAGTCGATCTCACCACCGACCAGCGCGGCGGCGTGCTCACGCAGGGCGGCGTGCTGGCGGTTTCCAGCTACCCCAACCGCACCTCGCCCACCATTCGCGGCAAGTACATTCTCAACAATCTGCTGGGATCTCCGCCGCCTCCGCCGCCGCCGGATGTCCCGGTGCTGGACGTTTCCAAGGTGGGCAGCGACGTTTCCCTGCGGCAGCAGCTCGAAGCGCACCGCGCCAACCCGGTCTGTGCATCGTGCCACAGCAAAATGGATGTGCTCGGCTTCGGGCTCGAGAATTATGACGCCATCGGCAAGTGGCGGACCATGGATGGCCGGTTCCCCATCGATGTCGGCGGCACCATGCCCAACGGCAAGTCCTTCCAGACGGCCGCGCAGATGCGCGCCATCCTGCTGGACAGCCTGCCCGAAGTCTCCCGCTGCCTCACTGAAAAGATGACGACGTACGCGCTCGGCCGCGGCATGCAGCCCTACGACCAGCGCGCTCTCGACCAGATCGAGAAGGCCGTCGCCGCCGACGGCTACCGTTTCCAGACCCTGATTCGCGAAATCGTGATGAGCCTCCCGTTCCAGTCCCGCCGCGGAGAACTCGTCACGGGCATTACCCAGGAGGTCGCGCGCAAATGATTACCCGCAAGACTCTGCCGCGCCGCACATTTCTCCGCGGTTTGGGAACCGCGGCCATCGGTCTGCCGTTTCTGGACGCCATGACGCCCGCGCTTTCCGCCAGCACTATGCCGGACCCGCCCGTGCGGATGGCGTTTTTCTATCTGCCCAACGGCATGATCATGGATGCCTGGAACCCCGGTTATGAAGGCAGGTTCAGCGAACTGCCGCGCACGTTGAAAGCGCTCGAGCCGTTCAAAGACGACATGCTGCAACTGGGCAACCTGACGCACAACACCGGCCGCGCGCTGCTGGATGGCGCCGGAGACCACGGCCGCTGCTGCGGGTCGTACCTGACGGGCATTCAGGTGAAGAAGTCGTTGGTGGACATTCGCGCCAGCGTCTCCTTCGACCAGATTGTGGCCAGCGAAGTTGGCGGCAAAACGCGCTTTCCCTCCCTCGAGCTCGGCATGGACGATGCGCGGCAGGCCGGCGATTGCGACTCCGGCTACTCCTGCGCCTACACCAACAATCTCGCCTGGAAGAGCCAGGCGCAGCCGCTGCCTCCGATCCTCAACCCGCGCGTGCTCTTCGAACGGTTGTTCGGCTCCGGCCAGCCCATGACTCCCGAAGAGCGCCGGCGCCAGTCGCTGTACCGCCGCAGCATCCTCGATTTCGTCACCGACGATACCCACAAGCTGGAAGGCTCGCTGGGACCCACGGACCGCCGCAAGCTCGACGAATACCTCACCGCCATCCGCGCCGTCGAACTGCAGATCCAGCGGACCGAAAACGACAACCGGCAGATCGATCCGCACATGGACAAGCCATACGGCGTTCCGGCCGATTTCGCCGAGCATTTCCGGCTGCTCTCCAGCATGATCGCGATTGCATTTCAGGCCGATCTCACCCGCATCGTGACCTTCCTGGTGACGCACGAAGGCACTTCGCGCTCTTATCGCGAGCTGGGCATTCCCGATGGCCACCACCCCCTTACGCATCACCGCTACCAGGCGGAATTGATGGAGAAGGTGCGCCGCATCAACGAGTATCACGTGCAGCAGTTCGCCGGGTTCATCGAGAAAATGAAAACCGCGCGCGAAGGCGATCGCAGCCTGCTCGATAACAGCATGATCGTCTATGGCGCCGGCCTCTCCGACGGCAACGCGCACCTGCATGACGACCTGCCGACCCTGATTCTGGGCCGCGGCGGGAATTACTTCAAAACCGGACGCCGCCTGCTGGTGCGGCGCGAAACTCCCATGTGCAATCTCTTCCTCACCATGATGGATCGCATGGGCGTTCCTATCGAGCGCTTCGGCGATTCCACGGGCCATGTGGAAGGCCTCAACCTGGGGTAAAAGAATATGCCGCAATTCGGTGGAAGACAATCGGCGGGCGCGTTCTTCGATACGGACTTTTCGGGCATCGACAATCTGCTGGCCGTTTCGCTGCTCTACGGCCTGCAGGGCAAAGGCGATTGCCGCGTGGCCGTCATCACCATGAGCCGCCCCAACCTGCAGGTGGCCGGTTTTGCGGATGCGGTGCAGCGCTTCTATCACGGGCCGGCCGGCAATTTCTCCGAGTTGCCGCCTATCGGGATGCGCACCGAAGGCGCGCCCGGCGAAACCTCCGCCGCGTTCACCGCGCCGCTCGCAAGGAAGCGGCCGGACGGATCGCCGGTCTACCGGAACCAGGTGCGCAGCGTCATCGATACCGCCGATCCCGCTACGCTGCTCCGCAATTATCTCGAGGCGCAGCACGATGGCGGCGCTTTCCTGGTGGCCGGCGGCCCGGCTTCGAACCTGGCGGCGGCGCTGGCATTTCCCGGCCTGACGGCGCTCATCGCCGCCAAGGTCAAATACCTGGTCATCGCGGGCGGCGCGTTTCCGCAAGGTCCCGCGCAGCCGCAAGTTCAGGCCGATCTTCCGGCCTCGCGCAAGCTGTTCGCGGAATGGCCCACCCCCATCGTCGCTGCGGGCGCCGAAGTGGGCGCGGCGCTGCCGTTTCCCGGCGCGAGCATTGATACCCAGTTCGCCGCCGCGGTTCCGGATCACCCGGTGGCGGATGCCTATCGCGCCTACCGCCCCATGCCGTACGATGCGCCCACGGGCGCCATGGCCGCCGCGCTGTACGCCGCCAGGCCCGGTGCGGGCTACTTCAAGCTATCCGAACCCGGCAAAATCGAGATCGACGATGGCGGCCGCACCACCTTCACCGCCATGGAAAAAGGCAATCACCAGTATCTGATCGTGGACCCGGCGCAGACGGAGAAGATCGCCGCCGCGTATGTCGAACTGGCGAGCGCCAAACCCATGGTGCGGCGCTTCCGGCCGCCTGTGCAGAACGCCGCTCTTCCCCAACCCAGAAAGTAAACGGCCCAGGAGTCGCATATGAAACCGTTGCCGGCATTAGCCATTGCCGCGAGCCTCGCGGGCAGCCTCTTCGCGCAATCCGCGCCGAAAGGCCCCGATCCGAATTCCCAGTATCGTCTGGGTCCCGATTCGATGCCGCAGCCCGGCGTGCCGCAGGGCGAAATCCGCGGCCCCTTCACGCTTCCCTGCAACGTCTATCCGGGCACGCAGCACACCTACTGGGTCTATGTGCCGGCGCAGTACGATCCCGCGGTTCCGGCCAGCCTGATGATCTTCAACGATGGCCAGGCTTTCAAAGCCGAAGACGGCGACATGCATGCCCAGCATGTGATGGACAACCTGATTTACCGGCACGAGATCCCGGTGATGATCGGTGTCTTCATCGATCCCGGCCGCCGCCCCGACCAGCCGGAGCCGACTCTGTCCGAATGGGGCGACCATACCACCAACCGCCCCGCCGAATACAACACGCCCGATGACAAGTATGCGCGCGTCATCGTCGATGAACTGATGCCCGTGCTTTACAAGGATTACAACATTTCCAAAGACCCCGACCGGCATGGCATCGGCGGATCCAGTTCCGGCGCCATCGCGGCATTCATGGTGGCCTGGGAGCGGCCCAACGACTTCCGCAAGGTGCTGAGCAATGTCGGCAGCTTCGTCAACCTGCGCGGCGGCGATGTCTACCCCGAGCGCGTGCTCGCCGGCGAGAAGAAACCGATCCGCGTCTTCCTCTGCGACGGCCGCAACGACAATCGCGGCATCGGCCGCAACGGGCAATACGATCAGCGGCGCGACTGGTTCTACCAGAACGTCCGGCTCATGAAGGCGCTCACCGAAAAAGGTTACGACGTGAATTACGCCTGGGGCATGAACCTCCACGGCCAGAAGTTCGGCGGTGCGATTCTACCGGATATGATGCGCTGGCTGTGGCGCGACGGACCGGTTTCCACCGATCCCAACGATATGGTCGAACGCAGCTTCCGCGGCCCCGCGAAGAAGCAGTAACCGGCGCACTCCATCAGGCGTATTCGATCCGCTCGACCGTAACCCGCAGCCATTCGAAATCGCCCCGGGGCAGCCCCCAGGTCACGGCGATGCGGTGGGGAACCAGCACGCCCGAGACTTCGCGGTAGTCTTCGCAGGCGCCGCGCCATGGCGTCAGCTCGAACCGTTTTCCAACGATCCGGTAGCGCCTGGCTTCCGTGCCGCACGGCAGGCCGTCCGCGCCGAAACGGATCGTCGCGGAAACGGGGGTGCCGTTCGCCTTCATAGAGACCTGCGCGGAACTGTCGTCGAGCGCCTGCCAGGAGGCCGCCGGCGCAAGCCAGAAGGCAGGGAACCACACCGTCTCCACCAGGAATCGCAGCAGTTCGCCAGAATCCGTCTCCGGCCCGCTGGCCGAGTTCATGGGAATCTTTCCCCAGGCGGAAATATCCAGCCGGCCATGGCCATCGACAAACCGGTCCGTGGCCACGATGCGCACGAGTCTGGCGGGGCGAATGCTGCCGCGCCAGAGAAAACCAGGCGGATCGAGCGAAAACCACTGCTCGGCTTCCAAAGGAACCCAGCGCTTGCCCGGGGCGGTGAGCATGGCTCCGGATTGCAGCACGTGCACCGTCCGCGGAACCAGTTTCCCGGCGACACCGGCCAATGAAAGGTAGCGGGCTACAGGATGAGGAAATCGGGTGAACTCGGCGGCGGAGATCGGATCCCCGGGCGCCGGACGGGCGCCAGCGAGAAGACGCGCAACTTCGCGGAGCATCTGGCATCATTCTAGCCAAATGCAGTACGCGCTCCGCGCCAACGGGAATGTTCCGGCGCGGCTACTTCTTCACGTCGCCGCCGTAGGTGATGGAGGATTCGCCTTCGTATTTGTGATAGTTGCGAAAATCGATCACGTTGCGGCTGCAGTAGTTGCTGCCGCGCTGGCAGCTCAGGCTCTCCGAATGCACCGGCAGCAGGTATTGCTTCATGTCGCCGAGCCGCGTGTACTCGTAATCCGTAGCCGATTCCACGTGGTCGGTGGGGAACTCCTGCGGGAAGCCGTAAGCCTGCATTTCGATGCGCAGCACGCGCGCATTTGCGGGGTCGATCCATACCGACCCGCGATACGCCGGAGTGTAGCTTTGCGAACCCATCGAGATGTCCCAGTGGGAGTTGGCGTGCTGCACGTTGAAATCGTAAACCCGCGCCGTAATTCCGGCGGTGCGCGACTCCCGCGCGAAATGGAAGTCCGCCGCGGTCGCCGGGGAAAACAGGTCGATCAGGACCGTGCCGAATTCGCCGGTGGACCAGGCGCCGTCCAGCTCATTCATCTTTTTGTTGATCTTACGGCCGTTGATGGCGAGATTCCGGTAGCTTTCCTGGTGGTTTTCATAAACCACATCGGCGGAAACCACATCCAACGCCTGCCACTGCGCCGGAGCGGTCTCGCTCTGGTAGCGCGCCATCATCTCCTGGCAGACATAGTTGGGCAGAGTTTCGGTGAAGTCCAGGGCGGCGTCGGTCGCCTTGCGGATCAGGTCGTCGCCGCTGGTGCGGGGAATGCTCTCCCGCTCCGAGCCATCGTCGAAGCGCGGAATGCCGGCCGTGGACGGCGCTGCCGGGGCCGTCCCGGCAGCCGTATCCGCACGGGCAATCACGGGAGGCGGCGCCTCATCGGCGAGGTCCGGCGCATGCTCGCGCGAGTTGTTGGCCGGTTTGCCCCGTTCCAGTTTGGGCGGACCGGGGTCATCGGGATCCGCAGCTTTCGAAGGCGGCGGAAGCGGAGCGTTCAGATCGGCCAATTGGGGCTGCTGCGGGGCGGCGCTGCCAGACGGAGGGGCAGCCTGGGAAGCAGACGGAGGGGCGGCCGGGGGAGCCGCCGGGGCATCTTTCGGCGCGGAGTTGCTGGGCGGAGCCGGGCTCTTCCCGGGAACGTCCTTCCAGGTGTCGTAGACGCCGTTATCCTTATCCTCTTGCTGTTTTGCGGCGGCGCTGGCCGCGGCAGCGGCCTTCTCCCAATAGACGTTCAGCGCCACCATGCGGCCGTGATCGTCCTCCGGACCCTCGACCGAAATCTGGTCTCCCACGTTGAACTTGGGATCCTTCACTTCGTCGCCGTCTTTGAAGAACTTGGTCTTGTCGGTTCGCTTGAAGTCCATCGTGCGGTCGTCGCCGAGCGTCAGCGTGATGGTCTTGTTGTCCATCATCTTCAGCCGGCCGCGGAAATTGGGGAGCGGCTGGCCTTCGGTGCCGCTGCCCTTGCCGGGCTTGCTCCGGCCCGGCAGCGGAATTCCTCCACCGGCCGGATAGCCGCCAGGATAGCCCGGTGGGTAGCCGCCCGGATAACGTCCCGGATACCCGCCGCCCGGGTACCCGACAGGCGGGTAAATCTGGGCGAACGCCGTCCCGCCCACCAGAAGCAGGGTTGCCAACCGGGAAACAGCGGCCACGGCGGCCCTTGTCCCCTGAGATACACGTTGAGCGCGCTCCTGAGGTTCCATCAGAGGGAGAGATGCTCGGAAAGGGTACTGGGTTACGATTTTTCCTGGCTCGGCACATGTTATGCTGGCGTCGATTATTCTGGAAGAGGGAGAACCCGTGAGTTCGCGCTGTCTGCTGGTAGTGGATGCCGATCCCGCTGTACATAAACTAGTTACGGGAATTTTGCAGCGTGACGGACGGAGCATCGAAGGCGCCTATGACGGCCGCGAAGCCCTCGCCCGGCTCCGCACTCTGCACTGTGATGTTGTTCTCGCCGGACAGGGCCGCAACGGGTACGACGGCCTCAAGCTGGTTCGCCGGGTGCGCGCCATTCAGCCCGACGCGCGCGTGATCGTCACCGGCGACCGGGATCCGGAGCGGGTGGTCGACGCCCTCCGCGAACGCGCGTTCGGATACGTTCATACGCCCCTCGCCGAAACTTCGCTCACTGAAACGGTGCAGCAGGCCCTGGATTCCCACCAGTGGCAGGACGACCTGCGGCTGCTTTCGGCGCGCCCGGAATGGATCACCCTCGAAATCCGCTGCAAGCTGGAGGCGGCTGACCGCACCATCCATTTCCTGCGCGAACTGCATGCCGATCTCGACGGCAATCTGCGCGACGACGTAGCGGCCGCGTATCGCGAGCTGCTCATGAACGCCATCGAGCACGGCGGCCACTCGAATCCCAAAAAGCGCGTCCGCACTACGATCCTGCGCACCGGGCGCTCGCTCATCGTGCACATCGCCGACCCCGGTCACGGCTTTTCCCTGGATATGCTGCCCCATGCGGCCATCAACAATCCGGAGGATTCGCCCATCGCGCACATCCAGTTTCGCGCCGGCGCCGGCAAGCGTCCCGGCGGCTTCGGCATTCTGATGACCCGCAACCTGGTGGATGAGCTGGTTTACAACGAGCGCGGCAACGCCGTGCTCTTCGTCAAGTACCTCTCGTGATCGCGGAGCAATCCCGGCGCGACCGGAACGGCGTCAGCGGCATCCCATGATATGTTGAACTCCATGCCCAACGAGAATCCGTTTCAGGACCCGCTGCGCTTCGAGCGCCAGGTGCCGGAGTGTATCGTGGTCATCTTCGGCGCCAACGGGGACCTCACGCGGCGCAAACTCATTCCCGCGCTCTACCGGCTGGCATTCGATCGCAGGCTTTCGGCCGGGTTCGCGGTGGTGGGCATTTCGCGCACCGTCGTCAGCGACGATCAGTTTCGCGAGCGCATGAAGGAGGCGGTGCAGAAGTTCTCCGAAGATACCCAGTTCGACGAAGGCGTGTGGAGCGCCTTCGCGAGCGGTCTCTTCTACGTGGCGGGAGACATCGGCGATCCCGGGCTGTATAGCAATCTCGCCGCCCGGGTGAAGGAGATCCAGGAGAAGCGCAAGACCGGCGGCAACGTGTTGTTCTACCTTTCCACGCAGCCCAGCCAGTACGCGCCCGCGGCGTTGGGATTGGGTGCGGCCGGGCTGGGGAAGGGGAGCGGCTGGCGGCGCCTGGTAGTGGAGAAACCGTTCGGCAGAAATCTCGAAACGGCGCGCGAATTGAGCGACCAGTTGCACCAGGTTTTCCAGGAGCGTGACGTCTACCGGATCGATCACTACCTGGGCAAGGAGACGGTGCAGAACATTCTGGCTTTCCGCTTCGGCAACGGCATCTTCGAACCGTTGTGGAACCGCCGTTACGTGAACCACGTGCAGATCACGGCGGCGGAATCCATCGGGGTCGAAGGGCGCGGCGCGTATTACGAGGAAGCCGGCGCGCTGGCGGACATGATTCAGAATCACCTTTTGCAGGTGATGGCCACCATCGCTATGGAGCCGAGCGCCAGTTTTCGCGCCGATTCGGTGCGCGACGAACGCAGCAAGCTGCTGCGCTCCGTGCGCCACATGAGCAATGACGAAATCCGGCTCAACTCCGTGCCGGGGCAGTACGGACCGGCGCGCATCGGCGGCCAGGAGGTTCCCGGCTATCGCCAGGAGCCAGGCGTCAAGCCCGATTCGCAGACCGATACCTACGCCGCGGTGGCGTTGTGCGTCGAGAACTGGCGCTGGGCAGGCGTGCCGTTCTATCTGCGCAGCGGCAAGCGCCTGCCCAAGCGAGTCACCGAAATTGCCATCCAGTTCAACCCGGCGCCGCTGGCTATCTTCGATAAGAACGATGGCGAACTCTCGCCCAATCTCCTGATCGTGCGCATCCAGCCCGATGAAGGCATCTCGCTGAAGTTTCTTTCCAAACGGCCGGGCAGCGGCATGAACCTGCGGCCGGTCTCGATGGATTTCAATTACGGATCGAGCTTCGGCGAGCGTTCGCCTTCGGCATACGAGACGCTGCTGCTCGATGCCATCATCGGCGACGCCACTCTCTACACCCGCCAGGATATGGTGGAGGCAAGCTGGAATGTGGTCGAGCCCATTCAGAACGTCTGGCGCGAAACGAAATTCGAGTTTCCGAACTACGCCGCCGGCACGTGGGGTCCGGCAGCCGCCGATGAAATGCTGGCACGCCGCGGCCACATCTGGAGGAAACCGTAATGCCCACCCTCTCGCCCGAAAAGATCCTCAAAGAACTCGCCGAACTCTGGGTTTCCGAAGCCAAACAGGGACAGGACGAAACCGCAACCGGCGTGCTGCGCGCCTGCACTATGACGCTGGTGGTGGTGGCCGAACAGACCGACGATCCGCAGGAATTGGGGGAAACCCTCGCGGCGCTCATGCCCGAGCACCCGGCGCGCGCCATCGTGATCCGGCTGAGCGGACCGGGAGAACGTGCGCTCGCCGAGCGCGTCTATCAGCAGTGCTGGATGCCCTTCGGGCAGCGAAGGCAGATCTGCTGCGAACAGGTGGAAATCACGTCCAGCGATGACGCGCTTTCGGATTTGCCGTCCGTGGTGCTGCCCCTCACCGTGGCCGACCTTCCGGTCATTCTGTGGTGCCGCAGCGCCCGACTCTTCGCCATGCCGGAGTTCACGCCGCTGGCCGCCCTGGCGGACAAAGTCGTGATCAATAGCGCCGCCGTTGCGGATGCTCCCGCCGTAGTGGCGCGTATGCTTGCCGCGGTGGACCGCGGGCTCGTGCTGGGAGACCTTGCCTGGACCCGCCTCACGCGCTGGCGCAATATGCTGGCGCAGATTTTCGAGAACCGCGAAAACCTGGCGCGGCTGGCGGATGTTCGCCGCGTCAATGTGACGCACACCGGCGAGGCGTCCAACACCAGCGCGCTCTTCATGGGCTGCTGGGTCCGCGATGCCATCGGCGGAAATGCGCAACTCAGCTTCGCGCCCGGCGCCTGGAACACGGGATCGCTGCCGTCGCCCGTGCTCGCGGTGCGGCTCTCCGGGGAAGGCATCGATGTCGAGCTGCGCCGCGAAGACGACCGCATGATCGTCACGGTCAACGGCCTTTCGCAGTGCACCAACCTGCCGCTCGCCACGCCCTACCTTTTGATGCGCGAAGAACTGGGTATCGTGCGCCGCGACCCGGTGTTCGAAAGGACCCTGGCGTCCGCTGCGCGCCTCCAGTATCCTAACGGCAGATGAGTGTCCGCTGGCATACGTATCAAAACGGGGCCGCGGCCGCCGAAGCCTGCGCTCATCAAGTGGTCGCGCTGATGGAACAGGCTTTGAGCGGGCAGGAATTTGCGACGCTCGCGGTCTCGGGCGGGTCGACGCCCAAACTGATGTTCGAGTTTCTGGCACGCTCGTCATTCGAATGGAAACGCGTGCACCTGTTCTGGGTGGACGAGCGCTGCGTCCCTCCCAATGACGTGGCCAGTAACTTTAAACTGGCCGACGAACACCTGATCCGGCCGGCCCACATCCCGGCGCGCCAGGTGCATCGCATCTATGGCGAGATCGCTCCGCAAACCGCCGCACGCCGCTACGAAGAGGAGATTCGCGAGTTCTTCGGCCTCGATCAAGGTGAGATGCCGCATTTCGACATCGTGCATCGCGGCATGGGCCCGGATGCGCATAGCGCCAGCCTGTTTCCGGGAGACCCGCTGATCGACGACCGCGACCACATCGCCGGCGCGACGTTCGCCGCCGGACTCAACCAGTGGCGCGTGACGCTGCTGCCCGGCGCGCTCCTGGCCGCCCGGCACACGGTGTTTCTGGTGGCCGGCGCCGATAAGAAAGAGGCCGTGCGCGCGGTGTTTCAGGAGGAATACGATCCGAAGAAGTATCCCGCGCAGATCGCCTCGCACCACGGTCGCGGCGTGACGTGGTTTTTGGACGATGCCGCCGCGGAATTGATGGATTGAAAAAAGAACACCGCTCCGTTCTGTCGCGGCGGTCTGTTCCGAGCCGCGACCGGAGGGAGCGGTGCCTTTCGCTACTTCACGGCTGCGTGCGCTACAACGCCGGCCTGTTCCTTCAACGCGTCCACCTTATCGGTGGCTTCCCACGAGAACGTCTCTTCGTGGCGTCCGAAGTGGCCGAACGCGGCGGTCTTGCGGTAAATCGGCCGCCGCAGCCGCAAGGTATCGATGATTCCGCGCGGCGTCAGCGAGAAGTTCTGCCGCACCAGGTCGGTGAACTTTTCGTCGGCAATCGCGCCGGTGCCGAACGTGTTGACCGTCACCGAAACCGGGTCGGCCACGCCGATGGCATATGCAAGCTGCACCTCGCAGCGGTTGGCCAGTTTGCTGGCGACAATGTTCTTTGCGATATACCGCGCCATGTAGCATGCCGAGCGGTCGACCTTCGTCGGGTCCTTGCCGCTAAATGCGCCGCCGCCGTGCCGTCCCATGCCGCCGTACGTATCGACGATGATCTTGCGCCCCGTGAGGCCGGTATCGCCGTGCGGCCCGCCCACCACAAAGCGGCCCGTCGGGTTGATGTGATACTTCGTCTGCGAATCCACCATGCCGGTGGGAATCACGGGGTCAATGATGTGCTTCTTTACTTCGGCGCGCAGTTCTTCGGTGGAGACTTCCGGGCTGTGTTGCGTCGAAATCACCACCGCTTCGATGCGCTTGGGCACGTTGCCCACGTATTCCACGCTCACCTGGCTCTTGCCGTCCGGCCGCAGGAACTCCAGGATGCCTTCGCGCCGCACCGTGGAGAGGCGCTGCACCAGCTTGTGCGCCATCATGATCGGCAGCGGCATCAGCTCGGCGGTTTCATCGCAGGCATAGCCGAACATGAGACCCTGGTCGCCCGCGCCGCCCGTGTCCACCCCCATCGAAATATCGGGCGACTGCGCCTGGATCAGGTTGTGCACGCCGCAGGTGTTGCAATCGAAACCGTAAGAGGCATCGTTGTACCCGACATATTCGATGGTGCCGCGCACCACGCGCGGAACATCCACGTACGTCCGGGTGGTTATTTCCCCGGCAACGATGCACGTCCCGGTAGTGACGAGAACCTCGCATGCCACGCGGCCCGTGGGATCGTCGGCCAGCACGGCGTCCAGCACGGCGTCGGAAATCTGGTCGGCGATCTTGTCCGGATGGCCTTCGGTAACCGATTCCGAAGTGAAAAGGTATTTGTGATTGTCTGCCACGATGATTGCTCCTGTATCTCTAGTAACGATAGTGATCCGGCTTGTAAGGGCCCTCCACGGGAACGCCCAGGTAATCGGCCTGCTTGGGAGAGAGGGTAGTCAGTTTGACGCCGATTTTTTCCAGGTGCAGCCGCGCCACTTCTTCATCCAGCCGCTTGGGAAGCGTGTAGACGCCGGGCTTGTAGGTGTCGCGGTTCTTCCACAGGTCGAGCTGCGCCAGCGTCTGGTTGGAAAAACTGTTGCTCATCACGAAACTGGGGTGTCCGGTAGCGCAGCCCAGGTTCACCAGCCGGCCTTCGGCCAGCACGAAAATGCTCTGCCCGGCCGGGAACGTGTACATATCCACCTGCGGCTTGATATTGGTCTTCTGCGCGCCCGATTCGTTCAGCCGGTCCATCTGGATTTCGTTGTCGAAATGGCCGATGTTGCACACGATAGCCTGGTCTTTCATCTGCTGCATGTGCTCCAGCGTGATGATATCGCAGTTGCCGGTGCAGGTGACGTAAATATCGCCGCGGCCGAGCGTGTCTTCGATGGTCGTGACCTCGAAGCCTTCCATGGCGGCCTGCAGGGCATTGATGGGGTCGATCTCCGTGACGATGACGCGCGCGCCCATGCCGCGGAGCGAGTGCGCCGAACCCTTGCCCACGTCGCCGTAGCCGCAGACCACCGCGATTTTGCCCGCCACCATCACATCCGTGGCGCGCTTGATGCCATCGGCCAGCGACTCGCGGCAGCCGTAGAGATTGTCGAACTTCGATTTCGTCACCGAATCGTTGACGTTGATCGCCGGCACCAGCAGCTTCCCGGCTTCCTGCATCTTATATAAGCGATGCACGCCGGTAGTCGTCTCTTCGCTGACCCCGCGCCACTCGCGCACGATCTCGTGCCACCGGTTGGGCTTTTCCGCGTGAACCTGCTTCAGCAGGTCTTTGATGACCTTTTCTTCGTGGCTGCTCGAAGGGGTGTTAACCCAGTCGCTGCCTTCTTCGAGCTCATAGCCTTTGTGAATCAGGAGCGTGGCGTCGCCGCCGTCATCGACGATGAGCTGCGGACCCTTGCCGCCGGGATGGCTCAGCGCCTGGTACGTGCACCACCAGTAGTCCTCGAGGCTTTCGCCCTTCCACGCGAATACCGGGATTCCCGCCGCGGCGATGGCGCTGGCGGCGTGATCCTGCGTGGAGAAAATGTTGCAGCTTGCCCAGCGCACGCTGGCCCCGAGATCGGCCAGGGTCTCGATGAGCACGGCCGTCTGAATGGTCATGTGCAGCGACCCGGTGACGCGCACTCCGGCGAGCGGCTTTTCCTGGGCGTACTTGCGGCGGATGGACATCAGGCCGGGCATTTCGAACTCGGCCACGGAGATCTCCTTGCGGCCCCAGTCGGCAAGCGAAAGATCGGCAACTTTGAAATCGGTCTGGTTGAGTGTGGCTGTGCCCACGCGAATCCTCCTCCCTTTATCGTATCAACAAATCTTGATAGATTGATATTAGATAATTCGAGCCATGACGTCAACCCTCAAAGCCCTGCGCGTGGCGGCGGATCCCACCCGCCTCCGGCTGCTGCTCCTGCTCGAGCGGGAGGAGCTCAGCGTGGCGGAGATGCAGGAGATCCTGTCCAGGGGCCAGAGCCAGATTTCCACGCACCTGGCGCAGTTGAAACAGGCCGGCCTGGTGGAAGACCGGCGCACCGGAAAGAACGCTTTCTACCGCCTGACCGCGCCCGCCGAGCTGATGAACGCGCTGCGCCAGGCCGAAGCCGAGATCCCCGAGACCGTCGAGGACCGCGCCGCCCTGCGCCTCACCCTGCGCAAGCGCCAGGACAAGATGCGCCGCTATTTCGACGAGCTGGCGGGAAAATTCGGCCGCCAGTACGTTCCCGGCCGCTCCTGGAAAGGCATCGCCGAAGCGCTCCTCAAGCTCATGCCGCCCCTGACGATCGCCGACCTGGGCGCGGGCGAAGGCACCATCTCACAGTTGATGGCGCAGCGGGCGAAGAAGGTGATCGCCATCGACAATTCCGAAAAAATGGTGGAATTCGGCGCCGAGCTCGCGCGGAAACACAGCATCGGCAACATGGAGTACCGGCTCGGCGATCTGGAAGATGTGCCCATTCGCACCGCCACTGTGGACCTGGCATTCCTCAGCCAGGCCCTGCACCACGCGCCGCACCCGGAGCGCGCCATCGCCGAGGCGTGGCGCATTCTGAAGCCGGGCGGCCGCATCGCCGTGCTCGATCTCAACCGGCACCATTTCGAAGAAGCGCGCGAAATGTATGCCGACCTGTGGCTGGGGTTCACCGAGCGCGAGCTGGAGCGTTACCTCAAGCAGCAGCAGTTCCGCAACGTGGAGACGGCCGTAGTGTTCCGCGAACAGGAAGCGCCCTATTTCGAGACCCTGCTGGCAACGGGCGATAAGTAACAGTTCGGGCCGTGTGCGGATGCTAGAATCGAGCTTCCGGAGACTCTTCTTTGCGATTCATCACATTTCAGCGATACGGCAGCGCGCCCGAGCCCGGCGCGCTGGTTGACGGCGAAGTGATCGGGCTGCGCTCCGCGGGCTTCGAAGACATCCTCTCCATCATTTCCGGCGGCGCCGACGCCTTGGACCGGGTGCAGCGGTGGAGCTACAACCCGCCGGGCACCGACCGCTTCGACCCCGAGACCGTGCACTACCTGGCGCCCGTGCCCAAGCCCGCCAAGATCATCTGCATCGGGCTGAACTATCGCGACCACGCGGCGGAATCGAAGCTGGCGATTCCGGAAGTGCCCACGGTCTTCGCCAAGTTCGCCAGCAGCCTCACCGGCCACGGCCGCCCCATCGTGCTGCCGGCGAATTCCACCAAGCCGGATTACGAAGCCGAGTTCGCCGTGGTGATCGGCAAAGGTGGCCGCCATATTCCCGAAGGCCGCTGGCGCGACCACGTCTTCGGCTACACGATTCTCAACGACGTGAGCGCGCGCGATTTCCAGATGGCCACCAGCCAGTGGATGATCGGCAAGACCTTCGACACCTTTGCGCCCATGGGCCCGGCGGTGGTGACCGCGGACGAAATCGACGACCCGCACAACCTGCGCATTTCGCTGTCGCTGAGCGGCGAGCTGATGCAGGATTCCAACACCAGCAACCTGATTTTCAAGCTGCCGCAGCTCATTTCCTACCTTTCGAGCGTCTTCACGCTCGAGCCCGGCGACGTGATCTCGACCGGCACGCCCGCCGGCGTAGGCTTCGCGCGCAAACCGCCGCGCTGGCTCAAGCCCGGCGACGAATGTGTGGTGAGCGTGGACGGCTTAGGCGAACTGCGCAACCCGGTGGTTGCGGAAGTAGGATAAAACGATGGCGCTGCCGCCCGAAATCACGATCGAAGACTTGCGCAATCTGGTAAACATGGTCCAGGCCGCCATTCACGAGTTGCGCGACCTGGCCCAGCGCGTGGACGCGCTCGAAAAGGCCAACGAGGCGAGCTACGAAGCCGCCGTTGCCCTGAAAGACAACCAGCGGGAGCTCTACGAAGCGCAGAAATCGCAGCAGGAAGTCAACAAGCTCATGAAGCAGTCGCTTGACCGCCTGTTGGAAGCGCTCGGCCCGAACAACATTTCGATCCAGTAAGCAGCCGCTTGCTAAAATCGAGGAAGCGCGCCCGTAGCTCAGGTGGATAGAGCGGCTGGCTTCGAACCAGTAGGTCGGGGGTTCGAGTCCCTCCGGGCGCGCCAGAAAGGTCAGCGCCGGCTCCGCACCAAAGGGCGCTCCGGCTTGCAGGTAGCCGGCTACATGACCCTCATCGCCGTGGCCCGAGGCGGCGATCAGGGCGTCGAAGGTCCGCAGGCCGTCCGACTTCGCATAGCGCTTCAGCAATTCGTACGCCATGCTTGTAATCTGCGCACCAAGGTCGGCGCGCACGGGAAAACTCTTGATCAAGCCGTCTATTCCATCCGCATCACGCTGGTTCCTGGCGCCAACAATCAGTTCGTGCGCGGTAATGATCGAAATCACAACGTCGTCGAGAGAATCGACATAGGTTGCGGCAGCGGCGTTCTTCCGGGAGACGTCCACCATCACATCGGTGTCGACCAGATAGCGGGCCATGGTTGTCCGCGCCAAATGCTAGCCGCGCGGATTGTCCCGCAAGGCGTTCACGTAGCTCACGCCGTCGGTGATGTCGTCGCGGTCAGCCCACATCCCATAAAAGGGAAGGTCTTTAATTGAACGGCGACCACGAGCAGCTTCGCCCCCGGCGGGCAGGTGAACCTCAACGACGGTGCCTTCTTTGATCGCCACCTTTTCGAGAGGCCGGAAGACGCCGTTCTCGTATTTCGCAGGAATCGTCATCGCGTTGGCCGTGCACTTCAAGCATACCAAGATGGCCAAGTCCGATGCCCAAACTGGCAGTATCCGTGCCGACAATGGCAAGGCGAGTGGCTCTTAGCCGCCGATTTCGTCAGCGGCTTGCCATTGCGGTCTCTCGTTGCGGAGCGCGCGGATCAAGGCCACAAATTCTTCCGCGTCTTGCGGGTCATATTCGGTGTCGGCTTTGAGGTCGTCAAGACTAACCGGCGGCCTCAGGACCACGCCTGCCGGGAGCCGTGCTTGGTTTCTGCCCGTTTCGTTCTTATCGTTCCGATCTGCCACCTCGATGCTCAGTTTCGTTTACTCGCGTCAGTAACGCGGCTGGCGCATGCGGTCTTCGTATGTCACGCCGTCCGGGATGTCGTCTCGGTAGGCCCACATGCCGAAGACCGGCGAGTCTCGCATTGACTTCGGCCGCCTGGGTGAGGTCTCCACCGGCACAGAAATTTTGACCAGCGTGCCTTCGGCGAGCTTCACATCTTCCAGTGGCTTGAACACGCCATTCTCGTATCTTGCTCGAATCATCATAGCCGCTGCCTGTTCATCTCCGATTCTATCCGGAGCGCTGGCCCGCCATCAGTATCAACTATAGCACGCAGTGTTATACTTTCTTGGGTGCGGTGAGAAAACAGTACGGTAGCGCGATGATGGCGTCGATCCACGAAACCGCCGAAGGTGTGCATGCGGCCGGGGCCATGGACAAGCGGACGATGCGGGAATTCGATGAGCTGTGCCTCACGCCGGTCCGTCCGATGAAGCCGAAAGAAATCCGCGCGCTCCGTCTGCGGGAAGGTGCCAGCCAGGCGGTTTTCGCCCGCTACCTCAATGTGACTACGGGCCTCGTGAGCCAGTGGGAACGCGGGGAAAAACGCCCGCAAGGGGCTTCGCTGAAATTGCTTTCTCTGGTGGCAAAGAACGGACTCCAGGCGGTCGCGTGATGAAATCTGTGCCGATGACGACGTCGTTCTCGATCTCTGTCGTTTTTGCGGCCACGTTGGGGGCCCAATCATCTCGTCTGCCGAGACCATCGATGCGGTAATCTACTCGGGGCGGTCGTTTCAGCTCTTCACCAACGGCGCCTCTGCCAATCGATCCGCTCACCGGCTCCGAACCAGTAGGTCGGGAGTTCGAGTCCCTCCGGGCGCGCCAAGAGTTTCCCTCCGGGCGCGCCAGAAAGTTCAGCGTCGGCTCTCCGCACCAAAAGGGCGGTCCCAGCCTCCAACGCCGTCCTAAGCGTGCGAGACCTTTTGTTCAATGTGTTGGCGGATCAAGTGTCTCGTCCTTTCCATGAACGCAAGCTTGTCCGCCAGGCAGCTCTCCAGGAGGACCCCGACGCCGGGATGTCCCAGTGTATCGGCCACGGCGATGAGGGTCATGTAGCCGGCTACCTGCAAGTGCGCCAGATGGCTGGCCCTGGCGAGGACAAAGAGTTTGCGGGCGAGCGGACCCTGGATCTCGTTCAGTTCGCGCCGAAAATCCTCGATGAATACGTCATGCAATCGTTGATTGATCTTGACCGGCTTCTCCCCGATCAGTCTGAAACATTCGTCCAACCTGTTTAAGATTTGCGACGAGACTAACTCACGCGCGTCCAGCGCCTCTTTGATCTCCGGGTTTTGAGCTGCCTGGCCCAGCTCCTCGTAGACCTTCTTGCTTCGTTCTGCGCCATGGCGCAACTCACTGAGCATGGAAAGACACAAGTCTTTCGTCGTTGTGATGGGCATTGTTTTCCCGCATTCCTTTCGATAAATGGCCCCCTGTTGGGGCAAGCCAAAATTGCGTGCGACGAAAGAGACGCGCGCTGCCCTGCTGCGGATTTATTCTTTTTTTTTGCGGCTCCCCATCGTGCGGATGCCTGCTGACGCCTTGGTGTAGATGCGGAACCGCCGGACGGTCTCGTCACCGGATAGTTTGTGAAATGTCTTAGTCGACTTATCCCCAAAAAGTGAGGTGATCGCGTTTCACCCGCAGTCAAGCCGAACGGAACGCGACTTCAGGGGTCGAGTCCAGAATCCTGGTTACCGAGGAGTCCGACTTGAAAAGCAGTATCTCGCGGGTTAGTGCATCTGTCTTTTGCGACCGAACGATGCCGACAAAACCATTTGTCGACACTGAGCAGGCGTCAACGGTTGGTTCAGAGCGCGTTAGCGAATTAGTCTCTTGACGCGGCGCGCCGGCCTGGATGCGCATGTCAGGGCACGTCCGGTTTGCGCCCGGTCCGTGCATTCTTCGCAACGGTCATCTGTGCTGCGACGTGTCGCTCTTTCGATCGCGTCGTTTCCCAGCGCGAAGGTTCATCAGCATGCGAAAAGTATTTTCGATTGTCCTCATTTTATGGTCGATGTGCGCGGCCGCGATAGGTCAGCCGGTGGCTTCCGCTGTCCCAGGTGAGTCTATGCCGCCCGCCGTTCCTCCCGGGCGGCAGCCGGCTCCCGTCCCGCTGCCGGAGGCAAGACGCCCCGAGCACTCCGGCGGCATACATTGGGCGCCCCTGCTCCGGCAGTGGTGGCTCAATCTTGTCATGGAACAGTCCGTCCGGATCGCGAAGGAGCCCAAGACCCGGGATCAATTGAGCGGACCTTTTTTTCAAGGTTGGTTCGACACCGTCTCTGCGTACCACTTCAATCGTTGGGACGATGACGACAAGTTCGTCACCTCCAACCTGGGCCACCCGGCGCAGGGCGCCATCGTGGCAGACATATTCTGGCAGAACGACGACCATGTCCGGTTTTCCGACCAGAACTTCCACAGCGCGGCGTACCGCAAGGCTCTTCTGCAGGCGTTCGCCTTCGTCACTTTCGATGCGGTGCAGTGGAAATTAGGGCCTTTGAGCGAATCGAGCATCGGGCATGTAGGGCTTCCCGCCCACTGGTGGGACCGGGACTGCCAGGCGCTCAACATTCGCTGCGAGCCGCGGACCGGTCTGAACGATCTCGTGCTGAACGAGGTGGGAGGAACTGCCATGGTCATCGGCTTCCAGTGGCTCGACAAACATGTTCAGAAGGGGATCGAAAACCATGTGCAGAGCCGCGCGCTGATCGACGTTACACGCATGCTCACGAATCCGCCCCAATCGGTTGCCAACATCGTGCGCTTCCGGCAACCCTGGTTCCGTGACAATCGCCGCTGACGGCCCTTGTCACTGCCGGAGAACCGTGAAGCGGCTGATCGAATACCCGAGCGCGCCGCCCATGAAGACATCCGACAGGAAATGAACATTGAGCGTGAGCCGCGAGAATCCGACAAGTGAGGCCAGGCCATAGGCCGCGAAAGGCACCCAGCGATGGTTTCCATATCGCCGGGCGATGATTGTGGCAATGGAAAACGCTTCTATGCTGTGCCCGGATGGAAAACTTCCATTTCCGCGAATGTACGCGGTTGGTGAGCTGCTGGTCGCAAACCAGCCGGAAGCCGGGTAACGGATTGGCCTGACCCGCATCGTGGCATCCTTGATAACCGTCTGCACCAGCGCGGTATCCGCCATCGCTTCACCCGCAAGCAACGCCGTGTGTTGCATCTTCGAGTCTTTGCGGAGCCTCCCCAGGGCATACAGCGAGGCCGCGGTCACACCCATGCCGATTGCCGCGGCGTTGCCGTTTACGATGTACCGGAACTCATGAAATGTTGTCGTGTTGCGGAAATATCCCGCTTCGATCGGGTCGGCGAAAAAGAGCCCCGCCGTGGTTCCCAGAACAGCACCGGTGGGCGCCAGGTCTCGACCCTGCGCGAGTCTGGCCGGAAAAGTCCAGATCTGTTTTTGATCATCGACCCAGTTATGGAACAGGAGTTTCCAGGAGACCGGCCGCTCGTAGTCGTGCTCCGGCGATGGGGCCGAGGGCGCAGCCGTCTCCGGCGGTTCGCTCGGTAGAGGAGCAGAGGCTGCAGTCCGATCGGGGCTCGTCATTTGAGCTGCTACCCGGCCCGGAATCACAAGAGTAGAGATGGCGATGATCGTAGCCGGGAGCATCTTGAAACCTGCAGCGCCGCGTCCAAACCGGAGAGCTACGGCGGCCAAAGACAGTAGAAAAACGATTAGACCGAGAATAGATGCCAGCATCCGCTGAGTGTATCGGCGAGCACATAGTCTGTCAATCGCGCAGGGGTTAAAGGGGCTGCGCGGGGAAGGGTGCGTCTCGCACCCGCGGAAGGCTTCTCAACCGCTCACGCCACGGCCCGACGCCGCCGGCGCAAACGGCCCAGGCCGATCAACCCCAGCCCCAGACCCATCAGCGCCGGCGACCCCGGCTCGGGCACGGTCGACTGGCCGCCGTTCGTGCAGGACACGCCCACCGGGCACGCAACAAAACCGTGAAAAACTCCAGACGTATCCGAGTAGAAGCCGGCAATTTCACCCGAGTTACTGATGCCGGTGATCTGAGTAACTTCAACACCGTTGTCGAAGCCCTCCGCGGGATCGTCCAGGAACGTGTATAAGTCGGTGCTCGGGTTATACAGGAAGCCGTGCTGGCTGGTCGTGTCGTCGCCGTAGTAGCCCACCTCGAGCCCGCCGTCGTTGACTCCGAGGATCTGCGAAAACACAAATGTTGCGCCGGGCTCTCCGGGAACGCTCGGGATGATCGGGTCTGACACGGCGCTCCCCATCAGGACACCGTTCCTCGCGTTCGCGATATTGGCGTTGAACCCGTGGTCCTGTCCGTCATTGCCTACATAAAAGCCGACCACCACTCCGTTGTCGTTGACCCCCTGTGCGTTGACGAGATTCGGACCCGAGGGAGCGTCGATTTGCACAAAGGTCTGGGCAGCGTTATTGGCAAGGTAGAACCCCGGAGTCGTGTTCCCTGCCGTGTATTGGCCGGCGATGTTGCCCTGGTCGTTGATGCCGAAGGCGCTGGTCGCGTTTGCAGGTGTGGTGAGCGTCTGCGGCGATCCTCCGCCGGGCAGGAAGAACGCTCCGTTCTGCGAGCCTGCTACATCGCCCGCGCTGTTGATACCGAAAGCCATCCCGTCGGTACCGGAGATATTCAGAGGGGTCACCGTCCCATTCGCGTTGTAAACGTAATTCGTGAACCCTCCGTTGTTCTCGATTGCGAATCCGACCGCGGCTCCGTTGTTCGCGATGCCGTTGATGTTCGTTCCCGCACCCGCCGCGTTTCCGCTGCCTGGAAGATCGAAGTTCGTGAAGGTGTAGCCGTTTGCCGTGACGACGCCGAGGATTGAGGCGTGCGCCGGAGCCGCCGCCAAAAGGGCCGCAAGCCCTGCGACGAAAGAGATCCGGCCCGCGGCCGCACGGCTTCTGTAAGGGAAGGAGCTCTTGGATCGCCGGTTTTGGCAGCTGTAGTCTGGTTGGACCGTGCGATCACAAACGGAGGATCTTGTACCGATGTCAGCCAAAGCATCGCGCTCGGAGTGGAATGTGCTCTCCATGACAAAACCTCGCTGATCTTTAGATAGAGGCGCTTTTGCGTCTCAACCGAATAAGCGAGGATTTCGCCGCCAGACCCTCAAAGAAAGGCGCGCCGTCATCAATCTCACCCTCCCCTGACGTGATATACTCCCTCAACGGCCGCACCCTGGGCCGCTGTCTCACTCGCGAGGTTTCTATGCGCATCTTCAGCCGTCTCTCCGTCCTGTCCATTGCCGCAGCCGCTGTGGTTTCGTTGCCGCTGGCTTCGGCGCCGCCGACGGTCCCGCTCTATCAGCAGTTTCTGAGTCCGGCATCGCCGCAGGAACTCGTCGCAGCGCGGAAAGTCGATCGCATCGCCTGGGTGGATTTCAAAGAGGGACTGCGCAACGCCTACACCGCGGCGGCGCCGCTGTTTACGCCCGTGCGGCTGACGAACTTCATGAAAGACGACGGCATCATGATGTCCGAAGTCCGTATCTCCGATGACGGCAGCACGGTCATCTTTCTGCGCGGCGAGGCGCCGAACCGCGAAGGCTGGTCGCCTGACCCCACGGCCGACCCCAACGGGCCGGAGCACGCCATCTGGGCGGCGCACACCACTGGCGGCGGCGCATGGCGGGTGGTGGATGCCGCCAACCCCGCGCTCGCGCCCGACGGCAGCTCCATTCTCTTCATTAAAGCGGGGCAGATCTACCGCGCGAAGGTGACGCCCACGAAACCCGCCGGCGAGGTGGACCGCGGTGAGAAGGCCTTCATCACCGAATGGGGCGTGCAGAGCGATCCGCAATGGTCGCCCGACGGCCGCAAAATCGCCTTTGTGACCACCCGCACCGATCACAGCTTCATCGCCGTCTACGATATGGCCACGCGCAAGGTCACCTACATGTCGCCGAGCGTGGACTTCGATACCTCGCCCATCTGGCTTCCCGACAGTAAGCACCTCATCTTCCTTCGCCGGCCGGGTCTGCCGTTCGGCGAGCAGGCGCAGCAGGGCGGAGGAGGAATCGGCCTGCCGCCCGGCCCGGCCTACCAGGCCTCCGCCGCGACGGCGACCGGCGGCCGGGGCCTCGGACGCGGCAACCGCGGAGGCTTCGCTGCGGAAGCAGCGGGCCAGGGGGCAGGGCGGGGAACGCAGGGCGCCGCCCCCGCGGTGGTCAACAACTCACCGGGGATGATGCGCGCCACCTTCCGCGGCGGCTTCACGCTGGAAATCTACAAGGCCGATGTCACCACCGGCGAGGCGCAGGAGACCTGGCACAATGAGCCCAACGATCCCATTGCTTCCTTCATCGGAAATCCGCGGCTCGCGGGCAATCTCGTCATCTTTCCCTTCGGCACCGGTTTCGGCGGCCGCGGCGGCAGAGGCGGACGCGGTGGACGTTTCGGCGCGCCTCCCGAAGAGGCCAATGGCCAGCCGGCGCGCCCGGTGGATGAATGGGATCGCTACTACGCGCTCGAATATGCCAATCCCTCGGCCCGTCCCGTCATGCTGACCACCACCGATGGCCTCATCGAGAATCAAACCTCGGTTGCCATCTCCCCCGATTCCAAGACCCTTTACTACTGCACCAACGCCAAGGATATCGAGCGCCGCCACATCTGGGCGGTGCCGGTGACCGGCGGCACGCCGGTCGAAATCACCACCGGCGAAGGCGTCGAGACGTCTCCCGTCCCGCTCGCGTCCGGCAAGTACCTGGCGACGCTGAGCGCCAGTTGGAACATGCCGCAATCCGTCGGCGTCTGGAAGATCGGCGCGGAAGGACCGGTGGCCGCGGCGCCGCCGCAGAGGATCGTCTTCCCCACCTCGCGGCCAGGCTTCCCCATCGAAGCGCACGTCAAGCCGGAAATCATCATCACACATGCCGCCGATGGGCTGGAGATTCATAACCAGCTCTTCCTGCCGCACGATCTCAAACCCGGCGAACGTCGTCCGGCGATTGTTTTCGTTCATGGCGGACCGATCCGCCAGATGATGCCGGCTTACCACTACATGCAGTTCTACCACTGGGCTTACGCCATCAATCAGTGGCTCGCGGACCAGGGCTACGTGGTCATGTCGATCAACTACCGCAGCGGCATCGGCTACGGCCGCTCGTTCCGCATGGCGCCCAACACCGGCGCCCGGGGCAACAGCGAGTACCAGGACGTGGTCGCGGGCGGCAAGTACCTGCAGACCCGCGATGACGTGGATCCCAACCGCATCGGTATCTGGGGGCTCTCCTACGGCGGCCTGCTCACCTCCGAGGCCCTGGCGCGCAACTCCGATATCTTTAAAGCCGGCGTCGACCTCGCGGGTGTGCACCTGGAGGGCAGTTCCATCGATCCGCAGTCGGTCTCGTACAAATCCTCGGCCATCAGCGCCATCGATGGCTGGAAGTCGCCGGTCCTGCTCGTCCAGGGCGATGACGACCGTAACGTGGCGTTCCAGCAGATCACCGGGCTGGTGCAATTGCTGCGCGCGCGTAACGTGTATTACGAATTGATCGTGTTCCCCGATGACGTGCACGAGTCGCTGCTGTTCAGCCGCTGGATGTACACCCTCGGCCGCATGCAGACGTTCCTGCACAAGTTCCTCTGGGATCACACGGAAACGGCCACCCGCTAGTCTGCCGCGCCGCTACGCGCCGTCTTCGATTCCGAACATGGCGTGATACTTTGCCGGCAGCCGCGTGCGCTGCATTTCGCGCGTGACATAGACGTGGCGCGTCGAGCCTGTGGCCAGCAAGCGCTCGCCCGCGCGCATTTCGTAGCCGAAGGTCGCAATCCGCGTATTGGCATCCTCGATCCAGGTCTTGACGACAATCTCATCGTCGAAGCGCGCCGGCGCGCGGTAGCGGCACTGTACTTCCGCCACCGCCAGAAAGATGCCGTCGTCACGCTCCATGTCGCGGTAGTTGAAGCCCATGGATTTACAAAGGTCCACCCGGCCCACCTCCATCCAGATCAGGTAATTGGCGTAATAAACCACCCCCATCTGGTCGGTTTCGGCATAGCGGACGCGCAGGCGCGATTCGGAAGAAGCTCTCATTTTGATGGAATTTCGATTGTAACGCGCTGCAACGGCGAAGCCGCCGAAACCGTCTGTTAGACTGAAAGTTAACCTGCGGTATGCGCGCACGAGTTCTGTTCTTTGGCGTTTTGAAAGACATTGTTGGGTGCCCCGCCGACGAATTCGAGGTTGCCGATGGGGCAGACCTGCAAGCCGTCTTCGCGCATTATGCCGCGCGCTGGCCGCGTCTGCGCGACATGGCCGGCAGTATCCTCATGGCCCGCAACCAGGAATTTGCCGACCCTGCGACACGCCTCTCCGAGGGCGATGAAGTGGCTTTTCTCCCTCCCGTTTCCGGTGGATCGTCGTGCGTGGCGGAAATCTTTGAAGCGGGCCGCTATTTCGCTCTGACGCGCCACGCCATCGATACTCACGCCGTCGCCGCGCGGCTTCTGACCGGAGCGGAAGGCGCCGTTGTGACGTTCGAAGGCACGGTGCGCAACAACACCAACAGCCGCCCCACGCGCTTTCTCGATTACGAAGCGTATGAGCCCATGGCGCTCAAAACGATGGCGCAGATCGGCGGCGAAGTGGCCTCCGCGCATGGCTTGACCGGCATCGCCATCGTGCACCGCCTCGGACGCATGCTGGTGGGTGAAACCAGTGTCGCGGTGATCGCCGCCGCGCCCCACCGCCGCCCGGCATTCGCAGCGGCCCTGGAAGGAATCGACCGCCTCAAGCGGACCGTCCCCATCTGGAAGAAGGAACATTTCGCCGATGGCGAGGTCTGGGTGGAAGGAGAGTGGAATTCGCATGTTCCGGCCGCCCGTTAGCGCCCTGCTGGCGGTTTGCGCCGCCTCGCTCGCGGCCCAGCAACAGACCCCGGTCTTCCGCTCCAACGTCAACCTCGTACACGTGGTTGCGACCGTGCACGACCGCTCCGGCCAGTTGGTCGGCGCCCTGGATAAAAGCGATTTCGAAATCTACGACAACCGTGTGCAGCAGCAGATCGCGGTGTTCGACCGCCAGACGTCGCAGCCGCTCTCCGTGGCCCTGCTGATCGATGTCAGCGGCTCGACCAACATCGATCTCAAATACGAAACCGTTTCGGCGGCCAAGTTTCTGCGCGCTCTCCTGGTCGAAGGAAAACCGGAGGACCAGGCGGCGCTTTACACTTTCGACGACGCCGTGCAGCTCGATCGCAACTTCACCCACAATTACGCCGCGCTCGACACCGCATTGAAGAAGGTCCACGGCTCGGCGGGAACTTCGCTCTATGACGCGATCTTCCTGGCCGCGCGCGACCTCGAAGGCCGCCCGGGCCGCAAAGTACTGGTCATCATCTCCGATGGCGGCAACACCACCAGCCAGTACACGGCGCATCAGGCGCTCGATGCGGCGCAAATGTCCGATGCCGTCATCTATCCCGTGGTGGTCATGCCCATCACCAACGGCGCCGGCCGCAACATCGGCGGCGAAAACGCCCTCACCTTCATGGCGCAGGGCACCGGCGGCCACACATTTCTTCCCTCGCTTGGCAAACAACTCGACACGGCCTTCGAAGAGATCATTGCCGAACTGCGCACCGAGTATGTACTGGCCTTTTACCCGCACGGCGTACCGCTTACCCGGGAACGCTTCCATCGCCTGGAGGTGAAATGCCGCCGCCCGGAATTGCAGGTTTCGGCGCGCAACGGCTATTATGGGGATGCCGAGGCCGATTCGGGCGACTCGGAGGCCCGCGTCTCCGTGAAACCCGACGGCGTACCACGCAAAAAGCGATAGGAGAATGAATACGGCACAACAAGGTGGAAAATCCGCGCGTGCGCCGGAGCAGACGTTTGAGGAAGCCAAATACCTCAAGCAATTGATCGAAAAAGGCACCCCGGTGCGCGTGAAGATGGCCGACGGCGAAGAAGTGGTGGGAACCATCGAGTATTACGATCATTCCTTCATCCGCATCACCCGCGACGGCGCGCCCAATCTGTTCATCTTCAAACACGACATCACATACCTCCAGGAAGAGGCGTAGGCTCCGCCGCGCATGCACTACCTGGAAAGGGCGGTCGAAATCGCGCGCGAGGCGGGCACGCTGTTAGCCAACTACTTCGAGCGTCGTGTGCCCTTCGAAACCAAAGGCGAATTCGATCTCATCACCGAAGCCGACCGCGCCAGCGAAAAACTGGTGGTCGAGCGCCTCCGCTCCTACTTCCCGTCGCACGCCATCGTGGCCGAGGAAGGCGGCGGCCGGGAAACCGCTTCCGAATACCGCTGGTACGTCGATCCTCTGGACGGCACCACCAACTTCGCCCACAGCTTTCCGGCTTTCAACGTCACGCTCGGTCTCGAGCGCGCAGGCGAAATCATCACCGGAGTCGTTTACGATCCTATCCGCCAGGAGCTGTTTACCGCCGAACGCGGCGCCGGAGCCTATTTGAACAACCGCCGTATCCATGTCTCCGCCGTCCGCCATCTCAGCGACAGCCTGGCCTCCACCGGCTTCCCCAGCCGCAAGCGTCACCACAACGTAAACATTCATTTCTATTACCAGCTCGCCATGGCCTCGCACGGCGTGCGCCGCACCGGTTCGGCCGCGCTCGATCTCGCCTTTGTGGCCTGCGGCCGCCTGGATTTCTTCTGGGAATTCGGCCTCAAACCGTGGGACATGGCCGCCGGAACCCTCCTCGTACAGGAAGCCGGCGGCCGCGTGACCGACATGAAAGGCAAACCCCACACCGTCACCGCGTCAGACCATCTTCTCGCAGACAACAACTTCCTGCACGAGGAAATCGTGCAAGCCTTCGAAGAGATCTTTAAGGGAAATCTGAAAATTCCGCTGCCGGAAATCGTTTGCCACGAATGAACACGAATGAACGTAAATAAAAGCTCTCAAACTGATTCTTTTGCTTTTTCATTCGTGTTCATTCATGTTCATTCGTGGCCCGATCTCCCGGAAGTCGTTTGCCACGAATAAACACGAATGAACATAAATAAAAAGCTCTCAAATTGATTCTTTTTGCTTTTCATTCCGTTCATTCGTGTTCGTTCGTGGACATCTCTCTTTCCAGCTTTTCGATTCTCGGCAGCAAAGGCGAAGGTTTCGGGTCCAATGACGCCGCTTCTTTCAGGTACGCCAGCATGGTTTCGGCATTGTCGCCCGTGGGTAGCTTCAATTCCTGCCCGCGATGAATGGCATAGGCTTTCCCGTCTTTGATTTCCAGGCAGGCTACCTTGCCGATGTTGTCGTACACTCGCGAGATTCCCACGTCGATCAGCACCACTTTCCCTCCGAAGCGCGGCGTCACCGCGCCCTCCGCGTAACTGTGGCCGATGACGATGCGGTCTACGTCGAAAGTCTTGAGCAGCCTGTCCACCAGCGGTTCGAGCGCCGCCTGGTCGCCTTCGGCCAGCCCGCGATACCACAGCGGCCCGTCCTGGTCGGTGACCATTCCGCCGTGCAGCCGCGTGAAATCGTCGAGTTCGCCGCGCACTTCATCGTTGATGCGGTCCAGGCTCCAGCCCGTGTACTTGTCGCTCAACCCCGCGTGCAGGAACAAGGTGCGGTCGATCTTGATGATCGTGTTGTGCCCGCGAATCCACCTGCCGTAGACGCCCTCCGGGCCAAAAGCCGCGCGATGCTCGGCGAATCCCGGCGGATGCTGCGACTCCCACTGCGAGCGGTTCAGTTCCGGCTTTGCCGCGGCTGTCATTGCCTGGTGATATTGCAGGTAGGATTCGGCGCGCGCCGCTTGCGAACCGGGCGTGCGAAACGCCGCGTACTCGCCCGGCGATACGTAGCGCAGATCGCCGTACACGTCCATCGCTTCATGGTTGCCGATCAGGCAGTGCACCGCGCCGCCGGCCGCTGCGGCCTGCTTCTGCAGCTTCATGAGAAGATCCATCACGGCGCGCGAATCCGGACCGCGGTCCACCACGTCGCCGGTCTGCACCAGGTGGGTCTTGCCGCCGATCCAGTTGCCGTTGCCGTCAATCAGGCCGGCCGATTGCAGCACCGTGACGAAAGTTTCGAAATCGCCGTGCACGTCCCCTACCGCGACGATGCGCTCAACGCCCGTCCAGACGTCCTGCCTGGGAGTGGCGGCAGGGGCGGTGGAGATTGCGGGCGCCGCGTGTTCCGCTCCTTCCGTGGTTTGGGCGGGAGGCGCCGCCGGCGTCGCGGGCGCCGTCTGTGGGGGCGGCGGTGCGAACAGGCGGTCACTGTCCGCGGTCACTGTTTTGCCGGACGGTTGCCAGGAGCCAATTTGCGCCTGTGCCTTCCTGATCTGAGACGGCGTCATTTTTTCCGCGGTCACACTGATCAGGTCTGCCGCGCGCGGATCTCCGCCCCGCTGCGCCCGCGAGAACCAGCAGTATGCCTGTATCAGATCGCGCTTCAGCCCCTGCGCGTTGTAGTAAAGAATCCCCAGGTTGGTCATCGCCGCCGCATAGCCTTCGTCCGCGGCTTTGCGGTACCACTGGATTGCCTGGTTATAGTCCTGCGATACTCCCTGACCCACATCGTACATGACGCCCAGATTGAAAGCGGCGCTCGCTATCCCCTGGTCCGCAGCCTTGCGATACCACTTCTCGGCCTCGGCGTAATTCTGAGACCCTCCCGAGTCTTCGCTATAAATTGTCGCCAGGCTGGTCTCCGCGTCACGCACGCCCTGCTGCGCCGCTTTGAGGAACCATTTTTCGGCGTCGCTGGCGCTCTTGGGCACACCTTGGCCGTTGGCATACATTACGCCCAGGTTGTATTCCGCGGCGGGGACGTTTTGCGCGGCGGCCTTTTCATACCACGCGGCAGCCTGCTGGTAGCTCTGGGGAACGCCCTGGCCGCGCGCATAGAGGAGTCCGAGATTGTATTGCGAATTAGCGTCGCCCTGTTCGGCCAGCGGCTGCCATTCCCGAAGGGCCGCGGCGAAATCGCCGCGCCGGTATGCCGCCAGACCTGTCTGAAAGTCGGCTCCCGCCGCCGCGGCGCAAGCGAGCAGGATCAATGCGAGTGTCTTCACGTCGCTTTGCGTTGTGCATTCCATTAGCCTCCGTAAAAACGGTCACATCGGGCAAATACCTTATAGAAGTTACAGCTATGATGTACGTTAATGCTCTCGGGGGGCGATTTGCCCACTAGTTTCACAATCCGAACCAAGCTCCGGCGATACGGCGGCTCGCTCGCGTGTCTGGCGGGCGCGCTCCTCGTTCGTGCGGCACTCTCGCCGTGGGCCCATGGACGTTTTCCATATTCCACCATCTACATCGCAATCCTCGTTTCGACGCGCTTCTTCGGCGTGGGTCCGACCGTTCTGATAGCGGTCCTCGGTGGGGCGTTCGCGTCCTATTTCTTTGGCACCTCAGGAAACCGCCTTCTGCCATCGCTCGACTCGGTCGGCTTTCCGTTCTATCTCGTCATTTCCTCCGTTGCCATCTGGCTCATTCAATGGCAGCGGTGCGACAACCAGGCATCTTCGGAAAATGCCCGTCTGGCGGACCTGGCGCTGCAGCGCCTGCTCGCCGAAACCGAGCAGCGCGAGCGCGAACGCAAGCTTTCCGCGCAACTCCGCGCCCTCGTGGAAAGCTCCGACGACGGCATCATCTCGCAGAACCTCGACGGCGTCATTCAAAGCTGGAACCGCGGCGCGGAGGTGATCTTCGGCTATTCCCCCACGGAAGTCGCCGGCCATCCCATCGGTATGCTGCTGCCGCCCGGCCGCGAGCACGAGGAAAGCGACATCATCGAGCGCATCCGGCACGGCGGCCGCGTCAAGCACTTCGAAACCGTGCGGAAAAGGAAGGATGGCGTACTCTTTCCGGTCTCCCTCACCGTTTCGCCGATTTACGATGACGCCGGAAAAGTTGCCGGCGCCTCCCACATCGTGCGCGATATCACCGAGGCCAAGGAACTCGAGCGCCAGTTGCGCCAGAAGCAGAAAATGGAAAGCCTGGGCGTGCTGGCCGGCGGCCTGGCGCACGATTTCAACAATCTGCTCACCGGCATTATGGGCAATGCCAGCCTTGCTCTCACCCAGCCTCTGAATGAGACCGCCACCGAGCGCCTCGCCGAAGTTCTGCAGGCCAGCGAGCGCGCGGCGCTGCTCATTCGCCAGATGCTGGCCTACGCGGGCAAGGGCCGCTTTGTGGTCGAGCAGTTGGACATTTCCGCGCAAGTGCGCGAAATCGTGCCGCTCGTGCGCTCCTCCATTTCGCGCCTGGTCTCGCTCGAACTCGCCCTGGCCGCCGATCTTCCGCCCGTCGACGCCGACCGCGCCCAGATCCAGCAGGTCATCATGAACCTGGCGGTGAACGCCGCCGAAGCCATCGGAGACGCTCCCGGCACTGTCTCCATATCCACCGTGCATCGCGACTCCGACCAGGAGCGCCAGGTCGTTCTCGAAGTCGACGATACCGGTTGCGGAATGGACGAAGCCACCAGGGCGCGTATTTTCGATCCCTTTTTCACCACCAAGTTCACCGGACGCGGCCTGGGCCTGGCCGCGGTGCTGGGCATCATTCGCAGCCACCGCGGCAGCATCTCGGTGGAAAGCGTGCCCGGCCGGGGCAGCACCTTTACCGTGGTTCTGCCGGCGTCTCTCCGCGAAGCCACCGCTTCCGCCGCGCCCGAACCGGCCGGCGAACTGCGCGGCTACGGCAATATCCTGGTGGTGGATGACGAAGAACTCGTGCGCAACATGGCGTGCTACACGCTCGAGCATCTGGGCTACACCGTTTCCGCCGCCGAGGATGGACGCAGTGCCGTCGAGGTCTTCGCGCAGCGCCGCGGCGAATTCGCCGCTATCCTGCTCGATCTCACCATGCCCGTCATGAGCGGGGAAGAAGCCCTTGGTCACATCCGGGAGGTGCGTCCCGATATTCCGGTCGTGCTTTCGAGCGGCTTCAGCGAAACCGAAGCGCTCGAGCGCTTCCGCAATCGCGGGCTCGCCGGTTTTCTGCAGAAACCCTACACCGCCACCGCTCTGGCGCGTAAAATCAAGGCCGCCGTCAAACGCGCCAGCGCATAGCCGGCGCCGCGCTCCTCAGTTGTCCAACGGCTTCCGCTCCACGCTGTCGATCACCAGCACGGAAACGGGCCGTTTCTGCAAAACCAGTTTCAGCCCGATCTCTTTTTCCATGGCTTCGAACAGCGTCATCCCCGTGCCCGGATCGGATGCCGCCAGCACATTGTCCGTGGGCGGCGGCGGATCGTCTCCGCCTCTGCCCGCCCGTCCTCCGCCGCGCATCATCCCCACCGGGCTGAAGCTCAGAGTAAAATCCCAGCCGCCTTCGAGACCCGTTGCGTCCAGCACGGGGCTGTGGATGTAGCCCGGCGCGATCCCCTGCAGTTCCTCGGCGAATTGCGCCATGGTCATGTTCTGGCAGGTCACCAGCCGCGAAAGCGCCGGATTCGAGTTGCGCGGGTCCTTCGACTCCAGCGTCGCCGGACCCTCCTTGAATCGCGTGCGGCTCGCCGGGTCCGCCGGCTTCATTCTCGGCTTCGCCGCCATCAGGGTGTAGGCCGCCACCGGCTGCTGCTCGGTATGTGTGACCAGTTTGAAACGCTCGACCACCAGGGCGCGCACCATCGCGAGCACCGTATCGAAATCGATCTCGGGCTGCGCGGACCCGCTTCCTGTCACCTGCGCGCTTGCCGGCGCCTTGGCCACGATATCGAAGCGGTCGGTGTCCATCCATTTCGGAGCGCCCACCAGCATATCGTCGCTGAGATTCCACGCCTGTTCGATGAGAAATTTCAGAGTCATGCCCTGCAGGTTGACGCGTCCGCCCGGCTGGATCTGAAACCGCATGCCTTTGAAATCGGCGTCGGTAGGCTTCACATCCGCCACTTCGAACTCCGTCGGCGCCGGTGCGGCGTGCAGGCGCTCGGCGATATCGGGAGCATTGGGCGTCGGCGTGCGGTCCACGCGATCCACCACGACCACCGGCATCGGCGCCTTTCCCGGCTCCAGCTTCAACCCGAGCTGTTTATCGACCGCGTCAAAAACGGTGGTGATGTCCGAAGCCCCTGCCGCCCGCATCCCGCGCAGCGAATACTTGAAGCTGAAGTCCCATGCTCCCTCGAGCCCGGTCTGATCCACCACCGTGGTGTTGTTCAGGTACAGCCACTGGGCCGGCGAATCGCGCAGCGATTCGACAAAGGCCGCCATCGTCGTGTTGTGACAGGCTACTACAAAGGACGGCACGGTCGTGGAAGGCTCCTGGCCACGGCCGCCGCCTTCCACTTTGCCCTGGCAGCCGGTCTCGCCCGAACCATCCGCCGGCTTGAGCGCCGGATGCTTTCCCGCGGTCAGAACGTATGCCGGCACCGCCCTGGAGTCGGAATGCGCCGCCAGGTGGAAACGCTCCGCCAGGAGCGCCTGCAGCATCGGCTTCACCGTTTCCGCGGTAGTCCTGGGCGGCGTTCTCGCGATCACTTCGTAGTGGTCCATCTCCAGCCAGCTCGGGCCGCCCAGAACCTTTTCCGCATCCACCCCGTACGCCGCCGCGATCAGGTCCACCATGCTCGCGTAGCGCAGTTGATACCGCCCGCCTCGCATCAGCCCGCCGCTCACATAGCCATTGGCGCGGTGCGGGCTCGCGTGCACGTCCGCGGCCTCAAAAGCCCGCGGCGTATCGTCACTCTGGCAGTACGCCGCGCCGCACAGAATGGCGGTGCAGCACAGGCAGGTAAACAGGCGCAGCATTCCCGGCCCTCCTCGATCTCGATCGTTACCTATATGACACCGCGGACGCGCGTAACGTTAGGGTTATTTGTGGAGAAAGGCGTTAACAGGTGTGTCCGAGGTGAGAATTCCAGCGGTCGCTTACAGCGCGCTTTGGATCGCCGCTTCCAGGTCGTTCTCTTTCAGAAACCCGACGAACCGCTTCAGCGGCTTGCCGGTCTTATCCAGCACCACCGTCACCGGCAGCCCGTCGAGCCCGTACGGATTACTCAGGTCCAGAGAGCCCATCGCCACCTGGTAGTCCATGGGATGTTTCTTCAGGAACGAAGGCACGGGCGAAGCATCCTCGTCCATCGAGACGCCGATCACCGCCACCCGTCCCTTATATTCCTGGCTCACTTTGTTGAAGCTCGGAATCTCTTCGATGCACGGCACGCAGTACGTGGCCCAGAAGTTGAGCACCACCACTTTGCCGGCGTACGCGGCGCTGTCGATTTTGCCGCCCTGAAGCGTGGTGATTTGCGGAATTCCCGAGGGCAGGGAAGAGGCGGCCGCTACGGCGTTCTCCGCCGGCGGCGCGCCCGTATTCACGCCTTTTTCGAGAAACGAAAGATACTCGCCCGGGTCCTTGGTCAGGTGGTCGAAGGTCGCGATCACATGCTCATTGGCGTCTTCGATCACGTAGAACGGCTCCGCCTCGGTGCCGAAGCGCGCCACCTGCATATCGCTGTTGGCCTTGCTGGCGGCGTCGTTGCCGTCCGTGTACAGCTCCACCAGCACGAACTTCTTCAAGAGCGCCGCGATTTCCGGCCGCGAAAGCATATTGGCCCGCATCCAGTGGCAGTTGGTGCAGGCGTAGCCGGTGAAGTCGATGAACACCAGCCTGCCTTCGCTCCGCGCCTGCGCCAGCGCGTCCTGGTAGCGATCTTTCATCCACATCAGTCCGTCTGACGAACCCGATCCGCCCGCGGACGCCAGGCCCGCGCCGCCCGATGCCTCCGGAACATACGCATCCAGTTCGCCCAACCGCCCGCCGAACATCCCCGGAAGCAAGCTCAGCGCGAACGCCAGAAACAGCATTCCGCACAGCAGCCGTCCCATGCCCATCCGGTCTTCCGGCTTTACGCCCTCCAGCCGCAGGAAGCCCAGCAGGTACAGACCCGCCATCGCAAACAGCACCACCCAGGCCGCCAGGAAGCGTTCGCGCGTCAGGAAATTCCACTGCAGCACCTGGTCCGCGCTCGAGAAATATTTGAGCGACGCCGCCAGGATCACAAACCCCATCACCACCTTCACCCGCGCCAGCCATCCGCCGCTGCGCGGCATGCGCTTGAGGTATCCGGGGAAGATCGCCAGCAGGAAAAACGGCAGCGCCAGCCCGGTGGCGAACGTCACCATCCCCACCAGCGGCCGCCCCGCCCCGCCCGTCACCGAAGCCGCCAGCAGCGTGCCCACAAACGGCCCCACGCAGGCGAAACTCGAAAGTGAAAACGTGAGCCCCATCAGCAGCGTGCCCACAAAGCCGCCCTTTTCCGACGACTGGTTCAGCCGCGTCAGAATCGACGACGGAATCGTGATCTCAAACGCGCCCAGCAGGCTCAGCCCGAAGGCGAAGAACAGCACCGCGATGAATCCGTTGACCCACGGACTGCCCCCCAAATCCTTGACGCCCGTTGGACCCAGGATGGCCGTGACCGCCAACCCGATTCCCGAAAACAACACGATGATCCCCAGGCAGAACACCACCGCGTGCACCACGCTGTCCCGCCGGCTGCCCGAGGGCCGGTTGAGGAAGTACGACATCGTGATCGGGATCATGGGAAACACGCACGGCGTGAAAATGCACGCCAGCCCCAGCCCGAACGCCGTGACGATAAAGAATCCCCACGCCGCCTGCGTGCCCGCCGCGGCATCCGAGCCCGTTGTGCCGGTTGGCCCGCGCGGCGCCGGATGGCCTTCCGCGTATCCCGCCGGAATCGCCGGCGGCGCAGCCGATGCCGCCGCATCCACCGTCAGCGCGACATTGCCCGTCCAGTTGCCCGGCACACATTGCGTGTCGCTGCACGTCTGGTAGCGTGCGCGCAGCGGCACCGCCAGCGCGCCCGCCCCGGCATCCGGCTTCAGCGTGAGTTCCACCAGGAATGCCGCGCTGCCTTCGTAGAAATCGGAATTCGCCTGGAAATTCGGATCGTACGCCCGCCGCGGCGCCGGCTCCAGAAGCCGCAGCCCGGCCACCGCGGGGGAATCGCTTTTGAAGGAAATCGGAATCCCGGTGGCCGAAGAAGCCGCGTACAGATGCCAGCCGGAATCGATCGTCGCCGTCACCTGCACCAGCGCCGTTCCGCCCGGCCGGACCGCCCCCGGCGGAGCAATCTCGAATGTCGCGTGCTGCGCCGCCAGCGCCAGGCAGGGAGCCAGAAACAAGCTCAAAACCGCGAGGCACGGCCTTAGCCTGCGCGGGGCTTTCGTCCCGCTTCCGCGTGGGCTCCGCCGCGGGCTGAAGTCCGCTCCACACGAACTTTTCCGCCTAGTCATGGCACTAGCTGGCGCTGACCACCAGTTCCTCTTCAATCCTCTGGTTGACTTTGCCCTGCGAGAATTCGGCCGCCACCCGAATGGCGTTCTTGATGGCATTGGCGTTGGCGCGCCCGTGGCTGATAATGCACACCCCGCGCACGCCCAACAACGGCGCCCCGCCATATTCGGAATAGTCCAGCCGCTTTTTGAACTCGCTGAACGCCGTCCGCGAAAGCGCGTAGCCGATTTTTCCCGTAATCGTGGATTCCAGCGACTCCCGCAGCAGGTGCTTCACCATGTCCACCAGCCCCTCGCTCACCTTCAGCGCCACGTTGCCGATGAAGCCGTCGCACACGATCACGTCCACGTTGCCGCTGAAGATATCGCGCCCCTCGACGTTGCCGATGAAATTGAGGTTCAACCCCTTGATCAGTTCGCTCGCCGCGCGCGTCAGCTCGTTGCCCTTGTGCGACTCCTCGCCGATGGAAAGAACTCCCACCCGCGGCCAGTCGCGCCGCAGAATCAGGCGCGAATAGATCTCGCCCATGACCGCAAATTGCGCCAGCATCTCGGCCGTGCAATCGACGTTCGCGCCCACATCCACTACGATTACGGGCGAACCTTTGATGGTCGGAAACACGCCCGCCAGCGCCGGCCGCTTCACGCCCGGCACCACCCCCTGCACGATCTTCGCCGTCGCCATGACGGCGCCGGTGTTGCCCGCCGAAACGAGCCCCTGCGCCCGCCCCGCGCGCACCAGCCGCGAGGCCACCCGCAGGGAGCTGTCTTTCTTCGTGCGCACCGCCGTGGTGCTGTCTTCCATCGTGACAACTTCCTCGGCGTGCTCGATTTCTACCGGCAGATCGCGGGAGTCGGCGTGAGTATCCAGTTCCCGCTGCACCTTGTCTTTCTGGCCTACCAGAATGACCCGTACGTCCAGGCTTCTGGCCGCCCGGATGGCGCCTTCCACTTCGGACTTCGGGGCGGTGTCCCCACCCATGGCATCCAAAGCAATGGTCAGCATCGGCGAACCAGTTTATTCCTCGGCTACTTCCACGACTTCGCGCCCTTTATATTGTCCGCACTTGGGGCACACCCGGTGCGGCAGTTTGGGCTCATGGCAGTTGGGACACTCGCTCAGCCCGGAAGCCTTCAGCGCATCGTGCGCGCGGCGACTGTTGGTGCGCCGTTGGGAATGTCGGCGTTTGGGATTCGGCATATTTCTTCCTCTACAACCAGATGGCGCGGCATCTCGCACCGCGCGGAATTCTCACTGTTACAGTTCCAGTTTCCGGAGAGCGCCCCAGCGATCGTCCGCACTCTCCATCTTACAATCGCAGGCGGTCTCATTGCGGTTTTTGCCACACACGGGGCAAATTCCCTTGCAGACGTCGCTGCACACTCTCTGCATCGGCAAAGCCAGCAGCACCTGCTCGCGCAGAATGTCTGCGAGCTCGATGCCCCCGCCTTCATAGAATCCGATCTCCGCCTCGCCTTCGTCGATCGCCACTTCTTCCTCACGCGCGATCACACTGACCGGACGGTAGAAGAGATCGAATCCGGCATCCAGCGGAAACCGGGCGCGCCCCAGGCAGCGATCGCACTGCGCCGTCATTTCGGCCGTATATCGCCCCTGAACCCGCACCTCGCCATCCGTGTGCGCCAGCAGTTCGGCGGTGCCGGCTGCGTGCAACGGAGTGGCCTGCTGAAGATGCTCTCCCGAAAAATCGATCTTCCCCGGCTCCAAGGTCTCGTCAAAACGGACCTTTTTCAACTCCAATTCTTTAATGCTCAGGAACATACAAGGAGTAACTGGATTGCCGGGAAGAACGAAATCATTATAGCGCATCGCGCCCGGGCCGCGCCCGCCGGAACGCCGCGAATGCCGTTGCGCACCCGGAATTTATTCGTCCCGCAGAGCCGTCGAAGGGTCGATCCTCGTGGCGCGGAACGCCGGAATCCAGCAGGCCGCGATGCTCACCAGCACCAGCACCGTCGGCACCAGCACGAACGTCACCGCATCGCGCGCGCTCACCGCGAACAGCATGTTCTGCAGCACTCGCGAAGCCAGCAGCGCCACCATCATGCCCGCTACCACCCCCACGGCCACCAGCCGCACGCCTTCGGAGAGCACCATGCGCTGTACGTCGCCCGGTGTCGCACCCAGCGCCAGCCGCACACCGATCTCTCGCGTCCGCTGGTGCACCGAGTACGAGATCACGCCGTACATCCCGATCGATGCCAACACCAGCGCAAGCAGTCCGAACACCGCCAGCAGATCCGCCGACAGCCGCTGCGCCCACAGCGATTCGCGGATCATCGCGTGCACCGGCCGCGCCGTCAGCAGCAGGTTGGTGTCGAGCGTCCGCAGCGCTCTCCGTGCCTCGAGCACAGCCGTATCCGGATCCCCCGCTGTGTGAACGTAGAGCACCCCGAACGGGAAAAAGAATTGCGCGCCCGCCAGGTAAATCATGGCCTGCGGCGTTTCGCCAATGGCCTGGTAGTTGGCGTTCCGGACCACCCCCACGACCTGCGCCGGCTGCGTATCGCCGAAAAACTCCAGGCTCCTGCCGAGTGCGTCCTGCCCCGGCCAGAAATAATCGGCCGCCGCCTGGTTGACGATCGCTACGTGCGGCGCCGTTTTTCCGTCGAAGGGGCTGAAATCGCGACCCCGCACCAGCGGAATCCGCATCGTATTGAAAAAACCCGGCCGGACCACGCTGGTCAGCGTGATGCGCCCCCGCCCGCCGGCGTGATCCTGCCCGTGCAGCAGCACGGTGCGAGCGCTCCCCACCTCGAACGGCAGATCCTTCGAAATCGATGCCGAATCCACCCCGGGAACGGTCAAAGCCAGCTCAATGGCTCTCCGCGCATACTCCTGGCCGCGCGCTTCATCGTAGCCTTCGCTCGAAACGTCGAAGGAAACCACCCCCAGGTGCTCGGCATCGAAGCCGGGGTCGAAGCGGTCCGCATTAAACAGGCTGCGGATAAACAGGCCGGCCCCGATCAGCGCGATCAACGAAAGCGCCACCTGAAACATCACCAGCATGGAACGCGGATGCCATCGTCCGTCGCTCGCCGCGTTGTTGCCGGCGCGGTCTTTGAGATCCGTCGCCAGATCCACGCGCGTAGCACGCAGCGCCGGAAACAGGCCGAAAAGGATCGCCGTCAGAACCGAAACCGCCACACTGTAAAAGAGGACCGAACCGTCTACGCTGAGCCGGAAATTGGCGTAGCGGAACAGCGGCGGACGCACCGCCCACAGCAGGTCCCGGGTCCAGCGCGCCAGCGCCAGCCCCACCGCGCACCCCGTCACCGAAAGGATCAGGCTTTCCACCAGAAGCTGGCGGATCAGCGACCACCGTCCCGCCCCCATCGCCAGCCGGATGGCGATCTCGCGGCTGCGCCCCGCCGATTTCGCAATCAGGAGATTGGCCACGTTGCCGCACGCCACCAGCAGTACCAGCACCGAAACAATCATGAGGACCGTTCCGGCATTGACCACCGTCCCGCGCGTCCGCGACCCCAGCGCATCCTCCGAGAGGCTGTCCAGGCGCAGCCGCCGCCCCGTGTTGTCACCCGGATATTCGCGCTCCAGGTCGCGCGCCAGCGTATCCATCGCCGCCTGCGCCTGCGGCATGTTCACAGCCGGCTTCAGCCTTCCCACTACGGAAAAGCCGAGGTACCGCCGCTGCATCGCCAGCTTCGCAATCGACGTGATCCGCGGATACATCGCCATCGGAATCCACACGTCCGCCGCATACAGCGCGTTGATGCCCTGAAACCCCGGCGGCGCTACCCCGATGATCTGGTAGGCGTGGCCGTCCAGCAGCACCGTCCTCCGGGTGAGGTTCGGATCGCTGCCATATTCCCGCGTCCACAGGCTGTGGCTGATCACCGCCACCGAATGCGCCCCGGGCGCCGAATCCTCCTCCGGCAGAAATCCCCTGCCCACCACCGGCGCCACCCCGAGCGTCTCGAAATAATTGCCCGATACGATCTGCGCAATCACCATCTGCGGCTCGCCGTGTCCCGACATGCTGATCCGTAGCGGCGAGAACAGGAGCAGGGAAGAGAAGACGTCGTTCCGGTCCCGGTAGTCTTTATAATTCGGATACGAGCAGCCCCATGCGCCGGGCGCCGAGGAATCCAGCGTGACCAGGGATATCAGCCGGCTCGCCTGCGCCACCGGCAGCGGATGCAGCAAAATTCCGTTCACGAGCGTAAAAATGGTGGTATTGGCGCCGATTCCTATGGCTAGGGAAAGTACCGCGACCAGTGCAAAGCCGCGATTGCGGGCCAGCCCTCGCAGGGCGTACCGCAGGTCCTCGAAGAAGCCTTTCATTCCGCCCAATACGCGCTCGGTGGAGTCGATCGGATAAACGTGCAGTATAGCTCACTTCCGGGTAGTTCTGGGCAGGCCATAACGAAGATTATTCCAACGTTTCCATGCTTTGGCCTTTGCCAGACCCCGTTGTGCTGGAACGCGGCCACCGGTGGTGGTTTTCAGCCACCCGCCGGCTGTGCCAATTCCCCATATTTCATTGAAAGCTAATAAGATATCGTTTGGCGGCGCGCGTGCTAATAGGCAAGCGAAACCCGGGAGACTTGTTATGGGACGACCTCCATTCCGCTTCTTCGCGCCAGCCCTGATGCTGATTCTGGGCGCGGGCGGTGCGTTCGCGCAACAGCCGGAACAGCAGCCGGCCGCGGACGATCTGCAGCGCGGCGTGGCACGCATCAGTCTCATGAACGGCGAAGTCTCCGTACAGCGCGGCGATGCCGGCGAATGGGTCGCGGGCATCATCAATGCGCCGCTGCTTTCTGATGACCGCATCGCCACCGGTCCCAATTCCCGCGCCGAGGTCCAGTTCGATTCCGCCAATCTCCTGCGCCTGGGCGGGAATGCCCAGTTGAAGCTCACGACCCTGGAATACGGCCGCTACCAGATGGAATTCGCCAAAGGCACCCTCACCTATCGCGTGCTGCGGCCCACCAACGCCAATATCGAAATCGATACTCCCAGCGTCTCCGTGCGGCCTTCCAAGGTGGGAAGCTATCGCATCAGCGTCAATGATGCCGGCGAAAGCGAGATCACCGTTAGGGCAGGGGACGTCGAGGTCTTCACCCCGCGCGGCTCGCAGTGGGTCAATGCCGGCCAGACCATGATGGCGCGCGGCAATGCATCCGACCCCGAATTCCAGATCGTCAGCGCCATCCCGGTGGACGATTGGGACCGCTGGAACGACTCCCGCGACCATGTGTTCCTGGATTCCACCAGCGCGCAATACATCGACCCCGGCACTTCCGGTATTTACGGTGCCGAGGACCTGGACAATTACGGCACGTGGGCCGACGTTCCCGGGTATGGCTATTGCTGGCAGCCCACCGTGGCCGCCGGTTGGGCGCCCTATCGCGCGGGCCGCTGGGTCTGGCTCGACTGGTATGGATGGACCTGGGTCAGCTACGATCCCTGGGGCTGGGCGCCCTATCACTACGGCCGCTGGTTCTTTCGCGCCAACTACGGATGGCTGTGGTATCCCGGCCTGGTGCATGTGCGCCACTACTGGTCGCCCGCGCTGGTGGCCTTCTTCGGATATGGCGGCGGAGTCGGTTTCGGCTTCGGTTTCGGCAACATCGGCTGGGTGCCTCTGGCCCCCTTCGAGGTCCTTCACCCGTGGTGGGGCCGGGGTTTTTATGGACATCCGGAATACTTCAACCGAAGCTTTGGATTAGCCCGCGTAAATATCGCTGCTAATTATAGAAACGCGCGCTTCAACGGCGTCTCCGGGATGACTGCGGAGGAGTTTCGCAGCGGACATTTCGGCAGCATCGGCCGCGTCTCCGGAGAGCAGGTGCGGTCCGCCGGCCTGGTGCGCGGTGCGGTTCCCATGACGCCCGGCGCAGCCCATTTGAACTTCTCCGACCGCCAGGCGGCCTATACGCCGCGCAGCGTTGCCGGCAGCCACTTCTTTACGCATCAGCAGCCGGTTACCGCGCAGCGCATCCCCTTTGCGCAGCAGCGCGGAAGCTCCTTTGAGGGCGGCACGCGGGCAGGCGGCAACACGGCGCAGCCCGCCGGACGCAGTTTCGGAAACGCCGCGGGCAGCGGGCGGAGCTTCGGAAACGGAGCCACCGGCCGCGCCGCCGATCCGGCTCCTTCGGCGCGCGGCGCACAGTCCGTGCCCACTCCGCCCACCGGCGGATGGCGCCGCTTCGGCGAGCCCGGCGGCCAGACGAGCACTCCTGCTGCCCGCGGCGAAGCCAACAGCTACCGCGGCAACGAGAATCCCGTGATTCAAAGCACCCGGCCTTCGCAATCCGGCGGTAACAGCGGTTGGGGCCGTTTCGGCGAACCCGGAGCACGGCAGAGCGCGCCCGCCAACAGCGCGCCGCGATATAACGCGCCCCGATACAACGCGCCCAGTTATAGCGCTCCGCGATATAGCGCCCCTTCGGGACGTTCCTCGGCCCCCAGCTACAGCGCCCCGCGCGGCGGAGGCGGAGGAGGCGGCGGTTCCCACACTGGCGGTGGCGGTCACAGCGGCGGCGGAGGTGGCCACGGTCACCGGTAGAAACCGGTTTCTTCTTTAGGCCCATGCATCAGTTTCTTCCCATAGGCCCGGTCCCGTTCAGCGGGGACCGGGCCGTTTTTTTGCTGCGGGCCATCCTCATTCGTTGCGCAGGGATTCCACCGGATCCACGCAGGCGGCGCGCCGGGCAGGGATGAGTCCGGCCGCCAGCGCCACCGCACTGAGGATTCCCGCCACCACCGCCAGCGTCGGCATGTCCCACGGGCGCACGCCAAACAGCAGCCCCCGGATCAGCCCCGCGGCGGCCATCGAAGCAGCAATCCCGGCCATCGCCCCGAGACCGATCAGCCGCCCGGCCTCGCCGAGAATCATCCCGTAAATCGCGCCCCGCGACGCGCCCAGCGCCGTGCGGATCCCGATCTCGCGCCGCCGCTGACTCACCGAGTAGGCCACCACTCCGTACAGTCCCACCACACTGAGCAGCAGCGCCGCCGCCGCAAATCCTCCCACCAGCCAGGCCATCGAGCGGTGCATGTAAGCGGACTGCGAATCCTCGATCCGGTCCAGCATCGTCGCGCCGCGGGTCACAATCCCGCTATCGATCTTCCGGACGGCGGCCGCCATCGCCGGCAGCAGCCCCTTTCCTCCGCCCGCCTCCCGGACCGCCAGCGTGAAATCGGCGTCCGGCTGCTGATCGAAGGGAAAATACAGCACCGGCGGAATCGCAACGTCCAAAGGCCCTTCCCGGATGTTGTCCACCACCCCGACAATCGATAACGTGATCCCACTCCCCCAATGCTCCACAATCTGTTTCCCTACCGGATCCTCGTTAGGGAAATATGTTCGCGCGAACGCGCGGTTGATAATCGTGACCGGCGGCGCCGATTCGTCATCGCGTTCGTTGAAATATCGCCCGCGCAGCAGCCTCGCGCCCAGCGTGGAGAAGTAGTTCGGACTCACATCCCTCTGCGGAGCGTCATAGTGCTCGCCATGCCAGGGTCGTCCCGGTATATGGAACCACGTGGTGTTGCCATTGCCGGCTAGCGGGACTCCGTTGACCGCCACGCCCACCGATCGCACTCCCGGCAGATTCTCTATATCGCTTTCGATCTGTTTTGCGAGCAGAATAACCTGGGGCGCCGCGGAGTAAACCGTTCGCGGCGCCACGACCTCCAGCACGACCAGGCGGTCCGGCACGATGCCCAGGTCCACGCGCATCAGCCGGTAGAGACTTTTACTCAGCAGGCCGGCCCCGACCAGCAGCACCATCGCCGCCGCCAGTTCCACCACGACCAGATGGGAGCCGAGCCGCCGCCACACCATGCCCGCGGAACCGCGGCTCGCCTCCGCCAGCCCGCTCCGCAGATCGGAGCGCCGGATTCCGATGCACGGCGGTATCGTCAGCAGCACCGCCGCCAGGCCCGCGATCGCCGCGCCCGCCAGCAACACATGGCCGTTCACCGAGAGGCCGTCCAAAAACGGCAGCCGCATTCTGAGATTCTCGGGGAGGAGTTTGAGTAGAAGTTGGATGGCCCAGCCCGCCAGCGCCACGCCGAACGCTCCGCCCGTGGCCGCCAGCAGCAAAGCCTCCGTGGCGAATTGCGCGGCGAGCCGGCCCGAGGAGGCGCCCAGCGCCGTCCGCACCGCGATCTCCCGCCGCCGGCTCCGCGAACGCAACAGAACCAGTCCGGCCACGTTCACCGCCGAGAGGAGCAGCAGCAGCCCCGCGCCTCCCAGCAGCACCATCAGGGCTGGATGCACATCGCCCGTAATGGACGCGGCAAGCGGCGCCAGGGCGGCTCCCTGGCTCCGGTTCGATTGCGGATACTGCCTTTCGAGTTCGGCCGCAATGCTTTTCAGATTTGCCAGCGCGGCCGGCAGCGAGACGCCGTCGTCCAGCCGGCCCACGCCCCAGATCGTGTGGCATTGCCGCGTCTGGTCACAGCGGCGGGTTGGCTGCATCGCGGTCCAGAATTCCGGACGGCCGGCGGGGGCGAAATGAAACCCGCGCGGCAGAACCCCGATAATAACGTGCGGAAAGCCGTCCAGCACGGCCGTCTGCCCGATCACATCGCGCCGGCCGCCGTAGCGTTGCTGCCACGTAACATAGCTCAACAGAACCGCGCGAGGTGCACCCGGCGAGTCCTCGCCCGGATGGAAATCGCGCCCGAGCACCGGCGCCACTCCCAGCGTCTGAAAGAACCCGGCACTCACGCGCGCTCCCGGCGCCAGTTGCGTTCCCTCCGGCGTGGGCAGCAGGAAGGAATACTGCTGATAGACGTCGAGAGAGCGCAGCACGCGGTTCCGCTGCTTCCAATCCAGGTAGTCGGGGTACGAGAGGTTGCTGCGCGGGAACATGCCGTTCGTTTCGTAAACCGCGACCAGGCGCGCCGGGTCGCGATAGGGAAGCGGCCGGATCAACGCTTCGTCGACGAAGGCGAAGATCGCCAGGCTGGCGCACATCCCGAGAGCCAGAACGAAAATGGCCGTGCCGCTGAAGCCTGGATTCTGGCGCAGTTGCCGCACGGCGTAGACGAGATCCTTTCCGAGATTGTCGATCGGGTTCACTCCCCGGGCGTCCCGGCACTCTTCCTTCCTTTGCTCGAGGCCCGACATCGACCGGCGCACTGCCTCAAGGGCGTCGGCGCGGCTCATCCCGCCGGCGATGTACTCCTCGATTTCGCGCTCCAGGTGGTACTGAATCTCGTCATCGAGTTCCTGCTCTTCGCGCGCGCGAGAGAACAGCGAACGGAAACGGTGGCGCAGGATATCGGGAATGCGCATCGGGGCAGTCCTCCGGTCAGGTGGTCCGCACGATCAGCGAAATAGCGCTGGAGAGGCGCTCCCATTGCGACGCCTCCCGCTCCAGTGCCTTGCGGCCGGCCCTGGTCAGCGCGTAGTATTTGGCTCGCCGGTTGTTCTCGCTGACGGCCCATTCCGAACGGATCCAGCCGTTTTGCTCCAGCTTGTGCAGCGACGGATAGAGCGCGCTCTGTCCCACCTGGAGAACCTCGCCGGACATCTGCCGGATGCGCCGGGCAATCGCCCAGCCATGCATCGGCTCCAGCGCGAGCACCTTCAAGATGAGCAGATCCAGCGTACCCTGTACGAGATCGGTTGGCTTGCTCAACCCCGGCCCCTCCTCTCAGTAACTGACAATAGCCTACACCAGTGTCACTGCAAGCGCAAGCCGCTGGCCGACAGATCCTCCACCCGGCAAGGTGTCTCGCAGGTTCCTCTTCAAGGAGATCGCCCTCTACAAGACTGTAAACCGAGCCTGGGTAGGCGATCTGTTCATGAGCCTGATTCTGCGGTGCGTCATGAGGCGGGACGCCGAGGTACTACGCCCGCCAGCCTCACCGGCCGCACGATCCTCGAGTCCCCAACTGTCTGACAGCACGCACGGGGCGGAGCATAGCTTGCGAAGGTCGGCAAAGACGAGATCAAGGTGGTTGTTCAGTTAGCGGGCCACCGTACACATGGAGAAGGACTGGAAGACTATCGGCCAAGTTCGCGGAAGCTGGCGGCCTGTCGTCCTCTACGGGTCTCTCCCAAATGTGACACTGGTCGCTGCCTCGAAGTGACGATGATTTTTGTACTCGACGAGCACCCTCTCGGCGCTGCCATCCGATTCCCGGGCCTCGAACTCTGCCGAGATGGGAAGCAGGTAGGTAGCATCTCCAATCTTGACGTAATCCCACGATTGCGTCACGGTACCGCGGTCCTTCCCGAATTTCTCGGGAAAACCGGCGGATTCCTCCTGGTATCTAATCACATTTCCGCGAGCGGCATCGACCACAATGCGGCCGGTTCGGGCGGGATTGTACGTTTTCTTCAGGCCGCCCCAAGCATGCGGCCAGAAGCATCCCTCCGGTGGTGAGCGAAACAAATAAACCAACCGTTCGCTTCCACTGCCCTCTTCGGTCCCGGAAAAGTCGATCTTGGGGGGACACCTGGGATCAAACACAGCGTGGAGTTCCACTCCGAAACCGCCGCCCCAGCGAAAGTGGCCGAGTTGGATAAAAGGGCTGGGGAAGCGTTTGCCATTCTGGCGGATGTTCCGGCGCTCGAGTTCGACTCCTTTGAAGGTTAGCTCGTCCTCGATGGTGTCGTAGAGCCGCCATGGCTTCTCGGCGCTATCGCTCTCATAGCGTCGCGCCGATTCGTCGACCACAAAGTTGGGCATCTTCGAGAGGTATTCCAGGTTTACTTGCCGCACCCGTTCCAAGTCGGACAAAGAACGGGGCGCGACCGGCCCGGGCCGGTACAACAGATTCACCCAACGGCTGCCAGGAGAGCAACTCCATGACCTCAGCGCGCTCCTGAGGTGTAGCTGTCCGCACCAAACGGAGGCTCTTCATCAGTAAATGAAAGTGCAGCGCCGCCTGCGCATCATAAACGGTTTTGGCCGGCGTACAGGTAATCTCAACCTGGTCGCCGGCACCATAAGGAACCGCGATCCCGGTTGGAAGAACGGCATCCACCGCGCGGCCGTCGGCCATTCGGATCGCGATCGAGGTGTGTGTCACGCCTTCGAGCCGGCCTGCAAGGACGAGATCCTTCGCGCTCATAGGAAGGGAGACAACCGCCAGCAGCCCCCAAACTTTATTCACGCCGCGCCGCCTTCGTCGGGGGGATCGCCAGCACCTCGGCCGGGGGAACATGCTCCAATGAAATCACCCACGGCAAAGGACTCGTGTCAGACTCTGCCATTAGCACAGCATCACCAATCGTTCAGCGAAACGCAACAACAGCATCCCACCTTCCAAACGACTGATTCCAGTCTGAACGTGCCACCGGAGTTGAAATCCGGCCTGGTTATGGCCCCGTGAGAAAAGGCTGCGGGCATCGCCCTGCGGCGCAAACACCAGCCTGTGCCGCTCCATCCGCTCACTTCCTGATATTGTCCGAATGGCTAGAGTTCACGTCGGCCAACCTAGCAGTTGAACGGAGTCAGGTCACCCACAGATTCCCCTCACGAGGCTAGTGTTTGATCGGTTCCTCGAATTTCAGACTGGAATTGGCGTCATACTTCCGATACTGCTGGAACTGAATCTCGGCTTTGGTCCAGGTTTTGTAGTACAGCGCGAGGTCCACGGCGGATTGCGGCAGCAGGAATTCCTGATCGCCGATTTTTGTAACTGAGTAGCGCACTTCCAGTTGCTCCGCTATCGGAACATGCACCAGATGGATCGTCACCTCGGCGGGTTCGGTTTCGATCCGGAACCGTGTCACGGCACCACTGGCACAAACGGCCCAGACGAAACCGTGGTGACCAGGATGTAGCTTTCTTCCGTTGACGGAAAGTCCCCAGTCGCTGTCTGCCTCGGCGACGCGATAGCGAAAGACGCAGGAATCTCCTCCGGACCGGGCTTCGGCGTGGTCCCATTCGAACTCGGCCTTCACCTTCGGGCTAAAGATACGCTGCAACGCCGTGCCGAATTCCCGTCCCTGGACGAAGTAGCCCGGCTTGATGCGCTTCTCCAGATCCGTCGTCTCCCCATTGACCTTCAGCAGTTTGTAGTGTTCTTTATGATCGATGTAATCGAGTTCCGATTCCTGCACCTCAAGCGGCTTCCATTTAGTGCTGGCAGGCGACGAACCGGTACTGCGGCCCACGATTCGAGTACACACAAAATCCTGAAGCTGATCGCTATAGGAAAGGGCAGCCTCGCGCATCCGCGAAACCATCGCCTTCTGCTCGGCGGCATCGGGCGCGGAAGGTTGAGCGACGGCGCACCATGACAGCGCGGCGGTAAACAACAACGCGCGCAATATCATCTCTAAACCGGGATTCCACTGTGAGCGTCCCGGCACGGTTCAGTATATTAAAATTCGGCTGGGAAAGCAGTCAGTGGGTTCCAGTTGCGGGGAAGCCGTTCACTGAGACTGGTGATGGAGTGTCCAGGGATGCGCACAATCGTTGCGCAAGTCGCGGCGGAGTGAGGCAGAGCCCCCCATCTGGACTTCTGCCTTTTTTGCGTCCGCCGTTTCCACCTGTTCGCCAAGTCTCTAGTGAATTGTGCGAGGAAGCCGACACTGTGGCCGTCAGCGAACACTTGTCAGTCGGCTCCTCCTGGGAGAGAATCGAAGCGCATGAGAATCGTGCTCGCGGCTGTGGTGATTGCGGCCTCTGCGTGCATGGCGCAGGTCGTCGATGGCGTGGTGGTGAACACACTCACTGGCGTGGGCATCGCTGGAGCCAGAATAACAATCAGGCCGGTCGATCCGGAATCGGCGAACCGGTATGAAGCGACCACGGATGCCAACGGGCGCGTTCGGATCGAGGGCGTGAAAGACGGCGTCTACACCGTGTGGTACCGTGCTCCTGGATTCTTGAGCGAACCCGGCATGACGGACCCGAGCCGGTGGCCGCGGATTCGGGTGAGCGCGGCAACCGGGGCAGCACATTTCAGCGGCAAGCTCCAGCCGCTGCCGAAGCTTTTTGGCCGCGTGCTGGACGGGACGGGAAAGCCCATACCCAATGCGAGCGTCTGGGTGCTGGGGGAACAATCCCTGTGCAACGAATCGACCTGCTACCCGGTATTGAAGCAATCGAAGACCGACGAGAAGGGCGAATTCCACATTGCGGATTTGATCGACATGGGTCCCTGGCTGCTGGCCGCGACAGCGCCCCAATCGTGGGAACCGCCGGAAGCGAGGGACGGGCAGCGAATGGGCTGGGCAACCACGTTCTACCCAGACGCGACAACCCCCGAGTTGGCTGCCAGGATTCGAGCGCAGGCGGGAAACGATCTCTCGGGGCTCGACATCCAGCTTGCGGCGGCGCCAGTGTATCGTGTAAGCGGAAGAGTGCTCGACTCGAGAGGCAAACCCGCGGCTAAGGTGGGGGTGAGGTTGACGGATGGATTCGGCCCGAGCTTTGACCAGGAAACCAAGGATGAGGGCACATTCGATTTCCCCGCGGTGACAGCCGCGACTTGGGGGCTGTTTGCCAATGCCAAAGCGGACGGCGTGAAGTTGTGGGCCGCTGAGCCGGTGCATGTGGGGCGGGAGGATGTCGACCAGGAGATCAGACTCCTGCAGCCGATGACCATTCACGGAAAGGTCACGATTCAGGCGCCCGATGGCATGCCGCCTCCGGATAATTGGGATACACCGCCTGTCATGCTCCTGCGTGTGACCGGGATTCCGTTGCAGGAAGCGCCTCCGATAGTCAGTGGACTCCCGGACGAGAATCGAAATCTGATCTTCGATGGCGTGTATCCGGGGCCGTACCGCGTGATGATTTTGGAATCGCCCAGGGGACCGTATTACCTCGACTCGGTCCGTTTCGGCGATCGCGATGTAACGGCGAGCGAGTTCACCATTGCACCGGGTGACCAGGCCCTTATGGTGACGTACAAATACGGCGGCGGATCGGTGAGCGGGACCGTGGACGGATGCGGCAGCGGACGCGTAATTCTGGTTCCGGTGGACCCATGGCTGCGGCGCGAGGGGCTGGTGCGAGATACCAATTGCGGTGGGGGTGGGCGGTTCCAGATCGATTCGGTTCGTCCCGGAGAGTATTACGGGCTGGCGATCTCGGGGGACAGCGCGCCTCGCTGGTCCCCGGCCATGGAGAGTGAGTTGAGCCGTCTGGGCGCCAGGATCACCGTGCGCGCGGGAGAGCGCTCGTCGGCGGAGATCAAAGTGACGAAGTGGTAAAGGTGCTGCGGGGTGTCTCTACCACGACCGAACCGGCGAACTGGACTAGGCTCTTCGACTTCCCTTAAAGTTGACATAATAATCGTTATCGGAAGTCGCGTTCCGCCCTCCGCCCCCACACCCTCACTGCAGACTCACCGTCACCACATTCGCCGTCTGTCCGTCCACTGTCAGCACCAGCGGCACTTCCCCCGATCCCGCCAGACTCCGCGGCACGAGCAGGTTCACCTGGTCCAGCGCCGGCGCTTGCGGTTGCGCGCCGACGAATGTCACCTGCGCGGCTACTCCGCCAATCGTCGCCCGCACATGCCCCAGGCTGCTGAAGTTGCGCAACCCGGTGCCGTACAGCGTGACATATAACTGGTCGCCGGGCCCGCCCAGAACCATCGGCACCGCCACGCAACTGCCGGCCGCGCACGGATAGTTCGCCACAAACCCGCTCGTGACCGCGCCATTCGCGGGATACAACGTCCACGTCGCCGCGGCTACACCCTGGCCGCTGCCGTTTTGCGAATACAGGCCGGGCGCGACCGTGTCCACTTCCACCCGTCCGCTGAAGGTGCCGGCCGAAACCGTCGCCAGCCCGGGCGCGGTGCCATCGGGCAGCTCGAAGGAAAACTGGCCCGCGGCGACATAATAGATCGGCGCCTGCCGCGTCACGCCCGCGCTGTCCGTCACCGAAACCGTCACGCCCCCCAGCGTCATCGGCCATGGCAGCGCCGCAACCACGGTCGTAACTCCGGGATTGTTCCAGAAGGCCGTGAGCAGCGAATCCGGCGCGACTTTGGGAAAGTACCCGGCGGCCGAGACCGCGGAAATCAACCCTCCGGCGCTCGCCGCGGCCGTGTTCGCGGAATTTGTCACCCCGCTACTGCTCAGGATCACCACCGCCTGCCGGAAATCGGCTTCGTACTGCGCCACGGTCTCGCAGCACGAGGGCGCATAATACACCTCGGAGGTCGGGCTCAGCCCGTAGCCCTGAATGCTGTTGCCGCTCACCTGCCCTCCGGCCACGTTTTCCACCCGGATCGCCGTGCGCGGCGCGTTGCTGACCAGGTTGTTCTGAATCGCAATCGCCGAATTCGGGCTGGAAGATACCTGCCCGTCCTTGTTGCTCAGCGAGAGAACCTGAATCGAGCCGCCCTCCAGAATCGGCCCCTCCGAAAGGCCGCCATAGTTCATCGAGCTGTCCACGGAGTTGTTCTGGATCGTGACGTTCGCCGAAGGTCCGGTGTCCTCCAGATTGCCCGAACCCGGCGGCTCGGAAAGCTGCTCCACGAAGATCCCGATCTTGCTCGTCTGGCCGATCCAGTTGTCCGTCACCGTCGCATTATCCACTCCCGATAGCCAGATCCCGCGCGAAAAGACGCCCTGCTGCACCACATTGCCCCGAATCACCGAGCCGGCGCCGTGTCGTGCCGGGTCGCTATCGATCATTTCGTAACCGGCGGCCAGCCCCGCGACCGCCTGATTGAGCGTCAGCGTGACAGTCTCGCCGGCCGCCATCGTCTGGCTTGCGACGGGCGGCGACTCGGCTTGAATCGTGGCGCTGCCGGCCGTGGTCGCGTCCGCGGGATTTACGAAAGAAACTCCGGCGCCCACCGCGAACGGCACGCCCACGATGCTGCGGGTCACCGTCACCGTATTCGCCGCGCCTGCCGAGGGCGCCTGCGTGACGGTCGCCAGCCACTCGGCTGCGATCGCCAGCGCATCGTCGCAGGTGCGGCGCACGATGTTGCCCGTGAACGTGCTCGCCCCGTAGGCAAAGCTGGTATGAATGCCGTCGGCGTTGCTGCTGATCAGCCGCGTAGTTCCCGGCCGCGGAATCACCTGAACATGGTCCGCGGTAGGCGCCTGCGTGCGGCCGAAGTACAGCGCGATCTGCCCCGAAGAATAAATGGACGCGTTGCGCACCGTGATCTTGCTGCCCTGCACGAAATCGAGAGCCGGCGGTCCGCCGCGGTCTGTGTAGACGGCCACATCGCCGGGTTGAATCGTGCCCAGCGCGGCCGCATTCGACCACGGATTGCCGGTCGTGGAGATCGTAATCGTATTGCTGCTCGCGGTGCGGTTCGCCCCCATCCGGCCTACGCTGGCCAGCGGCGCGCCATTGCGGAAGAGGAACACCCAGATGGCGTCTGAGCCGTCCGGCGTGCGGTCCGTGTTGAAGTCGGAAGGCTGCTGATATCCCGGTATGCTCTGAAACGTCAGCGTGCCCGCGGCCGCGTTCACCGCCGTGATGGTCACCTGCGTAAACGGCAACTGCTGGTAATCCACCGTGAAGTTCTGCATCGTCACCGATGTGCAGTTGGCGCAGGTGATGGCCGCATGGTTGCTCTGCGCGAAGTAGAGATCCGAATTCTGCCAGTCGATGGTCACGTTGGCAGCCGCATTCAGATACGCGTGCGCGGTGGTGCCCGGGTGCAGCGAGAGAAAGTAATAACTCCCCGGATCCGCAATGACGGTGGCGATATTGTTCTGCGCGGCATAGGCCACCGCCTTTTCGAACAGAGGCCGTGCATCCTGGGACGACTGGTCCGGCAGCATGTTGGCGGCGGCAATCCCATCCGCAACCAGATCGTGTGACATGTTCAGGACCGCGCCGGATTGAGCCTGCAGGCCGAGGGGAATCAGACAGCACCACAGAAACCGCATGGCGACATTGTATAGCACGCCCGCGGCGGCGCCTCGCGAAATCATGCTACACCGACCGGATCGCCTCCAGCAGCGCCCCTTCCGCCGGTCCGCGCAGCGGAGCGATGCAGCGGTCGGTCTCCTGCAGCTCGACCAGCACGCGAAAACGCTCCAGCACGGTGCGGCTCTGGAAGACGCCGCCGATGTAGGCAACCTCGACGGCGTCTGCGGGCGTCCACAACTGCGCGCGCACCGAGGCCGCGAGTGTAGCAAGATCCTGCGCGGCGCCCTGCAGGATGTGGGCGGCGACGGAATCGCCCGCAATCGCCGCCGCATCCACCAGCGGCGCCAGCGAAGCCACGCGCGAGCGCGGCCAGTCGTCGCGATAAAACAGGTGCAGCACCTCGTTGGCATCGCGGCATTCGGTGACTTCGAGCAGCATCTCGCGTAGCCGCGTGGGCGGTCCCCATCCCTCTTCCATCCGGAGAGCGGCACGCAGCGCTTCGCGGGCGATATCGAAAGCGCCGCCTTCGTCGCCGAAAATGTAGCCCCAGCCGCCGGCGCGCGCCGTGGTCTTCCCTTTCGCGTTGCGGCCGAACGCGATCGAACCGGTTCCGGCGATCACGATGATCCCCTGCCCCGATTCCGTCGCTCCCGCAAGCGCCGTCACGGCATCCGTGGTGACGATCAGCCGGCCGGTGCGCAGCATGCCCGCGAGGATTTCGCGCTTGTCGTCGGGTCCGCCGCTCATCCCGAAACAGGCGGCTTCGAAGGTGATGGTCGCCGGGTCGAGACCGGCTTCGGCGCATGCGGCGGCGACGCTTCCGGCAACCGCCCGCTCCAGTTTCGCCCGACCCTCGCCCGCCGCGGCGTGGTTGCACGGCCCGGCCTCGCCGCGGCCGAGAACGCGGCCGGTTTCCTCTCCGATCACCGCGGCCGTCCCCGACTGGCCGCCGTCGACCCCTAAAAAAAGTCTCATGGCAGTTTATATAACGTCGCGTTTGCGGTGCGCGCCACCTGCTGCACGCCCCAAAGATCCGGGTTGCGGCGCAGGTCGGCCGTTTCGCGCTCATTCTCCCATGCCAGGACGTAATCGATGCCCCTCAGCTTCAGTTCGGAGGCGGCGGCGCGGCGCAAGTCTTCAGGCGGCGCGCCTTGCGAGACCTCCGGCCGATCGTCCAAAACGGCCCATTTTCTTGAATTCAAGTGTTTCTTTAAAATTATATGTAAATCTGGCTGATCTGGCTCAGCTTGAATCATGACAGAATCGACCATTGGGTTCGTTCCGCCAAGGTCCAGCTCCACGAACTGTCCGGGGCTGAGGGCGTCGCCGCAGCGCCAGAACGTGATCAGCTTCCCGTCGAACGCATCCTGGATGTTCCACGGATACGGCTGCGCCGTGATGCGCCAGGAGGGTTCATGCCGAAGTTCGGCCGCGCCATCGAACAGCCGCAGCTCATGAATGTTCCATTGGCCATCGCCGGAGCCGGTCTGCACCAGCCGCAGGCTATCCACAGGCTGGCGCGGAAAGCGGAAACGAAGCTGCCAGACTGGTTGCAGTTGGGGCTCGCAAGCTGTTTGAATCAAATGCCCTGCGATCTGGTTCGGTTCCGCCTGATACTCCACCAGGATGCGCTGGCTCAGGTAGGCTTCCGGCATGCCCGTGAAGGTGAGGATGGCGGCATCGCGCGGCGTGTTGTCCGCGACCATCCGCATCTCGTTCCAGAAGAACAGGTGGTCCTGCAGGTAGCGGGTTTCGGGCTCGATGCGCAATGCGGCGCGCCAGGGCGTTCCGTGCAGGCGCCATGCATACGGCGCGGCGTACCGGGGCACGACCGTGGGCCACGAGATCGCAGCGTGCAGCAGCGCCACCGCCACCGCCAGGCCGGGGACGGCGCTCAGCACCAGCATCATGGCCAGCGCCACGAACGGCAGGCTGGGGAGCAGGAACCGCGGGCTGATATTGCTGAAATAGTTGGCCCCGAAGACCAGAGCGGCCAGCAGCAACTGACGTCCCCGCGGCCATCGCAGCGCCCCCAGGGCCAGGGGCGCCAGCAGAAACACGGGCCCGAGTAGCCCGCCGAGCGCCCCATGCACCGTGACTTGCATCGGAATCTGCCACCGGGTGGAGAGATCGTAGAGCGCCATGTCATGGCGATAACCAGTTTCAAAATAGCTGGTTACGTATGGATTCGGAAAGATGTTATTGAAGAATGGCGCGAGCGGGTTTTGCACCCAGAGCCAGTTCTTCGCCAGCCACGGAACAAAGACCGCCGCGGCACATGAGGAAACCACCGCTAACAATCTGATGGACCGGCTCTTATACAAGACATAGAGCGCCGCATAAACCAGCGCCGGCCAGGCCGTATACTTGACCGCGAAGGCGAATCCGGCGGTCAGCCCGATAGCGGCCGCGAGGCGTGGCGAGGCCTGCTCTCCCCAGGATTGCAGAAGCGTGAATAGGGTGAAAGCGACCGCCGCCAGAGCCACATCGTTGTAAGCGCTGGTGCCATCGATGCCCGCAAGCGGGCTCACAAAAACCAGCAGGGCTGCGCAGGCAGCCGGAAGAGCGAAGCCGCGACGCCGGCCGTAGCCGACCATCTGCCGGACAAGCGCCACCAGAAACGCCAGGTGTAGCACCGCCGCCGCCGAGTGCCGCCCGAAGGCAAAGGCAAAGAGGAATAGCATCTCGATGCCTTCCGGCAGGCTCGCATACATGTTCCAGGTGATCCGGTGGAAGCCGTGCTCGCGCAGGTAGCGCGCCACCAGGCCGAGATGATACGTGGCGCCATCCGGGCTGACTTCCGGCGCCATCGCATTCGAGAGATACACGAAGAAAAAGACTGCAAATGCCAGTAATAAAAGCCACTCGATGCCGTGCGGCTTACTCCACTGCGGACGGATCCAGGGGCACCCGAGACAGATGGCGGCCGCTCCCAGCGCCGCGAAGACCAAAGGGTAGGCGATCCCCAGACAACACGCGGCAAACACCGCGAGGCTCAGCACAGAAGCGCCCGTGACGAAGCGAACGGCCCAGTCCTTCGCCGCGGGGCCGAGCAGCCGCGCGCCGATTCCCGTGCATGCGGCCACCGTAAAGACCGCACCGAAGAGGATGCGCAGCGGCTGCATGGCAGCCGCGAAGAGGTGCGAGGGCGACACGAAAGATCGATTGTAGCAGCGCGGGATCGGTCAATCGCTGCGCAACGCTTCCATCGGATCCACCACCGCCGCACGCCGCGCCGGACCGAAGCTCGCGGCGGCCGCCGCCAGCGCCAGCCCGGCCACCACCAGCGCGATGGAGGCGAAACCCGAAATCAGCACCGTGTTGAATCGCGGGCCTGCGCTCATCTCGCCCATCTCCTCATTCAGCGATTGAACCTTGACGAAAATGCCGGGGTGCTCCTGCCGCATTGCCGTGCGCAGCGTGGCCGCGAAAGGGTTGGGGGAAGCCGCGTGCGGAGTAGTTTTCTCGCGCCGTGCCACCCTCCATTGCACTGTTGTACTGCAATCGCGGGATGCCCGGGCGGCGGAAATGACAAAGGCGGCCGAATTTCCTTCGGCCGCCTTTAGTAGGTAGGATGCCTGAGGTTAACTCTTTTTAGGCGGGTTTTCCACTTGCAGATTATTGATGACGGGACCGAAACTCAGACCGGCCGCGGTTGCCCGCACACCGGCGACCTGTTTTTCGAGACTGTTCAGCACCACCCCGGTCAGGGTGACGTGGCCGTTGTCCACAATGATATGGATCGGCGGAAGCGGCATAAATCTGTAGCGCGCGAACGTGGCATCGCCATAAATGGCGCGCGCCACCTGGATCCGCAACCGATCGTCATTCGGCGACAGCGGCAACACTTCGATCTGATCGTCCACCGTGGCGATGCCCGGGATCTTCTTTACGATGTGATCGAGGTCGCTTTTCTTGTACGGCTGGGTGACCTTCCCGAGCAACTGTACCTGTCCGTTCTGGACGCGGAAACTCAGGTCGTCCCAAATGCTGTAGTACGGGTAGGTTAATATTTCGTGGGTTACTTTCTTGGCGATGGCGGCATCGGCATCGCTCAGGGCCGGAGCCTGCGGCGGCGTCCTCGTGTCCTTGGAAGCGGCCAGGGCTGCGCCGGCCAACAGCACGGCCGCCATTGTGAACCGGCCCAATATCTTCGCATTCATCTGCGTTCTCCCTCCGCTTATATAAACGCGAGGAAGGCCGGATAGGTTTGTAAATTATAGTAATGGAGGGAGATAGTTCTTTGGGGCTGGTTGAAAAGCACCAGCCCCGTGGAAAAATCGACGCTATTTGGCGACCGGTTGCTCGACCTTCGGTTCGGTCTTCACCGGCTTGGCCATGACCTTCGGTTCGGGCCGCACGATATCGATGCTGCCTTTGAAGTAAGCGCCGTCATCGATGCTGATGCCGGCGGTTTTGATATCGCCGACCAGGTTGCCCTGTTCGCGGATGGCGATCTTCTCGGTCACCTCGACGTTGCCGCGAACCGATCCGAATACGATGACTTCGCGCGCCTTGATGTTGGCCCGCACCTTGCCGTTGGCGCCCACGGTGATCAGGCTCTGCGATTCCAAAGTGCCTTCGACTTCGCCATCCACCAGCAGTTCTTCGCGCGCGCGGATGTCGCCTTTGATGGTCATGGAAGGGCCGATGGTTGCGCTCTGGTGCTGCTGTGTAGGGACGGGTGGCGCGGGAGCATGCGGGCGAAAATGCGGCTCGGCCGGCGCCGGCGGGCGCACCGGTTCGGATTGCGGTCTCGGGGCGTTGCCCTCGTCTCTGCTCTTATTCCACAAAGTGCGATTCTCCTTCTGGTTTTAATGAGTGCGAATAAAAAACCTGGAGGAGTTGCACCTCGCGTGCCATTTTGCACGGCCCGGGTTTCAAACGAGTTGCAGGAAAAGTCGGGCGCGGCTCAGTGTGCGCGGTAACTTTTACGCGGACATTCTTACGCCGCGTCCATGAAGCTGCGGAGATCGTGTTCCTGAATCTCCGGCAGACCGGGAGCGACATTATTCAGCTTACCGGCGCGCATCCACTCTTCCAGTCTGCCCACTAATCCGAAGAGGTGGTCGAAGGAGTCGACGACGAAGAGGATCGGCTGGTAGTGATCGATCTCCGCCACCTGGTTGATGAGCCACTCGAGCTGTACCGGGTAGCGCTGCACTTCGTCGGACTCGATGGCGTGCTCGAGCTCGCCGTAAGAGCTCAACAGGCCGCTGCCGTAAGCCACCGTGCCGCGCGGTCCTTTCATCAGACCGAACTCGACCGTGAACCAGAAGAAGCGCGACATGGCGCGCACGATGTTGGTCAGGCGCCGAACGCGCTCGGCGTGATCTTTGATTTCGGATGTCATTTCGACCGCGGTATGGGCGCAATCGCCGAAGCGCACCAGCACGTCGGCGAAGGCGCGATCGGTATGCATGGGGACGTGGCCGGCGACATCGTGGAAGATATCGGGCTCGGGAAGATAGTCGAGGCGATCCATGTCGCGGATCGTGATGGTGGTGGGAAACTCGCGGCGGCGCAGGCAATCGAAGAAGAGAAACCCGGGGACATACCCGCTCACCGGCTTCGCCTGAAACCCGGTCAGCGGCTGCAGGCGCTGGTTGATTTCGGAGAGCTTTGGAATGCGGTCCGGCGGCAGTTGGAGCGCCTCGACGCCGCGCAGAAAGTAGGGGTTGGCGTAGCGTTCCCAGCGCGACCGGATGCGTGCGAAAAGCCTCCTCCAAGCTTCATGATTTTCTTCAGAATACTGGTCGTAAGGCTGTGATATATAGAGCTCACCGCGGCTGCGCGCTTCTTCCACAAAAGGCGCATGACCAGTAGTCAATCCAGGAGCCGACAGGGTCTGTGGCATCGTCCCCTCCCCTCTCAGCCATTACGTTATCAGAAAATGAACCTGATGACAACAACTGTCAGGTGGTGCTTGTAAGCTATTAGCGATTAGCTATTAGCTGTTAGCTCGCATCTGTTTCGCGAATAACTTTTCCGGCTTGAGGTGCGTTGAAGGGAGCGCCAGGAACGGGAAGGGTCTGCAAACCCTGGAAAGCCGAGCTAATGGCTAATGGCTAATCGCTATAAAGTGCTATGACATAGAAAACACGTCGGGCGGTCGGCGTTGGGGGCGGGGCGGGCGGTCGGCGGACGCTGGGCGGCGGGGATGGCGAGCAACAAAACGCCGGCCAGCAGGGCGGCGGCGGCAAGGATCAGCGGGACCGGGCGGCGCGCGGGAATCCGCCGGCCGGTCTGGATGCGGTGCCAGAGCTCATCGGGGGCCTCGACGGGCGCCAGCTTTTCGGCGAGTTCCAGTTCCAGCCAGTTCGTCACGAGTTCCCCCTTTTGCGATCGACCATGTGACACAGGCGCCGCTCGAGCGCCTTGTGGGCGCGGTTCAGGCGCGAGGCCACGGTTCCTTGCGAGCAGCCCAGAACTTCCGCCATCTGGTCGTACGAGAGCCCTTCGGTGTAGCGCAGCACGATGGCGATGCGCATCTCCGGCGGCAGCTTTTCGACCGCGGCTTTGACGCGGGCGCTGATCTCATTGCGCAGCAGGTCGGCCAGGGCGTCGCCGGGCACGCGCAGCGAAGAGAGAAAATCGCCCGCCAGCGGCAGAAGGCGGCGCGAGCGGCGCCTCTGGTCGAGGCAGCGATTCACCACCATGCGATAGACCCAGGTCTCGAAGCCGGATTCGCCGCGGAAATCGCCGATGCAGGAAAACAGCTTGAGGAAGGTGTCCTGCGCGATATCCATAGCCGCTGCCTCGTTGCCCGAGAAGCGCAGCGCCACGGAATAGACCTTGCCCTTGTAAGTTTCGAAGAGCGCGCGGAAGGCTTCGCGCTCCCCGCGCCGGCAGGCCTCGAGGAGCTCGCGTTCGGCAGATTCCAGAACCGCTTGCGGCATCTCTCCTCAGTTTGACGCAGGCCGCGCGGGTTTTCTTGCCGGTTTTTCGCTCAGTTCATGGAAACCCGGCGCAGCAGCGGAAAATCGTCGAGCATCTTCCCCGCCCCGATCACTACCGAGGTGAGCGGATCGGACGCGATCTCGACCGGCAGACCGGTGTCTTTGCGGATGCGCGCGTCGAGATTCTTGAGCAGCGCGCCCCCGCCGGTGAGCACGACGCCGCGATCGTAAATGTCGCTGCTGAGCTCGGGCGGGGTGCGCTCCAGGGCCACCCGGATGGCGGCCACGATGGCGGCCACGCAGGCGGAGAGCGCTTCGCGAACCTCCGATGCGGTGAGGGTCACGGTGGCCGGAAGGCCGCGCGCCACATCGCGCCCGCGCACCTCCATGCGCATCTCATTGGCCAGCGGAAACGCCGAGCCGATCTGGATCTTGACCGCTTCGGCGGTGCGCTCGCCAATGAGCAGATTGTGCCGCCTCTTGCAGTGCTCGACGATGGTTTCGTCCATGGCATTGCCGGCGATCCGCACGGAGTGCGAATAGACGATGCCGGCGAGCGAGATAACGGCGACATCGGTAGTGCCGCCGCCGATATCGACAATCAGGTTCCCCACCGGTTCGGCGATCGGGAGCCCGGCGCCCACCGCAGCCATGACCGGCTGCTGCACCAGGTACACCTCGCTGGCTTTGGCGCAGGCCTCTTTTACCGCGCGGCGCTCAACGGGCGTGATTTCGCTCGGCACCCCGATCACGATCCGGGGATGCACCAGGCGTTTGCGGTGGTGGGCCTTCTCGATGAAGTGGTTCAGCATGTGCTCGGTGGCTTCGAAATCGGCGATGACGCCGTTTTTCATCGGCCGCACGGCCGTAATCCGCTCGGGCGTGCGCCCGAGCATCTCGTGAGCCTCGGCGCCTACCGCCTCGACGCCACCCGAATTCCGCATCGCCACAATGGAGGGCTCATTGACGACAATGCCGCGGTGGCGTTCGAAGACCAGGGTATTGGCCGTGCCCAGATCGATGGCGAGGTCGGAAGAAAACAGGTGAAACAGAGACGACGTCATAAAAGGCTACCGGATGTCAGTATGTACAAAATGAGAGTACCAGTACAAGATTGAAAGGGGTTAACGAGTGTTGAGTTAACAAAAGAGGGGAATATCAAACAGGGGCTTCGGCGCTCTGCGCAAAGGCGGCGGAAAAGGGGACACCCTTATGCCGCGGCGCGGGTGGGGAGTTCCTTGAGAATCTCGCTCACGAATGCCTTGGCGTCGCCGAACAGCATGAGGGTCTTGTCCATGTAATACAGGTCGTTATCGATGCCGGCGAAACCGGGGCTCATGGAGCGCTTGATCACCAGGACGGTGCGCGCCTTGTCGACGTCCAGAATGGGCATACCGTAAATGGGGCTGGTTTTGTCGGTGCGGGCGGCGGGGTTGGTGACATCGTTGGCGCCGATGATGAGGGCGACATCGCACTGCGGAAATTCGGAGTTGATGTCGTCCATTTCTTTCAGGCGGTCGTAGGGAATGTCGGCTTCGGCGAGCAGCACGTTCATGTGGCCGGGCATGCGGCCGGCAACCGGGTGGATGGCGAATTTGACATCGATGCCGCGGCGCGTGAGATTGTCGAAGAGTTCCCGGATTTTGTGCTGCGCCTGGGCGACCGCGAGCCCGTAACCGGGCACGATGACCACAGTGCCGGCCGATTCGAGAATCGAGGCGGCTTCTTCGGCGCTGGCGCTGCGGTAACTGCGCTGCTGGGTAGCGGTCTTGCTCGCCTGCACCTGCCCGAAGGCGCCGAACAGGACATTGGTGAAACTGCGGTTCATCGCCTTGCACATGATGATGGAAAGAATCAGGCCCGAGGAGCCATCGAGCGCGCCCGCGATCACCAGCAGTTTGTTATCGAGCGCGAATCCCATGGCGCAGGCGGAAAGGCCGGCATACGAATTCAAAAGCGCGATCACCGTGGGCATGTCGGCGCCGCCGATGGGGATGATGAGCAGCACGCCGAACAGCAGCGCCAGGCCGGCGAACACGGGGAAGATCCACATGTCCGAGGGCACCAGAACGAGCCGCACGCCCAGGCCGGCGGCGATGACAAACAGAGACAGATTGATGAAGTTCTGATTCTTATAAGTAATGGGCCGCTGCGGCAGCACCTCCTGGAGTTTGCCCATCGCCATCAGGCTGCCCGTGAAGGTGAGGAAGCCGAGCAGGGTCTCGAGCACCAGCGCCACCATTTCGAAGTTTCCCAGCGGCTGGTGCAGGAAGTTGGAGCGGTAGAACTCGGCGGTACCGACCAGGGCAGCGGCCAGCGCGCCGCACGCGTGCGACAGGGCGGTCCGCTGCGGGACGGCGGTCATCGGCATGATGTAGGCGATGGGGATGCCGACGGCGGTGCCGATGAAGAAGGCGGCGAGAATCCAGGTCCAGTTGTGAACGTCGCGGGCGAGCAGGGTGCCGCCGATGGCGAGGATCATGCCGGTTTCCCCGGCGAACACGCCGCGCCGCGCCGTCACCGGCGTGTTCATCCACTTCAGCGAGAGGATGAAGAGCGCCGCGGAGACGATGTAGATGTAATTGACCAGGTGCGCCATTACTTTTTCTCCTCGCGCCGTTTGAACATTTTGAGCATACGGTCGGTGATGAGAAACCCGCTGACGATGTTGGTGACCGCGGAGGTGATGGCGATGAATCCGAGGATCTTGCTGAGGAGGGTCGCGCCCTCGGCGCCCGTGATGAGAATGGCGCCCACCACCGAAATGGCCGAGATGGCGTTGGTGAGCGACATCAGCGGCGTGTGGAGGAGCGGCGAAACTTTGCGAATCACCTCCAAGCCGACAAAAGTGGCCAGCATGAAGACGTAAAGATATAGTTCGAGGTTGGAGGACATACAGACTCCTTGGGCTTTGGAGTTTCCGTTGTGGAAACCTGGCGATTCACCGCAGAGACGCCGAGGAAAGGCGAGAGATCACAGAGAAAATGAAGAAGGAATATCTCCTTAGGTTTCCCGGCGTTCTCTGCGGATCTCTGCGTCTCTGCGGTGAACACACGGCTCAGCATATTCAAGAGACCGCTTGCATATTCGGCAGGCCCATCAGTTCCCGCACGCGGGGGTGGACTACTTCATGGTTTTGGGTGACGAGGGTTTCGCGCACGATTTCGTCTTCGGCATCCAGATTGAGCGCTCCGTCCTTGACGAGATACTTGAGGAACGTGGCGATGTTGCGGGCGTAGAGCTGGCTGGCGTGATAGGGAATGGTCGATGCGAGATTGACCGGGCCCTGGATCTGGACGCCGTCGAAATCGACGGTTTCGCCGGGACGGGTCAGTTCGCAATTGCCGCCGCGCTCGGCGGCGATATCGACCACAATCGAGCCGGGCGCCATGCGCGCCACCATCTCACGCGTGATCAGGACAGGCGCTTTCTTGCCGGGAACGGCGGCGGTGGTGATGACCACGTTCTGTTCGGCGAGCACTGCCCCCATGGCCTCGCGCTGGCGGCGGTAGAAATCTTCGCTCATAGCCTTGGCATAGCCGCCCTTATCTTCGGCGGCATCGGCGGCAACATCGAGAATCACGAAGCGGGCGCCCAGGCTTTCGATCTGCTCCTTCACCGCCGTGCGGATATCGTAGCCGCTGACCACCGCACCCAGGCGGCGCGCGGTGGCGATGGCTTGCAGGCCGGCCACTCCGGCGCCGATCACCAGAACGCGCGCGGGAGAAACCGTGCCGGCGGCCGTCATCAGCATGGGGAACATGCGCGGCAGCGAATCGGCGGCAAGCAGCACCGCCTTGTAGCCGGCGATGGTGGCCATGGAAGAGAGCGCGTCCATGCTTTGCGCGCGCGTGATGCGCGGCATCAGCTCCATGGCGAGAAAGGTAACGCCGCGATCGGCAAGGGCGCGGTTGGCTTCCCCGGCGGTGAGCGGCTCGCCGAAACCGATCACGGTGTGGCCGGGATGCATGAACGCCAGGTCGGCCGCGCCGGTTTCCGGATTGGCGCCGGGAGAACGCACCTGCAGCAGAACGTCGCAGGTGGCGAAGACTTCGGCGCGCGATGCGATGCGCACGCCCTTATCGGCATAGTCGGAATCGGGAAATCCCGCGCGGGCGCCGGCGCCCCCTTCCAGAAAAAGCTGCGCGCCGGTTTTGCCGAGAACGGATAGCGCCGCCGGCACCATGGCTACCCGCCGTTCCCCCGGCGCGGATTCTGAAACAATACCGACTGTAAGGGCCACTCGACTTCCCTATTTCAGATTAATTCACTGGTGCTGAAGAAAAAACGGAGTTCCTGTTCTGCGGTTTCGGGCGCGTCGGACCCGTGGATGCAATTGCGTTCGATATTGCTTGCGAAACGTTTGCGGACGGTGCCTTCGGCTGCGTTGGCCGGGTTGGTGGCGCCCATCACTTCGCGCAGTCTGGCGATGGCGTCTTCGCGTTCCAGGGCCATCACGACGATAGGCCCTTCGGTCATGAACTTGACCAGCCCGCCGAAGAACGGCCGCTCGCGGTGTACGGCGTAGAATCCCTGCGCCTGCGCTTCGCTGAGGCGCGTCATGCGCATTCCCAGAATCTTGAAACCGGCCTGCTGCAGCATGGCGAGGATCTCGCCCGCCTGATTGGCCGCGACGGCGTCGGGTTTAATGATCGAAAAGGTGCGTTGCACACTCATAATCGGCTTTTGACTTTCTCTCCAATTTCAGCCGGCGAAGAGCACACGGTAATGCCCGCGGCTTCCATGGCTTTGATCTTGTCGGATGCTTTGCCCGAGCCGCCGGCGATGATGGCGCCGGCGTGGCCCATGCGGCGTCCCGGAGGCGCCGTCTGGCCGGCAACGAAACCGACCACAGGCTTGGTGACGTTGGCCTTCACATACGCCGCGGCGGTCTCTTCGGCATTGCCCCCGATTTCGCCGATCATCACGATGGCGGCGGTGTCGGGGTCGGCATTGAACAACTCGAGGGCATCGACGAAATTCGTCCCGATGATCGGGTCGCCGCCGATGCCGATGCAGGTGCTCTGCCCGATTCCGAGCTTCGTCAACTGGCCGACCGCTTCATACGTCAGGGTTCCCGAGCGCGACACCACGCCCACGTGGCCCTCTTTGTGAATATGGCCGGGCATGATGCCGATTTTGCACTTGCCGGGCGAAATGATGCCGGGGCAATTGGGCCCGATGAGGCGTGTGGCCTTACCCTTGAGAAACTCCCAGGCGCGCACCATGTCCAATGCCGGAATTCCTTCGGTGATGCAGACAACCAGCGGAATGCCGGCATCGGCCGCTTCCATGATGGCATCGGCGGCGAACGGCGGCGGCACGAAAATCACGCTCGCGTTGGCGCCGGTCTGCTGCACCGCGGCCGCTACGGTATCGAATACGGGCAGATCGAGATGCGTGGAGCCGCCCTTGCCGGGCACGACGCCGCCCACGACGTTGGTCCCATATGCGATGGCCTGCTGCGCGTGGAAAGTGCCTTCCCTGCCTGTGAATCCCTGGACGATCAATCGGGTATTGCGATCTACGAGTACGCTCATTCGCCTCTTCCGGAATTGAAATGGATTGCTGGAAGCAGTTGGAATTTCAAATATATCACGGGAGTGCGGGTGCCCCGGGCGGCACGGAATCCGGCCGCTATTCCACCGGCAGCGGGTCGCGCGGGCTGCGCTCATGCGCGCTCGGAACCGGTTTGCCTACGGCATCGACCGGATTCCAGATCGCGATGGTTCGCGGTGCGATGGCGTGCACGAGATCGGGCAGATCGTAGTGGCGGAGAACTCCCGGCACCATGACTTCGGCCAGGTCCCTGTGCAGCGGCGCTTCGAGCGCCATGCGGTACGACGAAAGTGTGTCTTCGATCACCACGCGGGCGATGCGGCGGTCCACAGCAGCGGCGTGCAGCGCCACCACGCCGAGCGGGCCGGTCCCGTAGAGCGTGATGGCGGCGGGATCGACATCGGAGCGGGCGCAGAGCCAGTTGACGGCGCGGATGGCGTCATCGGCGCGCATGCCCACGATAGTCTTGTCCACCAGCATGGCGCGCAGCGAAAGAATGTTGAACGCGCCGAGCAGCGATGCGCCGGTCGAATTCGGGCGGAACGCGAGCGGCGTGCCGCGCGCCTGCAGGAGCAGCACCACGCGGCCGCCCGAAGCCAGGCGCTCGAAATCGGGCCCGGCGGCCAGCCGCTCGATGGGCTGTGAATCCATCAGGATGACGGCGGGCTTGCGGCCGGAAGCGCTGGGAATGGCGGCGATGGCGGCCACTTCGACGTCCGGTTCCATGGCGAAGGCGAGCGTATCGACGCGGTACGTGCCGCGCTGTTCGGTCTTGGACACGGTCGCGATGGGCGGCGGTCCGGGCTCGGCGCTCATGAATGCGGCCGCGCGGATGGTCGCCGGCGACGTATCCGGCCTGGCGGGCATCACGGACGGCGCGCGTTTGCGATTGATGGATTCGACGGTTTCGCCATGCAGCGAGGTGGAAACCTGTCCCGTGGGCGTGCATTGCAGTTCGCGCGGATGTTCGAGGCGCGCCTGCCGGTAATCGGCCGTGGCGCCGTCCCGGAGCGCCTTCACGAAGAACGCCACGATCTGGTCCGCGATCGGGCCGAGGTTGCCATGATGGCCGGGCCCGGTGATCCACTGGATGCGGTCGCCTGCGCCGAACAGCGTATAGAAGCGCTTGGCCTCCTCGAAGCTCTGGCGCGCGCCGGCGAAGGGAAACATGTCTTCGGTGGTGGAGACGATGGCGTAGGGCTTGGGCGCGGCGAGTTCCACCCAATCGGCGAAATCGAGATCGGCAGAAAGGAAGCCGGGAATGGATTGCTCCGCCTCCTGGTTGCCGATGGTGCGCAGGAGCTCCTCATACGTCGTGATGTAGCAGGCCGTGGCCGCGGCTTTGATGCGCGGTTCGAGCGCGGCCAGGTAAGCGGTGGCGGTGCCTCCGCCGGAGCAGCCGAAGGCGCCGATGCGGTCGGGGTTGACGTCTTTGCGCGACGTGAGATAGTCCACCGCGCGCATGCCGTCATTGATGAAGTAGCGCGCCACGGGGTCGCCGAGGAGGAGCGTGGAAAAGGCCGCGTGGCCGTGTTCGGGCGTGCCCTGGCCGAGTTTGGAATCCTCGAGTTCGGGGTCGTAGTGCTGCAGGCGCTCGCCCTGGCCCATGGGGTCCACGGCCATCGCCAGGATGCCGTTGCGCGCCAGGTTGGCGCCCCAGTTATATTGCGCGGCTTTGGCGGCGGCCTCGTGGCCCGGCGTGATCAGCACGGCGGGGAACGGCGCGGCGCCGGTGGCGGGCACGTAGACATCGGCCGTGACGAACAGGCCGGGCAGGCTTTCGAACGCGATCTTCTCAATGCGGAAGCCATCGGCGGGCACAACTCCGAAATTGCGCACGGGCACGGGGCCGCGATGTTCGGGAAGGCCATCGAGCAGTTTGAGGATCGTGGCGTGGACGGCTGCCTGGCGCCGTTCGGCTTCGTCGCGCGTCTGGATGGCGGCGATGGCGCGGCCGCGCGCTGCGAGGTGTTCGAAAGCGATCGGATCGAGATAGCGCTCGATGGCTTTGCGCGCATCGGGTGCGGAAGGTTGCGCGGAGGCCAGGAGGGAAAGGAGGGCCGTCAGCGCGCCGAACCGGAGAATTTGCCGCATAGGACAGTTGTACCGCGGTTGGTGCTCGTTCGATTTGCGACATTGCCCCAACCGGGACCTCGAAGCCCTTTTCTTTTGCCTCGAGATGCGCCGCGAGAAGACTCGGCGCAGTAGCGGAGCGTGGCGGGGAGAAGAATCGTCGCAACCGGTGAGGGAAATCGGGCCGGTTCGCCGCTTATAGAAGTGCGAGCGTCTACGAATGTAAGCGCCCGCGAAAAGGAGACGAGATATGACTCTTCAAGAGGTTCTCGGCACGAATTATCAGATATGCCGGCAGTTTCACGAGTACTGCAAAAAGGAGTTTAATCTGGAAAACCTCCGGTTTGCTCTTGCGGTGCGTCAGCTCCAGAACATGCCCTGCGCTTTCCCCTGGCTCCCCACGGAGTTAACGACGCCAGAAAAGATCCAGCACGTCTACGACAGCTTCATCCCCGAAGGCGCGCCACAACAGGTCAACCTTAACGACCGGAATAGAAACAACCTCATCAGCGCGCGGAACTCTCTTAACGCGAGAAGCTTCGACGCCGCCCGCGTCGAAATCGAAGGACTCATGAACCATGACGTCTTTGGAAGGTTCGCAAGAAAGGCGGGGATTGAGATAACCGACCGGCCCGCCGCGGCGGCTGCGGCGCAGCCGGTTATCGTGACCGTCGTCGTTCCCCCCTCCGCACCAGTGCTGCATCTGGTGAACTCTGAGGCGCCGGCCCGCCGGCCGTCTGCGCCGCCGCCCGTTCGTCATCACCAGCTCCCTCCGCCGCCGAACGCCCTCGTGGCCCCTCCAGCCGCTCCCCAGACCCCAGTGCCGGATGGAGTGCCAATGCGTTACCCGAAGCCCGGTCCGCATCTACGCAACCGCCAACAGCCCGCCGCTGCGCCGCCCCCACTACCCCCTCTGCCCGAGCGGTACAAGATGAAAGTCAAAAACGTCTACATCGTCGCTTCCGCCGCCTCCTCTGCCTCGGCGTCGAGCAGCGGTTCATAAAGTTCCTAAGCCGCCCGTTCTCTCTCTGTGCCCTTTGCGAGAGCCACCTTCGGGATCTGGCAGGCCTGCTCCGGATAAGCGCTGTCCAGTCGCTCGAGAAAGGCGATGAAGTCGGCGCTGGAGGGGACTGCGCTTCCTTGGAAAGGCCACGTCCCCATCAAAACACAAATCGAGTTAAATGTATCTTTAGAGAACGGTGATCTAGTTATCCCGCAGCACTTGCATCGGATCCACGACCAGCGATCTTCTTGCCGGCCCCACGCTTGCCGCCGCCACCGCAAACGCCAGCGCGAGCGGGCCCGCGGCCCATACCCACCACTGGGGACGCCCCACGCCCCACATCATCCGCGGCACCATTGCCGCTACCGCCGCCGATCCCGCCAACCCGGCGGCCGTCCCCATCAACGCCAGGCGGCCGCCCTCCTCCAGCACCTGTCCGATGACGTGCCGCTTCCGCGCGCCCATCGCCACGCGAATGGCGACTTCCCGCCGCCGCGCCCGGGCCGCATCGCTCAACGCGCCATACAACCCCAGCACGGCCAGGAACACCGCCAGTGCAGCGCACGCGCCTACAATCGAGATCGCGATGCGCATTGGCGCCAGAGCCGTCTCCCGCAGATAAGTCTCGAACGAAATCACCTTCGGCGCCATCATCCCCCGGCCCGGCACGCTGTCCACCGCCGCCTTCACATCTTCGATCCGCGCGCTGCCCGCGGCGCTCGTTCCCAGGATCATGGTCATGGTCTGCAGGCAATCCTGAGCCATCGGCAGATACACGGCCGGTTCCGCCCGCCGCGCGAACGCACCCAGAACCGCGGCATGCACGACGCCGATAATGTTCGTCCGTTCTCCGGAATCGTCGACAATCGCCGCCCCCACTGCCCGGCCGTCGAAATACAGGTCGGCCGCTTCCTGATTGACCACGGCCACCCTGCACCCGTGCGCGCCCTCCGCGCCGGAAAACGTGCGCCCCGCCGTCACCGTAAATCCCATCGCGCGAAAGTAATTTGCGGAAACTACGTTGGCATCGAGTTCCGCCTGTGGCAGTTCGCTCCGCTCCGCCGCGGAATACCACTCGGTCTTCACGGCTCGCACGCGCGGCCGGTTGGTATCGTCGTAGTAAATCGTCGGACGCGCTTTTCCTCCGCGCTTCCGCGACATGACGCCGATCAGTTCCACCACGTTGCCCGCCCCGTCTTTCACCACGCGCCCCGCTGTGGCTGCGCCGAACAACTCAGCCGCGGCCTCTTCGTTCACCACCGCCCGCAGGCATCCGCGATCCCGGTATCCGAACATCCGCCCCTGCTCGGGCGGCCACACGAACTGGTCCACCCCATCCGGGCTGAGGCCTGCCGCGTCGATCGCCAACCGCCGCACCGGCAGCCCCTGCGGTTCCACCCGATACTCCCGCCACGCAGCCTCGCTGCCCGGCAATCGCGCGGCCCACGCCGCCATCGTCATCCCGGGCACGCCCCGCGCGGCGGTCTCCACCGCGCGAAAATAATTCACGTCCGCATTCGTGGCGCGATGCGCTTGTGCCGTCACCACGATCGGTCGGCCCAGCCTATGAGCCGCGCTCGTCTCCACGGCGCCGCGGAATCCCGCGAACAAATATCCCGTTCCGGTCGCCAGAAGGCAGCAGCACGCCATCTGTGCCGTCACCAACACCGCTCGCGCCATGCGCGCTGCCCGGGAAGGGCCCGTATACTGCCGCCCCAACACTTCTGCCGGACGCTCCGTCCGGATCTGCAGCCACGGCAGGAAGCCGCACGCCGCCACCACAGCCGCACCGCCCGTGCACGCCTCCACCACGCTCGCCCAACCTGGCGCATACACCAGAAAGTGCGCATCGCTCTCGAATAACAGCGACGGAATCACCTGCGAGGTCCACCTTGCCAGCAGCGCGCACAAGACCGCGCCCGCGCCGGCGATGGTTGCGCTGTCCGCCAGCAGCGCCCGCGCCAGCCGCCACTTGCTCACTCCGAGAGCCACCCGGATGGACGTCTCGTGGGTGCGAAGCGTCGCCCTCCCCAAAAGAAACGACGCCACATTCACGCAGGCGATGAAGAATACAAACCCCGCGGCCACGCGCAATACAGTTTCCACGCGCGCCAGCCCCGCCGACGTATCCGGAGCCATCCCTGTGTAGGGCAGCGCCAGCAGTTTCTCTCCACCCCAGCCCGCCGCCGAGGTCCCCTGAGTCAGCTTCGCCAGGACCCAGACATTGCGGGCCGCCCGTTCGCTGCCGCTCAGCGCGCTGCCATCGAGCGCCTGCCACACGTCGACCGCCTGGTCGCTATACAGTCCATCGAGCCCTTCCGGCGCCACCTGCACCGCTTCGCCCGCGATCTTCGTTGGAGCGCCCAGTTCCTGCTGCCAGAACCGGCGCCCGAGCACAATACCGCTGTCCACCGGCAACCCGAGGAAGCGCGCCACCTGCGGCGTCACGCCGGCCACAGACACCATCTCCACTTGTTCCCCGAATTTCATCGAGCGCTGCGAGACCCGCGCTGCGCCCACCCACTCCACGCCGCGCAAGCTCCGCAACCCGGCGTAGTCGTCATAGGAGAGAGGCCCTGCCCCACGATACCGGTCGCGAGCAAACACCGATACAACGCGCGCGTCCGGCGTGAACCCGCTTCTGCTCACTGCCAGGCCGCGGATGAAACCGAGCACGGTCACGTTGCTGCCCAGCCCCAGCGCAATCGTCAGCAGCAATGCCGTCGCTAAGCCGGGCGACCGGCCCAGGCTCCGCGCCGAATACTGAAGGTCCCTCAGGAATCCCAGCAAGCTGTTTTGCGATGCACGTCCATCGCCGCTCCCACGTTCAGGCAATTTCGGAGTACAGGCCCCGCCTACGTTCCACTTTCGCCTCACGCCGTCCGCATCCGGACACTCGCCGGCTCATGAGAAGGCGGCCGCGATACTGAAAATCGCCCCTCTCCGGCCGGTGTCGCCGCGGTGCTTTCTGCTACAGTGGCGCGGTGGTACTTTGGGTGCTACAGGCTCTGGCGATCGCTGCGTGGCTGTACCTGCTGCTGGACCGCGGCGGATACTGGCGCGAATTTCTGCCCGGGCGCCAATCCCCTGCCCCGCCGCTCGAATCGGCTCCTTCGGTCGTGGCCATCGTTCCGGCGCGCAACGAAGCCGCCTCGGTCGCCGACGCGGTAGCATCGCTTGCGGCGCAGGAGTATCCGGGGCCGTTCCACATAGTTCTGGCCGACGATGGCAGCACCGATGGCACCGCGGACCGGGCGCGCGGCGCGGCGCCTCGCGAGCGGTTGACCATCGTGCAGGCGCGTCCGCTGCCCGCCGGGTGGACCGGGAAACTTTGGGCCATGAACGAGGCGATGGCCGCCGCCCAAGCTCTGGCGCCCGATTATTACCTGCTGACGGATGCCGATATCGTACACGGGCGCGGCAATCTGGCGTCGCTCTCGGCGCGCGCGGCGTCGGGCTGCGATCTGGTTTCCTACATGGCGACGCTGAACTGCCGCACGGCGGCGGAGCGGCTCGTGGTGCCGGCGTTCGTCTACTTCTTTTTCCTGCTGTACCCGCCGGCGCTGGTGCGCAATCCGCATTCGCGCGTGGCGGGCGCGGCGGGCGGCTGCATTCTCATCCGGCGGCAGGCGCTCGAAAGAATCGGCGGCCTCGCGGCCATTCGAGGCGAACTGATCGACGATTGCGCCCTGGCGCGCGCCGTCAAGCAGCGCGGCGGACGCTTGTGGCTGGGGCTCGGAGCGGAGACGGTCAGCCGGCGCGAGTATGCGGACTTCGCGGAACTCGGCCGCATGATCTCGCGCACCGCCTTCACGCAGCTTCATTATTCGCTGGCGGCTCTCTGCGCCGTCACGCTGGGGCTGCTGTTCGCCTTTCTTCTGCCGCTGGCGCTGCCGCCCGGCGGCGCGCTCGCATGGGCGCTGCTTTCGGTCACCTGGGTCCCCGCCCTGCGCTATTACCGGCAGCCGATCTGGCAGGCGCCCCTGCTGCCGCTGGTGTCGCTCTTCTACCTGGGCGCCACCGTACACTCGGCTTTTGCGTGGTATCGCGGGCGCGGAGGCGCCTGGAAGGGCCGCGTTTTTCCTTCCACCCTATAATCAAGGGAAGAGGGAACGATGCGCTTCCGTTTCGGTTTGCTCCTTCTGCCATTACTCGCACTGGCCCAGACCGCGCCGCCCGCCGACGATACGTGCACCCTCGAAGGGCATGTGACGAACGCCACAACCAATGAACCCATTCGCAAGGTGACGATCCGGATGGAGCGTGTCGACCGGCCCGCGGGCGGCACCGTCGTCATGAACCCCACCACCTACACCACTTCTTCGGATGAGGGCGGGAAGTTCGCGATGCAGGGGATCGAGCCTGGCCAGTATCGCCTCTACGCCAGCCGCAACGGCTTCGTGAATGAGAACTACGGCGCACACGGCCACAGCCGCGCCGGCACCACCCTGACGCTCACCCGCCAACAGCATCTGAAGGACATCAATTTCGCGATGACGCCGCAAGGCGTGATTACGGGCCGGGTGCTGGACCAGGATGGCGACCCTCTGGAGTACGCTTCGGTGCAGGTCGCCACCTATCGCTACACACAGGGCCGTAAACAGTTGCAGCCTTCCGGGTACGCCAACACGAACGACCTGGGCGAATATCGTCTCTTCGGAATCGCGCCTGGCAAGTACGTGTTGTTCGCCACCGCCAACAGCGATAACCGACCCAACCTGGTGGATGCCTCCACAACGCCCGCGCCGGAAGAGGAATATGTGTCCACCTATTATCCGGGCACGCCCGATCCGGCCGCCGCGGCGCAGATCGATGTCGCCGCGGGCGCGCAACTACGCGGCATCGATCTGACGCTGGCCAAGACGCGGACCATCACGGTGAAGGGACACGTCACGGCGCCGGCGGGCGTGCGCAACGCGTTTGTGTTCGTCACCCCGCGAAACTCCGGGACTTTTTTGGGCGGCATGCGCCGCACGTCGCTGGACCGGAACGGCAATTTCGAATTGCGCGTCTCGCCCGGTTCGTATTACGTCACCGCCAACGCCGTCGCGGAAGGCAACCGCAACTACTCCGCTCGTGTTCCCCTGGATGCAGGCACGTCGAATATCGAAGGGCTCAACGTGACGATCTCGCCCGGCGCGGCAGTCACGGGGGCGATCGCGATGGAAGCCGACGGCACGCCGCTGCCCGGCGCTCTCCACGTGAGTCTGCAGGCGCGCGATCAGGGGCCCGTGTTCTTCGGGTCGCCGGCGGTTTCGGTGAAAGACGGCGCGTTCACGGTGGAGAACGTTTCGCCCGGGCTGTACAACGTGAACGTCAGCGGATTGCCGCGCGGCTATTACGTGAAGAGCATCCGCAACGACCAGACGGACGTGCAAACGGCAGGCCTGGATATGAGCGCCGGCGCGCCCGTTGCCATACGGATCGTGCTCAGCCCGAACGCGCCCAGCCTGAGCGGCACGGTGCAGGACCCCAAGACCGGCAACCCGGCGGGGGGCGCAACCGTGGTGCTGGTTCCGCAGGAGAAAGAACGAAGAGGGGTGCCGCAGGACTACCGCTCTACGACTACGGACCAGAACGGCGCCTTCACCATGACCAGCATTCCGCCCGGCGAATATAAAGCCTACGCGTGGGAAGACGTGGATTACGGCGCGTACATGGATCCGGATTTCCTGAAGCCGGTTGAAGACCAGGGCGAAGCCGTGTCGCTGAAGGAAGGCGAACAGAAAAACGTCAGCCTGAAGATGATTCCGGCGGACCAGTAAAGCTTACGAACGCGGACGCACACCGATGATTTCCCCCAGCGCCGCTTCGGTTGCGCGAACCCGCTCGGCTACCACCGCCAGCACGCGCCGCAGCAGTTCGGCCGCCAGTTCCGTATCCTTCGCCAGCATGGCATTCAGCGATTTACCATCCAGGCACAGCGCGGTCGAGTGCTCGCGCGCGCGGACCTGAAACAGCGTATCGTGGTGCTCCAGGAATGACGACCAGCCGATGGCCTCTCCCGGTCCCACGGCCTGCACCATCACGGTGTAGCCGCGCCCGCGCACTTCCACGCACACGCTGCCCGTGAGGATGAGGTAGAAGTGCCGCGATTGCTGCCCGGCATGCAGCACAAATTCGTTTTCCTCGAAGCTTACTTCGCGAGCCAGCGAAGCCAGCCTCTCAACCTGGGACGCGCTTAGTCCGGCAACAAACGCATGCCCTTCCAGGAGTTTCTGGAGCATCGAAAGATTGTCTACACTTAACGCAAATGCGCGGACAACGCAATTCGGCGCGGGCTACCGCACGAGCGCTGTCTGCTTGGGTTCCATCTCGGCATTCAGGAGCTTCAGTTCAATCGGGAGCCCGCCGGTTGCACCGGAAACCCGCCGCACCAGTTGCTCGAAGGCGGCCACGGCCTCGGGGCGGTCCCAGACGCCATCGCCCACGACGAAGCCGATTGCGGTGCCGCTGTCTTTCGACAAAACCACGCTCACTCCCAGGTCCACCAGGTAACCGGCCTGCCGCAGCGCCTCTCCCAGCGCGCGTGCGTCGCGCTCGGTTGCGTTGCCGAAATAATAGATGACGTCTTTGGCGCCGATGGCGGCGCGGCCGACCGCGAGCGCCTTGCGCTCCGTCCATGCTCCATCGACCAGGCGGACGCGAATCGGAAACCCGCCCACCGAACCCGCGATGCGCCGCCCGATCTCTTCGAAGCTGGCCACCGCATTCGGATCGTTCCAGGCGCCTTCGTTCACCACGAAGGAGACGATGGCGCCCCCGCCGCCGCGGGAGACCAGCACGGCGCCGCCGCGGTCGCGGAAGAAGCCGACCGATTGCAGCGCGTGCCCCAGCGCCAGCGCGTCCTGTACGCTGGCGCCGTGTTCGAAATACACCTCGTCATTGGTTCCGATGGCGACCTTGGGAACGAAGCCCTTGGGCCGGCGCGCCAACTCGATCCGCACGGCGACCACGGTTCCCAGCAGCAGCAGGGCGATCGCGCCCGTGAACCATTTCGCGGCGGACATCTATCACGATCGTAGCAATCCGCCGGGCGCGCCTATTGCCCGCGAAAGGCCTGCATCGGGTCGATGCCCGCCGCTCTGCGCGCGGGCACAAAGCAGGCGATCGCGGCCGCCGCGAGCAGGAACACGGGCACGGTAAGGAAGGTGACGTCATCGAAGGCCCGCACGCCGTACAGCATGCCGGCAAACCAGCGCGCCAGCGCGGCCGATGCCAGCATGCCGAGCGCGAGACCGGCGCCGGCGAGCGCCAGCCCCTGCCGGACCACCATGGCGACGAGAGCCCGCGGCCCCGCGCCCAGCGCCATGCGGACACCGATTTCCGCTGTGCGCTGCCGCACGGAATACGCCAGCAGGCCGTAGACGCCCACCAGCGCCAGGAACACGGCGATTCCGGCGAAGGCGGCGAGCAGCACCGTCTGAAACCGGCGCCGGCTCTCGGCACTGTCGCTCCGCTCGCGCATGGTGTGAATATCGGCCAGCGCCACGGTGGGATCGCTCTCCTGCGCCACATGGCGAATGGGCGCGATCATGCCGTCCGGCGGCACGGCGGTACGGACTGCCAGGTAGGTAGCCAGCCACGAGGCTTCGTACAAGGTCGGTTTCGGCGGCTTCTCCGGACTGGTGTGGCGCACGTCCGCGACGACGCCGACGATCGTCGACCACGGCGCGCCCGGGTCGCCCCGCTCCACTCTCCCGCCGAGCGCGCTCCGTCCCGCGAAATACAGGCGCGCAAAGCTCTCGCTCACCACTACGGACCGCTCTCCCGCCGCCGCATCCGCATCCGTAAGGTAGCGGCCGCCGAGCAGGCGAATCTGCATGGCGCGGAAGAACTCGCCGCCGACGTTTCGGATGTCCACCGTCTGGCCGGCGCGATTCGGGTAGCCATCCACCTTGAAGGTCGAAACGCTTTCCCGAAAGTCGAGAGGGAGCGCGCTGGTGAGACCCGCAGCCACCACGCCGGGAAGCGCCGCGACCCGTTCTTCGACTCTGCGGCACAGGTCCGCCATGGCTCCCTGGTCCCGCTCCATCGTTTCCATCTCCAGCCTCATCGTCAAGGTGGAGCGGGCGAAGCCTTCGTCTTCGTGGTCGACCGCAAGGTAACTGCGAATCAGTAAACCTGCGCCCGCCAGCAGCACTACCGCCAGCGCGACGTCCGTGACGATCAGGGCATGGCGCGCGGCCGGCCATCCGCCCGCAATGCTGCGGGCGCCCTGGCGCAACAACTGATTCACGTTCACGCGCGAAGCCGCCAGGGCCGGCAGAATCCCGAAAACGATCCCCGTCGCAAGCGAAATCGCCACCGCGAACAGCAGGACGCGCCCATCAATCGCGATTTCGTCGAAGCGTGGAATATCACCCGGGTTCAGCCGCACCAGCGCCTTCAGCAGAGTAAAGGCAAGGACCGCGCCGAGCGCGCCGCCCGTCGCTGCCAGGAGCAGCGATTCCGTCAACAACTGCCGCACCAGCCTGGCCCGCGGAGCGCCCATCGCAGTCCGCACGCCCATCTCGTGCACGCGATCCACCGCCCGCGCCATCAGCAGATTCGCCACGTTGCCGCAGGCGATCAGCAGCACCAGAAATACCGCTCCCGCCAGCAGGCGCATAAGCGGCCGCACCGGCCCGGCGGCGGTTTCGATGAACGGCGTGAGCAGCGATTGCATACCCCGCATTTCGGGAACGTTGAGCGGGTCCAGCCGTTTTGCGATGGCGGACATTTCCGCCTGCGCCTGTTGCAGCGTCACACCCGGACGCAGGCGGCCGATGGCAGCATCCGATGCAAACAGGCGTTCGCGAAGCTGTTGCGGCGTGATCGCCGCCGGAATCCAGATGTCGGTGCGCTTCAGCGACGCCACCGCGTACGGATAGTCCGTGGAGTGCGGGAAGGCGAACCCCGGCGGCATCACGCCGACGATGCGATAGTTCTGCCGGTCCAGTTGTACGGTCTTTCCCAGCACCTGCGGGTCCTGATGGAACCACGACTTCCACAGCGCGTCGCCGATCACGGCGACGCGAGCCCGCCCCGGGTGGTCGTCATCCGGCGAGATCGCGCGCCCCATCTCGGGCGCCGCCTGGAGCGTCTCAAAAAAGTTTCCCAGCACCGCCGCGACACCGATCCGCACCGGTTCGCCCCCGCCCGCGAGCGTTTGAATCTGCTGCTTCAGCGCGGTGATGGCAGTGAACGAGCGGCTCATTTTCTGCCAGTCCAGCACGTCGGAGAAATCGGGCGACAGTTCTTTCGGCAGATCCGGATAGCGCGGCAGCGGCGACCAGAAATACACCAGGCGATCGGCATCGCCGTACGGCAGCGCACGCAGCACAACCGCGTTGATGAGGCTGAAGACGGTGGTCGCGGCGCCGATTCCGAGCGCCAGCGCGAGCAGCGCGGTGCAGGTGAAGCCGGGAGCTTCCGCGAAGAGGCGCAGGCTGTGGCGCAGGTCGGCCTCCAGAATTTCCAGGTGCTCGCGCGGGGCCGAGAGCGCGACATCGGTAAGAATCTCCGCCCACAGCGAGAATGGCCGTTCGGCGCGCAGCCGTTCGGCAAACAGGCGCGCCATTTCGACCCCGTATTCGCGGCGGAATTCCGCCGGATAGGCGAACAGCAGCGCGCGATAGAACCTAACGGCGCTTCGGTGCCAGGCCATACGCCCTCGCTTGTTCCAGGCTATCGGCCAGGCGGGCCGCTTCGGCCCTGGCCACTTTGCGGCCAAAAGGCGTGAGCCGGTAATAGCGGCGCCGCTCGTCGTCATCGGCGGCGTCCGGCCGCTCGCTGCGCCGCAGTTCGACGATCAGCCCCTGTTCGAGCATCCGCTTCACCGATCCGTACAGTGTCCCCGGACTCAGCCGCAGCCTGCCGCCGGAGCGGTCCGCCACGTCCTGCATGATGGCGTAGCCGTGCAGGTCGCCGCCCGCCAGCGCGACCAGAATGTGAAAAACCTGGGGCGAAAGCGGCAGCAGCCGGTCGATCTCCTTCTCTGAATCCATGCGGCAATTATATCGCCGCTCGATACAATGTCAAGCGATAGAGCGCCGGCTCCAGCCGCGAATCGCGCCCCGCCCTGAGACGTCCCCGGCAATGCGAGGCGTTGCGGGATAGTAGAATCGGTATTCAGGTTTCCCGATCTGTTCGGGCGGGCTGAAGCCGATCCAAGCCAAATGTTCGCTTATTCCAATCGCGATCTGTATTGCGAAGATGTGCCTCTTGCCGATATCGCGGCGCACACCGGCACGCCGGCCTACGTGTACTCGAGCGCCACGATTCTGGAGAACTACCGCGCCTACGACGCCGCTTTCGGCGACGTACCGCACACGGTCTGCTATGCCGTAAAGGCCAACTCTTCGCTCGCCATTCTGGCGCTCCTGGCGAAGGCCGGGGCGGGCTTCGATATCGTCTCCGGCGGCGAGCTCTTCCGCGTGCTCCAGGCCGGCGGCGAACCGGCGCGCGTGGTCTTTTCCGGTGTGGGCAAGACGGCGGCGGAGGTCGAGTACGCCCTGGCGCACGGCATCCACAGCTTCAACTGCGAATCGGAGCCGGAGCTGGCGCTCATCGATGCCATCGCCGCGCGCGCCGGAGTCACGGCGAGCTTTTCTGTCCGCGTCAATCCGGATGTGGACGCTTCCACCCATCCCTACATCTCCACGGGGCTCAGCCGGCACAAATTCGGCATTGCGATCTCCGAAGCCGCGGGCGTCTACGAACGCGCGCGGCGGTACCGCAATCTCACCGCCGAAGGCGTGAGTTGCCACATCGGCTCGCAGATTCTCGATGCCAGTCCCATTCTCGAAGCCGTGGACAAGGTGCTGGCTCTGGCCTCGCGCCTGTGCGCCGAAGGCATTCCCATCCGCCACGTGGATTTCGGCGGCGGCCTCGGCGTGGCGTATCACGAAGGCGAGCATACGCCCGAAATCGCGCGCTTTGTCGACGGGCTGCGGGGCAAGCTGCGCGCCAGCGGCCTGGCGGCCATGGTCGAGCCCGGCCGCTCCATCGTGGGACCGGCCGGAGTGCTGCTCACGCGCGTGCTCTACCGCAAGAAGAACGGCGACAAAGAATTCATCATCGTGGATGCCGCCATGAACGATCTCATCCGCCCCGCTCTCTACCGCGCGCATCACGAAATTCTGCCGCTGCGCAAAAATTCCCTGCCCCCGGTGACCGCCGACGTGGTGGGCCCCGTGTGCGAAACCGGCGATTTTCTGGCGCGCGACCGCGCAATGGCCAATGCCATGCCCGGCGATTTTCTGGCCGTCTGCACCGCCGGCGCTTACGGCTTCGCGCAATCTTCCAATTACAACTCGCGCCCGCGCGCCGCCGAAGTGCTGGTCGAAGGCGGCTCCTATCGGGTCATCCGGCAGCGCGAAACTTATGACGACCTCATTCGCGGAGAGGTTCTGTGAGCTACGATCCATTGGCCCGCTACGGCCTGCGTCCGGCGCAGTACACCGCCTACCGCGCCGCGGGGCCGATTGCCATCGATGGCTGCCTCGACGAGCGTTCCTGGCAAATGGCGCCGAAATCCGCGCCGTTTGTCGATATCGTCACCGGCGAGCCGGCCTGGTTCGATACGCGCGTGGCGATTCTCTGGGACGACGTGAACCTCTACTTCGGTTTCTGGGCCGAAGAGACCGACGTCTGGGGCACCCTGACGAAGCGCGATTCGAAGATCTGGGAGGAGAACGATCTCGAAGTCTTCATCGGCGGCGGCCGCGACACCTATTACGAATTCGAAATCAACGCGCTCAATACCGTGTACGAAGTCTTCTGGATCTGGAAGGACGCGCTGCGGCCGGACTCTCCGTACTTCGGACGGCCGGACTTCGACCCCGCCGCGCAACGGACGCTGGTGCTCGATGGCGTCGGCGGCCACCTGCACCCGCGCGGCGAGCGCTGGGGATTTCTCGATTGGGATTTTCCGGGTCTTCGCACGGCCGTGCACGTAGACGGAGTGGTGAACAGCCGCACCAAAACCGATCGCGGATGGACCGCGGAACTGGCCTTCCCCTGGAAAGGCATGGCCGATCTTGCCGACGGCCGCTCCCTGCCGCCCAAAAACGGCGACGTGTGGCGCATCGATTGCTCCCGCTTCGAAAAAATCGGCGCCGGCGGCGAAGTTCTGGACCCCTGCGCCGGGTGGACCTGGAACCGTCATGGCCACTACGATTCGCACATCCCCGAAGTCTTCCCGTACGTAACGTTTTCCACAGAAACCCGGTAACGCCAGAGGTTGGTCTGCGGTGATGTTCTGAGGCCCTAGCCGAAACTCGCGTAATATTTCTCCAGCTTGAGTTCCAGCGCGCGGTTCACCCGCTTCAATCCGCCCATTTCCGGGCCGTTCTGAATCACGGTTTTCACCAGCGGCGTTTCCAGCTTGCGCTCCTCGGCATGCGGCGGCGCCAGCCGCTGTACGGGAACGGCCCGTTTTCGCGGAGAGATCAGGTCGCCGGCTTCAATGCAGATGTAGCGGATCCGCCAGCATCCCTGGGCCAGAAAGTCGCTAATGCGATAGTCTGGCGCGCCACCGGGGTCGGCGCCCGGACCCTCAACCAGCCACTCGGCAAATTCGCTCATGGTATGCTGGGCGGCCGCCGTTTCCACCGCCGGCAGGGCTTTGATCAGATCCTGCGGCAAAGCCAGACGAAACTGCGACTGGCGCAGGTCCGGAACACCCATGTCCTGCACCCGCACCAACACTTTGCGGCTCAACAGCCACGAACCGGTGGCAATGACCGCGTGGGTGACTCGCCACGTGGCATCGTCGATGTAAAAGTCGTGAATCGACCCGGCCTCCCCATCGAGCGCCAGTACCTGAAAAGAGCGGAGTTCGGATAGTGCAAGCAGCATGTGTCAACTTCAGCATGACGCATGCCACGCCCGCGATCTGTGCGGTTTCTGACGCAACGGATCGCCTGTTTCTATGGTATGCTCGTCACATGAAAGCTGCCGCGGTACTGCTACTGGCGCTCGCCGGCGCGGCGATGGCGCAGTCGCCCCGCGAACTGGAAAGCGCCCCGCCGCTGCCCGTCTACAAAGTCGAGCCGCAATACACGCCGCAGGCGCGCGCGCACGGCCTCGAGGGCGTGGTCGTGCTGTACGTCCAAATCGATAAGACCGGCAAACCCGTAAACGTCAAGGTCCTGCGCGGGCTCGGCATGGGCCTGGACGAACAGGCCGTCCGAGCCGTCAAACAGTGGCGCTTCCAGCCGGGTCTCCGATTGGGCCGGCCCGTATCGATGGCGGCGGCCATCAACGTAGTATTCAAACTCCCCTCGGGCCACGTCTGATCGCCGGAGTCGCGACTGGCTGCCATTCTCATTTTTATCGCCACCTATGCCGTCCTCGCGTTCGGCCGCGTGCCCGGTCTGCGCGTGGACCGCACCGGCGCCGCCATCATCGGCGCCAGCCTGATGCTCGCCTTCGGCGTGCTGACGCCGCGCCAGGCTTACGACAGCATCGACTACGACACCATCATGCTGCTCTTCGGCATGATGATCGTGGTGGCCAACCTGCGGCTCAGCGGCTTCTTCACGCTGGTGAGCGCCTGGGTGGTGGAGCACGCGCGGCGGCCCATCTGGCTGCTCTGCGGTGTGGTGCTGGTGGCCGGCCTCTTTTCCGCATTCTTCGTCAATGACACCATGTGCCTGGTGCTGACGCCGCTGGTTCTGGAGATCGCCGAACGGCTGCGGCGCAACCCGGTGCCGTACCTGCTCGCGGTGGCCATGGCGGCCAATATCGGGAGCACCGCGACCATTACCGGAAATCCGCAGAATATGATGATCGGCAGCTTTTCGCGCATCCCCTACAACACCTTCGCGCTGCGCCTGGCGCCCATCGCGGCGCTCGGCCTCGCGCTCACCGTGCTCGTTCTGGCGGCGATTTACCGCACCGAATTCCGGCGCGAGGAGCCGCTCAGCGTGCCGCATCCGCCGGTGCGGCTGCGCAAGCCGCTGATGTGGAAGTCGCTCGCGGTCTCCGCGGGAATGATCGCATGCTTCTTCGCCGGGCAGCCGGTGCCGGAAGTCGCCGTGGTGGCGGGCGCGCTGCTGTTGATCACGCGCCGGATCAAGCCGGAGCACATCTACCGCGAGATCGACTGGAGCCTGCTGGTGATGTTCATCGGGCTGTTCATTGTAGTCGCCGGGCTGGAGCGCACCAGCGTTCCCGGCGATCTCTTCGCGGCCGCGTCGCGCTACCACCTGGAGCGCACGGCGCCGCTCGCGATCTTCACGGCGCTGTTATCGAACCTGGTCAGCAACGTCCCGGCCGTGCTGGTGCTGCGCAGTTTCGTCACGCATCTGCCGGACCAGACCAAAGCCTGGCTGACCCTCGCGATGGCATCTACGCTGGCCGGAAACCTTACGGTGCTGGGCTCGGTGGCCAACCTGATTGTGGTGCAGCGGGCGCGCGCCAAAGCGGAAATCTCCTTCTGGGAGTACGCCAAAGCCGGGGTGCCGCTGACCGCACTCACACTGGCGCTGGGCATCTGGATGCTCGCCTGACACGCAATCCGTTAAACTAACGGATTGCTTCGCAACATTTTTTCCGCGGGCGACTGGTTTCTGCGCTCCGGCATTCAGGAAACGGACGGCGGCGTCGCGCGCCACTATCGAACAGACCTGCGGCGCAATAGCCCGATTTCCACGGAAATCACGGGCTACGCCGCGCACACCCTGGTCTACCTGCATTCGCTCAACGGCGACGAGCGCTACCTGGCCGGCGCCGAGAGTGCCGCGCGCTTCCTCGCCTGCAAGGCGTGGCAGCCGGAGACGCGCACCATGCCCTTCGAAATCGAACCCGGGCGTTACACCTATTTCTTCGATTGCGGCATTGTGGCGCGCGGTCTGCTGGCGGTCTGGCGCGCCACCGGCAACGATCAATACCTGGAAACCGCCGCTGCGGTAGGCGCCGCCATGGTGCGCGATTTCTCCGCCCCCGAAGGCGACTTCCATCCCGTCCTCGAGCTCCCCGCCAGGCAGCCCATCGAACGCGATGGCGCGCGCTGGTCGCGCTCGCCCGGCTGCTACCAGCTCAAATCGGCCATGGCGTGGTGGGAACTGGCCGAGGCCACCGGAGACAAACGCTTTCGCGCTCACTACGACCGCGTGCTGGAGCAGGCCCTGCACACGTCCCGCGAATTCCTTCCCGGCCACTCCGACCGTGCGAAGGTCATGGACCGTCTGCACGCCTTCGCTTACTTCCTGGAAGGGCTGCTTCCGCGCGCCGCCGAGCCGTGCTGCGCCGCGGCTCTGCGCGACGGCATCGCGCGGATGCGTGCCCTGCTGGAAGAGATCGCTCCCGTCTTCGAGCGTGCCGACGTGTACGCCCAGTTGCTGCGCATTCGCCTGTACGCCGATGCGGCCGGCGTGGTTCCGCTGGATCCCGCCGCGGCGGAAGACGAGGCTCACGCCCTGCGGGGTTTTCAGGCCGCGTCCGGCGACCCGCAACTCGACGGCGGATTTTATTTCGGCCGCCGCGGCAGCGAATGGCTGCCCTATGTCAACCCTGTTTCCACGGCCTTCGCGCTGCAGGCGCTGGCTCAGTATCACGGGGGCAGCGGCCTTCCCCTGCGGCACCTGCTGATCTGAGCTATGGAGCCGGCCATCTTTTTCCGGTACGCGACCGCACTGGCCGCCGCGCACATGCGCCCCAAGCAGCGCCTGCGTCCCACGCCGGAGCCGGAGCCGCCGACGGAAACCGGGATCTCCGTGGTCATCCCTTCCCGCAGCGGCAAGGAACTGCTGCGCGCCCAAATGCCCGCTATCGTGCGCGAACTCGCGACACTGGCGAGCGAGATTCTGGTGGTGGATAACGGCTCCGACGATGGCACGGCCGCATGGCTGGCAGCCGCGTATCCGGCGGTGCAGGTCGAGACATCGCCGGAGCCGCTTTCCTTCGCCCGCGCGGTGAATCGCGGCCTGGCGCGCGCGCGCTTTTCGCACGTCTGCCTGTTGAACAACGATATGCTGCTCGAACCCGGCTTCTTCGCCGCCCTCGGCCGGGCCTTCGACACCGTTCCCGATCTCTTCTGCGCCACCGCGCAGATCCGCTTTCCCGCGGGCGTGCGCCGCGAAGAGACCGGCAAGGCCGTGATGGCGCGCGACAATCCGGCCGATTTTCCCCTGCGCTGCGATGTGCCGCTGCCCGGTGAAGATCTCACCTGGGTGCTTTACGGCAGCGGCGGCTGCTCGGTTTATGACGCCGCCAGGCTGCGCGCTTTAGGCGGCGCGGATGAGATGTACGAGCCCGCTTACGTGGAAGATCTCGATCTTGGCTACCGCGCCTGGCAGAGAGGCTGGCCATCGGTCTACGTAGCCGGCGCGGTTGTCGAACATCGCCATCGCGCCACCACGTCGCGCTTCTACAGCGAAGCCCAACTGCAAGCCATTCTGGAGATTAATTACCTGAAGTTCCTGGCGCGCGCGGTCCACAACCCGAAACTCTTCCAGCGGCTCTGGAAGGAGGCCATCGAACGTCTTCGTCTGCTGTCCGCGAGTTCCGCGGCGGCCCGCGAGGCGCTCGCCGCCGCTGCCGCCATCGCGGTGGGCGGAGGCTCTTCGGAAACGGCCGTGCAGTCCGAAGAGGCGTTTCTCGAACTGACCAACGGGTCGGTCGCGGTCTTCCCCGGCCAGCCGCCCACCGGACGGCCGCGCACCCTGGTGGCCGCGCAATCCCTCTCCGGCCGCTATGGCCGCCGCGCCGTGCCCAACTTCGACCAGGTTCTGCTGGCTTTCACAGACCGGCTGGAGACTCCGCCGGCTGACGCGCTGGGGCTCTGCACCGAAATTGTGCTCGTCCGCCGGGTGCCTTCTTCCATCGCCGCATCGAACGCCTTCCGCGCCGCGCTTCGCCTGTGCGTGCGCAAGTGGCGTCCGGCCGAGGTGCGGCTGGAATCCCGCGGCATGCAGGCATACATGCAAGATTGCGCCCCCGCCAAGGTCATTCTGTGGAAGTAGCCAGGAGGCGCTGCGCTTCGAGTCCCAGTTTTTTCAGGAGCGCCATTGCCCGCGCGCGCTCCTGCGGATTCAATCCGCTGGTGGCCCGTTCCATGGCCGCTTCGTGCGATGCATAAGCCTCGGTGATCAGTTCCCGTCCGGCAGGCGTGAGATGCACCACCCGCGCCCGGCGGTCGCCCGGATCGTTTCGCCGTTCGACCAGGCCTCGGGACTCGAGCCGGTCCACCGCCGCGGTGATCGAGCCGCTCGTCAGCCGCACCAGTTCCCCTATTGCGTTCACCGGCAACGGCCCCTTGTGCAGCAGCACTTCCAGCGCGGCGAAATCGGAAAGACACAGCCCCAGAGCGTGCACCTGCCGCTCCGCATGCTGGCGCAGCGCGTCATGCGCCTTCATGAGAATCAACCAGAGATGGATGCCGCTTTCTCTCATTACCGCAAATGCCCCGCCATCCGTCCAATCCCCTCCGCAAACGACGCCTGTTCCGTCAACAGGCTGATCACCAGAAACGCTTCGCTCGCGAAATCGTAGAAGAACCCCGGCTGCACCAGCACATCGTCGCGCTCCAGGAATTCCAGCGTCCACTCTTCCTCGCTGCGCACACGCGGCACCTGCACCACCACGTACCAGCCGGCTTCCACCTGCAGAATGCTCGCCGCCGACCCGGCCAGTGCACCTCGCGCGAATTCCAGGTTGGCCGCGGTGCGCTGCCGGATCTGCCGCTGCACCGCCTCGCCTGCTTCCAGCAGCCGCGCCGCCGCGCACTGCACCGGCGTACTCACCGAAAGATACGTGTCGGCGATCCACTCCAGCTTCTCCATGGCCTCACGCCGCAGCCCCTCCGGACCGCCGGCCACAATCCACCCCAGCTTCATCTGCGGCAGCCCGGCGACCTTGGAAAGCCCGCTCATGGAAAACACCAGGCACTCGTCCATGGCGGCGAGTGTCCGGCACGCCTCCTCCGGCGGCCGCAGCGCGTAATCGGAAAAGACTTCATCCGAGATCAGCGCCATCCCGCGCGCCGCGCTCAGCCGCGCCAGTTCGCGTGCTTCGCCGCGCTTCACCAAGGAGCCGGTCGGGTTATTCGGATTCACCAGCACGATCGCCCGCGTCCGCTCGGTCACCAGCGCTTCCAGCGCCGCCAGATCGATCGACCACTCGCCGTGATAGACCAGCGGATACTGCCGCACTTTCGCCAGTTCCATCCCCGCCAGAAACTCGAACAGCGGATACGAAGGCCGCGGCACGAGCACTTCATCGCCCGCGTTGCACAGCAGCTTGAACAGATAGGCGTAGCCTTCGCTGGTGCTCGCCGTCAGCAGAATCCGCTCCGCCGCGACCGCCTGCCCGCGCGCGGCATAATACCGCGCCACCGCCGCCCGCGCCTCCGCCATGCCGGCCGGCAAAGGCTCATACGTCAGCATGCGCGGGTCGCAGAACGCCTCGGCGATCTCGCGCGGATACGCCAGACCCGCGCGCGTCGGGTTGCTCTCCGTCAGGTCCAGCACGCGCGCTCCCGCCGCGCGCTTCGCATGTAACACTCGCGTCAGCCGGTTCTGTTCGATACCCCAGTGAAATCTCGCGGAAAACATAAAACGTCCGGACGAACCCGCGAGAGGCCGATGATATCCTGTTGGCAGAGACCGCGGGTTATGAAAAAAATCCTGGGATTCTGCCTGCTGCTCTCGGGCGCGCTCGCCGCGCGGGCCGCGGGCGAATTCACCATTCCGGTCGAAACCTACAAACTGCCCAACGGCCTGCGCGTCATCCTTTCCAAAGATAACGCAGTGCCGGTGGTCTCCGTCTACATTTTGTATAACGTGGGCGCCCGCTCCGAAGAGAAAGGCCGCACCGGCTTCGCGCATCTCTTCGAGCACATGATGTTCGAAGGCTCGGCCAACGCGCCCAAGGGCATGCACAATGGGCTCATCGAATCGAGCGGCGGCGTCATGAACGGCTCGACGCATCCCGATTTCACCGACTACTACGAAGTGCTCCCCTCCAACAGGCTGGCCACCGCACTCTGGCTTGAATCCGACCGCATGCGCGACCTCGCCATCACCGAAGCGAAGCTCAAAAACCAGAAGGAGGCCGTCAAGCAGGAGCGGCGCCTTACCTTCGACAACCAGCCCTACAACACCGCCATCGTAGACGTCTGGCCCACCATCATGTTCCACAACTGGCAGAGCTCGCATTCGCTGATCGGCAGCTTCGAGGACCTCAACGCCGCCACGGTGGCCGATGTCACGAAGTTCTTCAAGACCTACTACGCCCCGGACAACGCTGTGCTCGTGATCGTCGGCGATATTCAGCTTCCGGAGACGCGCAAGCTCATCGAAACCTATTTCGCCGATATCCCTTCGCAGCCCGTGCCCGCGCGCCCCGATCTCACCGAGCCCGCGTTTCAACCCAAGCAGGAGAATTACAAGGATCCGCTTGCCAAAGTGCCCGGCGTCATCATGGGCTATCCCGGGCCGCCGCGCCGCTCGCCCGATTACTACGCGCTCCACATGATCGATGCCATTCTCACCGCCGGCAACAGCGCCCGGTTCCGCATGGACCTGGTCAAAGGCAAGGAGTCGCTCATTCAGTATGAAGCCGATCTCGGCTGGCCCTTCGCCGGCTGGCTCGATTACCGCGACCCCGAACCCTACGCACTGTTCGTGCTCTACAAGCCCAACTTTACCGCCGATCAGATCGTCGCCCAGGTCCAGGACGAAATGAATCGCCTCGCCGACCAGCCTGTCGGGGCCGCCGAACTGGAGCGCGTCAAGACGCAGATGCGCGCCTCCTACCTGAAAGATATGCAGAGCTCGATCTCCCGGGCGCGCAACCTGGCGCAATTCGAAATTGCCGACAACAACGCGTCGCTCATCAACACCGAACTCGACCGCATCCTGGCGGTCACGCCCGCGCAGATCCAGGCCGCTGCCAGGAAGTATCTCGTGCCCGGCCGCCGCGCGGTGCTCACCATTCAGCCGGCGCCGGCCGCACCGAAGGAGGGCAAGTAGATGCCGAAACGCGCTCTCGCCCTGCTGGCATTGGCCGCCGCGCTCGCCGCGCAAACCGTGGACCGCACCAAGCCGCCGCAGACTCCGCCCATCCCGACCTATAAATTGCCGCCCGTCTTCGAAACCAGCCTGCCCAACGGCCTGGTCGTGCAACTGGTCGAAGATTCCCGCTTTCCTCTGGTTACCGTGCGCCTAAATTTCGCGGGCGGAACGCGTCTCGACCCGCCGGAGATGCCCGGTCTCGCCGAAGCCGTAGCGTCGCTGCTCACCGAAGGCACCGCGGGCCGCACTTCGCGCCAGATTTCTGAAGATATCGATTCCATCGGCGGCGCGCTATCCGCCAGTGCCGATCCCGACGCGCTCACGATCGCCGGCAACGCGCTCAGCGAAAATGCCGGCAAGTTGCTCGGTCTCCTGGCGGACGTGGCCCTGCATGCGAATTTCCCCGCCGGCGAGGTCGACCTCTACAAGCGCAATCGCACGGAAAGCCTCAAGGCCGAGCGCGCCGACCCGAGCTATCTCGCGGAGGAGAAAATCGCGCGCCTGGTCTACGGAACCACGCCCTACGCGCACATCGGTCCCACTCCGCTTTCCATTTCGAAGATCGACGGCAAGATGCTCGCTACGTTCCGCGACCAGCATCTGGTTCCGGAGAACGCCGTTCTCATCGTTCTGGGCCGCCTGCCCGCGCGCGCGGAATTGATGAAGACGCTGACAAGCGATTTCGGTTCCTGGCCGCGCAAGGCCGCGACCGCGCCGCCGCGCATCGTTGCGCCCATGCCCCGGCGCGAGATCGTGCTGGTGGATCGGCCCGGCTCGGTGCAGGCGGATATTCACGTGGGCCGCAGCGCGCCTCCCCGCACCGCGACGGATTTCTTCCCGCTGCTGGTGGCGAGCGACATCCTGGGCGGCGGCACCTCCTCCCGCCTCTTCCGCGACGTGCGCGAGCGCGATGGCTACGCCTACGACGCGCACAGCGAGTACAACACCAATCGCGATGCCTCGATGTTTGAAGCCGTCACCGAAGTGCGCAACGAAGTGATCGAACCCGCGCTCAAAGAAGTGCTGGCGGAGATGGGCGACATGGCCTCCAAGCCCATCTCCTCCGCCGAACTGGCGCACTTCAAGGACTACATGTGCGGCCTCTACCTGCTCCGCCTGGAAACCCAGGGAGGCGTGGCCGCCCAACTGACCACCATCCGTACGCTCGGCCTGCCCAAGGATTACCTGGAGACCTACACCGCCCGCGTCCGCGCAGTTACCGGCGCGCAGGTGCAGGCCGCCGCGCGGCAGTTCATCGCGCCCGACCGGTCCGCGATTGTGGTGGTCGGCGACGCTTCGAAGATCGGCGATGCACTCAAGAAATTCGGGCCCGTGCGCGTCGAAGCAGACCAATAGGCCGCTTCAGCTACCGATTACGGCTGCCAGGCGCTGCGCGATGTCCCGCAGCGTCTCCGACTGCGCGTTCAATTCCTGGGACGCGGCGGAGCCTTCCTGGGCCGCTGCCGCAGCCCTTTGCGTCACCTGCTCGATCTGTGCCAAAGCCGTAGAGATATTCTCCAGGCCCTTCGCCTGTTCGATACTACCCTGGTTGACCTCCTCCACCAGCACCCGAACCTTGCCCGAATCCGCCGCCATGCTGCGAATCGAGACGGCGACCTCATCCACTCTATTCTTACCGCCGCGCGATTTTTCGATCGAAGCTTCGATCAGCGCGGCCGTGCTGCCGGCCGCCTCGGCACAGCGCCGGGCCAGGTTGCGGACCTCGTCCGCCACAACCCCGAATCCCATCCCCGCTTCCCCGGCTCGGGCCGCCTCGACTGCCGCGTTCAGCGCCAGGATATTAGTCTGAAACGCGATCTCGTCGATGACTTGAATCACCTTGTGAATCCGGCTGCTGGAATCGCGAATCTCTTCCATGGCTGCGACCGCGCCATCCAGCACCCGGTTGGTCTCGGTGAGCCTACCCTGCGAACGCACCGCGAGTTCTGCCGCCGACCGCGCGCGCTCCGTATTGCTCTGCGCCATCGACCGGATCTCTTCCCCGGAAGCCGAAGTCTCCTGCAGCGAAGCCGCCTGTTCGGACGCGCCTTGTGCCAGCGATTCGCTGGTGGAAGCCACCTGCCCGGCCGCCATCGCGATCTCGTTGGCTCCCGTCACCAGGTCCCGGGCCAGTTCCACGAGATTCCGGGAGACCCGCCCCGCTGCCGTGAACGCCGCCAGGCTGGCCACCCCCAGCAGCAGCCCGGAAAGCCAGGACAGCCGTTCCGCCAGGTTGTTCTGGTATCGAATCGCGTCCGACGACTGGCCCGCCTGTTCGTCAAGCCATTTCGCAAAGTCCAGAATCGATTGTTTGTATTTCCTCCACAGCGGAGTATCTTCCAGGTTCAGCGTCTGTCGCCCTTGCGCGAAGTCTCCGCTCCGCGCCAAAGCATGAATCCGGTTCTGCACCTGCAGGTGCGCCCGGAAATCCTGCTCCACGGAGGCAAGCACGCGCCCAGCGCCAGATTCGGGAAACAGTTTCGCGGAACGCTCGCGGAGAGTGTCCAGCGTTCTTTCAAAATCCTGCGCGGCGGCCTGGAAGTTGGCATACGCAGTCTGCTTCGACGGATCCAGAAGGATGTTGCGCGTGGCCTGGCACATCTGCAGGCCCTCCGCGTACAGAGACATCGAATCCACCCGGGCCAGCCCGATCTCCGCCTGGATCTCGTTTCCCCGGGCCAGTTTCCGGATTAGCCAAACCGAAGTGGCTCCGGTCGCAACAGCTACGATCGTGCTCACCAGAACCGTCAACCGCAGCGTCCGCACTGACAGCAACGACTTCCAGTCCAACAAGCGATGTGGCAACACGAGCCTCTATTTCTCCACGGGTAAACCGGCCGACTCATATGCCGTCAGCCCGCCGTCCAGCGAGTAAACGCTCGCGTACCCCATCCGTCCCAGGTTCTCCGCCGCCAGCGCGGACCGGGCGCCGGAGTGGCAATACAGAACGATCGTCGTCTTCTTGTCCGGAACCTTGCTTTCGATATCGCGCTCGATCACACCTTTCGAGATGTGCAGCGCGCCGGCGGCATGTCCCTTGGCCCATTCTTCGGTCTCGCGCACGTCGATCAACACCACATCCGGGTGCACTTCGCGAAAGGCAGGCAGCTGCGCGACACTGATTCTCTTCACGTGGCCTTGCGCTTCCTGTACCAGGGCGCGATAGGACGGATTGGGAACTGCGGCGGATTGCGCGAAGCACGCTGCGGCAAGAGCCGCTCCAAGCAAGAAGATTTTCACGTTTCTCATTCCTTATAATGCCGAACCGGAACACAAACGGCCCCGCCCTGTATCACCTGTTACAGGGTGCGACCGTACCGTTTTCCTTTCTGTGTATCTTATCGGAAGGCCGGGCGAATTCCTTTACGCCAACGCGAACCCATCATTCGGGCCAGAGCACTACCTTCAACTCGACATACGCCACGCGCCCGGACTCGATCTCCACCTTCGCCGCCATGCCTGCCAGCCGCCGCAGCGTCGCCACCCGGTCCAACCCCGTGGCATCGACACGATCCACCGCCAGCGCGTAATATCCGCCCGGCCGCAGGCCGCCGATTTCGAAACGGCCCGAGCTGTCGCAAGCGCCGCGCCGGATGAAGCGGAAATCCCAGAGCCCCTCATCCTGCGGCAGCAGCAGGATCACCGCGCGCCCGCAGTTCTCCACGGTTCCGCGCACACCCGCTGCATTCGGCTTGAAGACCACGTGGAGAGGCGGTGTGCCTTCGGCAATCGCGACGTCTTTCCCCAGCACGTCGCGGTCGCCGAGCAGGATGGAATCGAGATAATAGCCCGCCTGCGATGCGAAGATATTGACTCGGTAATTCCCCGCATACATTTCGCGGAACTGGACCACCCCGAAGGGATCCACCGCGGAGTTGCTGTACACCCCGCCGGATGCGTCCGCCGGGTACAACTCGACGTGTGCCGAAGCGATCTTCCCGCGCGGTTCCACGAAAGCCTGGTAGGCAAACGGGGCCGCCAGGCGAACCGTAACGTTCTCCACATCGTGGCGGTCGACCAGCGCCTGTCCCTGGCCGATCAGCTTCCCTCCCGATCGTTCCTCTTCCGCGGCCAGGCACCATTCGCCCGCAGGCACGCCGGTGAATTCGAAGCTGCCGCCGCGCGCCTGCGCCTGCAGATTCGGACCGCAGGTGATGGCGCCGCAGGAACGCAGACGCACCGCGGCATCGGCGGGCCGGCCGGTATCGTTGTAGACCATGCCGCGAACGGCGTATACCGGCGATACCACCAGCCGGATATCGCCGCCCGTGAATTGCGTTCCGCCGGTCAGCGCGACGGTGCCCGCCTGGTTGCGGTCCGCGGTGGACGGGAAGTAGGTTCCCACCCAGACGCGCGGCCGCCCGTCCCGCTCTTTCGGCGGAGGAGGCCTTGGACTGCTGGCGTCGGGACGCGCCATGATCACGTAAGTGCCCGGATGCATCTCGTCTTTCCGGTAGCGCCCCTCGCTATCCGTCTCATCCGCCCAGATGGTTCGCGTGGTTCCGGTGCCGCGAACCGCCTCCGTGATCTCGATATAGATCCCGGGCGCGGCATTCCCGGCGTCATCGACAACGCGTCCTGTGATGGACGAATACGGCACCATTTCGATTTCGATGCGCGCCGGCGCGACTGCGGAAGCCAGCCTTGTCGTGGCCGCGGTTTTGAAGAATCCGGCGCACTCGAAGGACAGGCTGTATTCGCCCGGCGAAAGCTCGGAGAAACGAAAGCCGCCGCCCGCATCCGTGGTCGTCTGCTGCGCGCCCAGAGTCACGGTCACGCCCGCGATTCCCTGGTGAACCGTACTGCTCGTCACGCGGCCTTCGATCGAGGCGCCATCGAATGCCGCCGCGAGCGGCGCGAATATCGTGATAACAAGGCCTGTTACTCCTGTTACCATACCTCAGCATAACGCCGCGCTGCCCCGCCGGATGCTTCCGGGCCTGACCCGACAGGCAGGCCCTATACTGAAATCCAGACGGTCCACGCCTGAGGGAGGATCGGCGTCACACGATGGATAGGGCGCGCTGGGAACAAATCGAGGAGCTCTTTCACGCCGCATGGCAAGTGCCCGCCGGCGAACGCGAGAGCTATCTGGCGGGCCGGTGCGCGGGCGATGACCTTCTCCGCCAGGAGGTGCTGGCGATGCTGAACCAGCGCAGCTCCGGCGCGTTTGCCGCTGTGGATCGCGAGCGCCGGGATCTGCTGGAACAACTCGAGCGCGAGTTCTCTCATTTGTCGGCGGGCCAAAACCCCACGGAATCGATTCTTATGCGAGGCGCGTCGGTCGGGCCTTATGAGATCGAGGGTCCGTTGGGAAAGGGGGGAATGGGAGAGGTGTACCGGGCGCGGGACAGCCGGCTGGGCCGCCCTGTGGCCGTGAAATTCCTGTCCGGCGCCATGGCTGCGAATCCATCGGTGCTGGAGCGCTTCCGCCGCGAGGCGCAGGCCATCTCCGCCTTGAACCATCCCAACGTCTGTACGGTGTATGACATCGGGGAACAGGGTGGCCGCCCGTTTCTGGTCATGGAACTTATGGAAGGCCAGACGCTCAAGGAGCGGATCGCCGAGCGGCCGTTTTCCAACGAAACGCTCCTGGCCATCATGATACCCATCCTGGAGGCTCTCGAAGCGGCCCATGGCGCCGGCATCGTGCATCGCGACATCAAGCCCGCCAATATCTTTCTCACGCGACAGGGCCCGGTTAAGATTCTGGATTTCGGCCTTGCCAAGTCTGCCGGCGCCGAATCGGCCTCGGGCACCGTGCCGCTGGACAGCCTGACCGCCCCCGGAACCACTGTAGGCACCGTTTCCTACATGGCTCCCGAACAGGCCCGCGGCCAGTCCGTCGATGCCCGCTCGGACCTGTTCGCCTGCGGGGTGGTGCTCTATGAGATGGCCACTGGAACGCTGCCATTCGCTGGCGAGGGCCTTCAAGGCGCCCTCGAGGCCGTGCTGGCGCGTACGCCGCGGCCCGCTCGGGAATTGCGTCGCGACCTGGCGCCGGAGATCGAACGGGTGATCGACCGGGCGCTCGAGAAAGACCCGCAGGCACGCTACCAAAGCGCCGCCGATATGCGTGCCGACCTGCTGCGGGCCAGGCGCGTCCTGGAATCGCTGAGCGCACTGGCGGTGAATGCGCCCCCGCGCCCCCGTGACTTGAAGAGCCTCGCCGCCGCTGGAGCAGCGGCGGTGCTGCTGGCAGGAATGGGCGGCTGGTACTTTGGCGTCCACAAAGGGCCGGTTACCTCGCCTTCCGAGTATGTCCAGCTTACCGATTTCAGCGATTCCGCGGCCGCGCCGGCGCTCTCTCCCGATGGACGGATGGTCACGTTCTTCCGCTCCGGAGCCCGCTTCTTGACCCGCGGCCCGATCTACGTGAAGATGCTCCCGAATGGACAGTCCACGCTGATCACCGGCGATCCGAACCTCAAGTACAATCCGGTCTTCACTCCCGACGGATCGCGCATCGCCTACACCGCGATTGCGTCCAGCGATAACTCCTGGAACACCTGGACAGTGCCGGTCACGGGCGGTTCGCCCACACGATTCATGAAGAACGCGGCCGGCCTCACCTGGATTGGAAATGGCCAGGTACTCTTTTCGGAGGTGCAGGCCGGCACCGCGTTGCACATGGGCATCGTAACTTCCCGGGAGAGCCGTGCCGACGAGCGGGCCATCTATTTCCCGGAACACGTGCGCGCCATGGCTCACTATTCCTACCTCTCACCGGACCGGAAGTCGCTTCTGATCGTCGAGATGGACGGCACGGCCACCTGGCTGCCGTGCCGCCTGCTTCCGGCCGCGGGAGGCTCCAAGGGCCGCCAGGTTGGTCCCGCCGGCCCTTGTATTGCCGCCGGTTGGTCGCCGGATGGCAAGTGGATGTACTTCAACGCGGCAATGCACGGCGACACGCATCTGTGGCGGCAGAGATTTCCGAATGGCGCTGCCGAGCAGATCACATTCGGGCCAGGCGAAGAGGAAGGACTGGCGATCGCCCCGGACGGCAAGTCGCTGATCGCCTCCGTCGGAATTCGCCAGAGGTCGGTGTGGCTGCACGATGGCGCCGGCGAACGTCCCATCTCTCCGGAGGGGTCCGCTTCCGTTCCCAAGATCGCCGCCGACGGCAAGCGGGTCTACTACCTGCTCCGGAAGAATGGATCCACCGATCGGGAACTCTGGTACACGGAACGCGCCTCCGGGAAGGCGAATCCGGCTCTGTCCGGCGTCTCGATGATCGACTTCGACATCTCGTCCGATGGGCGCGAGGTTGCTTTCACCTCACAGGCCGGCAAGGAAGACGTCATCTTTATCGCTCCTATGGACGCTGGCGCGCCGCCTCGCCAGGTGGTTCGCGGCGGAGATTCGGTCAGCTTCGGAGCGCCGGGCGAACTGATCTTCCGTCAGGTGGGATCGGAAGCAAATTACCTCGCCCGTATCCGGACGGATGGCGCCGGCCTGCGGCGTGTGCTGGACCGCCCTATTGCGGAAAAGGGCCAAGTGTCGCCCAGCCGCAACTGGGTGGTGGCGGCGGACACAGGCGAGTCGAGAACCGGCTTCGCCGCGGTGTCGCTCAAGGACGGGACCCGGAGGCTCATTTGCGGCGTCTGCCAGTCGGATTGGTCTCCGGACGGAGCATTCTTCTACGTGACATCGTGGCTCGACCCGACTTCGCAGGGCTTGACTCTCGTCATCCCGATACCACCCGGCCAGGAACTACCGGACTTACCCGAAGGGGGATTCAGCTTCGATACCGGCGGCAGTGTGCCGGGCGTCCGCGTGATCCGGCAAGGCCAGCTTGTTCCCGGTCCTGACCCCGACACGTACGCATTTGCCAAGAGCGAATTCGTGGGCAACCTGTTCCGCATACCGTTGCACTGATCCGCTCTGGTAGCGCCGGTCCCTTCAGCTACACTGGTTTTTCATGCCTGCCCTGTTTCGCCACGCCATGTGCAACGAGGCTTTCGAGAAGTGGCCCTTCGCCGCTGCCTGCCGGGAGCTCCGCAAGGCCGGCTACACGGGCATCGAGATCGCCCCGTTCACCCTGGCCGAGAAGCCCTCGGAAGTCTCCCCCGCCCGGCGCCGCGAACTCCGCGATCTCATGGCCGCCGAAGGACTCGCATTCGTCGGCCTCCACTGGCTCATGGTCAGCCCCAAGGGCCTGCACGTCACCACGCCCGACGACGCCCTGCGCGCGCAAAGCTGGCGTCACATCCGCGACCTGATCGACCTCTGCGCCGACCTCGGCCCGGACGGCGTCATGGTCTTCGGCTCGCCCCGCCAGCGCGCCACTACCGGCGGCGCCACCCGCCAGGAGGCCACCCGCCGCTTCATCGAAGGCCTGGCCGCCGCCGCGCCCCACGCCGAAGCCCGCGGCGTCACGGTATTGGTAGAGGCCCTTCCCATCGGCCAGTGCGACGTGGTACAGACGCTGGACGAAGCAGCCGCTATTGTAAAAGAGATCGCGAGTCCCGCCATCCGCACCATGTTCGACGTTCACAATGCAATCGACGAAGCCGAGCCGCACGATGTCCTGGTGGACCGCTACTTCGATCTCATCCGCCACGTGCACGTCAACGAACTCGATGGCGCTCACCCGGGCGCCGGCGCCTACGATTTCAAGCCGCTCCTGCGCAAATTGCGCGACCGCGGCTACCGGGGATGGATCTCGCTCGAAGCCTTCGATTTCGCCGCCGGCGCCGAGGCCATCGCCGGCGAATCGCTGCGCCACCTGGAACGGGAATCGCAAAACCTATGAATCCATACGTTGTCACCGGAGGCGCGGGCTTCATCGGCTCCGCCATTGTGCGCGCCCTGCTGCGCGAAGGCTCCGGAAAAGTGGTGGTGATCGATAATCTCTTGACCGGCCACGAACACAATCTCGAGGAAGTCCGCTCGCAGGTCGAGCTTCACCGCGCCGATATCCGCCGCTACGACGAGATCGCGCCGCTCTTTCGCGGCGCATCCGTGGTTTTCCATGAGGCCGCCATCCCCTCGGTCCCGCGCTCCATTGACGATCCGGTGCCTTCGCACGAAGTCAACATCGACGGCACATTCAACGTTCTCCGCGCCGCTCGCGAGGGACAGGTGCGCCGCGTCGTTTATGCCGCCTCCTCCTCCGCGTATGGCGACACCCTGGTGCTGCCCAAGGTCGAAGACATGCTGCCGCGCCCCAAGTCGCCGTATGCTCTGCAAAAGCTGGTCGGCGAATACTACTGCAGCGTGTTTGCGGACGTTTTCGGAATGGAGACGGTGGCGCTTCGCTACTTCAACGTATTCGGCCCCCGGCAGGATCCTTCCAGCCCCTATTCCGGTGTGCTTTCGCTTTTTATGAAGGCCGTGCTCACGCGCCAGGCGCCCACCATTTTCGGCGATGGCGAGCAGTCGCGCGATTTCACTTACGTGGAAGATGTCGCCGCGCTGAATCTCAAAGCCGCATGCGCGCCGAACGTTTCCGGCAAGACTTACAATGCCGGCAACGGCGGCCGCATCACCCTCAACCAGGCGTGGACCCTGTTGCAGAGAATTGAAGGCGTCGAGATCCCGCCGAAATACGGACCGCCGCGCGCCGGAGACGTTCGCGACTCCCAGGCCGATACCACACGCGCCGCAAGCGATCTCGGCCACGCTCCGCGGTTTTCGTTCGAAGACGGCATGCGCCGCACGCTGGAGTGGTACCGCACGCAGAATTGAGCGCGTGTTCTGCGCGTGTACACCTTTTCCACGGGAAGGCTCCTGAGCCCATGTGCGCATTTAATGCAGCGCTAACCGCCTTGGAAATGCGTCAAAACATGTAGGGCGCGTTCCTGAAGGTAGGCATTTGGGTGCCTGGTGGCGTGAGCACCGTCACCCGTTTCAGTCCGGCCCTCATCATCGAGGTACAGCCCCATGTTGACTTGGCTCACCCTCCGGCTCGTTTTCCTCCACTCCTCCATTCCGCTCACACTGCTCGCCGCCGCAATCGTCTGTAGTGCCGGCGACATACCTTCCAGCGCCGGCTGGACACAGCACCTCGCGGCCGCCAATGCAGCCATGAGAGCGGGCGATTACGCCAACGCCGCGCCTCTGTACGAAACGGCGCTCCACGAAGCGCGCACGCTCGGAAACACCAGCGCCGCCGTCGCTCACGTACTGGATGATCTCGGCCCGTTCTACGGCGAAACGGGCGACTTCACCAGGGCGGAATCCGTTCTCAAGGAAGCGCTGAAAATCTGGCGACTGCGCCTCGGGCCGGACGACCCTGCATTGAGCCGTCCCGTCAGCCGGCTCGCCGACACGTACATTGAAGCCGGGCAATTGGATAAAGCCGAACGCCTGGAACTTGGCAAATGGGTCGACCGGGTACGGAGCCTACCGCGGAATGCACAGGAAATCGTCCCTTTGCTGCAGGATATCGGCCTGATCGAGTCCCGGCGCGGCCGGCTTGCCAAGGCTCGCCCGCTCTTCGAAGAGGCAATTGAGAAGATCCGCGACGGCGCACTCTCAGGCACCGAGTACCACGCCCTGACGCTCAACAATTTCGGCCTGGCCTGCCTGCACGGCCGAAAATACGCTGAGGCCATCGATCATTTCACCGCGTCAGCCGCGCTGTGGAAGCATATTTGCGGCAGCGACTGCCTGTCCCGGGGAGTGGCGGAGTTCAATCTCGGAGCGGCGTATGAGGGCGCGGGGCGCCTGCCGGAAGCCGAAACGCATATTCAAACCGCGATCCGTATCGCCGAGGCGAGAATTGGCCCGGACAACCTCCGCACCGGCGTCATGCTGCAAGCCTATGCCAGGCTGCTGCGCAAAAACCATCGAAAGGAGGAATCCCGCGCCATGGCCTCCCGCGCGGCACGAATTATGAATGAACGGAGGCCGCAGGCGCGTCCACCTTACACCGTCGACGTGGGCGATCTGTATCCCGGCCGCCGGTGACTTCCGCGGAAGACGCGCCGCGGACGAACTCTAACTGAAGCTTCCGGTCACTCCCTGGAACCTGCGGGTAGCCTGGCGGGACACCCACTTGATCACGCGCATGGCGTCGTAGCAATACGCGAGATTGTGGTTCAGGGTCGAAAAACAGTGCGGCTGGCAGCCCTCTTTCATCTTCTGCAGCTGGTCCGTTTCGAACTTATGCTCTCCCACCGCGCCCCAGTCGTAAGTTGCCGAATACATCGGGAAACACGGCGCCAGCGTGCCATCGACCCGGATGATCACGTTGTTATGCCCCGCCCGGCAGTTCCATTCCTGCAGCTTACCCCGCATGAATTCCCGCATTTCATTCAGGCGCTGCACGGAGTTCACCATCTTGTAACCGGCCTGGTTCTTCTCGATCAGCCAGTCCACCAGTTCGTCCACTTGCGGCCAGTCGTCTTTGGTGATGTAAGTAACATTATTCTCCAGGTGCTCGAAGTGTTCCGGAGTGAGCATCGGAGTTTCGTTGATGTGGTAATCGGTGGCAATGCGGTGCTCGCGCGCGATCTCCGTCAATTGCCGTATGTCGTCCATGTTATTGCGGCAGATATTCATGTTGAAGAACACGGTGTAACCGTATCGATACTGCCGCTTCACCAGGTGATCGAAGTATTTGCGAATCGGGCTCAGCGCTTTCGGCAGCCCCGGTTTTTCATTCACCGCGTCCACCGCGAAGTTGAACGTCGCCACTCCGGCGTCGCCCAGCCGATCGATCACCTCCGGCCGCAGCAAACGCCCATTCGTCGGCACATACACCCAGAAGCCTTTGCGCGCGGCGTAGTACACCACTTTGTGTACGAACTGCGGGCGCAGCAGCGGTTCACCGCCCATCAGCGCCAGGACGCGGCAGCCGTGATCGTACAGCCAATCGATCGCGCGGCGTGCCGTATCCTCGGTCATTCCTTTGACACTGTTGTCGAATGCCCAACAGTAGTGACAATCGAGGTTGCACTTCCACTCCGTGAAGAGATAGGCGATGATCGGGTGAAAATCGCCGGGCAGGACGCGCGAACGCACATAAGGAAACAGCCATCCCCGCATCGCGCGATAGATCAGGGGCGCGGTCCATCGGCGCTGATCGGGAACGGCATCGGGATCGGGAACATTTTGCAGTTCCGGAAACTGCGGATATACGGGGTCGGGAAGGGTAAGCGGCTGGCCTGTAGAGGGCAGCAGGCTTTTGGGTTGTTGCTTGTTGACGAGCAGATCGTGGAGTTTGATATCCACCCGGAAGGCAGGTTGTGAAGTAAGCAGAGTTTGCTCGGATTGGAGTTCCATCCTAACGTCCTTGGCAACAGCCGGAATTGTACGGAAAGAACGGCGTCCCCCGTCAACCGCAATCCTTCGCTGGAGCGTGAACCTACCCCCTGCAATCCCGAGACCACGCTCCCCTTTGGTCAATATCATAACGGATCTTTTTCGGGCATGCGCCGCGCGCGTCGGGAACTGTCCAAATCAGGCTTCCAGGCGCGTGATATGTAGCACGAGTGGCTCGCTGTGTTTCGGCTTGTCGATGATAGGCTGTAAGCGATGTCCACCGCCAATCAGGCCGTGCCCGCCGTAAACCGCCAGATCACGCTGGCAGCCAAGCCGGTCGGCATGCCCAAGGAATCCGATTTTCAACTGGTGGATGCGGACATGCCCCGCCCCGGCGCCGGCGAGGTTCTGGTGCGCCTTCTCTACCTTTCGGTCGACCCCTACATGCGCGGCCGCATCGGAGGTTCGCCCGGCCATGCCCGCTCCGTGCGGCCGGGCGAGGTGATGATCGGCTCGGCGGTGGGCAGCGTGATCGAATCGAACGACCCGCGGGTGGCCGGCGGCGATATCGTCGAAGGCATGCTCGGCTGGCAGGAATACGCCGTCGCGCAAGCCAAGTCTCTGCGCAAGATCGATCCGCGCGCCGCCCCCGTCACCACCGCGCTGTATGTCCTCGGCATGCCCGGTCTCACCGCCTACTTCGGCCTGCTCGATATCTGCCGCCCGCAGCCCGGCGAAACCGTGGTGGTCTCGGCCGCCGCGGGCGCGATCGGTTCCCTCGTGGGACAAATCGCCCGCATCAAACGCTGCCGCGCTATCGGCATTGCCGGCTCCAACGAAAAAGTTCGCTTCCTCACTCGCGAGCTGGGCTTCGACGGCGGATTCAATTACAAAGACACCAGCGATTACCAGGCGCGCCTCAAGGAGCTCTGCCCCAACGGTGTCGATGTTTATTTCGACAATGTCGGCGGCCCCATTACCGACGCCGTCATGCGCAGCATCAACACCCGCGCGCGCATCGCCGTCTGCGGCCAGATCGCGCTCTACAACTCCGACCGCGTCGAGCTTGGCCCCCGCTGGCTCAACCAGTTGGTCATCAAGCAGGCCAAAGCCGAAGGCTTTCTGGTCCCCCAGTTTTCCGACCGTTTCGAGGAGGCTCTGAAGCAGCTCTCCACCTGGCTTCGGGAGAAGAAACTGCGCTACCGGGAAGATATCGTCGAAGGATTGGAAAACGCGCCCGCGGCCTTCATCGGCATGCTGGAAGGCAAGAACATCGGCAAGCGCCTGGTGCGCATCGCGCAGCAGGATGTGGCCGCGGAGAAGCTTTCTGCCAACTCCTAGCCCGAAGTTAATCCTGCGATCGATTGCTGCACGACCCGCAGCAGCGCATCCACCGTGAATGGCTTGGGCAACAGAGTGAAGCCCTTGTCGGCGACGAAATGCTGCACCAGGTCGGCATCGTGAAAGCCCGAAATGAACAGCACCGGCAGGTCCGGCTGCCGCGAGCGCAGCCGTTCCGCCACCACCGGACCGGTCAGGTCGGGCATGATGACATCGGTCACGAGCAGATCCACCGGACTGGCATGGTCTTCGTAAACCCGGATCGCGCTCCACCCGCCGTCGGCGGTCAACACGCGATAGCCTGCCGTGCGGAGCACCACTTCCAGCATGCCCAGGACGGTTTGGTCGTCATCCACCGCCAGGATGGTGCACGTGTTCGACGTCGAAGATCGTGTGTTCCGAGGCATCCCGTTTCCTTGCGGGAGGTCCGGCGGCACGAAGACCGGCAGCCACGGAGCTGGGCGTAAAAAAATCGCCCCCCGCTTTCCTATCCTCCATTATAAAAAACCGCAGCGCCTGAAAGAGGGCTCAAAAGGGCCAATTGCCCGCTCCGGGCGGCCACCGGCCTCTCTCAGGCCGTCGCCAGCGTCTTTCGCCGCTCCTGGTGATATTGCGCCAGCGTTTCGTTGGCGGCGCGGATGGTGTCGATCTCCGCCGCGATCTTTTCCAGGTCGGAGCCGCGCAGAACCACGTAAAGATGATCGTCGGCGACATCGGTATAGACGCGGTTGCCGATGCATCCGGCGCTGGTGACCGCCCCCTGGGCCAGAGCCGCCGGGATGGCCATGCAGGTCGGCCGCCCCAACAGCGGCAGATTGCTCATGACGCCCGCCCGCGTGGCCGCCTCCGCCAGCAGCATCAGGCGTCCCGGCGTGCCGCTTGCCAGCACCACGTCCGGCGCCAGCGGCGTATCCGCCAATGGCGCGTAAACCACCACCTGCGGCGCGCGCTCCAGGTGAAACACTCCCGGAATCTCTTCCATCCGGATGTAGCCGATTCCGCTCATCAGCCCCAGGGTCTGCTGCAGTTCCGGCATCCGCGCCGGCGTCAGCGTGTTGTGAGTGTAAGCGCCCACCGGGCAGTTCCAATGATCCGCCGCCACGGTGTAAAAGGTCCGCCCCTCCGCCGCCAGCCGCCAATAGCTGCACGAAGAAGGCTGCGAGCCCTCGAACTGCGCCACGCCCTCCGGAGCAGTCTCCGCAAATGTGATGGCAACCGGCCTTCGCCCGCCGCCCAGCGTCTGCACAATCTTTTCTTCGATAGCTTGATAGTCAGGCATCTCTGCTATTATCCTCGATGCACGGATGCGCGTTACACCCGCTCTCCCGCTCTTCGCCGCCGTCCTTCTGGCCGTCTCCACACCCGCACCGGCGCGCCGGCTGCCCATCCAGATGTATACCGCCGCTCGCGGGCTGCCGCGCAACCAGGTCGAGTGCATGGTCTCCGGACCCTCGGGCGTTCTCTGGCTCTGTACCTCCGAAGGCCTGGTGCGCTTCGATGGCTACCGTTTCCGCGTCTTTGGCCCCGAAGACGGCCTGCCGTCGCGCCACGTGCTCGACCTGGTCCCTTCGCGCCAGGGCGGCTTCTGGCTGGCGACGGATGCCGGCTTCTGCCGCCTCTCGCTGGACGCCAAAGTCGGGCAGCCCTGCCGCCCGTTGGAAGTCTCGCCGCCGCTGGCCGATTTTCAGAACGATGCCATCCTCGAAACTTCCACGGGCGACACCTGGATCGCCACCAGCACCGAACTGCTGCGCCTGTCCCGCGACGGCCGGCGCCTCGAACACACCACCTTCGTGCGGCCCTACCACCAAACGCTTCTGTCGCTGATGGAGGCGCGCAACGGCGCGCTGCTGGTGTGCACGGACTTCGCCATCTTCGAATGGCGTCCCGGCGGCAAGCCGCGCAGCATCTCGGCGGGGCTGGGGCCGATTGGCGCCCTGGGCTTCGTTCCACTCGCCCCCGGAAAACGTCTCCTGGCATCCACCGGCTCCCCGGCAATCCTCGAGGAAACGGCGGCGGGCTATGCGCTCACTCCGCTCCGGCTTCCACCGCTGGCCGGTATCCGTTCCGTGCTGCGCCGCCGCGACGGCTCGTTCTGGGCTGCCGGCACGGGCGGCCTCGCGCGCCTGGCCGTCTCCTCTACGGGCGCCGTCTCGGTCGCCGAATTCTTTGCCTCGCAGGATGGCCTTCCCTCGCTGGACCTCAACGGCCTCGAGGAAGACACGCAGGGGAACCTCTGGGTCTCCACCGACGGCTCCGGTATTTTTCGCATCGCCAATTCCGGCATTGTCTCTTACGATGCGTCCGACGGCTTGGGCAACCAGCGCATCGCATCCATCTTCGAGGATCGCCAGGGCCGTCTCTACGTCGAAACCTCGGTGGAGCCGGATGCCTCCATCCGCCTCTTCACGGGCCGCACCTTCGAGCGCATCCCCATTCGGATTCCGCCCTCCATCCGGTATATGGGCTGGGGATGGAATCAGCACATTGTCAGCGCGCGCGGCGGCGATTGGTGGGTCCCCACCGGCCACGGCATGCTGCATTTTTCGAAACTCGCGCGCCCCCAGGACCTCGCCGCCGCCCGGCCCGCCGTCTACGGGCGCTCCAGCGAACTCGGCTGCGACGATGTGTTCCGAACCTTCGAAGACTCCCGCGGGGATGTGTGGGTGGGCTGCATCGATCCTCGTGGACTGGCGCGATGGGATCACAGTACGGGCCACTTTCAACGTTACGGCGCCGCCGAAGGCTGGCCCGCCGAGCAGCTTGCCATGGCTTTTCGCGAAGCCCCCAACGGCGTTCTCTGGATCGCCACCGGCAGCGATGTAGTGCGCCTGGCCGGCGGCCGCTTCATCGCCTTTCCCCTGGGCGCGAAGCCGGTGGGAGTGCGCGATCTGCTCATCGACCACGCCGGCCGCATCTGGATCGCTACCTGGCGCGAAGGCCTGTTTCGCTGCGACGATCCCGATGCGGCGCGTCCCCTGTTTCGCGCCTACGGTGTGCGCGAAGGGCTTTCCACCACCATGGTCAGTTCCCTGGCCGAAGACTCCGCCGGCTTCATCTACGCCGGCACGGCGCGGGGCGTAGATCGCATCGATCCCGCCGCCCCCGTCGGCCGCGGACTCATCCGCCACTTCACCGCCGCCGATGGCCTGCCCGACAGCGAACAGAACACCGCCTTTCGCGACCACCGCGGCCGGCTGTGGTTCGGAACCCTGCACGGGCTGGCGGAGTTCGACCCGGCGGCCGCGGCACGCGCCGCGCCGTCCCCGGTATACCTGATGCGTGTGCGGGTGCGCGGCGAAGAAGTGCCGCTGCCCTGGGAAGGGGCTCGCCGCCTCGCACTGGATCTGGCGCCGGATCGCAACCAGGTCGAGATCGAATACGCCGCGGTCGATCTGCGCAGCATGCAGTCCCTCCGCTATCAGTACCGGCTGGACGGCGTGGATCGCGACTGGAGCGGGCCCACCGACTCTCTTTCGGTGAGCTACGCCAGCCTTCCCAGCGGCCGTTTGCGCTTTGAAGTGCGCGCCGTCGATCCCGACCGCCAGGCCGGTTCCGACGCCGCCCTCTTCGATCTGTTTGTGGAAACACCTTTTTGGCGGCGATGGTGGTTCCTGTGCAGTGCCGCGATTCTCGGGGCCGCGGCCGGCGTGACGCTCTACAAGTACCGCGTGCGTCATCTGCTCGCCCTGGAGCGCCTGCGTACGCGCATCGCCACCGACTTGCACGACGATATCGGCGCCAGCCTCACCCAGATTTCCATTCTTAGCGAAGTGGCACGGCGCGCCGCCGAACCGCGCCTGCTGGGCGAGATCGCGGAAATGGCTCGCGGGATGGTGCAGGACATGAGCGATATCGTCTGGGAAGTCAATCCGCGCCACGACCGCTTCGACGCCCTGGTGCACCGCATGCGCCGCTTCGCCGGCGACACCCTGGCGGGCGCCGAGATCGACCTCAAGTTCGAAGTCGAAGGCATTACCGGTGATTTCCACGTCCCCATGGAGGCGCGCCGGCCGCTGTATCTCGTCTTCAAGGAGGCGATCCACAACGTGGCCCGCCATTCCGGCGCCGCCACCGCCTGTGTGCGCGTGGAGCGCGACGACTCGTCACTCAAGCTGACCGTCCGCGACGATGGCCGCGGCTTCGACCCCACTGCGCGCTTCGAGGGCCAGGGACTCGCCAGCATCGCGCGCCGCATGCGCGACCTGGGAGGCACGGCCCGCTGGGACAGCCGCCCCGGCCAGGGCGCCACCTTCACCGCCCTGGTTCCCATGCGCCGGCCGCGTCGCGAAGCGCGCCCGCCGCACAGATCGCTGGTAGACTGAAGGAGCGGCACTGCCGTTGTGCATGGCCAAGCCTTTTGTAGCTCCCGATACGGAAATCATTGAAGAGCAGCGGCTGGTCCCGCTGTACCGCGTCGTTCTGCTGGACGACAACGACCACACCTACGATTACGTCATCGAGATGCTGCAGAAGATCTTCATCTTTACCCTCGAACAGGCCTATCGCCACGCCGAGGAAGTCGACCGCTGCGGCCGCACCGTGCTCATCACCTGCGAACTGCGGGAGGCCGAATTCGCCCGCGACCAGATCCATGCCTACGGCCCCGACTGGCGCCTGGAGCGCTCGCGCGGCTCCATGAGCGCCATCGTCGAACCGGCCGCGAGCTAGCGGCGTTCCCGCATCCTGTCCGTTACCCTGCCGGCGCCTGGGGGCTTCTCCGGATTCCTCTCCGACGGCTGCTATGATAGCTGCATGACGTTTTTCCGCAGTATGCTATTCGTGTGTCCGGCCGCGTGTCTGCTGGCACAGACCCCTCCTCCCAATAGTTCTACTCCTGTTAAGAATGCCACGCCCGTCCCACAACCGACGGTCACGCTTTCGACGGAGACTGTTCCCAAGACTCTACCTACTGTCCCCCCTGACAGGGTGGTGCTCACCGTCGGCGACGTGAAGATGACCTCCGCGGAGTTCAACCAGATCATCGATGTGCTGCCCGAGCAGGTGCGCGCCATGTATCGCGGCGCCGGGCGTAAGCAGCTTGCCGACAACCTGGTGAAACTCCTGGTGCTGGCCCAGGAGGGCAAGCGCCGCAAACTGGATCAGACCGACGCCTTCAAAACCCAGACCAAATTCGAAATGGACAACGTCCTGGCCGGCCTGACCTATACCGAGATCAGCAAGGAAGTCACGGTGGACGATGCCACCCTGCGGAAGTATTACGACGACCACAAGAACGAATTCGAGCAGGCCAGCGCGCGCCACATCCTGGTCCGCTTTCAAGGTTCGCCGGTGCCCGTGCGGCCCGGCGAAAAGGATTTGACCGAGGCCGAGGCGCTGGCGAAGGCTCAGGATCTGGAGAAACAGCTCAAGGCCGGCGCCGATTTCGCCTCCCTGGCCACCAAGGAGTCCGACGATACCGGTTCGGCTTCCAAGGGCGGGGATCTCGGAACCTTCCACCGCGGGCAGATGGTGCCCTCCTTCGAAACCGCCGCATTCGCGCTTCAGCCCGGCCAGATCTCCGAACCTGTGAAGAGCCAGTTCGGCTACCACATCATCAAGCTGGAGAGTCTCCAGAGCAAGACGTTCGACGAGGTCAAGCCGGACCTCGAAAAGCGTCTGAAGCCGGAGCAGGCGCAGAAGGCCCTGGAAGATCTTCAGAAGAAGAGCGGCGTGGTCTACGACCCCGAATTCTTCGGCCTTCCCAAGCAATAGCGTGAAAACCCGCAAGCTCGAGATCGCATGTCCCGTTTGCGCTTCGACCGGCGTTTTCTATAGCTGCACTCCCAACTGCTGCTTCAACCACGTCTGCGAAAACTGCGGCACGACCTTCGAGCCTGTGACCAAAGCCAGGGGAGGAACCGTTTCCGGCGTGATTCCGCCCGATCCCCTGCCCGAGGCGGCCGACCCGACCGCCGCCTGCGCCCGCTGCGACTCGACCGCTGTGTACCTGGGGGAAGACGGTTCCCCCGTCTGCGCTCGCTGCGGGGCTCTTCTGGAGTTGGAACTCACTGAAATCGCCCCCGGCTAAGCTTGTGAGTTTATTAAACTTACTGGAAATTGGCTTCGTTCCGTCACACTGTTTGCAGGGTACAAAGCTACCACAGACGCAGTGAAATGTGTTGCCTCCCGAATGGAATAGCGGTAAACTACGATTGACGTGGATTGATTTAGGGCTTTCCAGCCCAGCGAATTGCAACCACGAAAAAAAGTGCTAAAGGCGAGTCGGTCTGTTCAAAACTTTTCGACCCTGGACGCTCTTTGGCTCCAGGGTTTTTTATTGGACGGGCCCCCTTCGCCAGATGCCGGAGGGGTTAGTATGAGCGTCTGGCCGAAAGACGTCCCCGAGGGCGCGCTTTCCAGCAGTGAAGGCGCCCTGGTTTCCGTCTCGATCACTGTCGATTCCCGCCACCTCGAGTCTTTGCTGGAAGCGCTGGCGAGCGTCGGCTTCCCGATCAACCCGCAGATTAATCACGATTCCGCCGCTACCGTAGTCGAGTTCCCCGCCTACGAGCCCCACATCGAAGAGGTGCGGCGCGCCATCCAGGCATTCGGATTCGATGGCTCCTCGGTGCGTACGCGCGGTATGTGGGAAAAGATCGCCGCCGCTGTCGGATGAGCCGCTACAGACTGTAGCGCTCTTCCGTCCACGGGTCGCCGCGCATATGATAGCCGTTGGCTTCCCAGAACCCAGCGCGGTCGTGTTCGGTAAGCTGAATCTCCGCGATCCACTTGGCGCTCTTCCATGCATACAAGCGCGGGACGATCAGGCGCGCCGGACCGCCATGCTCGACCGTGATCGGTTCGCCGTCATGGTGCGTCGCCACCAGCGCGTCTTCGGCGGCAAAGTATTGCAGCGGCAGATTGGTGGTCCAGCCGCGATCGTATCCGCGGACCAGAACGTATGCCGCTTCCGGACGCGCGCCGCCGGCGCTTTTCAACAGCTCGCGCGTGGCAACACCTTCCCAGAGATTGCCCAGCCGCGACCAGCGCGTGACGCAATGGAAGTCCGAAAATACCTTCACGCGCGGCAACCGCATAAAATCTTCCCAGTTCCATTCGACATCTTTTTCCACCAGGCCCGAAAGGCGCAGGCGCCAGCGGGCGAGATCGAGTGCCGGCGGTCCGCTCGCATCGAGGACAGGCCACTTCTTGGTCCGTGACTGTCCGGGCGGAATCCGCACCGCGCGCCGTGCATCCGGGCTCACGATGACGTCGTCCGGCAGTCCTGCTGGCGAAGCGATTTCGTCTCCCTGGTTCTTGCTGCGATCCATTTGGAACATGAGCCGTCGATTCATTCTACGGCAAGCGCCGTATGCCGGACTGTCAATGGTTCCAGGCTAACGTTTTTAGTGGTTGCAGCTTTTGAAATTTAGCTCATAATACGTAGAACGGCGGTACTGTGGGAGTGGGACACTGGTACGGCGCATGCTTGTCGCTACAGCGATGGTGCCCAAATCATTGACCGGTTGTGGTCCGTTCCGCGTGGCGCGGAGGGTCGCGTGGGTGATTGCGCTCACGGCTGCGGCCCTTCCCGCGCAGGAACTCATGACTCCCGCTTCGCCCGGCGGAACGGTCCGGCTGTTTACCACTGATGCCGCGGTTCTGGAGTCGCAGGATTCACGCAAAGACCTTCCTTGCGCCGTCACTCCGGATAAGCCGAGTCTCGGGTTCGACCTCAAGTATCATTCGGGCTACGAGGTCGCCGTCCCGCTGAAAGAGCTGGCCGGCACCGAGAACCAGCTCACCATGGTCTTCCGTGTCACCCCGCAGGATCATCCCGACGAACCGGTCTACTTCGCCCAGCATGTCGCGGTCCCGGCCATCGACGAAGACGAACACGGGCCGGCGTTTCTGCAGGGCGATTTCCTGGTCGGCGAAGGTAAGTATCACGTGGACTGGCTCATGCGCGACCGCACCGAGCGCGTCTGCTCCTCGCACTGGGATATGGAGGCTTCCCTGCCCCCGAAAGACAAGCCTATGGCGTTGGACATTACGGCGGACGCGATTCTGGCCGCCGACACCGAGCCCTTCCGGCAGGAGCCTCCGGTGGAGCGCGACCAGCGGGATAAGCCGCTCAACGTCAAGGTGATCGTGAATTTCGCCCCACAGGATTCCTCCTCCGCTACGCTGCAGCCGCTGGACACCAATGCGCTGATCTCCATCCTGCGCAACATCGCCCGCGAGCCGCGCATCGGGCGCTTTTCGGTGGTCGCCTTCAACATGCAGGAACAGAAGGTGATTTACCGCCAGGAAGACGGTTCGCAGATCGACTTCCCCGCCCTGGGTAAAGCCCTGTCCTCGCTGAACCTGGGGACGGTGGACCTGAAGCGGCTCACCCAGAAGCACGGCGACACGGATTTCCTGTCCAACCTGATTACCTCGGAAGTCAAAGATTCCAAAGACCAACCGGATGCCGTCATCTTCGCCGGCCCGAAGGTCATGCTGGATAACCAGGTTCCTCCTGAAACCCTCAAGCAGTTGAGCGACGTCAAATTCCCAGTGTTCTATATGAACTACAACTTGAATCCCCAGGCGAACCCCTGGCGGGATGCAATTGGGAATTGCGTGCGCTATCTCAAGGGCGTCGAATTCACCATCTCCCGTCCCCGGGACCTGTTTTTCGCCTGGAGCGATATCATGGGTCGTATTGTAAAATTTAAGTTCGGGAGAACAGGAAGCGGAAACGCGTCCTCGCAATAAATTGATGCGAGCTTACAGTATTGCGCTGCTGGCGGCAACCATGTCGATGCCGGCCGTTGCCCAGCAGTTTTCGCCGATGGAGAACCTGGCCCCCTACATTCCCTCGCCGCAGGGGATTGTAGAGCGCATGCTGGAGATAGGCAAGGTGAAGCCGGGCGATCTGGTCTACGATCTCGGCGCCGGCGACGGCCGGGTGATCATCACTGCCGCACAGAAGTTCGGAGCGCGCGCGGTGGGAATCGAGATTCAGCCGGACCTGTGCTACAAGACCGAACAGAAGATCAAGAGTCTCGGTCTGGAAGATCGCGTCCGCATGGTGCATGGCAGCGCGCTGCACGCCGATCTGCACGACGCCGATGTGGTTACGATGTATTTCACCACGCTCGGGAACGAGAGGCTGAAGCCGGAACTGGCAAAGATGCGGCCGGGGTCGCGCGTGGTATCGAACCAGTTTCCGATCAAAGGCTGGAAGCCGGCCGAAGCCGTGATCATCAAGACCGGCAGTATCGAACGTACCATCTACCTCTACACGATCGGCCACACGAAATAGCCGGCGCCCCGCCAGGCTTATCATAGAAGCGTGCGCACTGCTTCTCACGCAATTCCGGAAATTCTCGAAAACCTGCACATCGAGCCGGTGAATTCCGGCGCGTGCTACGGCGAGTGGGTCGCCGATCCCGCGGGCGGCGAAATGGAATCGCTGAACCCGGCGACGGGCGAGCCCCTGGCGAAAGTGCGGCTGGCCGGGCCGCGCGATTACGAAACCGTGATGGAGGCGGCCTCGGCTGCCTTCCTGGAATGGCGCATGGTGCCGGCGCCCAAGCGCGGCGAAATCGTCCGCGAAATCGCCAACGAACTGCGCGAACACAAGGCCAGCCTGGGCGCGCTGGTCAGCATGGAGATGGGCAAGATTCTCCCCGAAGGCCAGGGCGAAGTGCAGGAGATGATCGATATCGCCGATTTCGCCGTGGGGCTTTCGCGGCAGCTCTACGGCCTCACCATGCACAGCGAGCGACCGGGCCATCGCATGTACGAGCAATGGCATCCGCTGGGCGTCATTGGCGTGATCAGCGCCTTCAACTTCCCGGTCGCGGTATGGAGCTGGAATGCCATGATCGCGGCGGTGTGCGGCGATTGCGTGCTGTGGCGGCCGAGCTCGGAAACGCCGCTGGCGGCTATCGCCGTGCAGAAGATCTGTAACCGCGTCACGGAGCGGCACGGGCTGAAGGGCATCTTCAACCTCGTGATCGGCCCCAGCCGGCCCATCGGCGAGACGATGATTCACGACCCGCGCGTTCCGCTCATCAGCTTCACGGGCTCCACGGAAGTCGGGCGCCATGTCGCCGAAGTGGTGGCCAGCCGCCTGGGCCGCACGATTCTCGAACTGGGCGGCAATAACGGAATCATCGTCATGAACGACGCCGATCCCGGCCTCGTGGTGCGCGCGGTGCTGTTCGGCGCGGTCGGGACGGCGGGACAGCGCTGCACCACGACGCGGCGCCTGTTTTTACAGCGCGGCATCGCGCCGCGCATCACCGCGGCGCTGGTGGATGCTTACCGGCAGGTGAAGATCGGGGACCCGCTCGACGAAGGCACACTGATGGGCCCGCTGGTGAACCGCCGCGCGGTGGACGATTACGTGGACGGCCTGCGACGCATCCAGGAGCAGGGTGGCGAAGTGCTCTCCGGCGGCCAGAAAATGTACGGCTGCTATGTGCAGCCGGCGCTGGTGCGGGCGCGTCCCGAAATGCCGATTCTCAAGGAAGAGATCTTCGCTCCCATCCTGTACCTGGTCGAGTTCGACGAACTCGACCAGGCGATCCATTGGCATAACGACGTGCCGCAGGGACTGTCTTCGGCCATGTTCACGACCAGCCTGATCGCCGCCGAGACGTTTCTCAGCCATCGCGGCAGCGATTGCGGAATCGCCAACATCAACCTGGGGACGAGCGGCGCGGAGATCGGCGGCGCCTTCGGCGGCGAGAAGGAGACCGGCGGCGGCAGGGAGTCCGGCAGCGACGCCTGGAAGGCTTACATGCGGCGGCAGACGAACACCATCAACTGGTCGGCGCAATTGCCCCTGGCGCAGGGGATCCAGTTTCTCTAGGCCTCGTGCGTCGGGCTGCAGGCGGCGGCTCAGAAAAATGGCCGCGGCCGGAAAAACCGGCAGCGGCCACAGGAAAGTCAACCGGCGGCACGGCCGCCGGCGCGCACGTTTCTACTCTTCGCCTTCTTCCTCGCGGCCTTCGCGCTGGGCTTTCAGCTTCTCTTCCTTGCGCTTGGCGCGCTCGGCGGCGCGTTTCACGAGTTCGGATCCAACCAGTTCGATCATGGCCTGCTCGGCGCCGTCGCCCTTGCGGGGACCGAGGCGGGTAATGCGGGTGTAGCCGCCATTGCGCTGGCCGAAGCGCGTGCCCAGCGTATCGAACAGTTTCTTGACGCTCTTGGGTGTGTTGAGCACCGCGGCAGCCTGGCGGCGCGAGTGCAGAGTGTCGGTCTTGGCGAGCGTGATCATCTTCTCGACCAGCGGGCGCACGGCCTTCGCCTTGGGCACGGTGGTGATGACGCGCTCCTCGAGAATCACGCTGGTGGTGAGGTTTCGCAGGAGCGCGTTGCGGCTGTCCACCGGCCGCTTGAGCTTGTATCCGGCAACTTTGTGTCTCATGTGCTATTCCCCGATCTGGTCTCCGCCCTCGTCCTCCGGACCGTAGTCCGGCGGCACGCCGCTCGCCGACTGCGGCGGGGCGACCAGGCGGCCGTGCGCGTCGATGCGCATGCCCAGCGAAAGTCCCATATTGGCCAGAATTTCCTTGATTTCGTTGAGCGACTTGCGTCCGAAGTTCTTGGTGCGCAGCATTTCCGCTTCGGTCTTCTGCACCAGTTCGCCGATGGTCTGAATATTGGCGTTCTTGAGGCAGTTGTAGGAGCGCACGCTGAGCTCGAGTTCCTCCACGGAACGGTTGAGCACCTCGTTCATCTTGTCGAGGCCGCGCTCGCTGACTTCTTCGGCCTGCTCGGGGACCTCTTCGAAATTGATGAAGATGGTCATGTGGTCCTTGAGCAGCTTGGCTGCGAAGCCGATGGCGTCCTGCGGCGACACGGCGCCGTTGGTCCAGACTTCGAGCGTGAGCTTGTCATAGTCGGTCATCTGGCCGAGACGCGCGGCTTCCACGGAGAAGTTGACCTTGCGCACGGGGGAGTGGACGGAATCGATGGGAATGTAGCCGAGGGCCAGGTCCTCATCGAAGTTCTTGTCGGCGCTGACGTAGCCGCGGCCGCTCTTGAGCCGCATCTCGATGATCAGCCGGCCGCCCTCGCTCACGGTGGCGATATGGACGTCGCGATCGAGCACTTCCACGTCCGCATCGGTTTCGATCTGCCCGCTGCGCACGTCGCCGGGCTGCTCCACGGTGAGGCGCACAGTCTTGACGCCTTCACCCATGATTTTGAAGGGAATCTGTTTCAGGTTGAGGATGATATCGGTGGCGTCTTCGACCACGCCCGGGATGGGGCTGAATTCATGCTCGACGCCTTCGATGCGAACGGCGGTGATCGCCGCGCCTTCAATGGAGCTCAGCAGCACACGGCGGAGACTGTTGCCGATGGTGGTGCCGAAGCCGCGCTGAAAAGGCTGTGCCGTAAACATGCCATACCGCTCGGTGAGAGTTTCGGTATTGGCGACCAATCGTTTCGGTTTTTGGAAGCCCTTAAACATAGAAAATATCCTTCTCTAGCACATCTGGGCGGGCGCTCAGCGCCCGGCCAGCATTACTTCGAGTACAGCTCGACGATGAGCTGCTCGTTCAACTGAATCTGCACCAGGTCGCTGCGCTGCGGCAGTCCGGTGATGCGGCCCTTCAAGCCTTCGCGATCGACATCGATCCAATTCGGCGCCGGAGCGTGCGCCGTGGCGTCGCGCGCGGCCAGGATGGTGGGGTTATTCTTGCTGCTTTCGCGAACGGCGACGACGTCGCCCGGCTTGACCAATGCGGAGGGAATGTTGCACTTGCGGCCGTTCAATTCGATATGGCCGTGGCGGACGATCTGGCGCGCCTGGGCGCGGCTGGTGCCGAAGCCCATGCGGTAGATGACGCTATCCATGCGGCGCTCGAGGCCGGTCATCAGGTTGTCGCCGGTGATGCCTTTCTGCTGCGCGGCCTTTTCGTAGTTGGTGCGGAACTGCCGCTCGAGGACGCCGTAGACGCGGCGCACCTTCTGCTTTTCGCGAAGCTGCAGGCCGTAGCCGACGATCTTCGCCTTGCGGTCTTTGCCATGCTGCCCGGGAACGAAATTGCGCTTTTCGATGGCGCACTTCTCGCTGTGGCAGCGCTCCCCTTTGAGATAAAGCTTCATGCCCTCACGCCGGCATTGCCGGCAAACGGGCCCAATGTATCGTGCCAAGTTACTCTCCTAACCTTTCGAGCTATTAGCTATTAGCTTTAAGCTCCTTCTTCCTTCAGGTGCGGTTTACAGCCATGGCCGGCCTTCCTCCCGCTTACGAAAACAAATACCGTCTCCGATTTCCTCGTCACGAGCTAAAAGCTAACAGCTAATAGCTCAAAGCTCCCTACACCCTTCTCTTCTTCGGCGGCCGGCATCCGTTATGCGGAATCGGGGTCACGTCTTTGATGGCGCGGACTTCGATTCCGGCGGTGGACAGGGCGCGCACGGCGGATTCGCGGCCGGAGCCGGGTCCCGAGACGCGCACTTCCACGGTGCGGAGGCCGGTTTCATTGGCCTTGTTGGCGGCCGTCAGCGCGGCCTGCTGGGCGGCGAACGGCGTGCCCTTGCGGGAGCCGCGGAAACCCAGCGATCCGGCGCTCGACCAGGCGATCGTGTTGCCTTCCTGGTCGGAAATGGTGACGATGGTGTTGTTGAAGGTCGCCTGGATGTGCACTACGCCCACGTGCACGACGCGCTTTTCCTTCTTCTTGAAACTCTTCTTCTTGCCTGCTGCTTTTGCTGGTGCCTTAGCCATACGTCTCTCTTATGTCTTTGCCGACGCTTTCTTCTTGTTGGCAACGGTGCCGCGGCGCGGGCCTTTGCGCGTGCGGGCGTTGGTGTGGGTGCGCTGGCCGCGAACCGGCAGGCTGCGGCGGTGCCGCAAACCGCGGTACGACCCCATCTCGATGTGACGCTTAATGTTCATCGAGATTTCTTTGCGCAGGTCGCCTTCCACGGCGCCCTCATCTTCCAGGATCTGGCGGACGCGGTTGACTTCATCCTCGCTCAGGTCGCGGATCTTCTTGTCGAACTCGATACCCGCGCGGTGCAGCAGCGAACGCGACCGGGTACGGCCGATGCCGTAAATGTAAGTGAGCCCGATCTCGGCTCTCTTGGCGGGCGGCAAATCTACGCCGGCAATACGTGCCATAATCTTCTATCCCTGCCTCTGTTTATGTTTCGGGTTGACGCAGATGACCCGCACCACGCCTTCGCGATGGATCACCTTGCATTTGTCACAGATTTTCTTGACCGAAGCTCTTACTTTCATTTTTGAAAACCTATTAGGCCGCCGATGAACGCCGATGAACGCCGATAACAAAAGCGTTTGTCTTATCGGCGTTCATCGGCGGCTAATTCAATTTCTTAATAATCCTTCCTCGCGTCGGGTCGTGGGGACTGAGTTCGACCTCCACCCGATCCCCCGGAACCAGCCTTACGAAATTCCTTTGCACGGCTCCAATCCAGTGCGCCGTCACCGTCTGCTGGGTCTCCAGCTTTACGGTAAACAACAGCCGCGGCAGTTCTTCGACCACCGTCGCCTGAACCTTTACGGCCGGGTCAGCACCCACGGACCGTTCTCCGTCACGGCGATGCAATGCTCGAAGTGGGCGCTGTAAGAGCCGTCCTTCGTCACCGCCGTCCACTTATCCTTCAACACCACGGCTTCCGGGCGGCCCGCATTCACCATCGGCTCGACCGCCAGGACCATGCCTTCCTTCAACCGCGGATTCTCATTCTTGCGATCCACGTAATTGGGCACCTGCGGCTCCTCGTGAAGCTGCGTTCCGATCCCGTGTCCCACATACTCCCGCACCACCGAAAAACCGTTGCTCTTCACGTGCTGCTCAACCGTGGAGCAGATATCGAACAGCCGGTTCCCGCTGCGCACCCGGTCGATGGCCATTTCCAGGGATTCCTGCGTCACCTGGAGGAGCTTCTGCGTCTGCTCGTTGACCTCGCCGATGGGAACGGTGATGGCCGAATCGCCGTAGTAACCGTCCAGTTTCACGCCGGTATCGATGGAAACGATGTCGCCCGGCTTGAGCACCCGCTTCGTATTCGGCATTCCGTGCACGATTTCGCTGTTCACACTGGTGCACAACACAAACTTGTAACTTTCCCCCGCGGCCGGAACATAATAGCCTTTGAAAGCAGGCCTGGCTCCGGCATCGGCAATCATCTTCTCGGCGGCCGTTTCCAGGTCCATGGTGCTGACCCCTTCGACGGCCATTTCCTTGAGCTTCTGTAGAATCTGCCACACCAGCAGGCCGCTGCGCCGCATCTTCTCCAGTTCGGCGGCGGTTTTACGAACGATCATTCGTCTCCATCGCCTGGCAAATCTTCCGAAACACCGTTTCCGGCGAATCGCTGCTGCCATCCACTACAATCACTCGGCGGCCGGCCGCGCGGTAATACTCCAGCACCGGACGGGTCTGCCGCTCGTAGGCATCCAAACGCTCGCGGATGACCGACTCCCTGTCGTCGTCCCGAATCACCAGCTTCTCGCCATCCAGATCGCACAGGCCATCCACCCGGGGAGGCTTGGTAGCGAGATTATACAGGGTTCCGCAGCGAGGGCACTGGCGGCGACCGGTCAAACGGGCGATAATTACATTATAATCAACAGCGAGGTGAATCACCACCTCGCGCGTCCCCCGCGTCTCCAGCCACCTGCTGAGGTGGTCCGCCTGCGCCAGGGTCCGCGGATAACCGTCCAGGATAAAACCTTCCCGCGCATCGGCCTGCGCCAGCCGCTCCTCGACCATGCGGTTGACCACGGCGTCGGACACCAGCGACCCGGCCTGCATCTTCGCGACCTCCGGGCCCAGCTCGCTTCCCTGCCGGATGCGGTCCCGCAGCATATCTCCCGTCGAGATATGGGGGATTCCCAGGGACTGGCACAACATCCGTGCCTGCGTCCCTTTCCCGGAGCCAGGCGAGCCGAACAACACGAGGGCCTTCACTCTTAGAACGTACTCCGCCGGCCCTTGATGCGGCCCGAACGCGAAGTGAAGCCTTCATAGTGGCGCATGATCAACTGAGCTTCAATCTGGTTGATGGTATCCATGGCCACACCGACGACAATCAGGAGCGACGTGCCGCCGAAATAGAAATTGACGTTCAACCCTTCCAGCAGGAAGCGCATGTGCGCCGCGGTCAGGAAATTATCGATTCCCGTGCCGATCAGGGGCAGGTGCTGCAGGTGAATGCCGGCGATCATGATATCCGGGATCACGCACAGGAGCGCCAGGTACAGCGCGCCCACGACCGTGATCTTGGTCAGGATATTGTTCATGTAGTCGGAGGTATTGCGTCCCGGCCGGATGCCCGGAATGAACCCGCCGTACTTGCGCATGTTGTCGGCTGCTTCGTTGGGGTTGAAGATGATCGAAACGTAGAAGAAGCAGAAGAAAATGATCCCGGCCACGAACAGCACGTAGTAGAGCGGTTCGCCGTGCTGGATATCGGTGAGCAGGTCCGTGAGCCACTTCACGTTCTTCACCCACGGCACCTGCAAAAGGGTCATGGGGAAGGCCAGGATGGAAGAGGCGAAAATCGGCGGGATCACGCCGCCGGCGTTGACCTTGAGCGGCATGTAAGTGCTCTGCCCGCCCATCACGCGGCGTCCCACCACGCGCTTGGCGTACTGCACCGGGATGCGGCGCTCGCCGCGCTCCACGAGCACGATGAAGGCGACCACCGCGATCATCATGACAATCAGAAGAATCAGGGTGATGGCGCCCCATTCATGGGTGATGAAGGTGTTCTGATAGATGTTCTGCAGGGCGTTGGGCAGACCGACCACGATGCCGGTAAAGATGATGAGCGACATGCCGTTGCCCACGCCGCGATCGGAGATCTGTTCGCCCAGCCACATGATGAAGGCCGAACCCGTGGTCAGCGAGAGCACCGTCAGCATGATGAATCCGAAGCCGGGATTGATGACGATTCCTTCCTTCATGCTCTGCAGGCCTTCGGCGATGCCGAACGACTGGATGACCGAGAGGATGATGGTCAGGTAGCGGGTCCACTGGGTGATCTTGCGGCGGCCGAGTTCGCCTTCCTTCTGCAGTTTTTCCAGGGTCGGGATGACCACCGTCAGCAGCTGCAGAATGATCGACGCGGTGATGTACGGCATGATGCCGAGCGCGAAGACCGTGAGGCGGCGAATGTTGCCGCCGGCGAAGAGATCGAAAAAGCCGAAGATCGAGCCCTGCGCGGACCCCAGGAACTGCGCCCACTGATGCACGTTGACGCCCGGAGTGGGAATGTGTCCGCCCAGGCGGTACACCGCCAGCAGCGCGAGCGTGAACAGGAGCCGCTTGCGCAGGTCGGGAACGCGAAACATGTTCGCGAACGCTTCAATTAACTTCATGGTTCCCTCGAATACCCCGCTACTCGGCGGCCGCAGGCGCTCCGATCACCTGCGCCGTTCCCCCGGCTTTCTGGATTTTTTCCAGGGCCGATTTCGAGAACTGGTGGGCTTCCACCGTGATTTTGCGCGTCAACTGTCCTGTGCCCAGGATCTTCAGTCCGTCGCCGGTTTTGCGGATGACGCCGAGCTCGATCAGGCGGTCGACATTGAACGTGTCGCCGTCGAGTTTCTCGAGTTTTCCCAGGTTGACGATGGCGAACTGTTTCTTAAAGATATTCTTGAAGCCGCGCTTGGGAAGCCGGCGGTGCAGCGGCATCTGCCCGCCCTCAAAGCCGCGTTTCTGGCTGAACCCCGTTCCGGCGTGCTGCCCCTTGCTGCCGCGCGTGGCGGTCTTGCCGTGTCCGGAACCCATGCCGCGCCCGATGCGCTTGCGCGCCTTCTTTTGTCCGGCGGGAGGATGTAATTGACTCAGATCCATAGAATTCCTAATTTCGCCGCCGGTGAACGCCGATCAACGCCGATGGGAGATCCGCTTTCCCGGCGTTCCTTCGCGTTCCTCTACGGCCCATAATCTTATTCCACTACTTCCAGCAGGTGCGGGACTTTCTTTACCATGCCCCGGAAAGCCGGCGTGTCCGGCCTCTCTACCACCTGGTTCAGTTTTCGCAGGCCGAGTCCCTTGACCACCCGCTTGTGCTTCTCGGGGGTGCAGATGGGGCTGCGCACCAGTTTGATTTTGATCTTGCCTTCCATTAGAGTTTCTCCATCGCGAGGCCGCGCATTTCGGCGACGCTGGCGCGGTCGCGCAGGGATTCGAGCGCCACGATGGTGGCCTTGACCACGTTGTGCGGATTGCGCCGGCCGATGGATTTCGTCAGCACGTTGGGAATGCCGCAGGCGGAGATGACGGCGCGGACGGCGCCGCCGGCGATGACGCCGGTTCCTTCCGGAGCCGGTTTGAGCAGCACCTGGGAGCTGGCGAATTCCCCCAGCACCTGGTGCGGGATGGTGGTATCGAGCGTGTGCACGCGGCGCAGGTTCTTCTTGGCCGCCTCGATGCCCTTGCGGATGGCCGAGGGCACTTCCTTGGCTTTGCCGACACCGAATCCCACGACCTTTGCGCTGGGATCTCCGATCACGACCAGGGCCGAAAAGCTCAGGTTTTTGCCGCCTTTCACCACCTTGGTGACACGGTTGATCGAGACCACCTGCTCCTTGAGATTGAGCGACGCCGGATCGATGCGTTTTGCGATCGTTGCCATGAATTAAAACTCCAGTCCCGCTTCGCGCGCGGCATCCGCCAGGGCTTTGACGCGCCCGTGATAGGGATAACCGCCGCGGTCGAATACCACTTTGCCGATGCCTTTTTCTTTGGCGCGCTCGGCCACCAGCTTGCCGATGGATTTCGCGGCCGCCACATTGCCGCCGTTGGTCCGGCCGCCCTTATCCACGCTCGAAGCCGACGCCAGGGTGACGCCCTTGCTATCGTCGATGACCTGCGCATAGATATGGGCCACGCTGCGGAACACCGCGAGGCGCGGGCGCTCGGTCGTGCCGCGCAGCTTGCGGCGGATGCGCTTGTGAACGCGCGCGCGGATCTCTTTCTTTTCGACTTTACGAATCATTTGCCACCCGCCCCGGTCTTGCCGACCTTCTTGCGCAGCGCTTCGCCGGTGTAGCGGATGCCCTTGTTCTTGTAGGGATCCGGCTGGCGGAGCGCGCGGATATTGGCTGCCACCTGGCCCAGAAGCTGGCGGTCGCGGCCGCTCAACACGAGCCGCGCCTGCAGATTCTGGATGTTGCTGCCTGCGACCTTATCGACTTTCATGTCCACACCGTCAGGCAGGAGCATCTCGATGGGATGGGAATAACCCAGCGTGAAGGTGGCGATGCGGCCCTTGACCTCGGCGCGATAGCCGATGCCGACGATGTCCAGCTCCTTGGTAAAGCCGCCGGAGACGCCTTGCACGGCATTGGCGGCGAGCGCACGCGTGAGGCCGTGCAGCGCGGCGTGGCCGTCGGTATCGCGCTTGACATTGAGGACGCCTTTGCCCTGCTCGAAGGTGATGCCTTCCGGAATGGGAACGGTGAGGGTCCCCTTGGGTCCGGTCACCTGCAACTGTTCGCCGATCTGGATTTTCACGCCGCTGGGCAGCGGGATCGGCTTTTTACCAATTCTCGACATAATTCAGTTCCTCGCCTCTACCAGACGCGGCAGAGGATCTCCCCGCCCACTCGCTCCTTGTGCGCATCCCGGCCGGTCATGACGCCGCGCGGGGTGGTCAGGATGTTGATCCCGAGGCCGCCGAGCACGCGCGGGATATCGGTCTGGCCGACATAAACACGGCATCCGGGCCGCGAGACGCGCTCGATGGCGCTGATCACGGGCGAATTGTTGGTGCCGTACTTCAGGTAGATCTTGATGGTCTTCTTCGCGCCTTCCTCGGCTACTTTGAAGTTGGTGATGAAACCTTCTTCTTTCAGAATGCGCGCGATTTCCGTCTTCAGCTTGGAAGCCGGCACGTCCACCTTGGGGTGGCGGGCCTGGATCGCGTTGCGCACGCGAGTCAGCATGTCGGCAATGGGATCGCTCGTCATAGTTCTCCTACTTACTACCAGCTAGCTTTGGTCACGCCAGGAATCTCGCCGTTGAGGGCGAGCTGGCGGAAGCACAGACGGCAAATGCCGAACTTGCGCAGGAACCCGCGCGGGCGGCCGCAGCGCCAGCAGCGGTTGCGGTGACGCGTCGGCAGCTTGGCGATGCCGGGTTTGTTCTGGGCCTTTGCCGCCTGGGACTCCCGGCGGACTTTATCCAGCTTCAAATCTTTCGCAATTTTTGCGGTGGTTGCCATGTCTCTCTACTTTTCCGGCAGGCCGCAGCCTGCCCTCCCGTTATTGCCGGAACGGCATCCCCATTTGACGCAGCAGCGCCAGGCCTTCGGCGTCGGTACGCGCCGAGGTGGTGATGGATATATTCATGCCCTTGGTCTTTTCCACCTTGGCGTAATCGATTTCCGGGAAAATCAACTGGTCTTTGACTCCCAGGGTATAGTTGCCGCGGCCGTCGAAGCTCTTGGTGGAAACGCCACGGAAATCGCGCACGCGCGGCAGAGCCACGTTGACCAGGCGGTCCAAAAACTCGTACATGCGGTCTCCGCGCAGGGTCACCATGCAGCCGATGGACTGGCCCTCGCGCAGCTTGAACTGGGCGATGCTCTTGGTGGCCTTGGTGATGACCGGCTTCTGGCCCGTGATGGAGCCCAGCTCGTTGACCGCGCCATCCATCAGCTTGGCGTTCTGCGTGGCTTCGCCGAGACCGATATTGACCGAAATCTTTTCGATCTTGGGCACGGCCATGACATTCTTGTAGCCGAACTCTTTGGTCAGCGCCGGGACGACCTTCTTTGTGTAATGCGCTCTCAAACGTGCTGCCATGGAATCCTCATTTCCTGTCGAGCGTCTGTCCGCACTTGCGGCAGACCCGTGTGCGCCGCGTCTTGCCGCCGGCTACGACATCCACGTGATGGGCGATGCGCACCGCCTTGTTGCAGCCGGGGCAGACGATCATGACGTTGGAGGCCTGGATGGGGCTCTCGCGCTCGGCAATACCGCCCTTGATCTGCTTGCCCGGGTTGGGACGGGTGTGGCGCTTGATCATCATGACGTGCTCGACCAGCACCTTGTTGATGTCGCGGTCGACGCGCAGAATGCGGCCGACCTTGCCCTTGTCGCGGCCGGAGATCACCTTCACGGTGTCGTCTTTCTGGAGATCGATGCGGACCCTGGGGGCCGCTTTTTTGTGTGCAGTGGGCATCAGATTACCTCGGGGGCGAGCGAAACGATCTTCATGAACCGCTTGTCGCGCAACTCTCTCGCGACCGGTCCGAAGACGCGGGTTCCGACCGGCTCGCCGACTTCATTGATCAACACGGCGGCGTTGGAATCGAAACGGATATACGTGCCGTCCTTGCGCCGCGTCTCTTTGCGCATGCGGACAATCACGCAGCGCACCACTTTTCCCTTCTTGATCGCCGAATCGGGCGCGGCCTCTTTCACGCTGGCCGTGATCACGTCACCCAGGCCGGCGCGCAGGCCGAGGTCGCCGCCGCGCGGCAGGATGCAGGAAAGCTTCCGCGCGCCGCTGTTATCGGCAACCTCCAGAATTGTACGCATTCCAATCATATGAGCTCTCAGCTTTCAGCCATCAGCTTTCGGCCCGCCCGTTCCAGCTTGTGACCGGATTCGGGCTGCCGAACCTGACGGCGACTAAACCTTCACATCCAGGTCCGCGGGTTGCGCGCCTACCTGCGCGGCGCGGCGAACCACTTCGGCCAGGCGCCAGCGTTTCAGCTTGCTCAGGGGGCGGCATTCGACGATGCGCACGACATCGCCCATTTTGGCGGCGCCTTCCTCGTCGTGCGCATAGAACTTCTTGCGCTTGGCAATAATGCGCTTATACAAAGGATGCGGCACGCGGCGGATGACCTCGATCACGATGGTCTTCCGCATTTTGGTCGAGACCACCTGGCCGACCTTTTCGTTCTTGAAACCCTGCGGTTGCTGCTCTTCGGCCATTTTATTTCTTCGCTCCAGCCAATTCCCTCTCGCGCAGCACGGTGAATATGCGCGCGCGCTCCTTCTTCATGGCACGGACCTTCTTGAGCCCGTCCGTCTGTCCCATGGACATCTGAAATTTAAGACGGAACAACTGCTCTTCCATTTCGAGGAGTTGATTCCGCAATTCCTGATCGTCGAGATCGCGAACCTTTGACTTCATCGTTAGTACTCCGCCTCGTCCCGGCTGACGAACTTGGTCTTGATGGGAAGCTTGTGGGCGGCCAGCCGCATGGCGGCCGACGCCGTCGCGCGGTCCACTCCTTCCATTTCGAAGAGAATCTTTCCGGGACGAATGACCGCGACCCACTGCTCCGGAGCGCCCTTGCCTTTTCCCATACGGGTTTCGGCGGGCTTCTTGGTGATCGGCTTGTCCGGGAAGAGCCGGATCCAGACTTTGCCGCCGCGCTTGATGGAGCGGGTCATGGCCACGCGCGCGGCTTCAATCTGCCGGTCGGTGATCCAGGCGCACTCCAGGGCTTTGAGGCCGAAATCTCCGAAGGAGATATCGCTTCCGCGCCAGGCTTTGCCAGCCATGCGGCCGCGCTGCTGCTTCCTGTATTTCACCTTCTTGGGCATCATCATGGCGGTTAATCCTCAAATTCCTTATTGGTTCTCGCCTTCCGGCTTGGTCTCCGGTTTGGTCTCGGGAGCTGCCGGCTTGGGTTCGGTGGCTTCCTGGCGCGCTTCCTGTTTCCAGGAAGGAGACTGCGGCGACATCAAGGGCGGCAGAATCGGAGCCGAAGGCCGGGCGGCCGGACGCGGCAGATCGCTCGGCGCCTGCTGGATCGCGGGCCCCGAGGGTTCGGAGACGGGCGGAGGCGGAGGCTGCGGCGCGCCGCCCTGGTAGCCGCCACGATCGCGGTCGCGATCCCGGTCGCGCGAGCGGCCGCGATCTCCGCGATCGCGCCGTTCCCCGCGGTCGCGCCTCGGCTCGGGCTCGGGGAGCAGGCCGCCGCGGCGCTTGGTGAGATCCAGGATCTCGCCCTTATAAATCCAGGTCTTGATGCCGATCACCCCGTACGTCGTGTGGGCTTCGGCGAAACCGTAGTCGATATCGGCGCGCAGGGTGTGCAGCGGAAGCTGTCCCTGCAGATACCATTCGCTGCGGGCGATTTCCGCGCCGTTGAGGCGGCCCGACACACGCACCTTGATTCCCTTGCAGCCGAAGCGCAGCGCGCTGTCGACGGCCTTGCGCATGGCGCGGCGGAAAGCCACGCGCTTTTCGAGCTGCAGCCCGATGGATTCGCAGACAAGCTGCGCGTCCAGCTCCGGCTTGTGAACTTCCTGAATATCGATGAAGACTTCGCGCTTGGTTTTGCGCGCCATGTCCTGCTTCAGCTTTTCGATTTCGGCGCCCTTGCGCCCGATGATGATCCCGGGCCGGGAAGTGCGGATGGTGACCCGCAGCTTGTTGCCGGGGCGGTCGACTTCGATCGAGCTCACGCCGGCGCTCTTCAGGCGGTCGAGCAGGGTTTCCTTCAGCTCCAGGTCTTCCTGCAGCAGCTTGGAGTAGCCCTGCTTGGCGAACCAGCGCGAGCGCCACGGCTTATTGAAGCCCAGCCGGAATCCGTACGGGTGAACTTTCTGTCCCATCTATGCTTCCTTCTCCGCAACTTTGATGACGATGTGCGCCAGACGGCGCTGGTAGCGGTAGGCGCGGCCCATGGGAGCCGGGCGGACCCGCTTCATGCGCGGCCCGTCGTTGACCAGCGCGTGGGAGACGTACAGGCGATCGACGTCCACGTCTTCGTTGAGATTCTGCGCGTTGGCAATGGCCGACTGCAGCACCTTTTCGACCGCGGGCGCGATGCGCTTGTTGATCGTGCGCAGCGTGGTCAGCGCCTTCCCCGCCTGCTGGCCGCGGATCAGGTCCACAACCAGGCGCGCTTTCTGCGGGGAGACTCGGATGTATCTTGCTTCCGCTTTAGCTTCCATGACAATCCCTATGCCGGCTTGGCCGTTTTCTCGGTCGCCGCTTTCACTGAGTGGCCTTTGAACGTACGGGTGGGCGAAAACTCGCCCAGCTTGTGGCCCACCATGTTTTCGGTGACGTATACCGGAATGAATTTCTTGCCGTTGTGGACCGCGATGGTGTGGCCGACGAACTCCGGAAGGATGGTGGAACGGCGCGACCAGGTGCGCACGACCTTCTTCTCATTGGCCGCGTTCAGCACCATGACCTTGGCTTCCAGGTGCGTGTCGGTAAACGGTCCCTTCTTTACGCTTCTGCCCATGTGTCGCTTACCTCTTCTTGCTCTTGTGGGTGACGATCCACTTGTCGGTGCGCTTGTTGTTGCGTGTCTTGAATCCGCGGGTGGGCTGGCCCCAGGGGGTCACGGGATGGCGACCGCCGCTGGTTTTGCCCTCGCCGCCGCCGTGCGGGTGATCGACCGGATTCATCGACACGCCGCGGTTATGCGGGCTGCGTCCCAGCCAGCGCGAGCGTCCTGCCTTGCCGAGCGACACGTTTTCGTGATCGACGTTTCCGACCTGGCCCACGGTGGCCATGCAGTCGAGCTGCACGCGGCGCACTTCGCCCGAAGGCAGTTTCAGCAGCGCCAGGCCGCCCTCCTTGGAAATCAACTGCGCCTGCGAACCGGCCGAGCGCGCCATCTGGCCGCCCTTGCCCGGTTTGAGCTCGATATTGTGCACGATGGTGCCGGCGGGCATATTCTTGAGCGGCAGCGCATTGCCCAGGAGAATATCCGCCTGCGGCCCGGACATGACCTTCTGCCCGACCTTCAGGCCGTCGGGCTGAATGATATAGCGCTTCTCGCCATCGGCATAATTCAGCAGCGCGATGCGGCTGGAGCGGTTGGGATCGTACTCGATGGCGGCGACTACGGCCGGGATGCCGAACTTGTCGCGCTTGAAATCGATCACGCGGTAGGCCTTCTTGGCGCCGCCGCCGATGAAACGGCTGGTGACGCGGCCCGTCGAGTTGCGGCCGCCGCTGCGCTTTTTGGATTCGACCAGCGATTTCTCGGGACGCTCCTTGGTGATGTCCTCCCGCGAGACAACGGTCATAAAGCGCCGTGTGGGGGTAACCGGTCTGAAGGTTTTGATGGGCATAAGATTCGCCTTCCAGCTATTAGCCGTTAGCCGTTAGCTATCAGCACGCTCCTTGATGCGGAGGGTTTTTCCTGCTTGCAGACAGAAGGAAGCCGCCGCCGGTGGAATGCGAGCTGAGCGCTGATGGCTGATGGCTGACAGCTCATTTATATCTCCGCGAATTCGGGCACTTTCTCGCCCTTTTTCAGTTTCACGTAGGCTTTTTTCCAATCGGAGCGGTAGCCTACGAATTTCCCGCGGCGGCGCAGCTTGCCTTCGACGTTGGCGGTGCGCACTTCGGCGACCTTCACTTTGAAGAGCTTCTCGACCGCGGACTTCACTTGTGTCTTGTTGGCTTCGGCATGCACTTCGAAGCACAGCGTGCGCTCATTGTCTTTCTTGTCTACGCCCTTTTCGGTGACGAGCGGGCGGCGCAATATGTCGTGGATCGTCATTTCGCCAGTGCCTCCGAAAACTTCCGCGCGGCGGCTTCGCTCAACAGCACGCTCTTGTGACCCAGCAGGTGGTACGGATTGACCTCGCGGGTAGGCATGAGGGTGACGCCTTTGAGGTTGCGCACGCCCAGGCTGAGATTGCGGTTTTCGCCGTTATCCACCACGAGAACGGTGCGGCCGGCTTCCAGCTTGACCAGGCTGTTCATTGCGTTTTTCGTTTTGTGGTCGGTGAAATTAAAGGCCTGGACGACTTTCAATTCGCCGTCGCGCACCTTGGCGGAGAGCGCCGAGCGCAGAGCGCCCAGCAGCATCTTGCGCGGCAGCTTGTAGCTGTAATCGCGCGTCACGGGCCCGTGCACGGTGCCGCCGTGGCGCCACAGGGGCGAGCGCACCGAACCCATACGGGCGCGGCCGGTCCCTTTCTGCTTCCACAGCTTCTTGCCGCTGCCGGCCACTTCGGAGCGGACCTTGGTCTTGTGGGTTCCGCGATGCTTTCCCGCCTGAAACTGGCGGACGGCTTCGTAGAGCAGCGCCTCATTGATTTCGGCGCCGAAGACTTCGTCGGCGAGATCGAGCTGGCCGACCTTCTCATTATTCAAATCCACTACATCGACTGTCGGCATGCCGTTACCTCTTGCTCCTCCGCACCAGCACGTAGCTGCCGGTGGGACCGGGAACCGCGCCCTTCACCACCAGCACGTTATCCTCGGTGTCCACCTGGACGACTTCGAGGTTGCGCACGGTGACGCGGGCATGGCCCATGTGGCCCGCCATGCGCATGCCGGGCAGCACGCGCGAGGGGAAGCTGGACGCGCCGATGGAGCCGGGCGCGCGATGGAACATGGAACCGTGCGTGTTCGCGCCGCCGCCGAAGTGGTGGCGCTTGACCAGTCCGGCGAACCCGCGGCCCTTGCTGATGCCGATCACGTCCACCTTATCCTTGGGCTTGAACTGATCCACCAGCACCTGGTCGCCCGCTTTCAGATCGCCGTTGCCGGCTTCCAGTCGGAACTCGCGCAGGAACTTCGCGCCCTCCACGCCGGCTTTTTTGAGATGGCCGGTGGCGGGCTTGTTGATGCGCTGCGGCTTCACGAACTCGAGCAGGCCGAGCTGCACGGCGTCGTAGCCATCGGTGGTGGCCGTCTTGCGCTGCGTGACCATGCACGGTCCCGCCTTGAGCAGCGTCACCGGGACGGCCTGGCCGTCGGGCCGGAACATCTGCGTCATTCCGATTTTCTTGCCAAGGATTCCTGGGCTCATATCAAACTCGCAATCTTTCTATCCCCACAGAGGCGCCCGGAACACGGAGGTTCGCAGAGGATTTCATCGTCTTCTCTGCGCCGTCTCCGCGCTCTCTGCGTCTCTGCGGTGAGCTTTTCACTTTCCGAACGCCTTAATCTCCACGTCCACCCCCGCCGGCAGATCGAGCTTCATCAAAGCATCGACGGTCTGCTGGGTGGGCTCGAGGATATCGAGCAGGCGTTTGTGCGTCCGGATTTCAAACTGCTCCCGCGATTTCTTGTCGACGTGCGGGCTCCGCAACACCGTTGTGATGGAGCGGCTGGTGGGCAGCGGAATAGGACCGGCCACGGTGGCGCCGGTCCTCTTCGCGGTATCCACAATCTCCGTCGTCGATTGATCCAGCACCCGATGATCGTATGCTTTCAAGCGGATGCGAATTCGTTCTCTCAGCGCCATTTGGTTTTCCTACTTCATGATCTCGGTAACGGTGCCGGCGCCCACGGTGCGGCCGCCTTCGCGGATGGCAAAGCGCAGCCCCTTGTCCATGGCGATGGGCGTGATCAACTCCACCGTCAGGCTCACGTTGTCCCCCGGCA
>Ga0335085_10000165_pt1 | contig 210986 bp, 176 predicted proteins | sample Lox_Sample_45_FD_206712 | JGI IMG/M metagenome (GOLD analysis project Ga0335085, IMG submission 206712) | Soil microbial communities from Loxahatchee National Wildlife Refuge, Florida, United States - Lox_Sample_4.5 | ecosystem: Environmental > Terrestrial > Soil > Wetlands | place: USA... | reverse complement strand
CCGGGACGTCGAAATTGAGCGATGCAGCGGGCTTAAGTCCATAGATGTGATCTACTATTAACGGACATGGCGGGGTTGGACCGCGCGCGGGCGTGGCGGAATGGCAGACGCAGCGGACTTAAAATCCGCAGGGCTCAAAAGGCCTGTGAGGGTTCGACTCCCTCCGCCCGCACCATGTTTCTCTTACGCTGTGATCTGCTTGCACTTACCTGTCCCTAATCCTGCCTCAAATAGAGCGGTTCTCGTCTCGTAATCATGGAGCTTTGAACTCCAGCCCGTTGAACGAGCTCACCGTGTTTGGATCGAGTGATAGCTCAACTAGCGGGCAGCGAGAAATGCCGACCTTCCAGTGGTTGCTCGCCCCCTGCCAGCGAGCGGACGAACTTTGATCTTCTAGTTCTTGGGAATGAGAACTTGCAGCTATACTTCTGACTTCGCCACCATGCAAGAGAAGCCCACCCGCAGAGAGTTTCTGGTGAACACCTCCTCGGCTGCCTTGGCTGCTGCAGTGCCTTCAGCGGCTGTCCGGCCTTCTTCGTTGGAGTTAGGCGTGCCTGACGGTCCGGTTCGTGAGCAGATTCCTTATTCACAGGAGGAACTTTTCGGTACCGGTTCGCAGCGCACTTACACCGGCGATGAGGCGACCCAGGTCGCGATGCCGATTGGGGGAATCGGCGCCGGTTGCATCTGTCTGAACGGGTACGGCGGTTTGCAGGATTTCTCCATCTCGAACCATCCCTCAACTACAGCTTTGCCTGAAGGCTTTGCGCCCACGAGGGCAGCGTTCGCCATACTGCACGTGAGGAAACCGTCATCCGTCACGAAGCTCATTGAGGGGCCGTTCCCGGTTCTGAAGATCTTTGATCAGGGGCTCCAAGGCGAGGGCTACCGCAGGGGAGGTTTCGAGGGTTTTCCCCGATTCGCGAAGTGTGTTTTCAAGGGAGAGTATCCGTTTGGCGAAGCGATAATCAGCGACTCGTCAGTCCCGTTGCAAGTCACGGTCACTGCCTGGAATCCCTTCATTCCCCTCGACGACAAAAACTCCGGAATCCCGTGCATAATCCTGGAATACACTTTGCACAACTCGTCGCTACAGGCCGTTGAGTATGAATTCTCCTATCACGTGTCTCACCTGGCACCGGGGTGCAGCCGTGATGACGCAACGAGCCGGAATACAGTCATCCCGGGTGCAGGTATTTTCTTTCACAACCTGGAGCAACCAAATTCGGAAGCATATGGCAGCGGTTGCCTGATTGCTCTTGCAGGCCAGCCGCACATCAAGGGGATGTGGCTGCGGAGTCCCGGGTGGGAATTTGACTCGCTGTCGGCTCTTTGGCGAGAAGTCTCTTCGGGGACATTCACGGCCAATGGCGGAAGCAATGAGACTGACACAGCTGGGAGAAATGGCGGATCCATTCTTCTTGAAGGAACAATCAAAGCCGGCGAATCCCACACTCACCCCGTCGTGATCGCATGGCATTTCCCCAACTGTTACTTGCAGGCAGGAGGCATGGCTTCCGCCGGTTCCGGGGAAGCGCAAGGGAGTGCTGGCTGTCGTTCATTGCCCGAAGGACGGTCTCCGCTGTGGCGCCCGTGCTATGCTTCCATTTGGAACGATGCCCGCGAAGTTGCTCTTTACGTGAGAGAGAACTACGCTTCGCTGCGAGCGCGGACAGTCGCATTTAAAGATGCCTTATTCTCTTCGACGCTGCCATCCTATGTCGTGGACGCAGTCTCTGCGAACTTGGCGATACTGAAGTCTCCCACGGTGCTGCGCGTGGAGAATGGCGACCTATGGGGTTGGGAGGGCTGTTTTCCGGATGCCGGCTGCTGCCATGGTTCGTGCACGCACGTTTGGAATTATGCCCAGGCTATCCCACACCTTTTCCCGAAGCTGGAGCGAACGCTGCGTGAAGTTGAACTGGTCCGTTCGATAGACGAAAACGGCCACGTTAACTTCCGCTCGGCACTTCCAGAAGGCCCGGTTGCGCACGACTTCCATGCTGCGTCGGACGGACAGTTGGGCGGGATTCTGAAAGTGTTTCGTGACTGGCAGATTTCCGGCGATACGACCTGGTTAAAGAAGATGTATCCGCTAGCGAAACGGAGCCTGGACTACTGCATTCGCACCTGGGATCCAGATCACCGTGGCGCTCTGTTTGAACCTCACCACAATACTTATGACATTGAATTCTGGGGGCCGGATGGCATGTGCACCAGCATCTATCTGGGGGCGCTGATAGCATTTGCTGAGATGGCGAGAGCCTCCGGCCACCCCGAGGACGCTGGGTTCTACGAACAGCTTGGTGGGCGTTGCGCACACTTTATGGATGGGCACCTCTTTAGCGGCGAGTACTACGAGCAGAAGGTGCAGTACACCGGTCTCCGCGACCAGTCGTTTGTGGCTCTCCTTGCCAGTGTCACGGAGGCAAGCAGCGAAATGCAAAAGCTGCTCCAACGAGAGGGCCCAAAATACCAGTATGGGACCGGGTGCCTCTCCGACGGGATTATTGGGGTCTGGATGTCGCGTATGTACGGAATCGAAACGCCACTGGCAGCCGAACATGTCCGCAGCACGCTGCAGGCGATCTTCAAACACAATTTCAAAACCGATCTCAGCCAGCACGCCAATGCGCAACGTCCCGGTTATGCGATGGGCCACGAGCCGGGCTTGCTGTTGTGCTCCTGGCCTCGGGGCGGGAAACCGACTTTGCCATTTGTCTATTCCGATGAAGTCTGGACCGGCATTGAATATCAGGTGGCTTCGCATCTCATCTCGGAAGGTTTCGTGACAGAAGGGCTAACGATCGTGAAGGCTTTGCGGAGCCGCTATGACGGAAAGATTCGCAACCCGTGGAACGAATACGAGTGCGGTAACTACTACGCTCGCGCCATGGCGAGCTATGCGTTGTTAGGCGCTCTGGCCGGTTTTCGCTATTCGGCCGTGAACAGGACTCTCTGGTTTGGTCCCCAGTTGAAGGTACGTCCCTTCAGAACCTTTTTCTGCACGTCATATGGTTTCGGCACCATCGTACTGGACAACCAGCTCCTCCGGATCGATTTACTGGAAGGTGAGCTACCTTTGGAAACGGTCGTACTAACCGAGGGTGGGCAGACCAAGGTCATGGATTGGAAGATCAGTGTCCGGCCGGATGCGCCGGCAACCAAGCATACGTAAGTCAACACTGACGGAGTGAATCTAGTCCAAGCGCGATCCACGCAACATGAGCTTGTGAGAAAAGCCGTACGTCGGTCGTGGAGAATCGCATGGTTTTCAGGCTAGCTTTGATGCAACGGCCCGAAACCCGGCCGCGAAGACGTTATTTCCGATCTGCGCGATCATCGCGTTACGATCGGCACCTACTACTTCAAAATCGGCCCACCATTCCGCAAACGTCCGATTGCCCGCCGTCACCCGATGTAGTCTGACCCCGGCCACGTAGCCACGAACTGGCAGGGTACCCTCGATGATTTCGTAGGTGAACGCATAGTTGCTGTCATCCATGCAAAGCAGGCGCTCGCGCACGAAGCCTTCACCTAGCGTCAAGCGGCGCACGCATCCAACGCGATCGCTGGGCCCTTCGCCCTCTATGACGCTTTTACGAATTCCTGGGTGATAAGACGGCATGTCGTTAAAGTCGCGCATGATGTCCCATACTTTTTCGATGGGTGCGTCGATTACGTCGCTGACGTACACCGTGTTTGCCATTCTCGCTCTCTCAGTTAGAAATGGATTTGCTTGAAGTCCTGCGTTTGGCGCGTGATGGCTTTCTCTGTCGGCAGCCGTTCCATCGAACTTGCCCCATAGAATCCATGACAGTGCTGTGTCCTGCCGAGCACCCAGGCCGCGTCCGCTGGCTTTGCAATAGGACCACCGTGGCAGAGGACAATCACATCGTTGCGCACAGAAAGGGCTGCTTGCGCAATCGCATCAATGCGGGGGATGCATTTCTCGAGCGTGAGGGCGGTTTCCGCGCCGATTACACCGCCAGTCGTCAGGCCCATATGCGCCACGATCATATCAGCGCCGGCTTGCGCCATGGCTTCGGCTTGCTGCGCATCGAAGACGTACGGAGTTGTGAAGAGATCCTTTTCATGAGCAAGCCGGATCAGTTCTACTTCCTGGGCGTAGCTCATGCCGGTTTCTTCCAGGTTCTGGCGGAAGACGCCGTCGATCAAACCCACTGTCGGAAAGTTCTGGATACCAGAGAAGCCCACGGCGGCAACTTCGTCCAGAAAGGCGTCGAAGACGCAAAAGGGATCCGTGCCATTGATGCCTGCGAGGACGGGCGTTTTATGGACAACAGGCAAAACTTCCTTCGCCATCTCCATCACGATGGCGTTGGCATTGCCGTATGCCAATAGTCCCGACAGCGATCCACGACCAGCCATGCGATACCGGCCAGAGTTGTAGATTACGATCAGGTCGATGCCGCCTGCCTCCTCGCATTTTGCGGAGAGACCCGTCCCCGCGCCACCTCCGACGATGGGTTGGCGGTTACGAACCATCTCCTGAAATTTCGACCGCAAATCGTCACGTGAAAGACGTGGCATCAAGCGCTCCTTTCAATCGCAGTTGTCACTGGCGAACGATCGCTAGGAACTCCTCCACTGCAGCCTGAGCGAACTTCGGATCGTTTATGTGGAATGGGAGTCGCACCAACCGGCGATGATCGGTCTGCTGGAATTCGCTCGCCAACGTTTCGAACAACGCGGCGTCGGCGTCGGGGTCCCAGAAGGGCTGACCTGGCGCGTCAAGGGCTGAAACCCCACCCAATGGCAGCAGAAACCGCACCTCGCCCTCGCACTGGTTAAGTCGGTTCGCGATCCAGCGACCCTGCTGAATGTTTTCCTCAGGCGTAGTTCGCATCAGCGTGACCTGCGGGTTATGAGGATACAGATTGCGTGCGCGATAGTGTGGCGGCACAGTCTCCATCGCACCGAAATTCACCATGTCGAGAGCGCCACAGGAACCCACGTATGGAGCCTGACTCCGCAGCACCGCGCCGAACCGGTCATCAGTGCATGCGAGAACACCTCCGAATAGGTGATCACAGACTTCAGTCGTGGTAATGTCGATCACCCCGGTGATGAGGCCGTCGTCCAGAAGTTTCTCCATGGACTGTCCACCTGTGCCGGTGGCATGAAATACCAGACAATCGAAGTGAGGACTGAGGAGGCGAACCATATGCTGAACGCAGGGGGTCGTGACCCCGAACATGGTGAGTCCCAGCGCTGGGAGCTGATAGTCTTCGTGGGGCAATGGGCGAAGAATCATGCCCGCCATAGCGTGTGCGGCGTTTCCGAGTACGCGACGTGAAATTCGGTTCAGCCCGGCTACATCAGTAACTGAATACATCATCGTTATATCGCAGGCACCAACATAGGAGGCTACATTGCCCGAGGCCATGGTCGATACCATCACCTTGGGAACGCCGATTGGTAGCGCGCGCATGGCACGGGTGACCATCGCCGTGCCCCCCGAGCCGCCAATTCCGAGCAAGCCTCCCAGGTCACGCTGGGCTTCAATGAAACGCTCAAATGCGTTTGCCATCGCCGCAATTGCCGCACCCCGGTCCCCACAGAACACGGCGCTTACTCCTTGCGGATGATGTGCGGCAATCTCAGCTGGCGAGAACACCGGACGGGTGGACGATGACCCGTGAGCTACGATGGAAGTCGAAGAGCTATCTCTTGTGGATAGATCGGCCAAATTAACGGGGAGCCCGGCGGACTCAAGCAGGCGGCAAACATATAAAGCCTCCTCCATCTTCGTGTCCAGAGTAGCCGCCACCCAAGCTCGCTTTTGCGAAGACATCCGGTCCGCTCCGGAGTAAACCCTATCAAGGTGTGAACTAATTAACAAAGCAAATAAAGCAAATTATGATCCAGGTTACCCAGATGCGCCGTCGCGAGTTCATTAAGGGAGCTGCATTGGTCGCTGGAGCTGCTAACGCCTCCTTCGGCCATGCCTTCCGCGAAGATTTACAGGCCAAGCTGATCCTCGATCTGACCCGAACCGTCACCCCGATTCCTCCCGACTTCATCGGACTCGGGTACGAAATCTCCTCGGTCGCCCGTCCCGAACTTCTTGCCGCCCGAAATGAGGTGTATGTACAACTATGCCGTACTCTCGGTTCCACTGGTGTCATCCGGGTCGGAGGCAATACCGCCGACTACGCGTCTTACTCCGCGCTGGCACAACCAGTCTCCTCGCCTGAGACTGGACCGGGCTCCGTCGTAAATGATGCAGTGCTTCGCGATCTCGGAACTTTCCTGGAAGCCACCAACTGGAGACTTATCTGGGGACTGAACCTTGGCAGGGGAGCCATCGAAGCCGCAGTGGAGGAGGCCAAGGCAGTACTCGCGGCCACGCGGCCCAATCTGCTCGCGTTCGAAATTGGCAATGAGCCCGATCTATTCCCGCACAGAGAAATTCATCGCAAGAAGGGCTACGGTTACGAATATTTTCTTCTCGAGTATCGCAGATTCCGGGATGCACTCCGTAAAAGCATCCCGGGGATACCCTTCGCGGGGCCGGACGTCGCCGTCGATACTTCCTGGGTTTCGAGATTTGCGCAGGATGAAGGCCGCGATGTGAAGCTCCTGACGCACCATTACTACCGAGAAGGTCAGAGTCCGACTAGCACCATCGAGAAACTGCTCCAGCCAGATCCGAAACTTGCACCTACCCTTGTGGAACTACGGTCCGCCTCAAAATCTTGCGGTGTTCCTTACCGCATCTGCGAAACGAACTCGTTTTCTGGAGGAGGCAAGCCCGGAGTCAGTGATCGATTTGCTTCGGCATTGTGGGTTCTTGACTTCATGTACAAGTTGGCCTCGGCACACTGCGGCGGGGTCAACATGGAAACCGGTGTCAATCAGCTTGGTTTCATCAGTTTTTACTCTCCGATCGGCGATGACGAACACGGACACTATCATGCTGCGCCAGAATTCTACGGCATGCTTGCATTTGCGCACGGAGCCGTCGGGGAGCTTATTGAGAGTCAGCTCAGCGCAGGAAGTTTAAACTTGGCAGCGTACGCAACCTTACAGGGCCACAAGCAACTCTGTATAACGCTGATTAATAAAGAGCCGGCGTTCGATGTCAGCATCACCATTGAGCGCTTGTTGCCCTACCGGATCGGGTCGGTTCGTCGCCTGTCTGCTGCGTCTATAGAGAGCAGTTCGGGTGTGAGTTTTGGTGGCGCTACGGTCAAATCCGATGGGACGTGGCACGCGGAAGAGGAAGAGGAAATCCAAGCCTCTGATGGGAGGGTTGTGCTTCGCCTTCCTGCTGCCAGTGCTGCTGTCCTGACTATGCAACTGTAATCGTTCAGAACCGGCTACGTGGTTTTGCTGGCGAAGCCCGAAAAAGAGTGGACGTTTAGGGCGGTCTGCCAATCACTTCATGCGTTTGAGTGTGGCGGGATGCCCGATTTGTGTCGAATCCCGCTTGCACCCATGTCGTGGACCTAGGGGGCACCAACTGTGATGAGTGTCACATGTCAGATTTGTGATGGCATAGTATATTGCCTGTTCTGAGCAGAGAGTCCGTAACAGTTCCCGTTCGTTTCTGATGTTTCTGAGTTGTGTCGTCCAAATAATGAAGAGTGAGATTTCATCGGAGGATCTTTCGTGGCCCGAAACAGAAGCGTGAAGACGACCAGAGGGAAGTCATCCAGTAAGAAAGGCGAAGGAAGATCACGTCTTTTGCCGTATCGTAACCCGGCGCTTTCTGCGGAGAAGAGGGTGAAAGATCTTCTGTCCCGTATGTCGCTGGAAGAAAAAGCTGCGCAAATGTTCTGCATCTGGCAGAAAAAGCCTCAGACTCTCGTGGACGCCGATGGCAACTTCGACCTGGCGAAAGCCAGGCAAGCGTTTAAAGATGGCCACGGGCTTGGGCAGGTCGGGCGTCCCAGCGACTCCGGAAAGGGACTGAATGCTCGCAAGATGGCGGAAACCACCAACGCCATTCAGAAGTTCTTTATCGAGAACTCGCGGTTGGGAATTCCGGTGGTCTTCCATGAGGAGTGCCTGCACGGTCACGCAGCGGTGGATGGAACCAGTTTCCCGCAGCCGATCGCACTCGCGTCGACATTCAATCCCGATCTCATCGAGTCGATCTTCACAGCAACTGCTCTCGAAACCCGGGCGCGTGGAGGGCACCAGGCGCTTACTCCCGTTGTGGACGTGGCGCGCGATCCCCGGTGGGGCCGCGTCGAAGAAACTTATGGCGAAGATCCATTCCTGGTTTCCCGCCTCGGGATTGCTGCCGTTCGCGGGTTCCAGGGCGACGCTACTTTCCGAGACAAGACCCGCATGATCGCAACTTTGAAGCACTGTGTCGGGCACGGGCAGCCCGAGTCGGGTATGAATTGCGCGCCGGCCGACGTCTCTATGAGGGTATTACGGGAGACGTTCTTGTTCAGCTTCAAGGAGGCCTTACAGAAGGGCGACGCAATCAGCGTGATGCCCTCCTATAACGAAGTGGACGGCGTGCCTTCCCACGCCAACAAATGGCTGCTGCGAGATGTCTTGCAGAAGGAATTCGGTTTCAAGGGCTATTACGTTTCCGACTACTTCGCGATTTGGGAGCTTGGATATCGTCCTGACACTCACGGACACTTCGTGGCGGCGGATAAGAAGGAATCCGCCAAACTAGCTGTCGAGGCTGGCGTAAATATCGAGTTACCCGATCCTGATTGTTATCTCGAACTTGTGAACCTGGTGAAGAAACGTGTCCTGAAGGAATCGCAACTGGATGGGCTTATTGCGCCTATGCTTTTGTGGAAGTTCAAGTTGGGCCTGTTCGACGATCCCTATGTAGACCCGGCCACAGCGGAGCGCGTGGTCGGCTGCGATGATCACATCAATCTTGCCCGCCAGTCTGCGCGCGAAGTTATCACACTTCTGAAGAACGAAGGCGGACTCGCTCCGCTCGACTTGAGCAAGTACAAAACGATCGCCGTGATCGGGCCGAATGCAGATCGCACGCTACTCGGCGGCTACAGCGGTGTTCCCAAACACGAAGTCACCGTGCTCGAAGGCATAAAAGCCCGCGTCGGGGACCGCGCCAAGGTCGTCTACAGCGAGGGCTGCAAAATTACGATTGGCGGAAACTGGAATCAGGACGCCGTCTTTCCCAGCAATCCTGAAGAAGATCGCAAGCAGATTGCGGAAGCTGCCGAAGTAGCCAAGCGGGCGGATGTGATCATTCTGGCGATCGGTGGGAACGAGCAAACTTCTCGCGAAGCCTGGATGCTGAACCATATGGGCGACCGAGCCAGCCTTGACCTGATCGGAAGGCAGGAAGAACTGGTCAAGGCGATGCTCGCTACCGGCAAACCGGTTGTTGTCCTTCTCTATCACGGGCGGCCGAATTCCATTAATTATCTAGTGCAGCATGTCCCGGTCATCTTCGAGTGTTGGTATTTGGGACAGGAGAATGGTCACGCCGTCGCTGACGTGTTGTTCGGCGACGTGAACCCCGGCGGTAAGTTGCCGATCTCGATTCCACGTTCTGCGGGTCACCTGCCCGTGTTCTACAACTACAAGCCCTCGGCTCGGCGTGGGTATCTCTTTGACGATGTCTCGCCTCTTTACGCTTTCGGATACGGCCTGAGTTACACAACATTTGCGATCCAGAACGTTCGTTTGGAAAAGAAGACAATCCGAGTCAACGGCTCAACACGTGTGATCGCGGATGTGACCAATACTGGCACGCGAGAAGGCACGGAGGTCGTACAGGTGTACATCCGCGACGTGGTTAGCTCAGTGACCCGGCCAATCAAGGAACTGAAAGGCTTCCAGAAAATTACGCTGCGTCCCGGTGAAAAGAAGACGATCAGATTTGACATCACGCCGGACCGCCTCGCTTTCTACGACGTGAATATGAAATACGTCGTTGAGCCGGGAGAGTTCTTCATTATGGTCGGAAATTCGTCACGTGACGAGGACTTGACCAAGGTCACGCTTACCGTGACGAAGTAAGCGGGCCGTTCACACGAGGTGCCTATGATCCAAAAATTATCCGTCGGCGAAAAGGTTGGCTACGCGCTCGGAGACATGGCTGCCAACTTCGTCTTTCAGGCCATGCTGGCGCTGCAACTGGACTTCTACACCCACACTTTTGGTTTGACCGCAGCTCAAGCCGGAACCCTGTTCCTCGTCGTCGGGCTGGCCGTCGCGTGCTTCAATCCGGTGATGGGAATGATCGCGGACCGGACCACGAGCAAGTGGGGCAAATTCCGTCCGTGGCTGCTATGGACGGCCGTGCCGTTCGGGATCATCAGTATCCTGACATTCACTACTCCGCAACTCAGTCCCGGCGCCAAGATCATCTATGCTTGGGTCACCTACATCCTTCTGCGTGTGATTTATACCGTCAACAACGTGCCGTACGCTTCGCTGACAGCAGTCATGACGCAGGACCCCGACGAACGTACAAGCATCTCGTCATACCGCCAGATCGCAGCCAACAGCGCAGGGTTCATTGTGCAGAGCCTGGCTGTTCCCATGGTGGCCTTCCTCGGAGGAAGCAACAGCGCCCGTGGTTATCAACTTACGATGGGACTGTTGTCCGTGCTGAGCGTGGTCTTCTTCATTGTCTCCTTCTTCGCAACGAAAGAGCGCATCCAACCGGATCCGCAGCAAAAGACGTCGCTCGGGCAGGATCTTTCCGACCTCTTCAGCAACCGGCCGTGGGTGGTACTATTTCTGGTCACCCTGTTCTACTTCAGCGCAATACTGGTGCGCGGCAATGTCATGCTGCCCTATTTTCGGTTTGTTGCAGGCAACGTGAACCTTTTCGCCTGGTTCAACGGCTTCGGTCTGGCATCGCTGCTTTTGGGCGTGGCTTTCTCGACGACCGTTTCTGTCCGAGTCGGCAAACGTGAGCTGTTCATTGCGAGCATGATTCTGAGCGGCATTTTCAACATGGCGTTGTATTTGATCTCGCCGCATGCCACTTACCTCATCATCGGGGCAGAGGTGCTTCGGCAGTTCGCGTACGGGTTATCGGGGCCCATCCTGTGGGCAATGATGGGCGACGTCGCTGACTATGGCGAATGGAAAACGGGCCGTCGTGCCACTGGTGCGGTAACTGGAGGCATCGTTTTTGCGCTATGGGCGGGACTGGCCTTGGGTGGAGCCGTCGCAGGATGGCTATTGTCAGCCTATGGATTAGTTTCCGGGGCTGACGTACAGGCTCCCACCACTCAGACAGGCATCGTTCTGACAGCAAGCATCTACGCCGGCCTGTTTTTCCTAGCCGCCGCAACGTGCCTGTTCTTCTACCCGCTAAGTCGCGAGAAGAACCAATCGATCGCTAACGATCTCGCCGAACGCCGCAAGGTAGCGCCGGCAGCGGCTGTTGCGAAATAGGAGATTTCGTGCGTAACGCTTCATGGTTTGCGATGGGGTCTGTCGCGCTCGCGGTCCTTGCGCTTGCGATCCTTGCGCACGCGCAGAATCAATCCACGCTTAAGGATGCTTACAAGGACTGCTTTATGGTTGGCGCCGCCCTGAATCCTGTGCAATTTACCGGGCAGGACCAGGCGGAAGATGCGATTATCAAGACCCAGTTCAATGCCATCAGCCCTGAAAATGTTTTGAAGTGGGAGGTCGTGCATCCCAGACCCAGCGCATACGATTTTTCCGCTGCCGACAAATATGTGAAGTTTGGCCAGCAGAACCACATGTTCATCATCGGCCACACGCTAGTGTGGCATTCACAGGTTCCGAAGTGGGTATTCGAAGACGACAAGGGCAATCCAGTCAGCCGCGACGTTTTGCTGGACCGGATGCGCGAGCACATCAGCAAAGTCGTCGGACGTTACAAAGGACGAATTAGCGGCTGGGACGTTGTTAATGAGGCTTTGAACGAGGACGGAACGCTGCGCCAGTTCCCTTGGATGAAGATCATCGGAGAGGACTACATCGAGAAAGCCTTTCGCTTTGCCCACGACGCCGACCCTAACGCCGAACTGTATTACAACGACTATTCGCTGGAAAACGAAGCCAAGCGCAAAGGAGCCATCGAACTAATTAAGAAGTTGAAAGGCCAGGGAATCGCGATTACCGGTGTGGGGACACAGGGGCACTTTCACATGGATTGGCCATCTGTTGAAGAGGTGGATGGCGCGATCATTGATTTCAGCAAACTCGGCGTAAAGGTGATGGTGACCGAACTTGATATCGATGTACTGCCAGAGGCCACTCAGAGCCAGACGGCGGATGTTTCCCTGAAGGTAGCCGCCGATCCCAAACTCAACCCATATCCAAACGGATTACCCGACGCGGTTCAACAGGCATTAGCGAAGCGTTATGCAGACCTGTTCGGCACGTATGCCAAGCATTGCGGGGTCGTTACGCGCGTGACTCTCTGGGGAGTTACCGATAATGACTCGTGGAAGAACAATTGGCCAGTCAGAGGCCGAACCAATTATCCGCTGCTATTTGACCGCAACGCCCAGCCGAAACCGGCATTCGATGCAGTGATCCAACGTGCTCCGAAACGCCCATCCTAACGCGAAGCTGGGGGAGAGAGACGGAATGACCGGCTGCGCTAGGCTCCTGCACCAACTGCTCGGACCATCACTTCGGGGTGCATGGTTTCCGCGATCGCCGTGAAGTATAGGCGATAAGAGCGGTGGATGACGTACATCACGGGGAACACCGCCAGGGCGAGTCCCCAGCCGACGTGCGCAGTCATCGCCTGGACCATCGAGGTCACGCCCGCACTGACGACGTAATAAGGAAATGAAAGTTGAGCCAAGTTTAACCAGACGTGGCCTGCTGACTTCCCCTCAGTTACCGCAACGATTCCCGCCACCGGTGCGGTTTGTCCCAGGAACAAAGCTACGGCAGCCAGCGCGAGTCCCAGTGTAGAGGAATGCCACAACTTCGCGCTCTGCGAGACGAGATGGAAGGTCAGGCTTGCGGCGGAACTGGCAAACACCATCATGCTTAGGTTGAATGCCATGTGCTGCGCATTGAATCTGGCGTTCTTTCGCGGCCAGCACTGCACGGTCGTCGAGATACAAGTGATAACGACAGCTTCAACCGCACTCAGGTTTACGGCTGCGGTCAACAGGAATGGCAGATTGACTGACATGTTGCCGTTGACTCCCGGCAGTTTCACTTTCATCCGCGAACTCACCGCTGCGAGGGCCAGGACTGCCAGAGCAAAATAAGCGTGGGGAGTGTGGGTCGCGAAACTCGCGTACGCTGCAGTTCCGACACCGATCATCATCATTGCGCCGATGAACGTCTTGGTTTGCCGTGTGTTATTCATGTCGTCCTCCTTTCATTACTGATTCACACGACTACTGTTCATCGTCTCCGGCGTCAGAGAAGGCGCTGTTGGAATCCCCGACTGATGCGCCCCAGACTACGCTCGTAGCGGAAGTGCTGCCGGTGGTCGATCCCCAGACCACACTGAAGGCGGTGTTGGTATTGTCGTTCCAGGGCAGTGAACTACCCCAAACAACCGAGGAACCCCAGACAACCGAACTTCCCCAGACGACCGAAGTTCCCCACACAACAGAGCTGCCCCAGACCACGGAGTTGCTGGCGACACCGGAATTGCCGTATACGAGCGAAATCGTATGGTTGTTCGGGTTGTAAACGGCGGTCGGAGACAGAGCCGCTCCGATGTTGGAAGGAGCCAGATCAGTATTGGTCATAGCATCCTGCACATCGAGCAGTCCTGAGCCAACCGAGAAGAGATCGTAGAAATCGACAAAGGAGCGAAACAGATGAGGCACATAGGCCCAAGTCGACGTCAGGCCCATTTTGTACGCGGTCTTCATGAGGCGAGCTTTCACCTGGTCGGGTGTGAGCGTGTTTTGTTCTTGCAGCATGAGCGCGACGGCTCCCGCGACGGCCGGGGTTGCCATGCTGGTGCCGCTCAAGCGGAAGTAATCGGCGTTGCCGTCAGTTCCGGCGATCAGGTCGCCGGCGTTCTGAGTATCCAGAGTCGCTCCAGGGGCGGCAAGAGAAACGATGCCGTTTCCGGGAGCCATGATGTCGGGCTTCACCACGTGGTCGTAAGTCGAGGGCCCTTTCGAGCTATAGCTGGCCTTGGTTTCGGCGGAAGGCAACGAAGACCCATTGCTCTTGGTCGCGCCGACCGTAATCACGAACGGGTCGTTACCCGGAGCGGTTATCGTTCCGAAACCGTTGCTTCCGTTCACGCTCAGGCGGCCATAATTGCCGGCCGCTACCACGACCACGATGCCGTTGTTCCAAGCTGCTTCCACGGCCTGGCAAAGAGGATCTTGGGTGTAGCTCACCGGAATTCCACGGCCGAGTGACAGATTGATGACGCGAATGTTGTAGACATTCTTTAGCGCAATCGCCTGTTGGATAGCCGCGATTACAGTGCTGTCGCTGCCGCCGCCATTCGCGTCGAGCGCACGAAGGTCGATCAGTGTGGCTGCGGGGGCCACACCTTGATATTGCCCGCCGGAGAGATATCCATTTCCGGCGATGATGCCGGCGACGTGCGTGCCGTGACCGTAGAGGTCATGATTCGCGCCATTCGAGTTACTGGTCGGGGTTCCCGTGAAATCCTGATGATAAACAACGCGCGAAGACGTCTGCGTAGAATCCCACAGATCGAGATTACTGTCGTTGATCCCGCTGTCGATTACGGCTATGCCGATACCGGCGCCGGTGAAACCGGAGTTCCACGCAGAAGGGGCGCCGATGGCGTTATCAGTGATATCGTCCATCAAGTTCAACGGGTGGTCGATGGTCACTGAAGCGATGTTAGGATCCGCCTCGAGGGCGGGAAGTGCGCTGACCGGAATCGTGAAAGCTGCGCCCTTGATCATGTGCAGCTTGGTATGCAGGCGTGCGCCGCGGCCGTTCATGGTCGCGTAGTGTGTCGCAGTCGGTGTCTGCTTGTACTGCACAATTACTCTGACGGTCTGCGTCCGCGCCGATCCCTGCTTGGCTTTCGAGAGAAGACCCGAGAGTTCCGGAGCGATCCGCGAAAATCGCCCGTTCGATGTCGGACTAGCAAAGCGCTGTCCGAAAGCCATCCCAGTGGCCAAGACCAGCATCATCACAGTGGTCAGGCGCTTACCCCAGGCCGCACTATGCCGCTCGTTGCGGTCTGTCGGCCTGTGTTTGTTTATGGGCATCATAGAAATCTCACCCTTTCTTCAAGGAACGGGGGAAGATCCAGCTACGGCCATTAGTGCTGTTGCACGGAAGCAACCAATCGTTTCGTCTTAGGTCATTGAAAACAAAATGCTTAGGGTCGGAGGCGAGCCGGTACGTGGGTCACTGTGTCCCGAGGCATCGGGCGTGGGACAAATTGTCTCGGGTGGAAAGTGGGCTTGGTAGATTATCGATGACGATTCGTTTCGCGGGCGACTACTTGCCGTGGTTGTTCAGGCGTTAGCGAGCAGCGGCTTTGCCCGCCACGATAGGTTTCGGCATCCTGGGCATGGACGCAAGCAATCTCTGAGTGTACTCGTGGGTGGGAGTGGTCAGGACGTGCTGTGCGACGCCCGACTCAACGATTTGGCCTTGATGAAGGATCGCGACGCGATCGCAAATTCCTGCCACAGACGCGAGATCATGGGAGATATACAGAATCGCCATGCCTGAGTTCTGATTCAGTTCGCGAAAAAGCTTGAGGATCTCCGCCTGAGTGATCACGTCAAGCGCGCTTGTCGCTTCGTCGGCAATCAGAAGCGCCGGACGATGCACAATGGCCATCGCGATCAGCACACGCTGGGCCTGGCCGACGCTCATCTGCGCCGGATATTTTCGTAAGAAATCGTCATCTGCTGGCAAACTGACACTTTGGAGGGCGTTTCGAATGGCCTGGTCGCAATCTGAGGATGAGCCAGAGGCATGGGCGCGCCAAGCCTCCCGGAGTTGTGTGCGGATCCTCAGCGCTGGGTTGAGCGAGGACAGAGGGCTTTGCAGTACCAGTGCGATCTTTTGACCGCGAAGATTCCGCAATTCTGACTCACGCAGTACCAACAGATCTGAACCTTCGAACAGGATCGAGCCTTGCGCCCTCGCTTTGCTGCGATCGAGCAGTCCCAGAATCGCCATAGCCAGTGTGCTTTTGCCAGAGCCGCTCTGGCCGATTAGTCCGAGAACCTCGCCACGCGAAAGTTCAAGATGCAGATCGCGTAGAACCGGCGTTTTTCCCCCGTATTGAACGGAGAGACGCGCGGAAAGCAGTGCTTCGGGTTGAGGTTTTTCGGCCATGACTCTGACGCCTGCAAACGAGATCTTTACTGTGCTGCGGGCTATTTCACAGACAGCCGTTCCACATTCCAATAGGTTTGTGGAACGAGGATCACCGGTTGTGCGCCTTGTACATTGGCCGAAACCGCGGAAAGAGCATTGCGGTTTACCAGATAAATAAAAGGTGCCTGCTCAACGGCGATCTCTTGAACCCGGTCAAAGCTTTCCTTGCGCTTCTTCGGATCCGATGCGGAAGCCTGTGCGCGCATCAGATTGTCGATCTCAGCTTCCCACGGAGTTTCCGGAGTTTTCTCAGCGGGATTCCACTGGTGATTCTCCGATGAGCTCAGCCAGACGTTCATCTGGTCGTTCGGATCCAGACCGACATTAGTTAATCCCAGCAGGATCGCTTCGTAGTCAAAGGTCTGGGTCATACGCTCGATCAGAGAAGGAAAGTCGAGTGTTACGACATTGACGCGGATCCCAATCTTCTGAAGGTCTTCCTGGATCATTGTGGCCATGCGCTCGCGGTATTTATTGCCGGAGTTTGTGATGATTGAAAAGACGACCTCGTTTCCGTCAGGGTCCTTCAAGGTAGTGTTCTCGAGGTGGAAGCCCTCTTTTTGAAACGCTTGAAGTGCGGCGGTTGACGAACATGCTTCCGATTTCAGCTTGGAGTTGAACCAGAATTTGTTAGCGGGAGATATGGGACCGACGGCTGCCTGCGCGTGCCCACGGAATACGACTCTCGCCAGGTCATTGCGGTTGATCGCCTGAGAAATAGCACGCCGGAAAGCCGATGAGCGGAACCATTTCTTCTTGTATGCCGGTATCGGTGCTTTGGCGACTTCGTTGAACCACATCTGCTCGCTGTCAAGGGATGGCCCGGCATCGTGCACAACGCTTGACGATGTCGAGGCGAGCTTGTCGAAGTATTCGCTGTCGAGCGAATTGATCAGGTCGATCTCGTTGCGTTTGAAGCGGAGCACTTCGACATCGCGGTTCGGCTGGATGTCGAGTTGGATTGAGTCAAGATAAGGCAGCTTGCGGCCTTGCTCGTCAGACTTCCAGTAATTCGGGTTTCTTTTCAACAGGACGGTCGCCCCCGGCTTGTAGTCGGCGACCATGAAGGGGCCAAGCGCCGCCATCTCTTTCTTGGGCGAGTGTGCGGACAGAATCGCGACCTGATCGAACTGCCGGTCGAGCCCGGCGACAGGTGCGGGAAATGTAATCATGATTTCCGTGGGAGAGATGATTTTTGTTTCCACCTTGCCGGAACCGGACCGGAATGCATCTCCAGTGGCGGAGTGCAGTGCGGGATCCATCAACTGCTGCACGGTGTAGGCGACATCGTCCGGGGAAAATGGCGTGCCGTCGGAGAAAGATACTCCACTGCGTAGTTTGAATGTGATTTGCCTGCTATCCTTCGAGACCTTCCACGAGTTTGCCAATCCGGGTTCAAGGGCCTGTGTCTGACGGTTCATGCGAACGAGCACACCGCCAGTCAAGTAACGGATTGCGGCGGAGGCATCATCTTCCACCCTGAGGGGATCGAAGGTCTTTGGTTCGGAGCGGAGGCAGAAGCGCAGTTCTCCCTGGGCCGCTGCATTAGCCGCGAGTGCCGCGCAGCACGACAGGATCGCAATCGTCTTTTGGAACTTCATCATTATCGACTGCCAACTCTCCGGCGCCTCACGCGGCTACCTCATGACTCTTCGAAAGCACCAGCTGGAATGACGTCACCACTACGACTAATAAGGCCAATGGAAGCAATTTCCAGGGCTCTGCTCCCAATGAGACAATCCCTTCCAATTCCTTCAACAGACTGCCCCAGGACGGCAGAGGTTCGGCGACTCCTAAACCAAGGATGCCCAGATTTGCCTCGCTCAGAATGAACGCAGGAATCGAGATCCAGAACTGCGCATACAATACCGGCTTCAGGTTCGGCAGGACATGAATCCAAAACAAGCGCGTGCCGTGAATTCCCGCAGCACGGGACTGCTTCACGAAATCCGAGTTGCGCAGCGAACTGGCGCTGGCACATAGGACTCGAGCCGCAGCGGTCCAACCTAACAAGCCCAACAGCAAGAACGTCACGAGCACTGAGAACGTGGGGGACACATTCAGGGGCAGCATGGCCCGGACCGTGATCAACAGGAACAACCACGGCAAGGACAGGAACAAATCAGTTACCGCCATGGCGGTACGAGCCCAAGCGCCGCCCAGATATCCTGCTAACCCGCCGATCACTGCAGCCAACAGTGTGGATACAAGGGCGGCTGCAGGCGCCAACAAAAGCGAAATGCGAGTACCGTAAAGCAGACGGGCAAAACGATCCCGGCCGAGCTCGTCTGTCCCCAGCCAGTGTTCGCGCGAGGGAGGTGCCCCAGTTGCATCGCGATCCTGCTTAGCATATCCCGCGGGAGCCAACCAGGTTGCGGCCAGAGACACGGCAAACACGAGCATTAACACCGCACAGGCGAACTTGCGCCAGAAGCTCATGCTCGCTGGCCTCGCCACACCTGTCCGATTACATCTGCACTGGAATTGGCCAGCAAGGTTACTATCGTCACCAGAACTGTGATGTTCGTCAGAAGGGGAAGATCACGGGCCAGGGCTGCCTGCCACGCGAGTTGTCCGATGCCAGCCAGCCCACATAAAGCTTCCACCGGAATTGCCGCTCCGACAGCGAGGCTTACGGAGACACCCGCCAATGCCAGCAGCTGCGGAGCCACAACCGGAATCACATGCCAGAACAGAATTCTCACTTCAGTTAATCCCTTGGCTCTCGCGGAGATGATGTGTGGTAGTGAATAAGCTTTATCAAGAAGGTTGCGCGCGTAGCGATAATCCCGGGGAAAGATGATCAGAGCGATGGCGAGGGCCCCAGGAACATTCCAAAGCACTGACAGCAGAGCCAGAACCGCTGCAGGGACGCAGAGCAACAAGCCGGCCAGGACCGTGGCCAGCAGATCATAAGCGGGCGAACGCACGCACGCCACGCTTAGGGCCAGAGCCATTACCGCCGCCCAACTCATCAGCAGGCCCAGAGACACCATCCGGAAGGTAAGCGGGAAGCGATCGTGTAACAAGCTACTGACTGGTTGCCTGAGTGAGATGGAAGTGCCGAGGTCCCCATGTATTGCACGCCCCAGCGAACGGAGATAGAAGCGGAACACATTGTGTTGCTCGGCGCGATCCTCACGTAATGCGTGAATACTTTGAGAGCTGAGATGAGGATCGAGGGCCGATTCCTCTGCGTCGAGTCCAGGGGCAAGGCGGACCAAAGTGGCGCAAAGGAATCCGCCTAAGAGTACTGTGGCGACCAGGGTCAGCCCATGCCATGCGATTTTCCGCCCTAGCATGCTATGAGCCTCCTAGTTCGCGGCTGCCCCGAGCTTCTGTTGCTCACGGGCTGCGGCTTCGGCGTGATGGACCTGCTTCATGGAATACATGCGGCGGTCGGCCTCCGTTAGCAGACGCTCCACATCGAAGCCATCTTCCGGACAGAAGGCCATGCCAACGCTAAGGGTGATCAGTTCACGCCCACAGACGTGACGGCTGGATTCGATCGCAGCTTGGTTAAGTCGCTGGGCCTTTTCCTTGGCGGCTTCGCCAGCGAGCCCCGGCGCGGTGATGACGAATTCGTCGCCTCCCATGCGGGCCACATAGTCGTAGCCGCGGCAGACATCCTTCAGCCGTGTCGTGAATTCACGCAGCAGTTTGTCGCCCTCGAGGTGGCCGAAGGAGTCGTTGATCTGCTTGAATCCATCGATGTCGCACACCAGTACGGCTAGCGAACTCTTCATGCGGCGGCAGCGCGCAACTTCCTGCGCCAGATGCACAAACAAAGAGCGAGCGTTGGGCAAGCCCGTGAGGTAATCGGTGGTGGCGGAGCTTTCCGCTTGCTGATACTTCAAGGCGTTCTCTACCGACAAGGCCACCTTGGACGCCACCGCCAGAAGAATTCGCAGGTGATCGGGTGCGAACGCGTCGCGATTGCTGTGGTACATGGCGAGCACTCCGACCACACCGTTGAGGCCCTCCAGGGGAACGACTAGAGCTGATTGCAACAGAGTGGTGTGCTTTCCGGAATCCGCGGAGTACCCCGCCTCGACCTGCGGATTTCCGTTCATGATCGGCCTAGAGTTCTCCGCGACCCAGCCACACAAACCTTCGCCGACCCTGATCTTGAGAGAGGACAACGCGCGGAAATTTTCGCCGCTGACGAGTTCCGGCAGAAGCCAGCCATTGCGATTCACAAAAACAGCGATCGAATCAAATGGGATCATCTTGCGGAGACGCATCGAGAGGACTGAGAGCGTTTCGCTCAGGCTGAGTGAAACACCAAGATCCTGGCTGAGCTCAAACATGGTTTGGGCTTCCTGGCGGGCCGATGCAATCGAAGACAGAAAGTCCGCGTTTTCGGTAGGGCCGTGAGTTGGCTCGGTGCGCTCAAATCCGGCCGCGGGGGCGAGCCCGCGCTCGACTCGAACGGATCGGGAGAGACCTATGGAGACCGCGGTGTCCTCCGACATCTGCGCCATCCGTTCCAGTTCGATGTAGCGGCTCTCGAGAATTTCAACGACTTTGGGATCAAACCAGGTGCCTGCCTTGTCTTTCACTTTGGCCATTGCCTCGGATAAAGGCAGCGCAGGGCGATACTGCCGATCAGAAGCGAGGGCATCGAGGCAATCGACGGCTGCGAGGATTCGCGCTCCAATGGGAATATCCACCCCTGCGAGTCCCTCAGGATATCCCGTGCCGTCCCAACGTTCGTGGTGCGAACGTACGATGGGTGCAACCGGGTAAGGGAACGCGACCCGTTCAAGAATTTCAGCCCCAACGATCGGGTGCACCTTCATCTTTTCGAATTCTTCCGGGGTTAACTTCCCCGGCTTGTTGATGATCTGTTCGGGAACAGCGAGTTTGCCGATATCGTGCAGTAGTGCCGCAGCACGCAGCGCCTCAATCTGCTCGTCACCTAGATTGAGCTGCTTAGCCATCTCGACCGCATAAGTGCGGACGCGTTGCAGGTGCGTGTGGGTCGTGTGATCTTTCGCCTCGATCGCGAGTGCCAGCGCCTCGATGGTGCGCATGTTCAGCGAAGCGATTTGCTCGACATGGCGCTTCTCGACCTCGACGCGTTCCTTTTCCGCTTCCAGACGACCAAGGTAGAGACGGTATGAGCGGTACACCCAGTAAATCAGGGGTAGGACGAGCAGAGAAGTCTGCCATCCCGCACTGCGGTTAATGATACCGACCAGGCCTACTGCCGCCGCACCGACCAGATAATACGGAAACGACCAGAAATAACATTCGGACCAGACTCTTCGGCTCGACTTCCCCTCGGTGAGCGCGATCACCAGAGAGATTGGCAATGTGTTCGCGAAGAAGAACATCAACGCCGAGACCATCAGAAGGATGGGCTTGTTCGAGCCAAAACGTACGACCAGCGAGTGGTAGGTGAGATAGGTCAGGGCACTGGCGTTGGCCATCATGCCGCAGACATTGAACAGGACCTTCACCGGATCCAGTCGTCCGCGCAGCTGCCAGACGCTCTGGGTCAGGCTGGCGGCGCAACCAATCACCAATGTTTCCGGAAGACTGAGTTCAAGGACGCCAAGGAGGATGAACAAGAAGTTTACCGACATCGTGCCATCGATGCCGGGCAACTGGACTTTTAAACCGGACGCGAGGACTGCGACCAAAAGATAGCAGAAGAACCTGGTCGGATCCTGCGATTGCCAATGCGAAAGGCTGACGCCTAGCACCACCGCGCCGAGTAGAGCGGTAATTCCAACGAAAGCTTTCGTCTGGAGCGATAGTCCACTGGCTTCCGGTTTCATGCTTTACGCCTTATCCCGCATGCGACGCATCGAAGCACCGTCATCGACGGCACGCGTACTTGGGGGAAGGCGCGCGCGACATCTGGTCTGTTTCAGACTTGTTCCGCACTCGGCCCGGAAGATCGTCCCATTCGGGCGTCTCACGAATCCTATTGCAAGGATTAGAGTTTCAGAAGCTTACTTTGGTAACACGTGGTCGTTACGGAGAACTTGAAGGTAGTGAAGGAGCCTATAGGCATTCTTCTGCCGGGGCAGAGCGCGGTTACCTTCGTTATGTCCTTTGGAATAGGTGTCTGGGCGAAGCTGGAAGGGTATGTCAACATCATCCCAAAAGCACTGTCATGCGGAATGCGCCCAACACTTCGTCTCTGCCTAGTACTACTGCAACGAGTTCAGTGGAAACTGTTGTAGATGGCGAAAACCATGGTCTAGCGGTGTTTTGCGCTAGTCTTCAGGGACAATTCACCGCTTGCAACGCAGGATTTGCGCGGCTGCTCGGCTATTCCGCGACCGAAATCGCAGGCCGTGATTTCTCGTCCTTGTTTGCGCACGCCAGCGCTTTTAAGGGCAAAGAGAACGGCGAGCTGCGAAAGGCCATTCTCAACGCGACACTGTCGGACGGCGGCTATTGCTGCAAGCTATCAGCCCAACCAAAGAGTGGCGCGACCTTTGAAGTGGAATTCTCAGCCTCGTTGCTTCGCGATGCATCTTCCGCTCCCACGGCCATCGCTGTTGTCCTCATGCCCCTGAACACGGACAGCATTGAGGCATCTGCCGCGCCGGCCCGCAGATCGGCAGGGATCATCTCGCGAAAGATCGATGACACGGAATTCATACTGGCCAGCCCAGTGATGCACAAGTTCATGACTCTGGTTGAGCGGGTTGCCAGCCACACAGAAACGGTGCTGATCACCGGCGAGACTGGAACTGGAAAAGAACTAATTGCGCGGACCGTTCACCATTCTTCCAGCCGTCGCAGCCGTCCATGGGTAGACATCAACTGCGCCGCACTGCCGGAAAACCTGGTAGAAAGCGAACTGTTCGGCTATGAGAAAGGCGCATTCAGCGGTGCGGATGCTTCTAAGCCGGGTCTCTTCGAACTTGCGGATAGGGGAACGCTATTCCTCGATGAAATCGGCGAGTTGCAATTACAGACGCAAGTGAAACTGCTACGCGTTCTCGACGGACAACCATTTTACCGATTGGGTGGGCATCGCAAGATTAAGGTTGACGTGCGGATCGTTGCCGCAACCAATCAGGACCTTGAATCTGCCGTGGCGCAAGGGCGATTCCGACAAGACCTGTTTCACCGCCTGAGTCAATTTCAGTTGCGCGTTCCACCGCTGCGTGAGCGGCCGGAAGACATTGTTGCTCTGGCAGAATATTTTCTGAAGCTCAAGACACCGGCGAAGCACTTCTCCGATCAGGCCATTTCAGCCCTGCTTTCGCACTCCTGGCCGGGTAACATTCGTGAGCTGCGAAATCTGGTCGCGCGCATGGCCATGGAGTCATCCGGGAAAGAGATCGATTTTTCAAAACTAACAGCCGCGCTGACGGGAGAACCCTCAGCTCTTCGTCAAACTGCTTCCATGCCGATCAGCAATCTCGACAGCATGGAAGAGCAAATGATCATCAAAGCCTTGGAACGGACCGGTGGGCAACGAACGCTAGCCGCCGAGCAGTTGGGAATCTCACGGCGCACCCTCAGTCGAAAGCTGAAGGAATACAACATTAGTTTCGCACCGGGGGACAGCACCGCCTCGTTAGGGTTTATCAGCAACGAGCAGCAAAAGTTTTTCCGCGCGCGTGTGGAGATTCCCGTGACCATCCGGAATTCACAAGGCGACGAGATCCAGGCGCAAGGCATCAACCTCAGCACGGGCGGCATGGGACTGGATGGCGTGAAGGAACCGCTGCGTTATGCCGGACTGGTTGACGTGAGCTTCATGCTGCCGGAGAGCGATGTCCAATTCCAGGCAAAAGCCCGCCTCATGTGGATCGGCGGTGAGGGGCGCGTTGGGATTCGCTTCTCAGTGATCGAGCCCGCGCTGTTCGAGCAGCTTCAACATTGGACCAACCGCAAGATGAAGGAAGAGGGTTGGGACCTCCCATCCTAGGTTTACAGCCTCAACTAGCTATTATTCTGTCAAAGCATTTGACGAAGGGAGCCTCGTCTTCCTACGGAACCTGCCAGACTGTGTCAATCACAGTTCCATCGACCCACTTGACGATCGCCACAGGAGTATCTCCCCGCCGGGGAAGGCGCGGCTTGCCGCCGCAGATCCGCTCGACTTCCTTCTTGATGTCCTCAATCGGGCGAATCGGCAGATTCGATCCCTTTACTGCTTCGATGAGGTCTTGACGCCGGGGATTGATCGCGATGCCTCTCTCAGTAGCAACAACATCGACGAGTTCGCCGGGGCCACACAGTGTCGTGACCTGATCCACAATGACCGGAATGCGGTCGCGGAATGAGGGCACGGCGAGGATGGTGCATCCGGAAGACAGACAATTCTGCCACCCTCCGATGCCGTGCAAGAGACGGCCGTCGGAGTGAGTCACGACATTTGCATTGAAGTTTATGTCGACTTCAGTCGCGCCGAGCACGACGGCGTCGACCATCGACGCAAAATTCCCCTTGCCATGATAGTTGTATGAAGTGAAGGGAGAAGTCGCGATGTGCCGCGGGTTGCTCGCGATGGAGCGCACCCCGTCGAGGTCGAACGTCTGGCCGTCGAGGATGTAGTCAGTGAAGCCTTCCTCCAGCAGTTCGACCAGATACTTGGTCGATCCTCCCCGAACAAAACGCGCCTTCACTCCGGCTTTCTTCATCATCGGTTTGAGATAGCTCACAAAGGCCAGAGCGATTCCGCCGGACCCGGCCTGAAAGGAGAAGCCGTCGCGCATGATACCAGCGTCGCGTAGGAAACGGGCGATGAACTCCGCGATACGCAGCCGGTCGGGCGAACGGGTGATTTGCGTCGTGCCGGAGACGATCTTCGCGGGATCACCGATTGAATCGACCTCAACAACACAATCCACATTGTTCCCCTGGATCTGCCACGGAATGCAGGGGAAGGGGACCAAGTTGTCGGTAACGACTATGACACGATCGGCGTAGATCGAGTCAGCTAGGGCGAAGCCAAGTGATCCGCAGGCCGATTTTCCGTGCGAGCCGTCGCAGTTGCCGAAGGGGTCGGCCGTCGGCGCGGCGATCACGGCGATGTCGATGTGGACCTCACCATCCTGAATGGCTTGCCAGCGTCCCCCGTGCGAGCGCAGCACTCCTATGCCGCGCATCTTGCCTTGCGTGCAGTAATCCCCCAGGGGACCATTCATGCTGCCCTCGATGTGATCGATGACGCCAGCCTCCATCAGCGCGATGGCGCTCTTCTGAGAGGGGAACGACGCACTGGGGAACCACATCAGGTTTTTCGCGCCAACCAGCGATGCAGCCTCCAGTGCCATGAGAGCGACGCGGTCTCCATCACGAAGATGGTGATGCGAGGAGATGACCATGCCGTCGCGCAGGCCGCATTTGCGGAGCGCTATCTCGAGGCTCGCGACACGCTTGTCGCCGTTGGCAGGATAGTCGGCAGCCGTACGGACCGGGGGCGCCGCCTTACGGCCAATGGGCTGACATTTGCCAACTCCCATATACGGCACCTGCGAACGGCCGTTTACGATTTCGGGGACAATGCGCCCGACTGCGTTTGTGAGCAGTTCTGTTTTTTCGAGAATTGCCATGGATACTCCTGAGATCGTGGGCTACGAGAGCAACCCCATCTCCCTTGCCCGCGCTGTCAGCTTCAAAGCGCGTTGCACGACTGGGGCATCGATCATCTTTGAGCCGAGGCTCACGACGCCGAAGCCCTTCGCCTGTGCTTCGTTGTACGCAGCAACGATTCGGTGGGCCTTCTCGAGTTCTGCTGCACTCGGAGCGAAAGCCTCATGGATGACAGCGATCTGCGCGGGATGTACGCATCCCATCCCCTCAAATCCTAGTGCGCGCGAACCCACGCCCCAGGCCCGCAGACCCTCCATCTCGGCCACGTCGCCGAATACAGAATCGATCGCCTGAAGACCGGCGGCCCGCGCTGCATTCACGACTCTCTGCCGGGCGTAGAGTGTCTCACTGCCAGTCGGTGTTTTTGCAACTCCAAGGTCCGCCGTGTAGTCTTCCAGTCCGACAGTGAGGGCGACGATTTGTTCGCCGGCCCTGGCTATGGCGAACGCGTTCTCGATACCCAGCGCAGATTCGAGGATCGGCATGAGCCAGACGGGGCGATTGATGCCGTAGTCGGCTTTAATCTTGCCAATGCGCTCGTCCACTGCGATCACTTGCTGTGGTTCCTCGACTTTGGGGATGAGGATCAGGTCTGGGCATTCAGGGACAATCTCCTCGAGATCTTGCAAGCCAAGCGGGACCTGGTTGATGCGCACCATGCGCTCGCATTCGAAGAAGTCAACCGCACGAAGAGCGTTGCGGACGAGAAGTCTTGCGGCCTCTTTTTCGCTTACATGCACGGAGTCCTCGAGATCGAGGATGATGCCATCCGATCCGTGGAGAGCTGCGTTAATGAAATATTTAGGCTCGCTCCCCGGAACATAAAGACGGGAACGCCGCATTCGATCCCGTGCGCGAGGTTCGCGAAGGGGGAGTTGCGGCGGAAGAACGCGCGTACCTTCACCGAGGCCAGCGTGCCGAGCAGCTGCTTCAATGCGAGCGGCGATGACGAAAGGTAACGCACCTTCGTCGTGGATTTCGACGCTGGCGTGCCGTACTGCCAGGGCTTCAAGCACCTCCTCCGTCTGCCGGCGGATGGAGTCGCCGTAGTATGCGTCTACCCGTGATTCGATTTTGATCTGCAGACCGTCCCGCTCCCGCGGCTCAATGCGTACCTGAAGATCAGATCGGACGTCGGGTCCGCAATGTCCCGCCACGCCCACCGTGTCTGTACCGTTGATGAAGACATTGCTCATGGCTGCAATTCCTGCGTCTCGATGACGGCAATCACTTCTTCCTTGAAACCGTTTGAATTCTTACCAGCCCATTCCTCTTCATGCCGGACCGTATGGAAGCGGACGGTGCAAGTGGCTCCTCCGTCCGAAGCCACGATGATGCGGAAGTGCTTCGTGCCATGGAGCCGCCGCAAGCGCTCCCCGAGTTCGCTGGCGAAAGCCATTCCACCGCCTAACAGCTCCAAAGGCGGCAGACCACCATTCTCCAGATAGTCCTCGACGTGAACGTGGTTGACGAAGCATTCATAAGCCGTGAGATCAGGGAAATCGAGTCTTTGGACCCGCGACTCTTTCTTCAGGCGGGAAAGAAATACACACTGCTCTTCCTCTGTGCAACCTTCGTCGAGGAGCGCGATGAGCCGCTGCGGCAACGCCTTCGTGTCGTCGAGATGGCTGTCATGAATCTCGGCGAGAAGGGTATCCATTTTAGGACTGTTTCTCACACCTTCTCCCGGGTCGCTCCGGCATAAGCCAATTCCTGGCTGACCTCGAGCTTGCTGAGAACGGCGTCTGTCACCTGCACTGTGCTGGCGGCACCCTCGCGGATGACATTCGGACCTCCGGTAATCCGCATCATGTCATAGGTGCGGACTTTGCCTTCTTTGATGACCAGGGCAATTGCGTCGTGGATGCGGCGTGCCTTCTCAACTTCACCCACATGCTCGAGCATCATCACTGCGGAAAGGAACATCGCGATGGGATTGACGATGGGGGGATTAAGTTCGGCATATTTGGGCGCGGATCCGTGGGTTGGCTCAAACACTGCGACTTCATCCCCAATGTTGCCGGATGCGGCGAAGCCCAAACCGCCGATCAGGCCGGCGAAGGCATCGGAAATTACGTCGCCAAACAAGTTCGAGGCGACCACAACGCCATATTCTTCCGGATTTTTCGTCAGCCACATGGTCTGTGCGTCGATATTCGTTGACCATAGGGCAATGCCGGGATAATCCTTCGACACGGCTTTGGCTTCCTCCTCCATCATTCCGGACGTCTCCCGCAAAACATTGGGTTTCTCGCAGATCGTTACCGATTTATAACCATACTTCCTTGCCCATTCGAAGGCTGCTTTGCCGACCTTGCGCGCTGCTGCACGCGTAATGATCCTGACTGAGATTGCGAGCTCTGGTCCGGGAACCGAAGCGAAGGGTTTGAACTTAGAGTGGATCGCGAGCGCGGCCCGAACCTGCTCCGGCGGATTGGTCCATTCCACGCCTGCGTAAAGTCCTTCGGTGTTTTGCCGGAATACCACAACATTTACCAGGGGTTCTTCGAAGCCGCCATCAGGACGCTTGCGAATGAAATTCAGGGGGTTCCCCGGAAACGAGATACACGGCCGGATGCAGGTGTCGAGGTTGAAGCTCTGCCGCATCGTCACAATCGGACTGAAATACGAATGTCCTTTGCCGCGGAGCTCGGGGATGAGTTCGGCCTCCGCTTGCTTCTTCGGTTTTGAGGTGATTGCGCCGAATAGTCCCAGCTTGTGCTTGGCTAACAGATCGATTGTAAGCTGGGGAAGCGCATTGCCCTCACGGCACCAGCAGTCCCAGCCAATATCAGCATGGACGTATTGAGCGTCGAATCCGACTGCTTTCAGCACACGCAATGCTTCCGGGAGAACCTGGTTACCAATTCCATCTCCGGGCATGGTTACGACGGTATATTTCGCCATGACTAGTCTCCTGACACGCCAGCTGGTTGAGGCTGTTCTGTCCGCCCTAGTCCCAGCTTTTTCGCCACAACATTCTCCGCCCCTCCTGCAACTACGAGCGACTGCGGCACTACGCCAAGCGGAGGAAATACAAATTTCTCGCCCTGCCAACTCAGCGTGCTGGCCGTGAAGTCGATGGCAAGCTGCGCGCCGGGGATGATTGTTTTCTCTTTCGCCATGACCTCTGCGGCGAACTGTTCGCGGAGCCGCTTGACCAGTTCTGGTACCTCGATGCACAGAAATCCGTTGTTGTAGGCGTTTCGCAGATACGTCTGCGAGAAGCTGGCCGCGATGATCAGTGGAATGCTTTTGGCTTTGAGGCAGGTGACGGCCTGTTCGCGGCTTGATCCGGTTCCGAAGTTGAAACCGCCCACCACGATATCTCCTGGGTGCGTGCGGGCGGAGAATTGAGGATCGTAGTTCTCCATCACGACGCGGGCCATCATGTCGGGAGTCATATCGTCGCGATAGGTGTAATCTTTGCCATAAATCGCATCAGTGTTGATGTTGTCCTGCGGCACGAAGACGAGCCGGCCTTCGAGTCGCTCCGGGAACCCCGGCATGATCTCGACACGCTCCGCTACGTGCTCATCTGTAGCAAATTCCTCGTAACAACGCGCGGGTACACGATCCTGGAATTGACGGGAGCCCGTGATATATCCGGCGATAGCCGATGCCGCTACGACCTCTGGGCTGGCGAGATAACACTGCGCCTCGCGCGATCCCATGCGGCCTTTGAAATTGCGGTTTGTGGCAGAGATACCGACCTCGCCTTTTTCGAGCAAGCCGGTGCCCAGGCCAATACAGGGGCCGCAACTGGGGGGTAACGGGATCGCTCCGGCGGCAAGCAAGGCCTGCCATGCCCCGCGTTTTTCCGCTTCTTGTTGCGTCCATGCGCTAGCTGCGCCGATGTAGAGCTTCACCTCCGGCGCTACTTTCTTCCCGCACAGCACCCAGGCGGCAGCTTCCAGATCATCGAGGCGGGAATTCACGCACGAAACTAGATACGCTTTCTGGATCGCGATCCGCCGTTTCTCAATTTGTGCCAGCGATTGCATGGTCTGGACGGTGTCTGGGCCGGAGACCTGCGGCGTGACCTGATTCAGGTCGAGCACAATGCGGGCGGCATAGGTCGCGTCGGAATCAGGCTGCAGCGGTTTGTTGTTCCAACGCTCGATGTCCGCTTCAGTAAACCGCTCGATTCCAATATCCCAGAGACGCTCGCGCATGCGGCGCAGGTAGCGGACCGTGACCTCATCCACAGGGAACCATGCAACGATTGGTCCCCACTCGGTGCTCATGTTGGCGATGGACAAGCGAGCATCCATCGGTAGACTGGCCACTCCGGTACCGGAAAACTCCACGGCCGCATTCAACGCCTCATCGTGGTTGTACAGACCGCACAGAGTGATGATCACGTCCTTGCCACTCACGCCCTCCGGCAGTTTGCCTTCGAGCACGACTTCAATCGTGCGTGGAATCTGCCACCAGAATTCTCCTGTAGCCCATACTGCCGCCGCATCGGTGCGGACGATCGGTGTGCCAACCGCACCGAGCGCGCCGTACATGTTCGAGTGCGAGTCTGAAGCCACCACAAACGATCCGGGCAATACATATCCACGTTCAATCATCAGTTGATGGCCAATACCAGCACCGGCAGGGTAGAAGTCAACACCGCGTTCTGCGGCGAAAGCTTCGATCGAGTGGTACTTCTTGAGATTCGCTTCTTCATGGTTCTGAATGTCGTGATCAAGCGCGAATACGAGTTGCTTGGGGTCGAAGATTTTTTTAGCGCCGATTGACTTGAACTTGCTCATGACAGCTGAGGTGTTGTCGTGCGTAAGTACATGAAACGGGCGAATCGAAACAAAGTCGCCGGCGCGAAGCGGGCGGTCGGGTCCTTGTGAGAGATGGGCTTGCGCGATTTTCTCGACAATCGTTTGAGGCATGAGACCTCCTGAGCACAGCGAGTGCTCGTCTAGCGCGATCTACACCAGCGCGGATTTGCGGCGCTTTGCGGCCTTGTTTCGCGAATTTCTGCCGCTCTTCGCCTTCGCGGACTTTGTATTGCGGACATCGGACTCCATCAGTGCCATCAGGTCGCTCACCGAACCAACCCGCTCCAGGCTCCATACGGCATCCTTCACCCTTTTCTGGGCTGGTTTCGAAAGCACGCCGTCAGCCAGCGCAGCGAATTTCTCTTCGATTTCGTGATCCGTCAGCGGATTGCGCGGATCACCTTTGGGAAAGTCGAGTTGTCTCTGCAGCGAGCGTCCATCTCTGGTTTGAATTTGCACGATAACCCTCTGTAAGGCTGGAAATACTTTCTCTATCTCTGGATCCGCGACTACTTCAACCTTCTTCAATTGCTCCCGAATCTTTGGAGCCATGATCTTTTCCATCGTGAACTGCGCCGGTGTGACCTGCCGATCGACAAGCGCGGCCGCGATGACATAGGGAAGCGAATGATCCGCCGTCTCCTTCGTGTGCGGATCGTACTTGCTGGGATCGGAAAGGATATCGGCGGCACGAGCTAACGAGCGGACCTGGATCTTCTCGACATCATCCGGCCGCAAGTCGTTGGTTTTCACCAGATCAAGCACGGCCGATATCGGTGTATGGGTCAGGGCTTCGGTGGGGAAGGCTTTCATTCCGCATTGCATGATGCGCCACGATTCGCCTAGGCCCTCCGTTAGCACGCCGAGTTTCCATTCCGGCTTGAAGACCTGCGTCAGACCTTCTTTCCCGTCAATCACATGTTCGGGGCCTGTGTATCCCTTTTCGGCCAGCAGCGCGGCAAGGACACCGCTCTGGGTTGCCATCGGATCCACGGTGTTTTTCATCATTGTGAGTTTGCCGGCCGTGACGGCGCCGAGCGTGCAGTGTCGGCTGGCTGAGATGCCTATGGCATGCTGGATCTGTTCCCAGGGCAAGCGCAGCGCTCGTCCAGCAACAAGAGGGGAAACGAAAGCGGTCAACGTCGCATGATGCCATCCACGCTCTCGAATGCCCGGAAATGCCGCTTCGCAGAGGCGCATCTCGAACTCATGCCCGAGCACCAGGCCGACGATTAGTTCCTTACCATCGCCGCTGGCACGTTCACAGCAGGCCATTGCCGCAGGGAAAATGTCAGTCGGATGCGAGGGGTCCTGCTTCCAGTAGATGTCGTTGTAATCCATGCAACGGATCATCAGCGCATTGGCAAGTGAAGCCGAAACCGCATCAACGCGGCGGCCACTGCCGATTACAGTTGCTGGCCCAATGGCTGCGACCTCGTCGAGAACTTCCAGTGCGATCTGGACATCGTGCTGCTGGAATCCGCCCAACGCGCAACCGATCGAATCGATCAGGAATCGTTTGGCCTGATAAATCGCTTCAGCTGAGAGGTCCTCGAATCGAAGATTCGCCGCCCAGCGGGACATTTTTGCGGTGAGAGTTTCTTTCGGAGGAGTGGTCGGAGTTGTGACTGGCAAAGTTCGCTCCTTTACTCGGGCTTCATCTTGATGTTTTTTGGGTTCTTGAAGGGGAGAAAGGCCATGAAGTCGGCATGGTGCACGATAAAGGCCTCTGTAGTGCGCTTCACGAGATCCCCTTCCGCTGCGTGTGCCGCGATGATGTGGCAGACGGAGTCCGGAACCCCACACTCCATGGCTAGGGCAACTCCAGTGAACGGATGTCGCAGCGCTTCGCCGCGCTCGCTTTGCTGGCTCTTTCCGTCCGGGCCAAGCTCGTATTCGAGCAGTTTCCCCACATCGGCCAGGATCGCGCCAGCTATCACTGTGTCCGTATCGATTGGCAATGCGCGGCCCATGAACGACTGCATCGCCTTGGCGCTATCGCGGGCGATGTGCACCACGCACCGCTTATGCTCCATAAAAGTAATAGGGCAATTCGGGACCATAAGGGTGAAGGGAATCTGGTTCAAGTCCTCTGGTTTCAGTGGACTACGCTCGAGGGCCTTGAGCCAGGTCTCTATAACCTGCTCGCGTAGTTGAGGATCTTGGATCCAGTCGATTTCCGGCCAAAGGCGCTTGACGTTCTCTCGCATACCGGTGCCCGAGGGGAACGTCTAGAGGCTAGCTGGCCGGATGGAGCGCATCCGCGATTGGAATCACACGGGTCTGTGATTAGAGACAACTGGGTGAAGCAGGACGATTGCGACGCTTGGAGTTAGGGTATTCCGCTTACGACGAATGCAGAAGAAACGCAATTTCCTTCTCGAACAGGGACGGGTCGGTAGCCCCCAGGTGCTTGACACAGATTCGCCCGTCGCGATCAATCAGGAAAGCGATCGGCAAACCCAGAACTCCGCCGTATGCCGAACCCACTTCTGCAGTTCCCATCACGACGGGATAATTCATACGGAACTGCTGATAGAAAGCGCGTACGGGATCGGGGCTATCATCCATGGAGACGCCGATGATCTGCAGCCCTTTGTCGCCATACTTTTGCTGGAGTTCTACAAAGTGTGGAGTTTCCTCCCGGCAGGGGACGCACCACGTGGCCCAAAAATCGAGCAGAACGACCTTGCCCCGGTAAGAAGACAAGCAAAGCTGGCCGCCATCAAGCCGAGGCAGAGTGAAATCCGGCGCCTCCCGATGCTCCTGTCCTGTCGAGCCGGACCGACCGCCCCGAGAGTGGCGGTATGAATACACTCCCACGATCACGGCGGCTAATGTCAGGGCCACCACGAGCCCCAGTTTTCTTCCGGACAACAAACTCACTCTCCCTTTGCAGTGGGATAGCCTCTGTCGACCCAGTTTGTCCCAAAGTTATCGGCGATGTAGAGCACCTTCCCGTTAGTGAACCCCAAAGCTTGAAGCGCGTCATCCGCCGGTTTGAGGTTGGGGCAGTGATTCCACGGACAGCATCCGCAGTAAATGACGAGAAATCTGTTTCGGGGCAGGGATTCAACTCGCTTGCGAAGCTGCTGTAATCCGAGTTCAGTTGATGCTGCACCCACGTACTCGGAGCCGGGAATGTGCGCTTGCAGGAACAGCGTGTGCGAACCGACCTGAAGCACGAGTGGCTTTTCTTTGCCGGACTGCATGACCTTGACAAGGTCTTCCGGGTTGATGAGGCGGCTTGTTGGAATTGCGCCGGTTTGGCACAAAGCATTGGAAGAAATCAAGATCAGGGCCGATGCGATGACTAAACGAAGAACCGTTTCGTTTTTCATCATGGGTTTCCCCCCGAAAGTTCTCGCAATCGCGCAGCCACGCTTTCAGGTGTGATATCGCGCTGGGCATTTCCTAAAATCTCAAATCCGACCATAAATTTCCGAATCGTGGCCGACCGTAGCAGCGGCGGGTAGAAGTGCGCATGGAAGTGCCATTCTGGATGCTCGGTTCCATCGGTCGGAGACTGATGAAAGCCCATGGAGTAGGGAAAAGGAACTCCGAAGACCTTGTCGTAGGTCGAAGTGACACGTTGCAACATGAGGCTGAGATTCCTTGCATCGTCGGGCGTGAAATCGTTCATGGTTCCTACGTGACGGCGGCTACAGACCAGGATTTCAAATGGCCAAACCGCCCAGAAGGGAACCAGGGCGGTGAATCCATCATTCTCAAAGAGCAGGCGTTCACGCCGCCGTTGTTCGACCTCGATGTAGTCGCAGAGCAGGCAGCGCTTCTTCGAACGCAGGTAAGCCTTCTGTGCTGCCAGTTCCTTTGCCGGTTCCACAGGAACTGAGGATGTTGCCCAGATCTGGCAGTGCGGGTGCGGATTGCTGGCACCCATCATGGCGCCGCGGTTTTCGAAAATTTGTACGTGGTTGATGAACTCGATTTCGCCTAATTCGCGAAACTGTGCCATCCATGTGTGGACGACCGGATGGATTTCCTCGGGAGTCATGGTGGCCAGCGTAAGATCGTGACGAGGCGAAAAACAGATGACACGGCAAATGCCGGGCTCTCCTTGAGCAACCAGGAGGCCCAGGTCTTCGACATCAATGTTTTCGGGCCGAGTACCTGGCTTCAGTGCCGCGAAATCATTGTCGAAAACGAAGGTGGACGTGTACGCGGGATTGCGCACGCCGCCGGAGCGAGCGTTCCCCGGACATAGATAGCAGTTGGGGTCATACCTGGGCTCGCCTTCCGTCTTAATCTGCGCGACTTCTCCCTGCCAGGGACGACTCGTGCGATGGGGTGAAACCAGCACCCATTCGTTGGTGAGGGGATTCAGCCTGCGGTGTGGATCTTCCGTCAGTTTCAACTTTCAGCCTCGCAGCATTCTACGATGGCCGGGGTAGAGCGGCGAAATTTGGAACCGGCTACCCCGTGCGCACTCATGCCTGTGACGCGGCGCACATCGGGTGTCGTCTTTCAGAAATAAAATTTGTAGTGGTCCTGGAAAGGAGTCGCCATGACATCCTCGGAGAAGACCCGGCTTTTCGTATATTGCGTCTTCTTCCTGGCGGTGATTGCCCTCGCGGCGCTCTACAGGCCAGCCGACGCATTCACGCGACCGGCAGCGCACAGCAATGTGATGGTAGCAGAATAATAGCTTAGAGTTACTGTGCTCTGTGGGAAGCACATCACGGCCTGACAGAGTTACCCATCATCAGGGCGAAGAGAAGAGGAAGATAGATGACCGTCGCCTGAAGGACGTGGCGCGCACGCATTTTGGATCGCGCCGCCGCCAGGGGAAGGTTCAAGAAGGCAAGACGCACGCCGAAGTAGAGCATGGCAAATCCCAGCACGATTGCCCCCACCAGATAGATTCGCCCAGCCATTCCCATGTAACTCGGCAGAAGACTGATCGGGATCAGTGCGACGGAATATGCGAGGATGCGGCGGGCAGTCGATCGGCCGTCCTCTTCGACGACCGGCAACATCTTGATTCCGCCTTTTTCGTAGTCCTCGCGGTACAGCCATGCGATAGAAAAGAAATGCGGGAACTGCCATACGAAGAGGATCGCAAACAATACCAGAGTGCCCCATTCCAGGCGTCCCCGAACCGCTGTCCAACCCAAAACGCCGGGCATGGCGCCCGGAAAAGCTCCCACAAAAGTGCAGACAGGCGACACCCGTTTCAGAGGAGTGTAGGCAGCAAGATAAATAGCAGACGTCAGGAAGGTAAGAAATCCGGTGAGAGGATTCGTGAAGGCTGCCAGATAAAACGATCCGCCGACTGACATCAGCAAACCTACAATCATCGCGTGAGCCAGACTCATGCGCCCAGCCGGGATAGGACGAAACGCGGTGCGCCGCATGTGACCGTCCACGTCGTGTTCCATTACCTCGTTCAAGGCAGCGGTTCCGCTCGAAACCAGGCCGACTCCGATGAGGGCATGCAATAGCCCTAAGCTAATCCATGATTCGCCGGCCTTGTGCGCGCCGAAGAAATAGCCGCACCACGCGGTCATAACGATCAGGCTGGTGACACGCAATTTTGTCAGCTCAGCATAGTCGCGCAAAAGAGAAAATGCCCGGGTGCGGAAACCAGAGAGAGGCAGTGTCGTCGAGCTCATGAGTTCGGCCGTATCAGTCAGGAAAGCTTGTTTGCGATATAAGTCCGTACGGACCCCATCCGTAACGGCTCAAGGAAAGCATAGGTACTCTGATCAACTTCCAAAGTCAAGCGAAATAACATTCCCCACCGTTCTCAGGCTATCACATTCGATGTCGGGAACGCGGGCGGCCTATCTGCTTCCCGAGGAAGCGCCCGCGTCGAAGGTTTCTGGCGGATCGAAGAAGCATTTGTGCCACAATGCGGAATCGGTCAACCTGCCCGTCGTCCATTGTTGAAGGTCGGCCGTGGTGGCGGCGATCATGCCACCATCGGCGGAGTCGAAAATGAGCACGATTCCTCGAGTATCTTGCTTCTTTTCGACGATCTCGGTGTAGCCCTTTTGCAGCAGATACTTCGCATATTCCATGCGCTCCGGCGAGCCGACGTTCTGAGCGCTCTCGTCGACTTTTTGTACGGAAACAATCTTGACGTTCTTGCCACGTAAGGGTTCCCAATCGCCGGGGAAGGGCGCCGTCTCCTCGCGAACTACGCGAAACAGATCTGCGACCGTATGGCGGGTGGAAGATGCAGCTGTGTCCGGGATTCCCTCCGGCATTTCCACACTGTTGCGCCAGATCCAGCCTCGCGAGAGCCCTGAGATGCGCACGTGAACCCAGTCCGCGTTGAAATCCAGCATCTCAAATTCGTCGTGCATGCTGGCGAGAAACAGCGGTTTGGCTGAGATACTGGGAGCGGAAACAACCGGAGTACCGGATTTCTTCACTGCAATGAGGTTTTTGGGATATGCGGTGTTCTTTAGAAGTCCTTCGAGGGTGTCGGCTTCGGCCTTCAACGAGTGATCTGGCTTCGGGGTGGTACCGCCAGATTTCTCTGCCGTACGAGGAGGGGTCCAATCCTTGAGCGATGAAGAGACAGTGCCAGTTGTATCCGGGAATTTCCGCTCGGGTTCAGGCGCGGATGGCTGCTCGTCTTGGGAGACACTAGGTGAGGACTGTACTGACGGGGGGGCGGCTGATTTCCCCGTGGAGGTAGCCAAGAGTTGTTCCGAGAGTTGTTCCAATAGATCTGATTCGAGGCGCCCGTTGGAGCTGAGTAACTGATATCCCGAGTGCGATGGATCGGAGTACCACGCGGTAACTTTCGCCTTGATCCTGACCACACAGCCACCAGTCGGACCCTGAAGAACTTCGGCGCTGGCCTGGTAATAGCCGCGCTGGTAACGATCAAGCGGGTGTTCCGCAGGCTTGGCGAATCCCTCCAAAATCGGCAGACGTCCCGCCATGTTGGACTGCATTGCCTTGAGAGCCTTCTCAATTTCTGCTTTCGATTGCGGGAATGTTCTCTCGCCTGAGTTGGATTGCGCCCACGCAACGATGCCGCAAAAGATCATGGCGCACAGGAAAATCAGTTTTCGAGGGACCAACTGGTTTTTCAAGGCAGCATCTCCAACTGATCGCGCAAGATCCACCCATGTTTGCCGTCGTGGGTCTCCACGCCGTACCAATAAGGCGTCGAAATCACGACCAGCACCTCGGCCCCAGTTGCCAATGGCTCGAGCGTACTTGCCGTGTGAAAAGGTGCCGCCTTGAGAGGAGCGCCGGGAGCCTTGACGATTCTTTCCACCTGCTGTCTCAGGTCTTGCACGCGTTGCTCGAGACTCACGGAGGAAGTTGACTCCAGAGCGGATCCTGGCTCCGGCGGCGGTTGAATCGTTTGGGGGCTTGCAATGGGAGTGACTGGGGGTGCGGTGGGCACATCTTTCAACACAACCTGTGATTTGGTCGAGTCTGGTTTGCTTGATGAGAATTCCTGCTTTGACTTCTCAGACTCTACAGCTTGGGTCTTCATCAACGCCAGCGATTCAAGACGGTCATGAATGTCCTTATACTCCGCACCTTCGACCGAGCCATTGGAAGGGTGCGCTGCATGGCGGTAATCTTCAACGAAACGTGCATCGATGCGCAGCACGGTGTGCTTCTCGTCCTGAGCCTGTACGACATAGCGAACGGCCAAGGTTCCAACGTCCCCACTATTTTTGAAATTCTGGGGATCTAGCGCATTAAAGCGAACTTTGTAAAAGACTCTTCCTCCTTCGGTCCAAGCTGGGAAAACACGTGTAGATGAGGCTACTTCGGCGCCCGAGATGTATTCGTCTTTGCCGTACTCCCTACTACCGCGAACGATCCCGTTCTGTACAATTTCCTGAACGACCTGGGAAACCTCGGCCTCGGAAAACGGAACATTCACGATCAGTCCCATGCCGTACTGGATGGCGTCCTTTTCGCGCGCCGCGAGGTCTGGAACGCCTACTACCGCAGCGAAAAACGCCAAAACAGCGCCGGAAAACACTGTTGTGGCAACTCCCCAAAGCCGTCGATGACGCCTCAGACCTTCCAGATTGGGAACCGGATCCCCGAACTTTTCCACAGAGCCCTCTGCTGGCCAAGGGTCTCAAAGCCGTCGTGAACTGTCAACTTGGTGGTTCTAAACCCCTGTGATTCAATACTTAACACACGATACGACATGATGTAAAAAAAATGTAAAAATTTTATCTTGAACCTAATTGAAAATTCATTGTAGGATTGCGCCCCGGTAAAGTGGAGAAACCGTAACCAGAAAATCGGTTTAGGTTCCCCTGCGACGCGGTTCCGGCTGTGGAAGGGGTTCCCCGCTGGCTCGCCGCGATTACCTGCCTTCGCATTTGTGGGAAATGCAGATCGTGAAAATTCACACTTCGTTGAGGAGTGCGCATGCACATGAGGATGCAGTTCTCTCACCGAGGAAATACTTGTGTGGGAAAGTATTTCCTGATCGCTGTTCTCGCGATTCTCTTTCTCGTCTTAAGCATCAGCCAACCAGCACATGCTCTTCCGGCATTTGCCCGTAAGTACGGGCTCCGCTGTTCTGCGTGCCATGAATCCTGGCCCATGCTCAATTACTTTGGGCAGAAATTTAAGGACAACGGCTACCAGTTGATGAACGATAAAGATTCCCCCATCTGGCAAAATCCGTCCTACTGGCCGATCACGCTACGCATCACGCCTTTCTGGAGCCGCGAGAGCACCAACAAGATCGCAACTGATACTCCCAGTGGCGTAACTAGTCTGGCGACGACTGGGTTCAACCTCAGCGGCTTGGACATCTTGACCGGTGGCACACTGGAGAAGAACATCTCGTTCCTTCTCGTGCCCTCGTCCGACGAGACCGGCGCCTTCCACTTCGAGTCGGCAAACGTCCGCTTCGATAACCTGTTTCACAGTCCTTGGCTAAATGTGAAGGTCGGAAAATTTGAATTAGACAGCTTTATCTCCGAAAAGCGCACCCTGACCCTATCGGCCAGCGGAGGTGAATATCAGTTGTTCCACTTCATTCCCGTGAACGATGGCAATATCTTCGGCCAACTCGGCGACAACCAGTTGGGTGTGGAATGGATGGGCCACTCCTTCAATGACCGCACCAGGCTATCGGCAGCGGTGTTTAGTTCGACTGATGGAAATGTCGATGTGCCATACGGGCAGAACTCCTACACAGCGTTTTTTGCCGGAAGCCAAGCTTTCAACGGAGGGAAGCTAGGAGTGCAACGGGTCGGTGGATATGCCATGATCGGTGAAGCTCCCACCACTTACTTGACCAGCGCCGGAGTTCCCATGCCGGGTTCGGGGACCGGTAACAAAAGCTTCAGCCGCGTGGGATTTGAAGGGCTCTTCTACCTTGGCCCTCATCTTGACTTCCAGGTTTTCACCCAGCATGGATCCGATGATGCGTGGTTCGGCGCATGCTATGGCGACATCATCACTGGCACCTGCGATCCGGGGAACAACAACTCAAATGGAGCCGCACTTCCGGCGGGAGCCCGCAATCCGACATGGAACGGTGCTTTCGTCGAAACCCACTTCGTCTGGAATCCACAATTCACGATCTTCCAGCGATCCGAGTGGGTCCGGATGTCACAGCAGGCGGTTCCTGGTACTCCTTCGAACTTGGGAGATATCGACAACTACGTGTTCGGCTATCGGTACAACCCGTTCATGACGAGTCGGGCTGGATTTGCCATCCACAATGAGTACTCCTGGATCCGCCAGCGGGGTACTGCTCCCGACACCGGCGACCTGAGCAGCAACAGCATAATGCTCGGCTTTGATTTCGACTTCTAAGGAACGAGGACACCGACGATGAAACACACAAAGCGAAACAGTTTTCGAATCGGAGTTGGGTGCCTCGCTTTAGCAGCGTTGTGCATCCTCCCTCTCTACGCCCAGGATGTGCCTGATGTCGGGCCACATCCTGCCACTCCCAGACCCGTGATGGAAAGCCATATCGGTAAGGTCACCGGTCATTCTTCGCGCGCAGCGTACGACTATCGGCGGTACTGTGCCGGCTGTCACGGTGACTTGGGTGACGGCAATGGCGAAAACGCGACCTGGCTTGATCCCAAGCCTCGCGATTTCACCGCCGCGGTTTTCAAATGTCGCTCGACCCCGACAGGAACCTTGCCAACCGATGAGGACCTGTTCAATACCATTGGCCGCGGCCTCACCAATTCGAACATGCCAATTTGGAATAGCTTTGACGACCAGCAGCGGGCCGATCTAGTCGCCTACATCAAGACATTTTCCCCGCGATGGGAGAAGGAAAAACCGGGTGAGCCGATCAAGGTTCCCAGCGAACCTCCTGTAACGATCGAGAGTATTTCGCACGGTAAGGCGCTGTTTACGAAGATGGAGTGTTGGAAGTGTCACGGGCCGCAAGGCAAGGGTGATGGGCCGTCCGCCCCAACCTTGACCGACAGCAAAGATCAACCCATCCGCCCGTACGACTTCAGCAGCGGTAGGGATGATTCCCGTTTCAAATGCGGCTCTACGAATGCCGATCTCTACCGGATCTTCATGGCCGGCGTGGACGGTACTCCAATGCCATCCTTTGCCGACAACATTCAGCCGAATGACGCATGGGACCTGGTGCACTTTCTTCGCACGCTTCAGATACATCGTCATGGTAAGGAGAACGAGGTTTTGAAGACAGCGGGTGGAAAGATTCCGCCCTATGTTGAAAAGCAGTCGAATATCCCCTCCATTCAACCCGCAAACGGAGTTTCGGGAGGCGGTCGATAGGAACGCAGTCGTTACACTCGAAAGTGTTAGAGCCCCAGGAGAATCAGCAAATGCGCACGTGCAACCCCTGCATTGCCGTAGCAGTTGTGATCCTAAGTCCGGCATTGATGTTGGCCGGTACAATCAGCGGCAAAGTCACGTATACCGGAACACCTGTCAAGCAAAAACCCATCAGTATGGCGAAAGAGCCGAGCTGCGAGAAGCAGCATGCCACTCCGATCACCACCGAGACGGTGGTGACTGGCGCCAACAACTCACTGGAAAACGTTGTGGTCTACATCTCGGCAGGCGGCGATGAATCGAACGTTCCCGCACAGGCCGTAACTTTTACCCAGAAAGGTTGTCAGTACGTTCCCCATGTCATCGCGCTGCACACGGGTCAGGAATTGCATGTGGTGAATGGAGACCAAACCTCGCACAACATTCATCCGATGGCCAAAGCAAACCCCGAGTGGAACAAGTCGCAGCCGCCGGGAGCGCCGCCAATCGTGCAGAAGTTCGACAACGCTGAATTTATCTCAGTGAAGTGCCAGATCCATCCGTGGATGCACGGATGGTTCGCCGTCCTCAAGACGAACCATTACTCCATCACGGGTGACGGCGGAGCGTTCTCACTGCCGAACCTGCCGCCGGGAAAATACACAGTCACAGCCTGGCATGAGGACTACGGAACTCAGACCCAGGATGTCACCATTACTGGCAACGAAACCAAGTCAATCGACTTCAGCTTCAAAGCTAAAGCATTCTAGACAGCAAGTCTCGCGGGCTGGCCACGTTGGGAGTTGTCCAAGCGTGGCCGGACTCTGCGGTGGCCCGTATTGCGGGGCGAGCGAGGGACCATGGGCGGCAAGATTTTCGCTGTATTGGTCGTGATCATTGCATTGGCGTCGGCAGTTCCCATCATCAGTCATACATTCTTGGGCGCAAGCGTTACTCCGCCTGAGGACATTTCCACTCACGGGAAGGCGATTGACGAGCAGATGTCGGTCACCATGGCGGAAGCGGGAATTTCCTTTCTTGCCGCGCAACTCATCCTGGGATTGTTCGTGTGGCAGTTCGCCAACCGCAAGGGTGGCGCGACCAGAACATTCCCGGGAGGCGCGACAGCGATGGTGATCGTTGCGTTTCTATTCGTCGGAGCGGAAGTTCTTGCTCTCGGCATGGTCGGCTCAAAAGCTTGGGGCATGGTGTATTTCAAGCCCGCGGCTTCCGACGCGCTGCAGATCCAGGCGCAAGCCGGGCAGTTTGCTTTCTACTTCCGTTACCCCGGACCGGACGGCAAGTTCGGGCAGATTCATCCCGACAAGATAGATGAAGGCAATTCAAACTTTTTCGGGCTTGATCCGGGAAACGACATCGCCTCCCGCGACGACATCACGTCCGGCGAATTGGTAGTGCCGGTCAACAAAGAAGTCAACCTGATGATGCACGCGAAGGATGTTGGTCATTCCTTTTACGTCCGCGAGTTGCGCATACAGCAGGATTTCGTGCCGGGGCTTGATCTCGCCGTTCACTTCACGGCAACCAAGGTGGGCAAATACGAGATTGTGTGCACGCAGCTCTGCGGCCTTGGTCACTACAACATGAAGTCATATCTGAACGTAATGTCGCAGGAAGACTTCGACAAGTGGTTAAAGTCGCAGTCCAGTTAGACGCGGAAGGCGAATACCACTCCATTACGAGGGAAGGGTTATGTCGGACACATCCGTACATGCATCGGTTCACGGGGCACCTACAAGTTTCATTCGCAAATATGTGTTCAGCCTTGACCACAAAGTGATCGGACTGCAGTACTACGCGCTCGCATTTGTCGCGGTCTTTACGGGCATGGTGCTGTCGTGGATTATGCGACTTCATCTCGTCTGGCCCAATTCACCCATTCCGGGTCTCGGCTGGCTGGCAAAGGTCGGCGCGCCCGGCGGCGTGGTAACCCCCGAGTACTACCTGCAACTCCTTACCATGCACGGCACGCTGATGGTCTTCTTCGTCCTTACCAACGCGCCGTTTGCCGCCTTCGGCAACTACTTCCTGCCGATCCAGATCGGCGCCGAGGATATGGCCTTCCCCCGCTTCAACATGATGTCGTTCTGGACCACCTTCGTCGCCTTTTGCATTCTGATTTCTGCGTTCTTTGTAGGCGATGGCCCGCCGCTCTCCGGCTGGACAGGTTATGCACCTCTGAGTGCTGTCGGTGCCGACGCCGGCCCGGGCCAGGGGGTTGGCCAAAGCCTGTGGGGAATTTCGATTTTCGTTTTCTGTATCGCATCCTTGTTAGGTTCGCTGAATTTCATCGCCACGACGCTTGATCTCCGCACCAAAGGCATGACTCTCGCCCGCATGCCGATCGTGACCTGGGCATGGTTCATCACCTCCTGCATCGCGCTCTTGGCCTTCGCCGTTCTTATGCCGGCTTGCTTGCTGTTGATCCTCGACCGCGTTGCGGGCACAAGTTTCTTCGTGCCGGCCGGTCTGAACGTGGCGGATCATATCCAGCCACACCAGGGCGGATCTCCACTATTGTGGCAGCACTTGTTCTGGTTCTTTGGCCATCCTGAGGTGTATATCGCGATCCTGCCGGCCATCGGAATCGTCAGCCACATCCTGATCTGCAACATGCGCAAAAACATGTTGAGCCACCGAGTCATCATCTATTGCATGATGGCAATCGGGTTCCTAAGCTACATGGTCTGGGGACATCACATGTTCGTCAGCGGGATGAATCCGTTTTCGGCGATCGTGTTCTCGTTTCCGACGCTGATGATCACAATTCCCGCCACGATCATGACCCTGATCTGGCTGGGCAGCCTCTACGGATCCAATCTACGGATCAACAGTGCGTCGCTCTTCTGCTTGGGCTTCATTTCGATGTTCGTAAGCGGCGGCGTCAGCGGATTCTTCCTGGCGCAGCCATCGATTGACATCTATCTGCACGCGACATATTTCGTCGTGGGGCATTTTCACATGGTGATGGGCGTCGCCGCGATCATGGGAGTCTTTGCCGGAACCTACTTCTGGTTCCCGAAGATGACCGGCCGCATGATGAACGAGACCCTCGGCCGCTGGCATTTCTTCCTGACATTGATCGGAACCTATGCCATCTTTATGCCATTCCACTACCTGGGGCTAGCGGGCAACGTGCGCCGCTATTCGGCATTCCAGGACGACTTCCTGGTGCCACTGATCCCGGTGCACAAGTTCATTACGTATGCTGCTTTGTTCACCGGTGCAGCGCAGCTGATTTTTGTCGCGAATTTTGTGTACAGCCGCTTCAAGGGACCCAAAGCGTCGGCAAATCCCTGGGAGTGCACCTCTCTCGAATGGTCCACACCGTCGTCGCCGCCGCCATTCGACAACTTCGGCGGGGAACACCCGGTCGTTTATCACGACCCGTATCAGTACGGGGTCAAGGGTTCGACCGGGGACTATGTCATGCAAACCTCGCCCGAGCAGGCTGGCGCCGCTTCTTAGGGAACTGGAGTAGTCATGGCTACGATACTGCAACCACCGCGAGCCGCAGTTGAGCACGAGCGAACTTCCGATCATCCGGTTGGCTCGGGAGGCGGGTTTCGCAATCTCATTCCCGAGGGCGGGTCTTTGCGGCTGGTAAAGGGTTCCTCGGGCGAGCCGACTCGCACTGGTATCTGGGTCGGCTTGGCGGCGATTGCGATGTCGTTCGCAGCCCTGACCAGCGCACTCTATGTCCGCGAAGGAAGCGGCTACACCGATTGGACGCACATTACCCTTCCTTCAATTCTCTGGTTCAACACATTGGCTTTGATTCTGAGCAGCGTGACACTGGAGCGCGCGCGTCATTGCGTGGCTGCCTACATGCGCGGCAACCAAACCATTCGATCCGTACCCATGGTGTGGCTGAATGCAACCTTGGCGCTCGGCTTGGTCTTTGTCGCAGGACAGTACTTCGCGTGGCTCAAACTAAGATCTGAGGGACTGTATCTCCCGACCAATCCCAACAGTTCCTTCTTCTACGTGCTGACTGGAGTGCATGCCATTCACGTGTTAGGCGGCCTCGGTGGCCTGGCCCGGGTGATGGTCAAGTTCCGCGGTGCAGCGGTTTCGCTACGCCGCAGCACCGTCGATGCCACCTCGTATTACTGGCATTTCATGGGCGTGTTGTGGATGTATCTGCTGTTGATTCTGTGGCTGAAGCTGTAGATCAATCTTGGAGGCCCTATGAGTCAAGCCGAACTTGCGGTGGAGGCCGTCGCGGTGCACAGCGCTGGATCTCACAGTTCCAGCATAATGGAAGAGCGTCCCTTTGCGATTCCTTCCAGCAAACTTGTGATGTGGCTTTTCATCATCTCTGACGCCTGCACATTCGGCGCGATGCTGTTTGCCTACGGGTACATACGTAACTCAGCGGCCGACTGGCCACGCGTTTTCGAAGCGGCGAGCATCTGGAACTCCTTGCTAATGACCTTCATTCTGGTCACCACAAGTCTGACCGTGCTCCTGGCGGTGAAGGCCGCACAGTCCGATGATCGCGCTGAAGCCTTCCGCTGGACGATGATCACCGCCGCTGGCGGCGTTGTCTTCGTGCTACTGCACATCCGCGAATGGATGAGTCTGATTCACCAGGGTGCACGAATGTGGCAGAACCCATGGGGAGCGCCGATGTTCGGTGCTGCTTTCTTCTCGATTACTGGCTTGCATATGGCGCACGTGCTCGGTGGAGTGATTGCATTGACGGTCGTAGGCCTCAGTTACAAAGCTGGACGCTACGCTGCCCGCCACATTGAGATCTGGGCACTGTACTGGCACTTCGTCGACCTGGTCTGGATGTTCGTTGTGCCGTTGGTCTATTTGTTGAATATGAAGCGTTAAAGCGTGTCGAAAGGGGGTTTCCATGAACCAAACCCAAGCATCCAGCGTCACGGGTTCAACCGTGATTGTCTATTGCGCTATTCTCGCGATCGCCGTTGTGCAAGTGGTGGTGGCCGTGACCATGGGCCCGTCGCTTGGGCGTCTGCTGTTGCTGGCCGTGATTCAAGGGTATCTGGCGGTAATGTTCTTCATGCACCTGCGTGACGAGAAGCCGAGCCTGCGTCTGGCATTGATCCCCGGGACCTTATTTGTGTTGGTCATGATGAATATGATCTGGGCCGATAGCTTCCGGTTGATGGTGATGAAACCTTTCGCGAAGTAGGAGCTGTATGCGGCATTTATTTGAATTGAAACCTGGTGTCGGCCTGCGGCTGGGACTTCTTTTGACACTGGTTTTCGCTTCGAACGCCGTTGCCCACGGCCAGGGTTGCGCTCTTTGTTACACCCAAGCGGCCAGTGCCAGCCACCGCTTGATCCAGGGGCTGCGGACAGGGATTCTGGTCCTGATTGTCCCTCCGATGTTCATGTCAGTCGGGATCACTCTGCTTGCCTACAAGAAACGTAATCGGACCAATGACAAGGCGGAATCGCGAAACTCCGGAGATACGTGGTAACTCTCCGCGCAAAGTCAACCCCAACAAAGGACACGAAGGAGACCGAGGCCCAACTTCTTCGTGGTAATTTAGTCTTCTGAATCGTTATAGATTTGGGACTTAGCGGAGCATGATCATAATCTTGGCTCCTTGCGCGTGGCATAATCTTCCCAAAAACTTTTGGTCATGGGGCCACCATGCGTTTATTCCTTAATGCCATTCTCAGTGCATTTGCGGTTTTGGTTCCACTATCGCTCGCCGCGCCCGCTCCCAAGCCGATGCAGATTTACTTCATCGATGTGGAGGGTGGCCAGGCAACTCTGGTCGTCAGTCCTTCGGGTCAATCATTGCTAATCGACACCGGCTGGCCGGCAAATGAAGGCCGTGACGCTGACCGGATTCTCGCGGCGGCTCACCAGGTCGGTCTCAAGCAAATCGATTACGTGCTGATCACGCATTATCATCGCGACCACGTCGGCGGAGTTCCGCAACTCACGGACGGTATCAAAGTGGGTACATTCGTGGATCACGGGCCCAACCTGGAAAATTCCCAAGTGACGCGAACTGACTACGCCGCTTACGAGAAGGCGATCGCCGGGCACCCCCGCGTGACCGTTAAGCCCGGATGGGCGCTGCCTATCAAGGGAATCGAAGTCCGTGTGCTGGCCGCGGCTGGCGACAGCATTACAAGCCCTCTGCCGGGCGCCGGAGAGGCGAATCCTTACTGCAAGGGAGATGTTGCTGGGGGAGAAGACGCTACTGAGAATGCGCGTTCCGTGGGCGTACTGATCACGTACGGCAAGTTTCGATTCCTCGACCTTGGCGACCTGACAAAAAGAAAGGAGCTGGAGCTGGCTTGCCCCAATAGTCTTCTGGGCACTATTGATCTCTTTCTCGTGACCCATCACGGAGCCGACCTTTCGAACCCGAAGGCTCTGGTGTGGGCAGTGCATCCTCGTGTCGCGGTGATCGACAACGGCGCCCGGAAAGGAGCGAGTCCTGCCGCCTGGCAGATCGTTCACGATGCTCCCGGCCTGGAAGACCTCTGGCAACTGCACTACGCCGCCGAGTCAGACCGCCAGCACAATGTCGACCCCGACCACATTGCCAATGTGAAGGAGAACTGCGAAGGGAAGTATTTGAAGGTTACGGCCGACGCGGATGGCAGCTTCACGCTAACCAATACTCGAACAGGCAGCCAGAAAGCGTATCCCAAGCGATAGCCCATGATCGTTATTGTCATGGGAGTTGTCGGCGCAGGAAAGACGACAATCGGCACATTACTAGCTTCTCAACTCGGCTGGGAGTTCGCGGACGCGGATGATTATCATCCTGAATCCAACGTCGAAAAGATTCGCCGCGGGATTCCGCTCACTGACCACGACCGTCAACCTTGGCTTGACCGTTTGCAGCAAGCTGTCGGTCACTGGATCGCGGAGGGCAAGAGTGTAGTCCTGGCCTGCTCAGCCCTGAAGCGCGCCTATCGCGAGAAGCTTTGTGCAGATCCGGACGTGAAGTTTGTATATCTGAAGGGCAGCGCAACATTGATTGGTGATCGCCTGCGTTCCCGCCAAGGACATTTCGCAAGCGAGTCGATTCTAGCCAGCCAACTCGCGGACCTGGAGGAGCCCGAAACAGCAATCAAAGTGGAAATCAGTACTACTCCCGAAGAAATCGTCGATGAAATTCGGAAAGGACTTCACTTAGGGTAGAATCCTTGCGCCGTGGCACCGGCTTCCCGCCGGCTCTCGGGGCATCTTTGCCTTCGCATTAGCGTACGTTGGAAAGCAAGAATCGCTATTCGCACTTTCTTGGGAATTGGAATCTGCAATTGGAAACGACGCCCAACCGCATCGAATCCGCCGTCGTCTCTCGGTTGATGTGGCGGCTCATGCCGTTCCTCTTTCTTCTCTACATCATTGCCTATCTCGACCGCATCAACATGAGCTTTGCGGTGCTCCAAATGCGCGGGCAACTGAATTTGAGTGAACGTGCGATCGGTCGTGCCGCCGGAATATTCTTCCTCGGATACTTCATCTTTCAGCTTCCTAGCAATCTGATACTCGAGAAATTCGGCGTTCGTCGTTGGATTTCCGTGATCATGATCACCTGGGGTGTTGTCTCGTGCCTGATGATCTTCATCCGCGGGCCCGTCAGCTTCTACACCATGCGATTCCTGCTTGGCGCCGCCGAAGCCGGTTTCTTCCCCGGAATGATCCTTTATATGAAGCGCTGGTTCCCGGCCAACGCGCGAGCACGGGCGGTGGCGTGGTTTATGACAGCGAATCCTCTCGCCGGAGTTGTGGGGAGCCCAATTTCTGGCGCCCTGCTCGGGCTTCACGGTTTGGGATTGTCGGGCTGGCAATGGATGTTTCTGATTGAGGGCCTGCCGGCGATTTTCTTCGGGGCAGTCGTTCTCTGGACACTTTGCGACCATCCCGACGAAGCACATTGGCTGGAGGGGGAAGAAAAAGACTGGCTGATTGCCAAACTTGCAGCGGAGCAACGTGCGGAAGCGGGTGTTTCTCGGCGGGACTTCTGGAAAGTACTCATCAGCCTGCGGATCTGGCTCCTCTCAATGGTCTATTTCGGCCTGTCGACCACAATGTACGGTGTAACACTCTGGCTGCCGAGTGTGATCCGCTCGTTCAGTGGTATGAGCTATTTGTGGATTGGCACGATCGCGGTCCTCCCATTTCTGGTGACCGTAATCGTCATGGTTCTTGTCGGGATGCGTTCCGACAAGGTGGGCGAGCGCCGCTGGCATACGGCAATTCCGGCGTTTACTGCTGCCGCAGGCCTCATCCTGGCGGCATATGGCAACTCGACACTGGTTGTCATTGCGGGGATCACTATCGGCATGGCGTTCGCCGAAGCCATGGGTGGCCCATTCTGGGCGATGGCCACGTCACGACTGTCGGGTCTCTCTGCCGCAGCTGGTATCGCCGTTATCAACTCCCTGGCAAACCTTGGCGGTTACTTCGGCCCCGACATCATCGGGCTATTTCGAAATGCAAACGGAGGATTTAAGGGAGGTTTGCTGGCAATCGCCGCGACCGTAGTCATGAGCGGTTCCGTCGCCCTCATCATTGGTCGCGAGCGCTCCTTGTCCCATGTGCCCAGTACGTAAGCGTACTGGGCTCCGGTCCATTTCCAGCTGTGGACTCAATTGTTTACAATAAAGAATTCCTGCTGACGGCTCGAGAGAGCTGGAGGCGTAATAATCGTTTTGGAATCGTTGAACCACAACTCCAGTACGGCCGCCCCCACCGTTTACTGGCGGGTCGAGGGCAGCCTTTTGGACCTGACGGTCGTCAGGCCGGTGGCATTCTTTACCTGGAATGCTCAGACCTTCGCCGAGCGATTCCGCCGCCGCGGGCTCATCTTCCTGATGGCTGTATTGCGCCCGGTCCTTTACTCTACCAATCGGAAATTCGCCACCCGGGTTGTCCACACCGTTTTGCGCGGCGTGACCCGGGACCGTCTGGACCTGCTTGGGGAGGAGTATTTCGAGTATAAACTGAAGCCACGCCTGAAACCTGAGGGCGTGCGGGCAGTGAAGGAGTTGGTCCAGTCCGGTGCGGACGTTGTACTGGTCAGCCAGGCGCTCGACCATGTGATGCGGCCTCTCGCCCAACATCTCGGGGTGAAGAGGATTGTGGCGAACCGACTCGAATTTCGAGACGGAATCGCGACGGGTCGGTTGCTCGATCCTGTGATTCGTCCTCGCGGCGCCTTCGCTCCCTTCCGCGAAAATATGCCAGATGGCCGCCGTGCCCCCAAGACATTAGCCCGCCATCTCGACATCTCTCTGGAAGAGCTGCGGGGGGCAGTCGATTCAGCACAGCGGCAAAACTTGGCGCCCAAACGGCCGATTGTGCACTTCGATGGTCAAAACCAGGGAGCCGAATTCTCTGTGCGCCACGCCTTCTCAGGCAAGCAGATCATGCTCATCGGTGTTACCGGATTCATCGGGAAGGTGTGGCTGGCCAATACGTTGATCGACTTGCCCGAGATCAAGCGAATCTATCTTTTGATTCGCCGCCAGAAATCAAATCCGGGAGAACGGCGCTTCGAAAAGATGATCGAAGAATCCCCAGTCTTCGATCCTCTATTTGAGCGTTACGGCGATCAGCTTCCCGAATTCCTGCGTGAGAAAATCGAAGTGGTCGAAGGTGATGTGACCCAGCCCGGGCTTGGGCTGAGCCCTGAATCCGCCCACCTGCTGCAAGAGAATCTGGACCTGGTGGTGAACAGCTCGGGCCTGACTGATTTCAATCCCGATCTTCGCGATGCACTCGTCACTAACACCGACGCTGCCGTTAATGTTTTGGAGTTCGTTCGGGGCTCAGGCCATGCCGGACTTGTGCATCTCTCGACCTGCTACGTAGCCGGGGAGCAGGATGGCCGGGTCAGCGAGAAGCTGATTCCGAACTACAACCCTCGAGCCCTCGCTGACTTCGATGCCGAGAAGGAATGGCGTTCTTTGCATGAAGCCATCCGCGAGGCAGAACAAAGAGCCGAGAGCGAGGAAGTGACTTCCGGCCTCCGATTGCAGGCACAAGTCAAGGAGCATGCGGCGAAGAATCTGCATGGGACCGCTCTCGAGAATCAGATCCGCAAGGGCCGTGTTCGCTGGCTGAAGACTTATCTAACCGAAGCGGGGACTCGGCGGGCGAAAGAGCTCGGCTGGCCGAATACCTATACGCTGACGAAGAGCCTGGCGGAGTCATTGATCATCAAATACGGTGGCGGTCTGCCGGTTGCGGTCGTGCGGCCGGCGATCGTCGAAACTTCGGTGTCGAAGCCTTTTCTGGGCTGGAACGAAGGCATCAACACGTCGGCGTCGCTCTCTTATCTGTTGGGAACTTACTTCCGCCAATTGCCCTCCAATGAGAGCAAGCGGCTCGATATCATCCCCGTAGATGCGGTTTGTGGGGGGATGACGCTAATTGCCGCCGCCGTAATGGAGCGGCGACACGAACCCCTCTATCAGCTTGCCACATCCGTAACCAATCCCTGCGACATGGGGCGTTCGATCGAGTTGACCTCGCTGGCACATCGTAAGCACTATCGCGCCCAGGAGGGTCTGGAGTCGTGGCTGCGCTTGCGATTCGATGCTATTCCAGTGTCGAAGCAGCGTTATAACCGCATGTCAGCCCCCGCGCAGAAGGCGATTGTGAAATCGATTCAGCGCATCATGTCGCCTCTTCCCCTGAAGCGGGCGCCGCTTGTGAAGGCAGAGCGTAACCTTGAGCGTGTCGAAAAACTGATTGAGCTGTTCGAACCCTTCATCCTGCTTAACGAGCACGACTTCACGGCGGAAAACATCGAGAAGCTGTCTTATTCGCTCGTGCCCGAAGAACGTGGCCAGTTTGGCTATGACACGCGTTCGCTTGACTGGTGGGATTACTGGATTAACATTCACATCCCGGCCCTGCGGCGGTGGACGTATCCCCTCATCGAGGGCCGCCCGCTGGAGCCGAGGGCTCCGCGCAGCTTTCAGCTTGCGCCGGCCAATATCGACACCGTCAGAACGGGGACCAACGGAGCAACGTGGCGATATTCCTGACCGGATCGACCGGATACATCGGCGCCCATGTCGCCGCCAACCTGCTGCACGGCTACGGCGCTTCACTGAACCTGCTGGTGCGGGCGCGTGATCCTCAGGAAGCGCAGGCACGATTGTGGCGCGCGTTACAGTTGCATCTGCAGTTCCCGGAATTTTACGAACATTTGCAGACCAAAGTGCGAATCTTCTGCGGAGACCTCACATCGTCAGGATTCGGCTTAGGACGCGACGAGTATGATCGTTTGGTCCATACTACCGATTCGGTGATTCACTGTGCGGCATCGTTGAACCGCAAATCAGAAAAAAGCTGCCTGAATGTAAACCTTCGCGGCACGTTGGAGGTCCTGACACTTGCGCGCCATGCCGAGCATTATCACGGTCTCCGCCGCTTCAGCGAAGTCAGCACGGTTGCGGTTGCTGGGAAGCGAAGCAATGAGGTTGTGACCGAAGATCGCTCGATCGACTGGGACCGCTCCGACTACGATCCGTATGCCCGTACCAAGAAATTTTGCGAGCATATGACCCACGTTCTGCTTCCCGACACACCAAAGACCATCTTCCGTCCCAGCATTGTTCTAGGCGACAGCCGCCACGCGGAAACGACTCAGTTCGACATGGTGAAATCATTTGTTTTCCTGGCTGGCTTGCCCGCGTTGCCATTCCGGCCGAACGACAAGATCGATATTGTCAATGTGGATTTCGTGGCTGATGCCATTGCTACCTTGCATCTGAAAGATCAGCCGAAGTACGACATCTATCATTTGTCTTCCGGGATCTCTTCGCAAAGCTTTCGCGAACTGACCACTGCCCTTGCTGCTGCGCAGCAAAAGCGACGGCCGGTATTTCTGCCGTTCACCGAGAGGCCATTTGAGAGTTCGGTGAAGTTCCTGTCGAACCGTAAAGGCCCGCTGGGCTATGGCGCCTCTCTGATGAAAGTCTTCATGCCGTATCTTCTCTGGAATACGGTGTTCGACAATACACGCGTGACATCGGAATTAGGGCGGCAACCGGTCCCGTTTTCGCACTACAGTTACCCGCTGCTCAAGTTCAGCCGCGACAACAATTTCGAGTACAAGTATCAACCCTGGCCTGCAGTTCGCGGAGGGACCGCCGCATGATGGACTTCGTTTTGGAAGCGTGGGTTAGCGCCAACATCGAGCGCGCCAAGACACGTTGGATGCTCGGCGGAAACAAGCCTTGGCAACCCAGCGAGAAGTTCAAGCTCCTTTTTGCCGGATACAACGGTACGCGCAACATGGGTTCCGACGTTCGTGTGGAGGAGATGCTGCGCCAAATACGCCATATCCTTGGAGCGGAGCGAGTCGAGTTCAGCGTCATGAGCCAGAACTTTGATTTCTCCAAGGGATATTTCGAGGGAACGAGCCAAGTTCATCTGCCCGATATCTTCCCACCGTTTTTGTCCGATGAGGTGCCAAAGCATCACGGCGTCGTGGCCTGCGAAGGTTCTATGTTCAAGAGCAAATTCGCGAATGCCCTGACCACGATGATGATCGGTTCCCTGGGGATCGCGGCGGCGGAAAATAAGCTCTCTGTCGGCTATGGTGCTGAAGCCGGGCACATGGACCCACTGGTCGCGAAAATGTGCGCGCGGTACTGCAAAAACTCACTCGTTATCACGCGGAACGAAGAGTCGCGCGCGATCTTGAGCGAGATGGGAATTCCAACGCAGCTCGGTACTGACACTGCCTGGACATTTGAGCCGAACCCGGCGGAATACGGACAGAACGTATTGCATCAGATTGGCTGGGATGGAAAAGTTCCGGTACTCGTGGTCTGCCCGATCAATCCCTTTGAATGGCCGGTCAAAGCCTCGGTTGCAAAGTATGCAGTACATAGTCTCACCGGTGCTTACAAGGATAGCCATTATCGAACGGTCTATTTCCACAACTCAGGCCCTGCCGCCGATCAGGCGTATCAACATTATTTGACTTCAATCGCGAACGCTGTTGACGTATTCCGAAAGCAACGAAAAGTATTCGTCATCATGGTTGCGACGGAACGCCTTGATGCTCGGCCAGCAACTCGTATTTCCGAAAGACTGGGAGGCGTACCCGTGCTGACTAGCGATCAATACAACATGTACGAACTGGTCAGCATCCTGCGCTCGTGCCATATGATGGCGTCATCGCGCTACCACGGCATCGTGACCTCGATGCCTGCGCTGGTGCCCTCGGCTGGAATCACCATGGACGAGCGCATCCGCAATCTGATGCGCGAACGCGGCCATCCCGAACTGCTCATGACTGTCGATGATCCTGATCTCGAGTCGAAGTTATTGGCCGCTCTGAATCTGCTCGCAACCGAAGGCGAGCGCATCTCCGACGGGATCGCGCGCACGGTCGTCAAGAATCTCAAAGTGATGGCTCAGATGGGAGTTTTCTTTGAAGAAGAAGTTCAGCGGCGCTATCCGGAATTCCCGACGCGCCGGGGCCAGTGGAGTTGGGAAGACTACCTGCCGCCGATGAATACATCCTCAAAACAACTGGTGGCGGCCTACAGCTAGTCCGTGGATTTCGTGTCCTGTGCGGTCGACAAATCGATGCCTTTCGTCGGAGATATTTTCTCGCAACTCAAAGCGGCGCCACAGAACACGGTGCTGCAGGAACTTCGCGATGGCCAGTTCACAGGCGTGACCGGCTCCGAGTTGCTCGAATTGGTTCGCAAAGCGCGTACTTTTCTTGCTTCCAGGGGATTGCAGAAGGGTGATCGCTGCGGCATCCTGGCCGCGAACAGCATCCGATGGATTGCCTTGGACTTGGCTGCCATGGCCGAGGGTTTCATCGTCGTTCCCCTTTATTTCCGTCAGGCTCCCGCTGAATTAGTCACAATCATGAAAGACAGCACCCCGGCGCTGATTTGCTGCAGTGATGCAACGCTGCGTAGAAGCATCCAGCAAGCTTGGCCCGATGTCCCGCCGCTTCTGCTGTTCGACGAAATCTTTGCGGGAGCCGAAGGCGTCTCGCTGGATCGCCCCCAGGTGCGCGACGAAGAACCGGTCACAATCATTTACACGTCCGGAACATCAGGTGAAGCCAAGGGAGTTGTTCTGACGGCAGCCAATGTCGTATTCATGCTCGCTTGTACGTCATCGCGTCTTGACGAGTTGATGGATGGACGCCAGGGACAGGATAGAATCTTTCACTATCTACCGCTCAGCTTCTGCGCGTCGTGGATCGCAGTACTGACGTTCCTGCTGCGCGGAAGTCTGGTCACGCTCAACACGGATTTGATGAAGATCGCAAGCGACATGCCGCTGGTGTCCCCGCACTATTTCCTGAATGTGCCGCAATTGCTTGAGCGCATGCGCCGGGCGGTCGACGAACAGGTCGCCAAGAAGGCCGGAATCGCCAAAGCGATATATGACCGCGCCAAGGTGGCTTGGGCTAGTAGTTCTCAATCACGAGGTTCCGGCAGTTCCTTTTCCTTGTGGTTAGCCAAAAAGATTGTTTTTCCAGCCATACGCAAGAAAATGGTGGGCGAGAACCTGAAGGCCTTGATCTGCGGCTCAGCTCCGCTTAGCCCCGAAACGCAAGACTACTTCCGCATGCTAGGTGTCCCCGTACTGCAGGTCTATGGATTGACCGAGACAACCGGCATCTGCACGATGGACGATCCCAAGAACCCTGTGCTTGGCCGCGTCGGTCCAACCATCTCGGGGATTGAAATGAGGTCGGCGGAAAACGGCGAGATCATCGTCAAAGGAGCGAACGTTTTCTCCGGCTACTGGAATCGTCCGCAGCAAACTGCCGAGGTCCTCCGTGACGGATGGTTCCACACCGGTGATCAGGGGGAACTGGACCAGACGGGTACGTGGATGATTGTGGGCCGCATCAAGAACCTGATCGTCCTCGGCTCAGGCCACAAGGTCGCCCCAGAAACGATCGAGGATGAGATTGCAAAGCACCTTCCCGGTGCACAGCAGATCGTTATTGTTGGCAGTGGCCGCGGATATCTGTCAGCGATTGTGACGGGTGCCGTGAACCGGACTGAGGTGCAAGCGGCTCTCGATGCTGTCAACCCACAATTTCCCCACTACAAGCAGGTGCGTGCGTTCATGGTGTGCACCGAGCCATTCTCCATCGATAACGGAATGCTGACGGCCAACGGCAAGTTGAAGCGCGATGTGATTGTTGAGCGCATGAGAACTGAAATCGAACGCATGTACACCACGGTGAAGAGCGCATGAACGAAGGCCTGAGTCGCAAAGGGGAGGCCTTGTCTTATGAGTGCAAGAACGGACTCATCGAACTCGTGCTGCATCGTACTCCTTGCAATGAAATCGGGTCGAAGTCGCTCGACGAACTGGAAGCCTTTTCTAGTGCGCTGCAGGGGCTGAGCGAGTCTGCCCATGCGCTCATCATTTCCAGTAATCTCAAGTGCGGATTCTGTGCGGGTGCTGATCTCCGTGAGTTGTACAAGCGTTCCCAGTCCATGCGTGGTGAAGAAGCTTTGAAAGGCGTCCGCGCGTTTCTGGAGCGCATACATCGCGTGCTCAGTGTCATCGATGGCGTTCCTTTGACCACGATTGCTGCAGTCAATGGCGTCGTCTTTGGCGGAGGTTTCGAACTTGCGCTTACGTGTGATCTGATCATTGCCGACAAAACGTCTCGCTTCGCGTTCCCAGAGCTACGGCTCGGTTTGATTCCGGGATTCGGCGGAATTCCGCGCCTGAAGCGCGACATCGGCAATGCTGTGGTTCGCGATCTGCTCTTGACGGGACGCAGTTTCAATACGACCAAGGCGCAACAGATCGGCCTCGTGAGCCAGGTAGTTGCGGAAGGTGAAGCACTACGCGCCGCTCACGCCACGGCCGCACAACTGGCAAAGTTCGATCGTCATACGGCTGCTCGCGCCAAGCAATTCATCAAGCCGATTCCTCACGAGGAACTGAAGCAGGAAATCGACATCTTCTGCGAGCTGTTTGCCCGTCCTGCAGTGCAGAGTGGCCTCAAGAAATTTGTCGAGAGCACCGATGTCCAGCCCTACTTGCCGTAAGCGAAGCTGAATTAGAATAGATAGATTATGCTGACCGCTGAAAAGACATTGGAAGAAATTCTTAACCTTGCCGCCGCGCATTTCAAAGTCCCGCGCGAAAAACTCTCTCCCGATGATGACTTCTTCAAGACTCTCGGCATCGATAGTCTGCAAGCACTGGATTTGCTCACCAAAATTGAGAATCATTTCCGTGTGGAATTACCCGACTACGAATTGCAAGGAGTGAGTGATTTCCGCACGCTGGCTAGCAAGATACAGGTCCGCTTATAGATCCCAGATGTTTGATTTCGGACGTTGATTAGCAGGGAACACCGCGTGATGATGTTCGCGGCTGGTTCAATCGTCAATCTACAATTTAAATCGGCAATTTCGCGATGCTCGATCTCCGTCAATACACATGCCTCGGAGCTGCTCTTCGTGACGCTCTCGACCGCTTCTCGAAAGAGGTGTGTCTAATCGAGGCCGAACGCGATCGCGAAAAGCTCCGCCTGACGTATTCAGATTTCAAGGAAGTTGCCCTTCCGCTCGCCCGCGCTCTGGAAGATGCCGACTTTGATCCCAACGATCGCGCTGCAATCATTATGACGAATCAGTCGAAATGGCTGATTTCGGCTTATGCGATCTTTTATTGCGGCGGCGTCCTCGTGCCGCTGGATTACAAACTCACCGCAGCCGAACATCTGCAGCTTCTCACGCACTCCAAAACCAAAGTCCTGATCGTCGAGTACCACCTTTGGCGCGCAATTATGGCAGACGCCGGTTTCGACAAGATCGGAACGAAAATTGTTCTGGTTACAGAGGCCCCGCTGGGTGTGGATCTTGCCGGGGCCTTCCGCTGGGAAGACTTCAAGCGCAAAGGCGCTCCCGATTTCATCATGCGTCAGAAAGACGACGTGGCTTGCGTTGTTTATTCTTCGGGTACTGGGGGACGACCCAAGGGCTGCGTACTGACTCACGAAAATTATCTGGAACAATGCCGATCCCTAACCGCGTGGTACCCGTTTTGGCCGGGCGTTCGTTATTTGAGCATTCTCCCCACGAATCATGCGATCGATTTCATGGTTGGCTTCATTGGGCCGTTCGTATGCGGCGCCTGCGTGGTGCATCTCCGTACTCTGCGTCCGGAGTTCGTCCGCGACGCGTTCGTACGCTACCGGATCACCTATGTCTCGCTGGTTCCAATGATCCTCAAGAACCTGGAGCGTGGCCTGCGTGCCAAATTCGATGAACAGCCGTCCTGGAAGCGGACTCTGCTGAACTCCATGATTGCCTTAAATCGGTCCCTGACCCGCAGGTGCCCGAACGTGAAGCTTAGTCGGATGCTGCTGGGCAATATCCATCGCGGATTCGGAGGAGAGTTGCTGGCTTTGATCACAGGAGGGGCCTTCATGGAGCCTTCCACCATGCAGTTCTTCTACGATCTCGGCATTCCGGTGGTGAATGGGTATGGGCTCACCGAAGCGGGTACCGCCCTTACACTCAACGATCTGAAGCCCTTCCGTCCCGATACAGTTGGGAAGCCTCTTCCCGGAGTCGAACTGCGCATCTTGAATCCGGATGCTGAAGGGGTCGGCGAGGTAGCGGTGCGAAGCAAGACGGTGATGTCGCACTATCTGGATGATCCGGAACTCACGCTGGAAACGATCGTGGATGGCTGGCTCCTGACCGGCGACCTGGGCCGCTTTGAGCGCCACGGCCATCTTCAGCTGTTTGGCCGAAAGAAAAATATGATCGTGACCGAGGGCGGCAAGAATATCTATCCCGAAGACGTCGAAACCGTCTTCGACGGTCTGCCTGTGAAAGAATATGCCGTGTTTGCCGGGAATTACATCTGGGCCAAGAAAGAATTGGGCAAGGAAGCGCTTATACTCACCATCCGGTTGGAGCAGAATCAGAAACTCGACGGCAGCCTGCTGGAAGATATCTCCTCTAGAAATCGTAAGCTACCCGACTTCAAACGGGTCAGCGGATATCTCGTCTGGGACAAAGATTTTCCGCGCACGGCATCGATGAAGATCAAGCGACAGGTCTTGGCCGAAGAGATCGGAAAAGCCGTGGACAGGAGTTCAGTAAAGCAGTTGTAGCACCTGTCTCGCTAGCAAATGGTCACGCTGCAAAGGTGCGAAAGGTATTAACCAGAACGAAACTGAGTCAGCTTTGGGGCAAGCCTACTTAGCAATCGCGAATCCTGCGGCCGGAGGAGGACGCGGCGGGAAGCTTCTCGGCGCCGCACTCAAGCGTCTCCACGCTGCCGGTCTTGAGGTGAAAGTTGCAACTACGCACTCGCGCGGTCACGCGACCGAGATCGCGCGCGATGCCTACCATCAAGGCAGTCGACACTTCATCGCCGTCGGCGGAGACGGTACTTCCTACGAAGTTGTAAACGGTCTCTTTCCTGAAGCGCTTGGTAGGGAACCCCCTACCCTTGGTTTCCTGCCCCTCGGTACGGGCAACTCCTTTCTGCGCGATTTCAGCGACCGTGGCGTGGAGCATGCGATCGAATCACTCATTGCCGGCCAAACCCGCTCGTGTGACGTGATGCGGATGCGCCATCGTAGCGGCGAGCTTTACTTCATCAATCTGCTCAGCATGGGCTTTTCGGCCGACGTGGCCACGCTCCGCGCCCGCCGCTTCAGTCACTGGGGAGAACTGGGATACTTCACCTCCATCTTTCTGACGTTGGCACGATTCAACCGCCGCCCTTTTCCGTTGCGCGTGGAGGGGCAGGAGCAGTTCGACGATCGCCGATCCCTGTTCGTTACGTTCAACAACAGCAAATTCACCGGCGGAACGATGATGATTGCGCCGAGAGCTCAGGTGGACGATGGGTTGGTGGAATATGTTCGCTGGGGCCCAATCGGAAGATTAGGCCTGATCCGAAACCTGCCGGGATTATACGACGGCAGCCATATCCAGCATCCCTTGGCCGAGTGCAAAGCGGTCCGCCGCGTGGAGTTCGACCTCGATGGCCCTGTTGATGTCATGGTGGACGGTGAAGTGTTGTCGTTGCACTGCGAGCAACTCGATGTCCTGCCTGGGTCTCTGAACGTCGTCGCCTGATGCCCGTGATATAAGAAATGGATTATGTCCGAAGAGAGACGAAAGCGGCAGCAAACGCGACAAGACGAGGGGAGCAAAACCAAAAAGATCCTTTCTTGCGCGATTGTGATCGCCCTCTTTGTCGCCGCCTACATGGGCGGACATTATTATAAGAATCACAAGTACGATTCTTTCGCCAAATGCATCGCCAGCAAGAACGTCAGGATGTATGGCTTGTACTGGTGTCCCCACTGCGCCGATCAGAAGCGCGAGTTCGGCGCCTCCTTTCGCTATGTACCTTACATTGAGTGCGCTAGCGAAGCAGACCCGCACGAGTTGACCCCAACCTGCAAGGCTGCCGGAGTCAAGCTATTCCCCAGTTGGCAGTTCGGAGCAGATCCACCGAAGGAAGGTGTGTTGTCGCTGCAGGACCTCAGCCAGAAGACCGGGTGCAGCCTTCCGTGAGCGAGTCAGCCGGAGGAAATCGCGTACTCTTTGTTCTTACCGCGATTCTCTCGCTCGCCGGGATGTCTATCTCGGCCGTTTCCCTGCAAAGACACTATGCCAAATCGAGCAGCGATTTTTGCGATCTTAGCCAGGCGTTCAATTGCGACGTCGTAAACCGTAGTGAGTACTCCGAGTTGGCCGGAATCCCGGTAGCTGGAATCGGCATAGCCGGTTATGCGGCATTGTTCCTGCTATCGACATTTTGGAGGTCTCGACCGGAAACGCCTGCCCGGTTGCTGGCGGCAGCAACTGCCGGGCTGGTTTTCGCTCTGTGTCTAACATACGTAGAAGCTCGCGTGTTGAAGACCTGGTGCATCTTGTGCATTGGCTCGCAGGCGCTGATTCTTCTGATCACGGTATTATCGGCAATTCTTAAGCTCCGCGCTCCACGAACGTGAGGTCTTAAGCCGTTGTATTCTAGAAAAGCGCATTCCTCCCAATGGAAGAAACCCAGAAGACTGATAACAGCGCAGCTCTGACTCAGGGCGTAATTCGCGTTGATGCGGCCGCCGGCGATCTCCGTCTGCACGAGTTCCGCAGCCGTTTCTTCCGAAACAAGAGATTCCTGCGCGTCTGGCTCCCACCCGGGTACGATGAGATCGAAAACTCTCGACAGCGCTATCCCGTTCTCTACCTCAATGATGGGCAGAATCTCTTTGAGCCTTCCACTTCGTATACCGGGGTGGAGTGGCAGGTGGATGAAACTGCCGAACGATTGATTCGCGAAGGACAGATCCCGCCGATGATCATCGTGGGAATTGATAATGCGGGTAAAGACCGGTTTCGCGAGTACATGCCCTATCGCTCGCTGAGCCCGACTATGCTTCGTGTCCAGGGCAGTCGCTACCCGAATTTCCTGATCAAAGAAGTAATGCCATTTATTGCGCAGAATTATCGAAGCGCGTCAGGACCGGAAAACACCGGCCTCGGCGGATCATCACTTGGCGCGTTGATCTCCCTCTACACCGCAGCAGCGCATCCGGGCTGGTTCGGCCACTTGTTGCTGGAGAGTCCTTCGTTATGGGCATCCAATCGCCAGATGATTAAAGAGAGCCGCAACGCTAAGCAATGGCCTGAGCGTATATTTCTCGCGACCGGAACAGCGGAAGCCGGACGCCAAGACCGAGACCGCAGCGTGGTTGATGATGTCCGCGAACTGGCTGGCATTCTTCACCGCGCCGGCCTGAACGATCAGCGCTTGAAGTTGATGATCGACGAAGGCGCCACTCACCATGAATCCGCCTGGGCGCGTCGTTTCCCAGCCGCCCTGTCGTTTCTATTTGGCAACCGATGACGGGATGGAACACGACTTATGTGGGGACAGCCACATTCGGCTGACCGGCGGGGCGAAGCCCGGCTGCATCAACCGGAGTGGCGGAGATCCTCCAAATCATGTAAAGCAAAGCAACCATGGCAATCACAGATGCTTGTACGTGAATCCAGCGCGCCAAGGGTCCGAGAAGTGGAAGTATGTAGACGGAGTAAAGAAGACCCCCAGGTTTGCCTGGTATGGTGGGATGAGAGACTGTCCAGTCGGCCAGCAAAAGAATCGCCGGTGCCAGAATCACCAGATCGTACACCGTGAGATGAGGCGAGACCAGCACGGTGGCAAGCAGCAGGGCCGAATACTTCAGCGGCAACAGTTCCTTCCTTCTCCAGACTGAAACCGTGCAAACCAGAACGGCCGTCGCGGTGACAAGATAGATTCCTAACGACACGCCGCTCCAGGGCACGAGCATGGACCAGAATGTCCGCAGGCAGTGCGTTTGATATGGCCTCGGTTCAAAGGACGGAAGCAGGGCGGGCACGTGCCACAAAGTCTTAAGCCAACTATCGAGCGGACTGATGCCGTAGTAAAGGATTGCCATCGCGATCTGTGCCGATGCTGAGAAAGCCGCACCCGCCACAATCTTCCACCTTCCAAGGCAAATGAACAGGATGGCCGAAGCGAGTCCTAGCTGAGGTTTGAAAATCAGGCATCCTAGTGCGAGGCCAGCCGCGAATTCCCGCTGCCGGTACAGCAGAAGGAAAGCGGCGGTGAAGCAGACAAGAGCGAGCGCGCTGGTTTGCCCCCACGCGATCAGATGAAAGAAAGCGGGGAACGCCAGTGCGGCTAGAGCCACAGCCCCTCCGACATGACTCAGGGCCGGACACGTCTTCCAAATCCAATAGCAACTACCCCCATAGATAAGGCCCGTGCAAGCCCACCACACAGCGAGTGCCCAGCCATACCGAAGATAGGCGAGTGGCGCAAACAAGATCGAGACTTGAGGGGGGTACAACGGCAGATACCGAATGCCCCTGGCATCCGGCACCCGTTCTGCAGTTATTTCTACTTGTGCTTGAATGTCGTATAGTTCGTCACCGCGATGAGCAAGCGCGATCGACCCCAGCGTGTAAAAGTGTACAAAGTCCGTACCTTTGAGATTTCCATTCCAGTCGCGAAGGCCAGGAGTCGCGATTGTCCAGGCGTAGATCCCCCAGATGCTCAGCCCGAGCAGCACAGCCTGTGCTCGGAGACGTTTCGACGTCAGCCAGCAGCCCAGTTTCATCGCGCCCATCATACCGAAAGGATTCCATCTCGGGTGGGGGTGCCCCATGTCTCGCCACCTTTGCGAGACATGGGAAACTGTACTAGCTCAACGCCTCTCGCCGCGAAAGCGTGAACATTAGCCAAAAGAACAGGAAGGGTCCCAGCGGTAGTAATGCCGAAGGCAGCAGGGCGGTGCGATGCGTGTCTAAGGGAGGTGGAAAGATGAGCAATGCCGCGGCCGCCACGAATGGCCATGCCAAGAACAGGGCGAATCCCACCCGATCCCACCTCGGCAGATATTCCCAGTCGCGCATGAGCATCAATAACGGGAGAAGCAGTAGGACCTGATTGTAGGGCGTCAACAGGGGAAGGATTAAGCTTGCCGATATAAAGAAAAAACTTAGCACCTGTGTAAACTCGGGCGATTCCGCTGTGACTTGGCGTCTATTCCACGCATAGACCAGCAAAATCCCCACGGCCAGGATCGAAAAGACGCCTCCGATCCAATTGCCCAGGATAAGTCTCACGACCGACATATTGCCGAGTGGGAAATACTTCCGATAAGCTGCCATCCCCTCCACAAAGTATCGGATCCAGCCCGGAACAAGGATCTCCCCAGCCCCCACCAGCAATCCCAACGTCACTCCGAACCCTCCGACCAGTGGCCACCGTTTCCCCCAGTCACCAAGAGTCCAAATGAAGAACCATACAAGGCAAAGCAACACCATCTGCGGCTTGATCGTCGCCACCGCGAGCAAAACTCCAGCCAGAAAAAGTCGCTTTTTCATGACAAACCACGTTGCGAACGCCAGAAGGAAAGCTGCAAACAGTCCAAATTGACGAAGCCGCATTCCCTGAGCGATCTGCGGAGTGCTTAAGACCACCAACATGAGCACGAACAGCAACCACAACGGCGGCCTCCAATGAAGCACACCGAGCCACAGCCAAATGCTGATGATCGTCAACGCTCCAAGCAAGATCGGCGTCCAACGCTGCAGCATTTCAAAGTCTGCATGAACAGTCGGCGCCAAGAGGAACACGATATAGACCGGATACGCGAACCGCTGCTCATCAATGATCTCGAACTGGGGCTTGTCGTAGCTCTGCTCGATGGGACGGCCATAGAACGCGATCTGAATCTTGTGGCTCACGTCGGCGCTGTACGGATTCTCCCCACGCAGCAGTAGCTCTTGAGTACCAACCCAGCGTGGATACAGGTCCCCCATTGCGGCCTTTACCCAACCATGCTCCACATTGACGTAATGCTCCCACGGCAGCAGGATGCGGTGCATGTAGGTCCAGCTCACAGCACTTGCTGCCACTCCGAGTAGAAGCCACGCCCAGGCTTTCATCATTGATTCCGAACTCAGACAAAAATGGGCCTCCGCCCGCGGACAACGGGGGGAAGCCCACTATTCTAAATCCTATTTACTGGCTGCCTTGACGCCGATTTCTTCAAACAAACCGTCCGCGATCTGAATCACCTCGTCGTCGACCACGCGATTCTTTGAGATAGCCTCTTTCAGCGTGATCGACACAATCTTATTCGCGCGTAACGCCGCCATGCAGCCGAATTCGCCGCGATGCACCATATCGATCGCCCCCAGGCCATAGCGCGTGGCCAGTACGCGGTCAAACGCCGTCGGCGAGCCTCCACGCTGAATATGGCCGAGCACAACAGCTCGCGTCTCAAATTTGGTCCGGGCTTCGATTTCCCGCGCGAGAATATTTGCGATGCCGCCAAGCTTGGCATGTCCGAACTCATCCTTGCCCATATCCTGAATCACAGGAGCACCGGCGCCAGTTGCGAACTTGGCACCTTCAGCGACAACAACAATCGAAAAGTACCGCCCGCGCTCATGTCTGTGGCGGATCGACTCAGCAACCTTTTCGACATCAAATGGCCGCTCGGGAATCAGAATAACGTCTGCTCCCCCCGCGATGCCGCTGTACAGCGCGATCCAACCCGCGTCCCGTCCCATTACTTCCACCACCATGACACGGTTGTGGGCCTCGGCAGTGGTGTGAACGCGGTCGATCGCTTCACACACAATGTTGCACGCCGTATCAAATCCAAAGGTGTAGTCGGTTCCACCGAGATCGTTGTCGATGGTCTTCGGCACACCCACAACCTTGACGCCCTTTTCATGCAGCTTCTGAGCCACCGAGAGAGTGTCGTCCCCGCCGATCGCCACCAGGGCATCAATTTTGTGTGCCTCAAGAGTGGCAATGCAACGCTCGAAGCCGTCTGGACGCTTCGAAGGATTCGTCCGTGATGTCCTCAGAATCGTGCCGCCGCGCGGCAGAATTCCGCTTACCGCATCCAGATCGAGCACCACACTTTGATTCTCAATCAACCCTCTCCATCCTTCGAGAAAGCCAACTATCTCATCCTGATAGTGAAAAATCCCTTTGCGAACCACTGCCCGGATGACCGCATTGAGCCCCGGACAGTCTCCCCCTCCCGTTAACATGCCAATCTTCATCGGATGCTCCCTCGTTCTGAGTTCAGGATGGCTTCCTCGGAATGCACCCCGAGTGCGGAGGCTGACGAAATGGCCGAAACGCGGGATCGCAATCGTTTGGAACCCATAGAGTAACACTAAACGAACGGCTCTTGAACGAAAGAAAGCAGCAAGAAAATCGATCAGGTGTATCGGATTGCGCCGCGAAAACTGCGCTCTGTTGAGGGGACCCCCATCCCCGTTGCACTCTCGCCGCAGATTCGCCACAATGCTCGAACGACATGAATAAGGGTCTGTGGGGTCTCGTCTGGGCACTGATCGCTGCCGTCGGTCTGGGAGCCATCACTGCCATTGCCGTCCACCGCTCTGAGCCGATCAATGCGCTGTGGTTGGTCACCGCCGCGACTTGTTGCTACGCTTTGGGATATCGTTTCTACAGCAAATTCATCGCCGCGAAAATTCTTGCTGTTGATGCCCTGCGCGCTACGCCCGCCGAACGTCTCGAAAACGGCCGTGACTTCCTGGTCACAAACAAGTGGGTCGTTTTCGGACACCACTTCGCTGCCATCGCTGGTCCTGGCCCATTGGTCGGTCCTGTCCTCGCCGCACAATTTGGATATCTGCCTGGAACTCTGTGGGTGCTGGTCGGAGCCGTCTTCGCGGGCTGTGTTCAGGACTTCGTAATTCTTCTGTTCTCGGTCCGCCGTGACGGCAAGTCGCTAACCGAAATGGCCAAGGAAGAAACCGGCGTGGTCGGAGGCATCGTCGCCTACGCGGCGGTGATCGCCATCCTGATCATCCTTCTTGCTGTCGTGGCGCTGGTAGTTGTGAATGCACTTAAAGATAGCCCGTGGGGCACGTTCACTATCGCGATGACGATTCCCATAGCTCTACTGATGGGCATCTATCTCCGTCGCATCCGTCCCGGCAAGGTGCTCGAAGTATCGGTCATCGGTTTCATCCTGGTGCTGCTTGCCATCTGGGGAGGCCAATGGGTCTCCCTGCATCCCGGCCCTGCCCAGGTCTTCACGTTGACCGCACCTTCGTTGGCTCTCTGGATCATCATTTATGCCTTTGCAGCCTCGGCTGTGCCAGTTTGGCTGTTGCTCGCCCCCCGCGACTATCTGAGCACATTCGTGAAACTCGGTACCATTGGCCTGCTTGGCATTGGCATCGTCGCTATCCATCCGACGCTGCACATGCCGGCCCTGACCCGCTTCGCCGACGGTACGGGCCCTGTCTTTGCTGGCAGGATCTTTCCATTCGCATTCATCACCATCGCCTGCGGAGCCGTTAGTGGATTTCACTCCCTGATCTCCAGCGGTACGACTCCCAAACTCATCGCGCGCGAAACGGAGACGCGCATGGTCGGCTACGGTGCCATGATGGCCGAGTCTGCCGTCGCCGTCATGGCGATCATCGCTGCTTGCGTTCTGCAACCGGGTGTCTATTTCGCCATCAACAGCCCTGCAGGATTCGTCGGCCAAGCCGCAGCCGCCGCGACCACTACCATTACCGACTGGGGATTTCCGGTCACCGCCGCCGACATGCAAGCGTTAGCCCAAGCCGTGGGCGAGCACACGCTCTTCAATCGCACCGGCGGCGCGCCCGCGTTCGCGGTCGGTATGGCGCATATCTTCTCGCAGACGCTGGGCGGTGGCGCCGTGATGGCGTTGTGGTACCACTTCGCTGTAATGTTCGAGGCCTTGTTCATCCTGACGATTCTCGACGCCGGTACCCGCGTTGCCCGCTTCATGATCCAGGATGCCCTTGGCCACATCTACAAACCACTGGGACGCACAAGCTGGTATCCGTCCGTCATCTTTACGAGTGCCGTGATCGTCGCTGCCTGGGGATATTTCCTGTGGCAAGGAGTGAAAGACCCGTTAGGTGGAATCAATTCGCTCTGGCCGTTATTCGGCATTGCAAATCAATTGTTGGCGACGGTCGCCCTTTGCGTCGCGACCACGATTATCATCAAAATGCATCGCGCGAAATACGCAGCAGTCACGCTGATTCCCCTCGTCTGGCTCGTGGCGGTTACGTTCACCGCATCGTGGCACAAGATCTTCGATCCCGAACCGCGCGTCGGGTTTCTCGCACAGGCGCAGGCACTAGCTGCTGGTCCTGTGACCAGTGCGACCAGCCGTCTGATCTTTAACAACCGCCTCGATGCGGTCGTTACCGGGCTCCTCCTTGTGATGGTAGGTCTTGTGCTGATCGAATCCGCACGGCAATGGATCGGGGTTCTCTCGGGATGCAAAGAAGCGCGCGTAAAAGAAGCACCGTTCGTGATGACGCGTCTCACGGAGGAGCGCGCATGACCCGATGGAAGAAAGCTGTCAAGATTTTCTTCTCCGTACTGCGAGAGATTTTTGACGAAGCCGCCTATGCACGTTTCCTGCAGAGGACTAAGATGGCATCCTCTCCCACCGCCTACAGGGCTTTCTGGCGTGAGCGGGAGAGCAAGGCGCCAAAGCCCCGCTGCTGTTGAGGACTCTGACTTATGAAAAGAACTTGTTCACTTCAGCCATGGCCAGCAGTAGCAGCCTCCGTAAAATGTGGGGACAGCCGCCATCGTCTGTCCCGGCGTTTCCGCGCCGTATCGGCGTCCGTGTTTCTGCTGGTATCTATCGCTATTTCCCAAACTGATGCGATTCAAACAATGCGTCCAGTAATCCGAGGGCGCAGTGCCGCCATCGCATCGATGAAGGCCGAAGCCACCGAGGCTGCCCGCCGCATCCTCGATGCCGGAGGGAACGCCTTCGATGCCGCGGTTGCCGGTCAAGCGGCCCTGGGAGTCACCGACTTCTCGCTGAATGGCGTCGGGAGTGACGCCGTTTTGCTGGTTTACGACTCACACGAGAAGAGGGTGTATTCCATCAACGCCGAACCCCGCGCTCCCAAGCTGGCGACCATTGAGTGGTACGAGAAGAACAACGGAGGCAAGATCCCGGAGAGCGACGGTCTTCTTTCTGGAGGCATCCCCGGGGTGGTTGATGCCTGGTACATCTTGCTCGATCGCTGGGGCACGATGAGTTTCGAACAAGTGCTGCAACCAGCCATCGATCTCGCCGAAAACGGATTTCCCTTAAGTGAACGCGGTGCCTCTTACATCGCCGAAGAAAAGAAGATCCTGAAATATCCCACGACCGTTAAGGTCTATCTTGCCGACGGTCATCTGCCGAAAGCTGGCGAGATTCTCAAGAACCCGAATCTCGCCCGCACCTTGAAGAAGCTGGTCGAAGCTGAGAAATCAAGCCAGTCCAAGGGCCGGCATGAAGCCCTCAAAGCCGCCCGCGACCGCTTTTACAAAGGAGACATTGCTCGCGACCTTGCCACCTTCTCCGAAGCCAACGGCGGATTGTTTCGCTACGAAGATTTCGCAGAATATACGGCCAAGGTCGAGACACCGGTCTCAATCAACTACCGCGGATATCAGGTATTCAAGAATCCCTCGTCCAGCCAGGGACCGACCGAACTAATCGCCCTGAACCTGCTGGAAGGGTTCGATCTCAAAGCCATGGGCCATAACAGTCCAGAATACCTGCACACGAGCGCCGAGGCCGTGAAGCTAGCCATGGCCGATCGTGAAAAATATCTCGGCGACATGGATTTCATTAAGATACCTTACGACGGCCTGCTCTCAAAAGACTACGCTCGCGAGCGCCGCAAGCTGATCGACCCCGCAAAAGCGTCGCTCGAGTTGCGTCCAGGCACACCGAATGCAACTTCAGCTAATCTCGACCACCCCGCGCATGAGGTTCTCGCCGGTAACGCCAGCCACGAAGGTGATACTAGCTACATTGGGGTCGTCGACAAAAGCCGCAACATGGTCAGCTTCGAGCCCAGCCTGCACGAGTTGTTCGGTACCGGCGTGGTCATGGGAGACACCGGCATCCTCTTCAACTGCCGCGGCGATTACTACTCGTTGGTGCGAGGCGAGGCCAATGCGCTCGAACCCGGAAAGCGCCCGCGCAGCACTCTGCAAAGCACGCTCGTGATGAAAGACGGCCAGCCCTTCGCGATCCTGGGCAGCCCCGGCGGCGACGATCAAGTCATGCGCACCATGCAGACGCTGATCAACATGATCGACTTCGGTATGAACATTCAGCAGGCGATTGAGGCCCCTCGATGGTCCTCGCGCAGTTTCCCGGCGTCTCCGTTCCCGCACACGATGTATCCCGGTGACATGGCAGTCGAGTCCCGTATCCCTGAATCCACGCGTCAGGCATTAGTCGCGAAAGGCCACAAACTGCGAGTTACTCCACCTTGGTCGCTGGGGTCGAATGGCGGAATCGTGCTCGACATCGGCACGGGTGTGTTCAGCGCAGGTGCCGACCCGCGCGTCGATGCCTACGCCTGGGCTTGGTGAGGTTGGGCGGAATTTAGCTCAATCCTCCCGCAGCGCCTGCATCGGCTGAATGGAAGCGGCTCTCCGAGCCGGCAGCAATGCCGCGACGAGTCCAATGCAAGGCAAAACGAGGAGAACCGCGACGTAGGTCCACAGGTCCAGCGGGCGCACTTGGTATAGGAAGCTCTCGACAAAGCGGCCAGCGAAAAAGGCCATCACAATGCCAACCGCGAGCCCAACGGCGATCAGCAACGATCCCTGCCGCAGTATCATTTGGGCGACGCTCTGTCGTGTTGCGCCGAGCGCCATTCGCACGCCGATTTCGCGGCGACGATATCCCACCAGCTGCGAAAGCACTCCGTACAATCCCGCGATCACCATTGAGACCGCAAGCCCGGCGAATGACGCTACAAGATAAAGCCCCAGTCGCTGGCTGAAGGTGCTCTGATCCACGGTTTCTTGCATGGTTTGAAAGTTATCGAGCGCAAGACCAGGAGCGTGCTGATGGAACACCGACCGCATTTCGGCGGCGACCGGAATATTGCCACGGATCTTGACGACAAACGTCACGATGGTTCGCAGCAGCGCCTGATAAAACAGTGACGTCGTCGGAATCTGCCCCTGCGGGAGCAGGATGAGCGGAGAGATTTCCCCGCCCACACTCTTGTCGACCTGGTCTCCCAGAACACCCACAATCGTGTACGGCTTGATCATCCCGGTGTCCTTGCCACCCAGATTGAGTTGCTGCCCCAGAGGGTCTTTGCCGGCGAAATATTTCTTCGCGAGGACCTCATTGATGGCCGTGACGAACGGCGCGCTCGCGACATCATTCTCACCAACCATGCGGCCGCGAATGACCGGTGTCCCGAACGTTTTGGCATAGTCGCCACTGACAGCAGTCATGCGCGCCTGTGCGGAATTCGTTGGATCTTTCGCCCGTCCCACGATCTCGAAACTTGAACCCATCCAGAACCCCGAGAGCGGCGGCGCCGTAGCCAGGGCAGCAGTGTCAATTCCAGGCACTTTTCGTATTTGTTCGAGAATCGGCTCGTAGACAAGCGTAGCGATCGACGGTGCGGCATTCCCTGTGTCTTCTGAAACCGCCATCGCCCCAAATCCCGAAGAATCGGCGGGTATAGCTGTAAAAGTCGTGATGTTGGCGGTTTGAAAGCCGAGCCGCGACCGTTCCAGATTCCACAGTGTGTGGAACAGCAGTCCCGTCCCAACTAACAGTAGCGTGGAAAGCGCAACCTCGGCCGCCACCAAACCTCCACTAAGTCTTCCACCTACGGACCGCGATCCCACACCCCGAGATCCTGCCTGCAAGGCAGCTTGCGGATGTACGCGAGACGCCAAAAGCGCAGGGAGCAAAGACGAAAGCAGCGTCGTGATCATCGCGACGCCTGCGAGGATTGCCACAATAGTCCAGTGGATCGAGATAGAATCTGCACGTGGGATCGTGCCGTCAGGGAGCTTGCGAATCGCTATCATCGCTCCTTGTGCCAGCAACAAGCCTGCGCCGCAACCTAGCAGACTCAGCGCCAGTCCCTCGGTCAACATTTGACGCACGAGACGTATCCGGCTGCCGCCGAGTGCCGTACGAACGGCAAATTCCTGCTGGCGGCCCAGGCAACGGGCGATGAGCAGATTCGAAACGTTCGCGCAGGCGATCAAAAGCACAAGAGCAAGAGCGCCGAGAAGCGCATACAAAACGGGGCGCACGGGCCCAGTCAGCAGTTCCTGATACGAGGCTGCATGGAATTTGTTCTCGCCTTTGTCCTTCTCTCTGGGAATACGGCTCGCGATGGCGTCTAATTCCTGCTGCAACTGTGGAATCGTTATCCCTGGACGGAGTTCGCCGACCATGTCAAACAGGTCATAACCTCGTTCCTTCAGCATTTCCGCCGTCGGTTGAAGCGGCAGCCAGACGCCTTTTTGCAGATCCGCGCCCATTTCCTCTGGGAAATGAAAGCTTTGCGGCATTACTCCCACTACGGTGTGAGGTTCGCCACCAACCCTGAGTGTCTGCCCTAAGATGTTCGGGTCCGCATGGAAGCTCTGCCGCCATAACCCTTCCGATAGCAATACGACTTTTGGCCCACCTCTCTCGCCCTCCGCGTCGGTGAACGCTCGTCCGAGCAAAGGTTGGGCGCCAAGCATGGGGAATAGATTGGTCGTGATGTGCGGCGCAGCAATGCTCAACGAAGAGTCCTGCGTCTGCAGTACGCTGATGTCTTCGGTATAACCGGCCGCCTTCTGCAGCAGCTGCGACTGCGTGCGAATGTCGCGAAAGTTCAGCCAAGATGTGGTCACAAACCCCGGCTTGTCACTCATGTTCCCGACGAAGACGAGCCGGTCGCCATGGGCATACGGTAGAGGCCGCAGAAGTACGCTCTCGATGACAGTGAAAATCGCGGTGTTTGCCCCGACACCGAGCGCCAGGCTGAGGATAGCCAGAGTGGCGACGCCGGGACTTTTTCGAAGCTGGCGCAAGGCGTGGCGCAGGTCATGAAGCAGGGTTTGCATTCGGCCCCCTAGGAACACAAATTCAGCTGCATGGCTGGCAACTTTCGCGCCAGAAACGCCTGGCAAACATGTGGCGTCTTTTCAAGAGGTTTACGGGAGTTCCTCTGGCGCTCCCACTGTAATACCTGACCAGAAGCGGAGAGGGATGTTCGAAAATGAACAGGGGCTCATTTCCAGCCCTAAACCTTGACCCCAACTCCTCATCCCTACTCGTACCGCAGTGCTTCGATCGGATTCAGTCGCGACGCCTTCAGAGCAGGGAAGAACCCCGACACGATTCCGACCATGGAGAGGATGGTGAACGAAATAACCATCACACCCATGGAGGCATGCAGAAAGATCGCGCCTTCGTGGTCGGTGGTCTTATAGAACTCGTCATACAGCGGCATCGGCGGGATGACCCAGGTCAGGAATTGCGCAAACAGCATCCCAAGCGCGCCGCCGACGAACGTCAGCACCAGCGCTTCCAGCAGAAACTGCACCAGGATATGCCGCGGCCGTGCTCCGATGGCCTTGCGCAGGCCAATTTCTCTTGTCCGCTCCGTGACGGAAACCAGCATGATATTCATGACGCCGATGCCGCCAACGGCCAGTGTGCAGACTCCGATCAATCCAAGCACCGCCTGCAGTCCGTAAGAAAACGCGTTGATCATGCCACGGTCTTCAATCGTGTCCCACTCGGGAGTTGCCTTTTCGTCTTTGGGATCGAAATGATGCCGTCGCGCAATCACCTCGCGGGCCGCCATCAGCGCCTTTTTGTTCAACTCCGGAGCGGTCGGTTGAATGATGATTTCATCGGGATCGCGCAGATTCTTCAAATCGCGCATCAGGGCAAATGGAATGAACGCGTTCTCGTTGTCGGGTCCCTGGTACATCGAGTCCTGAATCTTGTTCCGCATCGTACCGATGACTTCGAAATCCAGCCCGCCGATCTCCACATGCTGACCAGCCCCCGGCGCCCCTTGAAACACTTTCTTCGCCGCGTTATATCCGAGAATTACCACACGCCGATGGTCCGTGAAGTCAGTTTCACTGAAGTAGCGCCCGTCTTCCAGATCGAGTTTGCGCATCTGTCCGTAGGGGAAATCCACGCCACGCACCATGATCGAAACCACACGCGTTCCAATCTTGAATCCGAAATCGCGATCGATTTCGCCGCTCACGGCACGGATAATGGGAACCTCATCTCGAATCGCCTCTACATCCTCAAGTTCGTACTTCACGGATTTGCCCGCGCGCTGTCCGCCTGCCTGCATGCTCGTCTGCCCGGGCCACATGACGATCACATTGTTCCCCATGTTCAGGAAGGCGCTGAGAACACATCCTCCGAGCCCTTGCCCGTATGCGAGCAGCAGTACCACGGACACCAGGCCCCATCCGATGCCTAGCATGGTCAGCGCCGATCGAGTGCGGTCGCGCATCAGCGCCTGCCAGCCTTGCAGTACAAGCTCTTTCAGGAAGATGGTCGAAGTGACTCTGGCGCGAGGGGAGCGCAGCGGCACGACCCGTGGAGAGACCATTTGGATTGACCCGCCATGTGGTGTCTCCGGTTTCGCTGTCGTCAATGGTGGTACTGCGCTCATCTCCTGCCGCCTCGCGTTCGCCCGATTTTCAGATTTCAAATTTCAGATTGCAGATTCTTGTGTGGCAAATCTGAATCCCGCAATCTGAAATCTGCAATTCTTCACTACTCAATGTGAATGTCGCCAGATCCAGTGTGCACGCGAAGCAATGGACCTCCGCCCCGCACTTTTCCATGGATCGATTTATGCGCATCCCCGATACGCCCCTGTACGGTCATCTCGATCGGCGCTGCAACATCAATCGAACCGGAACTGGTCGAGATGTCCGCATCAAACGCTGCATTCGAAGGCAGGCGCAGACGCACATTGCCAGACCCGGTCCGCGCATCCCAGGTACCGCTCTGCTTGCCCTCGGCAGTGATTTCCCCGCTGCCGGTTTCTCCGTGGAAGCTGCCTTGCACTCCGCGCGCGGTAATGTTTCCGGAACCCGTGCGCAGATCGATATCACCCGGACCCGACTCTTCAATCTCGACGTCGCCACTGCCGGTTCCACCTCTCACCGATCCTGAGACCTGCCGCGCCCGCACATCGCCCGAGCCTGTCTGCAGCCGGATCTCGCCCTGCAGGTCCGAGAGCCTCACGTCACCCGACCCAGTTTGCACCTCGGCGTTGCCGCGCGTTCCCTCGATCGTTTGATCACCGGATCCACTCTTGGTGCGGACCGTCGTCTGCGCCGGCACCGTGATGTCGTAATCGATGGCGATATTCCGGTAATTCACATAGTCGATGCGGATGTTGTTGCCGTCCTGACGAATGGGAGGATTCTGCTCGATGGCGTGTACATCGTCCTCGCGCTTTCCTCCAAACCACCGGTCGCCGACATAGATCTTGCCGTGAATCTGAACCGAACCGGTGGACCCGGCGCGAATCCGCACGTCGCCGGAATGCGTAAGTACTTCGAGATCCACGGGCCCGCTCACCGAGAGTGTTTTGTCGAAAGTGCCCTGCGGCGTATTCCACGCCAGCGCCGCACTGGAGGCGAACAGAACGACCAGCGCCAACACCGCGCCGGACACGACATTTGAACTGGCAATTCCATTTTTCCTATTCATAACGTAGCGACTCCACAGGTGTCATATCCGCGGCGCGCTGGGCCGGATACATGCCCGCCGTCACGGTAATCAACGAAAGCGTCAAAATCGAAACCACAATTGAAATGGGGGAAACAATCGGATGCGGCACGAAGTCCGGCAACGGGATTGCTGTCATGGCAAAGCATGTGCCCATGCCGAACGTGAGTCCGATCAGCCCACTGACAATCGTCAGCATCGCCGATTCGGCAAAGAACTGTCGCAGGATGTCGCGCTTGGTCGCGCCCATTGCCTTGCGCGTGCCAATCTCCCGGGTTCGCTCGGAAACCGAAACCAACATGATGTTCATTACGCCAATCCCACCGAGGCAAAGCGTCACCACCGCCACACATCCGAAGAACAGCGTGACGACCCCGAAAATCTTGGCCAATTGCTTGGCCCCGTCCATCGTGTCCCATACGAAGAGGGCATCTTTATCGACAGGATCGAAATGGCGCATGCGGCCGATCGCTCGCCGCACTTGGAGTACGGCTGCCTCATGCTCCTCGGGGTTACTCACCTGGAATACGATGTCATCGAGATAGCCGCGCGTGATGCCAGCGCCAGGTTTTTCCGGGGGAGGGAAATCGCGCGACACCGCCGAGTACGGCGCGAAGAGATAATCGTTGTCGGGACCGCTGTAATTCGAATTCTGTTTCTTCTCGGCGAGCACGCCCACCACCGAGTAAGGCACGCTCTTCACCAGAACCGTCGCGCCAATCGCCGGCTGTCCGGGAAACAACTGCCGATAAGCCTTCGAACCCAAAACCAGGACCCGCCGCCCTTCACGCTCGTCCTCGTCCGTGATGAGTCGTCCCTCAGATACCTTTAGCGAGCGGAAATCCTGATAGGAGGGCCACATTCCAACCACGCCTCGATTCGCCGAGTTGAACTGGCTTACTTCCGGAATCGTTCGGCGCAACTCGGGGCTGACGTTCTCGACCAGGTAGCACTCGTCTCTGATCAGCTTGGCATCGTCTACATTGAGTCGAATTTCTCGCCCGGCAGCCCTTCCTCCCACCTGCGTGCTCGTTCGTCCGCCCCACACAATCACGAGGTCTTTGCCCAGTGTCTCCATGTGCTTCTTTTGATCGACGACAAAACCGCGCCCCAGCCCAACCAGCAGAATTACTGACGCGATTCCCCACACCAGCCCGAACATCGTGAGGAAAGTCCGTAATTTGTGAGCCCGAAATGTGGCGACGGCTTGTCGAAAAATCTCCGAGAGAGTCATGGACCCAGACCTTAACTCTTTCCTATACAACTCAGACCTCGGAATTGCGGGCTGGTTGGCCGAAGTCCGAGGTCTGAGGTTTGAGCCGACGTTTACTGCAGGACTACTTCCTGTCCTTCCTTCAATCCGCCCAGGACTTCTGTTTTGGCGCCGTTTGAGATGCCGATATTGACCGCTACCTTTTCCTTACCGTCTTTTGCTTTCGGGTTTGGAATCTCAACCGAGGCCTTCTTGTCCTTGTCGTACAGGATGGCGCCTTCCGGAATCTGCAGTACACTCTTGTGCTCTTCGAGAATGATTTCCGCGTTCGCGGTCATCTCGGCCTTCAACTCGCCGCCGGGATTCTGGATCGACACGCGCACTTCAAAGGTTGTGACGTTATCCTTCTCCACGCCCATGGGAGAAATCTTCGTGACTTTTCCGTCGAACGTCTTGTCTTTGAAAGACTCGACTTTGATCCGAGCCCGCTGTCCGAGGTAAACCTTGCCGATATCGCTCTCGTCCACCTTGCCCTTTACGTAGACCTCGCTCGTGTCGCCCAGAGTCATGACGAGGGTGGCCGTGGACCCCAATACCAGGATGGAGCTTACGGCATCCCCCATTTGGACATCGCGTGACAACACGATGCCGTCGATCGGCGACACGATATCGGTATAGCTGAGCTGCTCCTCCAACTGTTTCAGTGTCGCCTGGTCCTGCGCGACCACTGCCTGCGACTGCGCAATCTTTGCTTTCAGAACCGTCACCTGCGCCTTGGCCACATTCTGTTTGTTCAGCGCCAGCTCATAGTTCTTCTGCGCATCTTCCAACGCCGACGTGGAAACCACCCCATCCTTCGCCATGTTCACGGCGCGATCGTAAGCTCGCTTGAGAAGCGGCACATCCGGACCTTCAGCATCCACCTTGGCGCGCTCAAAGTCGGCCTGTGAGCTCTTCAGGTTCGCCTCAGCGGCTTCAAGAGCCGCCTTCGATTGCTCGACCTGCGCCTCGATCTCGATCTTATCGAGTTGTGCCAGCAATTGGCCCTTCTTGACCCTGTCGCCGTAGTCCACAAGGAGCTTCTTCACAATGCCGCTCGCCTTAGACTTGACCTCGACTTTCGTGATGGGCGTCACCTTTCCGGTAGCCACGACGCTCTTCGCAAGGTCTCCCTTTTCTACTTTGGCGAGCTTCGAAGGATCGATCTTGGTGCCGCCCCGCGTCGCCGCGAACACCCCAATCGCGATGAGCAGAACGATTCCCAATCCCACACCGCCCCAGATCATCAGTCTGCGGCGCTTCTTTTTGCCATTAGTGCCGTTACCGTTCACAGATCCTCCTCGATATACCGCCAGTTGTAGATTGGGAGCCATCTTGCCGCCCTTGTTACCTAATACGCGGCCTGCTCTGAATTAGTTCCGAAGAATTGCGCCCTGCGATGCGGAAAGAAAGCGCTCGTTGCCAAACCGTCCGCTTTCTTTGGATTAGACAGGCATTCCATAAAAAGGATAGCGAACAAAACGCCAGATTGTTGTGATGCCAAACACACTCGATGCGATCCAAACCCGACCATAACCCGACCAATAGAGTCCAATTCCTGAGAGCCGAGAACTGCGCATTACCCACGGATTCCCGTCCCCCTGCTAGAATTACCCTTCAATGATCGCTTACGTGCTGCTCCGGATCTTCCTGATCCTGCTCCTGGTGGCAGCCAATGCGTTCTTCGCCGCCGCGGAGTTCGCCCTCGTCAGCGTCCGTGACACCCGCATTCAACAACTGATCGACGCCGGCCGTATCGGCGCTCGCATCGTCCAGCGCCTCCATCAAAATCTCGATGAGGTTGTCAACGGCGTACAGCTAGGCATCACGATGGTTAGCCTCACTCTCGGATGGATTGGCGAGCCCATGGTCGCCAGCCTTGTCGGCGCAATCCCGATCGTCCAGCGCCTGCCTCACGTCGCCATCTACGCCCATACCATCGCCATCGCGATCGCCTTCAGCCTCATCACCTACATGCACGTAATCCTCGGCGAACTAGTCCCCAAGACCCTCGCCCTGCAGCGGGCCGAACAGATCGCGCTCGCCGTCGCCGCCCCAATGGAGGCGTTCCTCACACTCACGCGGCCCATCCTCTTCTTTATGCGGCGTTCCGGGGGCCTGGTCCTGCGACTCTTCGGGGCGCAGCCGACTCGCCGCGGAGGCGCCGTCCATTCTCCCGATGAACTCAAACTCATCGTCACCGCCAGCCGTCAGTTTGGACAGATTCCCGAATTTCAGGAAGAGATGATCCACAGCGCCATCGAACTCGACAGCATCACCGTTCGCGAGGTGATGGTCGCCCGCCCCGACATCTTCTCTCTGCCCTCCGATCTGCAGCTCGATGAAGCCCTCGCACGTGTTATCGAGCATCAACATTCCCGCATCCCAATCTACGACCCACAGCGCGGGCCCGAGCATATCGTCGGAGTGCTCTATTACAAAGACCTCATGCGCTGGATGCGGCTCCGCCTCAGCAATCTCGGACAAACCACCGCCACCCGCATCTCCCGCATGCAAATCGGCCAGATCATGCATGACGTGGTCGTGGTGCCGGAGACAAAGGTTCTGGCCGAGTTGCTGGCTGAATTCAAAGAGCGCCGCCGTCACCTGGCTGTTGTGGTCGATGAATTCGGATCGACTGCAGGTGTGATCACGGTCGAAGATATCCTCGAGCAGTTGGTCGGCAATATCGAAGACGAATTCGATGTCTCCCCCAGCGAGCCTGCGTTGGAAGATGAGTCGGTGATGGTCCTGGAAGGTTCGCAGAACATCCGCGACCTCGAAATGGAGTACGGGCTGAAACTCCCGCGTGATGGCGGCTTTGAGACTCTGGCAGGATTTATCCTGGCCCGTCTGCAACGCATCCCGAATGTGCGCGATCACTTCGAATACGAGGGCCGCCGCTACACAGTAGAGGAGTTAGAGGGGCACCGCATCGCCCTCGTGCGTATCGAAAAACTGGCGCCAGTAGATGGCGAAGCCGAAGCTGCCAAACAAGGCGGAGACTAACCGTCCTTGCTGCGGTGAGGAGGAACTGGGAAGGGCACGACTTCAGTGGTGCCGATAGGAATGCGCGAACGAGGCGGCTTCAGCCTCTTCGGGCTGTATTTTTCAGCGAGCGGAGATGGAGAAGACGAAGCCGATGGAGAACCAGCTGGCCGGAATTTGGCGAGAAATAATCTGGAAGAATTGGGCCTAAGCTTTTGATCACTACACTCTGAAATCCATTACCCAACGCGTCCTCTACACACTCCCAGTTATCTGGCTGGTGGTAAGCCTCGTTTTTCTTCTGATTCACCTGGTTCCGGGCGATCCCATCCAGCAAATGCTCGGTGAGGGCGCCCCTCCCGCCGACATCGCCGCCACACGCCACACCTTCGGCCTCGATGCCCCGCTGGGCGAGCAATACGTCCGTTACTGGAAAGGCGTTCTCCACGGAGATCTCGGCCGCTCCATCCGCTACAACCAGACTGTGACGATGCTACTGGCGCAGCGTTACCCCTATACCCTCCGCCTCACGCTCGCCAGCCTGTTCGTGGCCATCGTGCTTTCGATCCCCGCCGGAGTCCGCTCCGCCCGCCGCCGCAATCGCTGGGACGACCGCCTGCTTTCGGTTGTCAGCCTGTTTGGTCTTTCGTTCCCAAACTTCGCCCTGGGGCCAATCCTTATCCTGCTCTTCGCAATCAAGCTCGGATGGCTCCCCGTCTCTGGTGCAGGTTCCTCTGCCAGTCTGGTGCTGCCCGCAATCACTATGGGCAGCGCACTGGCCGCCATCCTAACCCGCATGGTCCGCACGAGCATGCTCGAAGAACTCAGCCAAGACTATATCCGCACCGCCCGCGCGAAAGGATTGCCCGAGCGTACGGTCGTCTACCGCCATGCCCTGCGAAACGCCATGATCCCGGTCTTGACGGTGATGGGCTTGCAGTTCGGCGCGTTGCTCGCCGGCGCAATTGTGACGGAAACAATCTTTGCCTGGCCTGGAGTTGGTCGCCTCACAATCCAAGCCATCTCTAACCGGGATTACTATCTGGTTCAAGGCTGCATCCTGGCTATCGGCCTGACATACGTTGCCGTGAATTTCCTTACTGATGTGCTCTATTCGGTGGCGAACCCGAGAATTCGGCAGTAGGAATACCCAACGATGGCGGTTCTCTGCTTGATTCCGGACCGGCCTCAACTCGCAAGAACTGCCGAAGCCTGCTCTGGGAAATCGTTCGCCCTGCATTTACCATAGGCGCAATGTCCACCGCTGCCATTTCATTCCATCGCCGCGTCGCCGGTAACGCGCGCCACAACCCACTAGCCGCTGTCGGAGTTGTTCTGATCCTGACCTTCTTCGTCTTTGCACTTTTTGCCCCTTGGATCGCGCCAAGAGATCCCGCTGCCATCGACCTCCCTGGGCGATTGACTCCACCAAGCCACAGGCATTGGTTCGGCACCGACGAACTTGGCCGCGACATCCTCTCGCGTGTCATCTACGGCGCGCGCATTTCCATGATGGTCGGTAGTTGCGTAGTCGCCGTCTCGCTCGCTCTCGGCCTCATCATCGGCTCGATCGCAGGCTTCTATGGTGGCGCGGTCGACCGCTTTGTAAACGTTGTGATAATGAACGCGTTTCTTTCTTTCCCCGGAATACTGCTAGCCATCGCTTTCATCGCCTTCCGCGGCCCGGGCATTTTCAACCTCGTCATGGCCCTCTCCCTGGGCGGATGGGTCGGCTATGCTCGCCTGGTACGAGGACAGGTTCTCGCAGCCCGTGAACGTGAGTTCGTGGAAGCCGCTCGCGCCCTCGGGGCAAGCGATCTGCGCATCATCGTGCGCCACATTCTTCCCAACATCATTCAACCTGTAATCGTGCAGGCTGCGATCGGAATGGCCGGCGCAATCCTCGCCGAAGCGACCATGAGCTTCCTGGGGCTGGGTGTTCCTCCGCCGACCGCCAGTTGGGGAACCATGCTGAATGACGCCCGTGCTCATCTGTTCGACGCGCCACATCTCATCCTTTTCCCCGCACTGGCTGTTATGCTAGCTGTCCTGAGTTTCAACTTCATCGGCGACGCCCTGCGCGACTACCTCGATCCACGTTCCCGCATCGAGGCCGGACTCTGATTTTGTGAGCATTTCCCGTAGATGCCCATCCTCCGTAAGCCTCTGCCAAGGTGTTGCGAATTAATCCCAAAAACTCCGCGCAACATTTCTTGACACACCGGGTTTCATTCGGACGTGGCCACAACACACGAGAATCAGGAACGAAAACTTCGACGGAGAAAAGTCGCATGAACCGTACCCTCAAGATCACATTTCTCAGCAGCGCGCTCGCAGTGCTCGCGTTGCCAGTTGTGGCCCAGAACACAAATTCTGCATCGGTGACTGGCCAAACCATCCAGCAACGTAAAGAAAACCAGCAGGACCGCATCGGGCAGGGAGTCCAGAGTGGGCAATTAACAGCCGGGGAAACGTCCAATCTGGAGAAGAAGGAAGCGGCAATCAACCAGGAAGAGCGCGACATGCGCAAACTGGACGATGGCAAACTGACTTCCGCCGACAAAAAGACTCTCACGCAGCAGCAGAATCAGGTCTCGAAACAAATCTATCAGGACAAGCACAACCCAGCTGTCCAGAACACCAACCCGAAGAGCGAGGTAGGGAAGCGCGCCGAGAACCAGCAGGACCGCATCGCGCAGGGCATCAAGAGCGGACAGGTAACGGCTGGCGAAGCTGCTCACCTCGAAAGCAACGAAGCCAAAATCAACAAAGAAGTACACAATGACCGTGTCGCAAATGGTGGCAAGCTTACCGCCCAGGAGCGTGCCCAGGTTAACCGCCAGCAGAACCGCACGTCACAGCAGATCTATCGTGACAAGCACAACGGCCGCCACCAGTAAGCGCATTCACAGGATGTAGGAGAGAAATAAGCAGCGATGAGCCCCCGGTTCCAACCGGGGGCGTTTCTTCTCCAGTCCCCGGTCAGGAACTGCGGGCTCGATGGCCACTTTTAAGATTTCTCATCCTGGTCAAAGCGAGGCTCGTACCCCTTTTACAACTCATTCTTACTGCTGGAGATACAAATCTTGACAATAATTGCATATTGCAATATAAATATCACGATTTGAGAAGTAGTGACGGACGTGAACGTGAAGCTCGGCGAAAAAATCCGTTACCTGCGCGAGGTTGAGGGATCACTTCGCGGTCTGGGTCGCCCGATGACCCAGCTTGAATTAGTCCGCGCCATCCGTGATGAGCTGGGCAAAGACAAGAGCATCAGCCAGTCCTATCTCTCCCAGATCGAGAACGGCACGCGTCCGCATATGACGCAGTCCTCGCGCGCATTGCTTGCCAAATTCTTCAAGGTGCACCCCGGATTTCTGGTGGATGACCCCGAGGGATACCACACCGAGTTGACCTCCGACTTGCGCACGACCGAGGGCAAACTCGACGTATGGCTGCTCCAAGGTTCGGAGCGCTTTGCCGGCGATTCGGAAGTGAGCAGTGTGCTGATCAAAGCGGCTCGCGAGAAAGATACGAGACGGTGTTTTCTGCTGCTGGGTGCGATTCTTGATACGCCCGGCCTCGCAGAACGGTTATTGGAGGCTTTGCGCCCCGAATTGGCTAGCACCGGAAACCATCAGCGCACCGAAGGGAGGCGAATCCGATGACCTGGTCAGACTTCTACCTGATCTGTTTTGCGGTCGGTTTTTGCTTCAGCTTCTTTTCATTTGTGTTCGGAAGTTCGCGGTTTGGAAAGCTGCATCTCCCTCACTTTCACGGACACGGTCTGCCCCACGGGCCGATCGGGCAAGGACCAGTTGTCCACGGACCGGTTGCCGGGGGGCACGCGGGAACCAATGCTCCGGCTACGGCGCACGCACACGGAGCGGCCCATACGGCCCACGGTGTGAGCGTTTCGCCATTCAATCCGCCAGCCATCGCTGCTTTCCTGGCATGGTTTGGCGGCAGCGGTTACTTGCTGTCACGTTTTTCGGCATTTTGGGTGGGACTGATTCTTCTCCTGGCCGTGATGGCTGGGCTAGCTGGGGGGGCCATCATCTTCTTTTTTCTCGCGAAGGTCTTGATGTCAGACCAGGAATTTCTCGATCCCGCGGATTTTGAGATGGTAGGAGTCCTCGGCAAGCTTTGCGTTCCCGTTCGCGAGGGAGGTACCGGCGAGTTGATCTATTCGCAGATGGGAACGCGGCGCGTCTGCGGCGCCCGCAGTGACGACGGCGGCGCCATCACCAAAGGTGCCGAGGTTGTCGTGACGCGTTACGAAAAGGGAATTGCCTATGTTCACCTCTGGAGTGAACTCTCAGGCGAACTGGATGAAGTCAGATCCACGGAGTAGTCCGAGTAGGTCCGCAAGGAGACATATGGCTCGCAATTGGCACAAGCCGTTGATCTTGTTGATGTGGATGGCTCTTCCTTTTTCCGCATGGGTGTATTGGAGCGCATGGGATCGGCTGCCCGCGCGTATGGCCGTACACTTTGACGCGGCCTGGCAGCCCAACGGTTACACCTCGCGCGATGGCGCGACGCAACTCGGTCTCGAGATTCTGCTGGTCATGCTCGTGCTCTTCACCGTAGCCATGCTGATCATCCACACATTGAAGCCGACTGCCTTCTGGCCGGCTCTGGCCATTGCTTATTTGGTAGTCGGCGTTTGCACCTATGCCAATTACTCGATTGTGAAGTTCAATCTGCATGGGCAGCAGATTCGTTCGGGGTCATTAGGAGAACCCTGCAAGAGCAGTTCCCAGTTCCTGGTAGATCTTGTTCCGAGAAGAGGCTTAGGGGATGGTACGGTTCCAGCCGTCGCGCTCAGTGTCCACGTGGACGCGGCTTCAGCCGCTTCGGCACTACGGGCTTCTTCCAGTCGGAGATCTTGGAACTGAGAACTGGGAACTGCTTTTCTGGGAGGAGGGTATATGTTCGAAGGACTTTCACATTGGGCGGTGATCTGGATCGTCGCCGGGCTGTCTGTATTGGCCATTTTATTTCTCATCCGGGGCATTGCCAGCGTCTATCGAAAAGCTGGTCCTCACGAGGCGCTCATCGTATACGGTGTCGGCGGAACACGCGTGGTCAAAGGACACGGCACTATTGTCTTGCCGATGTTCCAGGTCTGTCGCGGTCTCTCGCTCGAACTGATGTCGTTCGACGTAGCTCCACAACAGGACCTATACACCAAACAAGGCGTCGCAGTAACGGTCGAAGCTGTCGCACAAATCAAAGTGAAATCCGATGATGAGTCCATCCGCACCGCCGCCGAGCAATTCCTCACCAAGACCGACCAGGAACGCGAAGGCTTGATCCGTCTGGTCATGGAAGGCCACCTGCGCGGCATCATCGGCCAACTCACCGTCGAGGAAATCGTCAAGCAGCCGGAGATGGTCTCGGACCGCATGCGCTCCACCTGCGCCGACGACATGAACAAGATGGGGCTGGAAGTCATCTCGTTCACCATCAAGGAAGTTCGTGACAAGAATGAATACATCACCAACATGGGACGCCCCGACGTCGCCCGCATTAAGCGCGACGCCGACGTTGCCGCGGCCGAAGCCGATCGTGACACCGCGATCAAGCGCGCCCTGGCACAACGGGAATCGGCAGTCGCGAAGGCTCAGGCAGACCAGGAGCGTGTCGCCGCCGAAACCGCGTCTCTGGCCAAGCAAGCCGAAGCGCAGCGCGACCTCGAGGTCAAGAAAGCACAGTTCCTCGAAGTCACCAAGCGCCAGCAGGCGCAGGCCGACAAAGCCTATGACATCCAAACCAACATCATGCAGCAGCAGGTCGTTGCCGAGCAGGTCAAGGTCCAGCAGGTCGAGAAGGAGCAGCAGGTCAAGGTACAGGAAGCGGAAATCAACCGCCGCGAGAAGGAGTTGATCGCAACCGTCCTGAAGCAGGCCGAGATTGAGCGTCAGCGCATTCAGACACTTGCCGAGGCAGAGAAACAGCGTCTGATGGCCGAGGCCGAAGGTCATGCTTCCTCGATTCGCCAGCAAGGCGAAGCCGAGGCCGAGATCATCTTCAAGAAAGGCGAAGCCGAAGCCAAGGCGATGAACGTCAAGGCCGAGGCCTACCAGGAGTACAACCAGGCCGCGGTCGTCGACAAGCTGATTACAGGCTTGCCGGAGGTCGTGAAAGCCTTGGCCAGTCCGCTGGCGAACGTCGACAAGATTACGGTGGTCTCCACAGGCAACGGCGATGCCGCCGGGATGAACAAGATCACCGGCGACATTACCAAGATGGCAGCTCAGGTCCCGGCGCTGTTCGAGACGCTCTCGGGAATGCCGCTCTCTGACTTGTTGGGCAAGATCCGGCAGATCGGCGACAAGGCCCCCAAGCCTCCGTCGCCGAAAGCCTAGACGAGGGGTCGCAACGCTCGTGTAGGGACGGGCGCCTTCGCCCGTCCCGCGAGCGAAGCGAAGCGGAATGGACATGAGAATGGAAGTGATCTATGAACCGCAAGCCGAAGTACGCAGGACTGGGAATTGCACTGGGAGCCGCTCTTGGCGCGGTCGCCGGGGTACTGGCCGGCAACATGGGCATCTGGTTGTCGATCGGAGTCGTTATTGGCCTCGTGATAGGGTTGTCTTCCCGGCGTAAGGAGCCACCCTGCCCCGAATGCGAGGCCGTTCATCGCGCCCATCAATTGAGGCGAGGGCCGACCTCGCAGGTTGGCTAGAAGCCAGAAGCTAAAGAAGGGAGTTCACCATGGCACTACTCGAGCGAGTTGCAACGTTAGTCCGGGCAAACCTCAACGACCTGATCGACAAGGCCGAAGAGCCCGAAAAGATGATCAAGCAGGTCATTCTCGACATGCAGAACCAGCTTCTGCAGGTCAAAACGCAGGTAGCGATCGCCATCGCCGACCAGCACCTGCTCGAAAAGAAACACAAAGAAAGCTCGGACAAAGTGAGCGAATGGATGCGCAAAGCCGAACTAGCTGTCGACAAGAAGGAGGACGATCTGGCCCGCGCCTCGCTACAGCGCGTAGAAAGTTATCGCGAATTGAGCGAGAACTTCACGCAGCAGGTCGCCGATCAGAAAGCGCAGGTGGAGAATCTCAAAACCGCACTGCGCCAACTCGAGCAGAAACTGGCCGAAGCCGAAGCGAAGGCCGACGTCCTGATTGCGCAACAGCGCCGCGCCCGTGCCATCAGCAAGGCGAGCGACGCACGCATCGAATCCGGCGATGGCTCGAAGGCAGCGGCTTTCGATCGCATGAAGCGCAAGGTCGCGCACTCGGAAGCCATGAGCCAGGCCAAGTCGGAAATTGCTGCCGACAACATCGAAGACCGGCTTGCTGCTCTTGAGAAGCAGGACCGCATCGAGCAATTGCTCGCGGAGTTGAAGCAGAAACGCGGCGCATGAATTTTCACGTCGAGGGGGAGAGCGAACTCGCGAGGTGAACTCGTAGACATTCATTTTCGAAGGAGGGGTTGTGACCAGGCGTCAGCCGGTATCTCTATCGTTGCTCATCCTTTTGTCATGCACTTTCACCGCAGCAGCGCAGACCAAGCCGGAGCACCTGGCTCAACAGTCGGCAGATTCCTGGCTCGCGCTGGTCGACAGCGGCAAATACGCAGACAGTTGGGACCCGGCGGCCGAGTTGTTCAAAGCCGCCGCCGCCAAAGACCAGTGGCGTCGCACACTGGTTGCAACGCGGGAGCCACTAGGAAACCTCATATCCCGAAAGTTGAAGGCAGCGACCTACACGAAATCGCTGCCCGGTGCGCCCGACGGTGAGTATGTCGTCCTTCAGTATGAAACCAGTTTTGAGCATAAGCAGGTTGCGGTGGAGACCGTTACACCTATGCTCGACAAAGACGGCAAGTGGAGAGTTTCAGGCTACTTCATCAAATGAGCAAAACCGCGAAGTGGGTTGAGGGTGGGGGGCTACTTCGTAGCAAGGAACGTCTTGATCACGATTCCGTTCGGCTGCACTCCCACGGGAATCAACGTCAGCAGGGAGTATTCGCTGGGTTCAAGCTTGCGCGGCCTTCGCTTCTGAATTACGGTGACGTCCCCAGATCCGGTCCCAAGTACGAGCAAGTAGTTCTGATCTGGAGTCAGGGCCAAACCATCAGGATGGCTGCCGACGTTCAGAGTCGCAATGAGACGCCCCATATCGATATCGAAAACCGCCACGCTATTCGATCCGAAATTTGAGACGTAGAGCCGCGAGTTATCCAGCGTGACCATGCCCCTCGAGGGATGCTGCCCAATCTCGGGACTGCTGCCCACCTCATCATTTCCGGTTTCGATGATCGAAATGCTGTCAGCGTCGAAATTAGACACGATTAACTCACCCCCATCAGGCTTGAGCGTGAGGCTGACGGGCGTGCGACCGACGTCCAGCAGAGCCAATACGCGATCGTCCTTTTTCGGCTGAACTTTCAGATCCGCGCTGGCAAGTTGAATCGAGGCCACCTGCGACGATCCCGAACACGATACGAACGCCTTGCTTGAGTCCGGCAGAATCGCAATGTCCTCCGGTTGCACGCAGATGGGCAGCGTCGACCGCACGCGCAGTTGATTCGCATCGATCAGTGATACCGTGTTGTCCCCGCGATTCGAAACCACCACAGTTGCGCCATCCGGCGAAACCCGTGCCAACCCCGGGGAGGCACCCACGTGCACGTTGCCGACCACGATCCGCTTCTCCAGATCAATCACGCTCACATTCGATGAACCCGAGTTCGCGACATAAGCACGCTTCCCATCTTGGGAGACATCGATGAAGTATGGGTGTCCGTGCACGCCGATTGTGGCCACGACATTGTTCGTTTCAGCATCGATCACACTGACGTTGTTTGAGCCGCTGTTGACGACGTAGACCTCATTCTTTGTGCTGCTGGCCGCAATCCCCGTCGGCTCGGCTCCGACGCGCAATGTTTTGGATAACCGGAAAAATCGCAGGTCAATCACGCTGACTGTATTACTCTTCCCATTAGTGACGTAAGCGAACTCGCGGAAGGCTGGCCCGTAATCCGGCATCCGCTGCTCGCGGAAATACCACCACCCTAGCGCCACTAGGATGGGCAACAGAACAGCGATGAACAGGAGCTTCCGCAAGGCAGTGTCAGTTGAGAGAAGAAGAAAGCTTAGCAGAACAGGAGTCGAGAGGAAGCGCTGTCATTGTCTGTCCGCTCGTCGCAGGGACAGACCCGAAATTTCGACACTCGATCCGACAGTTCAGCGCACCAGGGGACCCTCTTTCTGAACCTATTTTGCGGCCACCGTCTCCCGAACCCCGATCTCAGGTACGCTCCGGCCCACGACCGCGGCAATCTGCCGCACTTGCTTCATCAGTTCGTCAAACTGATCCGGGAAGAGCGACTGTGGCCCGTCGGAGAGTGCCTGATCCGGTTGCGTGTGCACTTCGACCATCAGTCCGTCAGCGCCCACCGCTACGGCTGCGCGAGACAACGGCGTGACCTTGTTCCGCTTGCCGGTCCCATGGCTGGGATCAACAAGAATTGGCAAGTGGCTTAGGCGCTGCACCGCAGGCACAACGCTGAGATCCAGGGTATTGCGCGTGTGGTCGGCAAATGTACGTACCCCGCGTTCGCAGAGCACTACGTTATAGTTTCCCTCGCTCAGAATGTACTCAGCCGCCATCAGGAATTCTTCCAGCGTCGCAGACATCCCGCGTTTCAGAAGAACGGGCTTCCGCGATCGTCCGGCTCGCTTCAGCAGCGAGAAGTTCTGCATGTTGCGCGCACCGATCTGGATCACGTCGGCGTATTCTTCCACAAGGTCGAGTGAGTCATGATCAATGGCCTCGGTGATGATCCGCATCCCAAACTGCTGGCGGATTTCCGCCATGATCTGTAGAGCTTCCTCACCGAGTCCCTGAAACGTATAGGGCGAAGTTCGCGGTTTGTAGGCGCCCCCGCGGAAGAATTGAGCCCCGGCTCGATGCACACGCTCGGCCACCGCGAATGCCTGCTCGCGGCTCTCGATGGCGCATGGTCCGGCCACGATCGCCAGCCCAATACCGCCGATTGTGGCCCCAGATCCCGGGAACCGGATTACGCTGTTCTCTTCCTTCGCGTCACGGCTGACGAGCTTGTAGGGTTTGGAAACCTGTATGACTTCCTGAACGCCCGCCATCTCGTCGAGCGTACCCGCTTCGACTTCGCCCTTATTTCCGGTGATGCCGATGGCGGTGCGGGTGGCTCCCGGCATCGGATGGGCGCGATAGCCCAGTTTTTCGATTTTTTGGCAAACGGCGCGGACCTGCTCTTCGGTGGCCTGCGCCTTCATGACGACCAACATAAATTCACCCTAGAGAAAAGACTGTGTAGGAACGGGCGCCCCACCCGTCCTCGAGCGAAGCTCGATAACGCGGCCGCAGGAGAAGCCGCACCGACAAGTCTACCTTGCCCCTACCTGCACCGCAAATGAAGCATTGGGTCCGCAAAAGGCATCTATACTTTTTCATATGCCCCGCTCCATGGCGCAGGAACAGGACATCCTGAAACGCTCCGCTCCGAAACGCCCGCCGCGCCTTACTTCCCGCCGTATCGGCATCCACAGCTCGACCGCCGGGGGCGTGCAGAACGCGGCCGAGAGAGCCTACCGCCTGGGCTGCAACACACTGCAAATTTTCTCTTCCAGCCCGCGCCGTTGGGCGCCACATGAGTTGGGCGAACCTCAGTGCGCCGAAATGAACCGTCTCCGCGCGAAATATGATCTGAAGCCGCTAGTCATTCACACGAACTACCTGGTGAATCTCGCAAGCTCGAACGAACGCTTTCTCCAGATGTCAATGGAGACTTTTCGAGGTGAGTTGGTCCGGGCGTTATCCTTGTGCGCTGACTATCTGGTGCTGCATCCCGGATCTTTCCGCGGCGGGGACCGAGAGCAGGGACTATTACGTACTGCTGCTGCCATCGCCGCGTCGACACAGGGGCTCGATCTCGCCAAGAAAGGGCTGAGCATCCTGATCGAGAACACTGCCGGCGCTGAATTCTCGCTGGGCGGCAGCTTTGAGCAAGTTGCCGAACTACTTGACCGACTGCAGGGAATTGTTCCGGTGGCCGCCTGCATCGATACCTGTCACACTCACGTTGCCGGATTCGACATCGTCAGTGAAGAGGGCTTCTATCAGACACTTCAGCACATGGATGCAACGATCGGTCTGAACCGCGTGAAAGTCTGGCACTGCAACGACGCCAAAGCCCCTCGCGGATCGAGGCTTGATCGCCATCAGCACATTGGAAAAGGAATGATCGGCAGGGAAACATTTCGCCGACTGCTGAATGATCTCCGCCTCGCGCATGCGGCATTCATTGCGGAAACGCCAATCGACAAACCCGGGGATGACCGCAGGAATATCGACGCGCTGAAGAAGTTGGTGTCCGGCTAGACCGCCCCGCAAACTTGTCAGGAATGTCTTTGACGGTGATACTCTCCTGCATGAAACTCTACCGATGTCGCCGGCACTTCGCGGTCGAGCATGAGAGCCAGTTTTACGAAATCGCTGCATCCTCGTGGGATGAAATTGTCACGCATGAAGATCTCTCCGATCATCTCCGTGAACTGGTCAAGCGGGCGCGGCGAGTCGACGCTCCGTTGGCACAGGATCTTCTTCCTCCTATCGGCAGCCAGGAAGTCTGGGCCGCTGGAGTGACCTACTTTCGTAGCCGCGACGCGCGCATGGAGGAATCAAAAAGCGCGGGCGGGGGAGACTTCTACGACCGCGTCTATCAGGCCGAGCGCCCGGAGTTGTTCTTCAAGGCGACGCCGCATCGCGTGGTTGGTCCTGGAGCCAAGGTGGCCATCCGCAGCGATGCGTCCTGGTCGGTCCCCGAGCCGGAGTTGGTGCTGTTCGTCACCCCGGGCGGCAAGATTGCCGGGTATACCATCGGCAACGACATGAGTTCGCGCGATATCGAAGGTGAGAACCCCCTCTACTTGCCGCAAGCCAAGGTCTACGACCGTGGTTGTGCTCTCGGCCCATGCCTTCTGGTTTCCGAGGAAGCTCTCGCCTCCTCAACCGAAATCAGCATCGAGATTCGACGTAGCGGGAAGACTGCGTTCTCCGGTGCGACCACCCTTAAAGAGATGAAGCGCACTCCGCGGGAATTAGTGCGCTATCTATATCACAGCAGCAGTTTCCCGTCCGGTTGTTTTCTATTTACGGGGACAGGGATAGTGCCCCCAGACTCGTTCTCGCTTAAGTCCGGAGACGAGATCACGATTGCCGTCCCGCCAATCGGCAGCCTCGTCAATTCAGTGGGATAGTAACCTGCTGACAAACTCTAACCACAAAGGACAGTAAGGAGAACTCACTGGAAGATCGTTTCCTTTATGATCTTTCGTGCCGCGGCGGTTTTCAGGTTGTCCGCTATTGACGCGCCGCTCTCGAGCGGCATGCCATGATCCCGCGTGTAAAATAGAGGTTTATTTGTCAGCGACAGTTCCCAACTATGGCGATCGATGAAAAATCTGCGAACGCTGTGACGAATGCACCCGAAACCGGCAAGCCCGTCCCACGCCCATATGACGAACGCTACGACGCCCAGAGCGTCGAAAGGAAGTGGTTCGAGCGCTGGCAACAGGACGCATCCCTCTATGCCGCCGAGACGAACTCGACCAAGAAAAAATACTACGTGCTTGAAATGCTGCCGTACCCCTCGGGTGTGTTGCACATGGGGCATGTGCGCAATTACGCAATTGGCGATGCCCTCGCCCGCTACATGTGGATGAACGGCTACAACGTGCTCCATCCCATGGGCTGGGATTCGTTCGGCTTGCCCGCAGAGAATGCCGCTATCTCGAACAACACCCCGCCGCGTGAATGGACGCTCCGCAACATCGCCAGCATGAAGGCGCAGATGAAGCGCCTCGGCTTCGCCTACGACTGGTCGCGTGAAGTCACGACATGTCTGCCGGAGTACTACCGCTGGAACCAGTGGTTCTTCTTGAAGCTATACGAGCACGATTTGGTTTATCGCAAGAAGAGCAAAGTGAATTGGTGTCCGAAGTGCGCGACGGTGTTGGCCAACGAGCAGGTGGTCAACGGGTGTTGCTGGCGCCATGAAGACACTCCGGTTGAGCAGCGCGAGTTGGAGCAATGGTTCGTACGCACGACGAAGTATGCAGAAGAGTTGTTGCGCGATCTGGACAAGCTCGAATGCTGGCCCGAGAAAGTGCGTACCATGCAGCGTAACTGGATCGGTCGCAGTGAAGGTGCGCTCATTGAGTTCCAACTTGAAGGCAATGCCGGTCCAGCCGGTTCAAAGATCAGCGTCTTTACCACGCGTGTCGACACAATCTACGGCGCGACTTCGCTGCAGTTAGCTCCGGAGCATCCGCTGGTCGCCGATTTCACGCGCTACAACCAGCCTTTGGGGGAGTCGGTACAGCAGTTGATCGACGAGCAGCGCAAAGCGAAAGAGTCTGGCGACATCGGCGAGATCGAAAAGCATGGCGTCAATACGCACCGCTACGCCATCAATCCGTTCAACGGCGAGCGGATCCCAATCTGGATCGCCAATTACATCCTGATGGACTATGGCACCGGCGCGATCATGAGCGTCCCGGCGCACGACGAGCGCGATTGTGATTTCGCCAGGAAATACAAAATTGAGATCCGCCTTGTCATTCTTCCCGTCACGGAAGATCCTGAAGAGACGATGGCTGAGCCGAAGTTGCCCTTCACCACGCATGACGGCATGTTGATCAATTCCGGGCCGTTCAGCGGTTTGCGTTGTGATGATGCGATCAAAAAGATGTCGTCCTTCGCCGAAGAGAAAGGTTTCGGAAAAGCCACGGTTACGTACCGTCTCAAAGACTGGGGCATCTCGCGCCAGCGCTACTGGGGTACTCCGATTCCAATGTTGTACTGCGGCAAAGACGGTGTCGTCCCCGTGCCGGAGAAAGACTTGCCCGTGGTCCTGCCCGATAATGTCGAGATCACCTTGACCGGTGGATCTCCGTTGGGGCGAGTTCCGGAGTTCGTGAACGCGACCTGTCCGAAATGCGGCGGTTCCGCACGACGCGAAACCGACACCATGGACACATTTGTCGATTCGTCATGGTATTTCTACCGTTACACCGATGCCCGCAACGATCACGCTCCTTTTGACCGAGAGATCGCGCGGTACTGGTTCGGCGATCGCGGAATCGATCAATACATTGGTGGCGTCGAGCACGCGATTCTGCATTTGATCTACTCCCGCTTCTGGACGAAGTTCATGCGTGACCTCGGCATGGTTACCAATGACGAACCGGTCGAACGTTTGTTCACTCAAGGCATGGTGATCAAAGACGGTGCCAAGATGTCGAAGAGCTTGGGCAACATCGTCTCACCAGACGAAATGGTGGCACGTTACGGAGCGGACGCCGCCCGTTTATATAGTTTGTTCGCTGCTCCACCTGACCGTGATCTCGACTGGCAGGATGCCGGCATCGAAGGTATCCAGCGATTCTTGGGCCGGGTGTACCGTTTCTTCGTCCGCAATGCGCATCCGGATCATCCAGAATGGCGCAAGGCCATTCCGGCGGCGTTGTCCCCGGAAGCCCGCTCCATCCAACGCAAGCTTCATCAGACGATAAAACGGGTGAGCGATGACTTCCAGGGACGCTGGCACTTCAACACCTGCATCTCCGCGATCATGGAGTTGGTGAACACGTTATACGCAGCGGAAGACGCGATCGGCCACAATGCCGTTCCCGTTCCGATCGTGGCTGAGGTGCAGCGGAGTCTCGTCTTGTTGCTCGCACCCTTCGCACCCTATCTCGCCCATGAGTTGTGGGAGATGCTCGCTGAATCCGGGACCCTGCTTCGTGCGCCCTGGCCAAAGTACGACGCCGAGTTGGCGAAAGAAGAGCAGATCGAAATCCCTGTGCAAATCAGTGGCAAGCTGCGCAGCAAAGTCGTCGTGTCTGCCGATGCAACGGAAGACTTCGTCATCGAGCGGGCCATCGCCGATCCCAAGGTGAAGTCCGCGATTGCGGGCAAACAGATCGTGAAAAAGATCTACGTGCCCGGCAAGATGGTGAACCTGGTTGTGAAGTAGCGAAATGAGACGGACAACGAAGGCGGGCCAAGTTGGCCCGCCTTTTAAGTTTGTTATCGCGGGTTATGCCCCTGCCAGCATCAATGCCTCAGTTCGATGGTCGAAGTCAATCTCGTCCACTTGTTGAGTGTTGTTGCTCCCAGTATGGGTCGTAACAGAGGTGTAAGGAGATTTACCCGGCATTTCCTTTAGTTGACCATGTGCCGTTGCGACAGTCTTCCCATGGCTCAAAATTGTCACGTTCACGTCATGATTCGATCCGCTCCACTCCGCTGTGTAGTGCCCGGGTTGCAGGACCGTGGACCCGATCCGTGCACTTTGCGTGAGAGTGAACTTGCCTGAATTAAGGTCTTTTGCAAATGCAGGCAGTAAAAAGATCAATGCCAGTGCTGCAATTGAGGCGAGATAATTGGTGATTCGCATATTGATTCCTCCAAAAGAATGTCCCTGCTGCCCCACCTGCGGGATCGTCCTCGTTGTTGTTGCTGCTTCTTAATTATCTCGATGCATCGACGCACGCCGGAGATGGATAGATATCTCGTTACGCGATACAAACAAAAATACTAAGCGTGGCCCCGAGATTTCACTAAGGTCCTTCCTGAGTCTGCTTAGCACCGCGAAATCGCTTGGGGTATGCTTACTGCATGTCGGGCGTCTCACCTACGCTGGAGGGGTTCCGGGCCGCCATCCGCCGTCCGCTATTTACGCTCTCTGAGATCACTTGGCGTTGGGCTGTCGGCACTACCGCAACCGTCCTCTGCTTCTTCGGATTCGTCGAATTTCTCGACACCCTGCCAGTAACCAGGGGTGAAATGCTATTCCTCCGGACGCGCCAACCTGTTCTCGTGTCCCAGGCGATTGCCCACATGCTGCGGGGCACCTTGGCCCGTGGCGTGTTGTCTCTGACTCTGGTGATCGTCCTGCTTGCCGTGATCTGGATGGTGGCCGCATCTCTAGGTCGGTTGGCCATTCTGGAGGCGATGGTGGAGTACTTCCGCAACCGCTTTCGCGATCTCAGCCTTGTAGGTCAACCTCGCGAAGTTGAAGCACGTGAATTTTCGACTCGGGCTCGAGTTGTTGCGCTATTGCACCTGAACTTTCTGCGTGTGGCTGTGGTTCTGGCGGCATTGGTCGGTCTGGCGGGTTCTTCAATCATCGCCGGTTTTGCGTCCCCTCCAACTCATCCTCAACCGGGATTGGCCTTTTTGCTCTTGGTGCCCATGGCCGGGATTGTCTGTCTCACTTGTTACGCACTGAATTGGCTACTTTCGCTTGCCACGGTGTTTGTGGTGCGAGACGACGAGGATGCGATCGGTGCTGTCTTGGGTGCTGTGGCCCTATGCCGCGAACGCACCGCTGCCGTCTGCGCGGTAGGCACCTGGACTGGCATCGCTCACATGATCGCCTTTGTGGGGGCAAGTACGGTCGTATCGGTGCCCTTGGCCTTGACGGGGCTTCTGCCTTGGAGAATCGTCGCGCTCGGTGTGCTGATCGTGACGCTCGCGTATTTTGCGGTAGCCGATTGGCTCTACACGGTGCGGTTTGCTGGATATGTTTGCATTGTTAACATTCCGGAGGCACTACCTGGTCCGATCCGGCCCGTCAGCCCGCCTCCTGCAATCCAGCCCGCAGAAAGCATCGATCGCGACGAACTCATCCTGAGCGACGTTCCCCTCCGGAATTTACTGGAAAGCTAGCTTTTTGTGCCGCTTCCCGCCGCAAACGGGGAATTGGATTGTGAATCGGAGATTGACAATCCGGACTAGACCTTTCGTTATTTCATTCACTTCCGCCCTTCTCTTTACACTGTCTCCCAGAATTTGAGAAACTCATTCGTGGAATCCAAATCCCCGCTCAATCCAACTTCCGTAACCGAATCGATTGTTATCCTCGATTTCGGGGCCCAGTACACCCAACTCATCGCGCGCCGTATCCGCGAGCAGAACGTCTTTTCTGCCGTGTTGCCATGCTCCGCGTCGCTGAAGGAAATAAAGACCTACAACCCCGTCGGCATTGTGCTTTCGGGCGCGCCGTGGTCCGTCTATGACAAGGACGCACCGCCCGCCGATACACACGTCTTCGACTTAGGTGTCCCTGTACTGGGCATCTGCTATGGCCTGCAGTTCATGGTGCACACACTCGGTGGCAAAGTCAGGCCGGCCGACAGACGCGAGTATGGCCATGCGGAAATCGACATTGTCTCGGATTCAGTCCTGTTTCAGGGGCTGGCTAAGAAACTGGCAGTCTGGATGTCGCACGGCGATGAGGCTCTGGAACTCCCTCCCGGCTTCGAACTGATGGCGAAGACGCACTATGCCGTCGCCGGAATTCAGAATGTGGCCAAGAGGTGGTATGCCGTGCAATTCCATCCCGAGGTGCACCACACTCCGCAGGGCACGCAGATCCTGAGGAACTTCGTTTTTGAGATCTGCCATGCAAAGCCCAGTTGGACGCCTCAGCATTTCATTACATCAACCGTCGAGCAGATCAAGCAGCACGTCGGCACCGGGCGCGCTATCTGCGCTTTATCCGGGGGAGTGGATTCCTCCGTATCGGCAGTCCTGGTCGACCGTGCTTTGCGCGATGCCAGGGGCAAATCACGTCTGACCTGCGTGTTTGTCAATAACGGTGTACTACGCAAGAACGAGTTTGAAAAAGTCCAGGCTACGTTGCGCGATAAACTCGGCCTTCACCTCGACGCAGTCGACGCGAGCGAGCGCTTCCTCACCAAGCTCGCCGGTGTGAGTGACCCCGAAAAAAAACGCAAAATCATCGGTAACGAGTTCATCAAGGTTTTCGAAAAAGAAGCTCGCCGCATAGAGAAAACCGAAGGCAAGGTGAAATGGCTGGTGCAGGGAACTCTCTACCCGGATGTCATTGAGTCGCGTTCCGTACGTGGCCCGTCGCAGGTGATCAAGTCGCACCACAACGTCGGCGGCCTGCCCGAAAAGATGAAGCTGAAGCTGGTCGAACCTCTGAAGGACCTGTTTAAAGACGAGGTCCGCCGTATCGGCCGCGAACTCGGCATGCCGCAAGAGATACTACAACGCCAGCCATTCCCCGGCCCTGGGCTGGCCGTCCGCGTCCTGGGCGAGGTGACGCCGGAGCGCCTCCGCCTGTTGCGCGAGTGCGACGACATTGTCGTCAGCGAAGTCAAGGAAGCTGGGCTGTACACCAGGATCTGGCAGTCCTTCGCGGTGCTCCTGCCCGTGATGTCCGTCGGGGTAATGGGCGACGCGCGCACGTACGCCTACACCTGCGCCATCCGCGCCGTCAGTTCCGAAGACGGCATGACCGCCGACTGGGTGCCGCTTCCCCACGAAGTCCTGAAGACTATCTCTACCCGGATCGTGAATGAGGTCAAAGGCGTCAATCGCGTCGTCTACGATGTGACCTCGAAGCCGCCGGGCACCATCGAGTGGGAGTAACTTTCGCCGTTTTCCGATGATCCCCGACTGGTGATGGATTTCACTGAACGTCCCGAGGAGATCGAGAACGCCCTGCGGGGTGCGCAGCTACGGGGCCGCACCTCAATGCTAGATTTATATGGCCATTCGCAAAATGAGAGACGCCCGTTGCAGCAGACGTGCCCTGCTAATCATTTCCGAGGGTGGAGACAATCACCGCCGCTACACCGAGCAAGATGTGAAAAATGCGGTCAGAGAAAGGCCGACGTTCTGATTTATGCCGTGGGAACCTACGACCGCTATGCGCCGACCCAAGAGGAATTGCTTGGCCCGATGTTCTTGGATAGCGTAGCGGACGTGACCGGCGGGCAATCTTACACATTGACCAACCTTGCCGAGCTGCCTCAAGTCACGCGCGCCATCGGGACGCACCTGCGTCACCTGTACATGCTCACCTACCGGCCACAGACGCCCTCCCGCGACGGAAAATGGCACAAGATCAACGTCAAGGTGCTCGTACCAAACAAGTTGTCGACATTCCTTCGCGTGAGGGCGCGCACGGGATACTACGCCAATTCTGAATAGTCGTGCGGGCTATTCGTCCCTGTGCACACTTTCCATCGAAAATGCGGGCAGACAAACGGCGACGTATTCGGCTCCGTCTTTTTCGGGAGTCGAATAACGCACCCACTCCCCCGCGTGCGTTACCACCGCCTGCCCGGCATGAACGTTAAGGATGCCATTCTCGTGCTCAACCCGGAGCATTCCCCGAAGCACGATGGTGAACTCATCGAACTCGGGAGTTTGTCCCGGCTCAATCCATCCCTGAGGACTGCGCATATGCGCCACGCTGGCCGCGGAAGTGTTCGAGTTCACTCGTCCGACGTACTCGTCGATGATCTTCGGCTTATTGCCGGCAGCTTCAATCCGTGTGGGTTGCGGGATAAGAGTAGGCATGCGATGTATCGCGTCTTACGTCCATAAGCATACATCGCGAGCAAGTGGTCAGTGGCCAGGGATCGGCGGCCAGTAAAACCCAACCTCAACGCTGACCACTGGTCCCCGGCCCCTGGCCCTATACCCTGTCTACGGGCAGGGATGCGGCGTCCCCGGCGTGGGTGGAGTTCCCGGAATAATCGTCGGCGGTCCCGGAATTCCGTCGGGTCCTGGAGTTCCCGATATCACCGTCGGCGGCGTGCCAGGAGTTCCCGGCGTGTAACACGTGCTTTGATTCACCGGAGTTGTTGGCGGCGGGGGCGGCAAAGGACGTGGCGCGACCGGTTGCACCGCCACCTCGTGCTCCAACGACTGCCGTACCGCTTTCGCGACTTCGTCCTGCGGCAGCGTGACTGCCTGCTGCAAGGTCATTCCAACCGGAGCGCCCGCATCGAGATAGAAATGTCGTGAACTGGTCAGTGTGACGGTCGAGGCAACCATCCCTGCGGCCCCGCCGATCGCGGCTCCAATCGCAGCGTCTCTGCCTTTGGTCCCGGGGATTGGCATGCTCGAACTGAGACAGCCAAACTGGGCCGGGTTACACCCCGGCGGAATACTTGAGGTCAAAGTGGATTGTGAGGTTCCCACCGAGTGGCCGATCAGTGCCCCCACACCCACACCCGCAACCGGAAAAAGAATGGCAGTTGTCCCGCGCTTCGAACCCGGATCTTTAATGGCATACCCATCGGTGGTTTCCAGAGTGATAGGCCCGGAAATCGGGGTCACGTACCCGTCGGGAAAGGTAATGGCCATCGATTGCAGCCGCAATTCTCCACGGCCGCCATTGCGCTCGATCTTGTCGACGGATCCTTGTACGAACGTGCCCGGCGGAATTACCACCTGGTTCTCGGCATCGACGGGCGAAGTGACTTGCGCGTAGATGTCGTCTCCTCGCCGGATGTACCGGCTTTGCACCGGCTGTGTCAGTACGAGCGCCAGATGCGTGCCTGCAGGGATTGTGATGTTCAAGTTCCGAGCCTCATCTTGTAGTCGACGGTTTTCTTGTTTTTCGTCGGCCTGGGCCTGGTCTTGCGCGAACGCCAAAGGCGTGAGCATCAGGAGCAGGACTGCGGCGATTGTTCTGCGGTTGGGCGAAATGAAGTTGAGAAGTTCTTGCAGGCAGGGGTGACGGTACGTCATGGAGCACCTCCCCTCGAAAGCCGTGAAGTAGCGCTTTCGGTTTGCGGCGGATCTCAATAGAGAGAACCCACCTCTCCATAATTAGACTCGCCGACCGAGCAGAACGATATCGCCGTTTGCGGTCAAGGTATGAAAAGAGTGCGCAGTGATTTGTAAAGCACACGCCGGCACGGATTCTTTATCCTGTATGCAGACTTGCTGGCTCTCATACGGGCAATGCGCGCAGCGCCACCTCCACGGCGCGCTTCATCTCCTGCGGCGTGGCACCGTTCGCTGCTTGTACTCCCAGGCCATTCATCACAACCAGGACATAACGTGCGAGGTCATTGGGATTGATATCGCCCGGCAGGTCGCCATTTTGTTTCGCCTGTTGCAGGCGCTCCCGGATGGCGACGAGCCCGCTCTCTCGCCACTCAATCATGGTCTGCCTGACGCTTTCGACGCCGCTCCCGCAAGTCAATCCGCCCTGCAGCGAAAGACAGCCACGGGGATGAGAGGGATCGGCCAGAAACGCCACTGTCCGACGGAAGAGACCTTCAATAACGGCACGCGCGGTGCCCAGTTGTAGTGCTTGATGGATGAAGCTCATGGGCCCTTTCCCGTAATGATCGATCACCTTGCGAAACAGTGCTTCCTTGTCTCCGAAGGTGGAGTACAGGCTCGAACGGTTAATCCTCATGGCGCCTGTCAGGTCATCGAGCGACGTGCCTTCGTATCCCTTCTCCCAAAAGATTCGCATCGCTGCATTGAGCGTGGCCCGCTCGTCGAATTCTCGCGGACGTCCCATTTTTCGAGAATTGGCTCGTTTTGCACCCATACTTACTCCGATGCACTTTTATACCATCCAGTTCAAAAAACCTGAATCCGATCGTGACCGCCCCACATCTGAACTATACGGTTCAAAAGTAATCGAACAATGGGAGGAATCATGCCAGGCAAACTGGAAGGCAAGATCGCACTCGTCACCGGCGGCAGCAGCGGCATCGGGTTAGCTACGGCACAGCAATTCGTCAAAGAGGGAGCCTACGTCTATATCACGGGCCGGCGCAAATCGGAGTTGGACAAGGCAGTGAAGTTCATAGGAGGGGCTCAGGTTAAAGCCGTTCGCGCAGATTCTTCGAATCTGGCTGACCTTGACAGTCTCTTTACCCAGATCAAGCGGGAAAAAGGTCGGCTGGATATCGTTTTTGCCAATGCCGGAGGAGGCAGCTTTGCGCCCCTCGGTGCCATCACGGAGGAGTTGTACGAACAGACGTTCAATACCAACGTGAAGGGTGTGCTATTCACGATACAGAAGGCGCTGCCTCTGATTCCGGACGGCGGCTCGATCATCCTGAATGCTTCCGTTGCCGGACAGAAAGGCTTGCCGGCTTTCAGCGTCTATTCGGCTACCAAGGCCGCCGTGCGCTCATTCGCGCGCAGTTGGACAACAGACCTTAAGGAGCGCCGCATTCGGGTCAATGCCATCAGTCCAGGCCCAATTGAGACGCCGATTATCGATGGCCTGGCCGAGACCGAGGAACAGCGCAACGGCATCAAGGCTCAACTGACCTCCATGGTTCCGCTCGGACGCATGGGCCAGCCGGAGGAAATCGGCAAGGCCGCGGTGTTTCTTGCCTCACAGGATGCCAGCTTCGTCGCGGGTGCTGAATTGTTTGTCGACGGTGGAACGGCGCAGGTCTAAGGCGAGTCGCGTAGCCCCGGACGCCTCGTCCGGGGTTGCGCGCACAGCGCCCCATCGCCGCCGGGCTTCTAAGACGGTTGCTCGCTAATCCAGCGTGAAATCGCGGTAACCAACTTCCGCGGGGCAAACCGCGTAGACTGCGCGACAAGCCAGTTATGCGCGCCGCTGATCGCGAGAGTGCGCCCTTCCATCACAGCTCGATACCCATCGAGCGCAACTTTCTCCGCGCTCATCGCTCCAAACTGCTTGAACAAGCGAGACTTGTCGTTGCCTGCGCGCTTGGCAAATCCAGTGTGTGTCGCGCCAGGGCAGAAGCAGGTCACACTCACGCCACTATTTCGGACTTCGTTCGCAAGCGCCTCCGAGAATGAAATCACATACGCCTTGGTGGCGTAATAAACGGCCATGAGCGGTCCTGGCTGAAATCCCGCCGTAGAAGCCACATTCATGATCCGTCCGCTACGCCGCGAAAGCATCGGTGGCAGGAAGAGCCGAGTCAGGTCAGTCAGCGTGGTAATGTTCAACTGAATTTGACCAAGGATCTGTTCTTCAGTCATCTGTGCGAACTCGCCAAAAGCCCCGAAGCCAGCGTTGTTGATGAGAATGTCGATCATCAACCCAGCACTTTGCACCTGATCAAAGAGAAATTTCGATGCGGTGGGTGCGGCAAGATCAAGTGCGTACGTGTTTACGGGAACCCCGAGCATGCGCAGCTCGGCTGCGACCTGCCCGAGTCTGTCGCCGCTGCGCGCTACAAGAATCAGGTTGTGATGGTCGCGGGCGAACAGCTTGGCGAGTTCATACCCGATCCCGCCCGAGGAACCGGTGATAAGCACGGTAGCCATGCGGACATTCTATCGGGATTGTGTATCTTCACATTGTGTGGCTGCAGATTGTGTAGCCGCGGACGCCTTCGTCCGCGGTTGCGCGCGAAGCGCGCAGTGAGACCTGCCAAGTAGCAGAGGAAACGTTGAAGCGGAGCGGAGGTTGCGTCCGCCCCGCTTCCAGACAATCGAACTATGCGTGCACCAGTTCCACTCCGTAGATCGAGTGCCAGCTGGTGGCCGCCTTCAGCTTGTCGTTGACGTTATTAATGTTCTTCACGCCTTCGGTCTCAAGCCATTTGCGGAAAGCCGCTGCACCCTGCTTCGCATAGACCGGAATCCCATCCTTCCAGGTGGCGCGTCCGCAGAGCACGCCGTTAAACTTCACGCCCGATTCGCCGGCGAGCTCCAGCGTCTCTGAGAACTCGGCGTTGCTTACTCCCGCCGACAGGTAAATGAACGGCTTGGTTGCAGCTTTGGCCGCCGTGTGGAAGTGGTCGATCGCTTCCTTCTTCGTGTAGGCCTTCGTCCCGCCGAAGCATTTCACGCCTTCGACAAACTTCATGTTCACCGGCACTTCGACCTTCAGCACGTCGACGCCATAGCGATCCTTTGAGAACTCGCGCATGCTTTCCGTCACGATGTGCGGTTTCTTCTTCGCGTATTCAAGTCCCTTCTCGTCCGCGCCCTCTTCGTATCCAACAAACTCAAGGAAGAACGGGATGTCGTTCGCCCGGCACTCGTCACCTATCCGCTCGACCCAGGCATGCTTCGTCTCATTGACGTGCTTGGGATCGTACGGGGTGTAATAGAGCAGGATCTTCACGCAATCGGCGCCAGCTTCCTTCAGACGCCGCGCCGACCAGTGATCCAGCAGATCGGGCAGGCGGCCCGGCCCGGTTTTGTCATATCCAGTCTTCTCATAGGCCAGTAGCAGGCCGGCATTCTTGGCGCGGCGCTTGGAGGCAGGCAGCCCCCACTCAGGGTCGAGCAGAATCGCCGAGGCATGCGGTGTGAGAACCTCTGTGACCAGTGACTTGAACTCTTCCATCATGGCGTCGTTGACTTCGCCGCCCTTTTCCTTGGCCAGCGATTTCTGCAGCGAGCCGCGCTGGTCCATGGCCGCGGCCGCGATGACGCCGCGTTCGTTCGAGACCTTCTTGAGGCCGGCAAGTTTGCCCGGGGTAAGCTTCATGAGAATCCTCCTGATAGGAACGGGATGAATGCAGGGAACCATTCATTGTAAACCAAGGAGATATAGAAGTTAGCCTGTTGTTGGCGGTTTCACGCGGTCAAAATTCCTTATCGGAACTATGAATCGTGCCGGCAGGAATCCTCTTCCGTGAGCTCAACTTCGTGTGATCCCGATCATTGAAAACCACCCACGGTTATGATTACTGTACGACCATAGGGTCACCACCCCGGGGGTGACACCATGCTTCTATCAGTAATGCTCGTCTGTGCGGCGGCAGCCGTCCTCCTCTTCACTATGGGAGCATTCGGCGATCTCCGCGACGTGTGGACGCATCCCGATCATCGTCCCACCGATCACGACCATTCGCTCCCAAGACCGAAGTCGAGATGAGGTTCGCACGGCCCTCAGCTTCGTCCCGCATAGCCCGTCCTGCGTAGTGATATATTAACTCCCTGCCTTCATCTGTACCGCGCCATCAACGTTGGCCAGAAACCCTGTCAGCAGATTACTATCTTCTTACTCGATCGTCCGGACGCCATTCCTCAGCCGCACGAAGAGTAAGTTCAAATCGCAAACGTCAAGGGACCCCGCACGATGCCGATCGCTACCATTAATCCCGCTACCGGGGAAGTCATTAAGACCTTTGAGCCCCTCACCGAAGCCGAAATTGAGCAGAAGCTCCAGGTCGCGGTGAGAACTTTCAACGCAGAGCGAAAGACACCATTTACCATCCGCGCGCAGCGCATGCTCAAGGCAGCCGAAATTCTTGAGCGCGACAAAGACAAGTTCGCTCATTCGATGACTTTGGAGATGGGCAAGACCTATAAATCGGCCGTGGCCGAAGCCCTGAAGTGCACCACCGCTTGCCGCTACTATGCAGAAAACGCCGAATACTTTCTGGCAGACGAGGTGGTTGAAACCGGGGCAAAGAGGAGTTTCATCCGCTATCTCCCGCTTGGCCCAATTCTCGCCGTGATGCCGTGGAATTTCCCCTTCTGGCAGGTCTTCCGCTTCGCCGCCCCAGCCCTCATGGCGGGCAATGTAGGTCTGCTCAAGCACGCCTCGAATGTGCCGCAGTGTGGGCTCGCGATTGAGAGTATTTTCCTCGAAGCCGGATTCCCGGTGGGCGCCTTTCAGACACTGCTGGTCGGTTCCTCTCGGGTGGACGCGATCCTCAACGATCCTCGTGTGGTCGCCGCCACTCTGACGGGCAGCGAAGAGGCCGGAATTCAAGTGGGCATTGGCGCCGCCAAGCGTATCAAGAAAGTCGTCCTCGAACTCGGCGGCAGCGATCCCTTCATCGTCATGCCCAGCGCCGATCTTGAGGCCGCCGTCTCGACTGCCGTGCAGGCGCGCATTCAGAACAATGGGCAATCCTGCATCGCGGCTAAACGCTTTATCGTTGCTGAACCCATCGCTGATGAATTTGAGCGGAAATTCGTAGCCAAAATGGAATCCTTGAACATCGGCGATCCCTTCGACGAGAAAACAGAACTCGGTCCACTCTCCACGCCCGATGGGGTAAAGGACATCGACGCCGGTGTGCAGAAGACGATCCGGGACGGAGCGAAGTTGCTCACCGGAGGGCATCCGCTGAAGCGTCCGGGCAATTTCTATGCCCCAACAGTTCTGACAAAGATTCCCAAAGACTCTCCCGCTTATGGCGAAGAGTTTTTTGGACCCGTAGCGTCCGTATTTCGCGTGAAAGACATCGATGAAGCCATTCGCATCGCCAACGATGTCCGCTTTGGTCTCGGCTCCAGCATCTGGACCAACGATGAAAAAGAACGGGAGCGGTTCATCAACGAGATCGAAGCCGGCATGGTGTTCATTAACAAAATGGTCGCCTCCGACCCGCGCATTCCCTTCGGAGGCGTGAAGGCCTCAGGTCACGGCCGAGAGTTAGGGAAGGTCGGAATCCGCGAATTCGTGAACGCAAAAACAGTCTGGATCGCCTAACTGTCAGTGCAGGGGCGGACGCTTTCGTCGGCTCCCGCGAAGGCGAAGCCGAGCGCTGTAGGTGCGCGGCAAGAGAATGAAAATGTTGCCCATTTCTCGCCGCCCTTGCAAGAAGTTCAGAAGAAAATCGGATCAGGAAATAGATCTACTCATTAGGAAGCTGCGCGGACGATTGTGGGTGCCCAGCCCCTTCCGGGTCGTTCAGCAGTTCAACCCACGGACATTGGTCGGCCGATATCCGGTGCACCGCCGCCTGCATTTTGTCGCCACTGCCATCGTAACGAACCCACACCACGCGGTAACGCGCCTTTTTCTTGCCGTACAGAATCCCGATCACGTCCCCGGATCGCACATCGGCATCAAGCCCCGTGAGTAACGCTCCACTTAGGCTCACCTCGCGCGCGTGTGCTTCCTGCAGAAATCGTTCCCCTTGCGTATCGACACCCCAGACCAGGACATCGAAGTCCGTATGCCACCGCGGCTCCCGCCGCCGGTCGAATCTTCGCACGATTCCCATATGTCCCTTCACCGTAACTCGGTCGTAGTGAAGGGTGAAGATTACGTGCCCCGCGCTCCAGAACGGAAGGTCACTGAGAGTTCCGGATTTGGAAACGGCCCAAAACGGGACTATCGACGCAGAGCCAGAACAAGGCTATCCGTGTCTTTCGTCTCGAAGGTAAAATCCCCGCCGCAATGCCATGATCAGCAGGACCAGCAGAAGCGTAGGAAGCCAAATCCAGAGCATTTCGCTTGCAAGAACTGTGACTCCTCTGGATGTGTAGAAACGGCTTGTTCCGATGGGCGATACGTGAATCGGTCTCCACGGCAGAAAATAGCGATGATCATTAAACGGTGAGAAGAATGCAATTCCAAGCCCACCGTTTGTCATCGCGTCGAGTAATCCGTGGCTCGCCGTTGCGAAAAACAGGTAGGCAAACAATGCGAGGCGACGAACGTTGGAGTGTAGCCAGGAAGTCGCAGCTGTCAATATCCCAGCAAGAAGGGCTGAAAACACTATCGAGTGGGTAAAACCGCGATGTCCCCAGAAATCGCCGTAGTGGACGCCAAAGCGAAATCCGAGGACGTCAAGATCAGGAAGTATGGAACACGCGATTCCTGCAACCCACACAAGCTTGGGAGTGCCGGGACGATTAAATACCGTTCCCAACCCGACTGCTGCGACAGCGTGTGAGATTGGCGATGGCATCTCAGGGTTTTGAGGATCGCCGAGTTCCCCGGGGATAGATCCGCGGTTTCTTGGGACGGCGCCCCAGCAGTTTATGGCTTCAATTTCAGTCCGCTCAGCACCGCCCTCTGTTTCGCGATCAACTCCTGCACGCCCTGCTTCGCCAGTGAAAGCATCTTCGCCAGTTGCTGATCATCGAAGATTTGGTGTTCAGCCGTAGCTTGAACCTCCACCATCTTCCCGGCCGCGGTCATGACGAAGTTCATGTCCACATCGGCGCGAGAATCTTCCTCATAACAGAGATCTAGTAGGATCTCGCCTTCTACGATCCCCACACTCACGGCCGCCACGAGATCTCTTAGCGGAACGGAACCGATCGTCCCCGCCTCGACCAGTTTCTCCAGCGCCAACCCGAGGGCGACAAACGCTCCCGTGATGGATGCCGTCCGCGTACCCCCATCCGCTTGGATCACGTCGCAGTCGATCCAGATAGTCCGCTCACCCAGTTTCACCAGGTCGGTAACGGCCCGTAAAGACCGTCCGATCAGCCGCTGGATTTCGTGTGTGCGCCCGCTCTGTCGCCCTTTCGACACTTCCCGTGGTGTGCGCGTCAGAGTCGACCGGGGAATCATCGCGTACTCGCTCGAGATCCATCCTTTCCCCGAGTTGCGCAAAAATTGTGGCACCGTTTCTTCGATCGAGGCCGTGCAGATCACGCGCGTATTTCCCACCTCAATGAGAGCCGATCCTTCGGCGGTGCTGATGAATTCAGGGGTGATTTTCACCGGCCGCAATTGGTCGGGGAAACGGTTATCCGAACGATAGAACATGACTGGCGATTGTAAATGATTGACCTCTGGAGATTTCCAGTTATTGACATTTGATATATCTATAGATATATATAAAGTAGTAGCTAACGATGGTCTCTCGTCTTTCATGAAAGAAGGAGTTTCGAGGTGGAGGCGATGAGGTCCATTTAACGTTTGAAGATTCGAAACCTTGAAGTTGGAGCTTAGTTATGTACGGAAAATGTGGAAGTTGGTGGCGTGGTGCGGTTGCAAGTCCATTTATGGGAGGAGCATTCCCGTTTGGCCGCGGGGGCCGTTGGGGACGTTTCTTCGGGCCCGGAGAGATTCGGCTCGCGATCCTCTCCCTGCTGGAATCCGGAGCGAAACACGGCTACGAGCTGATGAAAGAACTCGAGAACAAGTCGGGCGGCAGCTACAAAGCGAGCGCCGGTGCGATCTATCCCGCATTACAGCAACTGGAAGACGAAGGAATGGTGATTTCCGACGCCGCAGCCGGGAAGAGGACCTATTCGCTGACCGACGAAGGCCGCGCGGAGCTGCAAAAAGAAGCCGAGACTGTGAAGAGAATCTGGCAACGCGCCGAGCAAGCCGGAGACTGGGCCCCGTGGATGGGCCTCGAAGGCGCCGAAGTCATGCGCCCTGCTGCGGAAGTGATGAAAACTGCGCTGAAGGCCGCCACGCGCGGCAGCCACGATTCCACAAAAATCGCGCGAATTCGTGAGATCCTGGAGCGCACGAAGCACGAACTGGAAGCTCTGGAGAAGTCCTAGCTATTGTAGTCCCGGGTGCCTCGCGCGGGGTTGCGCAAAGCGCAACGCTTTCCCTGGCGTCTCTTGGCTTTCGAGATCCGACCAGCGAAAATGCTTGGCTTTCGCTCCGCAGGGCGGACGAGGCGTCTGCTCCTATACAAGGCTTTACTGTCCCGCCTGCAACTGCGTCGTGAGCTGATTTACCGCCGCCACATCGTAGTAGGACGAAAGATCCGCATGTCCGGCCAGTGTCTCCCGATCCCTACCATCCACGAGAATCTTCACCTTCAATAGATTCGGAGTGTTCACGGCAATCGTTTGAATCAACGATGCCACCGTCAATTGCTCGACCAGCACGCCCGAGCGATGCGTATCGGCAAAAGCCGAATTCAGATCGATGACGGCCACTCCCGGATCGACCAGGTACACGCTGCGAATATCGGCACCCGCTCCCAGCCGGTGAGGGGAGTCCTTATCGAGATATCTCGACAACAAGGCCCGCAGCAGTTCCTCGGCGCGTTGCTGGCGTCCCGACGGCATGGGAATCTGAGCCGATTCACCGCGCAGCGTGCCGTCATCATCATGTGCAATAAAGAGCACCACCCGCTCGCTGGGTCCGCTAACCGGCGGAGCTAGCGGACGCGTGTCGACCGTTGTCGTGGGCTGCGCAACGGCGCTCTTTCGCATATGCCAGGCGTAAACACTCAGACCGAGAGCTGCCGCCACCAGCACCGCGAAGCCGATGATGAGATGACGCGGGATCATCCGTTCCGCCTCATGGAGCGTTCCCCAGTTGGTCTCGCGCTCCGGCAATCGCCGTTGCAACCGCACTCGTGACCAGTTGTTGATAGTCCGGCGCCGTCAACTGGGAAACGTCCGATCCTTGCGGCGCCACCTCAATTGCAATCGCCGGCCGGGTCACGTTGTTCAAGGGCCTGAGAGCGGCTGAGAGCGTTCGAACCGTCAACTGGCGTTTTTGCAACTCGCTTGCCACGCCAGACGCCGTGCTTTGGCTCAAGGGCAAAGCAGGATGTTGCGCCGTAGTCCACGAACGAAACGGGCCTCGATCATCTTCTCCGTAGGGAAGCAGCGCCGTATACACCCGCACCCCGTGGCCGCTCCCGCTGGCATGCACCGCGATGTAAATCGCTGCATGATCGGCATTGGTGAAAATCGCGCGCTGATCTAACGGCAGGTTCGCGTCCGAATCCCGCAGCACCAGCGTGGAGATGCCGCGACTTTCCAGTTCCCGTCTCAGGCTGCGAGCCAGCGCGACTGTGACATCCTTCTCGTTGAGCGTTGCGCTAAGCGCTTCGCCAGGATCGTCGCCGCCGTGGCTGGCATCCACGACAGCGAAATAGCGACGGGGTGGCGGCCCCGTTCCAGCGGGAACCGGCGTCGCAGGTGGTGCCTGCGCTGCTGGTACGGCCGGGGTGCTCGCAGCCGGGGTGGTACCGCTCTGTGCAGGTGTCGGCACGGGCGAGACGATCAGCGTGCGTCCTTCGCTCGCGAACGTCGCAATGACCGGTACAGAAGCGTTGACAGTGATCACGGCGGAGCCATTGCCTTCGCTGTAAGTGGCCGATGGGATAGCCTTGCTCCCGAAGGTCAGCGTCGGCGACGCGGGGCCAACGACTGGCTCACGCGAGAAAGTCATTCGCAGCGTGCCCGGTTCGGTCGCTATCATCGGGTTCACCGGTGCGCTGAAACGAAAAATCAGCTTTGGTGGATCCTCTCCCGACAACACAGCCGTAAAGTGCGTAGCGACACCGCCGATAAACAGCCGGTCCGACACCTCATGCAGCGAGACCGGTCCACCCAGAATCCGCGGGAGCAAGGAACTGAGCGATCCCAAAGGAACCAGTCCGCGATTATTCTCCATCAGGAATTTTCCGCCAAGGTCTGCATCCCGATCCTGCACGCGGGCGCGGCTCTTATTAACCTGGAACTCGGCCTGTGCATTGTTGTATCGCAGCCTCCACCGCGATCCGTCCGACTTGGCGGTGACCTTTCCGAGGGGTTCCAGCAATTCCAGCAAGCCAACGTAGTCACGGCCCTCTCGTTGCACGACCGGCAGCGTGTAATTCGCCGCAGTCGAATACACCGACAAGTGCTTATCGCCGGAGGCTCCGGAGAGCAGCAAGGCCGATGCAAGAATCAGAGCCAGTAAGCGAAAGAGTCCAATGTCGTGACAGCCGCTGCGGCTGTCCGGCCGGGCGAATCCCCGCCTGCGCAAATCCGAAACGGAACTAATCCAGCGCATACGCGGTGAGTCCGCTGAGGAGCTTTGGGTAGAAATCGGTGGACTTCTGCGGCATCACTTCACCCGCCAGGGCAACTTCCTGCATTTTCCGCACCGGGCAGGGATTCATCAGGAAGGCAATATCCGCGGCCCGTTTGCCCGCTACTTCTCGAACGGCCGCGAGCGCTTCCGCCGGTTCCCGCACATACGACAAATTCTGCTGATTGCGGATTGATTCCTCCGAGAGTTTTAAAACCCCCTCCAGCAGAACTCTATGCAACTGCACCACATCCAGGGATCGCTGACGGGAGGATAGACCGGACAAGAACCTGTCTGCAGTTGCTTTGGGCGAATGCAACAGCAGCGAGCGCGTCGCCGTAATGGCGACAAAAGCCATTCCCGTCCGACCCCGCTCCTCGAGCAGCGCCGTTGCGTTCGCTGCGTCGAGTGCACGGTCCACTTCTTCCACCACAAAGAACTCTGCGCTTGCTTTCTGGAAGTCGTCGACCGAGAAGGAGGGCAATGAGTGCACCACCCGATGCGTAGGAAGGATCAGCAAGCCAGGGTCGTTCACGTTGACAAACGTCATCATGACGAACTCATACGGAGCCTCACTGTTGGAAGTCCCAGTCGCCGCCCGGCATTCATTGCGGAGGTTCAGTGCCGTCTCGTAGCGATGATGCCCATCGGCGATGACCAGCTTCTGGTCATGCATCTTCGCTTGCACGGCGCCGATCACTTTCGGATCCGAGATTTGCCAGACTCGGTGCGCTACACCATACTCGTCCGCCACGTCGATCGTCGGACGGTCAGCAGTCGCGAGCACAGAATCGATCGCGCCCGAATCTTCGTAGAGGAGAAACAACTGTTCGTAGTGCACCCGGGTTGCCCGCAGCAGATCGAGGCGGTCCGCCTTAGGCTTGGCAAGGGTTTGCTCATGACGAAACACAATCTTCGCTGAATAATCCTCAACCCTTCCAAGCGCGATAAGGCCACGACGCTCATACTTCTTTCCCGATGGTGCAGTGAATGTCTGCGAATAGGGATAAATCGAGGGCGCGGAATCCTGGATCAGGACGCCCTGTTCCCGCCATTGTCGCCCGAAGGCGGCCGCCCGCTTGTATACGTTCTCTGCGGTATTGTCCCCCGGCTCGGAGCGGCCCAAAATGATCCTGACCAGGTTGAATGGGCTTGCGGAGTAGTACTTCTCCTGCATGGCCCGGGTGATTTTGTCATAGGGTTGGGTCACCACTTGCGCAGCGGTTACCTTTTGCTGGTTATAGCGAAGCCCACGAAACGGACGGATGTCAGTCATAGGAAACCTTTGATTGTAACAAGTTAGCGGAGATAGGCGGGATAGCCCGCCGAACGGGCTTTCTCAACTGTCAGATGTTCCAGTGCCGGTCAATTTGTTTGTCTCCTAGATTTGACAAAAAGCCTGCTCACTTCGTCGAAAGCTGTGCTAACATCCGGCCCATCGAGGTATTTATGGCCCGCCTGAATGAAGGGCGCCGGTCATCTCGCCCTAAGGCTCCAGTCCGACGTCGCGTTTCGGTTCTCCTTGGGGATCCGGCCAGATTTGTGCGGCAGAAGAGCCTCGTTCCCTCCGCCTTAGTCAGCTTGCTCGTGGTTTTGGCAGGATTCTTGGCCCTGGGTCACTCCGCAGTTGCTCAGACCGACGTCAATGACATCCATGTCAAGGCACGCGAGGTCGAAAAACCCAAAGACCCGCCAAAGGAGAACATTGTCTCCTCGAAGGATGGTCTGAACGCGCATGTGCGTCCACTCAAGGTGGATGTCGATCTCGTCCTTGTGCCGGTAACTATCACCGATCCGATGAACCGTCTGGTGACCGGTCTCGAAAAAGACAACTTCCAGCTCTACGAGGGTAGTTCCCAGCAGGAAATCCGTACCTTCTCCAGCGAAGACGCCCCGGTTTCGCTGGGAGTCATCTTCGATTCCAGCGGCAGCATGTCGAGCAAGATGGATCGCGCCAAGGATGCGGTAGTCGAGTTCTTCAAGACGGCCAACCCTCAGGACGAGTTCTTCATGATCACCTTCTCCGACGAACCGGAGTCGGTCAGCGATTTCACCAGCTCCGTCGACGAGATCCAGAGCAAGCTGGTTTTTGCTGTGCCGAAACACCGCACCGCGCTTCTCGACGCCATTTACATGGGCGTCAGCAAAATGCGTCAGGCAAAGTACGCCAAGAAAGCCCTCCTGATAATTTCTGACGGTGGCGACAATCACAGCCGCTACACCGAGAACGAAATCAAGTCCGTGGTGAAAGAAGCCGACGTAATGATTTACGCGATCGGGATTTATGACCGCTACGCGTCCGCCATGGAAGAGCGTCTTGGCCCGCAATTGCTCAGTGAAATCACTGAACTCACCGGGGGCCGGGCCTTCACTATAGATAATCCCAATGACCTCGCTGACGTGGCCACCAAGATCGGTGTTGAGTTGCGCAACCAGTACGTTCTGGGGTACCGTCCTACAAAAGTGGTGCGCGACGGCAAATGGCGTAAGATAAAAGTGAAGTTGTTGCCACCGAAAGGACTGCCGCCTCTCAGGGTCTATGCCAGGACGGGATATTACGCGCCAGCGGAATAGGATCTCGAGGCTTCTGCTACTTCTAATCGTTGTCTGCGTCGGATGTGTGACGTGTGTCCCCGCCAGTGCACGGGAACCGGCATCCCAGGAACAGAAACCCGCTGCCAGCGAACAATCTCCCGCAGAATCCCAGGACAGCCAGAAATCATCCGAGAGCGATCAGAACGGCGTCTTCGTTTTCCGCAAGGACGTTGACGAAGTCATGCTCCACGCTACTGTCGTGGACGACAAGCAGCGCATCATCACCAACCTGGATCGGAATGCCTTCACCGTCTTTGAAGACGGCAAGCCGCAGAGCATTATTTCCTTCCACCACGTCGACATCCCGGTCGCCATGGGGATCGTTATCGACAATTCCGGATCCATGCGCGAGAAACGCGCGAAGGTCAACCAGGCCGCGCTCAACCTGGTGCGCTCCAGCAATCCCAATGACGAAGTCTTTATCGTGAATTTCAATGACGAGCAATATCTCGATCAGGACTTCACGCACGACCTGCGCAAGCTCAAAGAGGCGCTGGAGAAGATCGACGCCCGCGGTGGTACCGCACTTTATGACGCTGTAGTGGCCTCCGCTGACCACCTGAAGCAGAATGCTCGCCTTGAAAAGAAAGTCATTTTCCTGGTTACCGACGGAGAGGACAACGCCAGCAGCGAAACTCTCGAACAGGCCGTAAAACAGCTATCGCTGGAAGGTGGCCCTTCGGTCTATACCATTGGAATCCTCGGCGACGAAGATCATCCCAAGCGCGCCAGGAAGGCCCTCCAGATCATCGCCGACCGTACGGGAGGGATTGCCTTCTTCCCAAAGACTCTTGACGAAGTCGATTCCATCAGTCGCACCATTGCCAACGACATCCGCAACCAGTACGCGATCGGCTACAAGCCGAGCAGTCCCAAAAAAGTCGGCGAATTTCGCCAGATCAAGGTTGAGGCAAAGGCAAAAGGCCACGGCAAACTGGTGGTTCGCACCAAGAGCGGCTACTACGCCGGTGCCGAGTCTGCTGCTGCCGCCAGCAAATAACGCCTAGTGGCCGGCCTCCAATAGTTGGGCCGCCGAGTCGATGAGCGCCGCCTCCTTCTCCAGCGCCTGTGCCACCCGCACAATCTCCTGCTCGGCTTCCGGGTATTTCTTTTGCTCGATCCCCTCCCGGACGCCTGGAACAGTCTTTACGTCGTACCCGCTATAGATTCCCGGCGCATAGAGCAAGTGCTTGTACCACGGGCGCCGGGGAAGGCCATCCTCGTTTGTTAGCGCTCGCTCGCTCTCGATTAATTTCTCGTTGAGTGCCCGCAAGCTATCCGCCTGAGTGTCGCTGAGTTTCGTCTGACTGTTCGCGAGCGCCTTCCGATATCTCTCAGCGCTGCGCGTTAACGCTTCCGCTGCGTTCTCCATTGGGGCGAAATTCAAATGGGGAGGAAGGTCCTCGCGCGGCGGCGCGACGGTTGGTCGTCGAGGATCGAACGTGGCTTTGAAAACACCTTCCTCCAGTTGCTGATTGCGTTCGCGGATCTCTTCCTGCTTGTCCGCCAATAACTTCTTCAGATCCTTTGCGTATTTCTGGACTGTGTCGGACAAATCCACGAAGTCAAACGGAAGCACCTCGGCATCCGCAAGACGCATCACGGACGTTCCAACACTTTGTGCGAGTGCGCGTCCGTAGACGAAATTGATATCAGAGAAGTGTGTGTACCAGTAGAAGTCGTCATAGACAGAGTGGTAGATGCCTTGCTCGTCCTCCCCGCCATATCCCAGATTCAGGCTGGCAATCCCGAGATGATCCAGAAATCCCGTGAAGTCTGTGCCCGATCCCAGCGCCTCAATGCGCAGATCAGCCCTCTGCCGGACTTCCTTGCGATCTTCGCCTTTGGCTGCGGCTATCGCCGAAAGATGCGCCCGCTCCCACACGGTCATCTTCGTTTCCGGGTCCTCAATGTCACGGGCCACGCCATTGATGAACTGTTCCAGGCTGTGCGAACCGCCCATCTGAAACAGCCCTCGATCATTGGCATCGGTGTTAATGTAGACCGCCGCATGCTCTCGCAACTCTTTGGCGTGCGCCTCCACCCATTCTGTCGAACCAAGCAGCATCGGCTCCTCACCGTCCCATGCCGCGTAGATGATCGTCCGACGCGGCTTCCATCCTTCTTTCAACAATACAGCCAGGCCGCGCGCCTCTTCCAGGAGAGGGCTAGTGCCGGAAACAGGATCCTCGGCTCCGTTCACCCAGGCATCATGATGATTTCCGCGAATAATCCACTCGTCCGGCGCGACGCTGCCCGGAATCTTTGCGATCACATCGTTCACTGGCTTGATGTCCCAGTTGAACTCCAGCTTGAGATGAACTTTCGCCGGACCCGGACCAACGTGATAGGGAATGGGTAGAGTCCCGCGCCACTCATTAGGCGCTATCGGTCCCTTCAGCGCTGCGAGAAGGGGTTGGGCGTCTCCGTAGGAAATTGGCAGCACCGGTATCTTCGTCAGACTCTTCGCGTCTTTTAATGCCAACCGCTTAGCATCCTGCGTCGCCCCGACGCCCGGGGTCAGCGGATCACCGGGACTGGCCGAAGCAAAGTCCATCACGCTGCCCCGCTGCACACCATCTGGATTCCGCATCGGCCCCGCCGGAAAAACGACGTCGCGGGTGTATCCGTCATCCTTTGGTTCAGAATAGATAAGACAGCCGATCGCGCCATGCTCGGCCGCCACCTTGGGCTTTACCCCGCGCCAGGAGTGATAGTACTTCGCGATAACAATCGCCCCTTTCACCGACACGCCCAGCCGTTCCAGTTTCTCGTAGTCCTCGGGCAATCCGTAATTCACAAAAACCAGCGGCGCGGTAACGTCACCGTCAATCGAGTAAGCGTTATAGGTAGGAAGCTGCTCCGATTTCTGATTCGAAGTCGGATCAACGGCCAGTGCGGGTTCCTCGAGCTTCGCTGTGAATTTCACCGGCTCGACCATCTCAAGCACGCGCACTTTCGGAGTCGGGAAAAGCACGTTGAAGGTCTCAATGTGCGCGTCGAGTCCCCATTCTTTGAATCTTGCAAGGATCCACTCCGCGTTGTCTTTGTCGTAAGCCGACCCGACATGATGCGGCCGCGCACTCAGCCGCCGCATGTACTCGCGCAGGTTCGCCGCATCAGGAACGGCGCGGAACTTCGTTTCCCACTCACGCTCCACTTGGGTCGAGCGAGGCGAATAACCCGCCAGCGCGGGTTGATCGTCCGCAAAAAGGGGTGAAGGAACCGCCAGGCAAACGACTAACAGTAGAGTGGCGAAGCGTCGCATTCATTTCCTTTCATACTTGGATTGGCCGCCAATTATAGCCGGAACCTGCACGTCTCTCGCGCACGCGGCATCGTGAACGCTCTCAGAAGATTCCACTGACATACCAATTACCTCATGCGAACTGACCACAGTTCCTCCGACTCCAAGTTCCCCTGATTGACGAGGGCCAACCTCCCCCGTACCCTGTAATGTGATTTCAAAGACATCAGAAATATCCCGCCTCCGTGTCGCCGACGACATCACGAAACTGGTCGGCGAAACTCCAATGTTGCAACTGAAACGCCTGGTCCCGGCCGGGTCGGCTGTTGTCTTCGCCAAGCTGGAGTACCTGAACCCGGGCGGCAGTGTGAAAGACCGCGCTGCCATCGGCATCATTCGGCGCGCCGAGTTCGATGGCCAGCTTCGTCCCGGAGGCACAATCGTCGAAGCCACGGCGGGCAACACCGGCATCGGCCTCGCCCTGATCGGTGTGAACCGTGGCTACAAGGTCAAGCTCTTTGTGCCGGAGAAATTTTCCGAAGAAAAAGTCATCATCATGCGCGCCCTCGGCGCCGAGGTTACTCGCACTCCTGACGCCGAGGGCATGCAAGGGGCCATCAGGTCCGCCAAGGCGGTGGTTGGCACCGATCCCAATGCATTCATGGCCGGTCAGTTCGAGAACCTGGCCAACCCCGTTTACCACTACGAAACCACTGCCCGTGAAATCTACGAACAAATGGACGGTAACGTCGACGCGGTCGTTCTCGGCTGCGGCACCTGCGGCACGTTCTCGGGTGTGGCTCGCTTTCTAAAAGAGAAATCTCCTCACGTCTATGCGGTTGCAGTTGAGACCCAGGGATCGACTTTGGGTGGCGGCCAGCCCGGCCCGCACAAAGTCGAAGGCATCGGCACCAGTTTCACTCCCAAGACCTTCGACCCAGCGGTTTGCGATGAAGTCATGATGGTGACCGACGACGACGCGTTCGCCACGGTGAAAGTTCTCGCTGCCCAGGAAGGAGTGCTCGCCGGATCGAGCGGAGGTGCAGCGGTATTCGCGGCGCTGAAGGTGGCAAAGAAACTCGGAGCAGGGAAGCGCGTCGTAACAATTGTCCCCGATTCAGCCGAGCGCTATCTCTCCAAAAAGATCTTCGAAGGAGGAATTTAACGGGACATGTAGGGACAGCCGCCTCGGCTGACCGTCGAGCGTGGCTCGACTGTAGTGCCAGACTCCGGCCGGGCGTCCCCACGGTACCATGCCGCCGGAAGCCCTTCGCAATCCCACTCAGGCCGTCGTAGACGCACAGTAAGTTTGCCATGCCGAATATAATGGCCGGTTCAAAATCTAACCGGACAGGAGTCGGCCCACGATGTCAGATCTCCGCCCTCGTTTTTTCGTTAAGTTCATCTTGGCTGCCGTAATTTTCGCGTTTACTTCCCGCGCACACACCCAGGAAGCACCTGCCAATGCGCCGTATATGAATCCAGCCATCCCGCTGGACCAGCGCGTGGACGACCTGATCGGCCGCATGACTCTCGAAGAAAAAGTTGCGCAGATGCGCGACCACGCGACCCCGATCGCCCGCCTCGGCGTCCCAAAGTACGACTGGTGGAATGAGGGATTGCATGGCGTCGCGTTTGCCGGCTACGCGACGAACTTCCCCCAGGTAATTGGCATGGCCGCCACTTGGGACACCGACCTCGTTCACAAGATGGGTGAGACCGTCTCCACCGAGGCCCGCGCCAAGTACAACCAGGCCACGCGCGAAGACCATCATGAAATGTTCTTCGGCCTCACCTTCTGGGCTCCGAACATCAATATCTTCCGCGACCCGCGCTGGGGACGCGGTCAGGAGACTTATGGAGAAGATCCCTTCCTGACAGGCCGCATGGGTGTGGCCTTCGTTACCGGAATGCAGGGAAATGATCCGAAGTACTTCCGCGTGGTCTCCACTCCGAAGCACTACGCTGTCCATAGCGGGCCGGAGCCGCTGCGGCACGGCTTCAACGTAGATGCGTCACCGCACGATCTCGAGGACACGTACTTGCCAGCCTTCCGCGCCACGGTAACCGAGGCGCATGCCCAGTCGGTGATGTGCGCCTACAACGCCATCGACGGTCCTCCAGCCTGCGCCAACACGATGCTCCTGAGCGATCATCTGCGCGATGCGTGGAAATTCGACGGCTACGTGGTGAGCGATTGCGCGGCCGTCGCCGACGTCTTTACAGGTCACCACTACACTCCCGATATGCCCCGCGCGGCCGCCGCCGCCGTCAAAGCAGGTACCGACCTTGAATGCGGCTACGGTCAAGGACAAGCCTTCCCATCGCTGGTTGATGCCGTGCATCAGGGGCTGATCAAGGAGTCTGAGATCGACAACGCCCTGCGCCGTCTCTTCCGCGCACGATTCAAGCTTGGAATGTTCGATCCACCATCGAGCTTTGCGTATGGGCAGATCCCGATGACCGAAGTCAATTCGGCTGAGCATCGTCAGCTTTCATTGCAGGCCGCCCGGGAATCCATCGTGCTGCTGAAAAATCAGGATCACATCCTGCCTCTCAAGTCCGGAATCAGAAACATCGCGGTGGTTGGTCCGACAGCCGAACTCATTCAGGCGCTGCAAGGCAACTATAACGGCCCGCCGCCTTCGCCGGTGTATCCGCTGGTTGGAATTGAGAATCGTTTCTCCTCAGCGAAGATCACGTATGCGCAGGGTTCCACTCTCGTTGAAGGCTTCGCGATGCCGATCGAGCACACTGCTCTCCACCCGGCCCACGGCACTGGCGACGGACTCATCGGCGAATATTTCAGAACGCCCGACCTGAGCGGCCAGCCCGTGCTCACGCGTACCGATCGCAACATCAATTTCAACTGGGACAAGGTTGTCCCCGTGGATGGCCTGCAGCGCAACAACTATTCAGTTCGGTGGACGGGCAGCTTCACTCCTCCTGCGCCCGGCCAATACCACCTGGGTGTGCGCGTGAACTACTGCTATGCCTGCGAAAACGCAGAAGGGTTCCGCCTTTATCTCGACGATAAACTGCTGGTCGAAAGCGGCGGCAGCACTCCCGAACGAGGTGAAGTACGCCAGGCACCCCTCACCTTCGCAGATACGAAGCCACACCTGATCCGTTTGGAATATTTGCACGGTACCGGAACCGCCGGAATCGATCTGAGCTGGCAGGCCCCTGCAGACGTGCTACGCGCGCAGGCAGTCGAAGCCGCAAGATACTCCGATGTGACGATTGCGTTTGTCGGTCTCTCGCCATCGCTGGAAGGCGAAGAGATGCCTGTAAAACTGGCGGGGTTCAGTGGCGGAGATCGCACTTCGATCGATCTGCCTGCTGCTCAGGAAGACCTCTTGAAAGCACTCGCAGCCACGCGCAAGCCGCTGATCGTCGTGTTCCAAAACGGCAGTGCGCTGGCCGTCAACTGGGCTCAGCAAAATGCCAATGCCATTCTTGAAGCGTGGTATCCCGGAGCCGAAGGCGGCACCGCGATCGCCGAAACGCTGGCTGGCGACAATAACCCTGCAGGACGGCTGCCCCTGACTTTCTACTCGTCCCTCACCCAGGTTCCGCCATTTGAAGAATATTCCATGCACGGACGCACCTATCGCTATCTCGCTGACAAACCACTCTACGGGTTTGGCTATGGGCTCAGCTACACGAGCTTTGAGTACAGCAATCTGAAAGTCCCGGCAAGCGTCAAGGCCGGTAATCCGGTCACGGTAGAAGGCGATGTGAAGAATTCGGGCGCGATGGCAGGCGATGAGGTCATTGAACTCTATCTCACTCAACCGAAGGCATTCGAGACTCCCCTGCGCGCGCTGGCCGGATTCAAGCGAATCCATCTTGCTCCGGGCGAATCGGCGCACGTCAGCCTGACGATCGATCCGCGGTCCCTGGGCCAGGTCGATGCGAAAGGCAATCGCGTGATCGTGCCGGGAGAATACACGGTTTCACTGGCAGGCGCGCAGCCACAGGAAGCGGCGTCCGCCCAAACAGGCAAATTCAATGTATCGGGCAAATCCGACCTTCCGAAATAGCGACCAAAAACGTGACCATCAAGAGTTGAAGAGGCTTCGCTAGAACTGGCCGGAAACGAATCGGGGAAGCACGAGTTCCACTCGTGCCCCCCGGATGCGAAAGCAGCAACACTTTGACGCCTGAGGTCTGCTTTCTCCTGATTAGCTGAATGGGATGCTGTGGGTTCAATCCCGCCGACTGATACGTGCTAAATCTCCGACGCGCTTGTGCGCCGGCATAACGTTCTACGCGAACATTACAATGAGGCTGAAGCTTTAGGATTAGAGGAATCTGTGGTCTCGCGACGTTCCGCGAAATCTCTGGTGGTGGCTTGCCTTTGTTTCTCGGCCAGCATCGGCAGCTGTGCGCAAACTCCCGGTGGTCCGAGTCATGCTTCTGACGTAGCAGTTGCAGCCATTGAACACGCCGATATCACTCTCAATCCAAAAGGCCTTACCATCGAGATCGCCCTCAGCGCTCCTTTTCTCCCACAAGGAGTCTTGCTGACAAACCCTGATCGTCTCGTGTTCGATTTCCCGGGCTTCACGCTGCCAGCAGGGAACCGGTTAATGCCGATTAACAACGGACCAGTACGAAAATTCCGAGCTGCACTGTTTCAGCCCGATCCCCCCATCACGCGCGTCGTACTTGATTTGAAGCAACCGGTGAATTTTGATGTGAAGTCCGTCGGCAACAAAGTCGTGATTGATGTTCCATTTTCCAAGGCAAGTTCCGTTCCCTCCGATTCGATATCTCCTCCCGCATCGGTAGAGAAAAAACTGGAGAAGAAAAAGGAGCCATGTGGGGACGGGAGCCCCGGCCGTCCGCGTTGCGAAGCAACGCGCAAAGCTGATCAGGCCACGCCCCCCCGCACGGCCGACACGAAGTCCCAGCCTGTGATCTCTACTCCCAACCAACTGTCAACCGTGAGCGCCTACAAACTGCAAGACAGGGCGCAGGTCCTGAAGCTCGAAGATCTCCAGGATCTGGAGCAGAAGGTCAGTGCTGGCGATCCGGAAGCCGAAACCACGCTTGCCCTCGCCTGGCACCAAGCCACTCTGCTGAAGCGCGACGACGCAGAAGCGCTCCGCCTCCTGCACAAGGCGGCCGATCAAGGGTTTATGGCTGCCCAGGAATCTCTCGGCATCTTTTCGCAGATGGGAATTGGTATGGCGCAACCGGCTCCCTCCGAAGCACTCGAGTGGTACAAGAAGGCTGCGCAACAAGGGTCGTTGGATGCGGCCACCAATATCGCCCTGATGTATGACGACGGTAAAGGTATCCCGAGAGATCCCAAGCAGGCGATGGCGTGGTTCCGTCGGGCGGCTGAGGGCGGCGATGCTACCGCTCAGTACAACTTGGCATTGATTTATGGAAGGGGCAAGGAAGTACCCCAGGACCACAAAGAGTCCGTACGCTGGCTCACAGCTGCTGCGGACCAGAACGTACTTCCCGCTGTGTTGGATCTCGCCGCCTTTTATCTGCATCCGCCTGACGGTACGGCCGCGGACGTCGGCAAAGCCATTCACTACTATGAAAAAGCAGCAACCCTCGGTAGTGCCCGGGCACAAGCGAGGTTGGGAGACATTTTTGCCAACGGCGCGCAGGGCAAGCTCGATTATGAGCAAGCGGTGGCCTGGTATCGGAAGGGCGCGGAGCAAGGACAACCCGATGCCCAATTCGGGTTGGCGCTACGCTACGCGCTCGGCCAGGGTGTTCCAGTCGATCTCGAGCAAGCGTTCCGTCTGTTCGTCGCTGCTGCCAGCCAGGGGCTACCAGGAGCTCAATACAATCTCGCAACCATGTATGAGGAGGGGAAGGGTGCCCCCGCGGATCAGTCACTAGCCATCCACTACTATCAGTTGTCCGCCGAGCAAGGTATGCCGCAGGCACAGCTTCGCCTGGGCCAATTGCTAGCGCGTAAGAAGGCCCGCACTGATCAGGTCTCTGCTTACAAGTGGCTGATGCTGGCGGAGACTTCGATCAAGGAAAGCTCCCCCCTCCTGGCCGATCTGCGAAAATCCATGAGTCCGGAGGAAATCAACCAGGCAGAACGCGAAGTGGACAACTGGCGAATTGCCCACTCACCAAATCAGCATCGATAAGTCGTCGCAGCCGAAAAGCTCTTTATCGAATCCGTCCAGAGTGCAAAACTTCCCCAACAGCGATATCGGCTGGGCCGAGTTCTCCGAAAGAATGGAAGACATCAAAGGTTCGGACCCTCAGGATTATCACGCGCGCCTGCAAAGCTGACTCTCCGGCTTGATGCTCAAAACCGGCCGAGCTTTTGATTGAACCTTTCGAGCCGTCATCGACGGTGCGCTAGCTACAGAACTCGAGTCCTGAACGCCAAGCGCGGCTGGAGGGCGTTGACATTATCCTTTGTCACGGGTATACAGACGCTATGCGACTGGTTGAACTCCGGCTCCTGCTGTTGCTGATTTTGGTGCTGATCGGGGCCACGGTTATTGTCGGCGTTGATGTCGAAAATGATGCCGCCATGATCCCTGTGAGGATCCGGACCCAAACTCTGGGTGCGAGCTCGGAGCTGCAGTCCTCTACATCTGGAGAGCAATCGTCTCCCTCTGTATGCCAGTCACGCGCCGACGCAGAGATCGCTTCGCGTTCGGGGCCCTCTGTGATCGACCTCGTTCACGTTCTTCGATGCTAAACCCACTGTTCTAGCTTGTGCCACTTTTCAGTGGTTCCGCCGCTGCCGGTTCCTTTCCGTCCGTGGTGCGAACCGTCTTTTGAAACAAAACAAGTGAGAGAACCATGTGGAGGATGCATTTATGGCGAAAATCAAAAAACCCGAGCATTGGGCCGAGCTGTACCGGAAGGCTTTATTTGAGGAAGATGTCAACAAATTGCCTTCATTACTGGAACAGGCGGATCAGGCTGTTCAGCAGCGCATTCGTGAACTGTGGTATTCACCTTCCTCTGGCCAGAGCATCTCTGACCACGAGCGCCGTCAACTCGACGCAGCGGCATATTTTCTAGGTTTACTGCGTTCTCTTGAGGCCAAAAAAGCATGCGGAGATTCATTGACGGCTTCAATTTCGGATGCCGAGCGGTTACTAGGAGCTAACCATGGCAGCTTGTAGGCGATGTGCTACCCACAACCACCGGGAGTTCCCGTGTGAAATTGCCATCCACTTCCCTGGATTGGAAGGGCTCGAAAAGCCTATCGTTTGGGTGTTTCCAAAGGCGCTAGTCTGTTTGAGTTGCGGCTTCACGGAATTTATCGTCCCTTCGCTGGAATTGCCTGTGCTCGCGGAGGGCAGGGCGATTGAGGGAGCGCTTGTCTTGAATCAAGAGAGACAGAAGATTGCTTAAGGTTCGAGAACGAAATGGCCCTGATGACCACGACAAAGTAAAGCTTTAATAACCATCGCTTCGCAGGGCGGAGAAGACCCCGCCCTGCGGGCGAATTTCGGTCCACTCGTCCGACGGGAAGTCAACAACTCACAACAAATCTGCCCCTGCAACACCATCGAGAGATTCTTCACCGCCGACAGCAACATCCACTGTCGGATTTCAACAATTCATCCAACCTCTCGCTCAACCTTCCGTCGGAGCAAACCGCGCCGCAAGATTGCACATTCTGACAGTTCCCCAAGTCCGGGAATATGAGGGATACCTGAATTGGCATTCGCGGACTTCCAATTTCGGGCGTATCTACCTCAGGCGAAGCTGCACGATTTTGCTTTAACTTATTGATGTTGAACCTGTTGTAGGCCGATCCCCAGCTGAATTCACGTGGGGCGGATTGGCAGTCTGACAGGAAGAGTCTTCCAAATGATATGCAGAAAAAGTCTGCTCGCCTTGGCGATGCGGGTTGCAAGTGTGTTCGTCGTCGCCTCGATCCTGTCCTCGTTTTTGTTTGCTGCCCCTGATGCTTCTACCGTCCCTCCGAAGAAGCCCCGTCTGGGGTTAGTTCTGGAAGGTGGTGGCGCTCTGGGCCTTGCTCACGTCGGCGTGTTGCTCTGGCTGGAAGAACACCACATACCCATATCTTACGTGGCTGGCACCAGCATGGGTGGCCTGGTAGGTGGAGTCTATGCGGCGGGCAATTCGGCCGTGGAAGCGCGCGACCTCGTCAAAGGGATCAAGTGGAATACAGTTCTTGATGGTGAAACCCCGTTCGAAGAACTCACGTTCCGCCGCAAAGAGGACGAGCGGGACTATCCCAACAACTTGGAATTCGGTCTCCGCAAAGGGCTGCATTTCCCCGAAGGCTTCAATTCCGGGCAGGAGGTGTCGCTGATTCTCGATCCCATCGCACTTCCTTATTCGGAGCTCGCCAGCTTCGACGATCTGCCCACACCTTTCGCCTGTGTCGCTACCGATCTCGTCACGAACAAGAAATATGTTTTTCGCAGCGGATCACTCGCGCTGGCACTACGCTCGACCATGTCCATTCCCGCTTTCTTCACGCCAATGCGCTGGAATAGCCACGTGTTTGTGGACGGTGGACTACTGGACAATCTCCCCGTTGATGTGGCCAAGGACATGGGAGCCGACATTACCCTCGCCATCCACTTGCAAATCAAACAACTCGACTCGGACCACCCGATGTCAGCTTTTGGGGTCCTGGGCCAATCCGTCACCACAGTCATCGCAGCCAATGAACTCCGCAGCATGGAGGACGCAGATCTTCTGGTCTCAGTGCCGCTGCAGAACTTCAGCTCTTCGGATTACGTCAACGGCGATGCCATCATCGAAGCCGGATACAAAGCGATCGATGCAAAAGCGACGATGCTGTTAGGGCTCTCCGTAGATGACGCGACCTGGAACGCCTATCTCACCGACCGCGCTTCGCGCCGCCGCACCGCTCCCGTCCCAAAGTTCATCAACGTCGCGGGTACCAATCCGTTCCTGGCGCAATCGATTCAGAAGGAACTCGCGCCCGTGATTGGCAAGCCGATCAACACCGCCGACTTGGCTGAGAGGATTCTCAATCTCGATGGCATGGGCAGGTTCTCCAACATCAACTATCAGATGTTGGAGGTCAATGGTTTGCCGGGATTGCAGGTTCATGTTGAGGAGAAGGCCTATGTTCCCCCGGTTGTTCGGCCGTTGATCCTGATTGACGGCTCCGAACCCAAGAGCACCCTCTTCAATCTTGGGGCGCGGGTCACCTTTTTGGACCTGGGTGGATTCCGATCGGAGTTGCGGAACGACATCATCCTGTTTTCCCACTATGGAATCAGATCCGAGTACTATCGCCCATTCAGTCCCACCAGCAATTTGTTTCTCGCTCCCCGCGGGATTGCGGAGGATGATCCTCTCTACCTCTACGAGAACAGCAACCAGATAGCCACGTATCGCCAGTTTGATGGCGGCGGCGGGATGGATCTCGGCTATCAAATCCGGAACATCGCAGAGTTGCGCGCCGGTTACGAAGGCGGCTGGCAACGCTTTACGAAAGAATCCGGCAGTACTGTTCTCCCGACCTTTTCCGGATCTTATGCGGATTTCAGACTGCAGTACAAACTGGACCGGCTCGACGATCCTGCCATCCCACGCCGAGGGCAGTTCCTGCTAGCCGACTGGAGGTGGTACAACGCCAGCCCACTTTCAACCAAACAGTATCCCGCCGGTGAGATCGCTTCTCAGAACTTCTTCAAGATCAGCGATCCCAGCTCGATTTTCCTGAACGGCTATGGCGGGACCACGTTCGACTATGCCACCAACTTGCCGCAGTTCTCGCTGGGGGGGGCCAATCGCCTTGCCGCCTATGAACCCAATGAACTGCGTATGGATAAATACTTTCTGTTTCAGCTTGGAGGACTCCGTGAGTTGAAGAAACTCCCGCCCCTGCTCGGCGGAGGACTCTACGGACTGCTCATGTACGAAGCCGGCCAGGTCTTCGGCACGCCAGTAACGGGTCTAGGCAGGTTTCCCAACTATCCAATGGATGGCGTCGCCGGAATTGCAGTGAAGACGCTCTTCGGTCCCGTCGAGTTTGCCTATGCTTATGGCGATACGGGGCACCACCGGTTCTCATTCAGAATTGGAAGGATGTTCTGAGCGCTTCAAGTTAGTTTGAGTTCGCCGTGTCCCCGGACGCCTGCGCATGGCAGAGCACTTCCACCGGCGTGCTTCCAAAATTTCCACAGGGCGTTCTATGTTCATATGACCTTGACTTGTACCAGACCGTTCAATCATGTTGCTAATTAACAGGAAACTCATCCAACACGAACCTTCATGAAAGCCACGAAGACCCCAGGTTTTGCCACCCGTGCTATCCATTCCGGACAAGAGCCCGATCCCCTCACAGGCGCCGTGTCTGTCCCGATCTATCCCACCTCGACCTATGTCCAGCAAGGCATCGGCGAGCACAAAGGATACGAATATTCCCGTGTCTCGAACCCCACCCGCGCACGCTTGGAACAGAACCTCGCCTCACTGGAACGAGGAGTTGCCTCGCGAGTCTTCGCCAGCGGAATGGCCGCGATCAATGCCATCGTGACCATGCTGAGATCAGGAGATCACGTCGTTTGCGGCAACGACCTCTATGGAGGAACGCCGCGCCTGTTCAATCAGGTCATGTCGAATTTCGGTCTCGAGTTCTCCTACATTGACACGTCCGAGGCCAAAAACGTCGAACACGCCATCCGCAAGAACACGCGCATGGTCTACGTGGAAACACCGACCAATCCCCTGATGCGTTTGAGCGATCTTGCTGCTATCAGCGTGATCTGCCGCCGCAAAAAAGTGCTGCTGGTCGTCGATAACACATTCATGTCTCCCTACTTCCAGCAACCGCTCGCGCTAGGCGCGGATCTCGTCGTGCACTCCACCACCAAGTTTCTCAACGGACACAGCGACGGTCTTGGCGGAGTTGTGGTCTGTGCCCATCAGGAGCACGCGGACCAACTCGCCTTTCTGCAGAAAGCCGCTGGAGCGATTTTGTCCCCGTTCGAATGCTGGCTTATCCTGCGCGGTGTCAAGACGCTCGCCGCGCGTATGGAGATCCACGACCGCAGCGGCCGTATCGTCGCCGAGTTTCTCTCCCAGCACAAAAACGTGAAGAAGGTCTTCTACCCCGGACTCAAGGATCATCCGCAGCATGATCTGGCGAAACGCCAGATGAGCGGATTCGGATCCATGATCACGTTCGAAACCGGCTCGCTGAAAAACGCGAACAAGATGCTCAAGAAAGTGAGGGTCTGCTCCCTCGCAGAATCGCTAGGCGGAGTGGAAACCCTGATCTCCCATCCTGCCACGATGACCCACGCAGCGTTGGGCGAGAAAGGTCGCAAAGCCATCGGCATCACTGATGGTCTCGTACGAATCTCGGTAGGAATCGAGGATGTCGACGACATTCTCGAAGATCTCGACCAGGCCCTGAACGCGATCTAAACGCCTTGCATCCTGAGGACGGCGGTTTTGCGGGCGGGGGAACTTTGCCCTTCACCTATATCTCCGGCTCTGCAGCGACGGACTCGCCAATCCATTCCAGGTAATCCGCGCTGCCGTCCTCGATGGCGATCGCGATGCACTCCGGAAGATCATAAGAATGAAGTTCCCGAACGGCATCGCGCACATCATCGAATTTCTCAGCCGTGGTCTTGATCAACAGCAACCATTCGCGGCTGGATTCCACCTTACCCTGCCAGCGGTACACGGATTGAATCTGCGGCAGGATATTCACGCAGGCAGCCAGTTGACGTTCCACGAGGTGACGCGCGATCTTGCGCGCCTCCTCCTCTGATCCAGTAGTCGAGAGGACGATTCGCTTATCGGTCATATAAAATCAGCCGTCGGATATCGATTCCAGCTCCCGCTTGGCTGAAGTGAAGTCTAGCCCGATGCCGGGTGCTGGCAGCTAGAAGCTTAACGCTGGGAGCGAGAACATGCTAACGCAGATCAGGTTCGGCACGTCAGGATGGCGCGCAGTGGTCGCCGAAGAGTTCACCTTCGCCAACGTGCAACGCGCCGTGGGAGGGATCGCCAGGTATATAACGTCGCAGAAGCGCAAAGGGGCGCGCGTGATTATCGGACGTGACCCGCGTTTCCTCGGTGAAAGTCTGGTTGCCATGGCTGCCGACATTCTCGCCATCCAGGGGATCACGCCACTTGTCGTCGCCGAGCCTGCGCCTACGCCTGCGCTAGCTCATGCTGTCATCACCAACAAAGCTGATGGCGTCATCAACTTTACGGCATCGCACAATCCCCCCGAATACAACGGCATCAAGTTCTCAACGCCGGATGGTTGTCCCGCCCTGCCGGAAGTGACCCGGAAGATCGAGTCCGAAATCATCAAAGGGGATACATCCGCGACCTCGGAGATTGTGATTCCACATCGGGTGGCCAGGGAATCGCTCGATCCCCAGCCGGCGTACCTGAAACGTCTCGGCGAGATCGTGGATTTGGATGCCATCAAAAATGCAGGCTTGCACATTGCCTTCGACCCCATGTGGGGAGCAGCGCGCGGCTATTCCGATGAACTGCTGCGCAGCGCGGGTATTCAGGTTGCAACGGTACACGATTATCGCGACGTCTTGTTCGGGGGACACGCGCCCGAGCCCGACGATCATCTGCTCGAAGATTTGCGCAAGAAGATGCGTGACACCGGAGCCACGATCGGGATCGCAACCGATGGTGATGCCGACCGCTTCGGCATCGTCGACGCCGACGGAACCTTTATGCAACCCAATTACGTCATTGCCATTCTCTTCGACTACCTGGTCGAAAGCCGCGGATGGAAGAACGGAGTCGCAAAGTCGGTCGCGACCACAAACCTCGTCAATGCTCTGGCGAAAGCTCATGGTGTGCAGCTGTACGAAACCCCTGTCGGATTCAAGTACATCGGCGAACTGATCATGCAGGACAAGATCGCGATCGGCGGTGAAGAGAGTGCCGGGCTCTCGATCCGCCATCACGTTCCCGAAAAGGATGGAGTTCTAGCCGGCTTGCTCTGCTGCGAAGCAGTGGCGCGAAGAGGGAAGTCGCTCAAAGAGCAGTTGAGGGTGATCAGTGACAAAGTTGGTTCCTTCTATCCGAAGCGGGAGAATTTCCGATTGACGCCCGAGGTCAAGGCAAAGTTCACTGAAAAGTTGAAGTCAGATCCGCGGGAATTCTGCGGCCTTCCGGTAAGCGAGGTCGTGCGCACCGACGGATTGAAACTCGTCCTCAAAGACGGATCGTGGGTCTGCTACCGCTTGTCCGGGACCGAACCCGTAGTGCGCGTCTACAGTGAGGCACGGAGCGAGCAGGGATTGGAGAAACTGAGTACCGCCGCCAAGTATTGGATTTTTGAATAGATTCCTTTAATCAGTGATCCCGATTCCCAAACTCGCGAAGCTCCCGCGTCCCGAGGATGGCCTGCGCGCCGTAGTCGATCGCGCCCCGCAGGCAGAGGCTCTGGCTGCGTCGTGGATTCAACGGATTCGTCCATTTGCGTTGCAGATTTACAAATTGCGCCGTCGCATCGCAACTCTCGCCGTTGCTGCGCTGGCGGTCTCCCTGTTTGTGCATGTTATGTTCGGCGCGAACGGGATGGTCGTCTATAAGAAGAAGCGCGCCGAGTATGAAACTCTGCGCAAGCAGATCGGTGACGTCCAGCAGGAGAACGATCGCTACACGCAGCGAATTCAGGGCCTGAAGAGCGATCAGACCGCCATTGAGAAAGAAGCGCGCGAGCAACTCGGCTATGCGAAACCGGGAGAATACGTCTATGTCCCGCCCGTTCCGGCAAAGGCCGCTCCTTCGGCCAATCACTCCGCTAGGAAGTAGTCCTACTGGCCAGCCTTGCGATGTGCCTTTGGAGTATCACTGACGCTGACAATTGCTGAGTTTTCCTGTGATATAGTTCCTCCGCGTCACTTTCACGATAACGCTGGGGATTGCCACGAAAAGCGGTAGCAATCCTATTGCTGCATGATTCCTGCGGTGTGGGGCCGCAATCTGAACTCCAAAGGAGAATAAAGGGTCATGAAAAAAGTGCTGCTGATTTGTCTCGCCGTTTGCTTCGTGCTTGCCCTGTCGGCGCTGGCCTTCGATGACATGGGGAAGAGTTCCACAGTTAACGGCTGGGTGAGCGATGACAAGTGCGGCGCCAAGGGCGCACACGCGGGTGCCGAAGCCTGCACCAAGAAGTGTCTGGAAGGCGGGGCCAAGATGGTCATCGTCACCGATAAGGACCAGAAGGTTCTGACGGTCGACAATCCAGATGCTCTGAAGGGCCACGAAGGACATCACATCGCTGCAACAGGCTCGGTCAAGGGAGATTCGATCCACGTCGACAGCATGAAGATGCTGTAATCGATTTGCGGATCAAAAGGGCGGCTCGCGAGCCGCCCTTTTTGTTTGTGTAGCGGCGCCCGTTTTCGTCCGCCCCGCGACACCGAGCGCAGCGAGGGGCAGCGTGCCGGCAGTGCGTGTGAACACCCAGCGACTGTTCCTGCATCCGCCGCCGCAATTGCACTTTTGTGCGCGCAACCCCGGACGAAGGCGTCCGGGGCTAAACCCAGCCTGCATCGATGATGAAGCTCTGGTTGGTGATGGCCAGGCTCTCGTCCGACGCAAGAAACAGGACAAGCTTGGCAACTTCTTCCGGTTGGATGTCTCTCTTGATCGCCTGCCGACTCATGATTTCCTTCTTGTACTCGTCGGTAAACCAGAGCCGGCGCTGTTTCTCGGTCGAGACAGCTCCCGGCATGACGCAATTGACCCGGACATCATCAATCCCCGCCTCGTGGGCCAGGGCCCGCGTCATGCCGACGATCGCGGCTTTCGCCGTCACATACACGGGAATCCCTGTTGAAGGGATCACCCAGCCGATCGAACTCATGTTGATAATCGATCCACGCTTCGCCTGCCGCATCCCAGGCAATACAGCTTGCGCCATGAAAAACTGGTGCTTGAGATTTGTTTGCATGCACCAGTCCCAGAAGTCGGGAGTGACCTCTTCGATCTTGTGCCGTTTGTCGTTCCCGGCGTTATTCACCAGTACATCGACCGCCGGGAAGGAGCAAAAGATGTCCCGCACGACTGACTGCAATTCTGATGTGTTGGTGAGATTGCAGTGGAAGTATTCAGGCGGGGTATATCGAGGAACAGGAAATCTCTGAACCAGAGAACGCGCGGCCTCATCCTGGATATCAAGGAAGAGCACACGAGATCCCTGCTGAACGAACGCTTCTACGATGGCCTCGCCGATTCCGCTGGCCCCTCCCGTCACGAGCACAACTCTCCCTTTGAGGCTGCTGTACACAGCGGAGGGATAAGTTTCCATTCGTCGGTTAGCGGACCACGCCTTCCAGCGGCGAACTTGCAGTAGCGTAGAGCTTCTTCGGCATGCGCCCGGAAAGATAAGCCTGTCGTCCGGCGATGACCGCGTGCTTCATAGCCTCGGCCATCTGCACAGGATCCTGCGCGTTGGCTATGCCTGTATTCATCAGAACCGCATCGGCGCCGAGTTCCATAGCAATCGTCGCATCGGAAGCTGTCCCGACTCCCGCATCAACGATGAGCGGTACGCCCCTGATCATCTCCCGCAGGATGCGGATGTGAGCGACATTCTGAATACCCATACCGCTGCCAATGGGCGCACCTAAGGGCATGACAGTTGCCGCACCCGCGTCGATCAGGCGCTTGGCAAAGACGATGTCATCCGACGTGTAGGGAAGAACTGTGAAGCCCTCTTTCACCAGCACACGTGTGGCTTCGAGTGTGGCCTGGACATCTGGATATAGTGTCGCCTGATCGCCAATCACTTCCAGCTTGACCCAGTCAGAGAGTCCGACTTCGCGTCCCAGGCGCGCGGCTCGAATGGCCTCGTCGGCGGTATAGCATCCCGCGGTGTTGGGGAGCAGAAAGTATTGCTTGGGATCGATATAGTCGAGCAGAGATTCCTTGCTGCGATCGAGATTCACGCGGCGCACCGCGACGGTGACCATTTCAGCGCCACTGGCTTCAAGCGCGCGCGCTGTCTCCTGAAAGGATTTGTACTTTCCCGTGCCAACAATGAGCCGGGAGCGGAAAGAACGGCCGGCGATGATCAATGAGTCCGACATGGGGATATTGTAATGAATGGAATGTGCGAAAACATAGTTATGTCCTGCTGAGCGGAGCCGGAGCGCAGCGAAGCGGATATTGGGAGTCTTATGACGATGTGCACAGGGCTCTGGCGTGGGAGACTCAGCTTAAAGGCTGGACTCAGGCGAAGAAGATCACTCTGATTGTGCGGCGCAATCCCCATTGGGTGGATTTGGCTGCCGAGTGGTACCCATGGATGCGTGAAGAGGGTAGGGATGCTTCGACTCCGCAGTGAGGCGAGCTTTGCTCACCTCACCGCTCCGCTCAGCATGACCAACGTTAGGGGCAGGACAAAAAACGACACAACCATCGATCGGTCCTTGCCATTCCGCCTAAGCCCGGACGTCCTGGAATTGCCGAACCTTGGCGGACTACTTAAACAAGTCGCTCAGGTCCACTGTGGCCGCGTCTCCTGCGGCTCCCAGCAGTGGAGTTACTCCGAAGATCTCCTCCAGCGTTTTTAGTGTCGAGCTGTGGTCGTAGTAGATGCTGTTGCTGTAGGCCTTCTTGCCGGAGCCTTTGGCGAACGGTGAGAGCAGGAACATGCCGATCGGGCCGTCGCTATATCCGCCACTGTCCTCAGCTTCGTCCCAGATAATGAACAGCGCGCCGCCTGCCTTGTATTCGGCTGATTCGGTGATGAGCGGTACGTTCTGTTTGAGCCACTGGTCACTGCGCAACGTGTTGTTGGAGGACTCGGTTTTATCGCAGGGAGAAACATCCTCATGACCGTCGTGGCACAGGTTCGGCGTGATGAAGTTGTACTGCGCCGAAGTCTGGTTGGCCAGATCGGTCGCCAGTTGATAGTACGGGCGGACGTGAGTGATGCATTCTCTCGATTTCGGATTTAATCCCTGGTTGACGTCGCTGAAGTACACGAATGCGAGGTGCTCCACGTCGAGGTAAGTGAAATCCAGCGGACAGGTGTCATACACGGGAGCGCCGAAATCGGGCTCCGCATAGGCACGCCAGGAGATTCCCGCTTGCTCCAGGAGCTTCACCAGGTGCATGTGCGTCTTAAGTTGCGGCTGGCCAGGCTGCGTGTCCTCGAGCACTCCGAAATTCGTTCCCGCTTCGAGCCACAAGTAGTTCGGCTGGCTAGGATGGTTGCCCGGCGGATTGTAGTACTGCTCAGCGTGCGCCGAGGTCGCGAGCAGCGGCCCATTGATATAAGGCGCGAGAGGGTTGCCTTTGAGATCGGGGGCGCCGAAAAACGCTCCGGCGTTGTTGCCGGTCCAATTGTGATTTTCCATGAGGATGACCCAGACGTTCTTCACTTTGCTCATCTGCGCTTGAGTTAAAGTGGGCATGGCCAGCAGCAATGCACAAGCCGAGTGAACAAGTGTCTTTCGCACGTTTTTCATCACATCTCCTTTTTTCACGGAAGCCGAGATCCAGCGTTAAGCGGTTTTTAGGACAGAGTTGTTGAGGAGTGATGAACGGAAGATGAATAGTTTTCCACGGCGTCCAGACACGAACTCAGCGCGTGACGCGGGCGAGAAGGCGTGCTAGTTTACTCCGCGATGAAAAACTTGCTCTTTCTTGTGCTAGCGTTTGGCGCTGCCTGTGCTGCTGCTCAACAAAGTGCTTCTGCGGAACGCCGACTCCGTGCGGTGGCTGCTTTTCACGACGGGATTGTCCTGCTGCACGCGAGTTCTGCGACGGACATATTGCCGGATGGATTTCACCAGGACCCCTACTTCTTCTATTTCACGGGCCTGGAGAATACAGTCGGAGCCGTGCTGGCCATTGACAGTGGAAAAGGAGAGTCGTGGCTGTTTCTTCCCAGCAATCCTCCGTTCCGAAAGTCTGGTTTAATGCCGGAAATTCAGCCCGGAGCAGCCAACTCTGGATTTGAGCACGTGGCGGATTGGGCTGAACTCGACAGTTTTCTGGGCGCGCATAGTTCCGCTCGCTTGTACTACGTCGAAGATGAATCGCGATTCGCCGACCTGCCTCCAGTCTTTCTCAGTTCCAAAGCGCCCGGAGCGCCCACCTGGTTGCAGATCATCCTGCAGAAGTGGCCGGCTCTGGAGCCCAAAGAATCGAGCAAACAGCTTCAGGCTTTGATGGAGGTGCAAAGCTCGGAGGAGATTGCCTCGCTGCGATCTGCAGCGAACGCCACGAGTATTGCTTTGATGGCGGGGATTGAGGCGATTCATCCGGAGACCTCTCAGCGAAGCGTCGAAGCCGTAGTGATAGAAACTTGCTGGGAGCATGGCGCGCATGGCAGTGCGTTCTGGCCTTGGGCTATGTCCGGTGCGAACGCAGTATTTCCGCATCCATTTTTTTCGATGGTTCGGTACGACCATCTGGATCAGCCGATCCGGGCGGGAGACCTGGTTCGCCTGGACGTCGGGTGCGAATGGAATCACTATGGCGGTGATCTGGGACGCACCGTTCCAGTTTCTGGCCATTATGACGACGCGCAACGAGAGCTCTGGAACATCTTTGTTGCGGCGTACAAAGCCAGCGCAAAATTGTTACGAGCTGGAGTCGGCACAGACGTCGTTTTTGATGCCTGGAGAAAAGAACTGGTGAGCCATCGCGAACGCGCAAAGAGTACGCTGGCTCAGCACGCCATTGACCTCTGGTCTGATCGCAAGAACGTTCCGTACTGGCAAATTCACACGACCAATCTTGTAGCAGCGTTTCCGGCTGAGCCGCTGCACGAGGGAGTGACGGTGAATTACGAGCCAATCGCTTCCGTCGACGGACAGGGATTTTTTCTGGAAGATATGTATCTGATCACGAAAGATGGGGCGGAACTGCTCACGCCCGGCGTGCCCTATTTCGCCGATGAGATTGAAGCGGCGATGATGAAGTAGCCTGGTTAGGGCACGCTCGCGACTTCTGCGGTGGCATAGAGGTCATCGATCTGCTTCTTGTAGCGTTCTTCGATGACGCGTCGACGCAGTTTTAGCGTCGGGGTCAGAGCGCCGTTGTCGGCGGTGAACTCGTCAGGGACCAGGATCACGCGCTTGAGCTTTTCGAAGCGGGCGAGATTCTGGTTCTGTTCTTCCACCAGCCCCTCATACAGGCTCTGTACTCTGGAGTGGGCTACGAGGTCAGCGCGAGAAGAAAATTCAATCCCATTCTCCCGAGCCCACTCTTCCAGCCTCGCGAAGTTGGGCGAAATCATCACGGCAGGGAACTTGCGGCGATCTCCCAGGATCGCAGCCACTCCCACATACGGATTCAGCTTCAAGGCATTCTCGATCGGTTGCGGGGCGATGAATTTGCCGCCAGAGGTTTTGATCAGATCTTTCTTGCGATCCGTGACCGAAAGATAGCCGTCAGCGTCGATCTGCCCGATATCGCCGGTCTCGAACCATCCCTCCTGCAACGCGGCCTTCGTTTCCTCGGGACGGTTCCAGTACCCCTTAAAGACCGACGGCCCGCGGACCACAATCTCGCCGTCCTCTGCAATCCGCACTTCGAGGTTAGGGAGAACTTTTCCGACCGTCCCAATGCGATGATTCGCCGGCGTGTTTACCGCGATGACGGGTGAAGTCTCGGTGAGGCCGTAGCCTTCGTGAATGCGGATGCCAACGGTCGCGTACCATTCCGCGAGTTCTCGTCCGAGCGGAGCGCCGCCAGAAATAAAGACCTCAACGTTGCCACCCATGCCTGCGCGTATCTTCGAAAACACAAGCTTGTAAGCCAGCCTCCAGCGACTGGAGTTGGGGATCTTGCCCGCCAGGATCTCCGGCTTGTACTCGCGTCCCACTGACAACGCCCACTCATAAATCGAGCGCTTCGGGAAACCTTGGGCCTGGCGCTCGGTCTGAGCGTAAATCTTTTCGTACACGCGCGGGACGGCAACGAAGAGTGATGGCTTCAGGTCCAGCAAGGCCTGCGGCAGTTGCTCAATGAAAGGGCAGTAGGCCAGCGTGACTCCGTGGTAAAGCATGGAGAAATCGACGTGCCGAGCCGTGATGTGGCAAAGCGGAAGGAAAGAGACGCTTACCAGGCCGGGCCTCATGTTGAATCCAAGCAGCGAACACATGATGTTGGAAGCGATGTTTCCGTGAGTCAGCATCGCTCCCTTGGAGGTCCCGGTTGTGCCCGAGGTGTAGACGATAGTTGCCAGTTGGTCCGGAGTCAAGGATCGGGCTCGCTGTTCGATTTGAGAATCAAGCTGCTCTGATCCGGATTCCGTCAGCTTGCGCATGCTAACGCATTTATCCGCAAAAGCTGCCAGATCCCCAGTGAACGCTAGATTGTCCATGACAACGATCTTTTCGATCGGCGTTTTCGGCAGAATCGAAATGACCTTATGCAACTGCTGGTCCGATGAAACAAAGATCAAACGGCAGCCGGCGTCATTGAGCACAAAGGCGGTCTGTTCGGCAGTGAGTGTCGCATAGAGCGGGACCGTGACCGCTCCAAGCAGCAAGCTCGAAAGATCGGCGATCGGCCACTCCGGGCGATTCTCGCTCAGGATCGCGACGCGATCGCCGGCGCGAATTCCCCACGAATCAAGAGCGCGGGCGGTGCAGGCCACTTGCTCTCCGAACTGGCGCGAGGAGACCGGCAGCCATTTCCCCGCCTCGCGATACAGCATAATTTTGTCGAGATTGCGTTCGACAACGGCGAAATAGATGTCATTCAGCGTGCTGATGCTCATCGCGTTTTGGGGCCCCGGGAGTAACTCGCGCGTTGGTCTGTGTGAAATGTACTGGTTTTTAGATGCTTTCGGCAATGTGAAACGGTGAGGGCTAGTTTGCTCAAGTTGCATCATGTAGCCCGGACGCAGCCTGGCCTGAGCTAAGTCGAGGGTCCGGGGTTGCGCGCGATTCGCGCGCAATGGCCGATTATTGGAAATGTCGGAAGAGCAGGGGCGAGCGACACCGTGGACGCTCGTCGCTTCGCGACTTGGGACGTACCGAGGGCGTCCGCCCCTGCGCAAGCCAAGGCAATCCTGCGGTTTACCTCAGCGCCGCGGGCACGATAAGCTAACCATGACTCCCGTGGGGGGAGTTCTAATCATGAAAAGAATGCTTTTCGGTCTGCTGGCCGCAGGATTGCTGGCAGGCTCGCTCGCAACCACGACCCCTGCATTCGCCCAAACCAAAAAGGAGAGCTCGACTATGCCAAAAGTCGGTGATGCCGCTCCTGATTTCACGCTCAAGTACTTCGACGGAAGCAATTTGAAGGACGTGAAGTTGAGCGACTATCGCGGCAAGAAGAATGTCGTGCTGGCGTTTTACATCTTCGCGTTTACCGGTGGTTGAACGCAGCAGATGAAAAACTTCCAGCAAAACCTGCAGAAGCTGGAAGCTGCCGACACCCAGGTCTTGGGTGTGAGCATGGATAGTGCCTTCGCCAACAAAGCCTTCGCCGACCAGATTGGAGTCACTTTTCCCCTGCTGAGTGACTGGGGCGGCAAAATTACCCACGAGTACGGAATCTACAAAGACGAATATCAGGCCCCGCGCCGCGTCAATTTCCTCATCGGCAAAGACGGGAAGATCCTCGAGGAGCAGGTCGACAAGGACGCCATCGATCCAACCAAGATCGTGGATGCTTGCCAGCGGCCGAAGATGAAGGAATAGTTGTTCCCGCTTATCTCGACTCTGTCATCCTGAGGCCTGCCTTTTTTCGCAGGCCGAAGGACCTGTGCAATCTGCCGACAGTGGCGATGCTGCCAGCCAGTTGCGCAGGTCTTTCGGTTCGCGCAGGATGACAAGCGTCGGGCGCCCTTCGGTCAGTTACGGACGTCGCTTGCCGCGATCGACGGCTGCAAGAGGCAAATGTCGACCGATGGGCAAACCTCTGGAATCTTGGAGTAGTCGAGCGGCCGAGCATTCTGGGGCTCGAAGTCGGTCATCCAATCGATGACTCTTTCAAGCGCAGGCGGGAACGGGCTCTCATCGTCCGGATTCAGCCATTGCAAGTGGTGCGGAGGTCCGGCAGGGGTTCGCGGATGCCCGGTGGGTACGTCCTGAAGCCGGAACGCTGGCGTAATCTCGATCCGCGAAACCTCCGCGGCGAAGCTCTCGGAATGATGGCGGATGAGTCCGCCATGATTGCCCGACCCTGAGCGAAATACGGCAACGGACAGCAGTTTCTTCAGTCGGTTCAGTTGGTGTTCGCTCATTTTGCCTTCTAGTCGACTCGGATCATTTGAGTAAGTGGAAGTGGCTACCATGCGGTAATGCCCGTCTTGCGAGACGGAGATGCACAACTGCTGAATGCGTTCTCCCGTCGTCGGAGAGCGCTGGTACGAAAGGCGTGCGAACACGTCAGAATCTGCGGATTTATATCGCGGTTGAGCCCAGAGAGTCCCGCCAATGAGGAGACTAATCGGGAGTAGCTTTGCACCAAGCCGCATACGATACCTCCGGAACACGGCAGCCTGCTGCGATTAGCATATCCCGGTTTCTTGTAATGGAGATTCACGACCGAAACAGCCGACCTGTTCAGCTCGCCAGGGCCGGACCTCAAGAGCTGAGCCGATGCCAGGAGTTGGACGCGGCGCCGCACAGGACACGCCCTCTCAGAGTTGTAAGCCCATGGCGTTGTAGGCCTTCGGTGCCGCCGGAAACTAAAGTGTCTCTATTGGGTTTATATCGGCATGAGTAAGATCAACGAGTACGGATTTCAGTTCCGTCGAGGCGGAGATATGAAAACGCACAAGTTGTGGGCGATGGTGCTGCTGGTAACCTTTGCCTGTGTTCTACAACTTTCAACCACTGCGATGGCGCAAGATAATGACGATCAGGATCAGTCTCAGGATCCCCCCGACCGCGTCGCGCGCCTGAACTATTCGCAGGGCTCCATATCGTTTCGCCCGGCTGGGGAGGATGACTGGGTCACGGCGGTGCCGAATCGCCCCATGGTGACTGGCGATGATTTATGGGCGGACGAAAATTCGCGCGCCGAAGTCCACGTCGGTTCGACGGCGATCCGCCTGGGCGCGCAGACGGGCATTACTTTTCTCGCCCTGGATGACAACACGACGCAGATTCGCCTCGCGCAGGGATCGCTGATTGTGCGCGTACGGCATGTCGATGACGACGACAGCTACGAGATCGACACCCCGAACATCGCGTTCACATTGTTGCAGCCGGGCGAGTATCGCGTGGATGTGAGCCAGGACGGTAGCCGTACGGACGTGACGACTTGGCATGGGCGGGGCAATGTCACTGGTGGAGGCTTGTCCTACAGTGTGCTCGCCGGACAATCCGCGAGTTTCGCCGGTAATCAGGATCATCTGGACTACGATCTGAGCCAGGTCCCCGATCGCGACGGCTTGGATGACTGGGCCTTCGAGCGCGACGAGCACGAGGATCGAGCCGACTCCGCGAATTACGTTTCGCGCGAGATGACCGGCTACGAGGATCTGGACGAATACGGCGACTGGAGCTATGTCGCGGGCTATGGCACTTGCTGGCATCCGCGGGCCGTGGTTGTCGGATGGGCCCCGTATCGCTATGGACACTGGGTTTACGTTGGGCCTTGGGGATGGACTTGGGTGGAGGACGAACCTTGGGGATTTGCCCCATTCCATTATGGCCGCTGGGCGTATGTGGGCACTGGATGGTACTGGGTGCCAGGACCGGTCGTGATTCGCCCGGTATGGGCGCCGGCACTGGTCGCCTTCGTCGGCGGAGGCCCTGGGTTCCACTTCGCGGCTGGTGTTGGCGTGGGCTGGTTTCCTCTGGCTCCGGGAGAAGTCTATGTTCCCGGTTACCGCGTAAGCCGCACGTACGTGAACAACGTCAACATCACTAACACGACAGTGAACGTCACAAGAGTGACTAACGTCTACAACACCGTGATCGTGAACCGGAACACAACCGTCAACAACATCACGTACGTGAATCAGCGCGTTACCAACGGAGTGACCGTAGTATCGCACGACACATTTGTGAACGCTCGTCCCGCTGCGCAGAACCTCATGCGCGTCGACGCTCGCGAAGTTGTGGCTGCGCCTGTGACTCGTGCGGTTGCGGTAGAACCGGTGCGGGCGAGCGTCATCGGTGCAGGCCGCGTGGCTTCGGTCCGGCCGCCGGCTGCAGTGATCAGCCGTCCCGTGGTTGCGGTCAGGACACCCCCTCCGCCGGTTCGTTCGATTGAACAACGTCAGGCGATCGCTGGCGGGCATTTGAACGAGCAGGCGCCAGTCCGGCCCGTAGGTCCGGCGCGTCCTGCTCCTCAAGTCAATCAGAACGCTCGGCCGCAACCGAACCAGGAAGGCTTCCGCTCATTTAATCAGCCGAATAGCGGGAATGGCGGTGCTGACAACCGGGTCAAGCCGATGTTGAAGCCGCAGCCGCGCGTCTATGAGCAACAGAGGAGTCCGGTGGAGGAAAACCATAACGTGGCTCCTCAGCAGAATCAGATGGCCCAGCCGGGCCGTCCGCCGCAGCAGGAGACCCGGCCTGCTCCACAAGAATCTCATCCTCTGGTACGGCCGGCGCCTCCAGTTCGTGAGCGCACGCCGCAACAGGAGCAGCAGCAGGAGCAGAAGTTCAACCAGTGGCACGAGCAGCGGCAAGCCTCGCCTCCGCCTCAACGGCAGCAGCCATCACGGCCTGAGCCGAAGCAAGAGAAGCCGCCGAAGAAGTAACATTGACGCCTGGGCCTTGCCCTGTGATAGGGTTCGCATGAGTGCGCGTGCGAACCAGCAGAACGAGCAATGAATTCGCCGGGAGCGGACTAGCCGCTCCCGGCGGACATTTTGGTGGCTTCGCGCCCCGTTTTCGTGGAGTGCCTGATTCCAATGTCCCTTCGCGGGTCCCGGTCAGAGCGATGACCAATCCAAAACGTCCAACAATCAACTGGATGGACGTTCTGATGCTCGTGTTCCTTGCCGGCCTTGCGCTGGTCCCCCCGGTGAAGGAACCGCATAAGCAAGCTATTCTGCTCGCCTTCGGCATTCTCCAGTTGGGCGAAGGACTACTGATTGAGCAACTGCCGCGACGAGGAGCCGCATACTCAGTTCTGCTGAAAATAGCGCTGGCTACCCTGCTGATCGACCATACCGGGGAAATAAGCATCAATAGCAGCTACTGGCCCATCTACATTCTGCCAGCCGTTACCGCCGCGGAATATTTCGGACCTTGGGCGACCTTGACATGGACCGCGGTTGCTTCGGCAGCTTACTGCTCATACTTGCCTCTGGCGTTGCAGGAATTTGAAATCGGAATCGAAGGGTTCAGTCAACTTGCCATCCGCGTTCTTTTCATTTTTCTTGCGGCCATGGTGGTGAACCGGTTCAGCGTCGAGATTCGGCAGCAGACCAGGCGATATCAGGAGTTGGCCGAGACACTCGCGGAAACCAACCTGCGCCTGGAGCAAGCGCAGGCGGAGGCGCGAAGATCTGAGCGCCTGGCTGCATTGGGGCAGCTCTCGGCAGGATTGGCGCATGAGATCCGCAATCCACTTGGGGTGATCAAGGGCTCGGCCGAGATGCTGACGCAGAAACTCGCGGATTCGAATCCACTCGCCACCGAGCTCGCCGGATATATCTCCACTGAAACGAATCGCCTCAGTGCCTTGGTGACCCGCTTCCTCGACTTTGCCCGGCCGCTGCATGCGGACCTGACTCCGGGCGACATCCCCGCAGTGGTGGAGCGTGCTCTCAATGACGTAGCACAATTCTGGAAGGGGCCACCGGTGCAGGTAGAAAAGGAATATCAATCGAACCTGCCGGTGGTCGGAATGGATGAGGAACTTTGCGAACAGGCCTTCGTCAATATCATCCAGAATGCTTACGATGCGATGAGCGCGAACAATGGTGGAATCCTGCGCATCAGGGTGAACGCCGCGCGGCGAAATACTCGTGAGAGGAACAACGTGGACGGAGTTGAAGTACGCATGTCCGACACCGGACCGGGAATCCCGCCTGATTTGCGCGAGCAAATCTTCAACCCGTTCGTGACAACCAAGAAGAGCGGCGTGGGATTAGGATTGTCGATTGTCTCCAAGATCGTGGACGGGCATCATGGGTTCGTCCGGATCGAAGACTCGGCTGTTACGTCAGGCGACGGGCGAAAGAGCTCGGGAGCTTGTTTTGTCTTGTTCTTCCCCGTCGTGAGCGAGACTAAACGGCAGACCGAGAGAAGGCATGTTGTGATCTCCTGACCGGGAACCGAAGCGAGGACTGGGAACGCATGTCCGCCATTCTGATTGTCGAAGACGAAGCCAAGATGCGGCGGTTGCTTGAACTGAATCTCGGAGAGGACGGCTTCATTACCTTCTCTGCCGAGGACGCCGAAACTGGCCTGAAATTGCTGCGCCAGAACCCGATCGATCTAGTACTTACCGATCTGAAGTTGCCGGGCATGGACGGGCTCGAGTTCCTGCAAGCGGTCAAGCGGCAGAATGCTGCCCTTCCGGTCGTTGTGATGACTGCGTTCGGCAGCGTCGAAACCGCCGTCGAGGCCATGAAGGCCGGCGCCAGCGATTACGTGTTGAAGCCGTTTTCCCTCACAGAAATGCGGATGGTCATCCACAAGGAGCTGGACGTCCGCAACCTGAGGGAAGAGAACCGGTCATTGCGAGAGGCGTTGGGCAAACGCTACTCCCATCCCAACATCGTCGCCCGCAGTCCAAAGATGCAGGAAGTGCTCTCCACAGTGGAAAGGGTCGCACCCACAAACGCAACCGTTCTGCTCGGCGGCGAGAGCGGCGTCGGCAAGGATCTGATTGCCCGCGCGATCCACGAAAAGTCCCGACGCGCGAATGGTCCATTTCTCAAGATCAATAGCACCGCGATCCCCGAGAATCTGCTGGAAAGTGAATTGTTCGGTTTCGAGAAGGGAGCCTTTACCGGCGCGGTCGCGAGCAAACCAGGCAAGTTTGAACTGGCGGACAAGGGAACGCTGTTTCTGGATGAGATTGGGGACGTACCTCCGGCCACACAGGTAAAGCTGTTGCGCGTTCTGCAGGAGCGCGAGTTCGAACGCCTGGGAGGAACCAAGACGATCAAGGTAGACGTCCGACTGATCGCCGCCACCAACCGCGATCTGCGCGAGGCGCTGGAGCAGGGAACGTTCCGCGAGGACCTCTATTACCGTCTGAATGTCGTGCCGATTGATATCGCTCCGCTGCGCGACCGGAAGGAAGACATTCCGGATCTCGTAAACTTGTTCATCTCGCGCTTTGCGGCCGAATCGGGAAAAGTGATTGAAGGGATTACCCCGCCGGCGATGCAGCTCCTGGTGAACCATCACTGGCCCGGGAACGTCCGCGAACTGCAGAACATCGTCGAGCGCGCCAGTGCTTTATCGAAAGGGCGGCAACTGGAGGTCGCCGATATTCACATCGATGTCCGCCCGTCCAAAGCAGGCAACGGCGCTCCCGGATTTCTGCCCGAAGGCATGACGCTGGAGCAGTGGGAAGACGAAATGGTCCAGGAAGCTCTGAAGCGGGCCAACGGAAATAAAAGTCAGGCCGCGCGCTTGCTGGGGCTGTCGCGGAATGCCCTGCGGTACCGATTATCGAAGATTGGTATTGCCGATGAGAGCGACAAGGAACAGTAGAGACCTGGGGCTGGCTCATCCTCTCCATCAAGCCTTTGATCTGGTTGTCCCACCCTTCCCGCGTTCTCTGCGGGAGGTGGGGCCGCCGTGCCGCGCTCCGGTTGGCTGATCACCGAGTACACCTGTTCGGAACTAGCTGGAATTGACTGCGTCAGGATTTACTCGGCTTTTAGCAACATGCAGGTCACATCATCGTGCTGCGGCGTATTGCCGACAAAAAAATCCAGCTCCGACATCAACCGCTTGAGCAATTCGCCGGGTTGCAGAAGCCGGCCCGCATCGAGCGTGGTGAGCAAGCGGACCTCTCCGTACTCTTCGTTTCGGGCGTTGACCGCCTCCACCAGACCATCCGTGAAGATTACGAGCCAGTCTCCCGGAGCCAGGGTCACGGTGGCCGCTTCGTATTTCACTTCAGGCAGGATGCCAAACGGGAGCCCGCCCACATCGAGCCGTTCGATCTGTCCGCTGGCGCGGCGCAGAATCGGATTATTATGCCCGGCATTGATGTAATGAATCGTGCGGTGTGCCGCGTCGTATTCCGCCAGAAATGCCGTGGTAAAGCGCAATCCACCTTGGCTGTTCGAACAGGCATAGCGGTTCATGTTGGCGGCCAGTTCCGGCAGGGCAACCAGCGCGGTCGAAAGGGTTTTCAAACTCGCCTGGAAGGTCGCCATGAGCATCGCCGCGGGAATGCTTTTTCCCGCAACGTCCGCCACGGCAAACACAATTCGATTGTCTTCGTTCGTCTTGCCCGGGCGAGGAAAGACATCGTAATAGTCGCCGGCAACGGTATTGGCAGGCCGCGTGGCATAGGCAACGGCCAGCCCTGGAATCTGCGGCGGTGCTCCCGGCAGCAACCAAGTCTGAATCTCGCGGGCGATCTGTAGATCTCGCTTCATCACCACGCGATCCCCGATCTCCAGGATCAGCAGGACGAGCAGGAGCATCGCACCCCAGAAATGCAGGTCCAGCTCCTCCACATAGACCTTGCCGTCGTTGCTGGTGTAGCCCGAGTGGGGGATCAGAATCAGAATCAAGGCGACCAGCAGGAGTACGCGCCGCGCCGGCGAGAGCTTCTCGAAGACCGCCCAGAAGAATTCCTTGACGACGTGAAGATGATGGCCGCGAGCCGTCAAGCCTTCCGGCGTCTTGGCGGCCACGTCTTTGGAATAAAGCCGATAGCTGGCACGAGCTTCTGACTCAAACTGCGACCACAGTTGGCTGACTTCGAGCCCTTCCGTCACGCGGCGCCAGAAATTCTTGAAATGTACAGTCAGCGGGACCGGCTGTGCAGCGGGTTGTCCAGTTGGTGGGGAGGCGGTCGCCATGGAGATAACCTAAAATTATAGAGGATGCGTGACCGGAATTGAGTAATTGGGCAATTGTTCGGGAACGTCATTGTCTCTTCCAAATTTGCATGGCGAAGATTACTCCATTCCCCCATTACCCGAGTCTTCAAAACAGGTTCAACTGCTGATCGAAGTCCAGGACAGGCCACTTCGTGGCAAACGCGGTGCGTTCCTGGCGGTCTGCGCGCGTGAGTTTGTATCTCTGGCGAAGACGCGCGATCAAATGCGACAGCCGCTTGGCATACGCGGGAGGCAGGAACGCGCGATCTTGATAGCGCTGCCTGTAATTCTCGGCGAGATGAGGGAAGTTCTGCTCGAGAAACGGAAGAAAGACCGCCGCCGAGCAGGGCTTGAGGAATAACGGATTCGCGAAGACGTAGTCGGCCCCAACTTCTGCGGCGGCCCGGATCAGACTTTCGAGATCGCCTGGCGAGTCGGTAATTCCCGGGACAACCGGCGAGCAACTGATACCCACGCGTAAGCCGGCCTGAGCCAGCATGCGCACGGCATCGAGGCGCAAATCCGGACGTGGGGCGCGAGGCTCCAGGATGCGAGCCAGATTTACGTCAAGCGTTGTGACTGTGATGTGAACCGACAGCCGATTTGCCTGCGCAACTTGCTTCATCAGCTCCAGATCCCTGACCACCAGGTTTGATTTCGTCACAATGCCAAGCTCAAAGCCGCGATGCCGCGAGAATTCCTCCAGAATGCCGCGCGTGACTTCGTAGCGCCGCTCGGCTGGCTGATACGGGTCCGTTGCGGTTCCCAGCGCGATCGATTCATGCGGCTTCACCTTGCGCAGTTCCTGCCGCAGCAACCCGGCCGCATGCTGCTTGACATAGATCTTCTGCTCGAATTCCATGCCGTCGCGCATCTCCATGAATTCGTGCGTGTAGCGGGCATAACAGTAGCGGCACCCGAACTCGCATCCGCGATAGGGATTGATAGTCCACGTGAAGGGCATCTGCCGCCTGCTGATGCAACGATTCAGCAGAGACTTCGCTTGCAGAGTGAAGTACTCAACGTTGTGCCCTTCGCGGATGGACTCCCCTTCCGAAGCCAGACGGGCAATTCCCACCAGGCGCGGTTTCTCGGCATCGGGAAGCAAGGGCAGGATAGACATCAAATATTCGCCTTTTGTTCGCTATCATAGGACGGATCACCCGTCCCGTCAATATTGACAGGGACAGGAGCCAACGACGAAACGACCCTTCTCTGTTGATCAGTTAACATGAACCGCAATTCGCTAGACTGGTTCGGAGGCGGCAGACAGGACAGTAAAGAAATCAGTCTGCGCTGCGATTGCAACCCAGAGATATATTCGACGTTGCTCACAAAGCGCGAATGCGTTGTCTATTAATCACTGCTCAAACCACCACTCTTTTGCTGGCTCTGTTGCCAACGACCCTTTTTGCTCAAGACACCGCACGGAGAGGTCAGCCGGCCGAACCGCAGGGTCGCCCACTTACCGCGAGTGAAACGGCTTATCCCCCGCAGCTATCAGGAGTTGTCGTTGACACATCGGGAGCAGTGATCGCCGGGGCGATCGTGCAGGTTAGAAACGTGAACGGTACTGTACAAAGAACGGCACAGGCAGACACGAAAGGCGTTTTCACTATTTCTGGACTCTCGGCCGGCGATTGTCAACTAGTCATATCCAGCCCTGGTTTCGAAACGAAAGAAATGCACGTCACCGTAAGGAATAGTGGTGCGGCGTCGTCCCTGCTGCACATCTCTCTGGCCGTGAGCGGCGTGAGCACCACCATACATGTGCAGGGCCGGGCAGATGACCTCATCGGAATTGCCGAGTCCGCCACCCAGGGAACGGTGGGCGCAAAGGAAATCCAATATCGTCCGCTTCTTCGTTCAGGAGAAGTTTTGGAGACCGTTCCCGGTGTCATCATCACTCAGCACGCTGGCGGCGGCAAAGCCAACCAATATTTTCTCCGCGGCTTCAATCTCGACCACGGGACAGATTTCGCCATTTTTCTCGACGATGTGCCACTTAACCTGCCGTCGCATGCCCACGGCGAGGGATACTCGGACATGAACACCGTCATCCCTGAGTTTGTGCAGCGGGTGGATTTCCAGAAGGGTCCTTATTACGCCGATGTCGGCAATTATGGCTCGGCTGGAAATGCTCATCTGGTGTTCTTCAAGACCTTGCCCCAGAACTTCTTCAAGGTGGAAGGCGGCATGTTTGGCTATGGGCGGGCCGTTTTCGGTGTATCACAAAAGCTCGGCTCAGGCAGTTTGCTGTACGGCGGCCAAGCGTATCACGATGACGGTCCCTGGACGCATCCGGATAATTACTATAAATTCAACGGCCTTGTAACCTACAGCCGAGGCGGAGACGCTGATGGTTTCAGCATCACGGCTCGTGGCTACCACGGAACATGGCACTCGAGCGATCAGATCGCAGCCAATGCCGTGCCCCTCGTTGGCTTCTACGGCACACTAAATCCCACTGACGGTGGCCATTCACAGCGTTATAGCCTGCAGGCGGAATGGCATCATCAGGACGCGAATTCCGCGTCGCAAATCATGGCCTACGGCTTTTACTATGACCTCGATTTGTTCTCTGACTTCACATACTTTCTCACGGACACAAGTCGCGGCGATCAGTTTGAGCAGAAAGACAGGCGATGGGTTGCTGGGCTGGACGCACGCCACACGGTTTTCAGCGAATGGTTTGGACGCAAGGTGCAAAATACGTTCGGCCTGCAGGTGCGCAACGATTGGATCCATAACGGGCTATTTCAGGACGAGAATCGCGTACGCGTGGACAAAACTGACTCCGAAACCGGCACCTCCTTGCCCGCGACCACGCAAGCGGATCGCTTTACGGACACGCAAGTAGGTTTCTATGCGGAAAATAAGATCCAGTGGGCGGAAAGATTCCGCTCGCAGGCGGCGCTGCGCGGCGACCTACAGTACTTTGACGTCACCAGCCTGGTTACATCCGCCAATTCCGGTACAGCCAGCAAGATCCTTCCCAGTCCCAAATTAAGTTTGATTTTCGGTCCCTGGTCCAGCACTGAGTTCTACGTGCAGGGAGGATTCAGTTTTCACAGCAACGACGGGCGAGGCACAACGCAGACCGTCGAACCGGTCTCGGGGGAAAATCCTTACCCCAACACGCTCGCGACGAAACTTCCCGCACTGATCCCGACCAAAGGTGCGGAAATCGGCGTTCGCACTCTGTCTGTCCCACATCTGCAAAGCACAGTTTCTCTCTGGTACTTACGCAGTGTCTCGGAACTGCAGCAGTCCGGCGACACCGGAGGCACGTCTGCTTCACGACAACCGAGCGACCGATATGGCGTCGAATGGGCCAACTACTACACGCCGTTGGAACACGTTGCCTTTGATTTTGATTTCGCAAACTCTAAAGCCCTTTTTTCCGGAATTGACGAAGACGATGCGGCGCCGGACAGCTCGGGTGGCAGGCGCGTGCCCGAAGCAGTGGGGCTGGTGATCGCATCGGGCATCACCCTGCACGATCTCAAAGGCTTTTCGGGGAGTCTGCGCTTGCGCTACTTTGGCCCTCGCGATTTAACGTCCGATGCAATCTATCGCTCAAATAGAACGGCGTTGCTCAACGCGCAGGTCGGTTTTCAGGTTAGTGAAAAATGGCGCGTTTCGGTTGACTTTCTAAATTTACTTAACCGCCGGGATCACGACATAGACTACGCCTACACTTCGCGAATAACGCCAACCGTCGCTTCGGCGTTCACCGATGTTTTCCACCCGGTGGAACCCTTTCAGGTGCGATTCTCGTTAGCAAGGACTTTCGGAGGGATCTTTTGATGAATGTCGGGGAGAATCGGCAGGGGCTCTTTTGCGAGGATGGCTTACGCGGTGCGCAGCATTCGACGACAGTGCCTGTCGTAGTGCAGTCGCACACTCCGCTGAGGACTGACTAGGATCGAGGGGCACTCTCATTTGCACAATCGTTGCCGGTCATGTTTACTGACGCATGAACGGAATGGGATCATCTCTGCCCGGCTTCATCGCTTTTGCATTCCATCGGGCGGATTCACCCATGGATTGTGCTATTGAGCGAGCTTGTTCAGGAAGCGGGAGGCGCGGATTGCCTTCAGTTGCTTATCGTTCAAGTACGCCGGTTTACCAGTACAAATCGCCGCCGCGCACATCAGGTTATCGGAGTCATTGTCGTGCACCGGTATGAAGCCGGAGCCAAGCAAAAGATGACCGACTTCGTGCGCCATAGTAGTCTTGTCGACTGCATCGGCCGCTATCATGACTGCCGGCCGCGCGGGCAAACTGCCCGCGCATCCCTGTAGTGTGCCGCCGTTACGCTCCCGCAGGGTCGGCGCGTAATAGACGGTAATATCGTTCGGATGGGTGTCCAGTTTATCGCCAAGGTTTTGCAAAAAACGTTGCTCGTCCGAGAGTTGATCCCATTTGCAATCTCCGTCGACGACCGTCAATGTGATCGGCTGGCCCTGGGTGTCAAACCCGACAGATTCCCCCGACGCCAACTCGATCTTGATCGCGTACTGAGCGTAGATTTCGCCCATAACCTTTAGTTGCGTCATTTCGCTAACCTGAGGCATAGCGATCGATCGGAGGTGAAGGCGAACTTTGTGCGTGAAGCCACTCCGCGGCAGAGGCGGTAAATCGGTGCCTGCAGACGGAAGAAGTCCGTCAAGCTTCGTCATCGTCTCGTGACCAACCACGCCGTCAATAGAGAGACCGTACTTCTTTTGAAAATCGCGGACTTTGCTTGCCGTCTCATTACCGAACACTCCATCCGGAGAGCCATATTTTCGCGTCGAGATCGGGAGATCAAAACCAAGGTCGGTCAATGCTTGCTGAAGTATTCGGACCGGTTGGCCGCTTTCGCCACTAGCAAGGGCTGGACTGTTCTCCGCCGCTCTCCGTAGCCGTTCACTTGATACAAATCTCGGAGATTTGAGCGCCATACATCCTCCTTACAGAAGGCGATTCACCATTCGTGGGCATTCCTGGTCTCATCAACGGCAAATCATACACCTGATGCTGGCGGCGGGCGACCCACTGCGCTGCCCGGGGAGGCTAAAAGTAGTGACGGTGTCTACAAGCTTAGTGAGGCCGAAGTACCTGCTTGTTCGGATGAAAACCAATTCGGTTGGGTAACAATACCGAATCGGACGTCAAGCTCCCTCGCTCTTCGACTCACTTTCTCACGGTCGCTCTAACTCCGGCATTCTGCTGGGCAGCTGAGATATGGGAGGTGGTGTAGTAAGTTCCTTTACCAGAATCTCTGTTCCGTATCGGAGCATCTGTCCGACAATTCGTCGCGTGGCTATTGCTGGGATGGTGGAACATCGAAGCCGTACTTTCTCAAAGTTTCGCCGACGGCTCTGGTCTTGATGAATGATAAAAACTGCTTTGCTATCTCTTTATTCTTGGACGAGCCTAGGATGACGCACGCCTGCTCGATCGGCGGATAGTCGCCGGCAGGAACTTCAACGTAGCGTCCCTTATCTTTCATGGTTGGGGACAAAGCCAGAGACAATGCCACAATTCCCACGTCGGCCGATCCCGATACGACGAAGGATGCGGTCTGCGAGATATTCTCGCCAAGCACGAACTTGTCCCGCACTCTGTCGTAAATACCCTCATTTTGCATCGCCGCCACCGCTGCTTGTCCATAGGGCGCGTGTTGCGGATTTGCAACAGCGATCTTCTTGATCGAAGGAGCCAGGAGCGCTGGCAAGCCCGACCCAAGATCGAGCGCGGAGTCATTCGGCACCCAAACCGCGATCTTGCCCTTGGCGTACTCGTAATAGGTCCCGGGCCCCGTCAATCCAGCAGACTGCAGCTTTTTGGGGTAGTCGAGATTCGCTGAAAAAAACATATCGAAAGGCGCCCCATTCTGAATCTGCTGAAAAAAGTTTCCGGACGAACCGTAAATCAACTTCACTTCCTTCCTGGATTCCTTCTGGAATTGAGCTGCGACGTCCTGCATGGCGAACTGAAGATCTGCGGCGGCAGCCACGGTGATCGATTGTGCCGCGCAAGATCCGGCCAGCACTAAAGCCGCAAGTAAGGCGACCAAATTACGTATTCGCGTTTGCATGTTCTCCCTCATCGCGGTCAATAATCGCAGCGTGCCAATCTCAGCGAGACACGAAGCTTTCGTGGATAGATCGAGACAATCCCAGGGGATGTCATGGTGCACGTGGTCGTCCGGGTTGGAGAAAATCTCATTGAAAGCGCGATCACACGAGGCAATGCCGACGAATTGAAGCTCAAGATAGGGGACACAGTGCTTGCTCTCGGTACGGCAACAGAAGTGATAATTCAGTAGGACTGACGGCTACTGCACATCCACGATTTTCAACTCGGTCACCTGCCGCACCCAACGAGCCATTCTCTTCTCGTCGGGAATCACGATTCGGTAGGGCCCCGCTTTTGCATCCAGGGGTTTCCCGTCTTGCAAGAAGGCAAGCACGATCTCTTTGTCTGTAAAATCTGGATCGATCTCAGGAAGCGCAATCACAGCCCGATACCCATCCGCAGCTTCCACCAGAAGGCACGAAGCCACACGCTTGCTTCGCATGGAATGCCCAAACTCCACCCCGGCTTTTTCGAGAACAGCCTTCAGCGCTACGCCCTCAAATTCGGCAGACGTATCTGAACTGTGAGTAGTCACCTTGATGTGCGGCAACGACTCGATCTCTGCCCTTTCCAGAACAATCCCTTTTCCATTCTCGTTCTGAATCTTGAGTTGCTGGCATTGCGCCAGCGCAGCACTCAGCAGCAGACTAACTAGTACGCAGTGAGACAAACGGCTCTTCATGCCTCAAACCCGCAGGATCATCACTTCTGTAGCTTTGATGAGGGCTGCCGCAGCCTGTCCGCGTTTGAGTTGCATTTCTCGGGCTGAGCGTGCCGTGATGATCGAAGTGATTTGCTGGCCTCCAATCGAAACCCTGACTTCAGCCATGAGCCCGCTTATCTGCACTGACTCGATCCGTCCCACCAGCTGATTACGGCCGCTCACGCGTCGGATCTGTTCTTTGCGTTGTTGCTCGCTCTTGCCCCTTCGGGTTCTGAATAGCAACCTGTCCACTTCGCTTTGCGGAATACGATGATGTCCTCCCGCAGTCTGAACACTGCGAATCTTGTTCTTGTAAATCCACTGTTTGATGGTCGGAAAGCTGATCCCCAGCTGCAATGCCGCGTCACGGAGCTTTAGCAGCTCCATGGAATTCCGCTCGGACGTGCCATTCTTCTGCATAGGGACGAAATCGTGCCGACACTCAGAGTCCCGTCGCCTCCAGTGCGGCCGCTTCAGTATAGCCCACGAAAGCAGGTGTAAGTGAGCAGAATCGTAGACATTACTACTGGTGAATCGTAGTTCATATGCATTTCTAGTTCTGATAAAAACGTGCCTCTCCGCCGGGGCATCGGCGAGTTCAGCCATGCGCAGTTGCAGGCCAAGAGCGGCCACGCATTGGCTGAATCCCACTCATTCACCGCCCTGCGGTATCGCCCCGAAAGCCTTTGACGTTCTCCCTCCGGCAGCAAGGTCGGTCCCTTCCCTCCTGCTATCGGCCTCACAGTACGTAAGTCCTGTATAGTGTAAGGTTGTAACGTCGGAGTTTAGAATGATTCGTTCTTAACTGAGCCAGTTGACACTCTTCTTTATGCTTGCGCCGGACAAGGTTCCGCGGATGCTGATTGGCGAAGACTGTGCCGATCACTTCGCCATAAGAACACTTTTCTGATTTGAGGGTCGAAGGTCTTGTTGAGGTGACTGAAGGCATAGCCTTTGCTTCGACCTCTCTCCACCACTAGAATCAGGTACTTCCATTCAGATTTGAGGCGATCGCTGGGTTCTACGGGGCTGCATGGACGTCAACGGGAAGGAAGAATTACACCGGAAGTGGAGCAACAATCCGGATTTGTTAGCGGGCATTCTTGCCACGGCGATGGATGCGATCATCGTCATCGAAGATTCCCAGCGGATCATTCTGTTCAACACGGCTGCCGAGACCATGTTCGGCTGCTCCGCTCGTGAAGCGATTGGAAGTTCGCTGGAGCGTTTTATCCCGGAACGTTTTCGCGAAGCGCACCGTACGCACGTTCGGCAGTTTGGCGAGACTGGACTCACAAAACGAACCATGGGTGGCGGCAGGGTGAGCAAGCTTTGGGGCTTGCATGCAGATGGCAACGAGTTCCCGATCGGGGCCTCAATTGCTCAGTCGACAATCGGGGGTTCAAAGATTTTTACCGTAGTCATTCGAGATATTACTGAGCGCGTTCATGCTGAAGATGTCCTCAAAAACAGTGAACGACGCCGCCGGGAATGGGTGGTTTACTCCCCCGTCGCGATGGTCGTGAGTCGCGGACCAAGGTACGAATGCGAACTGGTCAACCTCAAATTCACCGAACTGTTCGGATACACAATTGAGGACATGCCCGACGAAGCCCATTGGTGGCCACTCGCGTATCCGGACGAGGAGTACAGGGAAGCTCTAAAAGCAGAATGGCAAGAGCGTATACGGAAAGCCGTTTCGCGACACCAACATCAGATCGAACCGATGGAGGCAGTCGTCCAGTGCAAAGATGGTTCGAAACGGCATATTGAATTTCATTTTGCTTTCCTCGCTGAGACCAACCTGGTCAGTTTTGTCGACCTGACCGAACGTCGGCGGGCCGAAGAGGCCATGCGGAAATCGGAGCAGAAATTCTCGAAAGTGTTCCGGCAAAATCCGACGGCCCTGACATTGACGAGCGCGCGGGATCATCGTTATCTCGATGTCAACGATGCCTTTGAGCGCGTGACAGGCTGGCGTCGCGATGAGGTGCTGGGACGCACTCCACTCGACATTGCCATGTGGGTCGATCCCGCGGAAAGAGTAAGTTTTGTGATGAATCTTCTGGCGGGAGGCGTCTTTCACGGAAAGGAAGTACGTTACCGTCGCAAGGACGGGACCGAGAGAGTAGCCCTAAGCTCAGCGGAAATAATCGAAATCGAGGATGAACCATACATTCTGTCCGCAATTGCCGACATCACTGAGCGCCAACGTTCAGAGCAAGAACGATTGCTCTCGGAGCGTCGCTTCCGGCAATTTTTCGAGACCATGCCGGAATACTGTTACACGGTTTCGCCGAAGGGCGAAATTATCGATGCGAATCTGGCTGCCTGTTCGGTCCTTGGCTATAGCAGAGACGAACTGGTGGGAAAGCCGCTCTCCCAGATCTATGCCCCCGAATGTCATCCCAAACTGCACGATCTGCTCAAGAGATGGATGGCGGATGGTGTGCTTCGCGACGAGGAAATGGTCATAATCACCCGGCAGGGGCAGAGGCGAACCGTGCTTCTCAATGTCGGGTCTGTCAGGGATTGTGACGGCAATCTCCTGCACTCTACTTCCGTGCAGTTCGATATCACAGACCGCAAGCTGGCTGAACAGAAGGTGCGTGAGAGTGAGGAGCGCTTCCGCCTGGTCGCCAATACCGCGCCCGTAATGATCTGGATGGCAGGCAGCGACAAGTTGTGCAACTACTTCAACAAGCCCTGGCTCGATTTCACCGGCCGCACTCTCGCACAGGAACTCGGCAATGGCTGGGCTGAAGGGGTACACGGCGAGGATTTTGTCCCTTGCCTGAAAGCCTATACGGAAGCATTCAACAAAAGAGAACCGTTCGAGATGGAATATCGGCTCCGGCGCCACGACGGTGAGTACCGCTGGATTCTCGATACCGGGGTGCCGAGGTTTAATGAGAACGGTACCTTTGCCGGATACATCGGATCTTGCATCGACGTAACGGAACGGAAACGCGCCCAGGAAGAGCTCTCCACTATGGGGCACAAACTCATCAAAGCTCATGAGGAAGAACGCACCCGGATTGGCAGAGAACTGCACGACGACGTCACCCAGCGTCTGGCACTATTAGCGGTTGAATTGGATCAGTGGAGTAAGGAACCGTCCCAGCGAGATTTTTCGGATCCGTTGAGCCAGGCACAGAAGCGAATCATGGAGATTTGCAAAGATGTGCAGCACTTGTCCCATCGATTGCACTCCTCGAAACTCGAGTATCTGGGATTGGCTGCCGCAGCCAGGAGCTTCTGCAAGGAGCTGTCTGAAAAGGCTCAGATAGAAGTGCAGTTCCGCCATTCGGCAGTTTCATCGACCATGCCAAAAGAAGTCTCCCTTTGTTTGTTTCGAGTTCTACAGGAGGCGCTTCAGAACGCGGTCAAACATAGCGGCGTCAGAACTTTCAAGGTAGAACTGCATGGTGCGTCGGATGGCATTGAGTTGATGGTATCCGACGACGGGAAGGGTTTTGAAGAACGCGATGCCTTTTTCCGAAAAGGCCTCGGATTGATCAGCATGCGGGAACGACTACAACTCGTCCATGGGGAGTTGCTCGTCAACTCCAAGCCCGGCGCGGGCACCAAAATAACCGCGCGAGTTCCCCTGAAGGCCGTTCCTGCAGAATCAGGCATCACCGAAAAGCGGAGCTGATGGTTGGTCGGATGTTGCCACGCTTTCAAACTCGCATCTGCGGCAATGGTTGATGGTCCAGTCATTCAAAGGGCCTTCCAGAGTTTGTTGAAGTCTCTGGCCTCATGGAATGGGCCGCGCCAAAGGCTCTCCGTTCCGATGTGCTGAACCAGCGAGGGCAAATGGTAGAAGAGGGGACATACTCGTCCCGCAAGACGTGCAACCTTGCAGTCAGCGAAAGGTCCAGGCTCGACTCCCCAATGAGTTATTACATAACGGGCTGTAGCTCGCGATAGGATTAGGGCCTGGCTTCCGAGTACCGATGCAGGCGATGCTTCACCATAAGCAGAGTTCGGGTACGATCGCTGGATGTGAACGCCGGGATTGTACAGCGATGCATAAAAATGGTTTCCGGGAATATGGCGCTGAAGGGGTGTCCACGAAGCCAGATTGTGAAACAAGTAGCGGTTAAAATCCAGGTCGTCTTCCAAGAATAAAAAGATCTCATCGTTCCGTTTCGCGGCGACGCGCAGAATGCGACGGAAAAGCTCGGCGGCGCGCTCGACCGGAGCCCGCAACCGCGGATCATCAAATTCCACCGTAAGCGTACCCTTCCAGTCTGTTGCCTCAAGGTTCGCGAGAGTGTGCGAGCGAAGCTCATCGCGAGCAGTGCAGGATGCCATGTACGCTCTAGGGCTTAACATCAACGACTTTCCTTTGACAGAGGCTCCGGGTTCGGTACACAATCGACGACCATTATGATGCAACTGAACCCTGCCAACGTTCTCGCCGTCATTCGTGATCGAGAAGGAAACACTGTCGAGGACCTCTGTGCAAAATTCGGAATCGACCCGACTTATGGACGCTACTATCTGGAAAACGTGCTGCAACAGTTGCAGGATGCCGGATTGATTTTGCACGAGGGCTCCGGCAGTAGCATCTCCGGCAGGATCGAAGTCATCCCCAACCTGCGCAAAATCCAGCTAGCACTGGGCTTCAGCCTGAAGACTCTAGGCCAAACAGGATCGGATTCGATGATGGTCGAGCCTCATTTCGGCAAGCCCGCTGGATTTCCGACCCCGCTGGATGTTTTCGTGGTAATGGCATTTAAACCAGCTTTGCGTCCAATTTACGATGATCACATTCTGAAAGTGACGAAGTCGCTCAACTTGGTGGCCAAGCGGGCGGATGATTTCTTCAGCGCTCATCACATCATGTCAGATGTCTGGGAAGCCATGAACGCGGCACAATTGGTGATAGCCGATTGCACCGGGCGAAACCCGAATGTGTTCTACGAAGTCGGGATGGCACACACTTTGGGTCGGACCGTCATCCTGATCACCCAGGAGAAGAAAGACGTTCCCTTCGACCTGCAGTCGATCCGCTTCATTCCCTATGAATACACCCCTCCCGGTATGGTCGATTTCGAAGCAAGGTTAACGCAGACTCTGAAGGCCGAGTTGGGAATGACCCCGGAGTCTTCGGCTCCTTTGCCATACCCGTATCCCAAAATTCCATAGGATGGGAGCAGTTCGTTGCTGCTATTCACATTCTCATGAGAAAAAACAGGCGGTCAGCCGCTCGACTTTAGACGTTGCAAGCGAGTCCGCCAAAGCAACGCTCGCTACCACCCGCGCTGCAGCTATAATGTGCGACCTATGCGCCTACTCTTGAAGTTCAATTTGATCCTGATTGTCGTCTTCGGGGCCGGCACGGCGGCCGCGGCTTATTTCGCGCGCTCTTTCCTGCAGCAGACCGCGCATGACGAGGTCCTGCAGCAGGCACGGCTGATGATGGGTTCCGCCGGGGCCATGCGTACCTACACGACCAAACAGGTAGGGCCATTGCTTCAGGAACACCAGGAAAGGATCAATACCTTTCTCGCGCAAACGGTTCCTGCCTATGCTGCGACCGAGGCATTCAATTATCTGCATGCGGATTATCCTGATTACACCTACAAGGAAGCGACACTGAATCCCACCAATCTACGCGACCGTGCGGTTGATTGGGAGGCCGATATCGTCCAGATCTTCCGCGCGCATCCCGACCAGAAGGAATTCTATGGAGAGCGCGATACTCCGGCGGGGCGTTCCTTGTTTCTGGCGAAGCCGATCGTTGTTCTTGGTCCTTGTCTTCAATGTCACAGCACCGCCGAGCAAGCGCCGCCCGCGATGACCCGGATTTACGGAAAGAATAACGGCTTTGACTGGAAGCTTGGGGACGCCGTAGGCGCGCAAATCATTTCCGTTCCCATGTCGGTTCCACTCGGGATCGCCGACCGTGCATTCCGCACGTTGATGTACTCCCTGGGTGGAATTGCACTCGCCACTCTGATCTTGCTTGATCTGGCGATTGTAATCATCGTGATTCGCCCGGTAACAAAGTTGTCCAAGGCGGCCGATCAGATCAGCAAAGGCGATCTTAGCGTGCCCGAGCTTACGGTCAAGGGATCAGACGAGATCTCGCAACTGGCCGGATCTTTCAACCGGATGTACCTCAGCCTGGTGAAAGCAATCCGTATGCTCGAACAGCAGTGAGCAATTGTCATCCTGACGCACCGCCTTTCGGCGCCGGTGGACTTGAGCAATTCTGCACGCGATGTTCGTGCAGCCGAAGTACACAGGTCCTCCGACGCAAAGAACGCGCTTCAGGATGACATCAGAAAGGATCTAGAGAGGCCGGGAGCGCAGGAACTTCTCCCGGTCCGCAGGAGCAGTAATCTCGGAAGCAAGCGCTTTGTAGAGTTCAGCGACCGAGCGGGCATTCTTGGCGGCACGGTTAACCAGGATCTTCGCCATCGGGCCTACGAAGACCGCAAGATTCTTGCGCGCAGTTTCGAGGACTGCTGGATCCCACGACTTTCCCGAGGTCGAGGTCTGGCGGACTGGTGCGGGCACGTGTTCGGACCTGGGAGTGATCTCGCCTGGCAAGGGCCTTCTCGGCGTGGGAATCCCGGGAGACTGTGGTTCTCCAGGGATCATCGTCGCGGCCGCATGAGGCCTGCTTCCCCGGGACAAACCGCTGAGTGCAGCATGAAACTCCTCGGCGGTCTGGAATCTCGCCTCCGGTGCTTTTTCCAAGGACTTCGCCAGAATGCGCGAAACTTCGATCGGGACATCGGGCGCCAGTTCGGTCACGGGCCGAGGTCTCCCCTCCAAGTGCGCCTTCAGGATGCTATAGAAGCTGGTGCCTTGCACCGGCGGTTGGCCGCTCAGCATCTCGTACAAAGTCACCCCGACCGAGTACAGGTCGGAGCGCGAGTCCACAGGTTCTGCTTTCATTTGCTCGGGAGACATGTAGAACAGCGAACCTAGCGCGACCCCTTCGCTGGTGAGCCGCGGGTCCCCGCTTCGGCTGGCAATTCCAAAATCCGTGAGCTTCGCCCGATCGTCAGTCCCAACCAGAATGTTGGAGGGCTTGATATCGCGGTGCACGACACCGTGGCGATGGGCATAAGCCAAAGCGTCGAGCACCTGTTGGGTGAACCGGACCGCGCGGGCCGTCTCGATCCTCCCCTGCTGGATATGCCAGTGCAGCGACATTCCATCGACGTACTCCATGATCATCAGGATCTGGTCGTTGGCGCGGAGAGCGGTTCTCAGCGAGGCGATACCCGGATGCTCCAGCGAGGCGACAACCTTGATCTCCCGCAGGAAGCGTTCCATCAAATCAGAATGCGCCTCGACATCGGGCAGCAAGACTTTCATCGCCTCAATCCGGTCGGAGAGCAGATTGCGGACCTTGAAGACCTTCCCCATCCCGCCCCGGCCAATGACGGAAACAATCTCGTAGTCTCCGATGGTCGTGCCGACTTCGAATATGGTTGGCCCTGTGGGCATGAGCGACCAAGTATACGGCGAACGGGGGCCTGCAATCTGCGCTGTCTTGAAAAGCCTACTTCTTTTCCGCTGAGGTTTCCGCTGGCTTCTCGAAAAGTTTCGGATCTATGGCAGGGTTGATCTCGATATTCTTGTACTCCACGACGCTCGTCTCTTCCCCATTCTGCTTGTTCTTGCGCTGCAGCGGAAGCGTAAGGCCGTTGACATTTTTCCATTCGTCCATGATCGTTTCCCCTTGCACGGGACCGCCCGGACCGAGGGTTTGGTAAGTTTCTTTCAGAATGTGTCCATCCGCGGGATTCACGAACCATCGAATCGCCGCACCCGCCGCGTTCACGTCGACGATGCGCGAATCGATGTCTCCAATCTTCTCGGTTCCACCCGCATTGAAGAACACATCTGGATCCTTCCAGTGCGACGCGATGAAAATCGGGTCACGCTTGAGCTGTTCCAGCGTCTCATTCTTCTGCGCTGCAGGCATTGTTTGCGTCCCCATGGCGCCCATCGACATGAATCCGCTATCAGGCGTCGCGACAATGGTCAGCGTGCCTTGCGGAGTCTGTAGTTCGGCGTGGAGCCGGTCGGGGTAGACGATCGTCGCCCGCACCTGCATCGGAAGGTCGCCCTGTGGAGTCTTCCGCGTCATCGTGGACTCGGTTTTCACAGATTTGATCGCCGCAAACTTGGCTTCGCCCCCCATGGCAGCGATCACTTTCGACGCCAGTTCCTTGCCTTCGGAGTTCGACCCAGTGGGCTTCTCGCTCTGCTCCTGCTTCATTCCCGGTGGCGGCGGAATTGTGATGTCGATTTCCTTCGCCGGCCCGAGCGAAGAGAGCGGCTTATCGAACTCTTTGGTGTTCCCGACGACCAGCACGGCCAGCTGGTTTTTGTGCATGTACTTTGCGGCGATGCGGTTCACATCCGCCGCCGTGACCTTCTTGATTTCTGCCTGATACTTGTCGAGCCAGTCCGCAGGATATCCGTAATACTCGTAGGTCATGCGCTCGGCGAGAATCTTGTCGGGGGAATCGAGCCGGAAGACAAATGCATTCAGAATGTCGTCCTTGGCACGCGCGACATCCTCGTCGGTGAAAGGCTCTTTACTCAAATTGTCAATGTCGATGTCAACGTGCTGAATGGCATCGACCGTGCTCTGACTTTTCGTCCCCATGGCGATCTGGAGAGTGCCGGGATGCCCGAAGTTTGCCCCGATGCCTCCACCCACTCCATATGCCAGGCCCAGCTTGGTTCGAATGTCATTGAACAGGCGTGAAGAAAATCCTCCGCCGAAGGCCTCATTGAACACGCTGATCGCGTAGTAGTCAGGATTGTCGCGCGTGGTGCCCAGCGTCACCATGCGGATATTGCTCTGGTTCACGTCCTCCTTGGGGATCAGATAATAGCCGGGCTTTGCGGAGTGATATTGCAAGGTCTTCGGAAAAGGTGGAAAGCTCTCGCCGTTCGGCCAGGCTTCGAAAGCAGAACGAAGGCGGGTCTCCATCGCAACGGCGTCAAAATCCCCGCTGATCCCAAGAATGATGTTGTTAGGGTGGACATATTTTCCGTGCCAATCGATCAGATCTTGGCGGCTGATAGCCGCGACCGTCGCATATTCTGGCACCCGGGCGTAGGGATTGTCAGCACCGTACGCGAGTTTGGTCGCCTCGCGATGAGCAATCTGGCCAACGTCGTCATTGCGGCGAGAAATGCCGTCTTCTTCGCCCTTCTTTGCGATGTCGATCTTATCTTCGCGGAATTCCGGGTTCCGCAGGACATCGACGAAGGCTTTGAAAACGTCGTCGAGATCGCCCTTCAAGCACGAGAAACTGATGGTGGTGGAGTCAGGGCCGCCGCCGGTCTCGACTTTCGCCGCGCGCACCTCGAGAAAGTCGTCGAGTTGATCGCCAGTCTGGGATTTCGTGCCGCCCGTACGCCAGACCTCGCCGTAAATGTCCATCAGGCCGGTTTTACTTGCGGGCTCGCTGGATTGCCCGCCGCGGATGCGGGCCGTGCCGTCAATCAGCGGTAGTTCGTGATCTTCCTGCAGGAAAATCACCATCCCGTTGGACAACTGAATTCGCTTGGGCTGCCGGGGCTGGAACGAGCGCAACGGCGGAATAGGGACCTGCTTCCAACTGGTGGCCTGGGCATGGGAACGCGTTGCCGGTGCGAGAACCCCGATGGTCAGCAGCAAGATGAGGAGTTTACCTTTCATTGCGCACCTCCCTGATCGGCAGGAGCATTGCCTTCTTCGCCACCGGACGCCACGCCGGCGCCACGTGCATTCTCGATGATCCCAACGGTGCGGTTCGTATCGACAAAAACCTGGTTCGCGACACGGCGAATGTCGGCCTTGGTTACGGCGTCAATCCGATCCACCGACCGGAACAACTCACGCCAGTCCCCATAACGCGTTTGATACGTAGCGAGCTGCGTGGCCAATCCTCCGTTGTCGGCAAGGCCGCGGATCAGGTTGGCTTTGCTGCGCGTCTTGATCATTTTCAGTTCGTCGTCGCTGATGTCTTCCTTCTTCAGCCGATCGATCTCAGCGTGAATCGCGTCGGCCATCTCCTCCGGCTTGTGTCCAGGTAGCGGCACGGCGAGAAAGGCGAACAAGTGGGCATATTTGACGCCGGGATATCCGGTAATGCCCTCAGAGTAGGATGCGATCTTCTTATCGCGCACCAGCGCGCGATACAGGCGAGAAGTGCGCCCCTCGGATAACAGATCGCTGATGGCGTCAAACACCGCGTCGTCTTTGCTGCGGTAGTCCGGCCGGTGATAACCCTCGATATAGATCGGCTGCGACTGGTCTCTTAGAACCACGCGGCGCTCAGAATTCTGCGGGGGCTCCTGCGTGGTCGCCTCGTCGGGAAGCGGGTGGTCCGGCAGGCGTGCGAAATACTTTTCCAGGAGCGGCAGAGCCTCGGCCGACTTCACATCCCCGGCAATCGCCACCACCATGTTGGAGGGAACGTAGTAAGTATCGAAAAAGTCCTTCGCATCGGTGGCCGAAAAATGATTGAGGTCTGACATCCAGCCAACGGTTGGCCGATGGTACGGATGCGCCGAAAACGCCGATCCCGTGAACTGCTCCAGCAGCCGCCCAAACGGATTACTGTCAGTCCGCATGCGCCGCTCTTCGATCACCACGTTGCGCTCTTTGTAGAACTCACGCATCACCGGATGTATGAAGCGCTCCGACTCGAGATACGCCCAGAGTTCGAGCCGGTTCTCGGGGAAGGAATAGTGATACGCAGTCTCGTCATAGTTGGTGAAGGCATTCATATCCTCACCGCCATTCTGCTCGACAATTTTCCCGAATTCGTTCGGAACCACGTACTTGTTTGCTGCCTCAGTCGCGTCTTGCCAGGCCTTCTCCAGTTCCTTGAGTTTCGCCGGATCCTGCCCCACTTCCTTGTCCCGTTCCCTTAAGTAAGCGGCATAGGCGGTCTCGACCTTTTCCAGCGCGGCTTTTTCCGCAGGGTAGTCTGTGGTGCCGATCTTGTCCGTTCCTTTAAACGCCATGTGCTCGAACATATGAGCCAGCCCGGTGGCGCGCATGGGGTCCTGGACCGAGCCCGCGTCAACCAGCGTAAAGAAGGAGAACACTGGGGCTTCCGGGCGCTCACAAATGATCAGCGTCAGGCCGTTCGCCAGTTTCTTGACGGTGACACGCTTTTCAAAAGAAGCCACGTCCTGGGATATAGCCAGGGCGGAAAGAAGAAGGATCGTAAAGGCACATTTCACTATGGGGCGTTTCATCGGGCCTCCCAGGGCATGAACCGATCTTCTGCGAAAAGATATAGCTTGGACGGGCCAAGAGGGCAGAAGTTTGAAAGTACGTGGGCGGCAGGGCTGTTGTCAAACATGCTCCCTTGTAAATAGGGGGCGTAAGAGCATCGCTGTATTTTGCGCCGTGCGCAAGATCGTGCAGAATGTCAGGGCGGAGATCACGTGACCGATTCCCTCATCGAACTCCAGGGCCACACGCTGAAGCTCTCGAACCTGGAAAAGGTTCTATATCCTGCCACCGGCTTTACGAAAAAGGACGTCATCGACTACTACGCGCGGATCGCGCCCGCGATCCTTCCGCACCTGGCCGGGCGGGCGCTAACCCGCAAGCGCTACCCCGATGGCGTCGATGGCGAGCCATTCTTCGAAAAGAACGCACCCATACACAAGCCGGACTGGGTGAAAGTTGCGCCGGTCTGGAGTGGCGCCAGCCGCCGCACTGTGAACTACATCCTCGCCGATGACCTGGCCACCCTGATTTGGCTGGCCAACCTGGCCGCCCTCGAACTGCACCCTTCGCTGGCCTTGGCCAAGGACATCACTTGCCCGACCATGATGGTGTTAGACCTCGATCCCGGACCGCCGGCCAACATTGTGCAATGCTGCCAGGTGGCCGTGTGGCTGCGCGAGATCTTCGAGCACCTTGGGCTCGAGATCTTTGCCAAGACTTCGGGATCGAAAGGGATGCAGCTCTACGTCCCGCTGAACACTCCGACGACATACGACAAGACGAAGCTTTTCTCCCACGCTCTGGCGCAGTTACTCGAGCAGGAGCATCCGGAACTGGTTGTATCCGACATGAAGAAGAGCTTGCGCACCGGGAAAGTGTTGGTGGACTGGAGTCAGAATGACGAGCACAAGACCACGATTGCGGTGTATTCGTTGCGGGCGCGGGAGCATCCCACGGCCTCCACTCCAATTAGTTGGGATGAGGTCGAGCGTGCACTCAAGAAGAAAGACGCGAGCTTGCTGGTCTTCGAGGCATCGCAAACCGTCGCGCGCTTCGAGAAAAAGGGTGACCTTTTCGAACCGCTCCTTGAGTTGAAACAAAAGTTGCCGGATCTGAAAGCAGCCACGCAGGCAAGTCAGCCGCAAGTGATCGAGATTGCCGCACAGGCCGACGAGAACGCTCCCGGCCCAAAGCGGGCGATGAAAAAATCAACGGCAAATCCATCTGGCACAAGGAAAAAGCGCGCCAAGGTATAATCCGTTCCTTGCCGCGGCAGTCCCCGATTGAATCGACTCTGGCGAGATCAGGACTACAGTCGCAAAGCGGCGCGAAAATAAACTCCACGGCGCAAGCCGTGGGTGGCAAGCAGAAAATCTCACAGCCCTGAAGGGGCGTAAGGGAAGTTCGCATACTTTTGCGCGTCGCAAAAATCTCACTATGGCGCAACTCTTCGCAGGAACCTCCGGCTGGGCCTATCCGAGCTGGAAGCCTGACTTTTATCCAGAAAAGTTGGCGCAGAAAAAATTCCTCGCCCACTACACCACCAAGCTGAATACGGTGGAGGTGAACTTCACCTTCCGCCAACTGGTGAAGGAATCCACAATTCAGAACTGGCTGGCAGACTCTCCCGCACACTTCCGTTTCGGCGTGAAGGCGCACCAGGTCATCACGCACATCAAGCGGTTGAAGGGAACTGAGGAGTTCGTCTCCCGGTTTCTGGCTACGATTGAACCTCTTGCCGCTGCCGGCAAACTGGGACCGGTGTTGTTTCAGCTACCGCCCAACCTGAAGGCAGATCCCGCCCTGCTCAAGGACTTTCTCGCTACGCTTCCCCGAACCGTTCCTGCTGCGTTCGAGTTTCGCCATGAGTCTTGGTTCACCGATGCGACCTGGGACCTGCTGAAATCCGCGAACGCCAGTCTGTGCGTCGCCGAAACAGAGACGAGAACGACTCCCGACGTAGTCACAGGAGCTTGCGCCTACTACCGTTTCCGCAAGCCGACATATACGAACGAAGAACGCCGGGCCATGGTCGAGCGAATTCGCCAGCACATCGCGGAAGGACGCAACGTGTTTGCCTACTTCAAGCACGAAGAGACGCCGGAAGGTGCGCTCTATGCCGTGGAGTTACTTCGAGAAGTAAGTGGAGCGGCAGCTTGATCGTCGGCGCCAAGTCCCTGGGGATCGCGGCGGTTCTGGCTTTCTCCACGAATGCTGCTTGGACTCAAGACGCGATATCGCGCACCGTGCATGTCTTCGTCGCGCTCGCCGACAATCAACATCAAGGGATCGTACCCGTGGCCCCGGCACTCGGCAACGGCGATGACCCGGAGCACAACCTCTATTGGGGATCAGCCTACGGCGTCAAAACATTCTTCGCGCGTTCCCCGGAGTGGGGGCGTTTGGGCTGTACTCAAAAGCCCGAGCCAGCGATTCTCGAGCGTTGCGTATTTGCTTACAGGATGGCCGACGTTTACCTGGTCGCCGACGCTTATCGCGGAATTGAGATCAAGCAAGCCATTCACGACTTCCTGGACTCGGCCGCCGGTGGCGGCGCGGAGTCGATCCCGGCGACCGCAAGCAACACCGGTCCGGTGCGTAAGCTGCCCATCCGCGCCGGTGCGGCCCTGCTCGCGTACGTAGGCCATGACGGCCTGATGGACTTTCATCTCCCCCAATATCCGCGCCAAAGAGACGGAACCCACCGCGACACCATCGTCCTGGCCTGCGCCAGCAAACAGTTCTTCACCGATGCTATCCGCACAGGCGGCGCATACCCGCTTGTGTGGACCACGGGGTTGATGGCCCCCGAAGCCTACACGCTACAAGCCGCCCTTGATGGCTGGATCGCGGGCGAGAATCGCGAGCAGATCCGCGAGCGAGCCGCAGACGCCTACGACAAGTATCAGAAGTGCGGGTTAAGGCAGCTCGGCGGCTGCTGGTCACGGGATGGTAAGTGGACAGAGCTCTGGTTGGGGCCCGCCACAACGGAAGATGGGTGAAATCCGCGCGGTCGTCGCATAGCCAACCGACCAGGTTGTTTTCCCTCGCCGTCCAGAACGTCGTAAGACCTCACTCAGCGATCTCCGCGCGGTCTTTCTCCGCGTTCTCTGCGGTAAAAACAAAATCCTGAACCGCTGAGAACGCTGAGGATGCGCCAAGATCGCCAGAGAAAGCTTGGGTAGCCCTGTTGGACGTTACGCATCCCGTTCGTCAACTTCCCCCCGCGTTCGGCAGCGAGCATACTAGACTTCCACTTGTATGCCCTCTGAGGCCAATGCGGCGGTGCTCTCTGGATTCCTCGACTATCTGCAGGTCGAAAAGGGACTGGCAAAGCTTTCGATCGCGGCCTACAGCACTGACATCGGCCAGTTTGCCGAATTTCTGGAAAAACGAAAGCGCCTCTTGCTGACGGCCCGCCGCAACGACGTCCGCGAATTCATGCAACAGCTCTTTTCCCATCGCGTCGATGGGCGCAGCGTAGGCAGGAAGCTTTCGGCCCTCCGCCATCTCTACCGATACCTGCTGCTCGATAAGAAAATCGAGCATGATCCGACGTTGAACATCGAGTCGCCGCGGCAGTGGAAAGTTCTGCCCAAATCGCTGGCAAAGGATGAGATCGAGTCGACGCTGGCCGCGCCAGTATTGACCGCTAAGCGGAATCCGGATTCAGCCCCGCTGGCGTCGCGAGATCGCGCCGTGCTGGAACTGCTTTATGCGGGAGCGTTACGCGTTTCGGAGTTAGTCACGGCGAAGCTGGAGGATCTGAAGCTGGAATCCGGCTACATGCTGGTCCGCGGCAAGGGCGACAAGGAACGCATCGTACCGCTGGGCAAACCCGCACAGGATGCGCTCGCCGAATACCTGTCGCATGCCCGTCCTCACTTGTTGAGGACCGGCAAGGGTGGAGAAGGCAAACTTGGCAGCTCACCTTTTTTATTTATCGCAACCGGCGGACGGAAGCTGACGCGACAACGCGTCTGGCAGCTGGTCGGGCAAGCTTCCGCCGCCTCGGGAAGGCATGCTTCTCCCCATATGCTGCGGCACTCCTGTGCCACGCACATGGTCGAAAACGGAGCCGACCTGCGAACCGTGCAGACGATTCTCGGACATGCTGACATCTCGACCACCCAGGTCTACACGCATCTGGCACTCGATCGGCTGCGCAGCGTGTATCAGAAGCATCATCCCAGAGCGAAGGGGAAATCAGGACCCCGGCAAACTGCATAGGTCCTTCGCTTTGCAGGATGACAAACGAAATGAGTTTTTGCTGCAAGGCACGCGGCAAGAGAATCATGGCCAAGGCGAACACGATCATCGGCAGGGCAGTTACTGATTTTCTTCATCATCTGCGCGAGAAGAACGCCTCGCCGCATACGATCAAGGCTTACACGGGCGACCTCGCCAACTTCTCTGCGTATGCGGGCTCGCGCGATTGGAAGCAGATCGACCACATCGCAATCCGCGGATTCCTCTCGCAGCTCTACGAAAAAGGATTGAGCAAGACGTCGGTAGCTCGTTCCCTGGCTGCCCTTCGATCGCTCTATCGTTGGCTCGCGCAGGAAGGCGTCGTCGATCAGAACCCCGCGAAGCTGGTGGCAACCCCGAAGCTCCCGAAAAAATTACCCAGGGTCCCAACCATCGAAGAGATGAATTCCGTGCTCGACGGGAAAATGCCCGAGACCGCAGCTTTCCCCGAGCGCGACCGCCTCATGCTGGAACTGCTCTATGGGTGCGGAATCCGCAACTCGGAGCTGACCGGGATTAATCTCCAGGACATACGCCTCAGTGCGGAAGCCATCCTGATCCGCGGCAAAGGGAAGAAAGAGCGATACGTTCCCTTCGGCGATTCCGTGAAGAGCGCGCTCGCTGGCTACCTTCCTGCGCGTCAGGCGCTACTGGCCGAGATCCGCAAAAATTCCACCGCGCTTCTGATCAACCAACGCGGAGGACGGCTCACCACACGAAGCGTAGGGCGCATTATCAAAAAGATTGCGCTTTCCAAGGGCCTTTCTCCAGATGTTCACCCTCACACGCTCCGCCATGCCTTCGGCACGCACATGCTGGAGGAAGGTGCCGACCTGCGCGCGATCCAGGAATTGCTGGGTCACGAACGCCTGGCTACGACCCAGCGCTACACGCAGCTTTCCATGAAGCACGTGCTGCAGGTCTACGATCAAACGCATCCCCGCGCAAAATAGCCTCGAACTCTCGTGACGGGGTGCTTTCCGCAGCGTTCTCGGCGGCAGTTCTCAGCGCTCTCCGCGGTTTAAGATTTTCTGCTTGCCGGCAAAAGCCAGAACCGTCAGGGACGCCAAGAAACCCCGCAGCGGTCGCCGAAAGAAAATCGTCCCGCATGCTCTTGGATGGAAACCGGTGCAGTCGCAATTACCTCGGTAACTTTGGCCCCTTTCGCCGCTCTCGGAAAATAGTCAGAACGGGCAAGCTTGGGAATCTGAGGCGCAACCGGCGCGCTTCAGGGTGCTACCTCTTACCCCCGGAGGCACTGTGCGTAAGATTAATCCGGAACTCTGGTTACTGCTTTTCCTGGTCTTAATCGCTGCGCTATTGAACTTCATCGTTGCATCGCAGCGGATGGCGCTGGTCTTCTATTTCCTTCCAACGCTGTACTCGGCCTATCATTTCGGGCGCCGCCATGCCACGCTTACGGCCGTGGCCAGCATCGTTCTGGTCGCGTTACTCGTGTTTATGAATCCGGCCATGTTCCGGCGGCACGTCGAGATCCCGTTCGGAATCTGGTTTGATCTGGTCGTTTGGGGCGGAGTGCTGATGGTCGCCGGATACGCCACCGGGACCTTGTACGAGCACAACCAGAAGAGCCTGCGGGAGATGGAAGAAGGCTACGACGGGATGCTGGTGATCCTGCAGAATTTCCTTGCCAACCAGAAGTACAGCGACACGCATGCCTATCGCATCTCTCTGTGTGCCACCAAAATCGCCGAGTCCGTTGGCCTTGACGCTGGCAGTCTCGAAGACATCCGGACGGCCGCTCTTCTCTTCAATATGAAGGATCTGGGGATCACCAACGAAGTTCTGATCAAGGCAGCCCAGGTTTCTGAGGAAGATCTGCGGGGAGGCAAACGAAAGCGCAAGTTCACATCAAAGGCGGGAACGATGGGCGGATCGTTGCGCCGGGCGATCCCGATCTTCCTCTCGGAGCGCCGGCTCCGCCAGGATGGCGGCAAGCCCGAGGACACCTCGCTGGAAATCCAAATCTTGTCGCTCGCCGAGGAGTACGAGGCTCTCACCACCGGCCAGCGCGGCACGAAGATGTCTCCGGCGCAGGCCGCACAGGAAGTCGTCAAGCGTGCCGAGAGCCGCTACGACTCGCTGGTCGTCGGCGGATTCAAAACCGCGTTCGGAGGCGAAGCGGTCGCCGCGAGCGTGTGACTGAGCATTTTTTTCAGTCCTAAGCCCTTGTTATCCTGAGCGGCGTTCTTTGCCGCGAAGGGCCTATGCAATTCTGCCTATGACGCTCTGCAGCCCCGAACTCGATAGGTCGTTAAGGCGCAAAGAACGCGCCTCAGGATGACAGAGGCGGTTGGCTCTTGGGGATTCCCCGAAGGCCTTCCCACATCCCGACCACGCGGCTTTTCAGCTCTGCCGTGAGCTTCTCATAAGCTCCTTCCGATGCTTCCGATTCAGGTGGAGGCATGATCGGATCTCCAAAGACCATCTTTGCAGGTTTGAATCCCTGAAACCGTTGATGCCTCGGCCACACCTCGTAGAAGCCCTCGATCGCAACCGGGACAATCGGAGCTTGCATGTGAATCGAGAGAATGGCTGCGCCTTTTTTGAAGATTCGTGGCGTGCCATCGATAGAGCGCTCACCCTCGGGATACAGAAATAGCACCATTCCATGACGCAGGCCGAACGCCCCGGCTCGCATTGCCGGAACCAGATTCGCATCTGGATCCACTACAACGATCCGGATGTTGCGAGCCAGCCAGCGCATGAAACCGCGGCCAAAGATTTCACTGGTTCCGACGGCGAAGGAGCGCTGACATATATCGAATGGCAAGACGCTCACTGTAATCAGAGGGTCTACATAGCTTTGGTGGTTCGAACAGATAAGAAAAGGCCCGCTCTTGGGCAACTTCTCCAGACCGCTAACTTTCAGATCGAAGCGATCCAGAGAAACCACCTGGATCAGCCGGGATACCAGGTACCAGAAGGCGGTGCGCCAGCGATGAGGTTCCACCAGGCTGAGAACTTCCGGATCATCCGGATCCTCAGCCAGAATTGCTTTCCATCCGGCAAAGGTGCGGGTCGTCGCCTTGCCGGCCCCGGTCGCGGCGCTTTCCAGGACTGCGTCTATCAGGTCCCGAATGGTGTAGATCTCGGTGAGGCGCGATTCCTCAAGGTCGCCGCCCAGTTCTTCTTCCAGGCGGCTGAGCAGTTCGATTCGCTGCATCGAGTCGAGACCGAGATCGAGCTCCAGACTATGCGTTGGTCGCAGGTTCGGGTGGGCCGAGCGCGACGATTCTTTCACAATCTTCAATCCACGCTGCACATCGGACTGCTCCAGCCATGCGGTTTCTTCGGGAGTCAGCGGTTTCTCGGCCGTCAGCTCAGAGTCGTCGGATATTTTCCTGGCCTGATTAGCTTTGACGCGCTTTTGTACCTCGAAGCGCTTGATCTTTCGCGTAGTCGTACGCGGCAAATCTTCCTGCCAGATTTCATAACTGCCGATGCGCTTTGTAGTCGCGATCTCGGATGAAAGGTGATCGATGTCGTAACGAATCACTTCCTTGGCATTGACAATCTTTCGTTTCTTGAGCTCATCGAAGTTGGGCACGATGACCGCGTGCAATCGATCGCGTTCTTCGCCCACCTTGCCTTCCAGGCCCATAACTGCCATTTCCTTGATGAACGGCGACTTCACGTAGTGCGCTTCAATCTCTTCGGGATAAACGTTCTTGCCGTTACTGAGGACAATGACTTCCTTCTTGCGCCCGGTGAGAAACAGATTTCCTTTGGAATCGAAATAACCGAGGTCGCCGGTCAGGAACCATCCATCTTTCATGACCGCCGCGGTCGCGTCGGGCCGATTCCAGTAGCCCTTCATCACCATGGGCCCGCGCACCGCAAGTTCGCCGACGGCCGGGCTTCCCTCTTCTTGCGGTTGCGGGTCGACAATCTTCCCCTCGACACCTTTCATGGCCTTGCCGCAGGATCCAACCACGATATCGTTCGGCGCATTGACGTAGATGGCAGCAGTCGTTTCCGTGAGCCCCAAGGCCTGCATCACATCGATACCGAGATCGTAGAAGTCTTTCTGAATGGCTGGATCGAAGCGCGAGCCGCCCGTCGCGAAATAGCGCATCTTCGGACCCATCGTGTGATGAATTTTGCCGAACAGGATCCGCCCGGCATTGATGCCGACCTTACGCAACGTACGATTGAGCACGACCATCGCGCCGAAGATCTTCTGCGTCACAGGCCCACGTTTTTTTATCTCCTGGAAAATCCGCTCGTGAATCAGATAGTAGAACTGCGGCACGACGGCAAAAGCAGTGATGTTCCGCTCTTGCAAGGCCTTGAGGAGTTCACTGGTGTTGAGCGTTTCCAGGTAGACGACGCGCGATCCCTTGACCAGCGGCAAAAGCATGTTCGCCATGAGCGCCAGTACGTGGAAGAGCGGCAGGACCCCGAGCAGGGCATCGTCGGGACCGATGTTCACCCAGTTGAAAACTGCGTCCACTTCTCCCAGGAAGCTGCCGTGCGTGAGCATCACACCTTTCGGATCGGCCGTCGTTCCGGACGTGTAGAGCAGGGAAGCAACATCGTCGGTCTTTACGGGAACCGGTTTGAAGGAACCGGAGCCGGCTTTGAAAATCTCCGGCAGGTTGGTCCGAAAGCGATCCTGCCTCACCTGATCGGTCATGCGGTCGGGATCGGTCAGGATCAATCCCACATTAAGCTCCTTGACCGCGGGTCGGGTCACCGGAACGTGCTTTACATCCACGAATACTGCCGTGGTGCCGCTGTCTTTGAGGAGCTTCAGGACTTGGTCGTCGTGGAGCGCAGTATCGAGGGGAACGGCGACGCAGCCAGCAGTAATGATGCCTAAGTAGGCCGCCACCCATCGCGGATGATTGTCCGCCAGAATCGCCAGCCGGGAGCCTGGCGCGATATTGTTTTCAGTGATCCATCGACCGACCGATTCGGCCCAGCTATGAAGCTCGCCGTAGGTACAGCTTTCCAGGTGATCCTGCCGCTGAATTTCAAGGGAGACATTGTTGGGCCGACGCTGGGCACACTCCAAAAAACGGTCGTAGAAGGTGGGCATGGGTCGTGGGGAATATTACAGGAAAGCGCCGGGAGACGCAGTGTTCTTGCTCGTTTGTAACTTGGATGCCGCCGCGGCTCAAGGTTTCTTGGGCACGGTCGGCTTCTCCGCCTCCGCGATGGCTTTGCGAAATTCTTCCACGGCCCTTACGTCCGGCCCATTCAGGCAACCCTTCGCTGTATACCGCCAGAGAGCGGGTGAGTTTGTGGGATCCACGTTATGTCCGCCATACACCATGAATGAGTCCTGGCGCGGGCCGATTTCCTGGCCCATGTGCGGAGACTGATTCTGCGGGTCCATCGTCGGATCGTTCATGGGTGGCTGTCCGCCCTGTCCGCCAATGCGGACATTTCCCGGCGAACCCTGCGCGATGCCGGGACGCTGGTCGATCGGCCCACCCTTGATCGTAGGACGCACCATTCTGTCATCCCCGGTATGAATTGAGATGACGAGGTCGGCGTCTTCGCCGTCCAGTGCCACCACCCGGTAGCGCCCCCACTCGGTGAGCGCCTTCTCGACATTTTCGCGCGCGGTCGCATTTGCGTTGGGCTCGTAAAGAGGCTCTCCGGCCTCGGGATCAATCACGACCCGCACGGACTGAGCCCGCAGAATAGATTCCGGTATCTGGCTCTTCTTCTTGTCTTTGGCAGTTGCGGAAACGATCAGCAAAAGCACCAGGGGGAACAGCAGGGAGAGGCGTCGGCTCATGTGGGCCTCCAGGGAGTCACCGTCATTATAAGAGTGCGGACGTGCAAAGTCCGGTTGCCCGGCTGACGCATCGAATGTGCTACGCTTCTAAAGAGTGTATCTGGGCGTACTCTGCCCTCTGAGGACTTCCGGATTGATCAACACATTACTTGGTAAGGTTTTCGGGACGAAGAACGAGCGCGTCATCAAGGCGCTGATGCCGAACGTCCGGGCCATCAACGCGCTTGAGCCTGAGATGCAAAAGCTCTCGGACGCCGAACTGCGCGCCAAGACCGACGAGTTCCGGAAGCGCATCCAGGAGCGCCTGAGTCGGCTGAGCGGGGGCAACGGAAATGCGCCGGGAGAAGAAGCCGCGTCCGAAGAGGCCGAAAGCGACATCGACCGGGCCAAAAGGCTGGAGAAAGAACAGTACGACGCCCTGCAGGAGATTTTGAACGAGATCCTTCCTGAAGCCTTCGCAGTGGTGCGCGAGGCCGGTCGCCGGGTGCTCAGCATGCGGCATTTTGACGTGCAGTTGATCGGCGGCATGGTGCTGCACAACGGCACGATCTCTGAAATGAAGACCGGCGAAGGCAAAACGCTGGTCGCCACTCTTCCTGTATATCTCAACGCCCTCAGCGGCCGCGGCGTGCACGTCGTCACGGTCAACGATTATCTGGCCAAGCGCGACTCCGAGTGGATGGGCAAGCTGTATCGGTTCCTGGGATTGACCGTCGGCGTCATTGTGCATGACCTTGATGACGACGAACGTCGGGCTGCCTACGCCGCTGACGTGACCTACGGCACCAACAACGAATTTGGCTTCGACTACCTGCGCGACAATATGAAGTTCGACATCAAGGACTGCGTGCAGCGCGGGCATAACTACGCCATCGTCGACGAAGTCGACTCCATCCTGATCGACGAAGCTCGTACGCCGCTGATTATTTCCGGCGCAAGCGAAGAGTCTACGGACAAGTACTACATCGTGAACCGCATCATCCCCAAGCTGGGGCGCGGTGAAGAGCTCAGTCCCGACGAAGTGCGTCAGCAGTTAGAAGCGGGCAAGGTTCCGCCAGAGCAACACGAGGAAATGCTTACCGAACTGGCCCGGGTGGGCGACGATCCACAGCGGAAGATCCTCACCGGCGACTACGTCATCGACGAGAAGCACCGCAACATCACGGTCTCAGATCAGGGTTGGGAGAAAGTTGAGAAGCTGCTGGGCATTGGGAACATTGCCGATCCCGAAAACTGGGGGCTGAAGCACCACGTCGAAACGGCGATCAAGGCGCATGCACTCTATCGTCGCGACGTGGAATATGTGATCAAAGACGGTGAGGTCATCATCGTCGACGAATTCACCGGACGCATGATGCCGGGGCGGCGCTGGTCCGATGGTCTGCACCAGGCGATCGAAGCCAAGGAAAATGTCAAGATCGAGCGCGAGAACCAGACGCTCGCGACCATCACTTTCCAGAACTACTTCCGCATGTTCAAGAAGCTGGCCGGTATGACTGGTACGGCCGAGACGGAAGCGACAGAGTTCGACAAGATCTACAAGCTGGACGTCGTCGTCATCCCGACCAACAAGGAGATGCGGCGCATCGAGAACCCTGACATCGTCTATCGCACCGAAAAGGAGAAGTACTTCGCCGCGGCCGATGAAATCCAGCAGCTTGCGACTAAGGGGCAACCGGTTCTGGTCGGCACAACATCGGTCGAAAAATCCGAGCGGCTTTCGGACCTGCTGAAGAAGAAAGGTATCAAGCACGTCGTGCTCAACGCCAAGTTCCACGAGCGCGAAGCTGAAATCGTCGCCCAGGCCGGGCGCAAAGGCGCAGTCACGATCGCCACCAACATGGCCGGCCGCGGTACCGACATCCTGCTGGGTGGCAACCCTGAATTCATGGCCAAGCAGGAGATGGTCAAGAAGGGAATCGCGCAGCAGTTGCGTGTGGCCCAGGGCAAGATCGAAGGTCCGCAGGAAGACGGCCAGACCTCGGTCTTCTACTACAACGGGAACGAGTACAACGTTCCCAACGACAAATGGACGGACGCCTTCAACCGCTACAAGCAGCAGACCGACAAGGAGCACGACGAGGTGATCTCGGTCGGTGGCCTGCACATTCTGGGCACCGAGCGGCACGAATCGCGGCGCATCGACAACCAGCTTCGTGGCCGCGCCGGTCGCCAGGGCGATCCTGGATCTTCGCGCTTTTATCTGGCGCTCGAAGATGACCTGATGCGCATCTTCGCGAAAGAGTGGGTTTCGACACTGCTGCAGCGGCTCGGCATGGAAGAGGGCGTGCCCATTGAATCGAAAATGATCACGCGCCGTATCGAGACCGCGCAGAAAACTGTCGAGGCGCAGCACTTCGAATCGCGCAAACACCTGCTCGAATACGACGACGTCATGAACAAGCAGCGCGAGGCGGTCTATGGCCTGCGCCGCCGTCTGCTCGAAGGCATCGACCAGAAAGATCTCATCCTTGAGGATTACGTGGCTTCAATCCTCGCCGACCAACTCGAGGAGTACTGCCCCGAGAAGGCGCATGTTGACGATTGGAACGTCAAGGGTCTGAAAGATGCCATCTTCACGCGGTTCGGAGTGGACATCCTCGCCGAGGGACTGAAGCCCGAGACGCTCAGCCGCGGCGAACTGGGCGACGCGATCTTCGCCAAGCTGAAGGAACGCTACGAGGCGAAGGAAAAGCTGATCGGACCCGAAGCGATGCGCCATCATGAGCGCATGATCATGCTCAGCGTAATCGACCAGCAGTGGAAAGATCACCTGCTCAGCATGGATCACCTGAAGGAAGGCATCGGGCTGCGCGGCTACGGTCAGCACGATCCGCTGGTCGAGTACAAGAAAGAATCCTTCGAAATGTTCGAAGCGATGATGCTGCGCTTCCAGGAGGATACGGTCCGCTATCTCTACCTGATGCAGATTCTCGAGCGGCCCGCGCAACCTGCTCCCCAGGTGCCTACCGCGGAGGAGGCTGAACTCAGTCCGGACCATCGTGGTGACGGCAATGGACGGCGTCCGCGGATGGTGTCAACATCCGCCGACGAACTGGAAGAGGCCTTTATGCGCCGCAAACGCCGCGAACTGGAGCAGGCCCGCATGGCCGGCGGCGGCGACATGCAACCGGTACAGCAGGTTGTGCGTGGCCAGGAAAAGGTGGGTCGCAACGATCCCTGCCCCTGCGGATCGGGCAAGAAGTACAAGAAGTGCCACGGCGCCTGACTTGAATCCTTGAGCGGCATCGCCTTCCATGAGAAGGCCGGCCACCGCTCAGCAAACGACTAATCCAGGGCGAATGCGTCCCGATCTCCAACGCCACCCGGCTGCGCGGCATCGCGCCCAAGACTTCCTGCAGCGCTTTCGCATTCGTGCGGACGCGCTGCTCCAGTTGGACCTGGCCTGCCTCGTCCAACACGCAGTACCAACTGTTGCGACCTCCTAGATCCAATCCGATGGTCAGTGTCTGCCGAGAAATATTCCTGCTTTGCTTCGCCGCCGCGGTGCTGACCTTCTTTATTGCCGGTCTCCTTTTTCTCTGTGCCTCGAGCACCTCGATAACTTGGGAGCGTACAGCATCCCGTTCAGAGACCGGCCTTCTCCTCCCATCTGGTTACACTCATCGACCTTTGGGGCTTACCAGCACTTGAACACAAAGCGCATGACCAAGTAGAAGACGAAGAGGTAGGCGGCGACGATCCCAAATTTCTTCCGTCCTTCGGCGGATTTTGGCCACCAGAGCCAAAACGCGCAAAACCCGACGAGTCCGTGTGGTAGGAAGATCAGGACCTTTAACCATTCTGGCCAATCGGAGCACCTTGTCATACGCACCGATGATAGCGGGCGCGTCAAGTTGGCGAAGAATCGCCATATCACTCATTCCTCGGATGCTCCCTGTCGCCTGTTGCTTTAGTGAGAGGCTGCACCGACCTGCGTGAGCATACTCACTGATCTCCTTCGCGCCAAAACACAAAATACAGTTCAGGTCTTAACGCGATTCTGGCGGGTTCTGGCTGCCGTCTCGGAGCTACAGCCCCAGGAATTTATTTCTGATGCGGGAATGGAATCATCATGGAAACTGAACTCATCAACCACGACGTAGTCGTCGAGAGGCCGTTCGCAAAGCCCGAGAACCTTCGCGTTGCCTACATACTGTCGACGATCGCTGCTGTGCTGTCAGCTGTCGCATCAGTCATTGGCTTGCTGTTTCCTTCCGTCTATCGAGGCAATTGGGGTGGCATGTCTTTGGCTAACGACGGTATAACGCTCGTGATCGTAGTCCCCACCTTAGCCTTATCCATCATGCATTCGGTCCGCGGATCTGTCCGCGCACGTTTGCTATGGCTGGGGGCGCTCTTCTACATGCTCTACAACTACGCGTTCTACATTTTTGGAATATCGGTCACCAAGCTCTATGTGTCGTGGATCGCCACCTTCGCGTTCTCCGCGGTCTCTGTCGCTTTAATTATGCTCAACCTCGATGTCGAGGCGATTGGCCGATCATTTAGTCCGCGGACACCGAGCCGCTGGATTGCAACCTACCTGGCGTTCGCGGGCGTAATGATTTCTTTCCTATGGATTTCACAATGGCTAAAATTCGTGTTTACCGGGCACGTCCCCGAAGTTAATGGAAGCCAGGACGCCTACCATGTGATTGCCGCCGTCGATCTGACTTTTGCGGTTCCAATGCTGATTTCGACCGCATGGTTGCTGTTCAGACGCCGCCCCTGGGGACATGTATTGGGCGTAGCAGCGACGGTGCAATTCGCCATGTACTTCGCGGTAATGACATTGGTTTGCATTGTCAATTGGAAACTCACTCCGGGATCGCACCTTATTTCAGATTGGTTTATCAACTGCATTGTCACGTTGCCTTTGTTACTTCTGTGCCTCGCAGGATTGCTGCTGAATGTGAAGAGAGAAGGGAGGAACTGAGAAGAAGCCAAATGTCCCGAGCGTTTGCTTAAGAGCGAGAGGCTGCAGAGGCGAGAAGAATATGAGCATGCACTAGTTGTTGATAAATCGCCATTACGCTCATCTTCCGAGCGTCGAGGTATCCTGCCTCAATGACAATGTTTGAACTGCTTACCCAAACCGCCCTCGCGGATGCCGATCTTCTTCGGAAGAACGACGCAATGGGCGACACTTTCACCATGGCGCGAGAAGTAGATTTTGCATTCGAGACCAAAGATGAACAACGGGCGGCCGACTTCGCCGAATTTGTGAACGGAAAGAGCTACGGAAATGCGGCGGTACGCAAAATCACGGATGACAATTTTCAAGTTCTCGTTCTGATCACAATGCCGATCACGCAACACCTGATCGGGTGTGTGTCCGGATTCATGCTGTGTCTGAGTAGATTGCTCCAGATCGAATACTTGGGCTGGGGATCGGTAGTTCAAAAGTCGTGACGCAGAACAACTGTCGTAACATTCCCATTTCACTCAAAATCCACTGTCCTGGGTCAAAACGTGAAATCGCTGATTACACACAAAATGCCTGAGAGCCGAGAACGACCTTACCAATCTTGGTATTTGGTACCGTCCAGAGCGATACCGTCGGATTTCGTGTAAACATCGAATATGCCACCACCTTGTGGCACTGCCGCTACACCCGGGGACCTTTTCAAGCCCCAGTCCGCAGTTCCCGTCATGGGATCGACTGGAATCTTCTGCAGGAACTTAACCGTCTTGCCATGCGAATCTTCTACTCCTTTTACAAGCGTTTCAAGGTCCAGTGGGTAATTGTGGCTGCCAACAGGCGTCGCGAACTTTCCTCGGTCAGCCATGCCACGATAGTGGTCAATGGCGTCACGAATCTGTTCTAAAGCTGTTCGTAATTGCTGCTCCTTCTCCTGCTGGCTTTTCGGCGCAGACGTTGACTGACAAAATATGGGCGTGGCTAGAACCAGGCAGATGGTGAAAGTGAGAAGAGTTTTCAAGTTGCCCTCCCTCTGCTTCACACGAGCACCGGGTATGGCAAAGCATTATGGTGATGGAAGTATCGGGCGTCTAGTCCGAAATTGGCGAAAAATCTTTCGATTGCGATTTGGATCGCTACCGCCAATCTGCATTTTGTGACGTATGGGGTTGTTTGCCCAAGAGGCAAACTCGCCGGGCTGCTCGTGTCCTGAAATGCCTCGGGCTGCGCTTCTGATTGCCGCAGACGGACGATCGGGGGCGCGATCAACCCACCGGTGGCCGCCAATTCGCGGCGTCCTCGCGGCACTTTAAATCGATTTAATTACAACATTTATCTTGTTCTTTATCAATTAGATACGAGGATTTATTTACACAGGACTTCCGGTCTGCAATGGTGCGGAAATTCAGCAAGTTGGGAGGAATCTGCACCATGGATGATGCATGCCGTAGCCAGTCGAGGTCTTGACTTTTCCACCCTCAGGAACGAGCCTGCGACGACTCGAGGTCTCGTTCGGCACAAGAGAAACCTGGGGTCCCCACATCTCGCAAAAGCGCGAGATATGGGGCACCTTATCTTTTCTTTCCAATAGCTTTGAAGGTCATCTCTTCGGCTTTGCTCTTTTTCCCCTGCTTCCAGTCGGCGAATAGCGTCGCATAGTTCTTCGTGATGTACGCCTCGGACGATACCCCAAGCTTCTTTGCGGTGGAATCAATCCAGCGCGGTTTGCCTTCGATCTCACAGAAATCCCCGATGGGAGTGTGGTCGACAACGACCTGCCCTTTGCCGTCCGTCCACTCCGCGCGGAACTTTTCGTAGCGGAATGAGGGCGAATATCCCAGCGCGCGCAAGATCGCGTCCATCTTCCTGCCGTCGCTGACTCCGGTTTCCAGTTCCGTGCGGCTGCTGTGACGGGAAATTTTCCCGCCGCTCTTGTGTGTCAGCCTCCAGGTGGAACCAAATTCGCGCAGGCGCAGCAGTTCCCTCCGCTGGCGCAACACCTGCCCCGGTAGGTCATACAGAGTATTCATCTCGTGAGTCCGGGGCGTCTCCAGTCGAAACCCGGCCGACCGCAGCTTGCGGTCCAGCACGCGCAGATTCTCCACACGAAACTTGATCTCGATTTCCTTGTGCATGAATGCAGTGTATTACGGTGCGGCGAACTGGTCCGTCCATTCGACTGGCTTGATCGAACCAACAATGAACATCCAGCTTAAGGCGCCCACCCACACCACCGCTGTCGTAATGAAGAAGGCCCAGTAGAAGTGTCCGGTGCGGTCAAGAAGAAAGCCTGTCAACCAGGGTGCCACCGCACCAGCGAAATTCCCGACAAAATTCTGCACGCCGGTCCACCGCCCGACCATCTGGGGGCCGGCCAACGTTTGAGTCATCGCCCAGATGTTGCACGAAGACATGCCCATGAATATCCCTGAGAGTGCGAGAGTAAGCAGGTATGCCGAATCCGGCGCGACTCCCGAAATGGCCAAAAAAATTCCCATGCCGAGACTTCCTCCCGCTGCCAGGGACTTGCGAACAGTTGTGGGCGAAGCGCCGGTTCCGATCCAGCGATCCGAAAGCTTCCCGAAAACACTCGCCGAGAGCGCGAACAGCAGATAGATTCCGCCACCGGTTCGGGCCATCTGGCTCATGGAAAGATGCCGCTCCCGCGTCAGGTAGAAAGGCAGCCACGTGACCAGGAAGTAGGACGCATAGTTAAAACTGAACTGGCACACGCAAGTGCCCCACGCCGAGCGCTGCTGCAGGATAGTGAGCACGCCGGCAGTAGTGTCGGAGCGCGGTCTCGTAGGGATGCTGCGAGGCATCCATGCCCACCACGGCGGGAGCCACAACAACGCGGCCAGGCCAAGCACCAGAAAAAAAGGCCGCCATCCAAACTTCCCGACGACGTTGCCGCCGATGAGCATCCCTAAGGCGGGGCCCAGCGCCAGGCCGGTGATCACCACCGAATTCGCAAACCCGCGGCGGCTCTCCTGAAAATGGGTGCCGACGATCTTGCCGTATGCCGGAAACGCAACGGATTCACCGACGCCCAGCACGATGCGCGCGGTCAGCAAGGCGGCAAAGCCGTGCAGCGTGCCGGTTACCGCGGTGGCCGCCGACCAGATGAAAAATCCAAGTCCGAAAACCCACTTCACCTCGAAGCGATCGACCAGCCATCCGGCAGGGATCTGCAGCAACGCGTAGGTATAGAAAAATGCTGCGAGCAACGTACCGAGTTGTGTTCCCGAGATGCCCAACTCGTCTTTGATCAGGGGCGCGGCGATCGAAAGATTACTGCGGTCGATGTAGTTGATCAGAACCGATATCCCAAGGAGCAGAAGAACGCGAATCATCCGTGGGTCCGTGGCGGGGACCAGCCGCGTGTCTATGGCCGGGAGGGCATCCTTCAGCGAGGTACGTGGGGAAATGTGCAAAACCGGATCATTGTACTCCGGGTGCTCCAAGCGGCAGGTGGTATGATTTCGGCGATTCAAGGGGTGATTTGGAGTCGGTATGAAAAATCTGTTCGAAAGGGAAACGGTTGACGAGGTGATCGCGCGCATCGACGGCCTGCAACCCGCCGGACAACGCCAGTGGGGCAAGATGGACGTCGCGCAGATGCTGGCGCACTGCTCGGCCGCGCTCGATATGGCAGTGGGGAAAATTAATCCGCCCCGCATCCTGATTGGCAGGATTCTTGGTCCGCTCGTGAAGCCGATCTACACCAACGAAAAGCCATTTTCACAGGGCAATCCGACCGACAAGATGCTTGTGGTCAGCGACGCGCGCGACTTCTCGCGGGAGCAAGCGCGACTGAAGGATTGCATCCGCGAATTCCACCTGAGCGGGGAAGAGAAGTGCACCCGGCATCCGCACCCGTTCTTCGGGAACCTCACGCCTTTGCAGTGGGCCCGCGGAATGTACAAGCACCTGGACCATCACCTGCGGCAGTTCGGAGCTTAGGCATGTAGCCCCGGACGCCTTCGTCCGAGGTTGCGCGAATAGAACAATGGGGGAAAAAAGCTGCTGGCTCTGCTAGTGCAGCGCAACGCCGCGCCCGTCACTGATCCGAGGCGGGGGAGTGTATTACAGAAATTGATGGCTGACGCCAACTGTTGAAACATCCAAATCTCACTCCTCTTCCGGCCGGGGGATTGGCCATGGGCCTTCGGCCGCATGGGTATGAAGGTGCATTTCCGGGAGATGGCCCACAAGTAAGCGACGAGGCACCACTGATGTGCCATTACCGCTGTTATCTACTGCCGCTCGCGGCTGTGAATACTATCGAGACATCATATTCCGGAGTAGCCGATGAACCGACATCCTACTGCACGCGTCGTAATCGTAGTGCTCCTGTACTGCGGACTGGCTCTTGCGCTTGATCCGCCGCCAGCTTACGTGAAGCATTGCGCCGCTTGCCATGCAGCCGATGGCACCGGTCGGGAATCTTCCGCCATTGGAAAAATTCCGGACTTGCGGTCGAAGACAATCGTCAGCCTTTCCGACGATCAACTCTTCAATGCCATCGCGCGTGGAAATGTTCACAAGTCGTACGCGCATTCATTTCTGAATCAGGGCGTGTCCGAGCCGGAGTTGCGAGGAATTGCGAGATACGTGAGGGCTATTCAGGGCCGATCCCTTAACCCGGTGTCCCCCAAGACGAACTCCGCCCGCTGAGCCCGGGCATTTGCAAGTGGACGCCCGATTTGAGCAGCCACGCAAAAAAAAGGATAGTGCGGGTGCGGCTCCTCAGTTGTCGAAAAAGTGCTGCGAAAGTATCCAGTTCCGAAGTTCCGCAGTGCTACGAAACAAGTGTTCGGTGCTCGTATCGCCAGGCTTGTCCGCGACTATAAAGCCCAGCCAGCCCGTCATCCTCGGTTTATCTCCTACCGCCGGATCGGGAGCATCCGAGTCTGGGCCGACAAAAATCCAATCACTAGGGGTAACCGTAGCATGCTTTGAGAGCCACTGTTCCGCGCACATCACATCTGCCCGCATGGTTCCAACGCTCGGGTCGACATCAGGCCACGTAAGTTTGCGCTGAATGACCATGGTGGACCAACCCTGTTTGGTGAGTTCAATCGCGAGCGGCATCAAGGCCACGGACTGCTGAGGCTCTGAACCTACCAATGTCGAAAACGAAAACACCGTTGCATGGCTCGGTTTGGTGGAGTCGGGTATAGCTGCCGTTGCTTTCACTAAGCCGTGAGCAGATCGCAACGTCACGCTTCGAATCGTGAAGCCCAACTTGTGCACTATGACTTGACTTGTCAGTTGCTGGCAAACCGATTGACCCACGACGGAGGATGGAAGGGCAAGTAGGACGATGCTCAATAAGGCCGCTTTCATGACGGGGCCTCCCGCTCTTGCTAGGAGTATCCCACTTGCTTGAAGACGCTGGCAATGTGAACCACAGGAGGAGTCACTGGTTGGCGTGACATCGCGATAATACTCATCCTCCCGCAAACGGCGAAGGAAAAGCGCATACTTGTGTTAACGCCTGCTTACTTCATTTGATCATGTGACGAGAGTTACTGGCAGTATTCGCGACCGGACTTATACTCGCTCTAATGGAGGTGGCGATGCTCAGACCCTTCATACTTCCATTCATTATCACGGCAGTCCTGGTCTCAGTCGGGTGTGGCGGTAGCCAGCAGAGTTGCGACTTGACGGCACTATCAGTCTCACCATCAACTGGCGACGCAGACCACACTACATCGTCACCCGGTAATCAAGTTCAGTTCTTCGCTGGTCCCGTCACAAAAGGTCAGTGTGTCGCCGCGGCATGTGTGAATTGCTGGGGGCAGACATGGACAACCTCCGACTCAGTTAATGTTTCGATCAGCAACAATGCCAACGATAACGGAACTGCGACTTGCTTGGGAGCAACGAATGGAGCAGTCACGATTACGGCTACGGCTCCTGTTACGAGCAAAAGCAGCCAGATTGTGACAGGGACTGCCACGTTGAGCTGCAGGTGAACTTAGCTATTGCGGCGCAGCCTGAAGGAATAACAACCCCTGTACCTTGCCCGAGTCCTCGGTCTTCCGATCGAAGGAGACTTCCCGGCGCGAATCAGAAAAGCGGGTGTTCCACAAGAAGAACGTGTCAGTCACGTAAGACACGCCGCCGTTAGCGTCGACGTTCTCCACGTAGCTCACGCCATTTACTAAGTACAAGTGCGAGTTCCACAGCATGAGTGGCGCGTGGTTAGCCCCAAGCATATAAATCAAGTGTCCTGCACCGACCTGATCCGGCGTCAGGTATTCCACTGTAACCATGATTGCGCGTCCATCGCTGAGACGATGCCTCCCTTGCAGTTTGCTGGCAATGTCCTTCAAAGATTTGGGATCGGGCGACTGGACGCTGTCTTCAAGAGCAGAATTCTTCCCGCAGCATACCTCCTTGTCGTTGAAAACGATCTCCAGCGATGCCGCCAGCACATCGGATGCGTGCGCAGACCGGGCGGCCAGCGAAGACAAATCGTGTACGTGGATCGTTTTGTCGGGGTAAGTGACTTGTCCGTATGCGATGCAAGAAAGGGCGAGGGCCAAAAGGCAGAGCGAAGGATGACGCATCGTCGCACCCCTTGATTCGCATTCATTATATTTTCCTACGGGCAGCTTCCGTAGCCAGTTTTGCGAAACCTTACACAGTCTGGGACTTTGAGGTATGGCCTTTTCGGCACGATTGACGAAAAATCCCCGTCTCACTCACCACCCAGTCGCGTTCCAGAGCTTTCGAGGGGTTTAACTTGATGGCTGCAAGATTAGCAGAACGAAGGCTGCCGAGATTTTCTGCGACGGACGGGAGTGATCCCACCAAGCACGGCTCTTAATCGCATAGGACGGGGAAGTGAATTGCACCTGGCGTCCGCACCCGTTCTTCGGGAACCTCACGCTTCCCAGTGGACCCGCGGGATGTACAGGCCCCGCCTATCCCTGCTGCAATTCGTCGCATAGGGCGGCTGGATTGCAGGTCCGGTAGCAGACATGCACTCCAGAAGACGTGCACGTAGAACCCTATGACTGCAAGAAATGGCAGTAGTTTTCTTGCGAGTGAATCATCAATCTGAGGGTGTTGGTGTAGTGCGCTGCGACAAGGGAGAGAGAAATGAAAGATTTTCTGGCAAAGGCATTTGCAGCCCTGGTCTTGGGTGTCTGTGTAATCTTCGCGATTCGCTGGATGCCTCAGCCAGCCCGCTTCGTTCCGATTTGCACCGAAGATAACTGCATGGTGTTGGATAGCCAAACCGGTGTTGTCTACACAAACTCGGATATGCCTCCACGAATTCCCAAGAAACCGATGCCCGGAAGGCACGAGACGACGTTGCAGGACAAAGATCTGCAATGAGAGCGAGCGGCAACTCTTCCGGCAGGCATTGAACGGAATCGCATCTTTCCTTCAGGCTCAGTCGTTAGCGGGAACTTGCTTTGGCAGTACTGATGATTTGGGCCTTGGCATTCTTTGGCGCCCGTGCAGGAACTGTGCGAAAGAGTTCATTCCGTCTTAGCCACCAGGGCTACAAGCGTAATTGTGCTGGAGGCACGGGAGTATCGAGGCCGGTTGCGCTCGCGGGGCGCAGCTTCTGGAATGCGATGAAGATGAGATGGAAAAGCAGGTTCGTGGGTACCATCAGCGACAGATAGACAATCGGGACCATAAAGACATTGCTGCCCGGGAAGCAGTACCTAGCGATATAGAGGACGACAATCACGCTGCGCATGCCGGTGGTGGTCGCCAAAATCCGGCGTGTCTCGCGGTCGGGACCACCGATCAGCCAGCCGATCAACATGGAGAGGATCAGCAACAGGAACATGGCCAGCACGGTCCCTCCGCCGCGGATTGCATCGAAGGCTTGACGACGAAGCAGGCGGGTCTCCCACATCAGAAACACGAAAGCGACCGTGGCGATAAGGCTCAGCGGCACGACCAGCCTGGGCGCAACTTTCGGTATTCCTCGCGCCACCCATACACCGGCGCATAATGGCAGGGCGATATACAGTGCGATGGTGGCAATCAGGACAAGCATCGGCCGCTCATTGTGCTGCGCGCTTTGCGGCATTGCTTCGATGGCAAGCGGGATCATCGCGATACTTACCAGCGAAAGCACGAAAATCATCGCGGCGGCGAAGGCTAGCCTGTTCTTTGCCATGCGCGTGAACTGCAAGGCAATTGGCGTTCCCGGGATCGCAGCCAGCAGCAGTATCCCGATGGTTACATCGGGGCTAAGCGAGAAGATATGGACAAGCAGGAAGCCCAGTGCAGGGATCACGACGCAATTCGCCAGCAACGTGCGGGCCAACAGGGCGCGACCACGTACGACATTGAGAAGTTCGTTGCCACTGGTACGCAGCCCGATTGAGAGCATCACGACCGCGACGAAGAAGTTCAGCAACAGCAAGGGCTTGATCAGCAAGCGTCCTCCGCGTACAAGCGGAGTTTAGACACTGGCAGCCTGGTGCTTGAACTGTCACTTTTAGTAGCACTGGGGATGATTCGGGAAAAATCCCAAGCACACCAACCTGGGGGGAGAGGGATGGTGCCGCACAAACGCGTTAGCTGAATGTCGGCAGCTTTACCAGATCGTTCTTCGGCACAGACTCCAGGTGCCCGCCGGCCTTACGCCAGGCAGCCAAGCCGCCGACGATCACGAACGTGTTGAATCCTTTGTCCCGCAGCAAGTGCGCCACCCGGGCGCTCGAGGCTTCGCGCGCTCAAGTACAGTAGAGGTAAATGTCCTTATTTTTGGGGAGATTCTTGATCTCTTCCTCAAGGTTGTTGGGCTCGATGCGGATGGAGCCGAAGATGCGCTCCGCTCCCATGTCGTAGTAGCCGTGGCTGCGGACGTCGACAATCTGCAGGCGATCGCCTTCTCCGGCTCCCAGACGCGCATTCAGGTCCTCGGCATGCACGCGCGGGACGAATTCGTATTCGCGATACTTCTGGTACTGCACGATGCGATAGATGATGTATGCGATCAGCGCGGCGATGATTGCGCCCTCCATCACGCGCCCCGCGACGTAAAAGCTGTTCAGCACGGCGGCGAGAAAGTCGCGCGAGACATATCCGATCAGCACGTAGGTGAGGATGTAGAGCAGGCATCCGGCGAGATCGAGGCGCAGGAACTGGAGGAAGGGCATTTTCATGCTGCCCGCCAGCGGAGCCGCCATGGTGTTCACGCCCGGAACGAACTTGGCCACCAGCAGCGTGGTCTTGCCGCGTTTGTAGAATGATTCCGCCGAGCGCAGAATGCAGGTCTCGGGATTCATCGACAACCGGCAAAGAAAGCCGAGCAACGCCCAGCCGGTATAGCGCCCCAGCCAGAACTGCCAGATATCCCCAAGGATGAGACCGGCCAGCGCCGCCATAACGACGCCGGTCGCCGAAAGGGTGTGAGAAGCGATCGCCGCGCCGGCGGCAACCAGTGCGATCGACGCAGGCAGCGGCAGCCCGATCGTTTCCGCCAACAACACGGCGAAGGTCAGGGAATAGCCGTGACGCCCCAAAGATGCGAGCAGTTGAGTCATAACGCTCGAGTAAGAGATTGGATTCGGCCGAACCGGAAAGGAATCAGTATAAACAAAGCCGGACGGCTCCGATGGCTGCCGTCCGGCTCTGTAGTGCGAGGAGCGAGTCTCTCAGGAGGACTTTCCTCGACAGGGTGAACAAGACTGTCGGCTTGCACTCGAAGTCTCTCCGGCCCTGTCCGGGCCGGTGCGTCGAAAACGCCTGGCGCTTTTCGTCTAGCCTTCGACTGAAGCCGTCGCCTTGCGTCGATGGTCTGTTTCTTGCGGCGAGGCCCTCAGCGACCTGCCTTTCTTCAGATGCCGAGGGGAGAAGTGAGGTCACCTTCCCGTGCCTCACTCGCATGCCAGTGCGTCTCGTTAGCCTTCCGCTCTTGCGAACAGTCCCACCAACTGGAAGCATTCTGAGGCGAAAGCCCGAGGATTTTCTGTGGTAGCGGTCACCCACCAGGGTGACCGCAATCAAGAGGGAGTTTTCCGGAGTTCTGTGTTCGAAGTCACAGGGGTGGATGGTTACACAGCAAGACAAAGCATTGAGTTCTAAGGAATTACCTTTTACTTCTCTCTGGCGACCACAAACTCCGGAGCCCAGAGCAGGGCGCGCTTGATTTCCGAGTCGGGGAAGAAGCAGATGGATCTGCGAGCAGAATCGGCGTATTGCGCGGCACAAGCGGTGGCCGCGTCCAACGACCCATACCGCTGCAGGATGGCGAGGATATCGGCGTGTGTAACCCCATTGAAGGCGCGATCTTCGAGGATCTTCTGGATCTTGGCGCGCTCGGCCGGCGTGCAACGCTCCAGCGCGTGAATGACTGCCATGGTGACCTTGCCTTCGCGCAGGTCACTGGCCACCGGTTTGCCCAGCACCTCTTCCGAGGCGGTCAAATCGAGGACATCGTCGACGATCTGAAACGCCATGCCCAAGTCATGGCCATACTTGCCCAGGGCATCTTCTTCTTCGGGGCTGGCGCCGCCCAGGATCGCGCCGAGCCGCATGCAGACTGAAAACAGGCAGGCCGTTTTGCGGAAGATCAGGTCGAAATGTTCATCCAGAGTGATCAGCTTGCCGAGCTTCTCCATCTGGAGCAGTTCGCCCTCGACCATCTGCTGGGTGAGTTCGATCAGGGTGTCGAGGATGCGGAAATTGCGCTCCTGGAGGGCGATCTTGAAGGCCTGCATGTAAAGCCAATCGCCCGCGAGCACGCACTTGGAATTGCCCCATTGCGTGTTGGCGGCAGGACGTCCGCGGCGAGTTTTGGCGTCATCGATGATGTCATCATGAACCAGCGTCGCGGTGTGAATGATCTCTACCACGGCGCCCAGGCGAACCGCGCCGCGTCCCTGATAATTCAGGAGCTTGGCGGAGAGCAGAAGCAGGGCAGGACGGATTCTCTTTCCGCCGCCCCCCCTCAGATATTCGCCGATTTCGGTGATCGCCGCGACGTTCGACACCGTGTCGCGGCCAAACTCGTCCTCCAGAGCTACGAGATCTTCGCGCAGCAGGTCGAACACTTCTTTTCCGTTAATGGTGGCGGGCGCGCTCAAGGGAATGAAACTTATTTCACCACGGAGTCACGGAGACACGGAGAAGAACCTGGAAAAATTCTCACCGTGACTCGCTGCCTCCGTGGCGAATGGCTAATTCGTTCTGTAATTTATAAACTGCAAATCGATTCCAAAATCGTGCTGCTTCAACATCTGAATGACTTCCTGCAGCGTATCGCGGTCTTTGCCGCTAATGCGCACCAGGTCCCCTTGAATCGATGCCTGGGCTTTCTTCTTCGAATCCTTGACCAGCTTTACGATTTCGCGGGCTCTCTCGATCGCGATGCCCTGTTGCAGCGTGGCGCGACGCTTTGCGGTCCCACCCGCCGCCGGTTCAACCGGTCCGTAGGTTAGAGCTCTCAGCGAGACCCCACGTTTCACTAATTTCTGCTGCAGGATGTCATTAACGGCCTTCAACTTGTACTCATCGGCCGAGTGCAGCACAATCGCGTCTTTTTCCTGCTCGATATTGGATTTCGAGTCCTTCAGGTCGAACCGCGTGTGGACCTCCTTCAACGCCTGCTGGATGGCGTTCGACACCTCCTGCAGGTCGACCTTGCTGACGACGTCGAAACTATTATCGGGCATATATTTCTAATCTTTCTGAAATGAAGGAAGCGTAACCTGAGGTTAACAGAAGTCGGAGGTTTAGCGGGAGGGAACTTTGCTTTCAGCGATTTCAGCGATTTCGAAAAAATTGTAGAAATTGCGGGCGGTCTGGTCCCCGACTTCTTCCATGGAGAGGCCGCGCAATTCGCCGATCTTGCGGGCCGTCTCTTTCACGTATGCCGGTTCATTCCGTTTTCCGCGATAGGGGAGGGGAGCCAGATATGGGCAATCGGTCTCGATGAACATACGGTCGAGCGGCACTTCAAGCGCAGCATCGCGGATCTGCTGGGCCTTGGGAAAGGTCACATTGCCGGCGAAGGAGATCATGAAACCCATATCCAGAGCGCGCTTCGCCTGAGGCCAGTTGCCGGTAAAACAGTGCAGGATGCCGCCGATCCCCCTCGGCGCCCATTGTTCACTGATTAGTTGCAGGCAGTCTTCCCAGGCGTTCTCGCTGTTATCGGAAGGCCGGCAATGAATCACGATGGGAAGCTTGGCGGCGGCTGCAAGTTCCATCTGGCGGATGAAAACCTGTTTTTGCACATCGCGCGGAGAATGATCGTAGAAGTAATCGAGGCCGATTTCTCCCCAGGCGATAACCTTTGGATGTTTCGCCAATTGCTCCATCTCTGCGTAAGCATGATCTGAGGCGAGGCGGGCCTCGTGGGGATGAATCCCGATGGTCGCGTACAGGAACGGATATTGCTCGGCCAGCCGTATCCCGGCATCGAGTTCAGGCGGGCCGTCTCCGTTGCCAATGGCGACCATCGTTGCCACCCCGGCCTCGCGTGCGCGCGCGAGCACCTGCTCGCGGTCGGAGTCGAACTGCTTGCCATCGAGATGGGCGTGAGAATCGACGAACATGTCAGTCGTTGTCGCTGGTCGTTAATCGTTGGCCAAGCCCGTTTTGTGTGGGGAAAGCCACCTCCGGATGTCCGCCGAGCGAAGCTCGACTTTTCTACTTCAGACGCGCCCCTGGTGGTACGTCTTCGAGGAAACTGGCCAGGACTGGCTTCCCGCCTTCAAGTGATGCGGCGACGATCATGCCATTGGACTCGAGTCCGCGCATCTTCCTGGGTGCGAGGTTCGCAACAATGACGACCTTGCGCCCTACGAGAGTCTCTGGGGCATAGGCCTCGGCGATCCCCGCCAGAACCTGGCGTACTTCCGTGCCAATATCGACTTCCAGCCGCAACAGCTTGTCAGATTTCGGCACGCGTTCCGCGACCTTTACGACTCCCACACGCAGATCGACTTTCGCGAAATCGTCGATCGTGATCTTGCCATCGTTGGTTGGAACGGCCGCGGGAGGTGTTACTGACGTTGCCAAGGTGGCCGGGGCTTTCACATCCTCTGCCACCGGCCGCTGCTGATCTTCCATCTTCTGCATCCTTTCAATGGCGCTCTTGTCGGCACGCGGGAAAACGGGACTGACCTCCCCGAGTTTGGTGCCCAGAGGCAGTTGTCCCCATGAGAGCTTGTTCAAATCAAGTTGCTTGATGTCTCCCAGCCCCAACTGCTGCCAGATTTTTGCGGTGGCGTCCGGAATCACGGGATGGGCCAGCGCCGTGGCGATGCGAAGCGCTTCAGCCGAGGTGTACAGAACCGTGGCCAGCCGCGCCCGGCTCTCGTCGTCCTGTTTCTCGCCGAGAGACCAGGGTTCGTTCTCGACGATGTACTTGTCAACCGTGGCGATCAGGTTCCACGCGGATTCCAGCGCGCGCGAGAACTGAAACTGATCGAAGAATGCAGAAAATTCGCGAATCGATTTTCGGGCTGTTTCCGCTACCACGTCGTCCGCAGAGCTCTTCGCTACCGCATGCGATGGGTATGGCACCTCGCCTTTGAAGTACCGGTTGATCATGGTCAACGTCCGGCTGGCGAGGTTGCCGATGCCATTGGCCAGATCGGAGTTGTAGCGCTGCACGAGCGCGTCGAAGGAAAACGATCCATCCTGTCCGAATACGACTTCGCGAAGGAGGAAGTAGCGCAGCGCGTCGGCTCCGAGCACATCGAGAATTGTTTCTGTCCGCACGATGTTGCCGCGCGATTTCGACATCTTGCTCTCTTCGAACAGGAGCCAGCCGTGCGCCACAATTGCTTTGGGCAGGTCCAACCCGGCCGCAAGCAGGAACGCCGGCCAGTACACGCAATGGAAGCGGACAATCTCTTTGCCGATCATGTGCACATCGGCGGGCCAGTACTTCTTGAAGGCCTCTTGCGCGCCGGCATGACTCGAGCCATAGCCAATGGCGGTGATATAGTTGGCCAGCGCGTCGAACCAGACGTAAATCACATGCTTGGGATCGTCCGGAACGGGGACACCCCACGAGAACGTGGACCGGCTGATCGACTGATCCCGCAGACCCGACCGCACAAAGGAAATCACTTCATTGCGGCGTGTTTCGGGGCGGATGAAATCCGGATTCGCGTAAAGCTCGAGCAATTTGTCCTGGAAAGCCGAGAGCTTGAAAAAGTAATTCTCTTCCTGGACGGTTTCCGTGATTCGCCCGCAAATCGGGCAGGGATCACCCGGCTGTGCGCCATCGACGTAAAGCTCGTCGGATACACAGTACTGTCCGGTATAGGTTCCTTTGTAGATGTAGCCATTGTCGCGAATGCGGCGGAACAGTTCCTGCAAGCGCTTCTTGTGGCGTTCTTCCGTGGTTCGGATGAAGTCATCGTTGGAAATCCCCATCCGCTTCCACAAGGCACGGAATTCTCCCGAGATCTCGTCGGCATACTGCTGGGGAGACTTGCCCGCCGCCTCTGCTGCGCGCTCGATCTTTTGTCCGTGTTCGTCGGTGCCGGTCAAAAAGAAGGTGTCATCGCCCAGCAGTCGATGCCGGCGAGCGATCGTATCGCAGGCAATGGTTGTGTACGCGTGTCCGATATGCGGCCGCGCGTTCACGTAGTAAATCGGAGTCGTGATGTAGAACTTCCTGGTCATAATTTGTGGCCGGGGCACTCAGCATTGACTCTGTGCCCCTCCGGGTCCCTTGTGGCTAATGCTTTTTGTCTCTCGAGTATGCTCTCGCCGCTTCCTGCATCACGGTCTTCAACGGTACATGATGCTGCGCAGCGATGCGGCGGCAGTCTTCGTACTCGGGCGCGTAATTCGTGACCGTTCCGTTCATGCTGGCGATCTTGATGCGGACTTCGCCCCACTCGGTGCGCACGTTCTCCCATCGCCGTGCCAGGACTTGCCGAGATTCTTCGCGCCGGCGCACGCCGAGCGTCGTAGTCTCGGAAAACAATACGTCGATCATCTTGTCGGCGTGTTCAGGTTGGCAGAGCACGGTCAACAAAGTTCCGGGCCGGTTCTTCTTCATCTGTACCGGAGCGCCGAAAACATCGAGCGCACCTTCGTTCAGCAGTCGATCCATGACGTATCCGAACACCTGAGGGTTCAGATCGTCGAGATTCGCCTCGAGCACGCTGATGGTTTCAGAACTGATCTTCGCAGCGATGGCCGGAACGCTTTCGCCGATCACGATTCGCAGAACGTTCGGACGCCCATCGAAATCCCGCGACCCCGCACCATAAGCCGATTTCTCAACTCTCATCTCCGGGAAAGAGCCAAACCGCCGAGCGAGCGTGCTGACGATCGCCGCTCCAGTGGGAGTGACAAGTTCGGCTTGAATCCCGGAGGAATATACCGGCGCATCCTTCAATAGTTCGACCGTCGCTGGCGCAGGCACCGGAAAAGTTCCGTGTGCGCACTTCACCATTCCGCCACCGACGTTCAGAGGGGAACAAACGAACTCATCTACTCCCAACGCCTCGGCGCCGACTGCGGCGCAAACGATATCGACGATGGCATCCACGGCACCCACTTCGTGGAAGTGGATCGACTCAATCGGGACGTTGTGAATCTTGGCCTCAGCAGCGCCCAGGGCCTCAAAAATACGAATGGCCGTCTTCTTCGCAGGTTCCGAAATTGCTGCCGCGGAGATGATCTTGCGGATTTCCGTCAAGCCGCGGTGGGAGTGCCCATGTTCGTGCCTGCGTGACTTGGTCCCCGCGTCGTGTGAATGATCGTGGCCGTGAGTATGTCCATCTGAAGCATGGTCTGAATGGGCGTGCGCATGGGAATGCGAATGTTCCGCATCGTGCTTGGCCCAATATTCCTCGCGCGGCATATCCTTTTCGCCATCCACCCACACATCGACCTTGGTGGCGGAGATTCCGCTGCGCAGCACCTTGGAAATTTCCAGCTTTGCACCCACTCCGAGTGCCGCAACAGTATCCTGCAGCATCTGGGGCGAAATCCCGGCATCCACCAGGGCGCCCAGGAACATATCGCCGCTGATGCCGGAGAAGCAGTCGAGGTACGCGATGCGCATAAAGTCGTTAAAGCGTTTCTCCTGAAGGTATAGAGTGCCTGACCCTCAGCGGCTAAAGCCGCAATTCCTTCACCGCCTTACGGCACGACTAAAGTCGTGCCCTTCCCAATGACGATCGGCACTCTACAGCAACTCTAGAATCGCTTTAGTCGTCAGACGTTGGTCCGGCCCCAACTTGTAGCTAGCGACGAACGACCAACGACTAATAACCGAGTTTTCATCATAGGGAACCGTGGCACGGTCGGTCAAACCTCGAGCATTCGCTCGACTCTGTTAAAATCACTGTTTCTTCAACAGCTTAGAGGACTTCCTTGTATCGTTATCTCGAACGTCGTGTCGCACAGCGGGTGCTGGAGTGTTTGCAGAAGCGTTATCCCGGTGTTGCGCTTCCGGCCGTGGTCATGGAGCAGCCTCCGAAGGTGGAGCTTGGGGATTTTGCCATCCCCATGTTTCCCTTTGCCAAGCCCCTACGCTCGGCGCCCCTGAAGATTGCCGAGACCATTCGCGCGGAGATCGGAGCCATCGAAGGCATTGCCGAAATGCAGGTCGCTCCGCCGGGCTATTTCAACATCAGGATTGACCGTGCCTGGCTGGCTGCCGCTCTTGCCGCCGATGAAAAGCCGCCTGCCGATGTGCCTCCGGGCAAGATCCTGGTCGAGCACTCCAGTATCAACCCGAACAAGGCCGCGCATATTGGACATCTGCGAAATGCCATTCTTGGGGACACGTTCGTCCGCCTGCTCCGTTTTGCTGGCAGGGATGTCGACGTGCAGAATTACATCGACAATACCGGAGTCCAGGTGGCGGATGTGGTGGTGGGCTTTACCCACCTGGAGAAAAAGTTCCGCGCTGAGATCGAGACACTGACCCGTCAGCCACGCTTCGATTATTACTGCTGGGATCTCTATGCACGCGTGTCGCAGTGGTACGAAGCCGACAAACAGAATCTGCAGGTCCGTTTGCAGACGCTCCACGCGATTGAGGACCCGGCGAGCGAAGCGGCGGCCATTGCTGAGCTGATCTCGACAGCCGTTCTGCGGCGGCATCTCGAAACGATGGACCGGCTTGACATCGAGTATGACTTTCTCCCGCGGGAGAGCGAGATCCTGCACCTGCATTTCTGGAATGCTGCTTTCGAGAAACTGAAAGCGGCCGGAGTCCTGACCTTTGAGACAGAAGGGAAGAATAAGGGCTGTTGGGTGATGCGGCGTGCGGGAACCGCAAAGGCAAGTCTCGCCCCTGCGGACACAGGGGACACAGAGGAGGACAAGGTCGCCGAGGAGGATCAGAAAGTCATAGTCCGATCCAACGGCACGGTTGGTTATGTCGGCAAAGACATCGCTTACCACATGTGGAAGTTTGGCCTGCTCGGCCTGGATTTCGGATATCGCCGGTTCTACCACTATCCCAACGAACACGATTGCTGGATTTCGACAACGGACGGCGAAACGAAGCATCCGCGTTTCGGTGATGTTTCCGAGATCTACAACGTTATCGATGCCCGGCAATCAGAAGCGCAGAACACGGTCATCGAGGCGCTGCGTGGTCTAGGTCACGAGGGGGCAGCGGAACACTACACGCACTTTTCTTACGAGGTGGTCGCGCTCACTCCGCGCTGCGCCGCGGAACTGGGCTACAGCCTGAGCGAGGAAGACAAGACGCGCTCGTATATTGAAGTCAGCGGCCGTAAGGGTTTTGGAGTGAAGGCTGATGATCTGCTCGATCAGTTGATCGCTTCGGCGAAAAGGGAAGTCGATTCGCGTCACCCGCAGTTGTCCGAACCGGAGCGAACCGGCATTGCCACGCAGATTGCCATTGGCGCGCTTCGTTATTTCATGCTGAAGTACACGAAGCAGTCGGTCATTGCATTCGACTTCAAAGAGGCGCTCAGCTTCGAGGGCGAAACAGGGCCTTACGCGCAATATGCCGTCGTGCGCGCGACGAGCATCTTCCGCAAGGCTGGAATCGATGCCGATGACTCCTCCGACAATCCCCGGCTCTCATCAGGCGATGCGGCGGCGTATCTAATCAGCGAAGGCGCGAACGAGATTTGGGAACTCTGGCTAACTGCTTCGAAGACCCTGTACATCATCGGTCAATGTATCGCTACGACGGAACCGGCGTATCTAGCCAAGCACGTCTTTCAATTAGCGCAGCTTTTTAATACCTTCTACCATCGCTATCCCATACTGAGCGAGCCGGACGAGAAGCGGAAACAGTTCCTGCTGGCCACCGTGGCTGTGGTGCGCCGCGAGTTGATTCGCGCCCTTGCCGTCATGGGCATCACGGTGCCGCCCGTCATGTAAAATGCGGGGCAGCGTGCAGCGGCTCGCGCCGCGTCCCTGGTGCCCATGAAGAACTCCGATCCTGGATCGTCAGCTGCACGTCCCTTGGGCGGGCGTGTCGCGCTGATGTTGCTTTCTCTCCTTCTCGTCCTCCTCGTTGCCGGATATCTCTACGAGAATATTTCCGAGGCCCGCGATCGCCGTTTCAATCCTATGAAAGGCCGGTTGGTCGATGCGGTTGGACACAGGATGCACATCTACTGCACGGGAGATGGCGGCCCTACGGTGGTCCTGGACTCCGGGTTGGGTGACAGCTACCTTTCCTGGCACAAGGTGCAACCTGAGATCGCGAAGTTCACGCGCGTTTGCTCGTATGACCGAGCGGGGCTCGGATATAGCGACACCAGTTCGCAGCCGCGGACCAGTCGCGTGATTGCCGAAGAGCTGCACGCATTGCTGCAGGCCGCCGGTGTTACCCCGCCGTACGTGATCGTCGGCCATTCCATGGGCGGATACAATGTCCGCCTCTACACCAGCATGTATCCCAAGGACATCGCAGGGATGGTGCTGGTGGATGCGTCCCACCCGGAACAGGAGAATCGCTTTCCTCCCGAACTGAAGAACATGGAAGGAAGCTGGCACCGGGAAGCGGAATTCATTGCATACACGATGCCATTTGGAATTCCACGGCTTCTGGGCCTTTGCGACGAGGGTGCAATCGATCGTGCCGCCGACTGTAATGGGCACACGGCAACGGAACGGATGGCCGAGATCCAGGCATTTCCGGAAAGTGCCGTTCAGGCGGCATTGACCGGTCCGTTCGGAGACCTCCCTCTGGTGGTGCTCTCGCATGATCCGGACAAGTTTTCCAATGATCTACCGCCCGATCTTGCCAAGTCCGTGAACCAACTTTGGGAGACCATGCAGGAGGATCTCGCGCACCTCTCGACCCGCGGCGCGCAGACCGTCGCGAAGAACAGCGGGCACTACATCCAAATCGATCGTCCGGATGTGGTGATCGATGCGGTTCGAAGGATCGTAGAGCAGGCGCGAGGGACACAGCCCAAGCCATAAGAAAGCGGATCGAAACCTGCTAACCTTTCGTCATACCTGAAATCGCCTTGACCCTATCGGCAAGGCCGGAGCCGATGATGGAGATTCCCGCCCCGCGCACACTCTCTTTTGTTTTCAGGCTTTCTCTCTCGATGCTCGCAATTTGCGGAATCAGCGTTTCTCAGGATTCCGAGTCTGAGATGCGAGCGGCAACGCAGCAGCGGCGTCAGGTGATTGGACTCGCCCTCAGCGGTGGCGGCGCACTGGGTCTGGCGGAAATCGGAATCATCCAGTGGATGGAAGAGAATCACATTCCCATCGATCGCATCGCGGGCACCAGCATGGGGAGCATCATCGGCTCGATGTACGCGACGGGCATGTCTCCGGAAGACATCAAGAGATTCGCAGAAAAAATCAACTGGGACCAGGCATTTGCTCCCGAGCCGGGCTACACCGACATTTCCTACCGCCGAAAGCAAGACCGGCGCGATTTTCTAGTGGCTGCGCCGCTTGGACTGAAGCACGGACTTAAAGGGCCGAACGGAATCAATTCCGGCCAAGCAGCAGGACTGTTGTTGGACCGCATTGCCTTTCCAAACTCTGGCGTCAGCGATTTTGACGATCTTCCAATTCCGTTTCACTGTGTGGCGACCGATATGCAGAGCGGAGAGGCGGTCGTGCTGCGGGAAGGCTATCTCGCCGACGCTGTGCGCGCCTCCATGGCGATTCCCGGCGTCTTCACTCCCGTCGAACTGAATGGCCGAATTCTGGCTGATGGCGGCATGGTGCAGAACATCCCGGTCGAAACGGTGCGAGACATGGGAGCCGACACGATCATCGCCGTCGAACTCCACTATCCTCCCGGCGATGTGGGCCAACTATCCACGCTCGTGGGTGTGCTGTCGCGGGCTATCGACGTCATGATTACCCAGAATGAGCACCGTTCACTCTCGCTGGCACAGGCCAAGGTTCGTGTCGATATGAACGGGTTTGCGATCAGCGACTACAACCGGGTGGATGAACTCGTCGAGCTCGGCTACAGGGCGGCCGCCAGCCAGTCGGGGGAACTGTTGCGGTACGCCATTACCGATCCTTCCGAGTGGCAGCAATATCTCGATGCACGGAACGCCAGGAAGCATTCTCCCGCTGAGAGAGTCGAGAAGGTTGTCGTTACCGGCGCCGATTCAGATACGAATGTAAGAATCCAGCAAGGACTCGCCAAACAGATTGAAGGTCCACTCGATCTTCCGAAGATTGAGACGGAACTTACGCGCATTGCAGGGCAGGGTCAATTCGACCGTTTGGGTTATGCGGGATTCACCCAAAACGGCGTGCCTGCGTTGCGAGTGACCGCGCATGAAAAGAGCTATGGGCCGCCATTCGTTGATTTGGCAGTCAACGTGGAGGGCTCCGGCGTTGCAACCTTCGATTTTTCTGCAGGCACGCGGATCACATTTATGGATCTGTTCCACCGGGGCGGCGAATGGAGGTCGGATCTTCTTTTCGGCTCGAGCAATCTGGCCGCAACGGAGTACTACCAGCCACTGTGGCAGTCTCGGTTTTTTGTGGCGCCTTACGTCTTTGCCTCCAAGTACGCCCGAAATGCGTTCAGCGGCCTCACGCGTATCGCCGTATTCGGTGACGAGCGTGCGGGTGGCGGGCTCGACATCGGGTTCAACTCCGGTCGGCGCAGCGAGTTCCGCATCGGGTACGAACTCTTCGACGGGAAGCTGGCGCCGCTGGTTGGTGCTGCCGGGCTCCCCATCGTTCACGGCAGCACGGGACAGTTCCGCGCGCGATTCGTCTGGGATGGGCAGGACAGTCCTTCGGTGCCCAGTCGTGGGTCTCGAATTGTGACAACACTCTCCCATGTGTTGCAGAGTCCAGACTTGGCCAAGCCGATCACACAATTCGACGTACAGAGTTCAACCCTCATACCGTTGGGCAACAAGACGTCTCTTTTTACCGACATTTCCGGAGGAAGCAGCTTTGGTGACACGGCAGGGACGTTTCAGCTTTTCACTCTCGGCGGACCATTCCGCCTGGGCGCGTATCTTCCAGATCAATTTCTAGGTAATCACTATGCGTACACTTCTCTCGGCTTCCGGCGCGAACTCTACCGGATGCCGCAGCTGGTTGGGAAGAAGATCTACTGGGGAGGCTGGTACGAGGCCGGATCGACTTTTGGAACGGCCACCGATGATCCCGGTCCGGTTGTCGTACGCGGTACGTTCAATGTTGGCCTTATTGCCGACACGATAGTAGGTCCCATCGCCCTCGCGGGCAGTATCAGTCCGACTGGCCAGAGCCGGGTGAACTTTTCGATTGGAAGGTTGTTTTAGAGTCGTGAGCCTCGAGCTGTGAGCCCGGTCTGGATTTTGGGACTGCCCGCAGCCCGAAGCTTAGAGCTCGCAGGTCATTTCAACGTCGCGAGATCGATCACAAAGCGATACCGCACATCGCTCTTCAGCACGCGCTCGTAGGCCTCATTCACTTTCTGAATCGGCACGACTTCGACATCGCTTGTGATCTGGTGGGTGGCGCAAAAATCCAGCATCTCCTGAATCTCCCGGATGCCACCAATTTGTGAACCGGCCAGACTGCGCCGGCCGCTCGTGAGCGAGAATGCGGCAATCGGGATGTCTTTCTCAGGAAGACCGACGATCACCATCGTTCCATTGACTTTCAACAGATTGAGATACTGCTTCCAGTCCACCAGCGCCGAGACTGTGTTGATGATCAAGTCGAATTGCCTCGCCAGTGGTGTGAAGGTCTCAGGGTAGGATGTCGCATAGAAGTGATCGGCACCAAGCCTTGTAGCATCGGCTTGCTTTTTTTGCGAGTGGCTGAGGACGGTCACTTCGGCCCCGAGGGCGTGTGCCAATTTGACCCCCATGTGCCCGATCCCGCCAAGCCCGACGATCGCGACTTTCTTCCCCGGACCCGCCTTCCAGTGCTTCAACGGCGAGTAAAGGGTGATGCCTGCGCAAAGCAGCGGCGCGCATCCTTCCAAGGGAAGATTGTCAGGCATGCGCAGAACGTAATTCTCGTCCACGACGACTCTCTGGGAATAGCCACCGTAGGTCGGATTGCCTTCCTTGTCGCGTGCGTTGTAGGTCCAGATCGTTCCCACCGTGCAGTACTGTTCCAGTCCTTGTTGGCATTCGGGGCAGGTACGACAGGAGTCCACAAAGCAACCCACGCCAACTTTGTCGCCGGCCTTGTACCTTGTGACGTTCTTGCCCACCGCTGTTAAGACACCGGCAATCTCATGGCCCGGCACCATGGGAAAGATGGCTTCTTCCTGGTACTCGCTCCATTCATTGCGAGCCTGATGGATGTCGGAGTGACAGATGCCGCAATACTTGATGTCGATGACAACGTCATGTTCCCGCGGTTCCCTTCGTTCGAACTCATAGGGGCCGAGCGGGGCCTTAGCCGCTGGAGCTGCGTATCCCTTGCACTTGCTCATGATGGCTCTCTTTCCGAAAAGTTCACTGTAAACAGCAATAAAGTAAGATTGCCCACGTTCGGTTGCGGGCCGACAGCGGAGTTGCGACACGCGCCGTGTCGTATTCTCCTGCCGGAATTCGGGTTGGTATACTGCCTTTTTCGGTTCAATTCAAGGATGTGTTCGGAGGCATTCCCTGGTGCGCCTTGCCAACTCGATCGTCCCGGCATTTGTTTTACTTGCAACATCCGCCTTCGCTCAGCAGCCCGCTGCGCAAGCTCCAGCAAAACTACTCTTCACACTGCAGGAGGTGATGATTCCGGTGCGGGACGGGATCCGCCTGCAGACTGCAATTCTAACTCCCGTTGGTCAGCACGGGCCGCTGCCGATCCTGTTTCGCCGTACCCCCTACGGCGTACCCGACAAGCCGCTTGATCAGATGCCCCCTTTCATGAAGGAACTTGCCGAGGACGGCTACATTTTTGTGATTCAGAATCTTCGCGGCCGTTTCAAATCGGAAGGAGTTTTCAATCTGTCGTCATGGGTCGACCTGAACGATCCCAAGGCCACGAGCGAAACTACCGACGCTTACGATTCCATCGAGTGGCTGGTGAAGAATGTTCCCAACAACAACGGCAAGGTCGGCATGTACGGGGTTTCTTACGATGGCTTGACGACGGCGCTTGCGCTGCTTCATCCGCATCCTGCGCTCAAAGCCATCAGTGAGCAGGCCTCACCGGTTGATCAATGGATGAACGATGACGACCACCGCTACGGAGCCCTGCGCGAGAGCTATGACTTCGAATATGCGGTCATGGAGCAAGCCAACAAAAACGAGAACACACACTTCAATTTTGAGACCTATGACACCTTTGAGTGGTATCTCAATCTCGGCCCATTGTCGAACATCAACTCGAAATATCTGCATGGCTCCATTCCGTACTGGAACTCTACGGTCGACCATCCTGATTACGACGAGTTCTGGAAGAAAGAAGCGTGGGTGAATCAGTTGCACGCCTCAACGGTGCCGAACCTGAATGTGGCGGGATTCTGGGATCAGGAAGATCCCTGGGGCCCGTGGCAGATCTTCCGTCACGCAGAAGAGAACGATCCACAGCACACGAACTTCATGGTCGCGGGGCCATGGTTCCACGGAGAGTGGTGGGCGCCGAAAGGAGAGAGCATCGGGATCATCCCGTTCGGCGGGCACGAGACTTCGCGCGAATTCCGAGAGAACATTGAGGCACCGTTCTTCCGCTACTATCTGCACGATAAAGGGGAGAAACCGCAGTGGCAGGCCAGCACGTTTCAGAGTGGATCCAATACCTGGCATACCTATCCGGTCTGGCCGCCGAAAGAAGCGAAGAGCATGAGCCTCTATCTTCACGGTGATGGCACGCTCTCATTCGCTCCACCCGTCGTCACGAGGGCAGGGAAAGCCTTCCGTGAGTACGTTTCGGATCCCGCCAACCCCATTCCATATCGGCGGCGTCCGATTTCTCCGACGTATCCTGGCGGCGACTGGCGTACCTGGGAAGTTGCGGATCAACGTTTCGTCGACAATCGCCCCGATGTGCTTTCGTTTGTCTCAGCGCCCCTCGAGCATGACATCACGGTGACCGGTCCAGTGGCAGCCGAGTTGTTCGCCTCCACCTCGGGCACCGACAGCGATTTTGTCGTGAAGTTGATCGATGTCTACCCGCAGGATGCTGAGAAGGATGGATGGAAGCCTGATGAGGGGTCCAAGCCGGGAGAATACGCTCTATCGCTCAATGGATACGAACTGCCGATCGCGATGGAAGTCCGCCGCGGCCGGTATCTTCTCAGCAATGAGAAGCCGCAGCCACTGATTCCCAACAAGCCAACGGAATGGAACATTCCGCTGCGCGATCATGATCACGTCTTCCGGAAGGGGCACCGCGTCATGGTGCAGATTCAGTCGACCTGGTTCCCGGTAATCGATCGCAACCCGCAGAGATTTGTGACGAGCATCTACAAGGCGAGCGCCGAAGACTTCGTACCAGCGACGCAGCGAGTGTACTGCTCGCCCGATCTGCCCTCGCACATCGTGCTTCCGGTGATGCCGTAGCGAGCTCGTCCAGCCCGCGGCAGGGGGAAAAAGGCCCGGTTCGACACCGGGCCATCTCCAGAATAGTTAGGGCTATTTTCCGCCAGCGTTGCCGTGCTGCCCCAGCCACGATGCCAGTTGCGACTGCTGCTGCGATTTCAGATCGATGCAATTGTTAATGCGCTCGATCGATTGCCGGTACGCACGTTTTGCCGCCGCGATCTTGTGAGCATTGAAGAACTCGGTCACCTCGTCGCGCATTCCGGCATCGCAGAAATTACTTGTGGCTGCGACGATCTGGGCGCTGGCAAACGGGCCACCCGCCTTCTCAACCTCGCTCCAGTGCTGGCGAACAAAGTTCCACGCGAGTTTCTGTCCCTCTTCGTTGTTCAGTACGTCGGAGATCAGTTGCAGAGTATCCTGCGACCGGACATCCGGGGAAATTGCGAATTCCAGCGTTCGTTGGATCAGTTTGGGATCTCTGAACTGCGGCAGAGTGTAGAAGTATGCGTAATACTGCTCGGGCGACTTTACATTCTTCAGCGCCGCCACGAGATTGTCGTAGAAGCCTGCATCACCATTGGTTGCGGCGACAGCTAACGCGGAACCCGCCAGTTGGTGATCGACGGAAGAGGGATCTGCCAGCACCTGGTCCGCGATCTTTCCGGCGTGGGCAATTGTCTCAGGATCGCGCGCATCCTGCCCCAGGGCAGCGAATAAGCGCGACCGCAGAGTTCTTTGCTCGTCGCTCTCTCCGGGCTTTGGTTGCCAACCGACTTCATTCATGACAGGTGTCAGGTACTGGCGCAACCATGAGCGGAAGGCGTCGCGGTCGCTTTCATTGACCAGGTACTCTCGAATGTAGTCGAGCCTCGCGAGAACATCTTCGAGCACAGCGCGGTTGCGATCTGACTGTACTCCTTGCGCGAATGCCAGATAGTCACCCACAGGCTCGCGCCCAATCCGGACCGATGCCCAGATGTCATTCTGCAGCGAGATTCTCTCGGCAGGCGTGAGCTTTGTTTCCGCGTCGCGCGCCAGGGCTCGCACCGCTTCGGGCTCATATCCCACACGGTAATATCCAGTGGCACCGGCGTTCGCCAGGACCCAACTCGAGCATCCCGGGAGCGTGAAGGTTTCCTCGCGCTTCGTCAGCAGTTCGCATTTTGCCGCACCGGTAGTTGCGGACCCTTTGAGGCAAACCGGAATCTGCCAGAGTTGATCATTGGGAGACTCAAACTTGGAGCGGTCGAAGTAATAGCGTCGTTGCGACAAGGCGACGCTTGTGGAATTTCCCGAGCATTGCGCCTTTGCGTTTACGATCGGCTCGCCCGCCTGCTTGACCCATGTCGGCATGATCTGGTCGACGGGTTTCTTCGAAGTCTTCGCCTGGACACCCCAGAAATCCTCAGCAGTCGCGTTCCCGTAGGCGTGCTGGTTCAAATAGGCCTTGATTCCCGCGCGGAAGGTTTCCTCTCCGAGATATGCCTCGAGCATGCGGAGCACCGCCGCCGCCTTCCCATACGAAATTCCATCAAACAGTTCCATAATCTGCGCGGGAGTCTCTGCTGCCTGGTGAATCGGATGGGTGGTGTCCAACGCATCGACATTAAGCGTGCCGCCGGTGGAACTGACGTCATCGAGATCAAAATTCCAATCCGGCTTCCACTTCATCACCGGTTTCGACGAGGCCCAGGTCGCGAAGCCCTCATTCAGCCACACGTCGTCCCACCACTTCATCGTGACCAGGTCGCCGAACCACATATGCGCGATCTCGTGAGAGGTGACGGAGGCGATCGTCTTCTTCAGGTCCACAGATCCGTTCTTTTCGTCGATCAACAGAAGGACTTCGCGGAAGGTAATGCAGCCGATGTTTTCCATGGCTCCCGCTGAAAAGTCGGGCAGGCCGACCAGGTCGAGCTTTCCGTAGGGATATTTGATCCCGAAATAGTTGTTGTAATAGGCGACGATGTGCTCCGCCGCATCCAGGGCAAACTTGCCCATCTCTTTTTTTCCAGGAGTGCCATAGACGCGAATGGGGATGCCATCGACCGAGCCTTCGACATATTCAAAGTGACCGACGATGAGCGCCGCGAGATACGACGACATCTTCGCCGTGGTGGCGAACTTTACGGTGTGCTTATCGCCGGGACCGGGCGTGTCGGACACAACCTTGTAATTGGAGATCGCGACCTCGTCTTTGTTCGCGACCGCAGTGATGTCAAAGGTGGCTTTGTAGTCCGGTTCGTCGAAAGAGGGGAACGCGCGCCGTGCGTCGGTGGCTTCGAACTGGCTGGCGGCATATTTGCGGCCTTGGTCATCTTTGCCGAGATAGAGTCCGCGCATTTCGTTGTTGAGAATGCCGGTGTAGGTGATGTGTATGGCGGCAGGGCCTGGCGCTAAAGGCCTCTGGACCGACAGCACAACCATCTCGTTGTCTTTGTCCGGCTTGACGGTCGCCTCTTGCGTCGCGCCTCCGCTGGTGATGGTCACGCTGTGAAAATCAATGTCGACCGCATTCAGCGTGATCTCCGACGTGGGTTTCAACACGCGAACCGCGATGGCTTCTTCGCCTTCGAACTTTGCATTCTCCAAGTCCGGTGTGAATGTGAGCTTGTAATTGTCCGGCCTTGCTGTCTCGGGCAAGCGTTGCGCGACCGCGATTGACAGTGTCAGCGCAACAAAGGCTACAACAACGAAAATCTTTTTCATGAGATGTTCCTTTTGTGCTTGAAATCCCCAATATCGAGCGAACTCATCTGAAGCTGGTTCGGCGATCTCTCGCATATTTCTCCACGGCCTCGCCGGTAAGATCTTTTGACCGCAGAGATCGCTGAGAGCGGCCGCGGAGGACGCAGAGAAATACGAACCTCTTATTGCAAAAGTTCAACCCCGAGCGGCTGCGACCCCATTCACAACCGTCATAAAACAGTGATTGGCTCCATACCAATAAGAAATCTCGCGATAGTCTCCTACATCGAAGACCGCGAGGTCGGCGTCTTTTCCCGGTTCGATGCTGCCCTTGTGATCCGCTATCCGAAGTGCCCAGGCGCCGTTGATCGTGGCTGCGGCAATTGCTTCCGCCGGAGACATCTTCATTTGCGTGCACGCCAGCGACATCGCCATGGGCATACTGATCGTCGGCGAGGTTCCCGGGTTGTAATCGGTTGCCAATGCCACTGGTACTCCTGCATCGATCAACCGTCTCGCATCCGGGTAAGACTTTAGACCCAGAAAGTAATTGGCTCCGGGCACAAGTGTTGCAATCGTGTCGAGCTCCGCCAACCTCGCGATATCCGCTTCACTCACGTGATCCATGTGATCGAAGGATGCCGGCTTGAAGCGGATGAATGGCGACAGGGCAGTCTCGGAAAGCTGGCCCATGTGTGCACGTACCTGCAGTCCATGCTTCTCGGCACTTTCAAAGATCTGCGCGGTTTCCTCCGCCGCGAACGCACCCTTGTCGCAGAAGACATCCACGAACCGGGCGAGTTTCCGGCTGGCTGCCTGCGGAATCATCTCTTTACAGACGATCTCGACGTATTTTTGTGAGCAGCCCTGGAAGTCCTTCGGAACCACGTGCGCGCCGAGGAGGGTAGGGACGACCGTTCCGCCCCAACTGGAGGCAGCTTCGCGGATGGCTTCCAACGATTTCAGTTCCGAATCGAGCGTCAGTCCGTAGCCCGATTTAGCTTCGACAGTGGTGGTTCCGTGCGCGGCCATGTCCCGCAGGACGTCTGAGACTTTCGCCTTCAACGCTGCTTTGCTGGCGCTGCGAACGCCTTCCAGGCTGGAGCGGATTCCTCCACCTGCGGCGGCAATCTGCTCGTACGTGGCGCCCTCAATCCGCTTTTCGAAGTCGATGAGGCGCGGGCTGACGAAGACAGGATGCGTGTGGGAATCGACAAAGCCGGGAAGCACGACTTTGCCCGCGCAATCGATCTCGGTGATCTGCTTGCGGTGCTTCCTGATCCAGGGGTCGCGCAGGGCATCTTTGGTCGTGCCGACTGAAACGATCTTCCCGCCGAGGCAGAGCACTGCGCCGTCTTCGATAATGCCGAGTTCCTTGAGAGCGGGACCACGTCGCGGGCTCGACTTAACTGATGGTGCATGCAAGGTGAGGAGTTGGCCGACGTTGGTTAACAGCAGACAACCTAGCGATTTGCAGGCTCTCGCGGATTTCACGCTGAACAAGTCTAACAGTTCGATATGAAGCTGGAATTATCCATAGCCAAAAGGATCCGTAAGGTTGCGAGCTCAAAGCCGGAGAGATACATGCTCGAACGCAAGGCAGAATTCGTCCTGTCTAACGCGATTGGCAAGTCGGAGTACAGAAGTTGCGCCGCGAAGTTCGAAAAATGGGACTCGATCCCGATTCAATTCGTCATTCGTCGCCGTCGAGTTAAGGCTCCATCGGTATTTTGACACCAGTCTTTTTCGCGAACTCTTTGGCCTCGTCATATCGGGCATCGGCGTGACGGATGATCCCCATCCCCGGGTCCGTTGTCAGCACGCGCTCGATTCTTTTCGCCATCATCTCTGTACCGTCCGCAACGGTTACCTGGCCGGCGTGGAGCGAGTATCCGATGCCGACACCCCCGCCGTTGTGGATTGAGACCCAGGACGCGCCCGCGGCGGTGTTAACTAATGCGTTCAGCAGCGGCCAGTCTGCGACTGCGTCCGAGCCGTCTTTCATGCTTTCGGTTTCGCGGAATGGCGAAGCGACCGACCCGCAATCGAGGTGATCGCGGCCGATGACGATCGGTGCTTTGATCTTGCCCTTCTTAACCAGTTCGTTCATCGCCAGCCCGAACTGCGCGCGCTCGCCATAGCCGAGCCAGCAGATGCGGGCCGGCAGTCCCTGAAACTTGATCCGTTTCCGTGCCAGTTCGATCCAGCGGCGCAGAATGCGGTTGTCAGGGAAGAGTTCGAGAATCAGATCATCTGTGGCGTGGATGTCGGACGCCTCGCCTGAAAGAGCCACCCACCGAAATGGGCCGCGGCCTTCGCAGAAAAGTGGACGGATATACGCGGGTACGAAGCCGGGAAAATCGTACGCGTTCTTCACGCCACGCTGGAACGCAAACGTCCGGATGTTGTTGCCGTAGTCGAACGTGACCGATCCCATTTTCTGCAGGCGCAGCATGCCTTCGACGTGACGCGCCATGGCATCGAGCGACTTTTCCTGATAAGCCTGCGGATCGCGCTGGCGCAATTCGAGGGCCTCGGCGAGGGTCATTCCGTTCGGCACGTAGCCGTTCAGGGGATCGTGGGCGGAGGTCTGATCGGTCAGAATATCGGGGACAACGCCGCGCTCGGCAAGCTGCGGAATAATGTCGGCGCAATTGCCGACCAGGCCGACAGAGACGTTCTCTTTCTTGCGGACGGCGTTTTTCAGGATGCGCAGCGCTTCGTCGAGCGTCGTTACCATGAAGTCGCAGTATCCGGTCTTGAGCCGCTTTTTGATGCGCTCGGGATCGATATCGATCCCCAGGAAGGCAGCGCCTGTCATGGTTGCCGCAAGCGGCTGAGCTCCGCCCATGCCTCCCATGCCGCCGCTGACGATCAACTTCCCTGACAGGTCGCCGCCGAAATGCTTTTCCCCCGCAGCCGCAAAGGTTTCGAATGTGCCTTGGACAATGCCTTGCGAGCCGATGTAGATCCAGCTTCCGGCCGTCATCTGGCCGTACATCATCAAGCCGGCGCGCTCTAGCTCGTTGAACTTCTCCCAGTTCGACCAGTGTCCGACAAGATTGGAATTCGCAATCAGGACGCGCGGTGCATAGTCATGTGTCTTGAACACTCCTACCGGCTTGCCAGATTGGACCAGCAGTGTTTCGTCGTTCTCCAGGTTCTTGAGCGCTTCCACGATGGCACGGTAGGCCTCCCAACTGCGCGCGGCGCGTCCGGTTCCGCCGTAGACGACAAGGTCCTTGGGACGCTCGGCGACTTCTTCGTCAAGATTGTTCATCAGCATTCGCATGGCGGCTTCCTGCTGCCAGCCTTTGCATGTGATCTGAGTGCCACGAGGCGCGCGAATCGAGGTGGAAGGCTGAACTTCAGTGTCGACGGGCATAGTTCAATGTTACTTGCCGGGAGAGGCTGGAGACAAATGAACAGTGAGTCAGTTTCAGTTTTTAGGAGTCACGAGAGGCGTCATTCCAAGACCGATGTTTCCCTCGGGCCGAGGGATCTTCCCCACGAATCCTGTTTAAGGGAGATCCCTCGCTCCGCCTGAAAAACGGCTGCGCTCGGGATGACGCTCCAAGGACAAGTGTGATCCGTCTTCGCAATTCGATTACGTTTTCTCAAGCCACTCCGCCAGACGGCAGCCGTCCTCTTCGAGGAGAAACGTTCCCACGCCGAAGCACTCACCAAAAATGCGATGCGACTCCGGATCGCGCGCTGCGCGGGTGATCCACTGCTGTCCGACCCGGTATTGCGCCCCGGTGAACCACGTTTGCGGCAGCACATCCACCAGGCCCGCCTGCAGATAAAAGACGAAGAGCGCGAATGCGGGATCGTCCTGGCTCATCGGCTTGTAGCTGGTCGGAACGATCAATTCATCGACGGACGAAAGCTCCGCAGGCACTTCGATTTTGTGTGTCCCCGCGCCCAATGACAGGGGAATCTCGAAATCCGCAACCGGCGCCGTAGCCGAGTAGATCCGTTCCGATGACTGCTTGAACCATCCCGCGACCTGCGCCATGTCGAACGCCTTAAGCTGGTCTGGATCGAAACACGCCAAACGAATGTTGCGTCCCTCAGGACACCAGATGCCAAGAAAATCAGGATTGACCAGGAAAGGTCGGCAGTACGTGTTCAGCGCGAGCCGAATCGTTTCCCTCTCGTGCTCGAGACCCAGTGTGACTAGGTGGGCGACGGGACCCTCGGTTCCGTGATGTGTCCATACGAACCGCTGTCTCGAATGGGATTGAAATCGGGGAAAGGTTTTCCAGTACCAGGGAACAGGTCCAACTGTCTCGGAGAGGACTTTCCGGGCGCGGCTCGCGTCGATGCCCGACATTAGGCCGTGGGCACGCCAGGTCCCTTCACATGCGTGCGGATAAAGCTCACGATCTCATCCATGGCGGTGCCCGGCTGAAAGATGGCGGCAACGCCGATCTTTTTCAGACCATCAATATCCTGATCGGGGATGATCCCGCCGACAAGAACAAGAACGTCATCCATTTTGTTCTGCCGGAGCAGGTCCATGACGCGCGGTACGATCGCATTGTGCGCGCCGGAAAGGATCGATAGCCCGATGACCTGGACATCTTCCTGTAGAGCTGCTGTGACGATCATCTCAGGTGTCTGCCGCAGCCCGGTATAGATGACTTCCA